>Ga0210383_10000016_pt1 | contig 207690 bp, 199 predicted proteins | sample IncBWC14OmetaG_FD_160072 | JGI IMG/M metagenome (GOLD analysis project Ga0210383, IMG submission 160072) | Forest soil microbial communities from Barre Woods Harvard Forest LTER site, Petersham, Massachusetts, United States - Inc-BW-C-14-O ...
GAAACTCATGCTTCACTGCGGCCCGAATGGCGGCTAGCTTCTTCTCGACGTCTCCCAGGGGTTCTCTGCGACGAGCGAGGGCTAGCGCTTGTCGGACCCACTCAGCAATCGACATTTGCCGAGACCGGGCGGCGCGCTGAATCTCGCGATATTCCGGGTCTTGCAGGATGACTTGTAGTCGCTTAGCCATGCTATGAGTCTAGATGACTCATGTGCATGAGTCAGCTCGTCGGTGCCCAATTACCGCCTGCGGTCATGGCGGGAGAAGAACTTTCCTACGCCGACGCGTACCTGCACGGTGTTGATGCCGGGATTCAGATTGCCCAGGCCAGCGTTTGAGATGTGCATGTAGCGGAGTTCGAGGCTTACGTTGTGTCCGGGGCCGAGGATGTGCATGCCGAGGGCGGCCTGGTCCATGAAGTTTACGGTATTGGTGTTGGCGGGAACGTTCTGGTTGGTGAAGAGTGCGCCGCCGGTGAGTTCGAGGTAGGGGGAGATGCGGCCATGACGCTCGAAGTTCCACTTGAGGCCGAGGGGGTCGAAGCCCGCGCCGTAGGCGGTGCCGGCGGGCTGGAATACTAAGAAGACGGGGACTGCGTCGACCGCATATTCGAAGCGGCCGCGGAGAAAGCCGGGCAGGTGCGGGCCCGTGAGGATCCATCCGTAGCGCAGGCCGGCGTTGAAGGCGCCGGTGTTGCCGCGGCCGCCGGCTACGGAATGTCCGCCGCCTGCCCAGAGCTGGACTTCGTGGCCGCCCTTCTCAGGGCCAACCGGCAAGTCGTAAATCTGGGCGCTGCAAAGGCAGCTTGTTAGCGACGTTACAAGGATGAAGAAGAAAGTGCGCATTCGGATTTGACCCAAAGGGGTAAAAGCCTCGATCGAGGAAGAATCACGATACAGCAATGACGGTGTTGCTACAAACGGTAGTCGTGGCGGCGCCGGGGAGAAGCAGGTTCCTCACCCGCGCTTTGCGCGTGTTCGGAATGACAAGTCAGTCAGGCGTCGCGGGTTGGTCGAGGGCGTTGAGTGATCAGCTGCATCAGGTCGCGGGCCACGCGAGTGGTGTTGTGGCGGGCGACTCCGCCTTCGTCGAGGTAGTCGCCGAGTACGGGGATTACGCCGAGGGCTTCGACGGCATCGAGGTCGTTGACGATCTGGCAGGCGCCCTCGCTGGCGTACTTGGTTTTGAGTTCGTCGGAGACGGGCGTGCGGTTGATTAGCGCGAAGTCGAAAATCTGTTTCTGGGCGTGGCGATTCAGGGCGCGGATGTGGTCGGCCGCGGTCAGGTCGAGACTCTCGTTGGCCTGGGTCATGAGGTTGCAGATGTAGACCTTGGTGGCGGGCGATTCGACAATGGCCTGGGCAATGCCGCGGACCAGCAGGTTGGGAATCAAACTGGTGAAGAGCGAGCCTGGGCCGATGGTGATCAGGTCGGCGTGGGCGATGGCTTCAAGCGTCTGTGGCATGGGACCGACATTGGGGGGAACGAGAAACAGTTCGCGGATGTGGCCTTTGCTGGCGGTGATTTTGGTTTCGCCGCGAACGCGGGTGCCATCTTCCATGAGCGCTTCGAGTTCAATGTTGGAAGTGGTGGCGGGATAGATGTGGCCGCGGGTGAGAAGGATTTCAGAGGAGAGGCGCACGGCTTCGGAAAAATCAGACGTCAGGGAAGTGAGCGCGGCGAGAAATAGATTGCCGAAGCTGTGACCCTCGAGGCCGGAACCTTTTTCGAAACGGTGACGGAAAAGTTTGGAGAGCAGGGCTTCGTCTTCGCTGAGGGCGACGATGCAATTGCGGATGTCGCCGGGCGGGAGCATGTTGAGTTCTTTGCGCAGGCGGCCGCTGGAGCCGCCGTCGTCGCTGACCGTGACCACGGCGCTCAGGTCGCGAATGCACGGAGAATCCTTGTCCGACGGAATTTCCGCCGGCGATAGCACGAAGCGCTTTAGCCCTTTGAGCAGCGTGGAAAGGCCGGTGCCGCCGCCGATGGCGACGACACGAAGACCGCGCTCGCGCGCGGTCTTTTCCGGTGACTGCAGCTCTGCCGTCTTGGATTCCATGAAGGCTTTTCCCGCGAACCGGCTAGGAGGGCTCTTCTTCGCCGAGATCGCCGTCGGAGCCGAGTTCGCCGCCGGGATCCGGATAGAGCAATTCCGTGAAGCGTGGATCCTCGGCCAGGTTCTGGAAATCGGAATCGTTGCGTGCCTGGAAACGAAGCTGGGCATTCAGACGCAGAGCCGCGTCCAGATGGCGCAGGGAGTCTTCGACGTGTCCGGTCAGGCAGTCAAGCGCAGCCAAGCCGTAGACGACATAGTCGGCGTGGGCATTCTGCTTGAGTAGTTTTTCCAGATGCTCGCGGGCGGTGACGTAGTCACCGACGTTCATCAGCGAGACGGCGTAGTCGAAGTGCTCCTCGGCGGTTTTGAACTGCGTGGCGACGGAGCGCTCCAGGTGCTGGTTGCAGATGCTGAGATGAATGCTGGCGCGATCGACGAGTTCTTTGATGGGGCCGGCGATAACCTTTTGAAAATGCGGCTTCGCCTTGTCGAATTTGTGCTCCTGCATGGCGCGCAGTCCGGCCTCGTAGCTCTGCAAAGCCTGCGTGTAGCGCGGATCTTCCGCCAGGGTCTTTTTCGCGGTGGGTTTCTGAGCCATGTGCAAAACTCTTCCTGTGCTCTTGGTAATGGGGAACTCCTTGAGATCGTGCTTTTAACCGGGCAATAAAGTATCACTCAAAGGTAGGGTAGAGGTCCAGTTGACGGCGGTGAGTCCGAGTACCGCTGAATAAGTGCCGGGAAAGCACGATTCGACTGAGTCGGGGATATGGCTCGGTGCTCGCGACTCGGTACTCGGAGCTAGTTCATCGTCGCGGCGGCCTGCAGATCGATCTGTTTCCATTCTCCCTTGATGATTCCGGCGCGGATTTGCGAGGCGGTCTTGCCTTTCTGGTGCTGCTGATAGGAGTAGTAAAGCTCTTTGAGGCAGGTTGCGCACTGGGCGCCGTGTGTACTTTCGAAGCAGCTGTGCAGGCTGTTGTGGCCCATGCGATCGCAGTAACAGTAGCAGGGCTGCTGGTGGAGCACGTTCGGAATCTTCGCCGCCAGTTCGTAGGCGTGGGTCTGGTAAGCATTCTGCGCGTCCGCATCCCAGAGGTCGGCTTTCGTGAGAAAGGGCGGCAGCTTGGTTCCTTTGGGCGGAGGTGCGGCGTTGTAGGCCGGAACTCCGGCCTCTTCCTGCGGCGAGGTCCACTCGGCGGACAGGCTCAGAGTCACCATGAAGAGGAAGCACAGGGTCAGGCTGCGGCGGAGTATTTTGTTGTGCAGTAAGCGGCGCGTCATGGATTTCCTCGCTGGAGGTTATTGTAACCCGACGCAGAAGGCGCCAGAAGAAGCCGAGTGGCACGCGGAAAAGGCATTCACCGCGAAGGATACGAAGTATCACGAAGGGTTTCGTGGGAGAGGCATGTCCTGTCGGACGGTCGGAGTCGAAATTCAACCCGCAGCCTCACCGTGAGTTCTGTATACAATGGGAGTACATGCCCGTCACGGTTTCAGACCCGAACGCAGATGGCCAGACAACGTTGCCTGCGGCACCCGACCCCGAGCCGCGATCGAAAGCATCGGTTTTTGGAGTGGTGATCGGAGCATGGGTGTTCGATCTGATGATTTCGCTGGCGACTTCTGCGTTTATCATCATTTTTCTCTACCAGCCGGTGAAGGTTGAGGGGACCAGCATGATGCCCTCGCTCGAAGACCAGGAACGGATCTTCGTGAACAAGTTTGTCTACCGGCTGGAGCCGATTGAGCGAGGGGATATTGTGGTGTTCAAGTATCCGCGCGATCCCTCGAAGAGCTACATCAAGCGTGTGATCGGGATGGCGGGGGACCGCATCCGCATCGACGGCGGGCAGGTCTATGTCAACGACCAGGCGCTAGACGAAGACTATGTTCCTTCGGCTTATACCGATGGTCGGTCGTATGAAGAGAGAGTGGTGCCGCCGAATAGTTACTTTGTGCTGGGCGACCATCGCTCGATGTCGAACGACAGCCGCGACTTCGGTCCGGTCGACCAGAGCTTTATCTATGGCAAGGCCGTATTCGGATACTGGCCGATGGATAAGGTGGGGCGGGTACGGTAGGCGGTTCGTGACTGTCGCTGTTAGTTGAATAGGGCAGTTGAATCCCTCGCAGCGAAATATTTCTTTGGCGATTTCCTCGTTCCGCTCTTGGCCGCGGTGGCAATCCCTGTTAAGATTCGTAAAATCCACTCACCGGAGCGAGAATGCAGGCTATCCTTGCGCTGGAGGACGGCAGAGTCTTCCGAGGCAAAGGCTACGGCGCCAAAGGCGAATGCTACGGCGAAGTCGTTTTTAATACTTCCATCACTGGCTACCAGGAAATTTTCACTGACCCCTCCTACTCGGGGCAGATTGTCGTCCTGACCAACCCGGAAATCGGAAATTACGGCACCAACCACGAAGATAACGAAGCGACACGCCCCTGGATTGAAGGGCTGATCGTGCGCGAGTTCTCGCGCGTCAGCTCGAACTGGCGCTCGCAGCAGGTGGCCGAGGAATATCTGGAGCAGTTCAAGGTGCCGGTGCTGTCGGATATTGACACGCGGGCGCTGGTGCGGCATCTGCGCGATCACGGCGTGATGCGTGGCGTGGTCTCGACGATTGAGAGCGATGCCGACAAGCTGATCGCGAAGGCGCGGTCGATTCCGAAGATGGACGGGATGGACCTGGCGAAGGAAGTCAGCACGAAGCGGCCTTACGTGTGGGAAGTTGGCGAGCGTTCACACGAACCGGTCGCCGTCGTTGGAGTGAAAGACGAGCCGGCGCGATTTCATGTGGTGGCGTATGACTTCGGCATCAAGCAGAATATTTTGCGCAAGCTGCGCGGCGAGGGCTGCAAGGTGACGGTGGTCCCGGCGCAGACTCCGGCGGAAGATGTGCTGGCGCTGAAGCCGGACGGAGTATTTTTGTCGAACGGGCCGGGCGATCCTGAGCCTTGTACTTATGCGGTCGATTCGATCCGCAGGCTGATGGGGCGGCAGCCGATTTTTGGAATTTGTCTGGGGCATCAGCTGACGGGGATTGCCCTCGGCGGGAAGACTTTCAAGCTGAAGTTTGGACATCATGGGGGGAATCATCCGGTGAAGCAGTTGAAGACTGGGAAGATTGAGATCACGGCGCACAACCATAATTTTGCTGTTGATCCTGACTCGCTGGCGGACAGTGAAGTTGAATTGACGCACATCGATTTGAACGATCAGACGCTTGAAGGCCTGCGGCATCGCAATCTGCCGCTGTTTAGCGTGCAGTATCACCCGGAAGCAGCGCCCGGGCCCCATGATTCGCATTATCTGTTTAAGGAATTTACGAAGATGATGGAGGAGTGGAAGGGTTAGGAAATGGACGAAAAAGGCCCATCACGCCTGTTCAGGGTCCTTCAGATTCTAATACCGCTGACGAGCGTCGCGGTTGCGATCACTGCAGTTCTTTTGACCGTTGCGGCTCGAAAAAAGGAGCTTACGTGCACGCAAGTCAATTCTACTCGACTCGTGAGCGAGAACTTGGGTGGCATTCACCCCGACATGCGTGTACAGTTTCGCGACCAACCGATCTTCTCGCTGACCAAAGTGACTTTCAGCCTTAGGAACACGGGCGCAGCAGCCGTCAAGGCGCAGGACGTCGTAGAACCCATTCGGCTTAAGTTTCCTGCCGCTGCTAGGCTGTTGAGCGCTCTCGTCGAGAAGACCTCTCCCTCAGATCTAAAGTTTTCCGTCAAAGCCGTGCCCGATAGCGGGGAAGTGGTTCTAGATTTCCCGCTGTTCAATTCGAACGATGAGGCGGTGTTCTCCGTGTATATCTTCAACTCGGAGATGCAACGGCCGACACTCGAAGGGCGTGTAGTAGATGTCCCACAGATGATCTACTCGGAGGCTAACGTCTCAGCCGCAGGGCAGCATCCTTGGCCACTTCAGGGAAGGGCTACACGGTCAGTTCTTCGATGGCCACTCATGGTTCTCTATGGAGGGCTCGCTGCGCTTTTCACGGGCATCTGGGTCTCGGGCATCGTTTCATACGTGAGTTATCTTCCCTGGAAGTGGAGGTGGGCAGATTCTTATAAGGCATTCTGTGATGAGTGGAACTCGACGCAAAAAGAAAAAGCAAAAGCGCTGAAGAAGGAAGGTACGAACGCCCCACCCGTAGAGCAGGATCAATACGAAATGCGGCATGTTGATGAGCTCGGCCGAATCTACTCCAGGCACGAAATGATTGCGAGTGGTCTGCCCTTCCTCCGCGGTTCGCGTTTCGATAAGGACCTTAAGGAAAAAGGTATACCAGACCATCCCCATCCGATGGTGGAGTCATTCGCTGGGCTAGTCGGGCTGTCGGTCTTTATGGCCGTCCTTGCTTCAACAGCTCTGTTCACAATGCTCATCGTCCACGGGGCGCTTAAGAACTGATTGAGCAGTTTTATCCCAAAATGCCCAAACGCACTGACATCTCGAAGATTCTGATTCTTGGCTCCGGGCCCATCATTATTGGGCAGTCGGCGGAGTTTGATTATTCCGGCACGCAGGCCTGCAAGGCGCTCAAGGCTGAGGGCTATGAAGTGGTGCTGGCGAATTCGAACCCGGCCACCATCATGACCGATCCGGAGTCGGCCGACCGCACTTATATTGAGCCGCTCACGCTCGAGTATCTGGAAGAGATTATCCGCATCGAGCGGGAAATGTCGCCGGGCGCGGGTTTTGCCGTGCTGCCGACGGTGGGCGGGCAGACTGCGCTGAATCTGGCGATCGAGCTTTCGGACGGCGGCGTGCTGGAAAAATATGATGCGATTCTGATCGGCGCGAACGTGGCTGCGATCAAGAAGGCGGAAGACCGGCTGTTCTTCAAAGACGCCATGCAGCGTATCGGGCTCGACGTGCCGAAGTCGGCGCTGGTCAACAATTCGAAAGACGGGCTTGAGTTTGCGGGAAAGATCGGGTTCCCGGTGATCATCCGGCCGTCGTTCACGCTGGGCGGGTCGGGTGGAGGCATCGCTTACAACCGCGAAGAAATGGTGGAAGTGCTGAACCGCGGGCTCGATTTCTCTCCGGTGCATGAGGCGCTGATTGAAGAGTCGGTGCTGGGCTGGAAGGAATTTGAACTCGAGGTGATGCGCGATACCAAAGACAACGTCATCATCATCTGCTCGATTGAGAATTTTGATCCCATGGGCGTGCACACCGGAGATTCCATTACGGTCGCGCCGGCGCAGACGCTGACCGATCGCGAGTATCAAGCGATGCGCGACGCGTCGATCGCGGTGATCCGCGAGATCGGCGTCGATACGGGCGGGTCGAACATTCAGTTCGGCGTGAATCCTGAGACGGGGCGGATGGTCGTGATTGAGATGAACCCGCGCGTATCGCGGTCGTCGGCATTAGCTTCCAAGGCGACAGGCTTCCCCATCGCGAAGATTGCCGCGAAGCTTGCGGTGGGCTATACGCTCGATGAGATTCCGAATGACATTACGCGCAAAACTCCGGCGTGCTTCGAGCCGACGCTCGATTACGTCGTCGTGAAGATTCCGAAGTGGCAATTTGAGAAATTTCCTGGCGCTGACGACACGCTGGGTCCGCAGATGAAGTCGGTCGGGGAAGTGATGGCCATTGGGCGCACGTTCAAGGAAGCGCTCATGAAGGGCATCCGCTCGCTCGATACCGGCAAGCGCGTGGGCGGCGACAAGATCGAACCGAAGATTTTGACGAAGCGACTGGTCACGCCACATCCCGAGCGGCTGGCGTACGTGCAGTACGCGCTGCGCCAGGGACACACGGTAAAGCAGATCGCGAAGATGACTTCGATGGACCCGTGGTTTCTGTACCAGTTGAAGGAAATTAACGACCAGCAACTCGAACTGGAGAAGCATCCGATCGAATCGATTCCGACCGAAGTGCTGCGCGAATCGAAGCGCATGGGATTCTCCGATGGACGATTGGCCGCAGTGTGGAGACTCGACGGGCAGGAGAAAGTTCGCCATCTGCGCAAGAAGCATGGCGTGATGCCCGTGTACAAACGCGTCGACACTTGCGCGGCCGAGTTCGAAAGCTTCACGCCTTATCTTTATTCGACCTACGAAGATGAAGACGAGGCTGCACCGACTGACAAGAAGAAAGTGATTATTCTGGGCAGCGGGCCGAATCGCATCGGGCAGGGAATTGAGTTTGATTACTGCTGCTGCCACGCGTCGTTCGCGTTGCGCGACGATGGGTACGAGACGATCATGATCAATTGCAATCCTGAAACCGTCTCGACCGATTACGACACCAGCGACCGGCTCTACTTCGAACCTCTGACGTTTGAAGATGTGTTTGCGATCTACCAGCATGAGACGTCGAAAGGCGCGGATGTTGGGCTCATCGTGCAGTTCGGTGGGCAGACGCCGTTGAACCTGGCGCTGCCGCTGAAGGCCGCAGGCGTGAAAATCATTGGCACGTCGCCCGAGTCGATCGATCTGGCGGAGGATCGCAAGCACTTCAACAAGTTGCTTGAAGAGTTAGAGATTCCGCAAGCGCCCGGAGTCATGGCTACCTCAATTGAAGAAGCGGTCGAGGGTGCGGGGCGCATTGGATATCCGGTGCTGGTGCGGCCTTCGTATGTGCTGGGTGGGCGAGCCATGGTGATCGCGCACGACGAAGCAGCGATCATTAAATACATGAAAGAGGCGGTCGAGTACTCACACGACCGGCCGGTGCTGATCGACCACTTCCTGGAAGACGCGATTGAAGTCGATGTGGACGCATTGTCGGACGGAGAAGACGTGGTGATCGGCGGGATTATGCAGCACATTGAGGAGGCGGGGGTGCACTCGGGCGACTCGTCGTGTGTGCTGCCGGCAGTCGATATTCCGCAGGCGCTGCTGGAGCGCATGCGCGACTACACCTTTAAGCTGGCGCGTGCGTTGAAAGTAGTCGGGCTGATGAATATTCAGTTCGCCATCCCGCGCGGAAATGGGCACGGCGCGGATGGGGATAAGGTGTATGTGCTCGAAGTGAACCCGCGAGCTTCGCGTACTGTGCCGTTTGTTTCGAAGGCGACGGGCGTGCCGATGGCGAAGATTGCGGCGCGACTGATGACTGGCCGCAAGCTGCGCGAGTTCTTGCCGGAGTTCGTTGAGCGCCGCGCCGATCTCGACACGGGAAGTTTCTACTACGTGAAATCTCCGGTGTTTCCCTGGAACAAATTTCCCGGAGTCGACACGGTTCTTGGACCGGAGATGAAGTCGACGGGTGAAGTGATGGGTGTGGCCGACAACTTCGGCGAAGCGTTTGCCAAAGCTCAGCTGGCCGCTGGGCAAAAATTGCCGACGCAGGGTGCCATCTTCATCAGCGTGACCGACCATGATAAGCGCCACGTGGCCGAGGTTGCTCGGAAGTTTGTTGATATGGGATTCAAGCTGGTGGCCACGGCGGGCACCGCCGACGTGATTGAAGCGGCGGGGATGAATGTGGAGCGGGTCTACAAAGTGAAAGAAGGACGGCCGAACGTGGTCGACTTCATCAAGGGCCAGCGCATTCAACTCATCGTGAACACGCCGACCGGGCTTGAGCCGTGGTTTGACGAGAAAGCGATCCGGCGAGCGGCGGTGACGGCGCGGATCCCAACGATCACGACGCTGGCGGCCGCACGGGCCGCGGCTGAGGGAATTGAGGCTTTACAGCGCGGGGAGATCAATGTGAAAGCTCTGCAGCATTTGCATGCAGAGCGAGGTGCTGGAGTCCAGCATTAGAAATCATGGGCCCGGCGCCGGAGTTTATTCCCTATCTTGCCTGACCCGTGCTAGCATTCCGAGCAACAAAAGCCGTCGGATGTTGCTTGGGGAGGCTCGGGATGGCAGACGCTACAATTTCCGCTCCGGTTGGAGCTCTGGCGGGAAATCGCAAACGAAAATTGGCGGCGACAGGCCTGGCATGGGCCGGCATTGTCGTGCTCGCCGTCGGATTCGTCATTAAATATGTTTTGTTCTACTACCGCCATTACGATGCGGCGTCATTCGATCCGTATTGGGCGCGGCGGGGCTGGCTGTTCCTTCACATCAACGGCGGAACATTGGCTTTACTGATGGGCCCCTGGCAGTTCTGGACCGGACTCCGCCAAAGAAATCTTGCAATTCACCGGTGGACTGGGCGGCTGTTTCTGCTCGGAGTCGCGATGGGCGTTACCGGAGCCGTGGGCCTTTCCGCGACGACCACTTACGGTTGGGGCTTCGCCGTTGGATTGATGGGGCTAGCTTCGGCGTGGCTCGTCACCACGAGCATGGGTTATTACACGATACGAAAGGGTTTGGTTGCGCTGCACAAGGAATGGATGATTCGCGCTTACGTGGTGACGTTTGCTTTTGTGACGTTCCGCATTTTGAGCGACTATGGCCCAACTTCACGCTTGCAGCCGGAGAACGACCGGAGCATGACGATCAGCTGGGTGTGTTGGGTGGTGCCGCTAGCGATTACCGAGATGGTTTTTCAGATCCGGCGAGTGCGGGCCGCGGTGGCTGCGCGGCACTCGCGATAGCGAACTGTTAAGCTTGAGCTATGCTGCTACACGGAATTTTTCCTCCCATTACCACGCCGTTCTATCCCGACGGCAATGTGTATTTCAAAAAGCTCGAATCGAATGTAGAGCGCTATTCACGCACGCCGGTAGCGGGCATTGTTGTGCTGGGCTCGACGGGCGAGGCCATTATGCTCTCCGATCAGGAGCGGCGCGACGTGCTCAAATCCGCGCGCGAGGCAGCCGCGCCAAATAAAGTGTTGATCGCGGGCACGGGGATTGAATCGGCGATTGAAACGCTGCGGCTGACCGAATACGCCGCCGAACTTGGCTATGACGTTGCCATGGTGCGCACGCCGCACTACTACAAGAAGCAGATGCAGGTGGCGAACATTCTGGCGTTTTACCGGACTGTGGCTGACCGCTCGCCGCTGCCGGTCATCATTTACAACTTCCCGCAGGCCACCGGGTACGACATTCCAGCGGAAGTGGTGATCGAGTTGGCGGGACATCCCAATCTGATCGGCATTAAGGAATCGAGCGGTGACGTGGATAAGGTTCGCAAGATGGTTGAGGGTACTCGTCAGACCAGACGCAGCGCGACCGTCACCGAAACGTTTGACGCGGTTACGCCGCGGATGCTGGCCGCAGCGAGCCGCGGGTCTTCGCCGGTGGGCGACGAGAGCGTGCTGGTGCCGGTTGGGGTGTTGGCCGGGACCGTGGAAACTTCCCCACGTCTCGCAGATGCGCGAGACCTAGCCCACCCGGATTCGTCGTTATCGAAGCCGTCTTCGTCCGCTGTGACGGTCGTGGGCACGATGAAGACGCGGCAGAAGGAAGTTGGATTTCAGGTGCTGGTGGGGGCGGCGCACAAACTGCAACCGTCGCTCGATGCTGGTGCGGTGGGAGCAATTCTAGCTTTTGCCGGGCCCGCGCCCACGGCCTGCTACGAGATTTACGCCGCGTGGAAGGAAGGCGACGCTGAACTTGCGCTACTGAAGCAGGAACGAATTGCGCAGGCCGCGCAGCGCGTGGGCGATCTCGGGGTTCCCGGCTTTAAGCATGGCATGGATCTCAACGGCTATTACGGCGGGCCATCGCGGCTGCCGTTCCTCCCGTTAACGGCGGACGCGAAAGCCGAGATTGAGCGGCTGCTAGCGGACATTAGGAACTGATCGCGGGCTTTAGGTCTTGACATTGCAGGGGCCTGCGGAGTGTGCTACAACTCACGCCAAATGCGAAAGACAGCTGCGGTGACGGTGTTTCTCCTGGTGCTAGGCATTGGTTTCGCCGGCGCGCAAGCTACCTCTCCGATAACCGTGCTTTGGCCGAGCGCTGATAGGCCTTCGCTGAAACTTACCTTCGGGTCATTCCAGCAAAGTGCGATCGTGAATGGGCAGGGGATCTTCGTTTCGGAGGTGACGGCACAGAACGTGTCCGACCAGGGGATGCCGCGATCTGTGTTCACCGTACTTGTGTCGGACAAGAATGGCGTCCGCATCGGCAAGGCTCGCTTGCAACTTCCTGAGATCGGTCCCTACCGCACAGAAAAAGCGCAGGTGCAGTTTTCGGCTGCTGGCACACCGGCGGGGATCACGCTTTTGGCGGGGAAAGTGATTCCTCTGAAAGTGATTTCAGTTCCTACCGGAGCTAATTTCAAAATAGACGGAGAGGACGCCGGCGTAACGCCGAAGTTGGTCGATTTCACGGTCGGCAGTCACACACTCGAATTCAGCAAAGAGGGCTATGCAACCGGTTCGACGCCGGTCGAAGTCAGCGCCGACGAACTTCCGGGAGGTAGCATCAGTTTCGAACTCGGCGGCATGACTCAGGACGTGATCGAACTGCGCGATGGAACGACCGTGCTGGGAGACGTGATGTCGATGTCAATGAGCGCGATCGTGGTGCGAGTCGAAGGCAAAGATCAGAAGTACGATCGTAATCAGGTGAAAAAGATCATTTTCGTCGAGCGGGTTACGGGGCAGCCTATGACCGAGAAATCGAAATAGCAGCGGACGGGGTTGCATGAAGGCTACGAAGCGCGCAAGGCCGAAGCTTCCTGCCATCTCAGAACAGATGAAGGCGTGGTCTGGGGCGCTGGCGGCTGCGACGGTCGACTGGCCGCAGGTTAAACAGAGCGCCTTCTTCGGATTGACCGCTCTTTACCGCAAAGATACGATGTTTGCCGTCTTGCCACGCACTCGCGGGATGGAGGCAGCGAACGCACTCGCGTTTCGGATCGACACTCCCACTGCCAAAGTTCGCGTTCTTCTTAAGAAGGATCCCCGCATCGGTTCGGCTGAGATCAAGAAGGCGCGCTGGTTCGGCTTCGAAGTTTCCTCTGACGCAGACTTGCATGATGCACTCGACTGGCTGGGCCGGGCCTATGCGGCGGCGAGCCAGAATCGGCGCTCCAGCTGAGCGGCAAATACTTGTGATCAGGATTACAGGGGAGTATACTCAGTTCGAACGAACGTTCGAATTGCCCGCCAGATTATGGGGAGTCCTTCCACGGCAACCCGAGTGACCGCCCGCCGGCACCGCGCCGCGACTGCGCCAGCCACGCGCTATGACCGGCGCCTGGCCGAAATCATTGCGCACGCCACGGAAGTTTTTTGCAAGAAGGGGTACGAGGGCGCTTCGATGCGCGACCTATCGCGCGAAAGCGGCATGTCGCTGGCGGGGTTGTATTACTATTTCGAGTCCAAAGAGCGGCTGCTCTATCTGATCCAGAAGCACACGTTCTCCACGATTGTGCAGCGGTTGAAGCCGCAATTGGAAGGCGTGACCGATTCTGAATTGCGGGTTCGGATTTTCATCCTCAATCACCTTGAATATTTTCTGGCCAATCAGTCGGCGATGAAGGTGCTGTCGCACGAGGCCGAGGCCCTGAAGAATGGTTTCGCGGCGGAAGTTGCGGCCATTAAGCGGGAATACTATCGGATTTGCGTTGGGCTGCTCGACGACTTGAAGGCGGACCGCGGACTGCAGTTCTCCACGCGGATTGCTGTGCTAAGCCTGTTTGGCATGATGAACTGGATTTACACCTGGCACAACCCGCGCGTGGATGCCGATGCGGCGTCGATTTCGCGCGAAATGGGCGACGTTTTTTTACGTGGCGTGATGGCGGGGGCGAAGAGGGGCAAGGACGGGCGTTAGAGCGGTTAAGCTGTCGGCGACAGCAGGTTCCTCACCGGGCTTTCAGCCCGATTCGGAATGACAAATTCAGGGAGACGCAAGGAGACGGAAATATGGCAACTACAGTGCAGCCTACAACCGGCGAAACGACCAAGCAGCTTGTGAACTACCGCACCGATGGCGGCGTTGCGGTGATTGAGATGTGCGATCCTCCGGCCAATACCTATACCTACGAAATGAACCGGCAGCTGGATGAGGCGATCCTGAAGGCGCGCATGGACAACGACGTCTACGTGATCGTGATGACGGGCGCGGGCGACAAGTTCTTTTCCGCGGGCGCGAACATTAAGATGCTGACCAGCGTCGATCCGACGTTTAAATACTATTTTTGCCTGCACGCCAATGAAATGTTGCTGCGGTTGGAGCACACGCCCAAGCTGGTGATCGCGGCAATCAACGGGCACTGCGTGGGCGGCGGACTCGAGATTGCGATGGCAGCCGACCTTCGCATTGCGCGCAAGGATGCGGGAAAGATTGGGCTGCCTGAGGTGAATCTCGGAGTGTTGCCCGGAACCGGGGGCACGCAGCGACTTTCGCGCATGGTGGGGAAGAGCAAGGCGATCGAGCTGATGGTGACGGGCAACACGTTCTCGTTCGAAGAGGCGCAGGAACTCGGCATCGTCAACGACGTGTTCGAGCGCGACGGCTTCATGGAGAACATCATGGAGTACGCGAAGCAATTCTGTCCGCCTAACAAGGCGTCGAAAGCCGTGGGACGCATCAAGCGCGCGGTGCAGACGGGGTGGGAGATTCCGATGGAGTCGGCGCTGGCCGTCGAACGCGAGAACCAGCAGTTGCTGTTTCAGAGCGAAGATGCGAAGGAAGGGCTGGCGGCGTATGTGGAGAAAAGGCCGGCGGTGTTCAAGGCGAAATAGCGGGGAGAATTCGAGGTTAAGGTGTGAGGTCAACATGCCGGGAAAAGTAGCGAAAATTGGAACCTTCAGCGATTGGATCGGTCTGTTCAATGACTGGCGTAAGGATATTGGCGTGAATACGGCTGACATCGACGCCTTTCACTTCGACACGCTCTACGGCGCTATCGATACGGAAGAAATCGAGTTTGGCTCCTACAAGGGCCGTCGTAAATGGGAGAACCTGCGGCAGATTCCCACGCAGCAGATGCGCGACGCGCTGATGAACATGATCGTCTACCAGGGCGATACGGAGTTCGCGAGCGTCGAGCAGCAGCGCAACCTGCTGGCGAACGCGCCGACGGAATGGGACCGCCGCGCCATTACCCGCGTGATGATCGAGGAGATGCGCCATGGCTGGCAGATGTGCGCGTTGCTGGTCGACCACTTTGGCTACTCCGGCAAAGTTGAAGCGCAGAAAATGTTGGAGCGGCGCGCGTTTGACAACAAGCGGTTGCTGGGCGCATTCAATGTCGACGTCGACAACTGGATGGACTTCTTTACCTATACGGACTTCGTCGATCGCGACGGCAAATTTCAGCTGCAGATGCTGAAGTATTCCGCGTTCGCGCCGCTGGGGCGGTCAATGTCGTACATGCTTCGCGAAGAGGCGTTTCACATGGGCACGGGCAACGACGGATTGCGGCGTATCGTGGAGGCGGGCGTGATCCCGGCTTGGCTGATTCAGAAATATCTGAACAAGTGGATTTCGAGTTCGTATGATTTGTTCGGGACCGATCATTCCTCGTCGGCGCACTGGGCGTATGTGTGGGGTGTGAAGGGCCGCTACGATGAGCCGAAGAATGACAAGGCTCCGGATCTGGATGACTTGAATGATTACAACCGCAATCTTTACCGCGACGAAGTCGCTGGCCTGATCGAGCGCTTCAACGGCGCTCTAAGGCCGGGCGAACCCAAGTTGTATGCGCCGCACATCAAGTTCAATCGCGCGATTGGGAAGTGGGCTGGACAGAAATTCCACGCGGAGACGGGCGAAGCGCTGGAAGATCGCGCTTACGAAGAGCACATGAAAGACTATATGCCTTCGGCGGCGGACAGGAAGTTACTGCTGGACATCATCAGCAACGAGAAGAAGTGGATCGCGGAAAAAACCGGGGCGCGCGATCCGCTCTCGACCATTGGCGAAGTGCGGAAGTCGGCGATCAACCTGTAGAAACCTTGACCACCGAGGACACTGAGGACGCAAGGGGAGATATGGGATCTACATCCGCGGCATCTGGCGTCAGCCGGCTCAGGATTGAGGTTGCGTCGCCGGTGGCCCGCCTTACATTGCATCACCCGCCGCTCAACGTTATTGATATCCCGTTGATGGAAGAGCTGGCGCGGTCGTTGGCTGAGATCGAGGCCCGACCTGAAATCTCGGTCATCGTGTTAAAGAGTGACGGCAAGGCGTTCTCGGTCGGCGTCGACGTGGCTGCGCATACTCCGGACAAAGTCAGCGAGATGTTGGCGAAGTTCCACGCCGCGATTCGCGCACTGGTCGCGACAAGAAAAGTTACGATCGCTGCCGTGCATGGGCATTGTCTCGGGGGCGGTGCGGAATTGGCCTTGGTGTGCGATCTGGTCTATACCACCGAAACGGCGCAATGGGGATTCCCGGAAATTAAGCTGGGTTGCTATCCGCCGGTGGCTTGCACCGCGCTGGCCGCTCTCGTGGGCCAGAAACGCGCCGCGGAACTGATTTTGACGGGACGAACAATCGACGGCAAAGAGGCGGCGGAAATTGGGCTGGCCACTCGGGCTGTGCCTGAGAGTGAACTGGCGCCCGCTGTTCAGGAATGTCTAGGACAATTGCGCAAGCTCAGTCCCGTGGCACTGGTGTTGGCCAAGAAGGCTTCGTATGCGTGGGACGCGATGCATTTCGACAAGGGGCTGGCTCGCGCCGAGAAGATTTATTTCGACGAACTGATGAAGACTTCGGATGCGAACGAAGGCGATTGCGCGTTCATGGAGAAGCGCGAACCGAAGTGGACGGGGAAATAACGCAACGGATTTCGCCCAATGGATTACGAAATCACACCTGAAGAAGTAAAGTGCAAACTGGAAGCGGGAGAGGCGTTCACGCTGCTCGATGTGCGCGAGCCCTGGGAGTTTGAGACGGCGCGGATCGATGGCGCCAAGTTGATCCCCATGGGGGATGTACCGTCACGGGCGCATCAGGAACTTGATCCGGAGGATCACATTGTGGTGGTTTGCCATCACGGAGTGCGCTCGATGAATGTGACAGTGTGGCTGCGGCAACAGGGATTCGAAAAAGCACAGTCCATGCGGGGCGGCATCGATGCCTGGTCGCGGCGGGTGGATGGGAAAGTGGCGATGTATTAGCTACGAGCCATGAGCTGTGAGTTGCGAGCAATCGGTAGTCTTCAGTCCGAGGCTCTTGGTGCTCTCGAGGGCTAGGAAGTCACTCATCTGATATTCTGCCTTTCCAAAGGCCAATCCCGAAAGAATCGTTGAGATTAAGCTCAGGCACCGGAGAATCGATCCTAACCGCCATGATTACCGACTGCCACATCCACATCCAGCCGATGGAAATGTTCAAGCCTCAGGCGCTGGAACTGATGAAACAGAAGCGGCCGAACTTTGACCAGATCGTGGAGTTCTGCCAGTCGCCCAAAGCTTTTCTCAAGTTTCTCGACGCCAGCGGCATCGACCGCGCAATGCTCATTAATTACGTGGCTCCGGAAGTGATTGGATTTACCAACGGAGTCAACCAGTTTGTCGCCGACTATGTGAAGGAAGATCCGAAGCGGCTGCTGTCGTGTGGGAGCCTGCACCCGAAGCACACGACGAACGTGTTGGCGGATGTGGAGCAGATTCTGCGGCTGGGGCTGCAGATGATCAAGATTCATCCGCCGCACCAGTTGCTTTTTCCTAATGATTATCTGAGCGGGGTCAAGGAACTGGAGATCATCTATCGCGCTGCGGAAGCCAATGGGGTGCCGGTGATGTTCCATACGGGGACGTCGATTTTCCCTGGCGCGCGCAACAAGTATGGCGATCCGATTTATGTTGACGATGTTGCGGTGGACTTTCCCAAGCTGAAGATTTTGCTGGCGCATGGGGGACGGCCCCTGTGGATGCAGACTGCATTTTTTCTCGTGCGGCGGCATCCGAATGTTTATCTCGACATCAGCGGCATTCCGCCGAAGACGTTGCTGAAATATTTTCCGCGCCTGGAAGAGATCGCGCACAAGAGCTTGTTCGGCACCGACTGGCCGGGACCGGGTGTGCCCGACATTAAGAAAAATCTCGATGAGTTCCGCGCGCTTCCGCTCAATGAGGGAGTTCAGCAGCAAATCCTGAGTAAAACCGCGCTCTCGATCTGGCCGGCCTGAGATCGGTCGGGGTGACGGGTGAGTCGGGTCTCTGCCCGTGGACATTGGAAGGCTGGCTCTGTTTCAGGTATAAAAAGAAGGTTGCATTCGCCGCGCTCCCCTCGCGCGGTTCGGCGACGAAAAATCCTGCGAATCGAAGCGAGAAACTCATGCCCAGCGTGACCAATCCTCAGGCCCCTAAGGGACTGGAGGGCGTTGTTGCCACGAATTCGAAGATCTGCTACATCGACGGAGATCGGGGCATTTTGGCCTATCGCGGCATCGACATTCACGCACTGGCCCAGCAGTCAAATTTCGAAGAGACGTGCTACCTGCTGTGGTTCGGGAAGCTTCCCACGCGCGTAGAACTGCGTGAGTTGCACGAGCGGCTGGCCGAAGAGCGCAAGCTGGATGCGGCCATCGTTACCTTGCTGCGCAATGCGCCCCGCCATGCTCTGCCCATGGATGTGCTCCGAACCGCGGTCTCGGCGTTATCGTTTTACGATCCAGAGGAGACAAGCAACGACAGCAAGGCTAATCTCGACAAGTCAATCCGTATCACGTCGCAGATTGCCATGATCGTCGCGGCGTATGACCGCATTCGTAAGGGGCGTCCGGTGGTCGAGCCGGACCGCTCGCTGTCGCATGCGGCGAATTTTCTGCTTATGTTGAATGGTACGCAGCCTTCGCCGACGGCCGAGCGAGCGCTCGACATTGCGTTGATTCTGCATGCGGACCATGAACTCAACGCATCAACTTTTGCCGCGCGCGTCACGGCTGCGACTTTGTCGGATATGCATTCCGCCATCACTTCGGCCATCGGCGCGTTGAAGGGGCCGCTGCATGGCGGCGCCAACGAGGCGGTATTTCTGATTCTCGAAGCGATCGATGCTTCTGGCGCCGACCCGATCGAATATGTGAAAAAGATGCTGGCGCAAAAGAAAAAGATTCCCGGCTTTGGCCATCGCGTTTATCACACGGAAGACCCCCGCGCGACGCATCTGCGCGCCATGTCGCGCGACCTGGGCCATTCCAGCGGACAGGCTAAGTGGTTTGAGATGTCGCACAAAATCGAGGAGTTCGTGAAGGCCGACAAAAAGCTGAACGCCAATGTCGATTTTTACTCGGCTTCCACGTATCACACGCTCGGCATCGACGTGGATTTGTTCACGCTCATCTTCGCGGTGTCGCGCGTGAGCGGCTGGGCCGCGCACGTGATGGAGCAACTCGAGGACAACCGCCTGATCCGCCCGCGCGCGGAGTACCTGGGCCCGGAGTATCCTGCCCGGTATGTGCCAATTGGGGATCGATGATCGAAAATGGCGACGCGGACGCGGCCCAGCTACGAAGAGTCTTGCCGGGAGCTCCAGCGTTTGGGCTGGCTCAAGGCCGGCTCTATTCCTGCGCTTCCAACAAGGCGCCCCTGCCACGAGGACCCGGAGCTGGGCGTGGAGTTCTTCCGGACCAGAGTGTCGGACGATAAATTCGAGAACCTCACGCTTCCGCGGACTTTCTTTGGCCGATCCGAGCTTAGAGATATGTCTTTCAGAGGCACGGACCTTTCCGAGTCGATTCTTTGCTGGAATGATTTCATCGGAGTAGATTTCAGCGGCTGCGATCTTTCGAACAGTGATCTGCGTGCTGCACTCTTCCAGAAAGTGAATTTCTCCGGAGCCAACTTAAGCCAAGCCGATCTGCGCCGGTCCCAATTTCAGAGCTGCAATTTTTCCGGGGCAAACCTTCGCGGTGCCAAACTCACGCGGTCGCAAAGGTTGTCGTTGTCACCGAGCCAGGAGCAAGAAGTTGACTGGCAGAGGTCAGACGGTGACGAACCCGATGGCGGCTAGCGGGCCTTCTTCCTGCCGCGTAGAATAGAAGTGGGTTCTGTATGGATCGCATCTACCTCGACAATAACGCCACCACGCCTGTGCTGCCCGAAGTGTTTGAGGTCATGCGGCCGTATTTCGGCGAGCAGTTTGGGAATGCTTCGTCTATCCATCATCATGGGCAGCAGACCCGGGCCGCGGTGGAGGATGCGCGCGAGTCAGTGGCCGCGTTGCTAGGCTGCCGCGCTTCTGAGATTGTTTTCACCAGCGGTGGCACCGAGGCTGACAATCTGGCCGTCGCCGGTCTGGTGGGAGCGGGTGATCACATCATCACCTCGAGTATTGAGCACCATGCTGTGCTGCTGGCGTGCAAGCACATGGAAGCAATGGGCGCGGAGGTGACCGTTCTGCCGGTGGACGGGCACAGTCTGGTCGATCCGGACGATGTCCGCCGCGCGCTGCGGTCAAATACGAAGTTGATTTCGGTGATGATGGCGAACAATGAAACGGGAGTGCTGCAGCCGGTCGAAGAAATTGGCCGTATTGCGGCCGAGGCGGGAGTTTGTTTTCATACCGACGCAGTGCAGGCTGCAGGCAAAGTTGAGATTGATGTGAAACGCATCGGTTGTGACGCGCTCTCGATTTCGGGGCACAAGATTCATGCGCCGCAGGGCGTGGGAGCGTTGTGCGTCCGGAAGGGACTTCGGCTGCAACCTCTGTTTTATGGCGGGCGGCACGAGCGTTCGCGGCGCGCGGGGACGGAAAATGTTCCGGGAATTGTGGGATTGGGCAAGGCTGCGGAGATCGCCAAGGAAGCGCTGGATCGCGGCGACGACATGAAAATGGCCGCCATGCGCGACCGGTTGCAGCAGGGAATCCTGGCGCAGGTCGAGGACGCTGCAGTCAACGGCGACGGGGCCGCGCGCGTGCCCAACACCTGCAACGTTCACTTCGATCATATCGACGGCGAGGCGATGGTGATTGCGCTCGATTTGAAGGGGCTCGCGGTATCGACCGGGGCAGCGTGTTCATCAGGCGCGGTTGAGCCTTCCCATGTGCTGGTGGCGATGGGCCTGCGGGCGGATCAGGCGCGGGCCAGCATTCGCTTCAGCCTGGGCAAGCAGACGGTTGCGGAGGATATCGATGTCGCACTGGCGCTTGTGGCGGAGACGGTGGCGCGGCTGCGGGAACTGAGCCCGACATATAGGAAGACCGCTCTTAGCTCTTAGGTACGAGCTACGAGCCGTGAGCTAGAAGCTAGGAGCTAGAAACTGAGTACCGAAACGATCGCGGTCGCTATGTCGGGCGGTGTGGATTCTTCCACCGTTGCGGCCATGCTGCGCGCTGACGGGCATAACGTGATTGGGCTGACCATGCAGTTGTGGAATCAGCGCCGGTTGTCAGGGCGCGAGGGCATGCCCGAATCGGTGCAGGGACGTTGCTGTTCGCTCGATGATGTTTATGATGCGCGGCGCGTGGCCCAGCAGATCGGCATACCGTATTACGTGGTGAATCACGAGGAGCGGTTTGAGCGCGATGTGATTCGCCCGTTTGTTGAAGAGTATGTTTCCGGACGCACGCCCATCCCTTGCAGCCTGTGCAACAATCACTTGAAGTTTGATCAGTTACTTATTGTCGCCCAGCAAATTGGGGCTGAGCGCGTCGCTACCGGGCACTATGCGCGTGTGGCTTTTGACGACGCGCGCGGGCGCTGGCTGCTGAAGCGCCCTGCCGATTCGAGCAAGGATCAGACTTATTTTCTGTTTGGCCTGACGCAGGAGCAGTTGAGCCGTACGATTTTTCCGCTCGGCGAGATGACCAAGCCGGAGGTTCGCGAACTCGCCCGGCGGCACGGACTCGCGCTCGCGGAGAAGCCGGACTCGCAGGAAATTTGCTTTGTCCCCGGCGGCGACTATAAGCGGTTTATCGACGCTTATCTCGCCGAGCAGGGCGAGGCCTTGCCTGATACCGCCGGCGAACTCGTTACTACGAATGGCGAAGTTCTCGGCGAGCACGGAGGCATCCACAACTTCACCGTCGGCCAGCGCAAGGGACTCGGTGTGGCCACGGGATCGCCGCTCTATGTGATTCAGATCAGCGGCGCGAACAAGCAGGTGATCGTGGGCGGGGAGGAGCATCTCTACTCCCGCACTATGCGCACGCGGCGCGTGAACCTGATCGCTGTGGACGATCTGCGGGAGCCGATGCGAGTGGCGGTGAAGATTCGGCATCGGCACGAGCCGGCTGCGGCCGTAATTGAAAAGACGGGCGATGACGAAATTCTAGTCACCTTCGACGAGCCCCAGCGCGCTATTACGCCGGGGCAGGCTGCCGTTTTCTACGATGGCGACATCGTAGTCGGGGGCGGCTGGATTTCGTAGAAACGAACTTGCGCCTGTACGCCCGCATATAATCCACCGCATGGGATCTGCAAATCCTTCGCTTCCGCTAACTTCAATCCCCGCCACGTCATCCTTCTGGGCCCGCGAATCGCCCTCCTTGAAGCAGGGAATCAAAACCGGGCTCGCGGGGGTCATCACCTACGCCATCTATGCCGGGTGGCATCTGCCGCAGGGATATTGGGCTGTGTTCACGGCGCTGGTCGTGACTCAGGCGAATCTCGGTGCGTCGTGGAAAGCGGCGCTCTACCGCACCATCGGCTCGACCGCAGGAGCGCTGGCGGCCATGCTGCTGGTCATGATTTTCGGGCCCGGAGCCATTCGCATCGGCATCATGTTGTTTGTGCTGGCGAGCCTGTTCGGTTTTCTGAATGTGCTGCATCCCAGCTTCAGCGCGGCGGGATTCACCGCGGCTATTGTCCTGTTGCTGGGCAGGATAGATGGCACGCCGTTCCACGTAGGCTGGCTCCGCGTTCTCTATACGATATTGGGCTCATTCGTCGCTTTCGCCGTCGGAGCTCTACTTTGGCCGGTTCGCGCCCGCCAGGGCCTGCGCAATAAGATCGCCAACATTCTGGATGGCGCCGGTGGGCTCTATCGTGCGGTCGCTGCGGCTGCCTTGCAGGGAATCGACAACGAGCAGCAGGTTCGCCAACTTGACCGGCAGTTGCACGACTTGCGCCGCGGTATTACCCAGCAGTTGGATGAAGCGAAGAGCGAGCTGGCTTTCTCGCGATTCAATGAGGGAGCTTACCAGGCGTTTGTGGACCAGGCTGACCAAGTGCGCCGCCGCTTGACGGCGATGGCCGAAGACAGCGCGCTATATGTGCACGCGCAGTTGGAGCCAGGGCTGGTTCCATCTCTGCCTGCGTTAGTCGAGAAGACCGCGCAGACCTTTACCGAGTTGGCTGCAGCGGTTCGCAATCCTGGTCAGATCGTGAGCGCGGCGGAACTGGATGTCGCCATTGGGGGCTTTGACGACGATCTGGCCAGGCTCCGACAGGAGCATGCCACCAGTCTGCTCGCGCTGGATCGCATGCTGACGTTCTGGGCGCTGGTGTTTAATTTGCGAGAAGTGGCGCAGGACCTGAAGCAGCTAGACTCCATTTTGCCCCAGATGGCCTGATGCAGGCTGCCCAGTACTCGCGCAAAGCATCGCGCCGGCGCTTGCTCGTGAAAGGGAAACGTGTCTCAGTTCGCCGCGGCGGGGGCGGCGCGGTAGATAGTGGTGTGGGCAGGGAGCACGGCGCCGACGGCAGCCCCGCTGGGAACGCCAATCGCGAGGCCGACGAGGGCACCAATTCCGCGCGAGGAACCACCGAGGAAACGGTTGCTCGGTCCGCCGGCGGCGGCGCCAATGCCTGCCCCGATGGCTCCGCCGATTACCAGCCCGATCACAGCATGCGCGACGCGTTTAGGTCCGGACGAGGTCGATATACGGATGACGTCTACACGTTTTAACGACAGGTCGGATCCGTGTTCTTTCAGGGTGAGTAACTCATCGGTGACGGCGACAAATTCTCCGTTGTGGCTCTTCATGCTGGATTCAATGACTTCAATTCCCTGGCCAGCTTTCAGGCCACTCAGGCTGGACCATGATCCTGTCTGGGTTTGAGCGACGAGAGCGGCGGGGATGGAGAAGAAAAGCAAGAGACACGCTAGGGCCCTAGGCATGGTGATCTCCCTCTTGTTCTGAGCCCGAGTTTCAGATTTCGGCCGGAGTAATCCCAGCGCCACCCTATGCTCGGCGCTTTCCGTTGTCAACCTCAGATTCCCACGCGGTTTACTTTGCTAGGAGGGTGACTTGCCATTTCTTGCGCGAAGGGAACATAAGAAGGGAGTGCCTGTAAGTTTCAATTTCTGTTCCAGCCGTGCCGTACAATCGCAATCGCCGCAGGCCCAGGGCTGGGTGCCGTTTTCGTCGCGGCATTTGCGGCGGTCGTGGGCATCCTGCACCCGCGTCAACTCGAAATATTGTTCCCAGTAAGGCTGCTCTTCCTGCAGCGGAGTGGGACAGTAGCAGACTTCCACCCAGCGCGCGGCATCGTCCTCGAAAAGGCGGGCTTCCTGCATGTTGCGAAGATATTCGCCTTCCGCGACCGAGCCGTGGCCGAGGGTTTCCTGTTCGATGGCTTTAAGTAGATCGGCTTCACGACCGGGCTTTACGCGGGCTCGCACCAAATAGCGCATGGGAGGTATCAATTGCGGATTGTTGATTTCTGATTGTTAATTGAAACCAGGTCGAATCAGCAATCAAAAATCGGCAATGCCTTCCTAGATGAACATCTCGTCCTGAGGCACGGGACGCCGCTCTTCGCGGCTGCTGTTTTTGCGGCCGCGGCCACCGAAGAGAAACTCGAGGCCAACCGTGAGTCCATGGATCAGTCCAGAGAGCTGACGTACCGGCGAGATCACGGTTTCGTGGACCATATCGGAGGTTTGCTCGACGCGGTCGAGGGTTCGGGTGAGCAGTTCATCGGCGCGGATGATTTGCAAACGGCCCCGGTCCACCGCATCTTTCACGGTGGCGTCCATGCGTTCGACCTGGTCGCGCAGCACGGTGGTCGAGTCCTGCAGGTTTTCGGTAATGACCTCGATTTTGGGACGAATGCTCGTCATCAAGCTCTCGGCCTCCAAAATGGTAGGAAGAACCTTGGTCTTCACCTCGGTCGCCAGGTTTTCCATGAGCATGGTGCTCTTGCGCATGGCCAGGTACATGGCCAGCAGGATACCGGCTTGCAACATGACCGCGAGCCCGGTCAGGAAGATGAATACAGGAGTCAGTTTGTCCATAAGCAGCTCCGGCAAATTGCGTGAGCGCCCGCCGGAGAGGCGAATCCAGCGCCTACAAATTCTTGGGTGCACCCGACTCAGTCGTGGCTTCGTGATAGGCTTGACGACCGGCCTCATAGGCGGCGCGGAACTGTTCTTTTTGCTGACTGACGACGTCGCGGCCACGATCGGCCCACTGCGCCGCCTGCTCGCGCGCTTCACGCGCACGACTGCGAACGTAGTCGCGGCCTTCTTCGGCGCGCGCGCGTAACACTTCGCGCGTCTCGCTGCCCGAACGGGGCGCGTACAGTACTCCCGCCAACGCTCCCAAGCCCAGTCCTGCCAGGAACCAAACGAAACTATTACTGTCACGATCCGACATAGCTATGCCCTCCAGGAAAAGTGCCTCTTGTCGAATGTTACATCCTCTGCGAGGCAAATACAATTACTGGGGAGAACGTAGGGAGCGTGATTGCATCGGGTAGGGCGGGAGCGGGACGGCGCGTGTTTTTAACGACAGGAAATCGCCAGAACGCGCACGACGCGAGAGAATCTGCGCTCCGCTTACTTTTGTTGAGCGGGCGGAGTTGCGGGCGATTGCGCTGGAGCGGGTTGCGTCTTGACTGGCTGCGACTTCAGGCCCTGCAACACCGAGGTCGGGCCGCTATGGCGGGCCGCATAGACCGACAGCGTGATGGAGGTGATCATGAACGCCACGGCCGACCAAGTGGTGGCCCTGGAGAGGGCACTGGCTGCTCCGCGCGGACCGAATGCCGTCTGGCTACCTTGTCCCCCAAATGCTGCGGAAATATCGCCGCTCTTGCCGCTCTGTAGCAGAACCACGATGATGATGAAGAAACAGACCAGAATGTGGATGGTAGTAATAAGGTAAATCATAAGTTTGGAATTTTTCCTAACGTGGCGACGATATTGTGAAGCGGCCGCCAAATTCTGGGCAGAGTTCTCGAGCCGAACCTTCTCAGCCCAAACTTCTCAGCCGAAGCTTCTCAATTGAAATCTGTTACCCAGGTCTGTCCACCCAGGTCTGTCTACCCAGGCGCACAAAAATCGTGGTGCGGAAGGGGGGATTTGAATTCTCCCCCACTTGTATTCTGAACAACATGCAGAGCGCCGGGACGCTCTCTTCTGCCCCGTAAACATTGTAAGGCACGATCAACGGGCTGTAAATGGACTGGTGCCTGCCTCGCTGATCGCCAATAGCTATTTGCACGCCAGACACTGGGTGAGGACCATTTCGATGGCATCGACGGCGCAATCAGTACCGAGCAAGCTTGCAAACTTTCCCGACGAGTTAAGGGCGTTACGGCGGTGGGTGACGTGGAAATACGAGACTCGCGACGGCAAGCCCACCAAGGTTCTCTACGACCCGATCGCCCACAAGCGCGCTAGGAGCACTGACCCATCAACCTGGGCCGACTACACTTCGGCGGTCAGCGCGGCTCCCACGCACGGCTACGCGGGCATTGGCTGCGTGATCGACGGCCCTTATGCTGCGGTTGATCTGGACAAGTGCCGCGACGCCGTGACCGGCACCGTCGAGCCGTGGGCGTCCGAAGCTATTGCTGAGTTGAGCAGCTACACGGAGCTATCGCCATCAGGGCGGGGCTTTCACATCTGGATCAAGGGGACGATCCCGCCTGGCGGTCATCGCCGGGGCCGCGTTGAGATGTACGACAGCGCACGCTACTTCACTTGCACGGGCGATCACGTTGCCGGGACTCCGCTGACGGTGGAGACGCGCGACCTCACGGCGCTGCACGCGCGCATGTTGGCCAACACGTTGGAGGTCCCCCCAACAGCGGCCGCCAAGGTGATCCCGTTTGAGCGCCAATACAAACCCAGCCGCGACGATCTCATCGGAGGACACTGGCAGGGCTATTACGAAACGCAGAGCCACGCTGACTTTGCGTTGTGCGGGTTGCTGGCCGAAGACCTTGCAGGCGATGCGGAGAAGATCGACACCGCGTTCCGGGCCTCGGGCCTGTTCCGCGACAAGTGGAACGAACGGCGTGGCACCACGACCTACGGCGCGCAGACCATTGAGAACGCCGTAAAGATCTGGCGACGGAAGGGTGCGATCTGCGTCGTCGAAGAGGAGGCCGATGCCCATGCCCCAACTATTCCGATCTATCCCGCCGAAGTGTTGGACGGCGACTACCTCGGCGAGCTGACGAGGGTCTTGACGGACGGCACTGCGATCCCGCCGCAGTTTGTGCGGGAAAATGCGAAGTGTGTCTTGGGCGCGGTGATCGATGGCCACGCGGGCTTTCCTGGCCACGAAGATTTGCACACGAGGTTCTATTGCGTCAACGTCAGCCTTTACCCCCGGACAGGGAAGGGCGAGAGCTGGAAGCGGACCGGGGACTACTCCAACGGATTGCTGAGTGGGTTGTTGACCCATAGCGGAGTGAAGGCTATTGATGGCGGACGGTTTGGGTCTGGCGAGTTCATGGCGAAGACGCTAGCTGACCTGGAGCAGGATCGAACACCATCTCACGTGCTGGCTCGGTTCGACGAGATGTGCGAGCCCTTCGAAAAGGCGAAGGCGACAGGATCTACGCTGGAGTCGAAACTGTTGCAACTGTACGAGCGGAACACGATCTCGTCTGGGTCTTTCAAAAATGGCGAGCACGAAGTTACGAACACGCATTTGTCCCTGAGTGGGGACTTCACGCGCGATAAATTCCAGCAAACGTTCGAGGGCCGTGGATCGGGCAGCAGCGGCTTCCTTGCACGCTGCACCCTGGCCTTCGCTGACAAGGTGCTGCACGCGGGCGATTGGGCTCCGCTGGACAGCATTGCAGCTACCAAGCTCGTGAACGCGATTGAGACTTGCGCCGACACCGTCACCAGCCATGACCGGCGCGTCCCTTACGAGTCCGACGAGGCGAGGGCGATGCGCTGGGAGTTCTTCGAGTACCTGCGTAAGAGCGATCCTCGCTACACTCCGGAGCTGGAGGCACACTTCAAGCGGGACTTGCTGTTTCGGGCGTTGTTCTCCAAGGACAGCCAGATTGACGAGCTGCGGGTGCGGAAGTCCATTGCCTGGACTTTGCATCAGCTCGAACTGCGCAATGAATTGTGGCCGGAGGATGCTGGTGGGCCGGTTGAACGGATGGAGCAGAAGATCGTCAAGGTGCTGACGGCCAAGGGCACGCTGTCTCTCTCCCGGCTCATCGACTTCTGCCATGTCAAGCGTCCAGGCTCTGGTGGGTACGAAACCTTCAACCGATCCTTGAAGGCTTTGACCGCAACCCGGCAAATCGTCTCGGCCGGGAAGACCCAGAGGGGAGCGCCCGTCTATGCGCTCGGCGACCAGTGAAAACTGTGCGCGCCGCTGTTTGCACGGGTTATCATGTTGTCGTGCTCTTGCGGGCAGGTCGGCTTTTGGCGTCGGAACTGTACGCACGCCTTTGTTTATGCGGCTTGCGTAGACATGCCAAAACTCGACAGCCGTGCTCACCAGAGGGCGATGTATGCGCGAGGGCCTGTTTATGAGGCTTGCGGACACATTTCTAAACTCAACAGCACTCAACAGCCACCGTGGCTGTTGGGTTGGAAAATGTACGCACGCCCCTGTTTATGCGGGTCCGGCGCACTTTGCAGTCAACTCAACAGCCAAACCTAGCCTTATGAGGGGAGAAGGTAATTTGTAAGTGATTGAACCACAAAGATATACCGAAATGTCTTATACACACCCCACATAACGAGCGAAGTGGCTGTTGAGTTTTCCGGTCATCACCTCTGCCGATTCTCAGGCCGACGCCGGAGCGCGCCGCCACGACCAAGTGCCAAGTGGTGATCACCCGGCACAGGATCGTTTCCGGTGGAGTAGCGCGGGTAGTTACGGGCCATTACCGAAGATCAGCTCCCCCGGCATCGTTGTATAGTGGCGAGGATGGGGGCGAGGTACGAGTTCGACAAAGATCACGAGGTCCTACTGGTCTACTTGGATGGGCGGTTGTCCGAGGAATCACTCGGGTCGCTCACCCTCGCCGGGGAGAAGTATTGGGCAGCAACTAAGCCGCGCGCTGAGATCATCGATTGCTCCGGCGTCACTGAATTCGCCATCTCTTCGGAGCGCATCCGGCAACTCGCGACGCGGCAGCCCATGCCAGAGGCCGCCGCCCGCCATCGCCTAATCATTGTTCCGACGGTTCACTCAGTTGGTCTGAGCCGCATGTACCAAATCACAGCCGAGCGGAATCGTCCGCAAATCACTGTGGTGCGCACGATGCGTGAAGCCTTAAAAGCGCTTAACGTTACGTCGCCGCATTTCGAGCCGCTGGATTAGCTCTTGCGACGTCAGTTCCAGGCACCGGCGAAGGTGGCGTCACTTCTTGCGCTTGTCGCGCGACTCCATTCGGTCGAATCCTAGCTTCACCAGGATCAGACACACTAACGCCACCGCAGCTAGGAGAAGTCGTCGCACTCAACACGGTATCGTGCCTTCGCAGGCCGGTCGAGTAGCGGGCGTGTGGTTACGGGCCATTACCGAAGATCTGAGACACCCGCTATCACATTGGTTTCACAAGGGAATTGGTCGCAAAATACGCAAGAAACGTCGGAAAGCCAGGCGACAAAGTGGGTTCGGTAAGGTGGGAGTGTGCAGTGAGGCTGGCGGCGAGTTTGCGGACTGGCAGGCGAAGAACGAAACCCCGGACGGGTTAATCCGCCACTCCGACGCCTTCGGATGGTATGTGCTACGGGAGCGGCTGCGAAAGTGGATGCAGGAGAGCGGAGACTCGTGGGCTGCGCTCGATGCTCAGTGGCGCGCTGTCATCGGTGCCGCCGTTCGGAGCAGGGGCGGTATTACCCGGCATGGTGCCAGGTCTGATGGTGCGAGAGTCTTCTACTATTCATCGTAGACGAGACGCTCTAACTTATTCTTACCTATCAATATTGAGAGGAAAGGCAGTCGAAAAACGCGTTAAAGGTAATCCCTTCAGAGGTCTACGCGCTCGGAGGCCAAACGCGCGTGCCGGGTTCCATCGCGTTCGGCAGCAATTCCCAGGTGTGAAGGGAGTGCGCGTGGATCAGATCGCGAAGCAGCTCGTGGCGTGCGCGCAGCGCTGGGTCCCACGAGAACGTTGCCAAGGATGCACAGTGGATAGAACAGCCCACGGCATTCGTGTCGTGGGCGTTCTTTTGTCTGGTCAGTGCTACTCGCTACCGCAGGCTGGGATCATGTCGCTCGCTTCCTTGTGCTGAAGTTCGCGCGCTCTGACAGCCCACGGATCGTTCGGATCGACCGCCTGGTCCTTCCTCGCGGGGTCGGTCCCCTGCGCCTGCGAAGCTGCGACTTGGTCAAAAATATCTCCCTTAGCGGCAATGGCCTTCTCGGCAGCAACCTGGGAGTCACGGAACGGCGCACAAGCCTTCCCGGTGTGAGTGTCGAAGAGGTACGAAGACGTGCCGATCTGGTGGTAGTCGTGCGCCGGGTAGGCGCGCCCGATTGCGAACCCAGCCATGGCGAGCACGATCCCTCCGATCACAAAAACCGGGGAATGGTTTCTACGATCTGAACGCCTGTCGTTGGTCACATTGTCTTCGGTCACGATTGCATTCTCACGTCCGGGCTCAACGAGAGTTAAACTACGACCGAGCGTCCTACGACAGAGCGTAGACACAGTCACACAGTAGCCTGATCGTATGGTGAATGCAAGACGCTATTATCGTTCGAAAGCAGCTTGGGAAGCGTGTGCGAGCCTTGCGAGAGAAGAAGAAGTGGTCCCAGGAAGAGCTTGCCCACCACAGCGGCCTTGCTCGATCCTTTACCGGAGCCATCGAACGCGGGGAGAAGGACCTGCGCCTGACGACGCTAGTGAAGCTGGCCAACACATTTCGGATTCCCGTCGGTCAGCTCTTCAAATGACCGAAACGCGCGCACGGCAACGTCCCGCTGTCAGATCTCATCACAAAGGCCCCAGGGCGATAAAGAAACCCGCAGAAACATAAAAAGCCCACGCCCGCGCGTGGGCATTTTCTTTGCGCGGTAGCTATTCGTAACCTACGGTGCTGCGCTCTCACTCGCAGCCTGCATTGACCGTCGGAGGGTATCCTTGGCCACGCCCGTCTCAGCGGCAATCGCCCTCCAGCTCAACCCGCCATTCCTTAACCTGCGCACGCGCACTGCATCCACGGCAACGCTGGGCCTACCGAACTTCACTCCCCGTTTCTTAGCCGCGCGCTGTCCAGCAACCACACGCTCCCTGATAATGCTGCGCTCCAATTCCGCAACCGCGCCGAGAACTGTGAAGACCATGCGCCCTGCTGGCGTGGATGTGTCGATGGCCTCGGTCACGCTCACGAAGTCGATCCCGAGCGCGGCGAACTCTTCCAGTGCCCGCAGTAGGTGGGATGTCGAACGCGCGAACCTATCGAAGCGCCAGACGGCAACCACTTGAAACTTTCCCCGCCTTGCATCCGCCATCAGGCGATCCAGCGCTGGCCGCTTATCCTTCGCGCCGGTCATTACGTCGCTGTAAGTGTCCGCAAGTTGCCAACCTCGGCGCTCGCAAAACTCGGGCAACTCTCGCGTCTGGAGACCGCTATTCTGTTCGCCGGTGCTGATGCGCGTGTAAATCGCTGCTCGTTTCATCTTCAAGGAATTCCCTCCGACTGTCTGACAAGTTATAACCTGTGAGCCACTCGCGCGGACCGCGAAAGCTCAGAAAAGCCCGGCAACGACCGCTACAGGTTGTGGCCGAGAACTCGCGTCCGGCAAGACTTTTGCGCCAGTCGTTCCCCGCGCCGCCTACGCTTCCTTCTTGAGGTACAGTTCAATCGCGCGCCTAACTAGTTCGGCAATCGGCGCGCCCGTCTTGTCGTGTAACTTCTCCAGCTTGGCCTTCTGTTCTTTGCTGATGTTGATGTTGAGTCGTGTCGTATCTGGCATCGCCTTCATGTGATCGCTTCCTCCAGTGCGGCATTATCCCATGTCAACTGCTGCAAATCTACATCGAGTAATGCAGGCGTGCAGTCTTATGTGGCAAGAATCTCAGTCTCCAGCGTCATCAGGGCATCGCGGACGTTGTTCAGACTATCCTTCGCCACGCGCGCGAAGTTAGGCGGAGCCGTGGAGCCGTCGGTCTCCGCGTCCCAGACCTGTTGAAGTAGGGCAACAATTCCCTCTGACATACCATAGGAACTGAAGTCCACACGACGGCAACGGCTGAGAAACCTAGCCTCAAGCGAGTCCACGCCGTTGCAGGTGAATACGAAGATGGTATTAGGCGGGAACGCCGTGCCATCTAGCTTAGACAGGAACGCGAGCTGGGCTGCTGGTGTCATTCTGTCGGCCTCGTCCGCGAGTACAAAGTGGAATCTGCCAGGCTGGCCAGTCCCCTGAATACGCGGGTAGTAGTGGCAGCGGTCGGTCACTGCTTTGACTGTGGCAAGGTCGCAGGACTGACTGGGAATGTGGTGGAGTTCGCCTGCTACTGCATTGCAGATCGCCAAGGCCATAGAAGTTTTGCCGGTGCCAGATGGGCCGACGAACAGCCATGCGCTCGGGTAGGGGTTGTCCGCGAACTTGGCCATGATCTTCTTTGGCTTATCCAGTCCGACGAATTGCTCCACGGTTTTAGGCTGGTACCGTTCCGCGAGTGATCGCGGGAACTGGAAGCCAGCCTGCTCGAATAGCGTGTGAGTGCTCACTGAGTTCTCCTCCGATGTTAAGGCGCATCAAGCGCACGGCTGGGAGATTGCCGTGCCCATGTCGCGTCTTAGTTCATCGAGTTCGCCAGTACAGCATCCAGCAGGCTTCCTCCAGCCGTTGCCATTGGCCGAGACTGGATCACGCTATGCACTGGCGCGCCAGCGGTCGATTCGAGGATGACCTCCAGCGCCTGCGTCTTCAGACGTTCGCCGGTACCGATTGCCGCATTCTCGGCGCGTGCCATGTCCACACTCGAACCCTTGCGGGCGTCCGTGATGCGAGCCGTGCGGTAGTGATCGGTATACTCGGTTACGGCGTTGAGCAAGTTGTAAGCCGTGCCTCGGATGGACGGGAAAGCATTGTCATCGTTGGATTCGTACAGCTTCAGCACGTCGGCGAGAATGTTGTCTCGACGCGTGGTGTTCTGATCCTTCTCCGTGGGCTTGGGGAAGAGACGGTCGGTAATAGCCGTAAGAGACTCGCGAGTCACGCGGCGAGTGGCGAGTAACTGCAATTTCTCTTGGAGCCTGCGTGCATCCATCACCACGCCATCCATCGTGCCCTTGGCATCCTCGAAGCGCGCATTCGCGTTCTTGGTGTGCTTGATCCGCAAGATGCCAGTGTTGGTGCTTAGAGCTTGGCGGAGTGTGTTACGGCAGACGACGCGAACGGATGACAGCGCCGCAGTGTGCGCCATGGTTCCATCGTGGGCAGTGGTGAAGACGAGGTAGGATTCTGACCTGTCTTCACCGTTGACTGCGATATCAGCACGGGGCACGCGGACAGCGCACCAGATCGTCGCGCCGTTGCCAAGTGCGCCAGCAGAATCGTAATGCGCGCCGCCATTGTCCTGAAGTAGATCATCTACAAACTGGAAGCACTCCCTGTTCTGTTTAACAGTGAATCCCTCGCCTACATTGCTGGCAAGTTCCGCGCCGTCTGTATTCCTGAAGATGGAATAGCTTGATACGGGAACGACGTGGCCTTGAGGGTTGCGGGCGTAGTTCTGATTCTTGACTACGCTCCAATCGAGTCCGGCCAGGCCCATAGCTTGTTCCCAATTTGCGGCAGAGTCGCAACGCTGGCCTAACTTGTGCCATGCGTCCTCGCGAGTTCCCACCATGAACATTGCGTGTTTGCCGTTGATGACTGCCAGTTCGTGTGCCATTGTGTTTTCTCCTGTGCATGTGATTTGTGTTGCGAGTGCGACAGTACATCGAATAGCAGTCTATAGCAGTGCATGGCAGTTCATGTAAAACAAAACAAAGCAAATAAAAAGCTTGACAATGTGTAACTTGCTGTCCGGCATCTTGAATGCCTATTAAGCAGAGAACGCCGAACGAAAAGTGCGGCGCGGAAGCCGCGCCAATCGCCGCGAGTCAGCCGCAAGCAGGACAGCGACGAAACATCAGCGCACGACAGCGAGCGAAGGACGCGAAGGACAGACGCGAAGGGGAATGCGCGACAGGGAAGGGATTGGCGGATGATTAGCGCGGGAGTTGCGGGAGATTCGACGACGGGAGAGCGGAGTACTACTTTACGCTTTTGTGTGGACTATACCCCCGGCCTTACCCCCTGACCTCCGCGTGCGCGGCCGAAGTCACCTGGCGAGAGTGGTCCGACAGAAAGAGGAGAGACAGACCAATTCGGATTGTTGCGCCTGCGTGAACAGCGGGATCTCGCTTATCAGAAATCTGTGATGAGAAAACATTTGCCCTGCGACGATAAATCGGGCAAGATGTTTCGGTACTTCGAAACTCCCCCTCTGTCGCATCTACGCCTCCCCCGATCTAGGCCCCGCAGTTCCAATCTGGAAGGAAGTGTAGTTATGAAGCGTGCTGGCTTTGTGTGTCTGTATTTGTTTCTCTCCGCCACTCTGCTTGGGCAATCCGACTCTGGCTCCGTGATCGATCCACCGAGGAGGCTTCTCCGACCCGTTCCTGACTTTCGACGACTTGTACCTCCCGTGGGTGAAGGCAGGAAATTGCATGTTGGGGACAGTGTGTCCGCGCTAGACACTGCACAATCCTCAGTCCTAAGCTTTGCACCGGTTGTCGACTATGATTCCGGGGGCGGATTAGTGGCAGTTGCCGATGTGAACGGAGACGGCAAGCCCGATGTCGTTGTTGTGGCCAACAGCGAGGTCGGCGTCCAACTGGGTAATGGCGATGGTACCTTCCAGCCGGTTGTGGCCTACAACTTGGCAGAGTCTACTCTAAGTGTGCAATCGGCGGCAGTTGCGGATGTGAACGGAGACGGTAGGCCAGACATAGTCTTGGTGGGCTGTGCGAGCGCTGGGAGCAATGGTCGATGTGCGACGGGCTTCGTAAATGTGCTGTTTGGTAACGGCGACGGTACATTTCAGCCTGCCGTTTCGTACGGCTCGGGTGGAGGAGGAGGTGCTGAATCGGTAGCAGTCGCCGACGTGAATGGAGACGGAACGCCCGACTTGGTGGTGGCTAATTCCTGTCCAGGCGTTGACAGCAATGGTGATTGTACGATCGTCAACGGCATCGTGAGTGTGTTGTTGGGCAATGGCGACGGTACATTTCAGCCGGCGGTCTCTTACGGATCGGGTGGACAAGAACCGACATCAGTGGCTCTGGCGGACTTGAATGGGGACGGAAGGCCCGACATCGTTGTTGCAAACTATTGTCCAAGCCACAGTTCAAGCGATGATTACCTCGATCTCTGCCAATTTGGAGGATACTCGGTGGTCGGCGTTCTCTTGGGCAATGGTGATGGAACCTTCCAGATGGCGGCTGTTTACAATTCTGGCGGATACTACACCGCGTCAGTCGCTGTAGCTGACTTGAATGGCGACGAGAAGCCTGACCTTGTAGTGGGTAACGGAAGTGATTTTTGGCCTGATTTCGAGAACGGCGCGGTAGGCATCCTGCTAGGTAATGGCGATGGTACCTTCCAGCCAACTGTTCAACAGATTTTTGCGGGGTTTGGATCATCTGCGGCGGTAACAGACTTGAATGGAGACGGAAAGCCCGACTTGGTGGCGGCAAGTTACAACTGTAGCGGTTGCGCAAATGGGGACAGCGGCCTCGGCGTACTCCTGGGTAATGGTGATGGTACCTTCCAAGCGGCAGTCATCTTCGACTCGGGGGGGGATATCACCTATTCGATAGGGGTAGCAGATGTAAATGGGGATCGCAGGCCCGACTTGCTGTTGGCGAATGGCGGCTTAGGAGTGCTCATCAACACCACGCCCTGGCCGACGACAGCGGCGCTTGCAACTTCATTCAACCCATCCGACTTTGGACGGTCCCTGACGTTCACAGTCTCGGTGACATCCCAGGCGACCGGGACTCCGACGGGAACCGTAATCTTCAGCGATGGCTCGAACACTCTTGGAAGCTTTGCGCTCAGCGGGGAGACGGCGACATTGACGACCGCCGCGCTCGTCGCCGGCCCGCATAACATTAGCGCCGTTTATAGCGGCGATTCCAATTTCAGCGGCAGCTCAGCATCGCTCAACCAGACGGTGAATCAGGCGGGCACAACATTGACGCTGGCTTCCAGCGCCAACCCTTCCGGGCTGGATCAGCCAGTCACCTTCACGGCGATGATCTCGCCGCAGCTCGGCGGTCAAGCGACCGGCACAGTCATCTTTAAAGATGGGGCTATGACGCTGGGAAGCGTTGCCGTCAGCGGCAACGCAGCGAGCCTGACTACAATCAGCCTTGCGATATCCGCCCATTCGATCACCGCGTTTTATGGCGGCGATGGAAACTATATCGGAAGCACGTCCAATACGCTATCGCAGATCGTGACCAAGTCCACAGCCACAACCACGCTACTTTCATCGCTGAATCCTTCGGTAGCGGGAAAGTCGGTGACCTTTACGGCAACCGTTTCATCGTTGGCGGCCACACGCACCGGGACTGTTCAATTCCTGAATGGCACAGCGCTGTTGGCGACTGTGACCCTCAAGTCGGGCACATCAAAATACACCACTTCCCAGTTACCACCGGGGACTGATGCGATCACGGCGGTCTACAGCGGAGATACGAACAACAGCGCCAATACATCCGGGACCGTGAATCAACTTGTGCAGGCCCCTACTACTATCACGCTCACCTCTTCGCCAGCTTCGTCGGCCTACGGCCAGGCTGTGATCTTTACCGGGGAGGTCACCTCTAGCATCGGTGCTCCGCCGGATGGAGAGGCGGTAAGCTTCAAGCAAGGGTCGACGGTGCTGGGAACAGGAATTCTCAGCAGCGGTATGGCTTCCATCTCGGTCTCAACGCTGGGTGTGGGCGACAAGGCGATCACGGGGGTCTATGGAGGCGATGCAAACTTCACTAGCAGCAAGTCAGAAGTCCTCAGTCAGGTCGTCGGCGCAGCCGCCACTACGACAACTCTGGTTTCGTCGGTTAATTCGTCAAACGATAAGCAGTCTGTGACGTTCACGGCCACTGTGGTGCCGCAGTTCGGCGGCACGGTAACGGGTTCGGTCACTTTCATGGACGGAGCTACGATGCTTAAGACGGTTGGCGTGAGCGGAGGCATAGCAAAGTACACAACTTCCACGCTGGCTCCAGGCACACACAACATCACAGCGACCTACAACGGCAGCACTTACTTCACTAGAAGTTCGGGGGCTGTGACGCAGACGGTAGATTAGCGGTATGCGGTGATGTGGGTTGCGACAGTGTACTGCATTACGCTTTTGCCAAACTGGGGGCGGACCAACCCGGTGGGGAAGCCTCCTCGACCACCGAACAGATCAGCCTAATCGCCCAGCGTAACGCGGGAGCATGTTTCCACGTCGCTCCTTAATAATCACACCCGGCGGAGTGTTAAACTTCCCGCATGGCGACTCTGGCAGTAGTTTTCTATCGGCTGTCCAATAACTTCTGGCGTGGATTTCTAGGGGCTGCAGTCTTGGTCCTCGCGATCTTCCTTGTGTCGCGCATGTTGGCCGATTCAAACACCACAAAGTAGCCGCGTAGCGAAAGTCAGTTTATGCCGGACCGCCCCTTCAACCCGCAGCGCAGCTTCGTTATCTTGACGCGCGTGAACCAGGTTCCGGTCCTGGCGTCTTGCACGAACTGCAAGCTCAAGTTCTTCACGCCCAACACCTACTACGACGATCACATCGGCGCAGAGGAATACCTGCGGGGGAAGTTCGATGAGCACGAGTGCGAGGCGGATGAGCCGCGACGCCGCTGGTGGAGATAGCGCCTTCACTTTATCTCCTTTAACATCGTAAGCGCCCGATGCTTGCCGTGAAACATCATCGCAAGGTCGCGGCCGAACATCTGCTCAAACCCGGCATGAACGATTATAGGGTTGCCGGGTCCGCGAACGAAGTCGGCGTCCCGCCATTCGCTTGGGATTCGTCGCCCCACGAACAAGCCAAACCCAATACCCAAAAACGGAAGCGTGTAGACGCAAAACTCGTTCCTCTTCGTCGGATAAGGGTGCATGACATACTTGACTGGATTCTGACCTGGCGGCGGCAGTGAAACGCACAGCATACAGTCGCTGGGAAACTCGGAGACTCCATAAAGATATTGACGGAATTGCTCTTCGTAAGGCCCAAGGTCAAGTGCCGGTTCGATACTTCTCCCGCTCCAGTTATGAACCGCTGCGCGCCAGAACATACTTGCCGCGAAATAAGTGATCGCAGGAGCGTTGACACCGGAGATGGCGGCTGCATGATACGCCGCTATCTCGGGGTGGCTTAGGACCGGATTCCCGCCTGCAACCAACGCTGACAGCAGGAAAGAGCGCCCTCGCCAACAATGGCGCAATATCCAACGCTCGCCGTTTATATCGAACCTCCGTTCGCATTGACCGCATAAAAGGCGGGCAGTGAACTGGCGTGAGGTTTGGACAGCAGACAAGTCGGTCATCAGGACTGGGTTGAGATTCGTAGTCCCTTCTCTGATGGTCTCTTCGCGGATGATTTTGTATGCAGCCGCTGGGAAAAAGTGACTCTTCTGCAGTTCGACTGGATCACTCAGGCATAACCTGCACTTACCGAACTTGGGTCTGACCTGAGTCACAGTTTAACGGTACCATGGGGAGGAGATCGCAATCGGGGCCCTGCTATTCCTCGACCATCTCAAATCTGTCGTAGGCTGCTCGCGACTTGCTGATCTTAATCGCTCCCGTCAATGTTTCCCAGAGCCCGAGTGATCGACCTTTCGGTGACAGTCGATCTCGCTCCCATGATGACCTCCACAAGCTTGAGCTTATCGTCGAACTCTAAGTAGTGCAGGCCGTTCTCCTCATTCTGCAACAGAGCCCACACCCGTATCTCTTGTTCATAGGCCCAATGCTCATACTTCGTGAAGAGGATCTGCTGCACAATCGCGAATCGCTCCGGATCGGGCAGAAGCCGAGGCACAGCCCTTGGTGGCTATCGCTGTGATGTGCCCAGATTACCGGATCGCACCACGCGGCGCTCAAACACAACATTCCCCTATCCGCTCCGATACCGTCTCGCGTCTGGAGGAACGATTGTCGAATGACGAAGTCGGTAAGATCGTAAGGTGTTAACTCGAACGGATCATTCAACTCTTGGATTCGCGATTGTTTTACTCGTCGCTCGTACAGGCTCCTGAGCCCGAATTGGGCATTGAGGAATTTGCAGGCGCGCATCGCTCACAATACCACGATGGCGAATACAAAGCGAACGATGTAAAATGCCATCCGGCATGGCCCGCCACCCCGACAGCCGAGAAGCGGAGATGTTGAGCAAGGAAAATCTCAAAGAAATCCGCCACAATCTCGCGCACCTGAGCTTGCCAGCCGTGCGAGATTTCTACGAGAAGGCGTACCAAGATTGCCGTCTGATCTATGGCCACCTTCCAAGTCCGCGCCAGATGCAAACGCTCGTCCAGGTGTGGAAGCAGTTGTGGAAGTGGCGGTCATAATGGAGAAAGTGGACAGCTTAGGTGCGAGAGGAGCCGCTCGCTACTGGTCCCCTATGTTTCCCAGCAGGTCTTTCAGAACCGCCTCAAAGGCCGGATTTACTTCCCAGAAATAGAGCGTCCCCGGTCGCGCTGGATTCCCAGCCACGCTAGCTTTCACCAAACCCTCACGGCTTGCTTGTTGAATCGCCTCGAACTGATCGGGAGCCCGACAGGTCTTCGCCAGCGCGTCTTGTTCTGTCTTGCCGTGATGGAGTAGGTAGATGACCAACCTCTTACTTGCTGGAGAAAGCTTGGCGAGTTTTTCTTCTGCCAGTCGCCTATGGGCCAAATCGAATTCACCATGCTGCCGCTGTGCCAAGTTCCGCCAAGTGGGAAGCTCCACCGTCAAATCGTTTACGATTTCGAAATCTTCGACAAACGACTTCGGATTCAGGTGCAACTGGCTCCGCAGACCTTCCCGCAAAATACTCTCATGGACGTAGGCCCGCACCCGCATCGGCTGTTGTAGGGCTTGTGAAATAAACGCAGCGATTGCGATTTCCTGTTCAACCCAAACGGAACCTCTGACCCACTTCTTCCCAGTAGCGCTATTTAAGACTTCGCCCCTCGGGTGCATTATCGCTATGAAACCAGCCGCCACGTTTAGCCTCTTGAGAATGTTTTCAGTAACGCCTTCGAGGGTATTCTGATTCTCAGCAAAGTACGCTCTACAGCCGGTTTTCTGCTCTACAAGGTTCGCGATTTCCTGTCCGAGTATTCGCTCGGCATGAGTACTCTGACCACAACTAACAAAGATCAACGGCTCTGCTGGCCTAACGGCCAGCGGCTTGTTGGCTTCTTGTTCTGATCTTTGTTCAAGTTCTTCAAAATATTGTCTCCCTTGCGGAACGATCTCAATACCAAACTGTCCAGTGAAGAAGAAAGTGGCATCAGTGTGGGAAAGTGATCGAGGCCATCGCTGACCTCCGGAGAACTTGGTGAGTAGTATTCGATTCTCAGCCGCCAGAGCTTTGAGGCGTTCAGCGATTGCCGCGTGGTCATCCTCTCCGGTTAACTGAGAGAGCATCGGCATCGTAGTATCAAACGTCACCGACCCCGGACCTCTGCTGACGGCTTTGTAGATGGCGAGTTCGATCTTCTCGGAACGCAGCATCATCGCCAAGATAATAACTGAGAACTGCACGCATGTAACACCATGCAATCAGACAGCACAGTTAAGCGGAGAACCGAATAGACTCAGACCCCCTGCCTACAGCCAGTTTCAGCCTGTCGCGCTTCCTTCAGTCCCTGTTATCATTCAGCGGGGGTCCCAATGAAGCACATGAACGCAGTAGTTCAGCAGTTAAGATTAGAGCGCGAACGAGTACATTCACCAGCTTCAGCGCATAGACCAAGCACTGGCGGCGCTCGGCAGCGGTTCCAACGGTGCATCACACACGGTATCAGCAGCCGGTCGGCGAAGGATCAGCTTGGCGCAGAAAGCGCGATGGGCAAGAGCCAAGGGGCACGCGCCGAAGCCGAAGAAAACAATGTCTGTGTCGGCCAGAAGGAAGATCGCGGCGGCTCAACGGTTAAGGTGGGCGAAGGTCAAGAGGGCGGCGTAACGGGGAGACAGAGCCGGGGGGGGTGAGGTCAGCCGCCCTGGTCGCAGATCGAGGCGCACTAATCGCGGTCATGCTGCCCGTATTGACATTGACCCTTGCTGTTGGTTGGCACTGAAGCGTCAGTGGGTCTGAATCTTTCAAGGTGCCGAACGAAGCCCCTGTCTTTTAGGTCCTGAGAAGTTTTGCCTTTGCACTTCGGGCATCTTCCGCCTCTCTATTGCAGCTTCGCTGGTTCTCATATCGCTTCTCCAAGCGGAAAGCTTATCACGCAGGTCTGGTCACACGGTTGCATCAGTGATGGTGCCAGCGGTCAGGACAATGAAAGGCGGCAGAAGCACGTCAGCTAAAGCGGCGGCGGCATAGCCTATACGTGATCCACGCCCCAACTAATCCGCCGATTGCGATCAATACAGCCATACCGCGCAACATTTTCCCAAGTCCGAGAAAAGCAAGAAGCTGCGTTATTCTGTGTGCTGCCATATTTCTCAATGTTAGTCATCTGCCGCCACGTGTCTGTGGCACGATGGTGAACCAACATCGCACGTTGGTGCCAAAGGCGCGCCAACTCTCGAGCTAACTTTCGGTTACAGTCATCCCTCAACCTTAGTTCTCACCACGCTCACCGTAGCCACCCCAACTCCTATCCATTCGCTTTTTCTCATTCCAAAACTCCACACCTTCAGTCTTTAGAATTTGCTTGTCCAGATCGAAACAGACGCTCACAATCCCTGCATCTCGAATCGAGTCATCTTCCCCTTGATACTGCACTGGGATGTCGTACCAGATGAACGTGTGACCGCGTTCTCCAGCGTGATCTCTTCCAAAGTCCCAGAGGGTTGCTTTCTTTCCGCCGTATTTGTCATCGTCGCGGCGCGGGAATACTTCATAACCCACAACGGCTTTCTCCCCAGCGAGCAATGCAGGGATTTCCTTGAATCCGATGTCATAAGCCCCAATCTCCGATCTGATCGAGCCGAGTCGTACATATCGTGCCGTTCGTGACCCACAATTTTGGATCAGGAATCTCCAATCTGAAAGCTGGCTGCTCAATGGCTGACTGCCAACAACGTCCAGCACGAACTTGAGCCCACCCTCGGCGTGCAGAGATTCTTGCCTGTGTGCACCCTCGGCATGAGGAGATTCTTGCCTGTGTGCGTTTATGGCAAAGGCCACCGCCAGTAGAATCAGAGACCCAGCTACACCATAACTCACCAAGAACGGTGTCAGTGATGAGCGCCCATTAAAAGCGCCGTGCGCCTGTGCCACTACATTCGTGATCGTAACTACTGCAGCAGCGCCTCCGAGGACCACTGGTATCAGGTATTTCATCCTGCCCAGCCTCCCTGCTGGTATTTCGTATTCGACTTAAAAATCATCTGCCGCTAACCTGATGAGGCGGGCGCGAGGCCTTAGTTACCGGTTTCGCCGGTCTACCTTCATACAGCCTCGCGAGTTGTCGCAGAGTGCCCTCTCTGGCTTCGCCCTGCCAAACGTAGAATGCGCCTGTCCCGCCGGAGTCAAGCGGAAGCATGTTTTCCCCCACTTCTCCCGACTCCTTCATTCTCCTGACGGTCGTGTGTACCGAGGCCAAGAGGTTAGACTGAGGCGGGAATCCGAGAGCCTGAATCCTGTCACGTATTTCTGTGGGCTGCAGTGGCTTTTCTGCGGCCCGGAGTACAACGCGACACGCATCGGATATGCCCTCCACCAAACCAAGAATTGCCGTACTGCTCTCTTCGATCTGCATCAGATCGTGCAGCGCTGCAACTCTTTTCTTCTGTTTTGCAATCTTGGTTTCGAGCCGCTCCCGTTCCTCGGTCATATGGAACAGCTCATTGATTGCTTCTTTGAAGTCAGTACTGTAATCTTTGGTCACAGTGGTATTTGACAATATGTCACAGAGCGTCGTCAAGTCGCAAGAAGGTAAACAGTTTCGCAAGCACGTTGGCGTTCGCGGGTGGGTGAAGGTGAGGAGGGCAGCGTAAAGAATCAGATGAGAGCCGGGGCGGTGATGCGGGCCGCCCTGGTCTATTTACGGTTGTGGGTGAATAGCAGCGTTAATCGCCGCATCGCATTTCTTCTGTCCTCGGAACTCGCCGTCCATCGCTGCCGTGTGGGCTTCGCTATAGCAAACTGAATATGCTCGCATCCACGCCATGCGGTTATCGTCTTTCTGAGAGTACGCCGTTGTGTAGGTGCTCCGCGCGTACTTTGCGGTCCGCAGCAAGTCGAGGTAAGGCGTGTCGCCCGCAGGGTGCTTCGATTCATTCAGTGTGAGGTTGATGCGGTCTTCGAGTTCCGTCATGTTGTGATTCCATTCGGAGCGGTACTCACACACCGTCTCATCTCCGCAGATGAGCGGTAGGCGTTCGACTTCCTCAAGATAGACGAGGCCAATATCCCGCATGTATTTTGAGATACGCAGGGGCTTCGGAGTCTGGCTGGATGCAATGCAGACCAGCACCAACGCGAGGAGCGCCGTGATGATGAATGGTTTCATTCTTGCGGCGAGGGGAGCACGTTTTGCAGCGCGGCCACTACAGTACGGGCCTGCTCTTGGGTGAGGGTGATCCTGCCAGCTTCGCCGGAGTCCAGATATAAGCCAATCGTCCCATCGGGAGAAGCCATCGCCCAGATAAGATCGGTGGCAGCGCCTCGCAGAATTAGTTCCTGTTCCATGGCTGCATTCTAAACCCCCGTAGATCAGCAACGCACGGTGGGCGCAGGTGAAGAGGGCGGGGTAAAGCTACAGCATTTGCCGTATTGTCCTCAGACAGACGTTTCGCCCGCTTACTTTCGGAACAGCACGCGCTGGCGCTCATGGGCTAGCGTCGCCCTGCACAGATGTTCGGCCCACATCTGCGCCAAGTTGAAATTTGTCGGGCTGATGCCCGTCGAAGCGGCTTCGCGAGATTATCGGCGAGGCGCAGCCGCCCGTCTCTGGCCCATTGGTGAACTTCCCGCGCACGATAGTGCCAGCTAAGCCGGTGAAGCTTGTGGGCGGCGGGGGTGTTTTACCTAGAGGTTACGCTTGCCGCATCGACGGGGGTATTTGGGCCGCATCCGAGGTACTGGCAGGTGCTGGCGGACTTTCGGGCGTGCGATCCATCAGCGTAATTGAGCTTAATTGCATGACAGATATCGGTTCGTTCCGCGCGGTGCCAGTGAACTCGCGCCGAAACGGACCAGACGCTGGTCCCACAATCTCGCATGAGCGCAGCGTGTTGAAATTCGCATCTATACTATTGGGCTCTGATCTGTGAAGGCTCTGTCGCCACGACCTCCGGCACACCCTTGAAAGTTCTAATTTTCCCCGTCACACACACATGCTTGCCCCTGTAGGTGGTTTCAGGATCCCCAAATTTCGCGCGATCACTCCCCCATATCACCATCGTAAAAACCTGATCGGGATACGGCTGATCGAAGTTCAGGAACGTCGGACTACCGTGACTGCTTTCCGCCCACCGCGTGCTGACGACTTTCCCGCAAACGGTGGCCTGCTCACCGATGTGCGCTTTGGCCTCAACCGCCGTGAGTCCCTTCTGCGCAAGGAGCGAGGAAGTCGCCACGAAGACAAGACCGAGAATCCATAGGGCCGTGCGGCGCGACATAATGGCCTCCGCGAGAACGCGGCCATTTTGCGTCTTCCAAAGACCGATGTCAAGGTTGTACAACACGCGGTAATGGTGCAGTTTGAAATTCACAGGTCTGGCAATCCGGCCTGGCCTGTGGGAAACTGTCGGCATGGCAAAGAAACCGGAGTTGGCAAAAATCAGCGAAACCATCTACGGCTGCTCCATCTGCTCGGACTGGACAGCGACTTTGGACCCAAAACGCGATAGAACCGCAGCGGCCCGGCAGAAGCGAGCTAATAAGTATTTTGCGGATCATGTAAAACAACGGCATTCCGGCGAGGACTTCAGCCAAGCTGCTGTCCGGATCGTGAGAGAAGCTACTGAGTCCTAGCCTACTTGGTGGGCGGGAAGGTCTCAGGAGCAATGATCTTTTCCAGACTCTTCGGCAGTTTCAGTGGGCCATTTAGCTTTTCATATTCCTCAACGTTGGCTCGCAGAAAATCCGCTAGGATTTTAGCCTCAATCCAGGTCATGGCCACTTGGACCCGCTGTTCCACGATGACTTTGTCAGGCAATACCTCAGCGACTTCTCCCAATATCAGTCTAACGTCGAAGTTAGTACCTGCCATCTGTATGTTGTTGCAGTAAACGTGAAAGAGTCCACCTGTGGGTGGACGGTACTCGATTGGCTTCTGGGGCTTAACGGTCGTTTCATTTTCCATAAGTTTTATCAACTAAGACCAGCGGCTTGTCCCACTGCTGCAAGAGGGGCGCTAGTTTCATAGGGAGATTCGGCCTCTAGTGAGGTTGCGGATAATCCTTCCGTTGAATTATCGACAGTGAGCGAAGCATCCTGAAAGGCTAAATTTTGTTGGGCTGAATCATCGGTAAACTGTCGCGATGTTTTACTGTAACGCTTTTCCATAGCCGCATATTCATCCCCAAAACTGGGAATCTCTAGCCGCTTTGAACTAAAGCCTTCCACAAAATCAATCATCTCGCTGAAAGGAACGAAGCTAACAATCAGACCAACATTGAATATCGACGCGAGCTTCTTGAGAGTGTTGAGCGAGAAATTCCCGTATCCCGGTTTCTCCATGAGAGAGAATCGGGGTTGCTTCGTGTCCATTTTCTCGGCGATGTATTTCTGATTCCAACCTCGTTTTTCTCTCATCGTACGCAATTGCATCGGTATCCCTGTGTCAATTTCTTCAGAGATGAACGCTTCGCGGTAGGTGGGGTCAGTTAATTTTTCCAGAAGGACTTCTTTAGACATCGTATCGCTCCATTGGGGGAGGAGTTTTGGAAAACTGCTTCTTGAGGGCCCTTGCGTTCTTGATTGCTTGCTTCTGGGTTTTCTTGTCGCCGTGGCCGAACATCGCTACAAAGCATTTGCCGATAAAATACCCATAGATTCTGTATTCCACTTTTCCTTGGTCCAATCTAATCTCGCCAATCCCGCCTCCCAGCGGCCTGTAGTAAGGCATCGGCCATGTGGGACCCATGAACTGTAGGCGATGTAACGTAACGTCTACCTTGGCTTGGAGTGGCTTGTCTCTGGACAGCCAATCCACCAAGACGTTGCGCCTCGCCGTTCTGACAGCCCAGAATTCCCACAACGGCTTCATAATATCACAAATAGATTATATTTCAAGTGATTTCTCTTGACTACCAATTATAACATTCTTATTATAGTCTCCATGAATTGCTTGTGCAGGTGATTTTGGCTCTGGTAGAAGACGTATCTATAAACGCCACCTGCCGCATGACTGGAGTCGCAAAGCATACGGTTCTGAGGCTCCTCAAGGACATGGGCTGCGCTTGCGCTGCTTACCACAATGCCCACGTCCGTAATCTTCGCGTGCGTCGCATACAGGCCGACGAAATTTGGGCGTTCGTATACGGCAAAGACAAAAACCTTACGCTAGAACAGGTTCAGGATGGCGCTGGCAGCGTGTGGACGTGGACCGCCCTCGATGCCGACACCAAGCTCATTGTCTCTTACATGCTGGGGGATCGCGGGGCCTCTACAGCAGAGAGCTTTATGCGTGACGTGGCGGGGGAGAATCGCCAACCGCATTCAACTCACAACAGACGGTCACCGAGTCTACGCCGATATGCTGTAGAAGATGCGTTCGGCGCGGACATTGACTATGCCATGCTAGTCAAGATTTACGGGGCTTCAAGTGACAAGCCAGAGTCGCGCTACAGTCCGGCAACCTGCATCGGATGTCGCACGGGAGTTCTCGCTGGTAAGCCCGATCCAGACCATATCTCCACTTCATTCGCGGAACGCAGCAATCTTTCGATGCGAATGGGAATGCGCCGTTTCACGCGGCTAACGAATGCGTTCAGCAAGAAACTGGAGAATCACGGGCACGCAGTTGCGCTGTATTTCATGCACTACAATTTCTGCCGCATTCACAAAACGCTTCGTGTTACTCCTGCGATGGAGGCGGGCTTGACGAATCATGTTTGGACGATTGAGGAACTTGTTGATGTGCTGGCCGAGAAGCCTCAACCTGCGGACATGATATAGACATCGTGGATGACGAAGTTTGGGTAGTGCAACCGACACCCTTACCGTCATTCGCAATTACGAGGACACCTGAATTATGAGATTCGTCTACCGACTTGACACCCTCTTGGCTTTTCTTCTTCTCAGTCTTTTTGTCTGTGGGCAGAGTGGACGAAGTGACCCGTTCATTCTGACCATTGAGAAAACCAAGCGCGGCATTGTTCCAGTCCTGTGCGGGCGATTCGATGAACGTGGCCAATTCGTCATGCAGATCATCGAAGGAACCGGGTTCTTCATTGACCGTCAAGGTCATTTCGTTACGGCTGCCCATGTAATCCGCGGATTGAAGATCATCGCGCCCCAGCAGCCAGTGCCCTGCGTTCCCGCCATCGACATTCCTATGGATGGATGGAATAGAGAAGCTCCGAGCTTCCAAACGCGCTGGTTCAAATTTGTCGAAGAGGATTGTGTCATTGATGACGCATTGGATTTGGCTGTGTGTAAGAGCCCATACCTGGTTCCGTTCAAAATTTATCCCTTGGTCCTGAGCGACACAAAACCGCCCGATGGGGTTCCCGTTGCTTTCACTGGCTTCCCGCTGGGAAATACCGAGCCGCTGTCCTCTCGATGCAACATCGCGACGTACCGAGCAGCCATCGATACAGACGGAAGCCGTGAATTGGTGCTCGACAAGGGAACATGGCCCGGAGCGAGTGGCAGCCCGGTCTATGGCGAGGACGGCAGGATACTCGGGATACTGCTGCAACGTGGATTGGGCGATGGTGTCGGTATTGCTATCGCACGCCCCGCTCACTTTATTGTCATGTTTCTGCGCAGCAAAGGCATTACTGTAACCACAAGCGTAGACAATAAGAAAAACCGTAAGCAGTAATCTTGGGACGGTCATCGGAATAACCTCTCTGACGGCGGCGGCTACACGCATCGGAGGGAGACAAGACTTGTAACGACCGAGGAGTTTATTCCAAGTGGAAGAACGTGACAAGAGGCTTTCAGCTTTTATTTCTTGCATCGGGCACACTCCTATGGCATGATCTCAGTGCGCTAACGCAGACCTTTGGCCCACGGCTGGAACCGTGGGCTTTCGTATTTTAAGGGCCTAGCCAAGCCGCGATGCCCTGTGGTACCGCAAATAGCACAACGCAATCGCGTTGCCATTTCTAATTCTTGTTCGCGTCAAACTGCACCACTACCCAACACGCGGCCCATCACCAACTGTCTGAGGCGACTATTACACCCAATCTTCTGGCACGTGTTGAATGCCCCACACGTTGCCGGGTTTATGCAACTCTATGCCTAAAAGCCAAATCTTCTCGGACGCTCCTAGCGAGATGCAGGTCACAACCTGGGCACTGACGGTACGAGTCGGTAAACCCTGTAGTTCAACCGTAGTCCTGACCTTGACCGGTCGAGTGGAGCGAACTGCGCACCCGTTCAGATTCACGAGTAATATCTGGCAGCTTTCGGCAAAGGGGTGAAGCGGGTCCCGATTGACCAGTGTGACGGGAATGTCGCAGGGGATTCGAGTGCTGCGACGCCCTCCGGTTCCCTGGCCGGTGAAGGTTGGTGGCGAGTTTTCCAAGAAAGGATCATCCCAGAGATCAGTTCTGAGTGACTTTCCCCAACACCGTTTGTTCGGAATTCGTAACAACTGACGACCGTAGCACTCGCGCTGCCGACATGTCGGCACTCATGCCGAAATCTCGGCGAAGGCTCAGATCCGATCCCTGACGGAGCAATGCTATGGCACTGTGTTTCCAACCGATGGGCCTACGGTGACTCCCGTGCAACATCTTCGAATCCAATGCCAAGTCTGACCGACACGACCTTAGTGATTCGCTGCCCATATTCCCTAGTTGGCATCGAGCACATGACCCTGATCGCTCATAAGGATGGGCGGTTCGTCTGCCGTGACTGCGCCCATACGGTCCGCCCCGGAGTTGCGGAATACAGATGCACTTGTCGTCTGTGCCTGAGATGGAGCAGGGAGACGACGCCGGGGGGAGTCAAATCGCCCGTCGGAACCTGTTAGGGCAAGTTTTCCACAGATTTCTCCTAAAGTTCTTTAGGCATTGGTCGATTGGCCCTCTTTAGGAGGACACCATGACAGATACCAACCCGCTCATCCCAGCCGCCCAATACCTTCGCATGTCAACGGAACATCAGCAATACTCGATAGAAAACCAGTCCGCCGCGATCCAGAAGTATGCAGAATCCCACGGATTCGAAATCGTACTGACCTACTCCGACGCCGCGAAAACGGGCGTCGTCCTAAAGAACAGGGCGGGGCTCAGGAGACTGTTGCAAGATGTCGTTGCCGGGACCGCACCCTATAGAACTATCCTTGTCTACGATGTCAGCCGTTGGGGACGTTTTCAGGACACCGACGAGTCCGCTCACTACGAGTTTCTCTGCAAGTCAGCGGGCGCTCCGGTTCATTACTGTGCCGAGGCTTTCGCCAACGACGGGAGCCTGCCAAGTTCAATAATGAAGGCACTGAAGAGAGTGATGGCAGGAGAGTACAGCCGAGAGTTGGGCGTCAAGGTGATTGCAGGTCAGAAACGTTTGGCTCAACTTGGGTTCAAACAAGGCGGCATTCCTGGATATGGACTCCGGCGTCTGTTGGTTTCCGAGAACCGTATTCCAAAGCAACTCTTGGCGCATGGCGAGATGAAGAGTATAAGCACGGATCGCGTGATTCTCGTTCCGGGACCCGCTTGCGAAATTGAGGAAGTGCGCGAGATGTTCAGGAAATTCACGCATGACGGGATGAGCTTCCACGCGATAGCTCGCGACCTGAACCAGCGGGGAGTGCCAAGCATCAAGAACAGCCGGTGGACTCACTCGGTCGTAGCAAGCCTGATCTCGCACCCGAAGTATGTTGGATGCAATGTGTTTAATCGCACGAGCATGAGACTCGGAGCCGCCCCCGTGGCAGTACCAACATCAGATTGGGTCATCTGTCCTGGCGCTCATGAACAGATTGTAGATACTAAAACGTTCGCACTGGCTCAGGAGATTCGCGGCCGGACAGCCCACAAACGCAACGAGCAACTCTTAGAAGGTCTGCGTTCGTTATTGGCGGTGAAGGGCAAGCTGAGCAACCAGATCATCGATGAGTGCGTCGAGCTGCCGAGTTCCCGCACTTTTGGCCACCGATTTGGAGGCCTGCGTTGTGCGTGCGAGCTGATTGGCTACGACTGGAGGAAGAACGGGCGAACGTCGGATGAGGAAATGTTGCGGCATCTACGTTCGTTGTTAGCCTCACATGGTCGACTCACCATCCCAATCATTAACGCCGCACCTAGGTTGATTTCTGCGCACAAATTGAGGCGGCGGTTCGGAAGGCTCGACCGGGCGTACGAGTTGATCGGCTATGACTGGAAAAAAGATGTTTCGAAAGCGAAACGGAAAAGATAACGGTTCCGATGATGACAAGCCGGTTTGTTTGGATCTGCCCCGTGGAGTCAACTTGCAAACAGGCGATAGGATTTAAGCTTGGATTCGTCAGCGTCAGTTGTCGCAGTCATCGAGGACGCTCACCCGACCTGCTCGGGATATGAAAGGTGGAAACGACATGACCGCACAAGCTCTGATTCCGGCAGCTGAGTATGTAAGAATGTCAACAGATGATCAACCGAACTCGATTCCTTTCCAAAAGGACGCGATTCGGCTCTACGCACAGAAGCACGGGTTTGAAGTCATCGCAACATACTCGGACCCTGGAAAGAGCGGGATTGAGATCAAACACCGCCCCGGACTTCGGAAACTGATTCAAGACGTAGTCGGCGGCCAAGTCCACTTCAAGGTCATTCTTGTCTACGACATTAGTCGGTGGGGTCGGTTTCAAGATACGGACGAATCAGCGTATTACGAGTTCCTGTGTCGCAAAGGTGGTGTGCCGATACACTACTGCGCCGAACAATTCGCCAATGATGGCACCATGTCCAATACCATCATGAAGTCTTTGAAGCGAATGATGGCCGCTGAATTCAGTCGCGAACTTGCGGCTAAGGTTTACGCGGGGCAAAGACGGATTGCCGCCCAAGGATTTCGTCTCGGCGGGATGCCTGGTTATGGGTTGCGGAGGATGTTGATCTCGTCGGACGGTCGCCGCAGACAGATTCTTCGACCTAACGAGCGCAAGAACCTCACTTCAGATCGGGTGATTCTCGTTCCAGGCCCCAAGGACGAGGTAGAAGTCATTCGCACTATTTTCGATCTAGCCGCCAACCAGCGTAAGTCACCCAGGCAGATTGCGAAGGAACTCAATGGCAGAAACGTAAGGTTCATCTGCGACAAGCGCTGGAAGGAGTCGTGCATTTATAACATTCTGAAGAATGAAAAGTATGCTGGCTCCAACGTTTGGGGGAGAAGCTGCTGCCCTTTCAATACTAGTTGGCACAGAGTTCCTCAGGAGAGTTGGATCAAAAAAACTGACGCCTTCGTCCCGATCATAAGTCCCGAGCAATTTGCACGGGTGCAGGGATTAATGCTCAAGCGAAGGACCTACCCGCGAAGGCCTGACGCATACCTGCTCAATGAAATGAAAAAAGTATTAGCGAAGGAGGGAAAACTGACCACACGGCTGTTGCTAAAACATGGATTTGACGGCTATCGTTCGTGCTCCAGAAGCTTCGGATCAATTATGCGAGCTTATCAGTTAATCGGGTATCAAGCCTCCCCTCGCGCGGTAGCAATGGCGGAATCAGGTCGGAAGATATTGCATCTGAGATCGGAACTGTTGAATCGATTGCAGGAACTCTTCCCGACCCGGTTGCGATTTGTTAGGCTAGCTGGCCAAAACCAGCGCCAAGTAGCGGAGATAGACAATGACTTGCAGTTCGCGATCCACATCTGCCGCCACGCGCCTCGGAGTACTGGCTGCCGACCGCGATGGTCACTTAGAGAGCAACCCAAAGAGCGGGATCTGCCCGGACTAATCTGCATTCCCGATCGGCAGTTCAGCAGTATCAAAATGTTCTACGTCGTGCCGGAGTTCGGAAATCTAATCAGACGGTTCAAGGTGCTACGAGTGGGGGATCCGTTGTTAACGGCGGGGAAACGCTTGCAATCATTATCAGAATTCTGTGACGTGGCCAGAGAGGTTATAACAAATTGGAGGCGTCAAGATGAGATTAGCGTTGTTGGCGATGTGATCCTTAATCGACGAGACTCCACGGTGATCGTAAAACGCAAGAGCTTTCAGCTGCCCGATGTGGAGGCTGCGATCCTGAAGACACTCGTTCACAACGCTGGAAGTGTTGTCGCAGTTGAGGCGTTGTGCAAAGTCGCGAAGTGTGCGTCACGACAAGATTCACACCGATACTTCGGTTCAAATGATGCCTACATAGCGAATCATGTCAGTGTGCTCCGCCATCGGCTGGGGCCATTTGGGAATCGGATAGTCACGATCAAATGCAAGGGGTACATGTACCTGAGTAACGGCAGCCTTCTTCAAAATTCAGACGCGGCTTGATTAGTGCTGGGCGGAAAGCAAAGAAGGTCCAGGGAGGCTGGGCCTTGAAGTTTCTTCCACTGCTTCTCTTGCGGGGCTCCCAGGAACAACGGCCACATCTTAGCCACTGCTCTGCTCGCCGTCTCTGGCCCGTTGGTTGAACTTCCCATGCACGATGGTGCCGGTGAGGCCAACATGGCACTGTAGTCCTACTCCGGAACGGGTCCACACTCATGCACATCGAATTTGCGTCCGAGGTACTCTTCGGCTCCAACAGCATCGCGCGCAAGCGCGGTTGGCGTGAAGAACTTGCGCTCGCATCTGGCGCATGACGCCAGGGCCGCAACTCTCCCTTCGTACTTAAGGACGATGAAGCGACCATCAGTTCGCCAGGCCGGTCTGTGGATCGGAGTGAGGCACGAATGGAGTTCAAACTGCTTTGCGAGGTCACCGAACCTTACTCCGTCCGGGAAGGTGAAGCTTAATTGGCAATCACTGCATTGCAGGAAGCGACCCACCGGGGACATTAACACACCGATGTGATGAAGGGAAGACAGCGGAGAACTGCTGGCTGGCATTGCATATTCCAACTCTCGACGTGTACAAGGTCATCATAAATGCCAGAATCACATTGCCACGGTCCCTTTGGCACTGTGTTACGAAAGCCGAACAGGATAAGACGCGGGGCAATGCGTTCCCTGCCTGCATTTTAAACCCGCAAGGATCAGCAGCGCGTTGTAAGCCTTCGAATCCACACGTCAGTGACCGGCGTAACTATCATCGAGCAGGTAACCCATGCTCGAATGTAAGTTGGAGGGCACGGCGATGAAGTGGATGGCGCTTGTATTGTTACTGGTATCTGGCTGCGTGGCTCAACAGATGGACGAGAAGAACGATCCGGCGTTGCAGCTAACGATTTACACTCCGCACCGGATCAGCATCTCGAAGGAGCGGCAGGGAAACAACGTGCTCAATACCGTCTGGGTAGTTTCCCCTTTTATCGCAGAGACGTTCGATCACACTAATAAGTTGATGGGCATCTTCGTCGAGTTGCACGGGAACAAGCAGGTTCTGAACACCGGCGTGGGGGCGCGGAGCTGCGAGCAGCAACTTTAGAATAATTGGGCCTGATGAGGTTCGGCAGTATCGACGCGCGCCGAGCATCCTGCGTCATCGTTCGCCACGTGGTTAACCCGCGCACTGACCGGATAGCTTCTCATCAGCCGCGCGTCGTATGGTCTCAGCAATTCAGACACCGCAGCAGTATCCGAGAATCCTGGATCGAGCCACACGTCGTAGTTGTCCGGATCGAGGATGACCGGCATTCGGTCGTGGACAGTAGAGGTCACTGCGTTTGGCGTTGTGGTCAGGATCGAGCATGTCTCCAACGCGTTGCCGTCCGCGTCCTTCCATCGATCCCACAGCCCTGCAAACGCGAATAGCTCGCGGTCGTTGACCTCGAAGCAAAACGGTTGCCGCTCCTTCCCCATTCGCTTCCATTCATAGAAGCCGTCAGCGGGAACGATGCACCGACGAGCGTTGAAGGCATCACGAAATGCGGGGAGTGTGGCTGCAGTTTCCGAACGCGCGTTTATCATCCTCGCCGCTCCCGACGGGTCTTTCGCCCACCAGGGAATCAGACCCCATCGCGCCAGCGACAATTCACGCGGCTCTTTAGGATGTTGGCGAACGATTGGAACAGGCTGCGTCGGTGCAATGTTGTAGCGCGGGCTCCAGTCTTCCTCACCCGAGACACTGTCGAAGTGCTTCTCGATGATCTGCTTACGTCGCGAGAGTCTGTAGCGTCCGCACATGGAAAGATTATGGCAGATCCGCCTGAATACGCCGACACGCGGAGAGAACGGAAGAGCGCGGCGAGAGCGGCAGGCCCCGGTTCTCACTCAACCGACTTCCTCGTCTTCGCCGTTTGTTCGTTATTCCTCACGTTTGGCCCATTTTCTCAGTGTTTTCGGTCTCACTTGACACACCCCCTGATAATGCGAAGTAGAGAGAGAAATGATCATGCCAGCCAAAGAGTTTGAACCGTTCATTGATGCTGCGGCAGTCGCCGCCCACATCGGGATGTCTTCGCGCACCGTTACGAAGAAGGCGCGCGATGGAAGCATTCCTGCTCACCCGTTGTCTGGAACCATCAGGCGTACCTGGGGATTTAAGCTCAGCGAGATCGATGCGTTTATACTGGCGTTGCGTCCCGGCTGCTCTGCGAAAGGGAGGTAGCAGATGCAGCAACGCAGGAAGCGGTATCAGTCGGGGTCGGTCGCGATGGATCCCCGCACGAAGGTTTGGTGCTTCCGTTGGCGAGACGCTGATGGAAGACGCAGAGCCGAGCGTATCGGCAAATGCACAAGGTCCGAGGCTATGAGGAAGTCGGAAGGGATGAGGGTTCGGATCAATAACCCCAACGTTCTCCCTCCCGTCACGGTGGAGCAAGTGGCACAGCGCTACATCCTAGAGCGTTTACCACTGCGCCATTCAACAAGTCGCAGCTACAGGGGAAAGCTCAAGATCATCTGCCGCGACTTAGGAAGTATGCCGATGCCGTTGAAACCGTTTGAGGTTGAGCGGTGGTTGAAGACAGTACAGAGTACGGTAACGGGGAAAGTGTACGCGCCGAAGACCAGGAAGCACTTCAAGGACATGATTGCGATGCTCCACGATGCGGCCATGTTCTGGGAGTACATTCCGACAGGCCGCAATCCGATGAGCCTCTTTAGGAATAGCGGTTCGAGCAAGTCGGTGAAGGCCCCAGTAGTCCTGACCGTAGCGGAATTCGGCATGCTGTTGAGCGAGATTGCCGAGGAACCGTACAGGACGATCACGCTCCTCGCAGCGTGTTCCGGGCTGCGGGAGAGCGAGTTGTTTGGCTTGCGTTGGAGGAACCTCGATTGGCAGCGAGCCCAGGTCTCGATTGAGCAGGCTGTTGTCGAGGGATACGAAGACGATACGAAGTCAGCGGCATCGAAGGCACGACTGCCGCTCGATCCAGTGGTGGTCTCCGTGTTGCAAGACTGGAAGGCGATCGCCCCGTACAACGGTCCGGATGATTATGTTTTCGCCAGCACGATCCTTCACGGGAGGAAGCCACTGAACGGCAACTCGGCGCAGCGGGACAAGCTCCGGCCTGCTGCGATTAGGGCGGGTTTGGGTCCACTAGGATGGCACGCTCTGCGCCATAGTTATCGGACCTGGCTCGATGAAGGCGGAGCTGGCCTCTCCGCAATGAAGGAACTGATGCGGCACTCGGACATTTCGATGACGATGAAATACGGACGGGGAGTGGAGTCTGCGAACCGGGCTGCGAATGCTAACGTTGTCGCGATGCTGAGGACTGTATCTGGACTGCAGTCGGTTGTAAGTGATTGATTCATGGTGCGGAAGGGGGGATTTGAACCCCCACGCCTTTCGGCGCCACCCCCTCAAGATGGTGTGTCTGCCAGTTCCACCACTTCCGCACAGCCTTGAACTGCAACCCGAGGGAGCGTTTTATTATAGCAAAGCAGTCAGGACGCCGATGCTCGCACGCCCGCGTGGTTATGATCGGTGAGTGGCACCGGTAACGCGTACACTGCAGGCAGCGCGCGCAAGAGTGCCCGCGCCACACAAGGCGCGCAATCCGCTCTTATGACCGACGGCGAAATCGTTCATTACTACGACCAGCAAGACGAGGCCTCGCGCCTGGGTTCGGGCTGGTTTCGGCTGGAGCGAGCGCGTACGCAGGAACTGATTCTGCGACATTTGCAATCGGCTCCGGCCACGGTGGTTGATGCGGGAGGGGGTGCCGGAGCCTATGCCTGCTGGCTGGCTGCGCGCGGCTATCAGGTGGATTTGATTGATCCTGTGGCCAAGCATGTGGAGCAGGCGCGGGCGGCTTCGTTACGCCAGCCTGAGCACCCACTGGCTTCGGCTGAGGTTGGAGATGCTCGCCAATTGCAGCAAGCGGACGAGACGGCGGACGCGGTTCTGCTGCTGGGGCCGCTCTATCATCTGGTCGAGAGGGAAGACCGGCTCACCTGTCTGAAGGAGGCTCGGCGCGTGCTGAGGCCGGGAGGGTTGGTGTGGGGCGCGGGCATCAGCCGGTTTGCGTCGTTGTTTGATTCGTTGTCGGCGGGATTCTTCGATGACCCGGCGTTCGCCGCTATTCTGGCTCGCGACCTGGAAGAAGGCCAGCATCGCAACTCGACTGGCAATCCGATCTATTTCACCGACGCTTTTTTTCATCGGCCCGGCGAATTGTCGCGCGACTTTCTGGCGGCTGGATTTCAGGTGGTGGAGATCGCGGCCATCGAAGGGCCGGGTTGGCTGGCGCGCGACTTCGACCGTCTGTGGAATGATCCGGTGCAGCGCGAGCGCTTGCTGGCCGTGGTGCGCAAGGTGGAGCGGGAGCCTTCTGTGCTGGGCGCGAGCGCGCACATTATGGCCATCGGACGAAAGTAGCGTAACGGCCGGTCATGCTTGCTTCGCAGAAAACGGGGAGTGGGCCAAGGTCGACCACATTCCCGCCTCGTCGCAGGTTATAAGAAGAATTTCCCTGGCTATGCATTTGATCGGCACTTGAGGGCGAAGAAAGCTTTCGACTTCGTCCAGGATTTTGACGTCAACTTTGTCGGCTACGGTCAGATGCGGAACGATGTCTGTGAAAGCCCCGCCATACGGCCTGCAGTCAGGCCAGAGCCTGACCAGAGCTTCGGTGATTTGTACGAACCGTTCGGATTTATCCGGGTGCAGATAGACTGTCGCCGGAAACCTGCGCACTTCAATGAATGAGAACGAAAAGGCTTCGACCGACGAACAGAACCTGGTCAGCTTCTCGACTTCATCGATGGCGGAGTCGGCAGGGCGAAACGGATAGAGCAAGGTGACGTGCGCCGGCACACCGAGAAGGGCCGCCCTGTCATATTGCAATCGCAGCGCGCTGACGATCGGTTCGACTTCAGGGATCGGTATGATCAACGCCGACTCGTTCGCCATGGTAGTCATCCCATTCGGGCTCGCTTTCGCATCGAGGAAGCTGTTGTACTCGCCCCGGGCGGAGTCTTTGCTTAGTAGTTCACCAGCGCGGCGAACGACTTGGGATCGAGCGACGCTCCGCCGACCAGGGCGCCGTCGATTTCTTCTTGCGCCATCAGAGACGTAACGTTGTCCGGCTTGACCGAGCCTCCGTAGAGAATGCGCAACTGCGCGGCGAATTCTTCACCGAAGACCTCAGTGGCTTCGCGGCGGATCACGGCGTGGGCCGCGGCGGCGAGTTCCGGTGTTGCAGTCTTGCCGGTGCCGATGGCCCAGACCGGCTCGTAAGCGACGATCATCTTGGCTGCCTTCTTCGCGGAAATTGCATGGAAGGCGCGCACGCATTGGCGGCGGAGCACGTCGTCGGTGAGTCCAGCCTCGCGTTCTTCGAGGACTTCGCCGACGCAGCAGATGGGTGTAAGGCCGGCTTCGAGGGCGGCTTTCAGGCGCAGGTTGACGGTGTCGTCGGTTTCGCCAAAGTACTGGCGGCGCTCGGAGTGGCCGACGATGACGTGGGTGACGCCCAGACTCAACAGCATTGGAGCGGAAATTTCGCCGGTGTAGGCGCCGTCGGCTTTCCAGTGAACATTTTGCACGCCGATAGCGACGTTGCTGCCGTGGGCCATGGCGATGGCGGCGTCCACATCGGTGTAAGGCGGGCATACCACGATTTCATCGCGGTCGTGGCCGGCGACCATGGGCAGGAACTCTTTGAAATAATCGCGAGTCTCGCTCGGTGTTTTGTTCATTTTCCAATTCGCGGCCATTACTTTTTTTCGCATGAGTCAGCCCTTTTCAATTCGGAATGTAGAAGTGATGTTGGAGCGATGAAGTTTTTCGGCGGCGCGCTGATAGACACGCACGGTCGAGACGTCAAAAAGCACAAATCGGCATTTCTTTACATGTTTTGCCGGCGCGAGTGCCTCGATAGCGGCGGCGATCGCGATCGGCGCGGCTTCGCTTTCCGGATAACCGAACGCTCCCGTCGAGATCGCTGGAAAGGACAGCGAAGCGAGTTGATGTTCGTCAGCGATGCGGATCGACTCCCGGTGACAACTCGCCAAAGTTTCAGCCTCATTGCTTTCGCCGCCGCGATAGACAGGGCCGACGGTGTGAATGACATGTTTGGCGGCTAGATTTCCGCCAGTCGTAATGATGGCTTTTCCTGCGACGAGCCTTCCGATGCTCCTGACGACTTCACGGCACTCGGCCAAAATCGCGGGACCTCCGGCGCGATGAATCGCACCATCCACGCCGCCGCCTCCGAGCAGCGTAGAATTCGCGGCATTCACGATTGCGTCAGTTGTTTCCTGAGTGATATCGGCGGGGCCGTGGATCTCGATCACCTGGTCGCCATCGAGGAGTCGGATTGTGGAGGTCTGGCGGTCGGTCGTCACGCTTGGTTCCGTCGATTCTTGACGCCGAAGGCGAGACGCCCTCGGGACAGCCGGCGGGACGCCGGCGCTACTCTGTTCTTCACTTCTTATCGGTGAGGGCTTCGACACCCGGGAGTTTCTTGCCTTCCAGGAATTCCAGGGATGCGCCGCCTCCGGTGGAGATATGGGTGATCTTGTCTGCGACGTCGGCGGCGTGCACGGCCGCCACGGAATCGCCGCCGCCAACAACTGAAATAGCTCCGCCGTTGTCGGCTATGGCGTGGGCAATCTTGAATGTGCCGCGGGAGAATCCTGGAACTTCAAATACTCCCATGGGGCCATTCCACAAGATGGTGCGCGCGGTTGAGATTTCCTCGGAGAAAAGTTCGATGGTCTTCGGGCCGATGTCGAGGGCCATCTTGTCGGCGGGGATGGGCTGGCCTTCGCCGATCTGCTGGATTACCGCGTTGGCCTCGGGCTTGAGCGCGACCACGTGATCGATGGGCAACAGGAATTTCAGGTTCCGCTTCTTGGCTTCGGCCAGCAATTGTTTGGCGAGATCGACTTTGTCGGCTTCGAGCAGCGACTTGCCGATTTCGTGTCCCTGGGCTTTGAGGAAGGTGTAGGCCATGCCACCGCCTATGATCAGGGACTGGACTTTGTCCATCAGATTGCGAATTACGCCGATCTTGTCGCTGACCTTGGCTCCGCCCAGGATGGCGACGAACGGTTCCTCGGGATGCTCCAGCGCCTTGCCCAGGTATTTCAGTTCTTTTTCCATGAGCAATCCGGCGGCGGATTGTTTCACGAACTTCGTCATGCCGACGGTTGAGGCATGCGCGCGGTGCGCGGTGCCGAAAGCGTCGTTGACGTAGTACTCGGCCAGTTTCGCCAGTTGCTTGGAGAAATTCTCGTCGTTGGCTTCCTCCTGGGAGTGGAAGCGCAGGTTCTCTAGCAGGAGCGTTTGGCCCATTTCTAGTTGGGAGGCGACTTCTTCGGCTTCCGGGCCGACGCAGTCGGGACAGAAGCCGACGTTTTCGCCGCGGGCCAGTTCCTTGTCGAGCAGCATGCGCAGGCGCTCGGCCACGGGCTTGAGGCTCAGCTTCAGATTGGGCTTACCTTTGGGTCGGCCCAGGTGCGAGGCCAGGATGAGGCGGGCGCCGTGGCGCAGGGCGTATTCGATGGTGGGGAGGGTTTCGCGAATGCGGGTGTCGTCCATGACGCGGCCGTCTTCGAGCGGCACGTTGAAATCGACGCGCATGAAGATGCGGTTGCCGTGGAGGGGAAGATCACGAATGGAAAGTTTGGACATGGCTGGTCGTCCTTTTGTGATGGCTTGCGTGGCGCGGGCACTGCTGCCCGCGCGGTCGCTCCCGGTACTGCAGGCAGCGCGGGCAAGAGTGCCCGCGCCACGCGTTACAGTTTTACAGCACGGTTTACGGCATAGGTTTACAGGCCCTTGCTGGCCATGTAGTTGATCAGGTCGCGCACGCGGCAGGAGTATCCCCACTCGTTGTCGTACCAGGAGATCACCTTGACGCAGTTGCCGCCGACCACCAGGGTCATGGGCGCATCCACGATGGAGGAGAAGGAGTTGCCTTTGAAGTCCGACGACACCAGTTCCTCTTCCTCGTAGGAAAGATAACCCTTCAACGGTCCGGCCTGGGTTGCTTTCTTCAACGCGGCGTTCACTTCTTCTTTCGTTGTTTTCTTCTCCACCCAGGCTACGAAGTCGACCACCGATACGTTGGGGGTGGGCACACGCATGGAGAATCCGTCGACCTTGCCGCCGAGTTCCGGAATGACGAGTTTGAGCGCTTTTGCGGCACCGGTTGTGGTGGGAATCATGTTTAGCGCAGCAGCACGCGCGCGGCGTAGGTCTTTGTGCGGGAAATCGAGAATTACTTGGTCATTGGTGTAGGAGTGAATGGTGGTCATGGTGCCGCAGACGATTTTGAACTCGTCGTTGAGCACCTTAGCCACTGGCGCCAGGCAATTCGTGGTGCAGGATGCGTTCGAAATAATGTGATGCTTGGCGGCGTCATATTTGTCGTGGTTCACGCCCAGCACGACCGTGATGTCTTCATTCTTTGCCGGAGCCGAGATGATGACCTTCTTCACCGATCCGCGCAAGTGTTTCTTCGCGTCATTGGCGTCGGTGAAGCGGCCGGTCGACTCGATCACGACCTGCGCGCCTACGGACTCCCAGGGCAGCGCTGCGGGGTCTTTTTCTTTGAAAACCTTGATAGTCTTGCCGTCGACCGTAATGCTGTCGGGTCCGGACGAGACCTGATTCGAAAGGTTGCCGAGAACCGAGTCGTACTTCAGCAGGTGGGCCAGAGTTTTCGGGTCGGTCAGGTCGTTGACCGCGACAATGTCCACGTTGGGGTCTTTGAGCGAAGCGCGAAAAACGTTGCGTCCGATGCGTCCGAAGCCATTGATGCCGACTTTAATTGCCATGTTTCCTCCGTAGAGTTTATGAAGGTGTGCTCAGATTTGGTTGCAGGTTGAGTGGTAAACACATGATGTTAGCAGGGAAGTGGAAGCGGCGTAAATGACGCTGGTTAGTTTTGGAGCGGACGGCGACCATGCCGTGATCGCAATCGGAGTAGTGCCGTGGCAGACGCGAGTTCGTCCGCGCTCCTCTTGTTTTCCGTCTGGAAACACTCTGCCTCGGGCGGCCTGCTCGCCCACAACTGCATCTTACTGGTAAAGTGGAGAGAGAAAGCTCCCTCGCTTGCAATGCGAACGGGCGCGGAAATCATCCTGGTGCAAGTGGGGGAACTGACTGCAGAATCTGGCGGACGACTCGTTGAATCCCGGCATGTTCCAAGGCTGGCAGGGCCCGCAAGGGTGCGGAGGCGGTCTGCAGAGGAGCGACTGCAACCAGTAGATCGCTCACATTGCCCTGGCATCTCGATCGGATGGAAACTGGAGCCATTATCAATTTGAATTTGAAACTGAGCTGTTTAGCGTGGATAGCCCTGGTAACCTTGTCGATCTCATTTTCTGCGGCTCTTTGCGCAGGTCAGAGCGCTCCCCAGACTCAAACATCGGATCCTGCCAAATCCTCCCCAGGCCCAGCGACCAATGCTCCGGCGCAGGATAAGCCGGCAGACCAGCCCTCTGCGCAGAATCCTCAGGGTCAAACCAAGCCGGCCCCGGACGATGCAAAGAAAAACGAGGACGCGAAGAAAAACGACCGGATGTTTTATGTAATGCCGAACTACTTGACCGTGGATGGTCAAGGGAATGTGCCGCCGGTTACCTGGAAAGAGAAGTTCTCCATGGCGGCAAAGGGCTCATTCGACCCTTATGAGTTCACGCTAGTCGGGATTGTGGCCGGCATCCACCAGGCAGCAAATAACGATCCGGCGTTCGGACAGGGCTTCAAGGGATACGCGAAGCGTTATGGAGCGGCCTTCGCTGATCAGGTGGACGGCAATATCATGGTGGGCGGCGTTTTCCCCACTATCCTGAAAATCGATCCTCGCTATTATCGATTGGGCAGGGGTTCGTTCGCGCACCGCTTCGCCTATGCCATCGACCGTCTTGTGATCGCTCGAAGAGACTCCGGGTCTCACATGTTCAACGTTCCCGAGTTTGCCGGCAACGCGGTGGCGATTGGCATTTCTAATGTCTATTATCCGGCTGCCGATCGGAACTTTTCAGGGAATTTTAATGATTGGGGAACGCAGATGGGCCTCGACGCTCTCGGAAATGAGTTGAAGGAGTTTTGGCCCGATATTCACGCAGCGATGCAGAAGAGCCACGAGCGCAAGCTGCAGAAACAACTGCAGAAATCCCAGCAGACGACACCGAAGTAACTCTCCGCGTCGGCATTCCAGACTCCCGTTTTCTGTCGTTAGCGTGCATCCAAACGCAGACTCGAACAATCCAATTGTCGTTGCTAAAGGAGTCGTCTTAGGTGTTCGGCAGATCTGGGCGGAGCGCGCCCTAATAGCGCGACCTAATAAAGACGTGGGGGGAATTTGAAAGCGATTCGATTCGTTTGCATGGCGGTTGCGGTGAGCGGGATATTGGCGGCGGCGTCTGTGCGGGCACAGGAAGCGGTGGGCGCGCGAGAACAATCGCGAGAAGCAACGGTATGGCCGGGAATCGACGATGCCGCGTCGATCGAGGTTTCACAAGATCAGGAACCAGCGCAAACACCGCCCACGGATGGACATTCTACGGCGCCCGACGCGCCAAAGCCCCAGGTCAGCCCCTCGACGCCGGGCAATCCCGATGAGGAATATGGTAAGCAAAACAAGAGAATTCTCGGGATCGTTCCAAATTACCGCGCGGTGAGTGCCAACACGCATTTGCCCCCGCTGAATTTTAAGAGTGAAATGTGGCTGGCGACCCAGGATACGTTCGACTACTCCGACTTCATTTTCGTGGCGGCGCTCTCGGGAATTGACATGGCTGGCAAGTCGCAGCCGGCCTTTGGGGAAGGCGCGGAGGGTTACAGCAAATACTATTGGCATGTCTTTGCCGACACCGGGATCGAGAATTACATGGCGGAGGCCATCGTCCCCTGGGCGACGAGGGAAGATCCGAGATACTACACGATGGGCAGAGGCGGATTCACGAAGCGGACTGGTTATGCACTAAGCCGGCTCTTCATTACCCGGACCAACTCGGGGAAAAGCACTTTCAATCTCGCGGAGATCGTGGGGGCCGGAGGGGCGGCGGGCATCGGCAATGCTTATTATCCGACGGAAGCCAACCCATGGGTGAAAACGTACCAACGTTGGGGAACGCAGGTCGTCTTGGACGGTGTGTTCAACATGGTGAAAGAGTTCTGGCCTGACATCAATAAGGCGATATTTCGCGGGAAATACTAATTCTGTTGTGGGAAGTCGTACGTTATTGCCAGGCGCAGAAAAGGCGACCCATCGGGGTCGCCTTTTCTGCTGGCCTGCCTTGTCGTCTAGAAATGAAACGCTAGTTGCGCGGTTAGAGTTCGGGGCGTTACGTAATGCGTACCGCTGAACGTAGAAAGGAAGTTGTAGAGAGCGTACTTGTTGGTCACGTTGATGACGGTGAGTTGCGCACTCCATTTGTACTTGTCACCGCGAAACAGGTTGTCGTGTCCAAAAGACACATCGAACAGATTGCGCGGGGCAATGCGTGGCGGATTGTGGTCGTCATTCTCTGCACCGACCGCCGGAACCTGGATAAGACTGGTGCCGAACTGAGACGCCAGGCAAGAGGAAGGCAATGCTGTGGTGGGGGTTGCGCGAACGCCATTGCAGGTAAACCCGGCCTGGAACTCCTGATCGGCGCTTAGCGGGTTTCCAAAAACGTCCTGCAACAGAACCGAGGGCTGCCCTCCGATGGTGGTCGATTGTGGGCAATCGTTGCTTGGACCGACACCGTAGCAGGGCGCATTGCCTGCGACCAGGCCGCTGTCATACCGCCAGTTAAAGCCAGCCCAGGGGCCGCGCTTCCAGGGCTGGTACTGGAAGTGGGCTGTCTGGTTGAACCTCTCGTCATGGTCAATGCGGAAAGGAAGTCCCGCAGCCGTCGCTACGGTCGCGCCCGCACCGCCAATCTGGGGCTGGAAGAATCGTGCCGCTACGCTGGAGAAGACCACTAGCGCCGAGAAGCCATGGATATCGGGCACGCTCACGCGCCCAGCGTATCCGGGGATCTTCGAGTTGTGCCATTCAATAGGGAAAGTGATCGGAGTGTTGCCGAGCACGCTGAAGTCATAGCCATTGTGAGTGTACTTGGTGATGAACTCCCCCGAAAATACGAGAAATCGCCCGAACGCCTGTTCGATGCCAGCGTGAAACTCGTTGCGAAAGCCGGGATTCAACGCCCCGCTTGCTCCGGGCGAACAGAGAAGAAGCGGAGACAGGACGGCATTCTCGCATCCGATGCTCGAAAGAACGAGATTCTCGTTGAAAGGAGATTCCAGCGTGCGCGCGTACGAGACTCGAAGCACCGTGCTGGTCTTCTTGATGTTGTACGCGACACCAACCCGGGGCTCGGCCTGGCGCGCCACGGTCAGGCCGTTGTAGAAGTCGCCACGCAAGCCAAGATTCAACGTCCACTTTCCCTTGGTGACGTTGTCCCGCACATACAACGCCAGCTCCTTCACGTCGGTGTGGCCGATGAAGTCGTAAGGCGCTCCGCCGCGGGTCAAGTCGTAGGGCAGCAGGGTGGGATTGAAATTGGGATAAAGCGCCGAGCCCGGCGCATTCGGATTAGCGGCAGTGTTTGCCTGAAGCGCTCCGGAGCATTCCGTTGGATCGGCGATTCCTGGTGCGGGTGCAGCCACATATTGCTGCTGGTCGTTGGAAAAAGCTATGCAGGGCGCGTTGTAGGTCGGATCGACGATCCCCAGGGTGTCGTTTTCGTTGAGAAAAGTCTGTTCGTAGGTGACTCCGGCCTTGATGTTGTTGATCCCCTTAACGTAGGAAATGTCAGATCGAATCCCGGCGTTGGTGAGCGTTCGGTTCTGACCCACTGACTGCCGCTGCAGCCCGGGAGGCCCAAGGTCGGCGAAGGGATCGCTGCTGGGATAGTAGTTGTAGTCGTCGCGCCGGACAAATGCGCCCAGAGTGAAGACGGCATTTGCACTCAACAGGCGCGTCCATGAAGGGGCGATGTTGAAGGTGCCAATTTTGGAGCGTTGATCGGTTGCTCCGACGGTAACGCCGTTGGGAGCTACCCCACCGTAGTTATTCACATCCTGCGCATCGACCCCGTCCAGTCCGCTCCAGGCCGTAGCGTTCTGTTCATCGAAGGAGTTCGGCGTCTGGAACCAGCTGCGGCTGTAGCCGAGGTTCAGGTGAATCGAGTCTGCGGTTGAGAGTTGGTAGTCCACGCGGTCGAACAGGTTTTGTTCGTTGCCCTTGTCGTGGAGGACAGTGAATTCGGGCGGGTCGAGGAAACGTCCGGTATTCAAGCCGCCCGCGGAGATGAAATTTCCCCAATTCTTGCCGCCATAAGCAACCTCAGCCGCCAGCGTTGACGTTCCGAACGCTCCGTAGGAAGCGGTCAGGCTGCCATGCGGTGTGGTTACGCCCTGGCCGGAGCGTGTAGTCGCAACGATGACGACGCTGGTCTTTCCCCCGTATTCGGCCCCCGGCGCGCCGGAGATCACTTCTAACGATTGAATCGAATCGAGCGGAACCTGATTCGAAAACACCTTGCTCTGTTGGTCGGTGATGGGCTGGCCATCCACGGAGAACGAATTTTCCGCGTGATCGCCAAGACCGTGGAAAAGCCCATTGGAATCGGCAGCGATACCCGGGGTCGAAAGAGTTACCAGGGAACTTAGCGACGACGATGCGCTCTCCAAAGGAAGTTTGTCGAACAGATTCCTGTCTACGTCGGTATGGAAAGTGGAGTCGTTCTCAACCAGATCCCCGCCGTTGGCTTCGACCGTTACCGAGGTGCTTGAGGTTGCCACGGTCAATTTCACGACGACATTTATGGGTACAGCCGAGCGCGGTTCGACGTCTTGCACCGAGGCCCCAAAACCTTCCGCAGTCACCACGAGGTGGTAAGGGTTGAACGGGATGTTGGTGAAGCCGAACTTTCCTGATGCGTCAGAGGTGGTGGAGCGGTCGAACCCGCTGACGGGGTTGCGGATCTCGATGGTCGCTTTAGGGATGACAGCGCCCGTAGGATCAACCACACTGCCATTGATGGAACCGGAGTTCCCGACGGACTGTGCGTCCGCTAGTGTAACCGCGAGAGATAACGCGAACGCCGCCAAAGCGACGAAGCGCCTGCTATGAAAAATGGGCATATGCCCTCCTGTATGAAAAGGAAAAATAGGGGAATGGCCAAGCCTCGACCTACACTGGGGCCGGATCATTCAATTTTGTGGGAATCCCTACAGGACAGGAGGACCGCGAATCCCCAGTTCAGAAAAATCGAACCGAGTCTTCGCGACGACGTCTTCTTCACGCAGCAGGCCGATCGCAGCAAATACCGGCGCGGCCTGGACATTACTGGCAGTGGGGCTGGCGCTGTGCGCCGCGATGCAGATCGAACAGGAAGCGGATTCGGTCTGGTTGGGATGGGTATGGGTAGACTCCGCCGCCACTGTCCAGAACATAAGGGACAGAGCAAGCCACGCCGACCATCTCACCCACAAACGCATAAACTAACCCAGACCACGACTTTTCTGCTTTGGATTAGACGCTCTTCAGCTTATAACGGTTATCCACCGCAAGGCAATGACCGACAAGTTACTATAGAAAGGGCGGTTGTCCATGGGGCAGCCGATCGCCCGCTAGAAGCATTTATCTTCAAACGCGAGGGAAGCATGTCGGAACCAACCTACGAAGAACTCAAAGCGAAACTGTCTCAGCTCGAAAAAGAAGTCGAAACCAAGAAGCGCAGCGGCGACCTGATCTTTAAAGTCGGCGAAAAAGGCGGGGTCAGCGTCTACGGCCTGGGCCGTTTTCCGGTCACTCTCTACTACGAGCAATGGAACCGGCTGCTTGGTGCGGCCAACGAGATCAAGGCGTTTATGGAAGATAATAAATCGCGGCTCAAGCTCAAGGAGCAAGGCTAAAAGCCGAGTTCAGGCTCTTACTTCCCAGTTCTCAACTAGCCTCGGCACCTTGGCCCAGAGTAACCAGTTGAGAACTGAGAAGCGGGAGCTGAGAACTGCTTTTCGGTCTATAATGGAAGGACTGTGCCCAAGTACTCCATCGTGGTCCCGCTGCACAATGAGCAGGAGAACGTCACCGACCTCTACGACCGGCTGAAAGCGGTAATGGAGGCGCACGGTGAAACCTTCGAAATCGTAATGGTGGACGATGGTTCGAACGATCACACGTTCGCCATGCTGCGCGAAATCGCGGCCGTGGATAGTCGCGTAACGGTGGTCAAGTTGCGCCGCAACTTCGGCCAGACCGCGGGATTGGCGGCCGGTTTCGACCATGCCCGCGGCGAGTACATCATCGCCATGGATGGCGATTTGCAACACGATCCCAACGACATTCCTCTGTTCCTGGAAAAGATTGCGGCCGGTTATGACATTGTCAGCGGATGGCGCAAAGTGCGGGTCGACAATTTCTGGATGCGTCGCATTCCGTCGCGCGTCGCCAACTGGATGATGGCGAAGATCAGCGGTGTCGACATCCACGACTTCGGTACGACCTTCAAAGCTTACCGCCGCGACATTCTGGAGCAGGTACCACTGTATGGCGAATTGCACCGGTTCATTCCGGCGCTCGCCTCATGGCATGGCGCGACCATCTGCGAAGTGCCCATCCGCAACGTGAACCGCGAGCGCGGGGTTTCGCACTACGGGATCACGCGTACCTTCCGCGTGTTCTTCGATCTGCTGACGATTCGCTTCCTGCTGCGCTATCTTTCGCGTCCGCTGCATTTCTTTGGCAGCATCGGCATGATGAGCATATTTAGCGGCAGCGCCATCGTGCTCTGGCTGGGTGTGGAGAAATTCCTGCGGCACGTGCCAGTGATGGCCACGCATGGCCCCCTGATGATGGCCGCTCTCGGCCTGCTACTCGGCGGATTGAACCTGCTGGCGATCGGCCTGCTCGGCGAAATGCAAGTCCGCCACTATCACGAACCCAGTCGCCGTGCTCCCTACTCCGTCGACCGCGTTCTGCGCTCGCAGAACGAAGAACACAGCGTCTCGGAATAAATTTCCAGCCTTACTAGTGATCCTTGGACAGCGAGTCGTTATAGGAGTGTAGCGCCCATCCGGCATAGTGCGGATTCGCGGCGTACGCCTTATCCATGGCGGCCAGCATTTGCGGTACCAGGTCGGCGTAGTCAGGAGTCCGCAGGCCAATACTAATCTTCGCCAGAGGCGTGCCCTGCAACCCGCCATAAGCTGTGTCCATGAGTTTCTGACTTTCCCTCTGAAGCTTTTCGATCTTTTTCTGCTCGCTGTCTCCGTCGCCCGGACTGCTGAGTTCGTAGAGCATCAGCGTGAGTCGTGGCAGAGAGGACAGCAGCAAAGTGCGCTGCGCGGCGTCGCCCTTCAGCAGCTTCTTCTGGATGTCGGCGTTCACCGTCAGGCGTGCCGGTTCGGCGAGAGCGCGCACCGTGCGGTATGCATCGACCAGGCCGGGCAGAAATTGAAGATTGCCGGCGCCTTTATTCTCCGGGCGCTGCTGCGGTTCGAGGTCGAGGTGAATGCCGTCGAAGCTGTGCCTGGGGTGGCTCTGGTTGAAACGTACGATGGCCCGCGCCCGGTCAATTAGCTTATCGCGATGCTTGCCGGGTTCGTCCGCCTCCTCGCTCGAAAGTAAAGCTTCGACATGGATGCCCGAACGATGGAGAAGGTCGATGAGATGAGGGAAGTCACCCGGTAGCATGGTGCCATCGGAAGACACCGAGATGTAGACCTCATTGATGTGCTTGGATTGACAGAAGTCGCGCAACTTCTCTGGGCCCTGCGGCGCCGCGACGATCGATGGTCCCTTCCACACCCAGAGACCGTGCGCCGGGGAGGCGTTCTGCGCCGAGGCGGAGAGAACGAGAGCAGTGAAGGTCGCGAGAACGAGCTGCCGGAGGAAGGGGCGTAGTACGGTGGTCCGCGTGTTCGGCGGGAGATGGATCAATCGGCAGTAAGTCATGAGCCGGTTCATTTCGAGGCAGACCAGTTTGCCGCCGGTTGACCGTTGCGCAGCCAGACGATGAAGTCGGTCATGGGAGGGATGCCCCCGAGTTCCCGCAAGCGCGTCGCATTCTGTCCGCGATGATAATGGCTGTGCATGGCTGCCTGCGTCAGCGCATGTCGCACACTGATCTTCAAAGGTGGCTTGAACCACGGCACTTCAATCACTTCTTCCATCCGTTCGCGATTCGTCTTCTTTAATAACTGATTGACATCATGGAGACCTAGCCGCGCATACTCCTTCAGATCCGCCATGGTAGGGAAGTCTTCCAGCGTCCTGAAGGCGAAGTCGGAGCGCTGTGGACTCGTCACCCACAAGAATCCGTGTTGTACCAAGTGAATGTGCAGCAGTCTTTCCCGGATCGCCTTATCCACCAGCGCCGGCGGATGCGACTCAAGGGCGCGCCAGTGCTCGGCATCGGCCCATTCCTGATGCGCGTAAAGTTCATCGAGATACGAAGTCATGAACGCCTCGGCATCAATCCCGATCTATGCTGCTGGTGCCCCTAGTAGGACCGAACGCCCAATCATAAAATAATTTGATATGACACGCGACCGGACCTTTACACATGTTGACGTCAGCTTGCTCGGCGTCCTTGAAGAGCTTCGCCGCCGTGAGCCCATCTTTCACACTTTGGAGTTCGGCACAACCCAGGCGGACTTCGAACGGGTGACCGCTCCTCAATATTGGGAGGTGGGAGCTTCGGGGCGCCGATACAGCCGGGAGTTCCTCGTCCGCACGTTAAGCGAGAACCCTCCTATCAACGCGGCGTCGGCAGGCTGGCAGACCTATGAACACGGCCTGCTTCGACTGGGTGCAGACACGTACCTGCTGACATATACGCTGCGGCAGGGACCGCGTCTCACACGTCGTGCCACCATCTGGCAGGAGGCAGCCGAGGGCTGGCGCATCCTCTACCATCAAGGCACGGTCGTCTCGGCGGAAGAGGACGACGTTGTTCCCCCGAATTCTGCTGCGGAGTGAGGAATGCAGGCCATTCACACGGGCGTATAATATTCGATTTGGCCTGCGCAGGAGTTTTGTCATCATGCCGCAAACTACTCAATATGAATTGCGTCTTGCCGGCCGCATGTCGCGGCTGGGTACCGAAACCGCGTTTGAAGTTCTGAACAAGGCGCGCGCTCTGGAGCGGCAGGGCAAGAGTATCGTTCACCTCGAAATTGGCGAACCGGATTTCGATACGCCCGCGAACGTAGTGGAAGCGGGGATTGACGCCCTGCGCCAAGGCTGGACGCACTATGGGCCCTCGGCCGGGTTGCCCGAGTTGAGGCAGGCGTTAGCCGAATACGTCAGCCGCACGCGCGGGGTGAAGGTTTCGAGTGACGAAGTGGTTGTCGTTCCAGGCGGCAAGCCAATTATTTTCTTCACGATCCTGGCATTGATTGATGAGGGAGATGAGGTCATCTATCCCAATCCTGGGTTTCCGATTTACGAATCGATGATTCATTACGTAGGCGGACGCGCCGTGCCAATTCCCCTGCGCGAGGAGCGGGATTTTTCGCTCGATGTGAATGAATTGGCTACGTTGATCAATGACCGCACCCGGCTGATTATCTTGAACTCGCCGGAAAATCCTACGGGCGGAGTTCTGGAACGCCGGGATATTGAGCAGATTGCGAAGTTGATTGGTGACCGCAACATCATGGTCCTGTCGGACGAAATCTATAGCCGCCTGCTGTTTGACGGAGGCCAGCATTTTTCAATCATGTCGGTGCCAGGGATGCAGGAGCGCACCATTTTGCTCGACGGCTTTTCAAAAACCTACGCCATGACGGGATGGCGAATGGGCTACGGCGTAATGCGCGCCGATCTGGCCACGCACATGACGCGGCTTATGACGAATTCCAATTCATGCACGGCAAGCTTCACGCAGGTGGCGGGGATTGAAGCCATCCGCGGCAATCAGGCTTCGGTCGACCACATGCGCGACGAATTTCAGCGCCGCCGTGATGTTTTCGTGGCGGGGCTGAATAAGATCAAGGGTTTTTCCTGCCGCATGCCGAAGGGCGCGTTTTACGTGTTCCCCAACGTCACGAAAACGGGATGGAAATCGAAGCCGCTGGCTGACGCCTTGCTGGAGCAGGCCGGAGTGGCGGCGCTGTCAGGGACGGCCTTCGGGGAGTTTGGCGAAGGCTACCTGCGCTTCAGCGTGGCCAATTCGCTGGAGAACCTGCAGCGGGCGCTCGATCGCATTGACGAGTGGACGAAGAAGAACCTGTAACAGGCATATGAAGAGTTCGACGACATCCGTGTTATGAAAAAGCGCGGTCTTTAGGCGTCCCCGCGAACGCAGAATTTCTTGGCCGCGCGATTCGCCCAACCCCCAGCAGCACCACAGAACTCACTGCGAAGAATGCCAGCAACTTCAGGTTGTCCGGCGTTTGCGGCCCACCCAGCGGCATGTCTGTTGCAACCAGGACTGCCTTCCCGTGATTCGCGGGATCGTAATGCACTGCGATTGGCGTCCCCTCGGGATGCTCGTCCACCCATGCTTGCATTTGCTCGAATCGCCCCGTCGGATATTCCCAGATCACCCGTCGCGGGTCGGGGATGGTGCGCGAATGAACGTGGGACACAACTTCCTCTGCGTTGACCGTGTAGCTGAGACTGCAATCGATCCAGTACGCTTGGGACTTGTAAGTGTAAACATCCAAGCCGCATCTCTGGACGTGCGCGGTGGCCGTTGGCCACTGCTCCTGGGCGTGTTCCACCCAGCCCTCCGCGGCGGTAACGACCAGCGCAAAGACCGTGCACAAAGCGGCAAACAATCCGAAGAAGGACGCCAGGAACATGACGTATCCGCGCCACGTCGGCAGAATGGGCTGTCCATCTATCGTAGTCATTTCCGGCGCATCTCCATCCCTCGTACCTTCCATTCAAAACTACGTGTTGATCACGCGGCACACAAGCAAACTCACGACTCCGTGATCCCGAAAGTCACTTCGGCTTGACGATGGCTTTGGACTCGCTACAATTACGGGTTGAATTCACCCGCCTGATGGGATGACATCGCAGGAGTACCTCTGTGCCAACCACAAACAAAAAGAGCCGGCTGCGAAGGCCACAAGCTTCGCGCATCTCTACGCCTGGCTATGGCTTCCCGAAGGGCACGAAGGGATTGCTGCCGTGGTCATGGGCCGAGCAGCGGCTGAAAAAATCGCACAATTATTGGATTACGACCGTCAAGCCTGACGGCTCGCCGCACGCCATGGTCGTCTGGGGCCTGTGGCAGGATGGACGTCTTCTGTTCAGCACCGGGACTACGTCGCGTAAGGCGCGCAACCTGGCGCGCAACATGAATTGCATCTTGGCCACGGAACATGCGCAGGAAGCGGTGATAGTCGAAGGCGTAGCGGAAACCGCGGACGTGTCTGCGCGTCGCAAGTTTCTTCCGGCGTACGAGAAGAAATATAAGTTCAACATGTCGTCGATGAAGGACGGTATCCTGTCGATGAAAGAGCCGGTGTTTGCGGTGCGTCCGAGGGTCGTGTTCGGATTGTGGGAGAGGTATTTCCAGAGCAAATCGACGCGCTGGAAATTTGAATAGCGGACTTCCTGCTCGTTACCTTCGTTACCCCCGCTGTATCTGTGCAGTTACGCGTTGTTGCGCGTCTCCCACCTATAATCTGGTCAAGCGGTGATGAAGAAATCGCAACAGAATTCGAAGGAACAATCCTCGCTCTGGATCTACAATCCGGGGCTCGACTTGATCGTGGGCTGTGGAGCTTGGTCGGCGCCACTGCTGCTGCTTTCATATTTTTCGGCGGCTTCGAGTGCGCGCGCATGGTCGGTCGCGTTCTATGTGCTGGCGTTGTTCTTTAACTATCCGCATTACATGGCGACGATTTATCGCGCCTACCATCGCAGCGAAGACTTTCAGAAATACCGCGTCTTCACGGTTCACATCACGGCGCTAATGTTCCTGACGCTGCTGCTATCGCATTTCTGGCTGCGTCTTCTGCCCTGGATTTTTACGATTTACCTGACGTGGAGCCCATGGCACTACAGCGGACAGAACTACGGGCTGTTCATGATGTTCGCGCGCCGCGCCGGGGCCGACCCCGACAAGAGCGCGCGGCGGGCGCTGTACGGCGCTTTCGTGGTTTCATATCTGATTCTGTTTCTGGGCTTCCACACTGGGCCGTCCACTGATCCGTTATTTCTATCGCTGGGAATCCCGGCGGTGGTCAGTCGTTGGGAGCAGATTATTCTGATGGTGGCGTTCGTCGGCTTGTCGACGTTTGGACTCTCGCGGCTGGCGAGCGCAACCGGATGGCGGAAGCTGATTCCGTCGCTTACGTTGTTTTCTTCGCAGTTTTTGTGGTTCTTGCTACCGGCAGCGATTTCGCTGATTAAAGGTTTGGAGATTCCGCAGAACCGTTATAGCTCGGGCGTGCTGGCTGTGATGCATTCGGCCCAGTATTTGTGGATCACGAGTTACTACGCGCGGCGCGAGGCCTCGGGCGAAACGTCGAGCGAAACTTCGAACAAACCGGGGCGCAACTGGCGTCCGCTGGCTTATTTCGGGGTGTTGGTTGTGGGCGGGATCGCGCTGTTTGTGCCGGGACCGTGGCTGGCCAGCCGCGCATTTCATCACGACTTTACCGCCAGCTTTCTGATCTTCACAGCACTTGTGAATATTCACCACTTCATTTTGGATGGCGCAATCTGGAAGCTGCGCGACGGGCGGATCGCGTCATTGCTACTCAACTCGCGAGGACGGATTTCAGATGTTGCGGGCGAAGCTGGCGGACAGCTTGCCGCCGTGGGGCGTTGGCTGGCGGGCAGCAGTTCTGGAGCACGTTCTCTGCGGGTAGGCGCTGCGTTGCTTCTACTAGTTTGGGGGACGCTCGACCAGGCGCGTTATTATCTGGCGCTCAACACCGACGATTTGCACGATCTGCAACGGGCCGAGGCGCTCAATTCATTCGACAGTTCTCTGCAAATGCGGCTGGCCCACCGGGCGATGGAAGAAGGTCAACTGCCTCAAGCTGAAGCCGCGTGGAGGAGAGCGATGCAGGCTAATCCTGCCGATCCGGCGCCGCGGCAAGGGCTGCTGCAACTGCTCATTGATCAGGACCGGTTCGATGAGGCCTTTAGCCTGACCGAGGCGTCGCTCAAGTACACGCCGAAGGATGCGAATCTGCTCGTGGATCGCGGTTTGCTCGCGCTGCGTCAAGGGCACGCCGACCAGGCTCTGGCGAATTGGGACCAGGCGGTGGCCGTTGATCCGCGACAAAAACTCGCGCACCTGTACATGGCCGACGAACTCGACCGCGAGGGTAAGGCGCAGGCGGCGGCTGTGCATTACAACTCTTTCCTCGAGCAGGTGGCGCGGCAACCGGCGCAGGATCGTCCCGCACCTGACAAAGTTATTGCCATTGTGTTGCGCATGGCGGATTGCCAAGTGCGCTCTTCGCAGACGCAGCTGGCGGTGAAGTCGTATCACCTGGCGGAAAAGCTGGCGGCGCAAACGGGTCAGGCGAAGCTGGAGAGCGTGGCCGATGCGAATGAGGCGCAGCTGCAGTCGAAGGCCGGCAAGATCGATGAAGCGTTGCGGCTGTACCAGCAGGCGCTGCGGCTCGACGACTCGACCGCCGATATGAGTGCAAGTGCGCAGGACTGGTATGCCTACGGACGTTTTCTCGATGATGCGGGATTCCCGCCGCGGCTGGCCTTTGCGTGTGTGGTGAAGTCGGAATCGCTGATGCAGGCGCTGCCGAATCCAGCCGTTCCAGCTTCTCTGGCAACTGCGCGACAGAAAATCGAGAAGCGGCTCGGCGCAACGGCGGCCTCAGTTCGCCGCGACCCTGAGCCTGTTCTGCAGGAAGCGCTAGCGCTTCGCCGTTAGAGCCGCTGGCAGGCGCAATCGGCATCCCGCGCGCCAATTGACACTGCGGTGGTCCTGCTCAACAATACCTGTATCCCTGCAATTCAATACTTTGTATCCCGAGGAGAACGAGCGTATGGCGGAAGGCGATCAGATTCATATGGAACAGCAGTCGAATGTTGGCAAGTGGATTCTGACAGTGCTGGCGATTCTGGTGGTGGCAGCTTCCGCTTACGCGCACTATGCCGCGCATCTGGCGACGGAAAAGCTGGCTAGCGACCTGAGCGCCAGCCAGGCGCAAGTGAAGGAACTGCAGAATCGCGTTGCGGATGCTGAGGCGACCGAACAGACGCTGGGCCGGCAGGCCGGTTTGACCAAGCAGGAACTTGCGCAAAAAACCGCCGAGTTGCGCGCCGAGCAGAAGGCCACGGAAAGCCGGCTGGAGAAGGAGCAAAAGGCGCAGATCAGCGCGGTGACCGGAGAAATTTCGGGCGTGAAGAGCGACGTGGGCGGAGTGAAAACCGATCTGGGATCGACCAAGGCCGACCTCGAAGCCACGAAAGCCAAGCTGGCAAGCACGATTGGCGATCTCGGTGTGCAGAGCGGATTGATCGCACACACGGCTGGCGATCTGGAAATCCTGAAGCACAAAGGCGATCGCAACTACTACGAGTTCACGTTGCTGAGGGGCGCGAAGCCGCAGCCGGTTTCGACCGTGAGCCTGCAACTGAAGAAGACGGACGGCAAAAAGGGTAAGTTCACGATGAATGTGACTTCCGACGACAAGACGATCGAGAAGAAAGATCGCAACGTCGCCGAGCCTATACAGTTCTACTCCGGCCGCGATCATCTGCTGTTTGAGCTGGTGGTGTGGACGGTCGACAAGAATAAGGCCACGGGATACTTGAGCACGCCGAAGAGCGCTCCCGTGCCGGTGACGGCGAACTAGCCGGGAAGTCGATCGGAAGATAGAACCGAGAAATAACCGAGAAATCAGCGATGACCGGAGTGTTCTTTCCCGGAGTGAACGTGCTGCTGCAGATTGTGCTGCGCACGGGCGTGATTTATCTGCTGGTGCTAGTTGGAGTGCGTTTAAGCGGCAAGCGCGAGGTCGGGCAGATGACCCCTTTCGACCTGACGTTGCTGCTCCTGCTGTCGAACTCCGTACAGAATGCGATGACCGGGCCCGACACTTCGCTGCTGGGCGGCGCGGTCGCGGCCAGCACGCTGCTGGTCTTGAATTATCTGGTTGCTAATGTTTCGGGCCGGAATCGTCACTTCCGGCGGGTGATCGAAGGCCAGCCGTCTTTGTTGGTGCATGACGGCAAGCCCATCGAAGAGCACATGGAGCGAGAGCACGTCAGCATGGACGAGTTGCATCGAGCGCTGCGCGAGCACGGCATCAATTGCGTCGACCAGGTTGCGTTGGCGGTCCTCGAAGTGGATGGCTCGATCTCGTGTCTGAAGTATGACGAGATCAAGCCGGACGCGAACACGCACCTGGTGCGGCGCAAAGGGATTCAGAAGAAGTAGCAGAGACGCTGCCTGCAACGCCCTTCTCGATTTTCAATTTCTTTCCAATCATTCCGAACGGTGGAGGCAGAGACGTAGCCAGCCACGTTTCGACGACAATTAGTCCACCGCTGCGAACTTCAGACAGACCGGGGACGCCACTTCCAGCACTTTCTCAGTCGGCGTCAGTTGGCCGGTTTTCGCGTCGATCTTGAATAGGACGACAGTATTCGAGTTCTGATTTTCCGCGAAGAGAAGCGTGCCCGTCGGATCGATCCCGAAGCTGCGCGGTTCCTTCCCTCCGGTGTGAACGATCCCGACTTGTGTCAGAGTTCCTTTACTTGGGTCGATCGTGTAGATGGCGATGCTGTCGTCGCCTCGGTTGGAGGCGTAGAGAAATTTGCCGGAGGGATGGACTTCAATCTCCGCATCGTCGTTGCGGCCGGTGAAATCTTTGGGCAGAGTCGTGATGGTTTGTAACAGTTGCAGTTTTCCGTTGACGGCATCGTTCGAGAAGACCGTCACAGTGTGCGCCATTTCGCTGATTACGTATGCGAATTTGCCGTCGGGGCGAAGAACGAAGTGGCGCGGGCCGGATCCGGCCTCGATCTTGGTGAACGGCGGATCGTTCGGAGTCAGTGATCCTTTGGCGCTGTCGAATTTGTAGACCAGCAACTGGTCGAGGCCGAGATCGTCGACCATGGCAAAACGGTTGTCGAGTGAGAGATCGATGGAGTGGGCGTGCGGGCCTTCCTGGCGTGCCGGGTTGGTGCCTTTGCCTATGTGTTGCACGAAGGCCGAGGCCTCGCCGAGTTTTCCATCGGCTAGCACGGGGAAGACCGCGACGCTTCCGCCGGTGTAGTTCGCCACCAACACGTACTTTCCAGTTTTGTCGACCGTGATGTAGCAAGGGTCGGCACCACGCGAGGCGACTTCGTTCAGGAATGTCAGCTTGCCGGTGGCTTGATCAATCGAGAACGCGCTGACGCCGCCGCTGTTCCGGCCTTTGTAATTCCCAATTTCATTCACTGCGTAGAGGAAGCGTCCGTTGGGGTGCGGCGCGACGAAGGACGGATTCGTGGTTTCGGCGGCGAGGCCGAGAGGCGTGATTTCAGAGGTTGCGGCGTCATAGCGGTAGGCATAAATGCCTTTGCTGTTGCTGCCTTCCTCCGTGTAGGTGCCGACGTAGAAAAGATATTTGCCCTGCTTTGGCGCCGGAGCGGCGGCCGTGGTGAATCGCGATATGAAAATGAGTGTGAGGACGAGCGCGACCGCGCGGAAGAAACGCTGGAGATTTTTCATGCTGCTATAGAAACGCATTTTGCGGGATTTGCGCAAGCGGGATCTGCCTACGGGGTCAATACCACGGGTACTGTTTCGTTATACGGCCAGACGATCACGCTGGTGGAGTCGCGCCGGTGGAACGTGTCCAGCGTTACGGGAAAGGCGACGATGATGGTGCGGACGACGGTTTCACCGGGCTGAATCTTCGCTTCCGGCGAGAGTGCGGGCTGGGCGCCGTTCTTCAGCGTGGGGAAAGCTTGAAAGTATCGATCGAAGTCGACGGCCGAGACGGCGTCTTCGATGGAGTCTCCGCTTGCTGCTTTGATTAAGCCTTGAATGGTGCGGACGTAAAGCATCTTGTCGCTGGTGTTGTGAATGGTGAAGGTCAGGGCGACCATGGTTGAGGTCTGACCGGGGATTTCTACGGCGACCACATTGTTGAGCGAGCCTGAGGCTTGGGGCTTGGCGCGCTTCAGAAAAGACGCGACGAATACTACGACCAACACGACGCCAATCGCGATCAGCACAATCTTGGCGGGTGGAAGATTTTTCTTGGCGGTGCCGAACTCTTCGCCAATGTGGATGGTTGGACCGGCGGATGCAGCCAGGGGTTCTGGCGGATTCGGTGGAGGGGCGGGAGTCTGATCGGGCATGGCGTTTGTCGTTCTTGCTGATTCTACGCTTGTCGACGACCCCGGACGAGGCGTCCGGGGCTCCATGGTCATTACCAATCGTGCTTCATGGCTTTGGCGAACTTCTGAACGGGCAGGGTATTGAGCACGTCGTCCTTGGTGAGCCAGGCGCGACGGGCTTGCAAAATGCCGTAGCGAATTTTCTCCATGTGCGAAGTGTGGTGCGAGTCGGTGTTGACGACGATCTTTACGCCCTGCTGTTTAGCCTGGCGGAGGTGCACGTCGTTCAGGTCGAGACGGTCGGGATAAGAATTTAGTTCCATAGCGACTTTGTGCTTCGCGGCCGCGGTGAGGATGGCGTGCATGTCGAAGGGGTAGGCGTCGCGACGGAGTTGAATGCGGCCAGTGGGATGCCCGAGGATCGAGCTGTTCGGATTCTCGATGGCCTTGAGCAGACGCTCGGTCATCTTTGCTGATTCCTGATTGAAAACCGAGTGCACGCTGGCGATGACGAGGTCCATCTGCGCGAGGACGTCGTCAGAGAGATCGAGGTCACCGTCGGCCAGGATGTCGACTTCGATGCCTGCAAAAATCGTGATGCCCTCGATCTGTTTGGCGGCAGCGCGAATGCGGGCAATGTGCTCGACCGCGCGCTTGTCGTCCAATCCGTTGGCGAAGGCCAGGTTTTTCGAATGATCGGTAATGGCCATGTATTGGCAGCCGCGCGCCCTGGCGGCCTCGGCCATTTCCTCGATCGTATTCTTGCCGTCAGTTTCGACGGTGTGCATGTGGACGTCGCCCTTGAGATCGGCTTCGGTGATCAGTTGGGGCAGGGAGTGCTTGTCGGCCAGGTCGATTTCGCCGAGGTTCTCTCGCATCTCCGGCGGGATGTAGTCGAGATTGAGCTTGGCGTAAATTTCTTCTTCGGTTTTTCCAGCTGCGGGCTTTTGGGTTTCCAAGAATGACAGGCTGTATTCGTTCAGGGTGTAACCCATCTTGAGGGCGCGCTGGCGCAGGGCCACGTTGTGTGCTTTCGAGCCGGTGAAGTATTGCATCGCGGCGCCGAAAGATTCCGGCGGAAGCAGGCGCACGTCAACCTGCATGCCGCTGCGCAGGTGAAAGCTGATCTTGTTGTCGCCGCTGGCGATGACGTCCATCAATGGCGGGTACTGCGCGACGTAGGCGATGGCCTTTTGGCGGCCCTCTTCGGTGTTGCAGGCTTGGCCGGTGACGAGGATGTCGAGATCCCCGACGGTTTCGCGGCCGCGGCGCAAGGATCCGGCGGGCGTGATCTTGTCGATGCCGGCGAACTTTTCTAAATAGGCCGTGAGCTTCTCGGCTTCTTCTTCCGCGGCGTCGACGAGGAAACGCCCGCTGATGCGGCGATAGTCTTCAATGGCCTTGAGCAACTTGGCTTCGTGCTTTTCACCCATGCGCGGCAGTTCTCGGATTTTGCCTTCGCGCGCGAGTTTCTCGACGCCGTCGACGTCGCTGACTTTGTAGGCGCTCCAAATGAGTGCGATGGTTTTCGGCCCCAGGCCTTGAATCTTCAGCAACTGCAGCATCGACGGGTGATATTTCTCCAGCAGTTCGGTCTGCACGGCGAGTTTGCCATCCTGGAAAAGTTCCTGCAGGTTGCGCAGCATGCTTTTGCCGATGCCGGGGATGGCGAGGACTTGCTTGGGATCGGCAATGAGTGCGGAAAGCTGCTGCGAGTGGTTCTCGATGGCCTGCGCGGCGTTGCGGTAAGAGCGGATGCGGAACGAATCCTGACCATCGATTTCGAGCAGGTCGGCGGTTTCGTAGAGAATGTTGGCGATGGCCTTGTTGTCCATGGGCAAGGTAAGAGTAAAACAAACTGGGAAAAGTTGTGTAGGAGCGTGAGGGAACAGCTATAGATTGGGCTGCGCGAGCGCGTCGGGACGGACTCGTCCAAATTCGCCGCTGCGCCACTGCACGACCATCCACGATACGATCCCGAAGTAAGCGCAGGCCGCAACGACTCGGGCCATCATCCCATTCCCGAGAAGGCCAAGATTCAATACAATTCCCGCGGCTACCACGGTGCCCGCCAGCATATATTCCCAACGGCGAAGGCTGCGGTCAGCAGGAATCATAAGCAGTAAGAATGCCCACGTCAGCGCCACCGGTGAGTCTAGCCAGTGGCCACTCCGATACCAGTTCGCCGCTGGAACGGCGATCACGGCTAGGGAGATAAAAGCGTTGAGCCAAAGACGTTTGCGCAAGTAGCGAATGACACCCGCGATCGAGATCAGACAAATGGCGGCGAGGAAAGCCAAGTCCTCAGCGATGCCCAACCGGGAAACATAGTGCGCGAGCACCTTCAGGAGAAGGCCACCCACTGCACCAATGGCGACAATCGGGACTACGAAAATGCTGACCAGGAGCAGGCCAATTGCAATGTCGGCGGCGACTTCTCGGAGACGCATACGAACACTCCTCACTCTTCTGCGGGGAAGAAGGCGCTTTTCAGCGATACGCCGGAAAATAAAGAGACACTACTTACGGAGCTTTGCTTACATTCGCTGCCTGCGGGCCTTTCTGACCTTCGGTGATTTCGAATTCCACCTGGTCGCCTTCCTGCAGGCTCTTGTAGCCCTCGGAGCTGATGGCGCTGTAGTGAACAAAAACGTCTGGCCCATCCGCGCGCCCGATGAACCCATACCCTTTCGCGTTATTGAACCACTTGACGGTTCCTTTCAGACGTTCCACGTACCCCCCGCTTTCCGCACGTCCTTTACTGGGGGGCCCCAGGACGTGCCCACGGTCAAATACCACAGATAAGATGCATTTTGGAGCGATATAAGTAGGCTGTCAAGCGAATGTATTGTCAAAAAAATGCGGGGAAGTGCGGGGGCGGTTTCCTGGCTGCGGCCGAGGCAGGCGCTTACTTTCTGACGGTTCGCTTCGCGGCTCCTGTACGCGAGACGTGGTCGAGCCACAGTACGGAAGAGATCGTTTTGGCATCTCGAATTGTGCCACGCATGACCATGCGGACTGCGGCCGGCAGCGGCACCATGCGCTTGTAAATAACTTCGTCTTCTTCGGGCTGGGCTTCGCCGGCACGCAAGTCCGTGGCCAGAAACACTGACATGGTCTCAGCGACGAAGCCGGGGCTGGCATAGAACTTGAGAATGCGGCGCCACTTGGCGGCGGTGTAGCCGGTTTCCTCCAGGAGTTCGCGTTGCGCAGCTTTCAGTTCGCGTTCGCCGGGATCGATGCGGCCGGCCGGCAGTTCCCACAAATAATCGGTGGCCGCGTGGCGATATTGGCGCTCGAGAAGGACGCGAGGCGTCGCGGTGGAGTCGTCGACGGCCAACACCACGACTGAGCCGGAGTGATGGATCACGTCACGGCGGGCCTGCACGCCGTTTGGTTCCTGGACGTGGTCGGTGGTCACTGAAAAAACCGGACCACGATATGCGGTGCGGGAGGAGATGACGCGTTCTTTCTTGCTCGCGGCGGGCTTGATGGATTTGGCCATGAGAACAATATAAAGCACGGCGTTGGACGTCCATTGATCGAAGGTCGGTGTTTTGCCTTTCTGCTATGCTGCCCGGCATGGGCGCGAAGCCGCGTGTCGCGATTGTTGGTGCCGGGAATTTCGGGTCGGCGCTCGCCCTGGCGTTGCACCGGGCGGGGTACACCATAGAGGCAGTGGTTGGCCGTGCTCGCGGTGAATCGCTTCGGAGTGAATCGCTAAAGCGGGCGCAGAAGTTAGCCCGGCGGGTGGGTGCTCGCGTGTCGCATGACCTGTCGGGGGTGCGGGCCGAATGGATTTGGCTCTGCGTGCCGGACGCCGAAATCGCGCGGGCCACGAAGTCGCTCGCGAAGCAGATTGAATGGAAGGGAAGAGTTGCGCTACATTCCAGTGGGGCACTCACGAGCGATGAACTGGCGGTTCTGCGCAAACGAGGAGCGGCCGTGGCGTCGGTACATCCACTGATGACATTTGTGCAGGGATCGCAGCCTTCGCTGGCGGGAGTGTCGTTCGCGGTGGAGGGTGACCCGGTTGCGGTGCGCGCCGCGCGTCGTGCCGTGCGGGACGTGGGAGGCCGCGCGTATGCCATTCGGAAGAAGGACAAGGCTGCCTACCATGCCTGGGCAACGTTCGCCTCGCCGCTGTTCACGGCGCTGCTCGCCACCGCCGAGCGGGTTGCGGGATTGGCAGGAGTGAACCGGAAGGCGGCGAAGCAACGAATGATTCCGATCTTGTCGCAGACGTTGGCGAATTACGCGGCCTTCGGCTCCGCGAGCGGGTTCAGCGGACCGATTGTCCGCGGTGACGTGGATACGGTGAGACGGCATCTGCGCGTGCTGCGCGGTACTCCCGCCGCCAAAGTCTATACAGCCCTGGCCAGCGCGGCTCTGCAGTACTTGCCGGTCAAGAATAAAAAATCGCTTAAGCGGATTCTGGATTCCTCGCAGGACTGACTCGCGCGGAATTGGCTCGCGCGGCCCAAGCCAGCAGCGCCAGCGCCGCGAAGGGAAGCGACGCTGCCGTGCGAATGGGCAGCGCGAAAACTACGGTGGAGTTGAACTCGGCGGGCGCAAGCACTGGACGGAGCACGATGAGCGCGAACGCGGCCATCCATGGCCAGAAAAGTACGAGGGCGCCCAGCGACAGGAGGACGCGGGGAACCAGTCCGCCATCGAGGATCTGTTTGCGATAGCGTGCCAACAGAAGAATTCCGGGGAGGAGAATGAGGTGATCGTAAATCGCCTGTCCGGGAAGGATGGTGATCGTCGTTATCGAGAGCAAGAGAGTCAAAGTCATCCAGAAGGCGAACGAGCCGTATGCGGCGGCACGGTTACGCCACGCCAGCGCGATCGCGATGACTATGGATGCCGCGGTCAGCACCAAGGTTCCAGGACCGACCAGGCGTGGTCCAAGGTGCGAGGTGAGGACTTCCGTCACCAATGGCGGCCGCGTGTAGTGGCGGTAAGCGAGGACGGTGTGGATCCAGGATCGAATCCAGTTAGGCATCGCTACCAGCGATGCACCGACCAGGAGTGTTAGCGTCGCCAGGAATCCGAGCCAGAAGCCTCGCCGCGCTCGCCATTCGCGCGCACTCCAGATCAACAAATAGAGAATTGCGAGTGCGGTGACCTGTGGCTTGATGGTGGTAATCGCCATCAGGATTCCGGCGAGCAGGAACCTGCCGCGCTGCAGGGCCATGAGCGAAGCGGCCAGCAGAAAAGCTACGAGCAGCCCTAACTGCGCAGCGAACAAGGCCTCGAGTGCCGGATAGCTCGACAGCGTGAGCAGAAGAATTAGGGCGATCCATTTCCCACTAAGTTGCCAGTCGAGCGCGCGCAACCACAGGGGAACGCTCGCCAATGTGAGCGCTGCCAGCATGCAGACCACGACGACACGCAACGGTACAAAAGGAAATTCAGCTGCGGGCCAGAACAGCAGGTCCGTGTAAAAAGGATAGGGAAAGACTCGGCGATCGATGGGATCGGTTGGCCGGGTCGGATCGAGAGGCCGGCCGTACAGGCCGATCTGAATTTCGCGCGTCATTTCCGGGCTGTAGGGATCGCGACCTTGGCGCAGCCATTCCTGCGAAGTGAGCCACACCTGGTAGAAGTCGTTGCCGAACGAATATCCGTTTCCCAGACCCGCCGACGTCCGCACGGCTACGACGCGAGGCATGAAGAGTCCCTGGTGGTAATAGATCATCGACGCTGCGCCGATCAAGGCAAGGCAAAGTGCAAGGCTGGATGAGACCGCGCGGCTCGCGGATTGAGATGCGGGTGTCAATATCGATAGGTAATTGAGCGAGATTAGAGCACGGGGTGAGAATCCGTGCAAGGCCTGTGCCTCGCCGAAGGAAGGATGCTCACCACTACTAGCTCGACGTGAACAAGTGCCCGAGCTTTTCCTTCTTGGTCTTGAGATATTCTTCGGCGTGCGGGCTGGGAGTGACTTCGCAGGGGACACGCTCCACCACTTTCACTCCGGCACGTTCCAGCGCTTCAACTTTTTCGGGATTGTTTGAAAGCAGACGCACGCGCGTGACACCCAGGGCCTTCAGGATTTCCGCCGGGAGGGTGAAGTCGCGATAGTCGTTCTTGAAGCCCAGGCGTTCGTTGGCTTCGACGGTGTCGAGGCCTGAATCCTGCAGTTCGTAAGCTTGCAGTTTGGGCATCAGGCCGATGCCGCGGCCTTCCTGTTGCTCGTAGATCAGAATGCCGGCGCCCTCGCCGGCGATCATCGACAGCGAAAGCTCGAGCTGCTGACGGCAATCGCAGCGCAGGGAATGAAAAACGTCTCCGGTCAGGCACTGCGAATGAATGCGCACCAGCGGCGGAGGGGACTGGATATCGCCCATCACCAGGGCGACAGCTTCTTCCACGCGGAGACTGCCGCCAGAACCGAACTGCCCGCGAAAGCCGTAGATGCGGAATTGGCCCCAGCGGGTCGGAAAATCGGCAGACGCGACCTGCTGGATTTTATCTTCGCTCACAGGCTCATTATACCGGGCATGCAGCTACGGGCGACGTCCGGAGGATGGAAGATCAGGAAATAAAGATAAAAACTTTAAAGATCAAGAAAAAAAGGGCCGCCTCCGTGACGGCCCTTTCCATTCAATTCCGAAAACTAGATCACATCGCGCAGAGTTCTAGTCTCCAGTACAACCGTATTGTTGCTTGCCTGACCAACGGCGTAGAGCAAATCCACCGATTGGGAATCCACAGCAAGTGTGGAAGCAACCAGAGTCGAGGTGCCCTGGTTGATCTCAATCGTGTAATCGCCAGAGGGAAGAGTGGCGTCCAGCAATGCGCCCGGCTTGACCGCATACACATACAACTTCTTAGTGGCGGTGTTTTCCAGGATGACCTGCACCGCCGGGGAGTTCGCCGCGAGCGCAAACAGCAGTCGTCCCGTGTTGGCCGCCACCGGAGTGAAGTTGTTAGTGAAGGTCAACAGCGTGGGAGTGCCGTCGTCTTTGAGCGTGAGAACCGCGGAGTAATCAGTCTTCGCGTCGATGTCGACCGACTTGTCAATCAACGGATGATTGCTGCACGGCGCCAGCGAATCGGCGATGCTGACTTTCACGTTATAGGTTCCAGGAAGAAACGTGAGCGGTCCGGTGATCGATCCGAAGGCTAAGCCATGCACGTAGCAGACTTCGTCGTTCAACAGAATGTCCACTGGAAATGCGGGGTCGGTGACAGCGGCGTAGTTCCGTCCTGCAATTCCCTGGACGATATACATGGAAGACGCGTGCGCCCCGGTGACCAAGGCAGCGCATAGCAGGGCCACTGCTAGGGTGTAGCGAAGGGGAGTCGTCATAAAGTTTTCTCCAAAGATGGGTGGGGTGGCTATTGGCCCAATAGCCAGCATTGACGGTGACGAGCGCCGCTCACGGATTGTTTGCCAGCGAATTTCGAGAGTGTCTTGGCTCTCGCTTCGTTTGAACCCAGGCGTGTTATGGAAGTTCTTTCGCGTTGTAAAAATTTGTTGTGGCGCAGCGTCGTAATCGCAGGATGGGCTTACGAGGCAAAATTATTTTAAACCGACGGAGTTGGTGGCTCAACCGCGCGCCTTGAAGGGGAAGATGGCATCTTGCTTGGAGGGAATCGGCGCGCCGTTGCGCGTGGCGGGATGAAAATGCCAGTTCTCCAGCGCCGCGAGGCATTTGTTGTCGATGTCGGGACTTAGGCTGTGAAGCACGGTCTTGCGGACTATTTCTCCGCGTTCGTCGATCGTGATCTCGATAACTTCGTTGCCGCCATAGTCGGGCAGTTGCCACGGGTAAACTACGGGATCAGAAGTCTCGATCGGCAAAGCGGGACGAACTTCGTCACCGAACCTGGGGCCATACAGCGATCCGTAAGTAGGTCCTGCCTGGGCTCCGTGGCCTTGAGCGGAAAGCGTCTGAGTCTTGGAATCGTCCTCGGCGTTGCTACGGGCCAACGGATTCTTGGGCGCCTCGGCTTTCGCCGTTTGCGGCGATGGTTTAAATGTCAACTTGCTGTGGCTGAGTCGCTGGTGACGATAACGCCGCGTCGCGCTGTCGGAGGAACTCTGGCTGCTGTCGTCGGGCGTTTTGGTGGGCCAGTAAAGCCGCGTCACGGACTTGCCGTTCTGTCCTGACGCTACGGATGACACCGAGATCAGTTGCGCTTCGGGGGCGTGCAGCAGCCACGCGAGCAGTAGTGCGTGGAACGCGAGCGAACCGATGCGGAGCCAGCGCTGCCGGCGCCCGGTCACGGAACTCAGTTGCGCAAACATTGAAAGCTCTCTGCAGCGGCCTGCTTTCGCCCCTAGTATTTCTCGCAGCTAGTGTTAGTTAGACGTAACCCGAGGGGTTTCGTCAAGGGAATTTCTTGGGGCGAGTTTCTTCAGGAGGAACGCGTAAAGACGACTCGGATGTGAGTCGTCCGGTTGGTGCCGATTCAGGATCGCTGATAAAATGGTCGGGCGGCACACCCACCCACAAAGGGGCTATAGCTCAGCTGGGAGAGCGCATCGTTCGCAACGATGAGGTCGTCGGTTCGATCCCGACTAGCTCCACCAAATTTAAACGACCCTAGTCACCGCGGAAAAAGCTCTACAATCGTGCTCGTTCATTTGAAACGAGCTCCGGCGGAATATTGGATTTCGGCAGCCGCTGGTTCGATTGGAGGGTCTATGTCGCCCCCGGATAAGCCCACTCGCAGAGAATTCATGGCGATTACTTCGACGGCAGCATTGGGTGCAGCAGTCCCCGTGTCTGGTGCCGAGCCCGCCGCGCCGGTCTCGAATTCTGATTCGGTTCCCGCTGCGGAGAGACCGTACTCCTCGCAAGAACTCCTTGCTGCTACTGGGCCGCAGCGCACGTTCAGCGGCGATCACGCCACCCAAGTTGCGATGCCGGTGGGCGGGATCGGAGCCGGTTGTATCTGTGTGAATGGCTATGGCGGGGTGCAGGATTTTTCTATCTGGAATCATCCTTCGACCACGGCCTTACCGGAGGGCTACGCTTCGTCGCAAGCCGCGTTTGCCATTCTGTATATTAAAGGGACCACTCCGGTCACCAAGCTGGTCGAAGGGCCCTTCCCGGTTTTGAAAATCTTTGATCAGGGATTGCAGGGAGAGGGATACCGGCGAGGAGGGTTCGAAGGCTTTCCGCGTTTTCAGAAGTGCGTCTTCCAGGGTGAATTTCCCTTTGCGGAGGCGAAGATCACAGACGCTTCGATCCCGTTGCAAGTTTCACTCCGCGCCTGGAATCCCTTTATCCCGCTCGATGACAAGAACTCGGGGATCCCGTGCGCCATCCTCGAATACACCCTGCACAATAGTTCCGTACAAACGGTTGAATGTGAATTTTCCTACCATCTTTCGCATTTGGCAGCGGGATGCGGCGAGGAGCAGTCGTCAAGCCGCAATACCGTGATTCCTGACCGGGGCGTGTTCCTGCACAACGTGGAAAAGCCTAACGCGGAAAGTTGCGGCAGTGCGTGCCTGACCGTGATTGGTTATAAGCCGCGCATCAAGGGGATGTGGCTGCGCAGTCCGGGATGGGAATTTGATTCTTTGTCGGCACTGTGGCGCGAGGTTTCCACGGGCGCGTTCACTGGCAACGACGGCTCCAACGACATCGATACTCGCGGAAGGAATGGCGGATCTATTCTTCTTGCGGGGGAGCTGGCTCCCGGAGGATCGCGAACCTATCCAATTCTGATTACGTGGCATTTCCCGAATTGTTATTCGGAGGCCGGAGGTCTTTCGCAAGCTGAAGCGCAGGGCGCTGCCGGGTGTCGCACTTTTCCCGAGGGGGAGTCGCCGCGATGGCGGCCTTATTACGCTTCGATCTGGAATGACGCGCGCGATGTCGCACTCTACGTCAACGAGAATTACTCTTCGTTGCGCGCACGCACGGTCGCGTTCAAGGATGCATTGTTTTCCTCGACCCTGCCAGCGTATGTGTTGGATGCGGTGTCTGCGAATCTTGCGATCCTGAAGTCTCCGACTGTGTTGCGTGTGGAGAATGGCGACCTTTGGGGATGGGAAGGATGTTTTCCCGAAGCGGGTTGCTGCCACGGTTCGTGCACGCATGTGTGGAACTATGCGCAGGCGTTTCCTCATCTGTATCCGCAGTTGGAGCGGACTCTGCGCGAGCAGGAGTTGGTTCGCTCGATGGATGAAAACGGTCACGTCACGTTTCGTTCGGCGCTTCCCGAGGGGCCGGTTAAACATGACTTCCACGCTGCCTCGGACGGGCAGTTGGGCGGAATTATGAAAGTATTTCGCGATTGGCAGATTTCCGGAGACACGGACTGGCTGAGAAAAATGTACCCGCTGGTAAAGCGCAGCCTCGATTACTGCATTCGCACCTGGGATCCGGGTCATCAGGGAGGGTTGTTCGAGCCTCATCATAATACTTACGACATTGAATTCTGGGGGCCGGACGGGATGTGCACCAGCATCTACCTGGGCGCACTCTCGGCGATGACGGAGATGGCGAACGCTGTTGGCCAAAATCAGGACGCGGCGTTTTACGGCGAGCTGTCGCAACGTTGCGCGACCTTCATGGAAGAGCACTTGTTCAACGGCGAATATTTTCAGCAGAAAGTGCAGTATCAGGGACTGCGAAACACATCGTTTGCCGAGATGGTGGCGCAGGTGGACGAACGCAGCAGCGAGATGCAGAAACTGCTGAAGCGCGAAGGCCCTAAGTATCAATATGGAAACGGATGTCTGTCGGATGGAGTGCTTGGCGCTTGGATGGCGCGAATCTATGGAATCGAAACTCCACTGGCTCGCGAGCATGTTCGGAAAACTCTGCAAGCGATCTTCAAGAACAATTTCAAGACCGACCTTAGTATGCACGCCAATGCGCAGCGACCCGGCTACGCTATGGGGCACGAACCGGGGTTGCTGTTGTGCAGTTGGCCTCAGGGTGGCAAACCTACGCTGCCTTTCGTTTACTCCGACGAAGTTTGGACGGGGATCGAATATCAGGTCGCGTCGCATCTGATTGCTGAGGGTTTTGTCACAGAGGGATTGACTATAGTTAAGGCTTTGCGGAGCCGTTACGATGGGCGGAGTCGCAATCCGTGGAACGAGTATGAGTGCGGCAATTACTATGCTCGGGCGATGGCGAGTTACGCTTTGCTGGGAGCGCTGGCTGGGTTTCGATACTCGGCGGTGAAGCGGACGCTGTGGTTTGGTCCTCAGCTGACGACGCGGCCATTCAAGACGTTCTTTTCCGCGGCTTCTGGCTTTGGAACCGTTGAACTCGGCGAGCAGTCGCTGCGCGTGCACCTACTGGAAGGGACGCTCCCGCTGGAGAAGGTAGTGCTCACGGACGGAGGGCACACTCGCAATCTCGACTGGAAAACGACGGTTGAGCCAGGCGTTCCCGCGATCAAAAGCATCTGAAAGCGAGAGGCTAGCCCACAAATTTCGCTGGCTCACGAATTGCATCCGCGAGGTCGCTTAGAAACATCGCTGCGCGAGCGCCGTCGGAGACCCGGTGATCGCAGGAGACGGTGAGCGTCATCATCGATCGGACTTCGGCCTGGCCCTGCGCGGCTACGACCCGGTCTGCAATGGCGCCGACCGCGAGGATTGCGGCCTGCGGCGGCGTGATGATCGCGCTGAATTGATCCACCTGATACATGCCGAGATTGCTGATGGTGAACGTGGCGTCGGCGATATCCGCGGGGCGCAACTTCCCGGCGCGGGCGCGCTCGGCAATGTCGCGCCGCTGGATCGAGATTTCAGCGAGACTTGCGGAGTGCGCGTTGGGAACTACCGCAGCGACCACGCCATCGTTGACGGCAATCGCGATTCCCATGTTGACGTGATCGTGCAGACGAATTCCTTCGGCCCTCCAGCTGGCATTCAATCGTGGATGCTTCAACAACACCCGCGCCGTGAGCGCGACGAGCAGATCTGTATGTGTGATGCGAATTTGATGTGAGCGCTCGATTTCAGCCAGCATGCGGTCGCGATATTGGTTGAGCGCGGTTGCTTCGATTTCACGGGTCACGAAGAAGTGAGGGACGGTCATCCAGCTCTGCGTGGTGCGCTCGGCCATGATGCGACCGAGCGAGCTGGGCACCTCGAGCTTTCCAGATTGTTTCTCGGCTTGGCTCGATGCGGCGACCGAAGCAGCCTGCACGTCCGATGCGAGAATTTCTCCGCCCGGCCCTGAGCCGCGCACGGTTGCTATGTCGACGCCTAGTTCTTTGGCCAGGCGGCGGGCCTTGGGAGAGATTCTTTCGCCGGACGGCGGTGGAGTTTTGTGTTCAGCAGTAACTGTGTGGGAAGTCTCTGGTTTCGCGTGCGATCCAGCCCGCGCAGCTGGCCCAGCCGATTCGCTTTCGGCGGGAATTGCTTCTCCGGGCGCGACGATCCACGCGATGGTCTGCCCGACGGGAATATCCGAGCCTTCCACTGCTTTGATTCCCGCGAGAATGCCGTCGGCCGGAGCTTCGACCTCGACGACCGCTTTGTCGGTTTCGATTTCGAGGAGGGGTTCGCCCTTGGTGACGCGATCGCCTTCCTTCTTCCGCCAGGCGAGGAGCTTGCCGGTTTCCTGCGCCATTTCGAGGGCGGGCATTACTACGCTGAAAGCCATAGTTATTTAGGAACGTCGCCTATCTGTGCAAAGCGCGCTTCAGTCCGCCACTCCTACGCGTTCGGTTTTCGCGCTGGTTTCGATCATCTCAAGCACGCGTTCGCTGGGCGCTGATTCGTTGTCTCGTGTTGTTGGCAGCGGACCGTTCACCGTGAAGTAGTGCGCGCCCGCGACTAGCAGTTGCTCGGCAGGGAAGCGGGTGATGACTTCGTGCCCGGTGGGGGTGACTACGATTTCCTCTTCGATGCGCGCTGCGCTCCAGCCATCAGAAGAGGGCCAGAAGGTTTCGAGAGCAAACACCATGCCGGGTTTGATCTCGACTGGATGGTCGAATGAAACCAGGCGGCTGATCACTGGCTTTTCCCAGATGGCAAGGCCAATGCCGTGGCCGTATTGCAGGGCGAACGCGGCTTCTTCGTTGGCGAAGCCGAAGTCGGTAGCCTTCGGCCAAACAGCCGCAATCTCGGCGGTGGTGCGGCCGGGGCGAACGAGTTCAATTGCCGCGTCGAGATAGTCGCGGCAGCGCTTGTAAGCGTCGACCATGGCGTGTGAGGCGAAACCAACGGTGAAGCAGCGGTAGTAGCAGGTGCGATAGCCCATGTAGGAATGCAGGATGTCGTAGTAGACCGGGTCGCCGGGGCGCAGCACGCGATCGGAAAACACGTGTGGATGAGGATTGCAGCGCTCACCGGAAATCGCGTTCACAGCTTCGACGTATTCAGAACCGAGATCATAGAGAACTTTACTTACAAGACCAACCGCCTCATTTTCGCGGAGGCCGGGCTTCATGGCGCGGTAGAGTTCGTCGTAGGCCGCGTCGACCATCATGGCCGAAGTATTGAGGAGAGAGATTTCGTCCTGCGTTTTGATAACGCGACACTCGGACATGAGCGCCTGGCCGTCGACGACTTCGATGCCTTCTTTTTGCAGTGCAAACAGAACGGGCAATTCGATGATATCGATTCCGACCGGCTCTTTGTGCAGGCCGCGCATTTCGAGTTCGACTCGAATTTTCTTGGCGACGTCTTCGGCGCGGCCCATCTGCGGGGTCATCGCGCCGCGCAGCATAGAAATGCCGGCGCGCGAGCGGCCGTCGAGCCACGGGCAATTCAGCTGATGATGCTTGGCAGCCGATCCGAAATCCCACAGGATGGGCTCGTCATTTTGCGGCAGCAGAGTGAAGCGGTTGGCCTTGTCTTGCGCCCAGGTGCCGATGTGCGTCGACGTGAGATAGCGCACGTTGTTCATATCGAAGCAGAGCAACGCGCCCATCGACGATTGCTTGAGCAGGTCTTTGGCTTTTTGCAAACGCTCGCGGCGGAGACGATCGAAGTCGATTCGATTCTCCCAGTCGACGGCCATGGTTCCGTGAGTCTTGAGTCCCATAAAAACTCCTTCAGCTGCGAGCTACGAGTTGTGAGCTACGAGTATTTAGCTCCGGCTACCTGCTCAACGCTCAGAGCCCGTAGCTTCGTCACTTGCTGCACATCTTGCGAGCGGCTTCTGATACGGTTTCTTCCGTCGGCACCGTTACGTCTTCCAGCGGCGGAGAGAACGGAATGGGGACGTGCATCGCGCCCATGCGTTTCACGGGCGCGTCGAGATCGTAGAACGCGCCTTCGGCGATCACGGCCGCGAGTTCGGCGGTTACTCCATACCGTCCGTAGCCTTCGTCGAGCACGATCACGCGCGACGTTTTCTTTGCCGACTCGATAATAGTCTTTTCATCCAGCGGCCACGTGGTGCGCGGATCGACTACCTCCGCGCTGATGCCTTCTTTTTCCAGCATATTCGCTGCGCCCAGCGCGACCTGTACCATGCTGCTGGTCGCCACCAGAGTAATGTCGTCGCCTTTGCGCTTGACGTCGGCCACGCCTAGCGGGATCGTGTAATCTTCGGCGGGAACCGGCCCTTTCAGCTTGTACATCATTTTGTCTTCGAAGAAAATGACGGGATTTTCATCGCGGATGGCGGTCTTCAGCAAGCCCTTCGCGTCATAGGGTGTCGATGGCAGGACAACTTTCAATCCAGGAACGTGGCTGAACCAAGCGTGCAGTGACTGGGAATGCTGCGCCGCCGAGCGCCGCGTTGCGCCCAGCGTCGTGCGCATCACCATGGGAACGCGCCAGTGTCCGCCCGACATATAGTGAGCTTTGGCGGCCTGGTTCACCATCTGGTCCATTGTGAGCGTGAGAAAGTCACCGAACATAATGTCGACCACGGGGCGCAGGCCCGTCATGGCCGCACCTACGCCGACTCCGGTGAAGCCGGCTTCTGAAATTGGGGTGTCGAGGACCCGCTCGGCGCCGAATTCTTCTACCAGGCCGGAGAGCACTTTGAACGGCGTTCCGGCCTCGGCGACGTCTTCGCCAAAGATGCAGACGCGCGAATCGCGGCGCATTTCTTCGGCCAGCGCTTCGCGAACGGCTTGCGCAAATGTGAGTTCCCGCTCAGACATAAAGTTCAGGCATCGACTTTTTCACGCATAAACATCCTGCTCGACCTGGTCGACACCGGGATAGGGCGCGGCGATGGCGAATTTCACGGCGGCTTCCATCTCGGCGCGCGCCTCCGACGTGATCTGATCGAGTACCGCTGCGTCGGCGTGACCCTGCGTGAGCAGCCAGCTCGCATGCAGTTTGATGGGATCCCGTTCAGTCTTCCAGTGCTGCTCTTCCTGCTTCGAGCGGTAGTACTCGCGATTGATGTCGCCGACGTGATGGCCACTGTAGCGGTAGGTATCGGCCTGCAGGAACGCAGGCCCATCACCGGCACGTGCTCGCTTCACCAGTCGGGTTGCAATTTCGTTCACTGCGCGCACGTCCTGCCCGTCGACGAGTGCTGACTCCAGACCAAAGGCTGCGGCCCGCCCGAGAATCGTTCCGGCCGTCGTTTCTGAGAAATGGGTGTACTCGTTGTAGAGATTATTTTCGCAGACGTAGATCACTGGGAGCTTCCAGAGTTGCGCCAGGTTCATGACCTCATAGAGCGATCCTTGACCGAGAGCGCCTTCGCCGAAGAAGCAGACGGCCACACGCCCATTGCCTAGACGCTTTGAGGCAAAAGCCGCGCCGGTGGCGATTCCGACGCTGCCGCCAACAATCGCGTTGGCGCCCAGGTTCCCGGTCGCGGGATCGGCAATGTGCATCGATCCGCCTTTGCCCCGGCAGTAGCCAGCTTCTTTTCCCAGCAACTCAGCGAACATGCGGTCGGGGGATGCGCCTTTCGCCAGGCAGTGTCCGTGGCCCCGGTGTGTGCTGGTGATGTAGTCGTCAATGTGCAGCGCTTCGCAAATGCCCACCGCGACGGCCTCCTGGCCGCTGTAAAGATGCGCCAGGCCGGGCATTAGCGCGCGGGTGTAGAGTTCATTGACCTGCTCTTCGAACAGACGGATTCGCACCATCTGGCGGTAGGCGCGCAGCCATTTATTTTCAGCGGCCGCTTCATGACCCGCTTCCGGCTTGGAAGTTGCGGTGGTCACTTCTTCGGTCCTCCTGCGGTGACGGGAGTGGTTACGCCAGACATGGCGGCCAGCACGTCGAACATGCAGGCAAAATCGTATTTCGTCCAGCCCATGCCACGGGCCGCCGTGAGGAACTCATTGCTCACGGCCGTCGTCGGCAATGGGACGTCGAGCTGCCGGCCCAGTTCCATTGCCAGCACCATATCTTTCTGCATCATGTTCACGTCGAACCAGGCTTCCTCCGGCTGTTGCAGGACGAACGGGCCGCGGTACTTGATCATCGGCGATGCGACCGCGCTGTTGACCAGGACATCGACGGCAACGTCGCGGGCGATGCCGCTCTTTTCCGCCAGCAGCACGCCTTCGGAAAATGCCAACATCTGGACCGCCAGACTCAAATTGATGGCGATCTTCATGGAGAGCGCCAGGCCGTTGTCGCCCACATAGCTGACCTTGGGGCCGATATCGAGCAGCAGCGGCTTGATCTTTTCGAATGTTTCTTTCCGTCCGCCGACCATCACCGACAACTTTCCTTCCTGCAGAGTGATCACGCTGCCGGAAACCGGCGAATCGACCATGTCGGCGCCTGCAGCGCGTACTTTTGCGGCCAGTGCGCGGCTCACCGTCGGACTCACGGTGCTCATGTCGATGAAAATCTTGCCGACACTCAGTCCAGCTAGCAGACCGTCCGGGCCTTCCGTAATGGAGGCAATCGCCGCGGCGTTGGTGACCATGGCAAAGGTGTAGTCGGATGCGGTCGCGACCGCGCGCGGCGAGTCGGCCCATTGCATGCCCTTTTCCACCAGCCACTGCGCCTTGGCCCGCGTGCGGTTGTAACCGCTTACGGTGTGACCCTTACTTAGCAGCCGGTTCACCATCTGGCTGCCCATCACGCCCAAACCGACAAATCCGATCTTTGCCATGCTGTTATCCTTCGCGGCTAAAGCCGCTCTCATATTTGTGTGCGCTCGCGGTACGGCTAAAAGCCGCACCCTTTCAAAGCGCTGCGAAATCGTTTCCAATCAAAACGCTCGAACCTGAGCCATGCGGACCCACCGTGATCAGGGCTAGTTGGTTCTGGGCTTGCCAGGAGCCGATTTGACCGCTGGCGCCGCGCTGTCGTCGCGGACCTGGCAAAGATGCGCTCGCATCGCATCGCGTGCCTTCTCGGCATCGTGATGCTCGACTGCGTCAAGAATTCGCTTGTGATGAACCTGCCCGCGCTCCGGACCGCCGGGGACTTTGAAAATTCTCAACCGCTGCTCTCGCAGCAGGGCAACAATGGAATCGAGCAGCGAAAGGATGATCGGATTGTTCGCACCCTCCGCCAGCGCCAAGTGAAAATCGAGATCGGCTTCGATGTAGGCTTCTGGATCTTGCCCCGCCCGGTCCATCGTGGCGACCGCCTCGCGCATAGTTGCCAGTTCCGGTTCCTGGATGCGTGCCGCGGCCAGCCCTGCAATTTCGGGCTCGAGAATTGCCCGCGCCTCCGCGAGATCAGTTGACCCTTCCGGCTGACCGATCTTCACCATCAGATCGAACGACTGGCGAACCGCCTGCGTGGTTCCGTCGGTGATGAAAGTGCCGCGGCCTGAGTAGGCCTCGACCAGGCCTTTTTCGCGTAGAGCTTTCACGGCCTCGCGCACGGCGGTGCGGCTCACGCCGAAACGCTGGGCGAGTTCGCGCTCGGCGGGGAGTTGGTCTCCCGCTTTCAGAGTGCCTTTAACGATGGACTCTTCAATCTGCTGAACGATTTGCTCGTAGAGTCGCGACGTACGAACGAGTTTGTACACGACTTCGCCCCCCGCACCTGGTGACGGGCCGGCGGACGCCACACCGGCCATGGTCTGGCTACTATACCGCATATCCACGGGGGCGAGGGCGCGTTTGTTGAGCAGGGGACATGAATTGGGCAATAGGTATGGTGGTATGACCAGGTTCAACATACTATACCGGACACGGCGTTGCAAACTCCTGTTCGCCAGAGCGCGGAGTCCTAACGGCCGACTTCCGGGTTACCGTCTTAAGAACTCCCCTTCTGGCCCGGGGCGGTATAGCCTCTGAACAGCTTCTATCCAAAATTTGAATATGCTTGACACGGTTTCTCCGATAGTGGTATGGCTGTCGGACCAGAAATACGGAGGAGTTCTACCTATGCTATCCCGCACGGTCAGGTCCGCCTCGTCGCCCGACATCCGGACCGCAACTTCCCGGTGGATGATTGGCGCCTTCACGCTGTTCCTGTTCGCCGCTTCCGCCCTGGCCCAGAGCACCGCGGGACGTATTCTCGGCACGGTCAGCGACCAGACCGGAGCCGCCGTCGGAGGGGCTACGGTGGTGGTAACCGACGTCCAGCGCGGTACCTCGCGCACGCTGACCACGGATGATTCCGGCGAATACGTTGCGCCTGAGTTGCTCCCAGGCAGCTACAAGATCCGCGTAGAGGCGAAGGGCTTCAAGGCGAGTGAGCGCCCGAACATCGGCGTTGAAGTTGCCACTGACGTGCGCGCCGACTTCACGTTGCAGCCTGGGCAAGTTTCGCAGGTGGTCGTTGTCGAAGACGCGGTTCCTTTGGTCAACACGACGTCTGCCACGCTGGGCGGCACGCTGAGCAACCAGGAAATCAACGACCTGCCGCTCAGCGGGCGCAACTATGAGAATTTGCTGCAACTTCGGCCCGGCGTGATCCGCTATCCGGGCGGCGGATTTTCCACGACCAGCGCCAACGGCCTGCGCGCGGAAGACAACGGTTATTACATAGAAGGTTTATTCGACAGCGAACCTTACTCCGGGCAGTCGATCGTGAACGGTGCGGGAATCGCCGGAGACTCGGCAACGATTCTTCCCATCGATGCGATTCAGGAATTCAACCTGCAAAGTAATCTGCCGGCAGAATACGGATACAAACCTGGAGCCGTGGTCAACGTGGGCCTGAAGTCGGGCACGAACAAAGTGCACGGAACCGCGTTTGGTTTCGGCCGCGATGGAGCGCTGGACGGACGCAACTTCTTCAATGCGGCGCCCAACCCGAAATTGACTCGGACTTTAGAACAATTTGGCGGCAGTTTAGGGGGCGCGCTCATCAAGGACAAGGCGTTTTTCTTTGGGGCCTACGAAGGCCAGCGCTACAACGTGGGCAACTCTTTCGGTGGAATCACCAGTCCCTCGATGGTTCCCATGACTCTGGTTCCTCCCGCGACGGATTGCAACAATGCCGCTCTAAACGCGGCATTCACTGATTGTGCCGATAGCATCCCCGACGCAGTTGCCGACCTGCAGGCGTCCGGCGTCGCGGTCGATGCGGCGAGTCTGAACATTGCAGGGTGTACGCTTTCGGGAGTGACCGTCACCTGCGACGGTTCGGGATTCCCGCTGAACAATGCCCAGAGCATCAACATCACCAACGGATTCAACAACGTCGTGCATGTCGATAACGTGGTCGCGAAACTGGACTACCGTCTGAACGATCGGCACTCGATCAGCGGGACGTATTTTTTCGGCAACAACTCTGGAACGGTGGAAGATTTTCCGGAGCTGCAGCAGAAGTGGCTTTCCGATATTCACACTCGTGCGCAAGTCGTGGGCGGCAACTGGATTTGGACTCCCAGTTCGCGCTGGGTCAACGAACTGCGCGTGGGCTACAACCGGTTGTACCAGCCGACGCTGCCTGGCGACCTTAACACTCCGGCCTCGTCGTACGGTGGTCTGAATACGGGGGTGAGCGGAGCCAATACCGGGGGCTTGCCGCGCATTGGCTTTGGCGGGTATTTCTTTCCCGGGCTGGGTGGTTTCAAATGGCCAAAGTTTCAGGGACCTGATTCCATCACCCAGCTTGTCGATCAAGTGACTTACAGCACGGGCAAACACTCCATGAAGTTTGGCGGCGATCTGCACTACAACAAAGTGACGAACGCGGCCTACGGAAACGCCCGCGGCAGCATCACCTTCCTCGGCGGGGTAGCCATTGGCACAGGTGCCGGGTCGACTCCGCTTGAGGATTTTCTTGCGGGCTTGCCCTTCAAATCGTCGGTCGAAGTCGGCAACCCGACTCTGCACCTGCACAACTGGGCCTATGCGGGCTTTTTCCAGGATGACTGGCGGACCACCAAAAATCTGACGATCAACTTCGGAGTTCGATACGAGTTCAGCAGCGTTCCGCAGGAAGCCAACAATCTGTTGGGGAATTTTGATCCTAATGTGGGCATGGTGCAGGTGGGCCACGGCATCAGCAGCCTCTATAACCCGTATCACAAGAGCTTTGGACCGCGCGGGGGCTTTGCGTGGGACATTCTCGGCAACGGCCGTACGGTGCTGCGCGGCGGCGGCGGACTGATGTATGAAACCGTAAACTGGCAGTCGTTCGTTGCCTTCAATAACGCCTTTGGTCCGGGCAGCGTTCCGACAGGGGCACCGATCGACGCTGCTGGCGACACGTCGGGCGGGACGATTACCACGGGAAATGCCACCATCAAGAATTTCCTGAACCCTGTTCCATGGGACACCGCGGGCACGCCGCTGTACGGCGGCGGCAGCATCAACTGCTTCCTGAGTCCGTGTCCCATCATGACCGTGGACCGCAATCTCACTACGCCCTACGTGTGGAACTGGACTTTGAATGTGCAGCACTCCTTCACTCAGAACGTGTCGATGGAATTCGCCTATGTGGGCAACCGCGGCACGAATCTGACGGGCATCCGCGACATTAATCAGCCGCCCGTGGGCTCGGGTTGGGGGAGTGGTCCCGGCGGCGAACTGACTCTCTGCCTGCAGAGCGCACCCGCCTATGACAACTGTGTGGTCGACAACAACAACGGCGAGCAGACGAATCAACCTTTCAACTCGAAGTTCCCCTATCTGGCCAACATCTTTCAGATGGGCAACGTCTACCGCTCCAACTACAACGCATTGCAAGTCACGCTGAATGCACGCAACTACCACGGCCTGAGCATGGTCGCCGGGTACACCTACGCGCACGCCCTCGACGACGTGGGCGCGAACTGGGACTTCGGCTTCGGGTCCGGCCTGCCGCAGAACGCCTCCAACCCCGGCGCCGAGTATGCCAATAGTGATTTCGACATGCGCCACCGGCTCACCATCTCGCTCTCTTACGCCATTCCTGGACGCAAAGGCTACGGGCAGATGGCGGAGGGCTGGGAAATCAATACCATCACCACGCTGGAGACGCCGCAGTACTGGGGTCCGATGGACGAGAATACCGACGCGGCCGGCATTGGCCCGCTACCGGTCAGTCCGCCCGCCAACACGCCGATTCGCTGGAGCTTCTACGGCAAGACCTCGGACTTCAAATCGCAAAAAGGCGTGGGGATTCCGTACTTCCCAGGCGCCTCGAATGCTGCTTGCGAGGCGCAAGCAGTGGCAGTGGATGGTGGACCAGTCGGTGCGTCGAACGCGTCACTGAACCTGTTCGGCTGCTACGCCAACGGCAATTCCGTCATGCTGCCCCCGCCGCTCGGGCAGTTCGGAAACATGAGCAGGAACATGTTCCAGGACACCGGTTTCAAGAATTTCGATTTCTCGGTGGGCAAGAGTTTTCATTTCGGAGAAGCCATGCGCCTGCAGTTCCGCGCCGAGTTCTTCAACATTTTCAATCACCCGAACTTCGCTAATCCGTATGGCGGGCAGAACGGGTTTGGTCTGAACGATCCGTCGGTACAGCCGTTTGGTTGCGGTTGCGCTACGCCGGACATCGCGGCCGCGAATCCTGCTATCGGTTCCGGCGGCCCGCGTTCGATTCAGCTGGGGGGGAAGTTCATTTTCTAGCGCCGAGCAAGCGGGCTTGTCGAGCGAGAGGCTTTGAACGGGCGCGGCTTTAAGCCGCGCCGTAATAGCCGTCAAATCTCCACGCGGGCTTCAGCCCCCGAGGGTCGCGTCTACTTTGTTCTCCGCCGCGCTTTGAATATAGAGGACTGCCGATCATGTCGAAGAAACTTCATTTTGCTTTTCTTATGCTTCTTGTTGTCGCCGGTCTTGCTTACTCATTGGTTGCCCAGGAGCTGTCTGGCTCCCGCCGCGAGCGCACCCTTGATGAAGTCAAGACGGAAGCCATCCATCGCGCCGAAGTCGGACAGTATCCGCTGATCGGTCTCGATCCTGGCGACGTCAAGGAAGCCTTTCAGAGCATCCACACCGCCGATAAAGACGAATGGGCCGCCGGCTTCATGGGCGTCGCCGATCGTTACTTCAACGAGGCGAAATCACTCGAGAAGACCGATCCCGCCAAAGCCAACGCCGACTACATCCGCGCCTGGCGCCTCTATTCCTTCGGGCGCTGGCCGATTCCTGCGTCCGCCGGAAAGCAGCGCTCTTACGAAAAGGCCATCGAAGCATTTCTCGCGCACGCGAGATTTTTCGATCCGCCGCTGGAAGTTGTGCACATTCCGTTTGAGGGTAAAGAAATAGTCGGCTACTTACGGTTGCCGAAGGATGCAAAGGGCCCGGTGCCGCTGGTCATCGCCGTCAACGGACTCGACAGCCGTAAGGAAGATTTGACCGAGAGTTTTAGTGCGATCCTGCCCTTCGGCATTGGATATCTCGCGGTCGACGGACCCGGCACCGGCCAGGCTCCGATCAAGGTGAGCGAAACTTCCGAGCGCATGCTTTCGAGGGTTCTCGACTACGCGCAGTCCCGCCCGGAGGTCGACAAGAATCGACTGGCACTGCACGGTGTGAGTTGGGGAGCATACTGGGCGACGAAAATGGCGATCGTTGAGCGCGCCCGCCTGCGCGGATGCAGCGCGCAGTCGCCCCCGGTCGACAGATTTTTCCAGAAAGAGTTTCTGATGAACTCGCTGCTGGGAAACCGCGAATATCTTTTCGATCAGGTGCCGGCGCTTATGAATATTCTGGAAGGTGTGCACTCGCTCGATGAAATGGGCGATTATTTGCCGAAAATGTCACTGGTTAAGCAGGGACTGCTGGGCAAGCCGATGGCGCCCATGCTTATCCTGGCAGGCGTGCTCGATACGCAGGTTCCCATCGAGGACGAATACTTGCTGTTGAATAAAGGCGACGTTCCTAAAGAGGCCTGGATCAACCCTCGCGGCGGGCACCTGGGCCGACAAGTCGGCGTCTGGCCCGATCCGCGGATATTCAAGGAAGTGATAATTCCCTGGCTGGTGAAAACACTCCAGGCCCCGAACTAGATCGACCGGATTTCATTTCGCAGCAGCCAGAAGTGCTTCGGTTACGATCTTTTTCGTCTGGTCATTCAATTTTGAACCATCGGGGTTCGATGCGGCTCCCCTCACGTTGAGTTCATTCGAGAGGCGCTTGTCTTTGATTCCGATATAGACGGCGTTGTAGGCCGTGTCTCCCAGGTTTTCTACGGTGTGCTTGAACGGCGGGAACCAGCGCGGGTCGCCCGGCTTGGCATGCACTTCCTGGACTTTTCCGTTTTCATCGGTGAACCGCAGATGCCCGGCCGTGAGAACCACGACCACGCCGCCCATATGCGCGTGCAGAGCCGATTTCTCGTGCGGCCCATAGTGCACGTTCACGACCTGCACGTACTCGTTTTCAAAAGCCAGCTTGTAGTGCGTTGGCTCAACCTTCAGCGGATCCTGCGCGACGGCGGCGGCGCAGAAAAGCAAGCTCAACCACAGGCAGCAAGACATTCGATTTCGCGAAACTTTCATGAGGAAGCGCCTCGGAGTTTGCATTAAGGTTCATTCAAGCTAATCGCGCGACTCAGCAACTGTCAAACCCGGAGGCGGCGCGCTGGACCAGGCTGGGTGAGGGAGCAGACTGGAGATCGTAGCTTCGAGTTGCAGCTTCGACTCGCAGGCTTGACGCGCTTGTGCCAGGTTGGATATTCGCTAGTCGTATTCGTCCTTCTTCGCATTTCCAGACATATTTTGTGCAAAGGGCTGCACTGTCTGTTAGCATGCTCGTCACCAGAGCCTGCATCCTCTGCGTATTGAGAGGATTGGGAGGTCGTCCGATGGCCCTTGAACTGCACGTGCGAGCGCAGCGAAGTGTCTTTCGGTTCAGAGCCCAGGAAACCGGACGCCAAAGGTAGGTAGAAGAAGTTGGAGAATCAACCGGAAGCGGGAGAAGTGCGGGGAGACGAACAGCCGAGCGTAGTTCAGTGGGTCATCCGGCGCCGGCGGACGAGCCGCCACAGCCGCAATCGTCAGGTTCGACGTGTTCTGCTGGTTGTTTTCTGCATCGGGCTCGCCATCGGATTCGCTTTCATCGCGCCTCAGTTCCTCTCTCGGTCCCACCCTTCCAGTGCACTCAAGGTCGACCGCCAATCCGTTGAGGCCAGCCGGGACTTGCTCTTGCGCGTCCAGGAGGAGTCACTGCGGCAAATGGAGAAGCGCCCGATTTATCCGTACTCGGTGGTGCCCGGCGGAGTGCAAAATGCTCGCGAGCTGAAATGGGCGGCCGAGCACGACCCTGTGGTCGCGGCCCATTACCGGGGATTCGACTACGACCACGCCCGGGTGGTACGGCTGGTGCTGGCTCGCACGGTTTATGTTTCCTATCGCATTGGCAATAAGGTTTATTGGACCCGGCACCGCGTCACCCTCCGCAAGGGCGAAACGGTAATCACCGACGGCAAGATTACAGCGCGCTCGCGCTGCGCCAATCGCGTCGAAGAGCTTCCGCAACAGGCCACGTCGTCGTCGGAGCCGCCGGTCGCCAAGTTTGAAGAGCCGGTTCATCCCTCCACGGGCACAGCTGTCGCGAATCCTCCGGTTCCGTTTGAGTCGGCGTTGAACGGCCGTCCTGGTGTGCCGGGACTGGGACCGGCGCCGCCGTTGACCGTGTATGATCCGTTCGGTGCCGAGCCGTGGACGCCGATTGCTCCGCCGCCGCTACCCGGAGTGTGCGGCATCGGGAAGAAGCCCAAGGGGGCCCAGGCCTACACCGGGAAGAAGAAAAAGGGCAATCCATGCGGCAACGGTACCGCCGGCGAGGTTCCTGAGCCTAGCACCTGGCTTCTCGTCGGCTCTGGATTGGCTTTGATGTGCTGGAAAGCCCGCCAGCGTTTCGCATAGCCTCGCGAGACTCCGGGAGCCAGCCCGGTCCGTTCTCTCTTGCACTCGCTCATGCACTTTCGGTAGCCTTCTGCCTTCGCTTCCACTGGAGGGGGTCTGATGCGTTCTGTTCGTGTGCGCGGGATGTGTGGTTGGAGCTTGTCGGTCTTCTTATTCTTCTCCTTTGCGGCGATGCTTGCCGCGCAAACCATCCGGCTGCATGTTGATTTGACCGATGCTCCGCGCAACATCTACCACGCACACTTGCAAATTCCTGTCCACTCCGGGGAGATTTCGCTGGTCTTTCCTAAGTTTATTCCTGGGAATCACCGTCCCAGTGGCCCGATCGGCGCGCTCACGGGAATTCGCATGGAAGGCGCAGGACGCCCGCTGTCGTGGCAGCGCGATCCGATCGAGAGCTACGAGTTTCACGTGAGCGTTCCCAAGGGCGTGGACAGCCTCGATGTGGCTCTAGATGCGATCACGACGCAGGACAGTGCCGGCAGCGGCGGACCAGCGGCGTCGAGCAATCTACTCGATTTGAATTGGAACGCGGTCGTACTTTATTCCAAGGGTGCACGCTCCGACGACGTAAATTTTGCGCCTTCGGTCACGCTGCCCACGGGATGGAAATTCGGCACTGCGCTGGAGGTGACGCGCCGCGACGGCGATGACGTGGAGTTCACGCCCGTCTCGCTCACAACACTCGTCGATTCGCCCCTGATCGCCGGAGTTCATTACCGCAAGATCGAACTGACCAAGCCGGGCGAAACACCGGTGCACGTAATGGATCTGGTCGCCGACGCCGAAGCCGACCTGGCGATGACGCCGCAGGATCTTGCTGCCTTTCAGAAGCTGGTGGCCGAGACGGGACAGCTTTTCGGAGCGCGGCACTATCGCCACTACGATTTTCTTCTCACGTTGAGTGATCTGGCCGGCCACCACGGACTCGAGCATCACGAATCCAACGACAGCTCGACTTCCGAGCGGGCCCTGCTCGACCCTGACTTGCACATGCTGGACGCCGACCTCGTGCCCCACGAATTTGTCCACTCGTGGAATGGAAAATATCGCCGCCCCGCGGGCCTCGCGACTCCGAATTATCAGGAGCCGATGATTGGCGATCTGCTCTGGGTGTACGAGGGGCTCACACAATATCTAGGCACTCTGCTGGCCGCGCGCAGCGGATTGTGGACGGACGAGCAGTATCGCGAAGCTCTGGCGCTCACTGCCGCGGAACTCGATCATGAGACGGGCCGCAACTGGCGGTCGCTCGAAGACACGGCACGCTCGGTGCAGATGTTGCGCTTCGGGGGAGCGCAGTGGCGAAACTGGCGGCGCAGCCTTGACTACTATCCCGAGAGCGAACTGATCTGGCTGGAAGTGGATGCCATCATCCGGCAGCAAACTCACGGGCAGCGCTCGCTGAACGATTTTTGCCGGCGCTTCCACGGTGGCGAGAGCGGTCCGCCCAAAGTCGTGACATACACATTCGAAGAGGTGGTGCGCGCGCTCAATGATGTCGCTCCCTACGATTGGGCGACGCTGCTGCACGAGCGAGTCGATGCGACCAGCACACATGCGCCGCTGGGCGGCATTGAGCGCGGTGGATGGAAACTGGTCTATGACGACAAGCCCAACCTGTTCACCCGCGCCGAAGAGAAACTGGCTCACTTCGCTGACTTCTCGTACTCGCTCGGATTCTCCGTCGGCGAAGACGGCAAACTTGGCGACGTTATCGTGGGGTCTCCCGCCTACCAGTCTGGGATGGGCCCGGGAATGACGCTGGTGGCGGTGAATGGGAGGAAATGTACGCCTGCGGTGCTCCGCGCGGCCGTGAAAGCTGCGCAGGGAAACGGCCAGCCGATCGAATTCCTGGTTGAGAACGAACAGTTTTTCAAGACGTATTCGGTCGTGTATCACCAGGGCTTGAAGAGTCCGCACCTGGAGCGGGTTTCGGACCAGCCCGACATCTTAGGGGACATTCTGAAGCCGCTGACACACTGAGATGAATCAGTAGTTCTAATACCAAGGTAAGCACTTACCGAAGGTATCGCTGCTACAATCGCGCTGGAATCCTTCATACTGGGACGAGCAAACTCAAGGGCAGGTCCCAAAGGCCGCCCCTGGCGCAGGCATTTCATGCATCGGTATTGGCGAATCGTCGTGAGTCGGCTGCTGGTGGCTGGGCTCTGCGCGCCGCTGGCCCTTCCGCTCGTTGCGCAGACCATTGGTCCTCAAGTCTCGGTTCGCTCGGTAAAGATTCTCGGCAGCAAAGACGCGGTTGAAATTGAAGTGGAAGCCAGCGCTCGGATCGTTCCACAAACGCGAGTGCTGACGGGCCCCGATCGCCTGGTGGTCGACTTTCCTAACGCCACTCCGAGTAACGAATTGCGCAGTCAGTCGGTCGATCGCGGAGAAGTGAAGGATCTGCGCATTGGGCTGTTTCAGTCGAAGCCGCCGGTCACGCGGGTCGTGCTCGATTTGAAAAGCGCGCAGTCCTACCAGATTTTTCCCTCCGGCCACACGGTCATTATCAAAGTCATGGGCGGAGCGGGCGAGGTTCCGGCACAGGCCGACAATTTTTCTGGCCAGCCGGCAAGACGGGCCAGCCTGGTGGCCGCCAATTTCACGACGCGAGTTGAGCCGGCCCGCGTGGAGGAATCGCCTCGGCCGTTATTGGACGTTACTTTTCGCGACGGGCTACTTGGCATCAGGGCCAGCAAGGTGACGCTGTCAGAAGTATTGTTCGCGGTGCACGAGCGCACCGGGGCGCAGGTTGACATTGCGGCCGGAGCGGAGCAGGAACAAGTGGTTGCCGACATCGCCCCGGCGCCCGCTCCTGAAGTTCTGGCGCGGCTGCTCAATGGTTCGAAATTTAATTTTCTGATTTTAAGTGGAGCCACCGATCCGCAACGCCTGGATCACGTGATCCTTACTCCGCGACCTGAAGCAGCATTTATTCCGCAGCCTGGCGTAGTTCGCGCGCAGAACGAAGACCCGGAAGAAGCTGAGCCCGTGGCCAACCAGCCGGCCAACCGAACCTTACCCACACCAGTTCCCGAGCAACCCGAGGTCAGGCTTCCCCCCGACGCCAACGCGACACCCGACCAATAGTCTCTTTCCTTTAATCGCCCCAAGTCGGAATTCAGCGGACGTAACGATTTCACACGCCTATGGAGGTGTGATCAGGCGGACGGGCACTGGAGAAGAGCCAGCGACAGCGCCGGGACTCACAGAAGTGCCCGTGCCGTTGCCGCAGCCAGAAACATTCAGGATCGTGACATCGAGGTTGCCCCACTGATCGACCGAGTTGATGAAAACCTGGAGGAAACCCACCACCGTGACGTTGGTGGTTCCGGTCGGGTTTACCGTGCCCGTGCCCTGTGTGTCGTCGTAAATTGGCAGCGATACAATTGAATTACTACTGGTGATCACGCTTCCGCTCGCCAGCCCAGAGCCGGTCAACGGGCCGCCGGTGCCGGAAAGAATCTGGAACGGATAGGCAGACAGGTTCATGGTGTCCTGGCCGTCGGGCTGGGTGTCGACCGGGCTTCCTTCGTGAATCATGCATGTTACGCCGTTCATGGTGTCGTTGGTGCCAGCCCCGGGGTTCTCGGCTAAATCTACGACAACAGGGGGAGATGCGGCAGAACTTTGAACGCCGCACTGGTAAACGGTCGACTGGTCACATCCCCCAACCGCCGCTTCATAGACGCTGCCGGAACTCGCACAAGTTGAAACCGCCACTGGATTCTTGGTCGGTGCCTGGCCGGGGAGATATTCAAGGCTCGGCGGCGGTTCCAGCCAGGTTCGTCTTGATGCGGCGTAATAGTTACCGTCGGGCGGATTCACCCGCAGCGTGCAGGATCTGCCGGTGTGCACACAGTCGGGAGCCAGCCAGAATCTTTCACCGATTACGCCGGTTGCGTTCGTGCCGTTAAGCGAGATCCCTTTGTTTGTGATCGACCCGTCAGCTAAGCTGACAAACTTTGCGCAACCCGCGCCGCCTCCCTGGCCGCATGTATCGTTCGGGCTGAGGGGATCGCGGTTGGGGACGATCCACGGCTTCACACAGGTGGGCTGCGTGGGAATGAGGGTGCCGGATGTTCCCACGCTGCCCGAGTTGGAAGAATTTAAGGCTTCGGCCACGGCGGTTGCGCTCACCGTGTTGCCGGGATTTCCCCAGATGCGCGAAAAGAAAGTGGGAAGGGGGGGCCGTTGAAGCACCACCTTCACCATTGGGTTGACACCGAACGTCGCCGGGGCGGCGGAGCAGTCACTGACCCACGGGGAACCTGTTCCTGCTGAGTATGTGACGGTGACGGTGGCCGCGAGGCCCCCAACGGCATTCTGCTGCCCCACAGACGTGGCCGCTTGAGACGCGAGGTAGTTCGGAGCGCCGCACACCGCCTGCCAGGAAAGGGCAGAATTACTGGGGTCGCCAGTCATGCCCGAAAGCGAGATCACCCGGGCTGCGGCCAGCGCGGCCTGGTCGGCCGATCGTTGCGCTTCCTCGCGCGCCAGATAAAGCGTGATGACATCAATCGAGAGCGCGGCCATGGCAATGATGGCGATCATGGCCAGCGCGACCAAGATCATGGTGACGCCTCGCTCGCCTTGAGTTGGCGAGCTCGATCTGCGAATTAAAGGTGGCTTCATGTCAGTTCTCATTCATCGCTACGGCCGCGGCCGTGACCTGAGTGGGCAGGGAAGCGGTTCTACCCATCAAGCTGGCGACTTTCCCAAAACGCCACGGGTAGGCAAACTGAATACTGACGCAAGTTCCGATCAGCGTGGTCTGTCCTCCGGGGCTCTGCGATGCGCACGTTACCGATGGCAGAGTCGCTCCCGTTTGAGGAAAATAATAGCCGCGGTTGACGGTGATCGTCAGCCCCCCGGGAGGGCAGTTAGTGGTTCCGGTGTAAGTCCAAGTCAGTCCCGTCGAAGTGCTTGGGGCGTTGCCGCCGGAGGCAAGAAGGCCACACGTGTTGATACTGCTGGCGGCCAAATTGTTGTAAACCACTTGATATGCGTCAATCACAGAAGATGGAACTGGAGTTGACGGGGATGACAGATCGCTGGCCGGATCTGCTGCGGCCACGCGAGCCCCATCACGCGCCGCGTTTGTGAGTTTTTGTTTGAGTGTGAAGGCGTTGCTGAAGTCGAAGATCCCGACCACAAACACGACGAGCAAGGGCAGCGCGACGGCGAACTCCACCAATTGCGCAGCGCGGTCGTCGCGCCATGCGCGCCCGGCCAAGCGGCGAGACCAACTTCGCAGATGAGAAGAAAGAGTCACTGAGTCTCCGTCCGCACGCTCGCCGACGTCGTGAGCAAGATCCTCTGCTTGTTTAGCGACGTAAAGGGCAACCAGAACTGGAACGGGTATTGAAACGATACAGAAATGCCGCAGACTCCGGTGCCACCTGTGGCCGTCTGTGACAACTGAACCGGGCCCTGCACGCAAACATTGGAACCGGGCACGGTCGCGCAGGTGTTCGTCCCTCCTGTGCAGGCAGTGAAAGTGGGCGTCGAGGAGGGCGCCGGTATCCTCGTGGGATCGAGTTTCGACGCCAGCAGATCGGAGTTCACTGCCGCGACCGCATTGGCCGCGGCCGAAGTTGCACTGGGGGCGCAGGTCGAGCAAGTTGGAGCGGCGCCGGCGCGGGCGCCATCCTGCGCGGCGCGCGTGATCGCGCCATAGATGCTGAACGCCTGGCCGAACCAGAAGATCCCGAGCAGCATCATGAACATCAGGGGCAGCACGGCGGCGGCCTCGGCAATCTCGGCGGCGCGGGTTTCGAGGGCCAGACGGCGAAGAGTTCTGCGTGGCAGCTCCATGCGCAACAAGCCCGTCATTCTGAGTAATCCTCTGTGCAACTCCATCCGCAACTCCCTAGACAACTCGCCAAACGCGGGCGGCTCCATAAAGCACCATCGTGAACGCCAGCGCCACTCCATACGGGACTTTCAACGATTCCGGATTGTCGAGCGAAACCCGCTCTCCGGGCAATCGGAACGTGACCAGCGAGACCAGAATGTGTCCGATGTTGCGAATCGTTTCCCGGGTGCGCCGTTTGTAGATCACCAGTGCCATCGCCATGACTCCTGCTACCAAGACCGATCCCAGCAGCAGATCCATCAGGATACTCGGTCCGGTAAACGCACCCAACGCCCCCGCCAATTTCCAGTCGCCCGCGCCCAGGCTGCGCAACAGCACAAACGGCAGCAGCAGAGCCAGACCAACTGCCGCGCCCAGCAGAGAAGCTTTCAGCCCACTCCAGCCGCTAAGTGCGGTGTTCGCGGCGATTCCAACCACGAGACCCGGCACGGTCAGCCAGTTCGGGATGCGCCGGCTGCGCAGGTCAGTCGCGGCGGCAATCAGTGAAAGAAGCACCGCACCGGCCAGAATCACTGGCTTCAATCGCGCCCCACACCAGGCCGGCGACGGAAACCCAGCCCCGCGTTATTCCCATGAAAAAATTCCATTTGCTTACGGTCAGAAATTGCCAGCTCGAGGGGCTCGCTGGCTTCGAGGCGCCCTCGCCGCGAACCATTAAATGCCGCCTCTTGCGCGGATTCTGACATGACGGGAGAGCGAAGTCAATGAACGGGTGGATGCCCAACCTGCCAGCCGATTTTGTGTTCCATTGCGCTCAAAATAAAAGGCCCGGAGCGCCTCCGGGCCTTTCGAGAAAACCGCCGTGCCACTACCGGTTAAAGGCGGGAGCGGAGTTGTGCTCGGCGATGATCTTGCGAGCGCCGTCGGCCAGAGCTTTGGCCTGCGGCAGAAGCTCCAGGCCCTTGATCACTTCCGGATCGGACTCGGCGCGAACCTTCATGCCCTCATCCTGCCCGAACGCGTCGACGAAAATCTCCGACTTGATGCCCGACTTGATCCAGTCGCTGTTGTCAAGCAGGTCAGCCTGCGTGTAAGGAGTGTTGTCCTCGTCGAGCGACTTGCGGAACTCGATGAGGGTCGCGTCGTCAACCTCAAAAGTTTTCGACGGGTGGTGGTCGACCACGTAGCGCTTGGCGAAATTAAAAAACGCGTAGTGCTGCAGCAGCGTGTCCTGGAAGTGATTGCTCTTCACTGGAGGAATGTTGACGTCGGGCGTAATGCCGCCGCCGCCGTAGACCGTGCGGCCGCTGTCAGTAAGCTTCACTTCGCGGTTGGCCATGCTGGGGTTCTCGGCTTGATCACGATTGTAGTAGTAGTCGTACAGCGAAATGTTGCTGTAGTCGCGCTGGATCAGGCGTCCGCTGGGCGTGTAGTAGTGAGCCGTAGTCAGGGCCAGGCCGGTGTTCTCCGACAGCGGATACACCGTCTGCACCAGACCTTTGCCGAAGGTGACTTCGCCGGCGATCAAACCGCGGTCGTGGTCCTGAATGGCACCGGAAACAATCTCCGCCGCCGACGCCGTGAGCCGATTCACCAGCACAACGACGGGATAGTCTTTGCCGCCATTGCCATGCTGTGCAATGTAACGCTTTTCGGCTGACGCGCGGCCATGGTGCGAGACGATAAGCTGACCTTTCTTTAGGAACTTGTCTGCGACGCCAACGCCTTCGCTGAGCAGACCGCCTGGGTTTCCGCGCAGATCAAGAATCAGGCCCTTAAGATCGCCGAAGGAATCGAGCGCGTCGGAAACTTCATGCTCGGTGGTTTCGTTGAAGCCATTGACGTGCATATATCCGACGCCCGGCTTGATCAGGAAATGAACGTCGACGCTGTAGCGGGGAATCTCGTCGCGGACGAGGGTGAACTCCATGGGCTTTTCGACGCCGTCGCGCGCGATGCTGATATGCACCGTGGTTCCCTTGGGGCCTTTGAGCAGGTCGGCCACGTCGCCGGTGCTCATGTTTTCGGTGGCCTTGCCGTCGACCGCAATGATCACGTCGCCGGGATGAATGCCGGCCTTGTAGGCGGGCGTGCCGGTGAAGGGATAGATCACAATCACTTTATTGTTGCGCGGCCCGACGGTCATACCCACGCCGTAGTACTTGCCGCGCTGGTCTTCGCGCATGAGCGCGTACGACTTCGGATCAAAGAAATTCGAGTGCGGATCGAGCGCGTGCAGCATGCCCGGGATCGCCCCGTTGTAGATCGCCTTGTCTGCGTTCACCGGTTCGGCGTAGTTGTCCTCAACCAGGGCGTATACGTCGGTGAACTGTTTAAGGCTGTCTTTGACCTCGGAGTCGGTGCCGAGCCCAGCCTGTTGGCCGGAACGCTGGGCGAACATAATCCCCAGAAAACCGCAGGCAAGCAGAAAAAGAACTACCAGGAAGAGTGAACGGCGTGAACTACGTGCCATCTTGAATTTCCTTCGTTGAGGGCTTGCTTCCACCCCAGCTACCGCGCTGTTCACGCAGTATATCACCAACTTAGACTGCTCCGGACCGAGATAGTCACCATTGGTAACCACCCGAAAACGGGCCAGTTAGTGAGATGCGGGGATGGGCCGATTGGGTTCTCGGGCCGGTGAAAAACATCCCGTGTTAGGGCGCGGCGGGCGTGGTGAAAGAAGCGCCTTCCGCGCTGGGCCGGGGATTGGGCGGGGCTGGGTCCGCAGAAACCGCCTGTGGCGCCGAACTCGGCGAAGATCGGCCGGGTTTGGCGGATTTTCGAGCGGAGGCCTGGCCGTCTTCGTCATCCGGCCAGCGCCGGAAATACGGGCTCCGGGAAGGAAAAGACGGGACACTCAAGCCCATGCCTGCTCCGAGTCCCGCCCCGACCGTTGCGACAGCGAGCGTCGCTCGCGCACCCGCGTTTCCCTTGGCCGCAACAGCCCATCCTAGGGCCGCGCCAATCACGGCGCCGATCAGGGCATGGCGCCCGCTGGGCTGCGCTTGCCACATCGCAGGATAGCCAGGACCGCCCATCGGGCGGCGACCAAAGCCAGGGCCGGGGCCGCGCCGCGGAAGCTGCGCAACGACGGCATTGCCGCTGCCTTCGGGGTCGCTCGGATTTGCGCAGGCGTCGTCCGTAGCTGTGTAGGCGCAGCGTGCAACGGCAACTTGCCTCGGGACGTTATTCGCAGGTTGAACGTTCGCAGTTTGCGCCAGTGCGTTCGACACCGGCAGAAGCAGTGCAAGCACGACAAGAAATTCTTCATGATGTTTCATATTCACCTCTGTTCGGAAATTTCCATGGAGTTCGGCTCAATGACAAAGTTTTATGGAGTTGATGGTTGAAGCCTGGGGTGCTGTGTTGGCACCGTTCATATCCGGACTGCGATAGAGAGTCTTGCCGTGAACAAATGGGTCTGCGATTGCGCCCACGCCAGCACCCAGGCCGCCAAGTACGGGGGTGAGAACAATCACCCCGAGAACGCGGCTGTCATTACCTCCAGCACCGCGCGCTGCACCCAGGATTGCTCCAACTCCGGCGCCGATGAAAAACCCGGTGCGCGCGCTGTGATGTCCCAGGCGCACCTCTCGAATCTCATCCCTCGCATACCGCCGCGATCCCAAAGTGGTGAAATAGCAGCCCAGCCAAGCTTCGGTCACTGTTTCGAATTGGCACGGGCCAAGCGTGCGCTTGTGCTTGAAGATGAGTTTGATCTTCGTCCCCGCCGGAATGCCTTCCAGCACCTGCCAGTCGGTCGATTGCGGGAGTGCACTGGAAGTCATCGCGAGCAACACCGGCAACAGGCCGACGATTTGCAGTTTCTTCATGGCCCCATCGTAGGGCGGCTGTTGCGACGACGGTGGCGCGCTTAGAGCACTTTCTGAAGTGTCACAGACAGGTGCAGCGGAGCTCGCCCTCGCCTGCCCTCATTTTCTTTCCATGCAGGGCCGGCACAGTTTGAGGGAACGGGGAGCTCGCGTTTGCAACACCGCCTGTAGGGTCCGCGGCATTTGCTTGGGAACCTCGAAAACGGCCGCTTGCAACACGTTGCTGGAATCGCGATAAGAGAAGCGGAAGAAATGCCGGCGCTGGCGCACCTTGAAAAGCCTGATCGCGATGGCAGGGAGCACGCCCACATGCCACGTTACCTCTTTGGAGTATTCGTAGGACTCGAGGGACGCATAGGGGATCTCCAGCTTACTTCCGGCGTGCAAGAAGATCAGGGACGTTTGCGAAGTCGTGTCCAGCCGACCAATAGTTACGGCGGCCAGGCTGGGTACAGTGCCTCCGACGTACTTGGCGTGTCCGTCTTCAATAGCGAAAGCCGACAGCGACAGCGGTAGGAGCAGGAAGAAAAAAAGCGTCGACAAGAATCGTTTCATGCTGCACTCCTAAGGTGCTAAGGGCAGCGTAGAGGATTGCAGCATGGCGGCGGCGCGGTCTGGCGCACTTTCTCGAGTGTCACAGCTCTGGTGTTACAGCTAGAGCGTCAGAGGAGGAGCGGGTCGCGCAGACCAGGAGGAGTTGCGATCCGGATCATCGCAGCCACACTGTGCTCGACATCTTCGTCGGTCGTGGCCCAGCTTGAGACGGAGATTCGCATCGCCGTATGCCCCTGCCAGACGGTACCCCCACACCAGCAGGTTCCATCGGCCTGAATCTCGGCGATCACGCGGCGGGTTTCTTCGGGGCTGCCAAACGAAACCAGAACCTGGTTCAACACCACATTGTTCAGCACTTTGAAGCCGGCGGCGCGCAAGCGTTCGGCAAAAAGTTTAGCCTGGCGGCAACTACGCTCGATCAGTTCCCGTAAGCCGCTGCGCCCGAGCGACTTCATGGCGGCTCACAATTCGATTCCGCGGGTGCGCGGCGAGGCATCCGGAGTGTATTGCCAGGGCTCGCGCGACGGATCGCAACGGCTATCGGATAAAGCACCGGCCAGCCGAGCGAGGCGCGAGATCTCCTCGGAAGGAGGCGTCACTCTGCGATCATTGATCGCCGCCACGTAGCGTGCCGCCCTTGCGGCTGTTTCGGCGAGCAATTCCTTCACGACGCCTCCTCGGCTGATATCTTGTAGCGACTTGACGTCTATATTGTTTCGATCGGCTGGTTGATGAACTCCTCGTAGCGGCGCAGTTCCGCGATGGACGTTTCCGACAACACAGAGAAGGGAATCGGCCGGCAGCCTTCGGGGAGTTCCGCAGCGGTGAGCAGGTCGCATACGACCGCTGCGGTTTGCTTCAGGCCACGCTCCCAGTTGGGTTCACGCGCGTCGCGCAAGACCAAACTGTCGGGATGGAATCCGGCCGCGGTCAGCACGGCGCGCGCGACTTTCAGAAATTCCGGCCAGCGCGAGGCCACCCCCACCAGAGCGCCCGAAGGAGCAGGCAGGTATCCGGCAAGCGAAGTTGGTACCGAGCGAATCTGCAAAGTGATCAACTCCGCCCCCGGAGGCAGCAACTGCCGCGCCGTGGCCACACGATTAGGCAGCGCGACCGGCACTCCGCCTTCCGGAGCCGTTGGGCAATCCTCCGGCCCGCAGGGCTCGACCGGAAATGTGACAGCCCGCGCGATCTCTGCCGCCAGAATTCGCCGTAACTCTTCGTCCGGCTCAATCAGCAGAAAATGGTCGGGCGGTTGCAGTTCAAGCCACTGTCGTAGGCGTGCTCGCAGCACGGGCAACGTCACTCCCAGCTTGCGCGCTGAGCGAAACAGGCGCGCAATCATTTGCTCCAGCGCCAGAGCCGCGGTGGGCACGACTTCCGGCTTGCTGGCCCGGACGTAAACCCCACTGCCGCGCCGGAACTCGACCCAGCGATCGCGTTGCAGCTGGCGATATCCTGCGCTGATCGTATTGGGATGCAGGTGAAATCGCCGCGCCAGCTCGCGCGTCGAAGGCAGCCGCTGCCCCGGCGCCAGGTCGTCGCTCAAAATGCCGAGCACGACCTGGGTCACCAGCTGTTCGCGGATCGAGACTTCACTGCCGCGTGCAAACCAGAATTGCATGGCGGCAATATCATAAGCTGGCACGCCGCCGCCGGTCGAGTTTCAGGAGCCGGTCAGGCGTTGAATGAAACGCTGTCCGAAATCGAGCTTGCAGCTTGCAGTGCCGGAGTCAGCGAGTCGCCGGAACTGATCTGCTGGACTTCTTGAAACAGCGAGCTGTAGGCCGTCTGCGCGGCTGAAGCGTTGGCCGACGGCGGCGCCTGGCCCCACTGGGTCAAGGTCTGGCCGCTGCCTTCATTGAAGCCGTGCACGTGATGGCGAAGATTGTCGTGTCCCTGACCGGCCTTCTGAAGGTCCTGTTTCAGGTTGCCGAAGTCCTGCTGCGCACCGGCGATATTTCCCGCCTGCAGATCCCGCGTGAGCTGGTTGAAGGCTTGCGCAATGGGATTGCTGCTTGCGCTGGGCGAGGTTGAGCTGCTTTGGGACGCGAGGCCCGGCAGTGCTGAGACGTCCTGCTGAGCGGCTGACAAGTTGCCGGACTGCAGATCTGAACCGAGTTGCTGAAATTCCTGCCGAAACTGTTGCAGCTTGTTTTGAATGCTCTGGTTGACGGTGGCGGCGAGGGTGCTGCTGGAAATAGCCGATACGGACATTGCATCTCCTTGTTCCGGAACAGTTCGTCCCGGATGGTTGCCGGCGCGACGCCGGATGCGCCCCGGTCATCGTTGATTTCATCGGTCGTTCATCGTTCGTTGATCGCCGGCAATTCGGCTTAGATCAGGCACGATCCGTGCCAAAGGCAGGCTTGTCAGAGGCAGGCGAGTCGTGTTCATTTCACAGTAGTTCGTCTCGATGATCGTCACCGCGGGTGGCTCCGGGAACCACAACACGGCAAGATGTGCCTACGGCCGACCCAGCAAATCGTGCCCAGCCGGCTCACGCATTGCCGCATTTCCTTTTCCGGCAGTATGATGAATCGCATGAGCTTTTCCGAGACGATCTTCCTGTTCCTGCTGGCCCTGATCATCTTCGGGCCCAAGAAGTTGCCGGAGATCGCGCGCCAGGTTGGCAAGTACATGAACGAGTTCAAGCGAGCTTCGAATGAGTTCAAGGCGCAGATCGAACAGGAGATTTCTCACCTGGAAGTCGAAAAACACCAGACCATCCTGCCACCGAGCCCGCCTCCGGAAGGTGCTACCAGCCGCACGTTGAGCGCGGCACCCGTCGAACCCGCCGCGGCAGATACTCCAGCGAGCGAAACCCCTGCGAAAGCGGTTTCAGCAACCTCGCCACCGTCTGACGACGAACCGCTGTTCGCGGCCGTAGCTGGCCCGGGCTCGTCGCAGCAGTCTCTCGGCGCCGCTGAAGCGTCCCAGGATGTAACCTCCCCGACCTCGCAGGGGTCGCATGTTTGATTTCGGACTCGCGGGTACCCGCGGCGACAGCGAAAAAGAACCCATGAGCACCATGGGGTTCCTCGATCACCTCGAAGAATTGCGCAAGCGCCTGGTCAATTCGATCATCGCCGTCGGCGTCGGCCTGGGAATCTGCTGGTGGAAGGTGGAAAAGATTTACGACTTCATGCAGCGGCCGATCACGCAGGTGCTGGCCGCGCATCACCTGCCCGATAAGCTGGTGTATCTCAACCCCACGGAACCCTTCAGTCTCTACATGAAGATTGCCGCCATGGGCGGCCTGTTTCTTACATCGCCGTACGTGCTGTACCAGGTGTGGATGTTCATTGCGCCCGGCCTCTACCGGCACGAAAAGCGTTACGTTTTCCCGTTCATGTTCTCGACCATCACCCTGTTCGCGCTGGGCGGATATTTCGGCTACAAGATCGCCTACCCGCGGACTCTGGACGTACTGATCGGCTTCGGCAGGCAGTTTCAGCCGATGATCACCATCGGCGAATACACGCAGCTGTTTCTGACGATCATCCTGGGAATGGGGCTGATCTTCGAAATGCCGGTGATCGTGTTCTTTTTGGCGTTTCTGGGAGTTCTCAGTCCGAACTTCATGCTGCAGAACTTTCGCTACGCGATTTTGATCATCTTCATTCTCGCCGCGATTGTGGCGCCGCCAGACCTGGTGAGTATGTGCGTGTTTGCTGCGCCGATGGTGGCGTTATACGGCATAAGCGTCTGCGTTGCCTGGCTCGTGCATCCGCAACGGCGTGAGGCGCGGCAGGAGAAAGCGCGCGAAAAAGCGAAACAGGCGCAATGAGAATGAGAATGAGAACGAGAATGAGCCGTGCTAATCAATTCATGACCGGTGCGAAGCTATTCTGGTGGATTCTGCTGGTCCTCGCGCTAACCCTGCTGGCCTGCGACCGCGACAAAGAGACCGCTCAGAATCAGCTCCCGCCGGCTGCCGCTCCCGCTCCCGCGGAGGCAACCCGCCCGCCGCTCACGTTTCCGCCAGACAGCGGCCCGGCGCCGGCGTTCGACGCCGATCGTGCCATGAAATATGTGAAAGAGATTGTGAAGTTTGGCCCGCGCCCGCTAGCCAGCGCCAATCACAAGAAAGTTGAGGACTACATTGACTCTCGCCTGAAGGGCGACCAGGTTGAGGACGACATCTTCACCGCCGACACGCCCGAAGGCAAGTTTCCGGTGCATAACATCATCGCCAAATATCCGGGCACGAAAGATGGCATCATCGTCATCGCCAGTCACTACGATACGAACTACCCGCTGCGCAAGACTTCATACATCGGCGCGAATGACGGCGCTTCCTCGAGTGCGCTGTTACTCGAATTGGCCAACCAGTTGCGCGGCAAGTCGCGCGACGGCTACAGCGTCTGGCTGGTGTGGGACGACGCCGAAGAAGCCATGAAGCCCGACACCGAAATGCCGTTCATGGACGACAGTCTGTACGGCATCGAACACGTGGCGCAGAAATGGCAGGCCGACGGCACGCTGAAGAAAGTCAAAGCTTTCCTGCTGGCCGACATGATTGGCGACGCCGATCTCAACATTGATCGCGATCAGAACTCGACGCCGTGGCTGGAAGATGTGGTCGGGGAAGCGGCGAAGCGCCTGGGCTATCAATCGCATTTTTTCGCGCGCGACAACCAGGTCAGCGACGATCACCTGCCCTTCATGAAACGCGGCGTGCCCTGCGCCGACCTGATCGATTTCAGCTACGGCTACAACAACGTCTTCTGGCATACCCCGCAAGACACAGTCGACAAACTCAGCCCGCAGAGCCTGGAAATCGTAGGCAGCGTGATGCTCGAATCCATGCGCATTCTCGATAGGATGGATCCACTGCCGCCGAAGTGAGCCCGCCCGCTCTGGAAGCCTGCTAATGAGGGTAGGGGGCGATTTTTCGCCAATTATCCTTTGGAAGACGCTGACATCATTGGAGTAATATTCAGCCGGGTAGAAGGGCTCCTTCCCTTTGTCAACTGATTTGGATGAACGATGGTACTTCCCAAAAAAGGTAGCGCGCCGGCAACCGGACTCTGGCTTGGCATATGGCAACGGCTGCGCAGTTTTCTTGAGCATTTTCTCCTCGATGTGGCTATGACGCTTTGCATTCTTGCAGGACTGGCGGTGTTCTGGGGGGCAATCAAGTTGCTAGCGGTCACCGGCTATCCTGTCGATTCGCTTCAGAAGTTGGAACAGATGCACTTCATTATTCACGTGGGTGGTGTTACTCGTAATTAGTGTAGATTTTGTTCTGAAGCTCACAATGTCGCTATGGAAGAATCGTTGACTTTCTGGAATCGCCTCTATGCCTTCTTCGTGTCCGACGACGAGGTTCGGTGGAAGGCAATGGGTTGGATAATGGCTGCCAGCGGTGCCATTGGGAGCGTCGACCTCGCGTTCTTTGGCGAATCTCTGGATCACGCTCTGGTCTCAATATTCTTCTTCGTCCTTCTTTCGTACCTCGGCTGCATAGCCTGGTATTGTTCGTTCAGACGACCCTCACATTTTATCGGGGGTACCCATATTTCGAGACGTGCGATGCTTCGATTGGCCGTGGCAGCCAGTATTGGCTTCGCGGTCTCGACGGGACTGGTCCGCAGGGCGACCTACGCGATGGAGTTCAGACTTGAAGAGGCCGCAGGGGACCCGACGAGTCCACTCAATATGGAAGAGGCCCGTCGTGTTCTTGAGAGAGCCCAAGCCGCGGAGATAAGGATCGCCCCGGCGACGATCAGAAAAACAGCAGGGAAGTTCATGATCGCAGCCAAAGAGAATCGAGGGGCATGGGACACTTCTATCGAATTTCTAAATTTCAAGTCATTCTTAAACGTCAGCCAGGATCCTTCGCGCACACTCAAGCAGATTCCGAAGGGTTCCAGCTTTATTTTTGCGAACCCGTTTCCTGAAACCATCATCAACGTGGCGTTGCTGGGCCTAACAACACCCGAACACGCACCTCAACTGAGACGCATCAGCTCAATCGAGCCCAACCCCAGCGATATTCAAGTGAGCATCCCTGCGTATCTCAAAATTCACGCCGGGAAGATCGTCATCGATGGCTTCTATTTCGATCACATAATACTCGACAGCACCCACGTCATTTACCATGGAGGTCGGGTGCGACTGGGCGACGTTTATTTCATTAACTGTACGTTTGAGTTCGAGCCAGAAGTAAACGATCGGGCTTTCCGATTCGCAGAGACGATCCTTGAAAGTGGGCCGGCCGTTACATTTTCCGCCTAGCGCTCATCCAGCAGTGGCGGGCGTCCAGTCCATCCGCCTTCCGTTTTGCGCTTTTCTAGCTTTTCATTTCTAATGCAGCCCATATGCGAACTGTGAAGACCCTGCTGTTTGCTGGCGTTTTCTGCTTCACCTGCCTTGCCGCCAATCCTCCTGCAGATCCCACTGCCGATACCAGTGAAGCGAATCAAGTGATTCAGGCGGCGCTGCAGCCTTCGGCGCTGGAAGCGAATCTCCATCGCTTGACCGACGAGATCGGCGGACGCGTCCCGGGCACGGTGGCGATGCAGCATGCGGTGACCTGGGGAGTGCAAGCCTTCACCGCCGCCGGCGCCGACAGCGTTCATACCGAAGGATTCACCATTCCGAACTCGTGGGCCGAAGGCGCGACCGTGATGAGCGCCACGACGGCTTACCAGGTCGACCCCTCGAAGGTGGGCGGGGGAACGGTGCTTTCGCCCTTCGCCGTGCGTGCGGTTTCGGTGGCGTGGGCTCCCGCGCTCGCCCCCGTAAAGCATGTTCCGGTCGTCGACGTGGGCGACGGAACCGAAGCTGATTTCAAAAAGGCAGGCGACATTTCCGGGAAGGTCATTCTGGTTCACACCACTGTCCTGAAAACTTGGGAAGATTTGTTTGCCGAATACGCGAAGGCGCCGCCGGTGATCGATCTCGCGGTAAAAGGGAAAGCCAAGGCCATCGCGTTCATGGCGACGCGCGAGCATGACATTCTCTATCGGCACACGAACTCTGGAGCGGGGGAAATCGATCGCCTGCCCATGGTCATCGTGGCGCGTGAAGACGGCGAACGGATGGCGCGGCTGCTCGCGGCCGGAAATTTGGTGTGGGCCGACCTGTCGATTCCGAACCAGCTGGGCGGCCCGATCAAGACGTCGAACGTAGTCGCGGAAATACGAGGCAGCGAGAAGCCCGACGAATTTGTAATCCTGGGCGCGCATCTCGATTCGTGGGAACTGGGCACGGGCGCACTCGATAACGGCTGCAACGCCGCTTTAGTGGTCGATGCGCTGCGGGCCATTAAGGCTTCCGGCGTGAAGCCGCGCCGCACCATCCGCTTCGTTCTTTTTTCCGGCGAAGAGCAGGGACTGATTGGGTCTCACGCCTACGCATTCACTCATCGCGCCGAACTCGACAAAGCTGCGGGAGTCATCGTGTACGACTCGGGCACGGGAAAGACCACGGGCTTTTCGCTGGGCGGTCGCAAAGACGTTGTCTACACTGCGAAGGATCTCATCGCCCCGCTGACGCAGTTTGGCGTAAAAGACTTGCTCACCACTATGGAATGGGGCACCGACCACTTCGACTTCATGCTGGAAGGCGTGCCCACATTCGTTGCCGAGCAGGATGAGGCGAACTATCTCGAAAATTATCACGCCATCTCCGACACCTACGACAAAGTTGATTTCGCGCAACTGAAGAAGCACGTCGCTGAGGCCGCAGCGCTGGGCGTTGGAATAGCCGATCTGCCGGCGAAGGTCTGGCCGCGCCTTACGCATGATCAGATCGAACAGACCATGCGTGAATCGAACAGCGTGGACATGCTCAAGGCGAACGGTATTTGGAATGATTGGGTCAGCGGCCAGCGTGGCAGAGCGAAATAGAATTGCTGATTGTTGATTGAAAGCCAGCACTGTTGTAGTGCCCGTTTTTCAATCAACAATCAGAAATCAGCGATCGACAATTCGCGACGGCGCTGCCAGGAATTCCATTGCTCTACTTCTGGATTCTCTTCAACATTTTCGTGCTCGGCATGCTGGTGATGGATCTTCGCCTCTTCCATCGCCGCGGCCACGTCATCCAGTTTCGTGAGGCGCTTCGATGGAGCGCCATGTATGTCGGGCTGGCGGTGGCGTTCGCGATTGGATTGTATTTCTGGCTGGGCCACCAGGCTGCGCTGGAATTCGTTACCGGCTATGTGCTCGAGGTTTCGCTCAGCGTCGATAATCTTTTTGTATTCCTGGTCATCTTCAATTATTTCGCTGTCCCGGAGGATCAGCAGCATCGCGTTCTGTTTTGGGGAGTTGTGGGCGCGCTGATCATGCGCGGCATCTTTATCGGAACCGGGGTCGGCTTGATCTCCCGGGTTCACTGGGTGCTCTACATCTTCGGAGGACTGCTGATCATTAGCGGCATCCGCTTCCTCGTACTCGGAGAACACAAGGTCGATCCCAGACGAAATCCGCTGGTCAGGGCACTGCGCCGCCTGATCCCTGTGACCAGCGACTACCAAGGTGGAAAATTCTTCGTCCGCAAACCGCAGGAGAACTCGCGCCTCTACGCCACTCCGCTGCTGCTGGTGCTTCTGGTTGTCGAGACCACCGACATCGTTTTTTCGGTCGATTCCATTCCCGCGATCCTGGCCATCACCCTGAATGCGTTCATTGTCTACACGTCGAATGTGTTTGCGATCCTGGGACTGCGCTCTATGTACTTCGCCGTGTCGGGGCTGATGAAGGTCTTTCGGTTCCTGCACTATGGACTCGCGCTGGTGCTGATTCTGGTGGGTCTGAAGATGCTCGCCGCTGACCATTTCCGGGTTCCAACCGCGGCCACACTCGCGGTTGTGGCTGGAGTGCTGTTGATTTCGATCCTGGCTTCGGTAGCTTTTCCATCCGATCGCCCGGCGTAGCACGAAATGTCCCTAGCGTAGAAGGGTTTTCTTCTGTGCAATTTGTTTCATCTAAGGACTTCCGGGGCGTTCGATCTGTGGCCTAACTCCATTCTGAGCAATGATATGCCGCCACTGGGAATTGGTCTTATATTTGCCACCTGATAACGCCGGAGCTAACCCGAACGCTCCGGAAGAAGAAGGGGCGCAAAACACTCATGCAAAGTCGCATCTGGCCTGCGATTCTCGCGCTGGTGCCCGCAGTAGCCCTGGCGGTGAGCACTCCCGCGACGCACCCGCCGTCGGCGTCTCTCGCGCAACGAGAGAACCAGGTATCGCGGACCCTGACCCGGGCTTCGCAGTTCGTGGACGTGCACCACATCAGCTCACGGCCGGACTGCGAAGAAGTTCGACCGCCTGAGGCCCTCACCACACCTGACCCGCTTTTCAGTCCGGCAGCTCGTGGCAAGAAAGTGAAAGTCAGCTTCATCATCGGAACCGACGGGCGAGTGCACAGCCCGCTCATTCTGGAGAGCGCGGGGCTTGCCGGCGACCGCCACGTGCTCGAGACCGTGCGTAGCTGGAGATATCGCCCCGCAACCTGCAACGGCGTTCCGACTGAGACGGAAGGCAAGATCGAGTTCTCCAGTCGATAAGGGGCCGATGGCGCGGTTCGGGGCGCTGGGCTAGAATGACGGCAGCCTGCGGAGTAATTCCGGCGGATACCGATTTTCGTGGATAAAGAAAAGAAAAATCCCGGAGCGTCCGGTTTGCCCGCGAGTACGCCCGAGTCGAATCCTGAGATGGAAGAATTCCTGCGCAAGCTGCAGCCGGAAATGCGGCGTCCCAAGCCGAGTGCAGACGCCATCGCGGCGGCGCTGGAAGCCGCGCAGCGTCTGGCGGCCGAGGCCGACGCGGAACAATCCGCGGATGACGCTCTGCAGGAACTCATCGGCAACGCCGGCAACGGCACCAAGGCTTGCGGCGTATGCGGTTACCACAACCGCGAGGGCAACAAGTTTTGCGGCATGTGCGGCATTTCGGCAACCGAGGCGGCCGTTGAGCCAGCTCCCGCCCGGCAACAGCGTCCTCCAGCGCGCGAGTTGACGCTCCCGCAGGATTTATTTCTCGATCACGAGCCCGAATCCAGACCGGCAACTATGCGGCCGACGGGGCAGGAAACTCACCACTACCATCATCACTATCACCACCATTATTTTCCCGGTGGGGAAGCAACGGCGGCGCGATCCGCTGTCGATCCGATGCGGGATGTGGTGCGGGACCCTGCGCGGGAGCTAGCGCGGGAAGACAAACTGCGACCAACTGCGGCGCTGCGCGGCGACATGAGCCGCGCCGAGGCTGCGGTCCGGCGCATCGCCCACGAGTGGGTGCTGGCCTGCAACACCAAGCACCTTGACGATCTGCTCGACCTTTACGTGCCTGACGCTCTCGTCCTCCGCTCGAATTGTCCTCCGGTGCGGGGCGCCGCGGCGGTGCGCGAATTTTTCTTTGGCGCGCTCGATGCGGGGCTCGGCGAAGCCGAAGTTGAACCACTGCGCGTGGAGGTTGTCGGCGATCTGGCCTACGAGGCGGGACGCTGCAAGGCACTGATTCCGGGCGCAGTGGGCAAGCGCCGCGAAGAACGCGGCAAATATCTGTGGGTGTGCGCGCGGCAGAGCAATGGCGAATGGAAGCTGGCGGCCGATTGCTGGTCCAGCGATCTGACGCTCAGCACCCAGGAATCTGACATTCCGCAGAATGCCGCAGTCAAGACCACCCAGCCGCGCAAGAATCCTTAATTGTCGTATGGGGCGGGCTCGTGTGGGGACGGACGCATTCGCCGGTCCCGCCAAGCGCAGCGAGCGCCTGCCACGGCCCTAGAGTGCCACCCCTAGTTTCGCTAGATCTCCCCGCAACAGCTCCAGGTTCTTCATCTCAATAGTATGCATGCCCAGCTTCGCTGCGCACTCCAGGTTGAGAGCACGATCGTCGATGAAGCAGCATTCTTCTGCAGGAATCTGCGTCGTTTCCAGCGCAAGGCGATAAATGTCGCGTTCCGGCTTCCGAAATCCCACATAGCAGGAACTGATGAAAATACGAAAGATCTTCCGCAATCCAAACTTTTCAATGCGCTGGTTATTGAGTTCGCGCGACTCGTTGTTGATCGTCCCCATAAAATAATTATTGGAGTCGGTTAGAGTCTGCGCGAACGCGAGCACGTCGGGAAATGGCTGCGACAGAGAAAACATGTAATCGCGGAAGGCTTCGCGATCGAACGGCCGCGGGCGGTAAAACACAGTGCGATCCAAATACTCGTCAAGCGTGATCTTGCCGCGTTCAAAGGAAGACACAACCATCTCGTGACGGTCGTGAAATTCTTCCTCGTCGAGGTGAAAGTGTTCGAGCGCTTTCGCGCGCTCGGTGCGGTCCCAGGCATTGGTGAGCAGGACGCCGCCGACGTCCCAGAAAATAGCGCGAATGGCAGGCAAGGTTCGGTTCTTCCTTTCTGATCCTTCTTTACCTCAGGCAATTACAGAAAGTGTAGAGGAAGGCTCGACGGAATGTCGGAGCGGCTCCAAAAAATGTGCTTGACGTATTCCGATATCGGAATATATATTCGGCTTATGGCGAGAGCAGCAACTACTTCGGATGCGTTCAACGCGGTAGCCGAGCCACGCCGGCGCGACATTTTGAAGTATCTGGCGTCAGAAGAGCGGGCGGTGGGCGACATCGTCACCGGCCTGGGGATGGAACAGCCTTCGGTATCGAAGCACCTGGGAGTTCTGCGCCGTGTTGGACTGGTGCGGGTGCGGCGCCACGGGAGGCATATGTTCTACCGAACGAACGGGGAAGCGATCCGGCCGATGTACGAGTGGACCAAAACCTTCGAACGGCTCTGGCAGCACCAGTTGAACCGAGTGAAAGAACACGCCGAGGCCAAACAGAAACTGTTGGACAGCAAGTAGTCAAACCGATCGATCAAGATCCGAATCTGAACAAGAGATCCCAAGGAGGAATGAGGAATGATGACTTCGACCGCAACTGCAGGCAGTGAGAACTTAACCGTAACCATTGAACAGGAAATCTTCGTAAAAGCGTCGCTGGCCGTGACATTCGACGCGCTGCTCGAGCAACTGGGCCCGGAGAACTCGACACCCGAACGGCCCATGCCGATGAAGCTCGAGGCCTGGCCGGGCGGACGATGGTACCGCGACCTGGGCGACAACAACGGCCATTTCTGGGGACATGTCCAGGCCATTAAGCGGCCCACTCTGCTGGAAATCACCGGGCCGCTGTTCATGTCGTATGCCGCCGTTTCGAACTTGCAGTACCGGTTGAGCGAGGAGGATGGCGGAACGCTGATCAGGTTTCACCACTTTGCCCTGGGCGCGATTCCTGATGAGCACAAGCAGGGCATGCAGAAGGGCTGGAACCAGATGCACGCGCGCGTCCGCGAGCGGGCCGAGGCCAAGGGCCGACGTTGAGGCCCGAAGTTTTTGTGTAGAGGAGGAATCTATGTGTCCAGCATGTATGGCTAGCGCAGCGCTGATGGCGGGTAGTGTGATGTCGACCGGCGGGATCGCGGCGCTGGCCGTCAGAGTTGTTCGCGGCAAGAAACTTGGCGAGGAAGAAAATTCGCAGAACGCGAAGAAGAACGACGAAAAGGAGAAATGACGATGGCAACGATGAACTTATCCTCTGTGGACCCGGCAACCATGAATAGCAAGCGGGAACCACCCGTGGTCGTATCCTCCGCCGAATGGCTGGCCGCGCGAAAAGAGCTCTTGGGTCGGGAAAAAGAACTCACGCATCTGCGCGATGAAATCAGCCAGCAGCGTCGCGCCCTGCCGTGGGAAAGAGTCGAGAAGCAATACGTTTTCGACGGACCTCGAGGCAAAGAAACACTCTCCGATCTGTTCGGCGGACGCAGCCAGTTGATGATCTACCACTTCATGTTTGGCCCGGGATGGAAAGAGGGTTGCCCGAGCTGCTCGTTCCTGGCCGATACTTTTGATGGAGCCACCGTGCATCTGGCGCAGCGCGACGTGACCTTCATGGCGATTTCCCGCGCGACCCTGCCTGAGATCGAGGCCTTCAAGAAGCGCATGGGATGGCAGTTCAAGTGGATGTCGTCGTTCGGAAATGAGTTCAATCGTGACTACCAGGCCTCTTTTTCGCCGCAGGAGATCGTTATTGGAAAGGTTTACTACAACTACGAGACGACGGAATTTCCGTCGGAGGAAGCTCCGGGCGCGAGTGTGTTTTACAAGAATGCGGCGGGCGAAATCTTCCACACCTATTCGACGTATGCGCGCGGGCTGGATGCGATGGTGGGCACTTATAACTGGCTCGACCTCACACCCAAGGGTCGCGACGAAGACGGCCTGGCGTTCACCATGGCGTGGGTTCGCCATCACGACAAATACGACGGGCAGCTTGTCGATCCAAAACAATTGTACGTGCAGCCGGCGAAAGCGGAGGCCTCGTGTTGTTCTGAGAGAGAACACGCTTGATGGGAATCAGCAGTGCTCGCAGACGGTCGTGCCGATTGTAGGGATCCTTCGACTTCGCTCAGGATCACAGGTGGGCGGAGTTAGTGTTTGTAGATGGTTGTGTCGGGATGGTAGTTGCGCCAGTCGAACCAGTAATCTTTCAGGGCGGGGACGCGATCGAGGCATTTGCCCTGCGAAGGCCCGGAGACGGCGCAACCCTGAAAATTCCACTCGCTCGCGGTCGTGGCGTCGAGCATGAGCCAAGGCTTTGGAGCTGCCGGGGTCGCGGGGCTGGCAACAGCGGGCTGGGCCGTCGCGCTCGGCGTGGCGGATGCGGTTGCGGCCGGCGCCGCAGCGGGCGTTGCGGGCGGGGGCGGCGCCGGATTCGGTTGGCTCTTCGGGTCGCCCTCACTCTTGACGCTGCTCTCGCTCTTGACCTCGCTCGCGCCACCAGGCTCGCCTTTCAGGAAGAACTCCGCATCCTTTCCGTCGATTCGACTGACGAACACGCGGAATGATTTTCCGTCGGGGCCAACCGCTATCAACAGCGGCGTACCCTGCACGCGCTCAACGACGGGCGATTCTTTCACCAGCGTGTCCCACGGATAGGCTCGACCGGGCCCGTCCATTTCTAGGCCAACGACCACGTCGCGAGACTTGAGTGGGGTCCCCGGAAAGCTGATCACGACTGGAAGCTTCGACACTCCGGGTTCCCAGTTGCTGTCGTATTCCTTCGCGTACTTCGGCACTTCTTTCAGCACCTCCGCTACGACCGGAGCGTCAGAAACTTCCGACTTCCATTCGCCGAAAGTCAGTTCGTCACTCAAGACCAGTTCCAGTGACGCGCCCCGCAACGGGCCGGAGATGGCTTTGCCGGTGATCTGCTGCCACCACGTGCCGGTTTCCTTGTCACGCATCAGGAAATTCTGGTTGTTGATGCCGGCCAGATAAAAATGCAGCACTCTCCCGTTCACGGTTCGTGTCCACACCAGACCGGTGTGACACAGCGTTCAATAAGTCGCGGCGATAGGGACGCCGCCAACCACGTCGTTCAATACGTGATGGTAGGCCATCTCGCGGATGGGGTAGGCGCGCGCTTCAGCGCCAAAACGGACGGCAAGAATCATTTCGCCGTGATCGAGCTTGCTGGCCGATGCGGACTCGAACTGCGCGCTGTCCACGGGATGGAACATCCACTCAAAATAATTAATGCGGGCCATGGCAGCCGAAAACGCCACCGGCACCATCACCAACACGAGCACGATCTTCTTCCATATGCTGATGCCGCCCCACACTGCGACTATGAACAGGAGACAAACGCAAGCCGTCGCCAGAGTCACCCAGGGAGCACGCTGCCGCAGGGCCATCGCCCAAGCCAGCGCTGCCGGAGTCTGGTGGCGGAACGGCTGGATGATGAACGCGGGAACGAAAAACCATGCGATGCAGATAACCGCGGACGCGCAGAGAACCAGCCACCAATATCCGTAAGAACCGCGACGATCTGAATCCTGTAGCATCTTGAATTCGCCGTAAGCGCCCGCTGCGAATGTGCCGGGCGCGGCTTTGATTGTACTGAATGCACAAATAAAATGCCCCGGCTTGCGCAGAAGCGAGCCGGGGCAGTGGAACGACTTTCCCAATATTTACTGCGGCGTAAAGTTCTGGTGATAGCTCAAGTTGTCGATGTCCTGGAACTGTGGTGTAGCCGGCGGTAAGTTAGCCGGCGTCAGGAACAGCACATCGAAGTAGTAGTTTCGTGGCGGAGGAGCGTACACGTCACCGCCCGGCCCGTCTTTGTACGTACCCGTGTCGTACTCGGAGTAGTACATGCTGACCAGCGAGCCGTCGTAGTTCAGCGTCTGGCCCCAGCTTTCCAGGTAGCGCAGGAAGTTGTGCATTCCTCCGTCGGTGCCGAAGTCGTTCGCAACGCTGGTGAAGCCCGGCTGCGGGAAGGGAACGCTCTTGCCGGCAGAGATGGCGGTGCGGTAATAGGCCTGGGCAGCCGGAGTACGGTTGCCGGAAACGTCTGGGTAAACCAGACTCGTGTAGTCACTCCACGAGTTGGACAGAACCGTGACCGAGTCGGCGATGACGGACGCTGCGGAGTGGGGGGTCTGAGTGGGAGTTACGGCCGTGGCCGTGCCCCAGAACGGATCCACCGCACTACTGTTGTAATTGCCCTGGATGTACACCGGGTTCTCGGAAACCACCGTGAACCCACCGCAACCCGTGGGGTTGACCGCGCTTTGCGAACATCCGCTGGCAGGCGGCATTACGGGCAGATAGCTCACTCCGCCCGCGCTCATGCCGGCATCGACGAGCTTCAATACATGGCGAGCTCCGCTTACCGGATTGGCCGCGCCTTCCTGGTCGCTGGGGTTGGTAAGCAGCACTCCGGTGGCAGTGTTATAGGAGGCGCAGTCCACGGAGGTTCCCAGCCCCGGGTTGGCGACGTTGATCCGCTTGTAGCCATTCAGCGGAATTGTGTTGGTGTTGACGCCGAACCCATAACCCAGGTTCTTCTCGCCCCAGTTGTCGAGGAATCCATTCTGGTCGACGTCTTCCGGCGAGTAGGAGTAGTAACTCCTCGGCTCGAGAACTCCATCCGGGGTGGTAGAGGTCAGGATGGCCGCCGAGTTGATCGTATCCTCCAGACCTGATTCTCCGCTCTTCACGCCGGCCGGAGTCTGGCCGCCGTTGGAGGGGTTGGGATCGGTGATCATGCCGCGGTGGTCGGAGAAGTAGACCACGTAGCCGTTGTTGGCGGTGTAGTTCACATTCGAGCCGCTACCGGCGATGTGGCCACCAGGCAAAGCTGCGCCACCCAGCCACCGGGCCAGGTTACCCACATCCAGCTCAACCGCGTTCATAATGCCCTGGACCGAACAGGAAGAATAGGTATTGTTGCCGTTCACGGTGTTGGCCACTACGTTGTCGCGCATTTCGCCTTCGCGCGCATCGTAGAAATTAATCGGCCACCAGTTGCCTGAAGTGGCCACGCCACCATGACCCGTCGCCGCGCCCAGGGTGGGGCGCAGCTGCTGCAGGATAAGAATCGCATTCGGGTCGACAGCGTTCGAATTCGGAGTGGTAGGCGGATTGTTGAAGATGCGACCGAAGCCAAATCCCAGCCACTCGTTGGTGACGCCCACCCAGCTTGCCGGTGCGTCGCAAGGAACAGTGGAGCAGTATTCCACGCGGATCCATGGACCGCCGGTCGCGGCGCTAGCCATTTGGGCTACGCTGGTGGGATTGCTGGTCAGTTCTCCGATCAGCGGAAATCCCGTGGCCGTCCAGTTTTTCAGTCCGGTGTCGGTGTAAGGATTCACCCAGCCGTTGTTCCCGAGAGTACCCACGCCGGGGGTAGCCCAGCCAAAATATTCGGTTGCCCCCGAGGTCAAAGCATAGCTGGTCGCCGCGGCGGTGGGGAACTCGTAGTCATTGGCGTCGAGCGAAGCCGTTCCACGATCGGGATGCAGATCGGCGAGGGTATCGGCGATCAGAATCCGGATTTGCGCCTTGTTATACAGACGCGACGTGCCGAGTGCGCTGGTGGGCGACTCGGCGGGTTGTGGCTTGCGGATGATCGAAATCGGATCGGTGCAAGGCGGCGGGTTGCTGACGCAGCTGTTCTGCACGAACGGCAATTGCATGTTCTTGGCGCCGGTCAGCGAGTTGGTCAGAAACCCGTTCAGAGTGCCGGAGGAAAGGCTGGGAAAATTGATGTTGGCCGCGCCACCCACGGAGGGATAGCCGCCACTCCAGCTGGCGTCGCCGGGAATCGTTGCAGCGCCGGGAAGAGCGAAGCAGTTCGGCTCCGCGGCGGGCGGAATCGGACTCAGCGCGCAGCCGCCGCTGGCTTTAGGAACATAAACCGTGCCGGCGTATCCCACCGAAGTCAGGTGGCCGTTTTCCAATTGATCCATCACGATCTGCTGAAAGGCCGAGATCTTGTCGTTGAATACCAGGTTGGCGCCGGAGGCCAGGAAAAGATTCTGGTTGGTGTGCACGCGGCCGCCAAAGGCGAAGTTCGGACCGGCGAAATAGGAGCAGTCATAACCGCAGAACACGCCAAACTGAAAGACCGGAATCAGCGCAACTTCAATGTTGCGCGTGATGTTGATCGCGGCCCCGGCCGGGCGGGTGGCGTTCACCTGCAACGTCATGGGAATGAGTTCGGCGTACAACCCCTGATTCGAACCCGAGCTGACCGTGTTCCAACTGGTGGCCGGCTGGCCGCTGCCGTTCAACGGATAAGTGATGTTCTCGCAGTAGCTCATGTTGGGGACCATGGCCGAGGTCGGGGCCAAGGGCGAGTTGCACGCGGGAGTTACCAGAGCTTGAATCTGGGCATTGGTAGGGGCCTGAAACTGGCTATACAGTGACGAGAGGTCCGAGGTCAGTTTCTCCATGCCGGATTCAGCGCCATAGAAGGCCAGGTTCGACTCCATGTCGTTACCGCCCATGCGGGCTTCGTTGCTGACCATGAAGAGCAGCCCGGCGGCCACGCCTGATAGCAGCACCATAATGAGTAGCGCTGCAATCAGCGTGAAGCCTTTCGAACCACTTTTGCCCGAACCATTTTTTCCCTGTGCCATTTTTCCCTGTCCCATTGAGTTAGTCTCCTGCCCCAAAGAAAGCGTTACTGATAACTGTTGCGAAATGCCATGTTGCGCGCGCTGATGTCGGTTGCCAGATACATGTTCTGCGACTTATTGCCGTTGTTGATGATGCTCTGGCCCATAACCACCAGGTTGATCTTTTGAATATTGTTGGGCGATTCGCCCACGCCGATAGGGTTGGCCTGATTGGCATCCAGGGTTCCACTTATCTGGTTGTAAGTGTCATAGGCGAACTGCAGATTGATGATGTCATCGGCCACGGGAACGGGAGTGAGTCCATTGACCTGACGCATGAGGCGTGGTGTCTGGCCCGCGCCAGGAACGGTCAGGTAATAGGTCACCACAAATAGGCGGTAAGCCACCGTGTTGGCTCCGCCGGCGATGGCCTTGATGTTGTTGGTGGCGGCCGCGCTCTGATTCATGTTCAGAGGATCGAGGTCGGCAAAAGCAATGGTGCCCGTAGTGACAGCGTTGCTCACGGTGGTGGCCTCGCCCACGGCTGTGCCCAGGTTGTTGCTGAGCATGATGAGGTCACCCTTCTGGATGCCGCCCGCGGCGGTAATGAGGGGAGGCGAAGGATAGGCAACACTGGGGGTGAAGACAACGGACGTTCCGGCGGCGTTGGGGGTCACGGTGTACTCAAACAGCGGAAAGTTGTAGTCGCAATACGCCACGGTGACGGCGTCGTTGACCGCCGGCGCCGGCGCTGCAGGAATGCTGGCGCCTGCTTCTACGCCGTCCAAGTAGCCGGGAATGATTCCGTACATATAGTTCCCGGGGTAGTCGAACGAGGTGATATGGCAGGTGCCGCCCTGATCGCAGCCAAACTTGGAGAGGCTGCTGCCCGCGCCCGAGGGCAACTGGATTCCTCCCGAAGGCATTCCGGCACCGGCCATGCTGAGGTCTTTCGTCATAAGATCGACGGCGGCCCGCATGTCCTGTTGGTTCTCGGCGCGCTGGGTGACCAGCATGACCGAGTTCATGCCGCTCTTGAACAAGCTGGCCATAGCCGTCATGACGAGCAGTCCCAGCGACACGGCAACCATAAGTTCCATCAGCGAGAAGCCCTGTTTCGGGTTTTGTTTTTGCGTTCTCATGTTTTCCATCCTGGCCTCTAGCGGAAAGCTGAAATCAACGAGTCGACCGTGTAGACCCGCGGAACCGAGGAACTGCCGCTCACGTAAGTGACGGTGACATTGATCTGCCTGAGATTGGGGTTGATGGAGCCGTCTGTGTTCAGCACCGGGGAGATCGTGATCTGGCGAGTGAAATTGTTCAAGCTCATGGCCACGTCGTCGGGCGTCCCCAGGATGCCGTCAGGGCCGGGCATCACCACACATTCCGGTCCGGCTGCGCAGGGTCCGGAACCGGGGAAGTTGAGGTCATCGGCCGTGTTGACCAGCCCGTCAGGACCGGCGGCCAGAAGTTTGGTTGAGCCGTTGGTGAAAATTCCACCGCTGGAGATGTTGGCGATTTGTGCAAAGCTGATCTGTTGCGTGTTCCGCGCGGTGTAGACGCTCTCCAGGGCCTGCAGCGTCTTTTCCCGGGCGATCAGATTGAGTTGAGCGTTCTGGGTCGATCCAACGGCCGTGGCAAAGGTGGCGACGAGCGTCAAGATGCCGATGCCCATGATCGCGATCGCAATCATGACTTCAATCAGCGTGAAGCCGCGCTGCCCCGAAGGCCGTACTGAAGTATCACTGCTGCGTTTGATCATTGTTGCACCCACTTATTGACTCCGGCCTGTAGATAAACTCGCCAGCCGCGGATTCTTCCCGTCGTGCCCCACACAGTAAGAGCGCGCGAGCGGTAATAATCGTTAATCCGGGAGACGTATACGATGCCGCTGTTGTAGTTGCCCAAGGTATCCTGCGAAGAACCGTCGGGCATGAACATGACGTAGTTCTGGCTGCCCAGTCCCATGCCTTGGTCGAAGTCCATCGCGGTCACACCGGTGCCGAATCCATCCGGAGCCGCCGCCGGGAACCCGGGTTGAACCGCGAACTTGATGTCGGGCGGCAGCGTATACGAGGCCACGAACACCGGCGCCGGCGACACTGGAATCGCGTAGTCCCAACGCGTCACCGTCATGGTGCCGGGAGCGGTGAAGGTGACGATGTAGCGTTTGCTGGTGGAGACGGCCAGGTTCCGGTAATTCCGCAGAACCGACAACGTCGTGTCGTACGCCTGATCGACATGAGTCTCTTGCAGCATCGGCATCAGGGTCATGACACTGACGCCCGCCACCGTCAGACCAATGCCAATCACAATCATCATTTCCAGCAGCGAGAAGCCGCGATTTTTTCTCGATCTCATAAGTCTCTTTCGAGGGGAGGAAGAGCGGTCTTAAAGAAGGCGCTCGCACTCCCGTTAGCCTGGCCAACACGGAGCAGGATCGCAGTTCCCGCACAGAAATACAGAGCGGGCGCGCTTTCCTTCATCGCGTCATTGGTCATCGTAGGAACAGATCGGGGTTGCGTCAAAGCACGACAGGTCAATGCCCGCGTGTTGGCCTTTTGTAAGGAAGGTGGTTACGGATGTCACCGATTGAGAACGCATCGGTTAGCTGCAACTAATCCGCACACGACCATTCGCTTCGTGACCCCGGTAACTTGTCGCAGGAACGGGTGGAAACCTAGGATGGGTGGCAGGTATGACTCTATCTGCCTTGCTAGTGTGCGTTGAAGAGGCTCCGGCCGAGGTATTGCGCCGCGTGCTGGAAGAACTCAGCATTCGAGTCGAGCCTTGCCCGGACTTCGTGCGCGCCGCCATTCGGCTGGCGCAAGAGCGCTTCGACGTGGTGATTGTCGACGGGGATTCCAATCGGGAGGTGGTCTCACTGTTGCGCGAAACCCGTCTGTCGCGGCTGAACGACGCCACGCTGGCGGTCGCGGTGGTGGCTGGGCAGGACAACATCCGCGAGCTGTTCTCCATGGGCGTCAATTTCGTTCTCTACAAACCAGTGGCCTACGACCGGGCGGTGAGCAGTCTGCGCGCCGCGCGCGCGGTGATGCGCAAGGAAAAACGCAAGAGCGCCCGCGCTGCTGTGCATACCCAGGCCACCGTCGATTACGCCAATGTCCAGCAGGACCGGGCGACGCTGATCGATCTGGCGCAAGAAGGCATGCAGGTGCAGTTCGGAAAGAAACTGCCGCCCACCAGCAAAGTTTATTTTCAGTTCAAGCTGCCGGGCCAGTCGGCCAGCGTTCGCCTGTCGGGTCAGGTGGTGTGGCAGGACTGGAACGGCCGCGCCGGCGTGCAGTTTGTGGATGTCCCCACGTCTTCCCGCCGTGTGCTGACGGATTATCTCGGCGCCAACTTGCCCAGTGAAAGTCAGCCGGAACAGTTTCCCGATGTGACCGTGGAAATCGAAGAGCCGCGGCAGTTGGCCACCATGTCCGTTGCCGAGCAAACTCACGGCAGCCGACGAAAGCAAAAAGCGGCCGTGGCAGATGCTGTTGAATCTGCGCCTGATCCTGACCACCGGAAGCAGATCCGTTACGCTTGCCGATTGGGCGCGGAGGTCTACCGCACCGGCGTTTCTGTGCCGCACCACTGTTGCCTGACCGACCTGAGTTTCGGCGGATGCTATCTGGAAGTTCCGGCGCGGTTTCCTGAGGGCGCGTCGGTCGAGATTGTAGTTCGAACCTACGATATGAAATTGCAAGTGCGGGGCACGGTGCAGGCTTCGCATCCAGGTTACGGGATGGGTGTGGCGTTTAAGTTGACCACCCGCGAAGAACGGGACAATGTGAAGAAGCTCACCGACTTCGTGGCGTCGACCACAGAACCTTCGAGCTAGGAAAACTCGCTCACCTTCGAATATTCTCTGCGTCGAAACTTTGATGCGACATCTGATCGTCCTGCTGTTGCTTGCCATCCCTGCTGTTTCTCGAGAGGTCTCACTCGAAATACGCGACCCGGGCCAGAGCGGAGACTCTCGGCAGGCCGATCTAGCCACCTGGAAACGGATTATTGTCTACTCGTTTGGCGCCACGGAGGGCTTCCTGCTCGACCGCATGAATCCGAACTGGAAGACTCAATACTTCCACAAGATGGTGTCGACGGATTCGTACTTCGAACCGGGGAAATAGTGTCGGTTATTTCGAGACCGCTTCTTCGGCCACGGCCTGCTGGAAATAATCCAGCGATTTGCGCAGGCCGGTCTCCAGATCGATCTTTGGCTCCCAGCCCAGCAACCTACGCGCCTTGGTGATGTCAGGACGGCGCTGTTTGGGGTCATCTTGCGGCAGCGGCTCGTAGCGAATCTGGCTCTTCGAACCGGTCACTTTCAACACCAACTGGGCGCACTCGAGCATGGTGAATTCGTTGGGATTGCCAATGTTCACCGGCAGATGCTCGTCGGATTTCGCCAGCCGCAGGAAGCCGTCGATCTCGTCGCTCACGTAGCAGAAACTTCGCGTCTGCAGGCCGTTGCCGTAGACGGTGAGTTCTTCGCCGCACAGAGCCTGCTTCATGAAATTCGGGATCACGCGACCATCGTTGATCTGCATGCGCGGGCCGTAGGTATTGAAGATGCGGACGATGCGCGTATCCACCTGATGATAGCGGTGGTAGGCCATAGTGGCAGCTTCGGTGAAGCGCTTGGCTTCGTCGTAGACGGAACGCGGGCCGATGGAATTGACGTTGCCCCAGTAAGCTTCGGTCTGCGGATGCTCGAGCGGATCGCCGTAACACTCGGAAGTGGACGAGACCAGATATTTCGCCCCATACTTGCGGGCCAGGTCGAGAGCGTTGAAAGTGCCGAGAGAGCCTACCTTGAGAGTGGGGATGCCGTGAAGCATGTAATCGACGGGACTGGCGGGGCTGGCGAAGTGAAAGATGTAGTCAAAGCGTCCGACGTCGAAAGGCTCGCAAATGTCTTTCTCTATCAATTCGAAGCGCGAGTCGTTTTTCAGGTGTGCCAGTTCCAGGTGCGCCAGGTTCAGGTGCGCGAGGTTGGCGCGGCGGCCCGTCAGCAGATTGTCCACCGCAACCACATTCCAGCCGTCGCCGAGCAGCGCGTCGCAGAGATGGGATCCCAGGAATCCAGCGCCACCGGTCACTACCGCGCGTTTGGCTGTCATGCTTTGGTGCCGTTCTTCAAGGCTGCTGCGGGAACGCCGTCAGGGTGAGCGGCGGCGCGGCCAACGCTATAGTAGGTGAAACCTTGCTCGGCCATCACCTCAGGATCGTATAGATTCCGTCCATCGATCACGATGGGATACTTGAGTTCCTGGCGTAGACGGCCGAGATCGAGATTGGCGAATTCCTCCCATTCGGTGAGGATCAGCAGCGCGTCGGCGCCGTGCGCGGCTTCGTACGGGGAGTTCACGAAAGCGATACCCGACGGCATCAACTGCCGGGTGCGCTCCATGGCCGCGGGATCGTAAGCCGTGACTTTGCTGCCCTCCTGCAAGAGCGCTTTCACCAGAAACAGCGCAGGAGATTCGCGGATGTCGTCGGTACCGCCCTTGAAGGCCAGCCCGAGCACACCCAGGCTCTTGCCGCGCAGAGTCCAGAGTGCGCTGTGCACTTTGCGCAGAAAGCGCTGGCGCTGGTCTTCGTTGATCTTCATGACTTCATCGAGCAAGCGGAAATCGTAGCCACTCTCGCGAGCCACGGCGCGGAAGGCCATCACATCTTTGGGGAAGCAGGAGCCGCCGTAGCCGATGCCGGGGTTCAGGAACCGGGCTCCTATGCGTGAATCGGTTCCGATGCCGTGAGCCACTTCATTCACGTCGGCTCCCACGGCCTCGCAGACCGAGGCCACAGCGTTGATGAACGAAATCTTCATAGCGAGGAAAGCGTTGGAGGCATGCTTGATCAGTTCCGCGCTCTTGGTGCTGGTCACAATTATGGGAGGAGGAACCTGAGCGCGGTCGGGTTGGGGGATGCCGTCGCTGCGCTGATAGTAGTTGCCGCCGGTCAGGGGCGCGTAGACTTCGCGCAAAACTTCGGCCGAGCGCGCGCTGTCGGAGCCGATCACGATGCGATCGGGAAACATGAAGTCGGTGACGGCCGAGCCCTCGCGCAGAAACTCAGGATTGGATGCAACGTCGAACAACTCGGGGTCGGTGCCGTTGCGGAGGATAATGCGGCGCACCCAGTCGCTCGTGTAGACCGGAACTGTGCTCTTCTCGACGACAACTTTGTAACTGTCGATGCCTCCGGAAATTTCGCGGGCCACCGATTCCAAGTACGACATGTCGGCTTCTCCGCTCTCGGTAGGCGGCGTGCCGACCGCGATGAAGATGACCGAACTGAGGCGGGCCGCCTCGGTCAGGTTGTCGGAAAAAGTGAGGCGCTGGCCGCGGTGGCGGCTGAGGAGCTCGGGCAGAAATTTTTCGTGAATGGGTACTTCGCCGTTGCGCAGAGCCGCCAGCTTTTCCTGGTCATTGTCAACCAGGATGACGTCGTGCCCGAGATCGGCAAAACACGTACCCGCCACTAACCCTACGTATCCGGAACCTACCACCGCAATCCGCATCGGTTTGATCCTCTGGGAGACTCAACAATAATAATGCGACGCGCCACGATTGAATCTTACCGGCTCGCCCTGATTTTACAAATTCTCCGGCATGGTTTGCTTTCTGGCAAAGAAAAACGTAAAGGGGGTGTGTATTTGATCGCCAAAACGGGAATGCCGCGCGTCTTGCCTGGGATTGCTCTTCGCGTGTCTCGGGACGTGGATCGCACTCATCTCGATTGATGTTTCGCCTTTGAGGTTGACATCCTGGGGGATTCGCGCAAAACTCCGCATAATGACGGGCAGCCACTGACCAAGGTCCTGTATGCCTCAAAACCCAATGCTGCAGCCCGATTCGTACGACTCATCATCCTCCTGGGATGAGAGATCGCATCAGAAATCGGACGAGAAATCCGGAGCGGGGAAATCAGCAGCCCATCTGGGCGATGTGGTCTCAGCGGGCGATCCGCGCGATGTGGCGGAAGTGGCGCGAGCGCTTGCGGCCCACGGCGGCGGAGAAGCTTCGTTCGAACTTGCCCTGGATTTGATTCTGCACGAAGTGGTCGAGCAAGCGCGTTTGGCCACGGGAGCGACCGGAGCAGCCATCGCATTGGCGAGAGCAGGGGAGATGGTGTGCCGCGCCACCAGCGGTCCGGATGCTCCGGACCTGGGCGTTCGGCTCGAGACCGCGTCGGGCCTTTCTGGCGCCTGCCTGCAGACGGGAACGGTTCAGCTCTGTGGCGACACGGAGGCTGACCCGCGAGTAGACGCTGCGGCCTGCCGCCGCCTAGGAGTGAGATCGATTCTGGTGCTGCCGCTGGGCGACGGGCCGCAGCCGTTCGGAATTCTGGAGGTTTTTTCTTCGCTGCTCGATGCCTTCGGCGACCACGATGTGAGCTCGCTGAAGAATCTGGCGCGCCGCGTAGTCGCCCCGAACGTGACGGCTAGCTTCGCAAGTACAACGGGAACGGAGCGGTTCGCTCCAGTTCAGGCGTGCGTGGACGACATGCCGGTTGCGCCTGAGATTGCGCAAACGATCGAATCGACGGCTGTGCATGAACCGGAAGCAGTTGCGGAGCTTGCCGCCGCGCCTGCAGCAGATGGCGGATTCAAAAGGGGCACAGACCTCTGGGCCGCATTTCTGGTCGTGCTCGTGATCATGACCGCGATCGTGTTAGGGCTGGCCCTGGGCTGGCGCGGAGCGACCGTTCGTGGTGTGAATGGAGGATCGCCCGGGGGAGCTTCGCAGGCGCCCGCGAGCGCTTCGTCGGCTGATAAAACGGCTGACAAATCGGCTGACAAAACGGACGGTGCGGCTGACTCCCAGGCGGAACAGGAAGCGCCCGGCGATTCGGCGACGCCCGCGAAAAGTGGTTCGTTCTCGCAGCAGGGAAGTGTAAAGGCGGCGACTTCGGTTGAGCCACCGAGTGGCGGCTTGGTCGTGACTCAGAATGGCAAAGTAATTTACCGGTTGTCGCCGGGACAGTCTGCGGCCGAGGCCGGGAATAAGGCGAGTGGAAACGGCGTGCCACGGCCAGAATCAGGTGCAGCAGCCTCGCGACTGATTCATCGCGTGGAACCGGTATATCCGGAGGGAGCACGCACGCAGCACATTCAAGGCCTCGTGACCTTGGACGTTCAAATCGGGGGCGAGGGAGCCGTCCACAATATCGCCGTGGTCGATGGAAACGCGACTCTGGCCGAAGCGGCCGTTCAAGCAGTAAGGCAGTGGAGATATCAACCGTATTCGGTGGATGGGCGACCCGCCGAAATGCAGACCCGAGTGACGATCCGATTCACGCTTCCCTCGAACTAGTGGCCCGCAGGGTCATGGGTGAGAGCGACCACAACGCTCTTGTCCATTGAAAACAAGCCATTTAGCTCGGTAACATAAATTGTTGGTTACTACCACTTTCTTCCCATTGCACACATTGCGGAACTGGATTAGACTGTCGCTAACTTGATGTACGAGTTGCGCGCTGAGTTTGTTGGACGATCTGGCTAGTTGTGCTGAATACCCCACGAATGAAGCCCCGCGACGGGTTCTCCTTAGTTTCAAACCGACGCAGAGTTTAGCGTCGACGGGCCATTATCAGGGCCAAGCATTTTCAGTCACCAGGAATTTGGAATCGAAAGGGCGAAGCCACGAAAGTAGAGACTTCGCCAGTGCGAAGATTTAGAAACTTTGTTGTGAAGCGGACGTAAGCCCGCACTCCCCCCGTTAGCGCCGGAACCTCCTCCCCCCTAGGTTCAAAGGAAGAAATCCGTACGGATTTCGTCAGGATCCCTTATGCATGTAAATCGCAGACTGTATACGAACGGGGTCAAACTGTTCGATCTGTTCTTGATGGCGATTTCTTTCGCGGTCTCGACACTGACTCAGTATCACCGGGTGGGGAGCTTCAGCTTCGCCGAGTTTCTTAAGATGTCGGCGACGATCGGTGACTTCTTGCTGTTTTTGGCTCTTCTGGGGATTTGGCATCTCCTCTTCCACTGGTTCGGGTTCTATGTCTCCAGACGGTTTGTTGCCAGCCGGTGGGAGGAGATCTGGGACATCGCCAAAGCAACGACTGCAGGCGCTTTGGTGGTTACGGTCTCCGGCTTAGTGCTTCATCCTTTGCTGGCTAGCCGGCCCTTCCTTGCGATGTTCTGGATTTTGGCGACATTGTCGCTGGTCCTGGGTCGCATGGGGATTCGCGCCGGACTGGCCTATGCGAGGCGGCATGGGCGCAATACCCGCAACATGCTGGTAATTGGAACCAATGCGCGCGCCGTTCAGATGGTGCAGCGGATTCAGCGCAAGCCGGAACTCGGCTACCGCGTGCTGGGATTCGCCGACGAAGAGTGGCTGGGGATGGAAGAATTCCGTAAGCACGGTCATTCCCTGGTTTCCGACCTCGATGCCTTGCCCACTTATGTCCGCCGCAACGTGGTGGATGAAGTGGTGATCGCGCTGCCCATTCGTTCCTACCACACGTTTGCATCGGAAGTCGCGTCGGCCTGCGAACAGCAGGGCATTGTGGTGCGATTCCAGTCGAACATTTTCGATCTGAAAGAGGCGCGGCAGCGAACCGAAGAACTCGACGGCGATCCGCTGATCAGCCATGAAAGCACGATCACCGATTTCTGGGGATTGATGGTCAAGCGCGCGATCGACATCGTAGTCTCGCTGACGGCGATCATTGTCTGTTCGCCAGTACTGCTGTTGACGGCCCTGCTGGTGAAGCTGACTTCGCCAGGGCCAGTTCTCTTCGTGCAGAAGCGTTTGGGACTGAACAAAAGAATGTTCAACATCTACAAGTTCCGCACCATGGTGCCTGACGCTGAAGCGCGTCTGAAGGATCTCGAGCACAAGAATGAAGCCGACGGGGCGGTGTTCAAGATCAAGAACGATCCGCGCATCACGCCCATCGGCGGGTTCCTGCGTAAGACCAGCATCGATGAGCTGCCTCAGCTCTTCAACGTGCTGAAGGGCGAGATGAGCCTCGTGGGTCCGCGGCCGTTGCAGGTGCGCGACTACGAACTGTTCGAGGTTCACTGCCAGGACTGGCAGCGAAAGCGTTTCAGTGTCCGCCCTGGCATCACCTGCCTGTGGCAGATTATGGGGCGGAGTTCCACCACTTTCGAACGGTGGATGGAACTGGATCTGCAATATATTCGAACCTGGTCGGTGTGGCTTGACCTGGAGATCTTGGCCAAGACGCTTCCTGCTGTGCTGCGGGGGTCTGGCGCCGCTTAAGAAATCGAGTTGTTATCAAGGCTTAGCTGCTTTTTCACATCCCGCTGCGACCTTGGATTCGAAACTGGACCGAGGTTGCAGCGGGAATTTTCTTTGGAGGGAGCCTTTCTGTGCACGGGCGAGAAGCGCCGCGAGCACGGTTGAGCCGCGGCCCGGCGTGGTAAACTCGTTCCACTAAAACTGGATTGTCGGGCCGATTCGGCGTTCCAGTTCCTGTTCTTGAGGAATATATGAAACCAGCCATCGAGACGCCGAGCGGCGTTTCCGTTGATCCCTATCAGAAAACCGTTTGCTGCCTGCGTTGTGAACAGAAGCTGCAACGCTATCAACTGATGCGTGCCAGCCTGGCACCGGGAGTCTCCGGACACGCTATTCTGTCTTGCCCGCGCTGCGGCCATGTGGAATTCGTTGCAGACTCCAGCCCCCTGCTGCAGAGTTTGGAGTTGGTCGCGGTTGATTCGGGAGACGGGGACTAGTCGGATCGCGAATCCTTATGCAGAAGCGCGGCTGATCCGCGCCGCCATTTGTTATTCCGATCGGTATCCTTCGACTCCGTTGCGGCAGCATTTCGCGATTCTGCCATTCCATTCCATTCTGGATCTGAGTCCTCGCGGTCTAGAACGGAATATCTTCATCCGTGATCGGTCCTGCTCCCGCCGGTTCGGGCTCGGGCGCGCGCTGGTCAAAATTGTCGCCGCCCCGCGCCGAAGAGGAAGATCCGCGCGAGCTTCCCGCGAAATCGCCGCCACCACCGCCCTCACCGCGTCCGCCCAGCAGAATTAGGTCGCTGGCCACGACTTCGGTCATGTATTTCTTCTGGCCGCTGGTCTTGTCGTCCCAAGAGCGGGTCTGTAGGCGGCCTTCGATGTATACCTTTCCACCCTTCTTCAGATACTCTCCGGCAATTTCTGCCAGACGCTGCCAGAGCACGACGTTGTGCCACTCGGTGCGGTCCTGCCACTCGCCGGCCTTGTCTTTAAAACGCTCGTTGGTGGCGATGGTGAGTTTTGCCACGGGTGTGCCTTGCGGGGTGTATTTGACTTCAGGATCCTTGCCCAGATTTCCGATCAGTTGAACCCGGTTCAGACTCTTGCCAGCCATGTCGATGCTCCTTTGCCGGGGTTCACTATAACAGAATGAGGCCGGTGGAGATCGGGTGCGACTCGCAAACTCGGCAGGGAGTATCATTTTGGGAGGGGGCTTTGAAGTGCCGCTTCACCCCCGATTGTTCGTAGGAGGGCGTATGTCTCTCTCCGTTGATCTCCTCTCGCGCGGCTTTTCAAGATTCGCCGGACTTGCGCTAATTCTCGCCGCGCTTCTCGTGCTATCGGGCTGCTGGGTGTCATCCATCAATGCCTTATACGATGAAGGAACCTGGGATCATCCTCATAAGGACCCCGACGTGGTTCTAGACCGGGGCCTGATTGGTTTTTGGACTGTGACCGACAAGAAATGCACCACGGTGCTTACCGTTGCGCTAGAGAAAGACGTATACGACATGCAATCGACTGAAGAGGGTGAGGGATGCGACGAGGACAAGTCGCATCGACGAGCCAAGCTGATGAAGCTGGGCACGCATTACTTCTTAGACATCGAACCGCTGCCCGACGATGTGTGCGATATGTGCGCGGCGAAACACGACATCCTTCTCGCGAAATTCGACATGGCCACGCTTTCGCTTACTCCGATGGACTCCGACTGGCTTAAAAAGTCTATCGAGACCAAGAGGGTAAAATTGGCCACAGTGACAGGCGATACCGATACGATCACCGCATCCACGAAGGACTTGAAGGCATTCTTTCGCAAGTTTGCTGAAAACAAAGAAGCCTTTAAGCCAGAATCTACAGATACGCTCACGCGGAAGCCCGCTTCGTAAACCGGCGCGGCTCGGGTTATAATGCGGCGTATGCCTCCTGCAGCCGGCGCCACCAAAGCCGTTGGGATGGTTCCTGACGAGCTCAAGTTTGAACCGAAGTCCAAAGGCTTGGCCACGCCTCGGAAAAAGAAGCCAAAGGAACTGGCAGTCATCACCGAGTGCTGCACCGGATGCGCGGGTTCGCCGGCATGCGTGGAATATTGTCCGGTGGAAGATTGCATGTTCTGGGTGCCCGACGAAGACAATCCGCCGTTCGGCCGCATCCAGATCGATCCCATCCTCTGCATCGGCTGCAAGAAGTGCCTGAGCAAAGGCCCCGACGGCTGCTTCCTCGACGGCTGCCCCTGGGACGCCATCGCCATGGTCGACACTGTTGAGGTGGAAAAAGAAGTCGGGACAATGGCGATTTAGAAAGCTTCTAGCTCCTAGCTAGCTACCCGAAAATCCCAACGTCATCCTGAGCAGAGGTGCGGGATTTGCAAGGCGAATGCCGCATCGCAGTCCAAGTGCCTGCCCTGAGCGAAGCCGAAGGATCCCTGCCCTGAATCTTACCCCGTGCGTTACGACTTTGCCCGCTGCCGTATCGCCTTCTCGGTTTCCACGGCTTGCTGGCGCACATCGTTGGAAATGCTGGGCAGATCGCGTTCATAGGGCAGAACCGCCGCGAGATCGTCCATTTGCCCCACCAAATACAGCGCCCGCAACGCCTCCCACACCTGCTCGGTTCCAGGATCGACGACCGCGATCTCAGCGCCCGCGGCCACGGTCGCTCCTGGTTGTGAAACCGAGCGGATTCGACCGGGAATCGGCGAGCGGATTTCTATTGGCATCCCGCCGGCGGTCGCAGTCAGCTTGGCCAGCAACCCGCCCTGGCGGATCGCGGTGCCGGGTCGGTCGGCGTCAATGATGTGGCCATCATTGGGAGCTCTGATCTGGGCCGGCTGAAGCAGAGCCACAATCTGCTGACGCCCGGTCGCGTCGCCGAACCGCACCAGCGACAGCGCCGCGTTCCCTCGCACCATGGGGGATGAATCGGCCAGCATTTTCAGCAGCGTCTCGTGAAAGCCAGAGACCGAGGTGTCCTGCCCCATCACCCAGGCGTCAGCGTTGCGCACTTCTTCGACCGGATAGCTGGCCAGGCGAATCAGGTCTGGATACCAACGCTGTGCCTGATTTAGCCCCCTGGAAGCGTCCCCCGTTTTATCCCGCCCCGTCGTATTGCTGCCGCTCATGCGCTCGCTGATCTGTACTAGCGCCTGCTGGATGTGCCGGGGCTTCTTGTCGTCGTGGAGATATTCGGTCAATTGCTGGTCCGACAGATGCCGCCCGAACCAGGTGTTCCACCAGAACAGAAACGGCATGAGGACGATCAGCCAACCGGTGGCAAAGAACAGAATTTTCTGCGTGCGCGACATGCTGCGCTTGGGCTTGGCGGGAACTTCCGGCTCGTCCGTAACGGAGTGGCTGCTAGTCATTGAATTTTCTTCCCCAAGCGACCTGAAGCAAACACGTACAGCGTCGTGCCCACAATCGATCCCCTGTCCACGAGGCCAAACTCCGGGTAACGGCTGTCCAGGCTCATGTCTCGATTGTCACCCATAACGAAGAACTTGTCTCTTGGCACTGTTATGGGGCCGAACGTGTTCGACCGAGCGTCGATCGGTGACGATTCGTGCACGACGAACGGTTCGTCCAACCTTTGCCCGTTCAGACGGACTGCTCCGTCACTGCCTTCAATCGTGTCGCCGCCAACTGCGATTACCCGCTTAACGAAGAAGGTGCCGTTCCTCTTGAAGATGATGACATCGTCACGCTGCGGAGCACGGGCGCGGTAAGACCAAAAATCAGCGACGATGTAATCGCCTCTTTGGATGGTTCTCTCCATCGACGTGGATGGAACCTGGAAGCTTCGGAACCCAGAGGCACGTGTAATGGCGACGCTGAAAAGTTCGGTAACGACGAGGCTAAGGGGCACGAACAAAATCAGCCACAATTTTGAGGTCGGCTTCGTGGCTGGCTCCCCACGAGCGACGAGTGCGCTTAACGGCGCGTATATGAAGATCGCGATCCAGCAGCAATAGAGAACGCAGAAGCCGGGGTAGGTACGCAGCAGCCTTAGTGGCCAAAAGCCCATGAGGACTGCCCCCAGCAACACGAGGAGCGCGATCCCCTTGCGACGATCTCCGAGGTAAATCTGACCCGAGCCTGGCAAAACTGTCGACAACAACGCTGCCGGCAGATTACGTTTGGTTCCGAGCGACTTCGGTTCGGCAGGGAGGACGTCCCCAGTGCCGCCAAATGTTCCAGTGTGAGTCGACTCCTCCACGGGAGTGCAATATAGCAGAAAATGAAGAGAGCGCGGGGTGCGGGACTTACCCCTAGCGCAGGATGTACCACGAACTCAGCGCGATGCCGAGCAATGTTGCCGTGAAACCCACGAGCATAGTTCCAGTCAAAGCGGGCAGCCAGTTTCCATTGATTGGAGTCAAATCGATCGAACTTAGGGCGATCGAGATCAGATGCCTTGATCCCAGGTTGGGCAGCCAAGAGGGCTGCGCCGAGAAATCGAGAACAATCCACGGGGCTGCGAGAACCGCGAGCACATAGGCGCAGGTACAGGTCACCCTGATCGGTAAAGTTGCTTTGGCGAGCGCTTTCTCTCGCGCGCGGGCTTGGGCCTTGCACCAGATCACGGTCGCATCCGCTGGTCCCTTCTGCATCGCCGCTGTGCGAGCTTGCGCCAATCAGTTCGGCGAGCTTCCGGCGGGCACGGAACAGCAACAGGCGGATACTGCCCGCACGCAGTCCAGTGCAATCTGCGATCTCCTTGTGGCTCGACCCTTCGACGTATGCCAGCCAGAGCAGCTGCCGCTCGCGGGGTTTCAACCGCTGGAAAGCCTGCCGCATTCCCAGCTTGCGATCGAGAGGCGGTTCATTCGATGCCGCCTCAGGGGCGCCTTCTACCGGCGCCGTTTCTCGGGGACGGCGCCAGCGGGTCGCGCATCAGGTTGGTCGCGATCTGGAACAGGTAACTTCTGGCCTGGCGCTCATCCATGGCAGGAGCATCGGCAGTCAGGAAGCGGCAATATGATTCCTGACACAAATCCTCGGCCAAGCCACGCTCTCCGCAGACGCGCACGAGGTAGCCCAGCAGCGAACCCGCAGTCTGCTCATAGAAAAGCTGGAAAGCGGGTTGGTCCACCCGAAGCCCGCTCTTCACGTGGGGTTCGTCAACTTTTTCGGACACGGAAAGCGCGATCTCAAAGTTCATGGCACGAGGCTGAGGTTCGTCCGGCATTGCGGCACTTGAGTGGCTAAGCGCGGCTGCCGTTGATCAGCCCGAAAGACTTCGACAAATAATAGGAGACCGCGGCGGATAGACCAAAGCCCACCCCGAGCACGGTGATCAAGGTACCAAAGAACAGGAAGCCCTCTTCTGTTCCGGATATGTGGCCACGCAGGAACAGCAGAGCTACCCCCACGCAGAACATCACGATGGAGGTCTGCAGAGCTCCTATGATACGCCCGTAAGGAGACGAAACGCTTTCGACTCGGAGCGAAGCCAGCAAATCTTTCCCGGCGTCGGTTTGAGCATAGGCCAGCAACTCCTGCCCGGACCCGACTTTTTCGAGCATCTTGCACTGCACTTCGGATTGCAGTTTGGCAATCTTCAAGCGCCGGATGGTGCTGAACGCCATCCACACGAACCACGCGAAGAAGGCAAAGAGGACAAACTCTGGACGCATCGGAAGCTCCTTTGGGCGTGGCCGATTCATCCATCGTGAAATCGTCCGCCCTCACCTCCTAAAACGTTTGGCAGGGTGATTGGTTAACCGTACGGTCAAGAATTTGTATAGGTTCCAGAGGCTTCCTACGAAACCTTGGACTGGCCTACTCCACGTCGGCGTCGAGCACGCGTTCCTGCTCCAGGTAGTGCGACATGGCGTACTGGGCCAAAAGCGGCGTCTGCAGCCGGATCTCAGCGCCAATCCATTCGCCCTTGCCGTGCGGTGAATCAGGAAGATGGTTGCAGCGTCCGCCGCTGCCGAATTGCGGGCCGAAGTCCGCGCTCTGAATCTGATCAAACTGGTTGATCTCGCGCCAGGCTTCGTCGCCCACGGTGCCGGAGACATCAATCTTTAGTTTTAGGACTGACATGAAGATCCATCCGGCAAGGTCTAGTACAAGCCGTCTAGCTGTGCGGGAACCACTGGTACAGCATAAAATACACAATCACGCCCGTGACCGAAACGTACATCCAAAGCGGCCAGGTCCAGCGGGCGATCGCGCGATGCTGCGGATAACGCGCCTTGAGTCCGCGGTTCAGCGTGACAATAGCCAGCGGTACGATCACGATGGCCAGCGTGACGTGCGAAATCAGAATCGAAAAATAGACAGGCCGCGCCCATCCCTGGCCTAGAAATCGAATGTTCCCAACTTCATAGTGAAAGAACAGATAACAGCACAAAAACAAGGCCGACGTGCCCATGGCCGCGATCATGCAGGCGCGATGCGCGGCCATACGGCCCTTCGCAATCAGGATGCGCCCGGCGAGCAGCAGCACGCCGCTGGTTCCGTTTAGGGTGGCATTGAGCGCAGGGAAGTAGGCGTATTGTTCCGCGATCGAAGTTCCGAAAATCAAGCGGCGGGCCTCGTGCTTCGGCGGTTGACCATCAGGAATGCCAATCCGAACATGACCAGTGAAAACAGCAGCAGAGTTGCCATATCGTAAGAAAGTGGAAAGTCGGCGTTCGTGCCGGAATACATCAGGCTGCGCAGCGCCTCCACCCCATAGGTGAGGGGATTCAGGCGCATGATCCACTGAATCCACTTCGACGCTCCGGTGATGGAGAACAGCGCACCTGACACCAGCCACATCGGAATCAGAAACAGGTTGACGATGCCGTGAAAGGCCTGCGACGAATCCATGGGCCAAGCGATGGCGAAACCGAGCGCAGTCAGAGAAAATGAAACCAGAAATACCACGATGGCAACCAGCAGCACCTGCGCAGCGTTAAGGTGCACGCCGGCAAACGGAGCGAAAATCAGGAAGACCATGCCCTGGACTGTGGCCAGCGTTGTGCCACCCAGCACCTTGCCCAGCACTATCGCCGTGCGCGACACCGGGGCGACCAGAACAGACAGGAGAAACCCTTCCTTGCGGTCTTCAATCACCGACATCATGGTGAAAATCGAAGTGAACAGCACAATTAGAATCAGCGTGCCCGGGTAGAAGTAATCCAGATAGTGCTGCTGACTCGATTCGGCGCCAGAGCGGAAAGAGTTGCCGAATCCCGAGCCCAGCACCAGCCAGAACACCAGCGGCGATGCCAGCACGCCGACCACGCGCGTGGGCTGGCGGTAGAAGCGCACGATTTCGCGCCACCAGAGCGTGAACGCGGGCAGCAATACGCCCGTGGATGCAGGCTCCATCGCGTGTGGCAAAGTTGCCGTTTGGGTTGCCATGGTTTAGCTCGCCTTCGCTGCGGGAGCCTTGACGGGTTCAGCAGCTTTCCTGGTAAACATTCCGCGGTCACGCATTTCCCAGAATGCGTTCAGCAGAAGGCACCCAGAAAGCGTGAGCAGGATCAGCGTCATGAAGAGACCGTCGACCGTCGACGAGAACGGCCAGAGGACGATCATTCCTGTCGCGAAAATCCAGACGACGCCAACCAACGGAACCAGACCGAGTACCAGAGACAGCACCAGAATCATTGGACGCAAGCTACCTCCTCTTCTTCTTTTTCTTTTCGTCGGCGGAACTCGCTTCGCGCTCTTCACTCCAGAATTTGTGCCCAGTGCGGTGAATGAACACATCTTCCAGCGCGGGCTTGCTCACCGAAATGGCCTGAATCTCGCCGGGAAACGCCTCGACCACGTCAGGGACAAATCGGTGGCCACCCACGCGCTCAATGCGCACCTGATTTCCGAGTACCGTGGCATCAACATCGAAACGCGTCCGAATATGCTCGGCCAGTAAAGCAGCGTCGCGCGCGGCATCGAGCAGGATGATGTCGCCGCCGATTTCGCTTTTCAACTCCGCCGGAGTTCCCAGCGCCACCAGATTCCCCTCGTTCAGGATGGCAAGCCGGTCGCAGCGTTCGGCCTCTTCCATCAAATGCGTGGTCACGAGCACGGAAACATGTTCTTCATCGCGCAGCATCTGCAGGTACTGCCACAAATCGCGGCGCGCGCCCGGGTCGAGACCCGTCGTGGGCTCGTCGAGTAGAAGGACGCCCGGATGATGCAACAGTCCCTTGGCCAATTCAATCCGGCGCTGCATGCCGCCGGAAAATGTCTCGACTCGTTCTTTGGCGCGATCAGCCAAGCCTACGCGCTTGAGGATTTCCTCTGCGCGATTCTTGAGCGCGCTTCCATGCAGGCCATAGAGATGTCCCTGATGCCAGAGATTTTCATATGCTGTCAGTTTCTGGTCGACGCTGGGCGCTTGAAAGACCACGCCGATCTGGCGACGGAGACTCGCGGCATCTGTCGCCGCGTCACATCCCATGACGATGGCGCGGCCACCGGTCGGAATCATCAGGGTCGAGAGGATACGAAACAGGGTGGTCTTGCCGCTGCCATTCGGGCCGAGCAGTCCAAACAATTCCGCCGGCCGCACGTCGAATGAAACGCCATTGAGTGCAGTGCGGTTCTCATAGCGATGGACCAGATTTTGTACGGAAATTACGGGCGCGACGGCTTGCTCAACCTCGAGACTGGCTTCAGCGAGTGCGGCGACTTTCGAGACCAAAAGAAGACTCCAGGCGACTGCTACCAGTTTACGACATCACGCTCGCGATCGCGCCGCGGAAACTGCGGTGCCAACGCGAACACGGCACCACGCTAGAAGTTGCACCTTGACGTGGGTACGTTGAATGGTTACGCCGTGGTTGGATCCCGCTGCGCTTGCGGCAGACATTCTTCGAAGGCAACCGGAACATGCCGCCACACCTGGATAGCCAGGATCACAGCCGTCGCGAGCAAAAGCGCGCCAACAGCAACGTGCGTTACCGTCGACACGACCATGGGAAGCTCCGGCTGGAGCGCATCGCGGCCCCAGGCCACGCGCGTGAGGAATGCGGTGAAGCCCAGGCACAGCTGCGCGATGACGAGCGATAACATCGTGATCGCAGGCCGGCGCACCGCCTCGATATGCGGATAGACCGTGAGCGCCCGCACCGACGTCCACGCCAGCACAAACGACACTACCACTGCGTGGACCACATGCGGCCACCAGCTCATGCCGTGATGACGAAACATTGCTCCCAGAAGAAGCTGGACGTAGAGCACAAAGATCGATAGCAACGTGAGTGTAAACAGGCTGGGGCGGCGCTGGTCAAACTCCACTCGCGGCTGTTCTTCCACCCACTTGCGCCCGGTGAACAACGCCATGGCCACGGCAATGCAGAAAAATGTCTGAGCGAGCACGGCGTGCGCAGAAGAGACTGCAGGAGGCAGATAAAAGAGCACCGTAAGGCCGCCAAGGATCCCCTGAGCAATCACTGTGCCCAGAGCGGCGAGGCCTAGAAAGCGCATCCAGCGCCGCTTCTCCACGCGCCAGGTCCAGACGGCGAGGATAATCGTCAGCAGTCCTGCTACTTGTGCGATCATGCGGTGCGTGTGTTCGAACTTCACGCCACCGACGAGCTTAGGAATCTTGTATAGGGAACCGAACGAGGTGGGCCAGTCGGGCACCGACAACCCCGCATCGTTACTCGTCACCAACGCGCCCGCAATGATCAGGAGAAAAGTCCAGCCGGCAAGGAATACGGCGAGCCGGTGCAGCCCGCGATTGCAGGGTGTGGCAATAGCTTTCAGAGTAGTGCCCCTTGGGTCTTCTGTGCCATGGGCGGCAACCAGCTGCCTGCGAAACAGCCAGACAGAACAGGCCGCACGATAAGGGCGACCTGCTCCGACTGACCCGTCATTTTATCAAAGCAGAGCGCTTTACTCGGCTGCAGGCTTGAAGCTCTGGTCGACGGTTTTCGTATCTTTTGCGGCGACGGTGACCTTCTGATCCTGCTCTCCGAGTTTCTCCTGGACGAACGCAATCGTATAGTCGCCCGGCGGCAGGCCTTTAATCTCATACTTGCCGTCTTTGCCGGTGACGGCGTAGAACGGGCTCTTCACTACGTTGACGTACATTTTCATCCACGGATGTTGATTGCACTTCACGGGCAGCATGATTTCCTCGCGCGCGAAATTCTTTTCGATCGCGGGCGAAGACGGCGGCTGCGACTCGTTCCATTCCCGATTATCTTTCGGTGTGGGATGAATGTTGTGAGTGGTCGGATCGTCGTTCTTAATTTGCACGGTCTGCCCTGCCATCACGCCCAGAACGTGCGGGTGATACTGGCAGCCCTGCTGCTCGAGCACAACGGGGTCCTTCGGAAGATCGAAGGTGCGATTGCCAAGACCGTCTTTTACGTAGACGAAAACGTTAGCAAGATCGCCGCCGTTAACGACTACGTTCTCGGCTTCGTTCATGCCTTTGCAACCAGGGTCCTGGCTCATGTCGATCTTCGACGCCTTCGGGGCCGCTCCGTCAAACTTCACGGTGCCGTTAATCGTAGCCACGGTTGCGGGATCAATGGGAGTCGCCGGAGCCGCTGCAGCCGGTTGCTCGGCCGCTGGACTCGCGGCCGGAGTCTCCTCTTTCTTGCTGCAAGCCGCTAGTGCCAGCAATGTGCACAATGCCACGCCGCTGACTGTTATTGCCCAACCAGTTCTCTTATTCATGATGTCGTCCTTTCTTGGAATTCGTCTGAATCTAAGAGTTTTGTCATTCCGAGCGAGCCGGGGCGAATGCGACGGCGACTCGAGGAACCTGCTTTCCCGCCGAAAAGAATTCTACCGCGAACCCCCGCTCACCGCATGCTGTGGCGCAATCGCCGCCTGCTTTTGTTTGGTTGAGGGCTGCACCGCAGCTCGCGCATGAGGCATTGACGCCGCAACCCGCCGTTGCTCTTCCGCACTTAACTGGAAGATGTAGTCAGTAAGCAGCTTGCGATGATCTCCCTCATAGCCGTTGAACGTCGGCGGCGTCGGCCCGGCAAATACATATCGGTTATCCTGTTGCTTAAACAGCCCAGACGGCATCGACGTGCCCGGGCTCACTGCCTGCGGATCGGTAATCCAGCGTTCGACCCAGTCTGGTTTTAGCCGCTCTTTCGCCAGCAGAAAGTTCGGCGCCGTCGCGATCTTGTCATGCGATGGGTCTCCCGTGGCGTGGCACTTCAGACAAGGCGCCGCGGTGCTTGAGAACAGGCTGCGCGCCATGTCCGTTTCTTTTGTCGTGAGGACGGGTACCTCTTCCGGAATATAAGGAAGAGGCTGCTGCGACAAGGCTTCAAAGAAACGGACCAGTTTTCTAAGCTCATTATCTGAGAACGAAAACGTCGGCATGCGAACCTTCAAATACGGCCGCACGCCGTTGCGATTCGTGTCCGTGCTGCTCAGCGCCGGATTCGACAGGAATTTCCGCAGCCACTCCGGGTCGACGCGCGCACCCTCGGTCAGCAGTTTCGGCGGCAACTGTTCTTGCACATCCTGATACTGCTTCAATCCCATCAGGATCGTTCGCTGCCCTGGGATGAACTGGTGGCATCCCATGCAGTTGTACTTCTTGATGACCCACCAGCCTTCCTGAATGTCGTGCCGCGCATCGCCCGGCTTGTACTGGTAACTCTGGGGCAGGGAAGTCTCCTGGCTCCCCAGCAGGAAAGTTGTGAGGTCGAGCACCTGATCCTTGGTGAGGTGCAGATTCGGCATGCGCAGAGCTTCGGTCTCGCTCTTTACTTTGCCCTGATCGTAGATGTTCGGTTCGGCAAGTTTGTGCTCGAAGAATCCTTTATGGTCGTACCAGGGGTCGGTCGCGGGACCGTCGGGCAGTCGCGCGAGGTCTTCTTTATCTTTGATCGGTTCTGAATCTTTGCCGCCGCGCTGCGCGACTTCGGTGAAGAGCGCGAAGTCGAGGCGCTCGATCGGCTTGCTGCCTTCAAAGGTCAGTTCCGTGCCGATGCGGCCTTCGTCCTCGAAGCCCGAAATCTCGTGGCATCCGGCGCAGCCGTAATGCCGCACCCATTTCTTGCCTTCTTCTTTCAGCGCCGGGTCGTCCATGAAGGAAGCGTTCGTATAAGAAGACGGTTCCTGCTTTTTCTGCGTCATCAGATACGTGGCGATGTCTTCGGCGTCCTCCGGGCTCAGGCGGAGACTCGGCATCACTGTCATGTTCTGCACTTGCAGTTCGTGGCCGTCGTTCGGGCAACGGCTGTGATCGAGATCGAATACGTAGGGCAGTCCCTTCTTGGAGTAATCTTCGGGACCGATATCTTTTTTCTCGTACGGACAATAAGGCCGAGTACGCTGCCGCGCATTGTGAATCCAGCGGACCAGGTAGTCGTAATTCGCTTTCTCGCCCACGCGGGTCAGGTTGGCGGCGAACGTTCCGCCTTGAATCTGATCGCCTTCGCCGATGGAGTGGCAGGCCAGGCATCCGCGCTCCTCGAATAACTCTTTACCGTGAGCCGCGTTGCCCAGCTTATGTTTCGGTAGTTCGTCGGTGAATCCGGATTGCCAGATGTAGGCCGAGATGGCCTGAATCTGATGGTCGGTCAGGCGGAAGTTCGGCATCTTCGTTGTTGGCCGGAAATCGGATGGCTTCTTCAGCCACACCGGAATCCAATTTTTGTTCAGCTTAAGCCGCACGTCTTTCAGATTGGGGCCGACTTTTTTCTGGTCCTGCATCAGGCTGTGCGACTGGAAGTCGAGCTGCTGCAAACGCCCGTCCAGCTTGCTGTTCGCGACTTTCAGGTCGATGGCCTTGGTGTTTAGCGCGTTGGCTTCGTCGTTCGACTCGGCGGCGTCGGCCTGCGTCATCAGGTCCGCAGTATTCTTTACGTTCTCTTTTTTCTGCGTTTCGATCTGCTTGATCTGCTGGCCGATCGAGTTCAGATCGTCCGGCTCTTTGTCGTAGCCCTCATAGCGATGGCAGCCCATGCAGCCGCGCTGCCGGAACAAATCCTTGCCGTTGTTGATGGTCAGGAACTGCGTGTCGCCGCTGGCCAGCACCATGTCGGCAGCATGGCAGGACTGGCAGCCGGCCTGCGAATTTTCTTTGGGATAAAGCGGCCACAGCCAGTGCTCGTAATTTCCGTGCGCCTTCTCGACGCTGGTCGTCGCGCGGCCGTTGCCCTGATGGCAGGGTGAACAGCCGAATTTTTCCGGATCGTGAATCGCGAGCAACTCCGGCTCGGTATGGCTCGCAAAGGCCCTCGCGTATTCGTCGGGCTTCTTCTCGCCCTTGGTCATCATCGCGGCTTCCGTAATTTTCAGCGGCTCGCGCGTGTTCATGTGGCAGGACTCGCAGCGATCCACGATGTTGGCCTCGGCCACGTTGATCTGTACGATCGCCGGATCCCACTCCGTTGCTCTCTTCTTCAGGCCTTCAATCTGCGCCGGGGTCAGGTCGACCATGTGGTCCGAGATGTATTCGTCCATCTTGGCCTTGGCCGCGGTCACCGGCTTGAGCACGTCGCCGAGCTCGAGGCTCAGCTTGGTGCGCTCGTCGCGGATCTCGTTGTACCTCTCCTCCAGTTGCGGGAACGTGAATTCCTGCCTGGTGCCGTCGGGAAATTCGACCGTGGCCTGTTCGGCTTTGTAACCGTCGATTTCTTTCTGCTTGCTGGCTTTCGCCGAAGGACTGTTGCTCGTTTCCAGTTCGTAGGTCAGCGCGTTCACATAGGCGCGCCGATCAGTGAAGACGCTCTGCACCGCCAGCAGGCGCGCGCTGGCATCGTCGAGTTTCTTGCGAGCCTCATCGCTCGCCGCTTTGGAATCCTGGTAAGCCTTCTCGTAATCCTGCTTGAGCGCGGCGTATTGCGGATCCTGCTCCACCGACTGCTCGGACTTCGCCGACTTCGATTTTGCTGTGTTCAGGAATGCGCTGTAACGATTCTTCCATTGATCCTGAAAGGCCTTCCACGGCCGCTGTCCCCAGGCTTCGTCATACAAAGCCCAGAACAGCGTGCCAATCAGAATCACCGTCGCGATCAGGTAATGAAGCGCGTACGATTTTCCGGTTATCGGATCCTGCTCGGGAATCGGTTTCTCAGGCACCAGATTGTCCCTCGTAAATGTCGAACCGCTTTTTCAAGAGCTCCAAGCTAAGAGCCAATGGCTAAGAGCCAAAAGCTGCTTCTTCACACGTTGAACCACGGCGTTATCCATACATATTTAATGTGCCAGACCAGCCGCAGCGCCATCTTGAGCGGCAACGCCAGCATGGTCAGCCACAAGAACGCCATCAGCGAAAACTGCAGCAGGCTCATGCGCTGAAAATCCTTCTGCATTTTTCGACGGAAGAGCGAATACACCGCTCCGCCGCCGACCAGATAAAATCCGCCCACAACAATCGCGCCAAAAATTGCCTTGCCCACGTTCGATGTGATCTTAAATAAATCCGGCAAATCGCGATTTACTTCGTAAATCAGGCGGTTGTGATCCCACGTTTGCCCCGGCCAGAACCATTGCCAGCCAGGCCCGCGAATGAACGTTCCAATAATGATCATCGCGACCCACAGGATGACGAAGCCGAACATGAACGTTGAAATCGAAAACCTGCGCTGCTTCCACGTGTAGTAGCCGCTGCCCAGTGGGTTGGTATCAATGTAGGGAATCACCATCAAACCGATGATGATCATGGTCGGCATGACCACGCCCGCGATCCACGGATCGAAATAGACGAGCATCTCCTGCAGCCCGAGGAAATACCACGGAGCTTTCGCGGGATTCATGGTCAGGTTAGGATTGGCCGGCTCTTCGAGCGGCGCGTTCAGCGTGATCGACCAGATCATCAGAATGATGGTGATGATGATGGCTGCGAGAAACTCGATGCGCAGAAGGAACGGCCAGACATGCACTTCCTTCGCCCAACCGGGCTTGAAGGGCCAGGTTTTGCGATGATGGGTCTTGGCCATCGCGGGATCGGCTTCGAGTTGTGCGATCAGCACGTCGTTGGCCTTGGCCTGTTTCACTGCCAGATAAATGTAGAAGGCCAGCAGCGGAATCAAGCCCACGATCGGCACGTTGTCGGGCGCCGAACAGATTTCCCAAAGTTGTCGCCAATCCATATTCTCTCCACGAATGCCGTGGCTAACTTTCAAAAATGCAGAAGTGAGAAGTCAGAATGCAGAAGTTTTTGGTTCACTTCTGACTTTTGCATTCTTCCTTCTGACTTTGCCAACTCATTCTCCTGCCGCCTTCGGGCCGCGCCGCGGCTTGTCGGCTTCCGCCTCAAGCATCACCGGAGCCGGACCAGAAATCCCACCATCTTTCCGCACGCGCCAGAAGTGCACAATCATCAGCACCGACGCCACAATCGGAATCCCGATGCAATGCCAAATGTAGGACCGCAGCAACGCGTTCGCATCGACAATCGAGCCGCCCAGCAACCCGAAGCGCACATCGTTGTAGGGAGTCATGCCGAGCATCGATCCGAACGGCCCCTCATGCCCCAGCAGTGGCGTGGCGCGCGCCATATTCGTGCCTACGGTGACAGCCCAGAATCCGAGCTGATCGTCAGGCAGCAAATATCCCGTAAACGAAAGCAGCAGCGTAAACACCAGCAGCAGCACGCCGATATTCCAGTTGAATTCTCGCGGCTTTTTATACGAGCCGGTCAGGAACACGCGGAACATGTGCAACCAGACGGCGATCACCATCAGGTGAGCCGCCCAGCGGTGCATGTTGCGCAGGATCTTCCCGAACGGCACATCGTGCTCAAGATAGAGCACGTCCCGAAACGCCTGCACCTTGCTGGGGTGGTAATAGAACATCAGCAGCACGCCGGTGTAGGTGAGGATGATGAACAGATAAAACGTGATCCCGCCCATGCCCCAGGTGTAGCTGTAGCGCACCGCGTCGCGGTTAATCTTCGCCGGATGCAGATGCAGGAACACGTTGGAAAGCACGCCCAGCGCCCGGTTGCGCGGCGTGTCGTCGTGCTTGTGACGGAAGATTGAGGTATAGACCTGCGTCTTGGTCGGATCTTTCAGGCCCTCGATCTGTTCCTTGGCCTTGGCCGGGATGTCGGTCTTGAGCGCCTGAATATCGTCTTTCACGCCGGTGCTTACGCGCTCCACTAGCCCGACTTTCCCGTTCTTACCGGGAGAGTTGCCTGTAGAGCCGCCAGGAGAACTGCCGTTGCCGCCGTTCGGATTATTCTCTTCCGCCATAATTCAGAGCCGCTTTCTGATTTGTCATTCCGCACCGGGCGAAGGCCCGGTGAGGAATCTGCTTTTGCCTTTGCTCGTTACACTCCAGTCAAAAATGCTCCCGGATCATTAAACTTGCTGGGCTGCCCCTTCGGCCATTGATAGAGCCGCGAGGTGTCAACAATAATCTGCCCGTCCGGGGCCAATTCCACATGCGCCCGATCCATCGGGCGCGGAGCCGGCCCTTCAAAGTTGATCCCTTCGCTGTCGTAACCGCTGCCGTGGCAGGGACACTTGAATTTATTTTCGCTGGGCTTCCAATCGGGCGTGCATCCAAGATGCGTGCAGCGCGCGTAGATCACGAACAGCCGGTCCGGCGTGCGATCGACCCAGATGCGAAATTTCTGCTGAAACTTGGTGTCGACCCCAAGCGCGAATTCCGAGGGGTAGCCGATCTTGAAAACGGAGTTAGGTTCGAACAGAGTGCGCGGCAGAAAGAAACGGAAGAACGCCAGGAACCACGCCAGCAGGAATCCGGTGACCATCGTCCATACAAAACGGCGCCGACGGCCGTCGATCTCCGTCGACGGAGCGGTCGCGCCCACACCAGCCGCTGCTGCCGCTTTTGAGGTCCCCACCGCGGGTGTGCCCACGTATTTTGTGGCATCCTGCGCCGCCGGTGCCGCGGGTTTCGCGACAGGTTTCGCGACCTCGGGATTCGGATTGACCTTCCCGGTCTCCTCCGCCATGAACTCCCTCCTCTAACTGAACTACTGGGTCCTAGTCTAAACCGCTGGCCGCAGCGTACTGCGGCACCGCGAACGTCCTCCCCGTAACACGAATCGGGACTAATCTATGCGCTTCACTCAGAGTTTCTTGCACGATCCGGGTGAGGGCTGCAATGAATTTCGAAGAATCGTTCAGTCCGGCGCTCATTTCAAACTGCGTGAACCCAAACCGTTGCGCCTGCTCGCGAGCCTCGTGATCAATTTCCCCCAGAGTCTCCACGTGATCGGAAACGAAGGCCACGGGCACGACACACATCTCCCGAACGTGCTCGGCAGCCAACTGTCTCAAAGTTTGGTGCAGGGAAGGTTGCAGCCAGCGGCTCGCTCCCACCTTGCTCTGGTAGCACAGGCGATGCGGATTCTCCCAGCTGCCGCGCGCCATCAGAAGGCGCACCGTTTCTTCAATCTGCCGCTGGTACGGGTCGCCTTTCTCAATCACAGACATGGGAAGGCTGTGTGCGCTGAAAATGATCTCTGGCCGGTCAGGCACGGGGAATCGAGATAGGGCTTCGTTGACCTTTTCGATCACGGCGTCAAGATACATCGTATTTTGGTAGAACGGTTCCACGCAATGAATCGGCACGTCATCCTGAAACAGCCTTCGCCATTCGTTCAAGCTTGATCCCGTAGTGGTCGACGAATATTGCGGATACATGGGCAGTAACACCACTTCGTCGCACTGCGCCGCGCGTAATTGCTCAATCGCTTCGCCTGTAAACGGATGCCAGTAGCGCATCGCCACAAAGCAGTGGGCATCGACTCCCTGGCTCCGTAGTTCGGTCTCAAGCGCGCGGGCCTGACTTTCCGTGTGCCGCCGAATCGGCGAGCCTCCGCCGATAGTGGCGTAGTGATGTTGTACTTTGCGCGCGCGCGTGGTCGAAATCAGCTTGGCAAGAGGTTTGCGCCCGATGCGTGCGAACGGGAAGTCAATAATGTCGGGGTCGCAGAAAAGGTTGTACAAAAAGGGTTCGATCGCTTCCAGCGTGTCGGGTCCGCCGAGCTGAAAGAGAACTATCCCCACACGCCGTGGTGTGCGCGTCATTTTCCCCAGTATCCCCAGAACGCTGCAATGTACTCCGAACCGAGCGCGCGAGTCAATGGCGATTGCAAATTTTGACGAAGATGTTGCAACAGAGAGCCGTGCTGTTGAAAAAATCTGAGCTCCCGGTGCAATCTGGTTGGCATGCCAGAGTTGCCGGACATCGCCGCCTACATCAGTGCCCTCGAACCGCGCATCGTCGGCCAACCGCTGCAGCGAGTGCGCCTGGCGAGTCCCTTCCTGCTGCGAACGGCGCAGCCCCCGCTCGCAAGTGTGGAAGGTCTCAGCGTGGAAGAATTGCGCCGCATCGGCAAGCGCATCGCCATTAACTTTGGCAGCGATCTCTGGCTGGTCTTGCACTTGATGATTGCGGGGCGGTTGCACTGGCGCGCTCCTGAGGCCAAGCTGGCGGGCCGTCAGAATTTGGCAGCCTTCGATTTTCCCAACGGTTCTCTCGTGCTGACCGAGGCTGGCGCCAAGCATCGCGCGTCGCTACATGTGGTCGGCGGCGAGGACAGTTTGCAGGCTTTCGACGCGGGAGGAATCGATGTTTTCGTTGCAGACCTGGAAGCTTTTCGGGCCGTGTTGACGGCCGAAAATCATACGCTCAAGCGCGCTTTAACCGATCCGCGTCTGCTCAGCGGTATCGGAAACGCCTATTCCGACGAGATCCTGCACTCGGCGAAACTTTCTCCGATCATGCTCACCAACAAGCTTTCGTCCGAAGAGTGGGAACGCTTGTTCGCCGCAACCCGTCAGACTCTGCAGCTCTGGATCACGCAGCTTGGCGCGGAGGCCGAGGCGGTATTCCCAGAAAAAGTTACCGCGTTCCGCAAAGACATGGCCGTGCATGGCCGCTACGGCCAGCCTTGCCCCACGTGCGGCGACAAAGTTCTTCGGATTCGTTACGCCGACAAGGAAACGAATTACTGTGCGCGCTGCCAGACCGGCGGCAAAGTGCTTGCCGACCGGAGCCTTTCCCGTTTGTTAGGGTCGGACTGGCCGCGCACTTTAGAAGAGTTGGAAGCACTGAAGCGCCGGTGACGTGTCAGCGCGAAGTTGCAGAAACGTTAGACCGACGCTGGTTCTGCCGCACTGCTCTGCATCTCTTCAATCACCGCGTCGGCAAACTGCGAAGTTCCTGCCTTGCCGCCAATGTCGCGGGTCAGCCTCTCTGGATGACGGTACACTCTCTCCAGCGCATTCCGAATTTGCGTCGAGGCGGCGTGCTCGCCGAGATGCCTCACCATCAGCAGCGCCGAGCGCAGCAACGCCGTCGGGTTCGCCAAATTCTTGCCCGCAATGTCAGGCGCTGACCCATGCACGGCCTCAAAAATCGCGCAGTCATCGCCCAGGTTCGCGCTGGGCACAAATCCTAGTCCGCCCACAAACGCCGCGCACAAATCCGAGAGAATATCTCCGTACAAATTTTCCATGACCAGCATGTCGTACTGATATGGGTTCATCACCAGTTGCATACAGGTATTGTCCACAATGTGTTCGCCGTAGGTGATCTCGGGATAGTTCTTCGCGACATTCCGCGTGCAGCGCAGGAATAGCCCGTCCGACAACTTCATGATGTTGGCTTTGTGAATGCAGTGAATCTTCTTGCGCTGGTTCTTGCGCGCGTATTCGAAAGCAAACTTCGCGATGCGCGTCGACGCTTTTTCGGTGATGATCTTCAGACTCTCCACGACACCGGGCACCACTTCGTGTTCCAGTCCGGAATAAAGTCCCTCGGTATTCTCGCGCACGATAATCAGATCCACGTCCGGATAGCGCGTCGGAATGTGCGGCAGATTACGGATCGGCCGGAAGTTGGCATAGAGTTCAAATTTCTTCCGCAGCGCGACGTTAATGCTGGGAAACCCGCCGCCCACCGGCGTTGTCACGGGACCCTTCAATCCAACGTGTGTCCGCTCGATCGATTCGATCAAATCTTTCGGAATGTACTCGCCAGATTTTTCGTACGCCTCCGCGCCGACGGCGAAGGTCTCCCACTCGAACTTCACCCCGGTCGCTTCCAGGATGCGCACCGTTGCCTGCGTCACTTCAGGTCCGATGCCGTCTCCCGGGATCAGAGTTACTTTATGACTCATGAAAGGCATTCCTCAGTGATCAAACGATCGAAGGGGTAACCGCTACCCAGTCTTCACTTTCACCAAATCCTTCAACTCATTCATGAACTCTTTTACATCCTTGAAATCCAGATAGACCGACGCGAATCGAACATAGGCGACCTTGTCGTAGCGCCGCAGCCGGTTCATGATCAGCTCACCTAATTCGCTGGTTTTGCGCTCACGCTCCGCCGACTCGATCACGAACGATTCCGCCTCGTTCACAATCTGTTCCAGTTTGCTGATCGGCACTGGGCGTTTTTCGCAGGCGCGCAGCAATCCGTTGAGAACTTTCTGGCGGTCGAACTTCTCCCGGCGTCCGTCTTTTTTCACCACCATGTAGGGGATTTCGTCGATGCGCTCGTAGGTCGTAAAGCGCTTGCCGCACTTCAAGCACTCGCGCCTTCGCCGGATGGATTCCGCTTCCTTGCTCTCGCGCGAGTCCACTACCTTGTCATTGGCAAATCCGCAAAAGGGACATTTCATGGCGCTGGTTTTTCGGCTGTTCTGTTCCTCAAAATTGTAACAGTTGGAGAAGCCTGGGAACGCCCGCCTGCGATGCGGCAGTGGCAAAGCAAGCACCTGTAGGAGAAAGCCCGGACCTCCGGAAACAAAACGGCGCTCGCACCCCCTGCGGTGTGAGCGCCAGTTTTTCCCCATGCCCTCCTGGTGACGGAAGGCTTGAAGCCCCCGATCCCAACCTGCGGACGTAAAGTCCGCCCAATCGGATCTGATTAGAAGGTGCCTCATCGGCTGCCGGGCTTTGTCATGAAACTGTCGAGAGTTTGTAAAAACTCGCGCAGAAGACCCACTAGTCCAGGCTGGCATTCGTAATTCGGCTCTGTGTACCCCGGCTGTTATCATGAACGTTCCTCCGACTTAATTGTGCGCTGGCAGTTTCACCTCGGAGTCGTCTTGCTCGCCCTGCCGCTTTACGCGCAGAGCAACGTGGGGGAACTTCGCCTGAAAGTTGCCGACCCTCACGGGTTGGGCGTGAAGGCGTCGGTGACCATCCGTAGCGAAGCCGTACACTTGCAGCGCAGCCTTGCCACCGATGACGCCGGATCGCTCACGGCGCGCAATCTTCCGTTCGGCACTTACCAATTAATCGTTGAAAGCGGCGGCTTCTCTCCATTTAGCGGCGCTATCGAGATTCGCTCCGCGCTGCCCACCGAATACAAAGTGAGCCTGGGTATTGCGGTTCTAAGCACCGCGGTAAATGTGACCGGGGAGATTCCGTTGCTCGATCCGGAACAAAGCGGCTCCGCCAATCATTTGGACGAACAGGCGATCGCCGACCGTCCGGCATCGCTTCCCGGCCGCTCCGTGATCGACTTGGTCGATTCGCAGCCCGGGTGGCTTTACGAAGGCAACGCCGTGCTTCATCCTCGGGGCTCCGAGTATCAGACGCAGTTTGTCGTCGACGGCATCCCGCTCACCGACAACCGATCGCCCAGCTTTGGCCCGGAAATCGAAGCCGACGACGTGGACTCGCTGACCATCTACACCGCCGGCATCCCGGCGGAGTATGGACGAAAAATGGGTGGCGTGGTTGAAGTGAACACGCTTCGCGACGAGCAGAAGGGCCTGCACGGCGAAGCCGTTCTTTCGGGGAGCAGCTTCGATACGGCCGGCGCGTTCGCCCAGGCACAATATGGCTGGGAACACAACACTCTCGCCGCCAGCGCCGCCGGGAACTTGACGGCCCACTACCTGAATCCCGTTGTACCCGAGAACTACACCAACCGCGGCACGATTGGAGACTTTTCTTTAGGCTATAGCCGCGACTTCACACCTAAAGACCGCCTCACGCTCAGCGTTCGCCACGAACTGGCGCGCTACCAGATTCCCAACGAACTGGTCCAACAGAACGGAGCTTATGTGCCGAACGCGGACAACACCGTCGGCTGTCCGCCCGGTCCCACCGGAGATCCGCCGAGCGATTGCGTGTTCATTCCTGGGGGGCAACTCCAGACAGCTGCCAACTTTGAAACCATGGGGAGCGTTTCGTACCAGCACATTTTTTCGTCTGACGCCATAGGCTCATTGCGCGGAATGGCCCGCGACAATTCCAACGATTTCAATTCCAATCCGTCATCCTGGCCCTTAATTGCAACTCAGCACAACGACTTCAAGGAGATCTATTTCAACGGCAGCGCTTCCGTTCATCGTGGCAGGCAGGAATGGAAGGCGGGCGTCGAATCCGATGCGACGTTCCTGCACGAAAACTTCAGCTACCTGATGCCCGACTGCGCCAACCCTTCAGACCCCCAATGCCCAATCAATCTGGGAATCTTAGACGCTGGCGCGACAACCTTTGCCTTCACCGGCAGCCGACCGGACCTCGAACAATCGGCCTATATTCAGGACCTAATCCGTCTTGGCAAATGGACGGTAAACGCGGGCCTTCGCTGGGACCACTACCAGTTGCTGGTAAACCAGAATGCAGTCAGTCCGCGTGTCTCCCTCTCGCGCTACTTCTCAGCCATCGGCCTGAATCTTCACGCCTCTTATGACCGTGTCTTCCAGACTCCGTCTTTCGAAAACATTCTTTTGGCCAGCTCTCCGGCCGCGGAGGCTCTCGATACGAGCGTTCCCGCGATACTCCTGCCGGTTCAGCCCTCTCACGGGAACTATTACGAAGTGGGGGCGACGAAAGCGTTCTTCGGGAAACTGCGGCTAGATGCGAATGTGTTCCGCCGCAACGTGAACAACTACGCCGACGACTCGCAGGTGCTGAGTACCGGGATCAGCTTTCCCATCGCGTTTCAGAAAGGCATCATCTACGGTGCTGAGGCCAAGCTCGAACTTCCGCACTGGGGACGCTTTTCCGGGTTTGCCAGCTATTCCTACATCGTAGGCAATGTTTGGAACCCCGTAACCGGCGGCCTGTTTCTTGGGAACGACGCTACCGGTGCGACCTCCCAGCTAACCGGACATTTTCCCGATTCGCAGGACCAGCGCAACACGGTCCGCGTCCGCATCCGCTATCGGATTGCCCCGCGCCTGTGGATCGCCGTGGGCGCCGACTACAACAGCGGCCTGCCGTTTGAAGCTGACCTGAGCCCACAGCAATACGCCACGGAATACGGTCAAGGGGTAATCAATCATCTCAACTTTAGTCTCGGCCGCATCAATCCGTACCTTACCGAGAATGTTTCCGTGGGCGCTGACCTCTACCAACGGGAAAAACGCTCGCTGCGATTCCAGGCGGATGCCGAGAATTTGAGCAACGAACTCGAAGTTATTGACTTCGGAGGGTTATTCTCCGGCAACGCGCTCGGTCCTTCGCGGCAATATTCTTTGCGGCTGGTCACGACATTTTAGGTCCTTGATTGCGTCATCGTGAATCACGGCAATCCCCAATGCTCACCCGACGGCATATGAACGTCACATCGCTATAATAAGTAGTGAGTTCCAGGTAGCGGAGCCAAAGCCGAATCGAAGGCGGCCGGGAGTCATCTAAAACACATGAGCAGAGCACATCGGCACCCTCTGGAGAAGATTCTTGAAAATCGTATTGCGATCATCGATGGAGCGATGGGCACGACGATCCGCACCTACGGGATGAAGGAATCGGACATCCGCGGAGAGCGCTTCAAGGATGCGAAGAAAGGCCTTCTAAATAATGGTGATCTATTCTCGCTGACGAAACCTGAAATGATTGGCGATATTCACCGGCGGTTTCTGGAAGCAGGAGCGGACATTATTGAGACCAACACCTTCGGCGCGACGAGCATTGCCCAGAGCGAATTCTTCGTTGACGATCCGCGTGAGCACGGCGGCCGAAAGGACCCGGAGTTCTACCAGAAGATCGTCGACGATTCGTTTCTCAATGACCTGGCATGGGACATCAACGAGCAATCGGCGAAGCAGTGCCGGGAGTGGGCCGATCGTGTTGGAAATGCAACCTCGCGTCAGCGTTTCGTGGCGGGAGCTATCGGTCCGCTCACCGTTTCTCTGTCAAACTCGCCTGACGCTGACGATCCGGGATTTCGCGTCGTCACCTTCGATCAGGTTAAGGCCGCTTATGCGCAAGAAGTGCGCGCCCTCATCGCCGGCGGCGTCGATCTGCTCCTGGTCGAGACGATCTTCGACTCTCTCAACGCGAAGGCCGCCCTGGTCGCGATCCGGGAGGTTTTCGACGAGCGGGGTAAAGATACTCAGGGCAAAGACCTGCCAGTAATGATCTCGGCCGCCGTGGGGCGTGGCGGCGAGACAATGATCTCCGCACAAACGACCGAGGCGTTCTGGAACGCGGTCCGGCATGTGAAACCGCTGGCGGTCGGCCTCAATTGCTCTCTCGGTCCTGATCTCATGTACCCATTTCTGGAGGAACTTTCGGAAAAGGCAGATGTGGCGATTTCAGCTTACCCCAATGCTGGCCTGCCGAATCCTCTCGCGGAGACCGGCTTCGATCTGGGACCACAGGATATGGCCCGTTTCATCGGCGATTTTGCTAAGGGTGGACTGATTAACATCGCAGGCGGCTGCTGTGGCAATACTCCCGAGCACATCGCGGCCATCGCAAAGGCGCTCGACGGCCAGCCTCCGCGAAAATTAGGGGTGCGCCCCGAAGAATCGTTCGCTTGCCAGAGCGAGATTGTGAGCCGGGCGTGAGCGTGTCGGAGAGCGCCCTCGCCGAGGCGTCAAAGTTCAGACCTCTGCGCCTCTCGGGCTCGCAGCCGTTTACCCAACAACCCGGCGTTTACATCATGATCGGTGAGCGGACGAACGTGGCTGGTTCGCCGAAGTTTGCCGGGTTCGTTAAAGACGGCAAGTATGAGGAAGCCGTAAGCGTCGCCCGGCAGCAGGTAGACAGCGGTGCCAACGTCCTCGATGTCTGTATGGACGAAGGAATGATTGATGGCGTCACCGCGATGACGCGCTTCCTGCAGTTGATCGCGAGTGAACCGGAAGTCGCGAAGGCGCCCATCATGGTGGACTCCTCGAAATGGGAGGTCATCGAGGCCGGCCTCAAATGTCTGCAGGGCAAGGGCATCGTCAATTCGATTTCGTTGAAAGAAGGCGAAGAGAAGTTTCGCCAGAACGCGGCAAAAGTCTTGAAATACGGCGCGGGCGTGGTCGTGATGGCCTTTGACGAACAGGGTCAGGCGGCGACCTACGAAGACAAGATTCGCGTCTGCGAACGCGCTTACCGAATCTTGGTCGATCAGATCGGATTTCCTCCAGAGGACATCATCTTCGATCCCAACATCCTTACCGTCGCTACGGGCATGGAGGAGCACAACAATTACGCGGTCGACTACATCAATGCCACGCGCTGGATCAAGGCCAACCTGCCATTCGCAAAAGTAAGCGGGGGCGTCTCGAACATCTCTTTTAGTTTTCGCGGCAACAATGTCGTTCGCGAAGCCATTCACTCGGCATTTCTCTATCACGCCATTGCGGCCGGCATGGACATGGGCATTGTGAATGCCGGCATGCTCGAAGTTTACGAGGAGATCGAACCCGAACTGAAGGAACTGGTTGAAGATGTTCTGCTGAACCGCCGCCCCGATGCCACCGAGCGTTTGGTGGACTACGGAGAAACACTGAAGGGTGCGGGCAAGGCGACGGCTGAGAAGAAAACTGAAGAGTGGCGTAGCGGCACGGTCGAGGAGCGCCTTGCGCACGCCCTGGTCAAAGGCATCGACACCCATATTGAGGCCGATGCCGAGGAAGCCCGCGTCAAATTGGGCCGTCCGCTCGCGGTGATTGAAGGGCCGTTGATGGTGGGCATGGGCATCGTGGGCGACTTTTTCGGAGCGGGCAAGATGTTCCTGCCTCAGGTCGTGAAATCAGCCCGAGTAATGAAAAAAGCCGTGGCGCACCTCACGCCGTACATGGAAGCCGAGAAAGCAGCCCTGGCGGCGGCGGGCAAAGAGGTCAAACCACAAGGAAAAATCGTGCTCGCGACGGTCAAAGGCGATGTTCACGACATTGGTAAGAACATCGTTGGAGTCGTCCTCGCCTGCAATAGCTATGAAGTGATCGACATGGGTGTAATGGTCCCCTGCGAAAAAATTCTCGAACGCGCGAGGGCAGTCAACGCGGACCTGATCGGGCTCAGCGGGCTGATCACGCCATCTCTCGACGAAATGGTGCATGTGGCGCGCGAGATGGAGCGCCAGGGATTCAAAATGCCTCTGCTGATCGGCGGCGCCACCACCAGCCGGGCGCACACGGCGATCAAAATTGCTCCGCATTACAGTGAACCCGTCGTTCACATCGTCGATGCCAGCCGGGCAGTGCCGGTCACTACCAGCCTTTTGAGCGACGGCGGCAAGTTAGCGTTCGTAGCGCGGCATCGTGCCGAGTACGAGGCGATCCGCAAATCCCATGCTGCACCGCGGCAAACAGTTGTCTCTCTTGAGGCTGCGCGCTCGCGGCGGACTCCCATCCGGTGGCGCGCAGAGGACCTTCCTGTTCCAAACTTTACCGGGGTGCGTGTGCTTAACAATTTTCCGCTGGCAACACTGCGCGAGTTCATCGACTGGACGCCATTCTTCCACGCATGGGAATTGAAAGGTGTTTACCCCCGGATTCTTGACGACAAAGAGCAAGGTGAGCAGGCTCGCCAGATATTCCAAGAAGGTAATGCGCTTCTCGATATGATTATCGAAAAGGAACTGCTTACTGCGAGGGGCGTGTACGGCTTGTTTCCCGCGAATGCGGTAGGCGACGACGTTGAGTTGTACACGGACGAGAAACGCGAAGAAGTATTGGAACGGTTTCACTTCCTTCGCCAGCAATCCAATAAAGAAGGCCGCGAGCCGTGCCGGTCTCTCTCTGACTTCATTGCGCCAAAGGAAGTGGGACTATCCGACCATATCGGCGCATTCGCTGTGACCACCGGAGTTGGTGTGAAGGAGCTGTGCGATTCGTACAAGGCGAAACACGACGACTACAACGCAATCATGGTCGAAGCTCTCGCAGACCGCCTGGCTGAGGCTTTCGCCGAGTGCCTGCACAAATGCGTTCGCGATCAGTGGGGCTATGGTCGCGAGGAAAACTTGAGCACTGCCGATCTGATCCAGGAAAAATATCGCGGTATCCGGCCGGCCGCGGGCTATCCCGCGTGCCCGGACCACACTGAGAAAGGCCCCCTCTGGCGTGTGCTCGATGTCAAAGCGAATACTGGAATTCAGATCACGGAGTCTTTCGCAATGTGGCCGGGGTCAAGCGTCAGCGGCCTTTACTTTGCCCATCCGGAATCGCGATATTTCAGCCTCGGCAAGATTGACCGAGATCAGGTCGCAGACTACAGCGAACGAAAAAGAATGAATGTACGCGAAGTCGAGCGCTGGCTTGGACAAAACCTGAATTACGATCCTACCGCCTAGTTTCCGAACTCATCCTGAGCGTGGGGCCATAGCGAACGAACCGTCGGACCCCATTACGCTTCGCACGCACGAAAGCCGGTCGCGTGGACCGGCGAGTCTTAGATTGGAAAGTTGCACTGCGAAACTTGCTTCGAAGTTAGCTCTCGAAGTTAGCTCCCCTGTACCATCTGCGCTGGCGCTCCGCCGTCCACATCGGCCTGATTGAAGATGACGTTGGCCCCCATGTGGGCTGGCCGGGGGGCCAGCATTTGCTCCTTGCGGTAAACCAGATTGCTGGCATTGAACGTCGCCAGCTCAAATCCATGCCCGTGAGTGATCGCATCGGTCGGGCAAGCTTCCACGCAATATCCACAAAAAATGCAGCGGTTGTAATCGATGTTGTAAACCTTGGCGTACCGCTCGGCGCCGCTGACCCGGTTCTCGGCCGTATTCTCGGCGGCCTCGATATAAATGCAGTTCGACGGACAGTACGCAGCGCACAGAAAGCACGCCACGCACTTTTCCAGTCCATTTTCATCGCGCTGCAACACGTGGGCGCCGCGGAAGCGAGCCTCAAACCGCGCCCCCTTCAGCGGACCCTTGCCGTCGGGATAATTTTCCACGGTCGTAGGCTGGAACATCTCCATAAAGGTGATGCTCATGCCCTTGGCAATGGCGGCGATGTTCTTCAGAACCGGCATACCCATCTAGTATACCGAAACCCGCGTCGGACCGCCCCAACTTCAGAGACGCAAGACAAGGAAGCAGCGGTGGCAGCCTGAAAAACAGGGGCATTCCGTCACAGAATGCCCCGCGAATCAATTTCGCCGCAGATCAGAACGTCAGGTGCATCGACAACTGCAGGAACCGGTTGCTACCTACCGTCTGCTGGATTACACCGAAATTGTCAGGATTGCCCGACGTAGCCAACGGTTTGGTACCGAAACAGGGTTGAGGATTGAAGCAGGGATCGAGCTCAAAGTTGCTGTTGGGCGCATCAAAGCTCGGGTGGTTGAACAGGTTGAACGCGTCCGCCTGGAGTTTCAGGGCGACGCCCTCTTTGATCTTGAAGTTCTTGAAGAGCGAGAGATCGAAACGAACCTGAGAAGGAGCCCGGAAAATGTTGCGGCCGTTGGAACCGTAACCAGTCTCCACGTTATCGCAAAAGTTCGGCGTGGTGTTTCCGACCGTGGGTCCGCACGGTGGTACTCCGCCTTGGCCCGGGCTAAGCAGCGGAACCGAGAAATCATCCGGGTCGACGTACGGAACCCGGACTCCTGCATTTGATTGGCTGGTCCCCCCCGTGGTCGCCTGCTTGGGCGAGATCCCCGGCGCCAGCGGGAGGATCGGATTAGTGATGAAATCATCCGAGCTGAAATAAACGCTGGCTGCTGTCCCGGAGAAATCGATGATGCTGAACGGCTGACCTGTTTCCGCCACCGTGACGCCCTGGAATCCCCATCCGTTCACTGCTGCGTCGACCAGGCGGGATGCTCCTTTGACAGTCGGCAACAGATACACGTAACTCACCGTGAGCACGTGAGTGCGGTCGAAATCCGAAGAACCATAGGCACTGCGCGGCACCAGGGGATCATTGCCATTGTAGAAAAGACCCGCTCCCAACCCGCTGCCTTCATCGAGAGAGTGCGAGTAAGTGTAGGAGGCGTTGATCTGGAAGTTATGCGACATTCTCTTAGTCGCTTGCAGTTGCAGAGCGCTATAGTTGGAAATCCCCTCAGCCTTCCAGAAGTCCGCGTTGGGATTGAATCCAGTGTACGGCGTGCGCAAAGCTGTGTTGCCGTCACTGAACGAGAATTCTCCAATCGTGGTTTGCACTTGCTCGGTTTGAAGCGGATTGCCCGAGAACCCGCCAGGACCGTCCAGCGGTTGGAAGCCATAGCTGTAAGTCTGTCCATTAATCGGACTGGTCGGCGTGGCGATTCTTGGCTCGTTAAACGGAATCGGCAGCGGTTGATGAACGCCGTGATTGCCGATGTAGGCCAGCGTCAGCACCAGGTCGTTCTTGGGCTGCCACTGTAAATCCAGGCTCCAGTTTTCCGAGTATGGCAGCTTGTTGGTGGGATCATAGCCGCCGAATAGTTCGTCAAAGTTAGCGAAGCCGGTCGGTGTGCACGTCGGCGTCACCGGCTCGGGGCAACCGCTCAGTTGCGACTGGTTGTAGACCAGCGCGGCTACCCCCGAAAGGTTGCTGGGCGGAGGCGGAAGCGCAGCGGTTCCGAACGGACCGGTCGTCAGGCAACCTGTGCCTTTACAGGAAGATTCCACCGGAACCGTAAAGGGTTCCTGCGTGGTCACGCTGAACGGGCCACTGATTCCCAGGCCGGCGCTGGCAGAGAGCTCGGTAAAGTATTCGCCGCGATCGGCAAAGATGCCGAAACCGGCTCGTACCACAACATTCTTGAGCCGTGACGGACTCCATGCGAGCCCAATGCGCGGGGCGAACATCCACTGGCGACCCGTCAGAGTCGAGTTGCTGACGCCCTTAAAGCCAAATGTCTTATTGTTTCCGGCTACGACCAAGCCGATCCCCGGCTCGCCGTTGGGTAACGTCCCAAATGTATCGCAATCAGAAGGGGCTGAGGCCGAGTTGCAAGTCCCGGTGAAAAGGTAGTCCGACGGGTAGAAATTCGTGAGCAGTCCATTGCTTTCGTTCAGCGGACCGTCCCAATCCCATCGCAGACCGGCATTAAGAGTGAGGTTGGAAGCGAGCTTCACATTGTCCTGCACAAACAGCCCAGCCGACCTGGAACGGAAGTGACGGTTGGTTTCTCCGTTCAGAAGTTGGCCGCCACTACGATCCTGGCCCAGCGTTCCGGTGACAAAATCGGTAAAATTTCGAAAGGTCAGATCAGCCACTTCGTTCTCGCGATTCGCGACATTCAGTTGCATGTAGTCGAAGATGCCGCCAAAAGCCAGCGTCTGGCGTCCATGCACCCAGTGGTAGATGGACGAGCCTTCATACTCGTTCTGGAAAATTCCGGCGTTCGCAAAGTTAGTTGATGGCCCGATCTTCATGGTATGGCCGTGATTGTGCGGCACCGTTCCGCTGGCGTTCGTGGCTCCGTCATCTGCGCTGGTGATGGTAATTCCTGGAAAGAATGTGCTGCCCAGAAGATTCAAATTCACATCACTTGGCGTCAACGACTGAGAAGTCGAGGCATTGGCCACTTCGCGAACAAATCCAAGCTTGTTTTCCCAGGTCGTATTCGGGGTGAGAACGGTAGTGTTATCAACCGAAAGAAGCTGGCTGCCCGCATGCATGGTCTGCGGAAAGCCGAGTACTTGGCTGACGGCAAACGGGATGGTCGTGGGATCGGTTTGATAATAGTACTTGCCGGCCAGCCGATCCTTCGCTCCAAAAATGTAATCGAGGTTCGCGTTGACCTGGGTGGCGTTGAACTGGCTCGACGGGCCCTTCACAAATGCGTTAAAGGGTTGTAGCGAGCCTTCCGTCGGCGCATTCTCGGAAGGAATGATGAACGCTCCGCTCGCAGTCTTGGCGTTGAGAATCGATACCGCAACCGGGTCGATTTCGCTGGCGGTTACGCATCCTGGACAGCTGTCGGCGGTGTTCACGAGTGTGGCGAGGTCGTTCGCGTCGCGATTGGTGTCGGAGAGCCCCGGCAGCGTAGGTACACCATTGAAAGCGCCGCTGAGGGCGTCGCTGACCCTCTGCCCCTGATAGGAGCCGAAGAAGAACAGCTTGTCCTTGATGACCGGGCCGCCCACCGTTCCGCCAAAAACGTTGCGATGAAGCGGGGGAGCGCCAGAGAAAAACGGATTCGGCGCGAGGAACGTTGGCTCCGCGTCGAACGAATTATTCTGGAAGTATTCGTAAAGCTGGCCGTGGATATTGTTGGTTCCGGACTTCGTGGTGGTCTCGATATGAGCGCCGCTCGCCGAGCCCATCGAAGCGTCATACATGGACGTTGTAACGTGAACTTCCTGGATGGTTTCGACCGGTGGCGTCGGTAGGGCCTGGCCAATTGCGTCGAATACTGAGCTATTGGTTTGAACCTGGCCGCCGACTCCGAAGATCTCGCCCGTATTCAGCGTGAACCGGCTGTCGGAAATGTTGCTGGTCGAATTTCCGTTAAATAAGTTGTTCGCGTTCACCCCGTTGAAAGTGAACTGATTGCTCGTGTCGCGCTGGCCGTTGGCTACGATTCCCTGGTTGCCCAGTCCTTCGTTGGATCCCGATCCGGATAGAAAATCCGCGCTGACGCCGGGGGCCAGAATAGCAAGCTGCGTGAAGCTTCCGGTACCGAGAGGCACCGCTTCAATTTGTTGGGTTCCTAGCGTGTAACCATTGGCGGTGTCCGTCTCGTTCAGCAGGGGAGTGCCTTCAACCGTCACCGTCGTTGAAACCGCACCCGGCTTCAACTTGGCGTTTACCGTCGAAGTGCGGTTGCCCTGGACAATGATCTGCGGATAAACGGCACTCTGAAATCCATCCTTCGTGAAGGTGACCGCATAGTCGCCAATGGGCAGATCGGCAATGCTGAAGGAGCCGTCGCTCTTGGTCTGCGCCAAAACTTCCAGGTTCGTCGCGACGGCGTGCGCCTTGACGCTGGCCCCGGACACGACGGCCCCGCTGGCGTCGGTGACGGTTCCGTTGATTCCACCAAGAGTTTGCTGGGCAGATGCAAACTGCGTCAGAAAAGCGAGCGCCACGGCCACAATAAAAAGGGCGGGCAAGGACCTCAAAGGAAATGCCAGTACACCGAAAGCAGGCGATCGCACGTTCAAACCTCCTGTAATGGAAGGCACTTATAGCAAAAGCAAATATCCCGATTCAAGCTGATTCAGTGGAAGAATGGGTCAATATTGTATGAATTTTTCTTATAGGCTCGATGGCGAGAGACTTCCTGTTCTGGGTGGGACAAGCACTCTCCGAAGTTCGCCGGATGGTTGTCGGCCCAGAGTGAGGAGTTATTCTGTAAAGGTGAGGGTGACAGACGAAGCCGCAGGCGTCGGTTTGTGCGCGAGTTGTGACTTTATGCGCCGGATTGAGTCGGACAAGGGATCGACTTTCTATCGCTGCGAACGTTCCGCGACCGACCCGACCTTCGCCAAGTATCCGCGCCTGCCGGTGCTGCAATGTGCCGGCTATGAGCCGTTGCATGCAGAGGGGTTGCGAACGCGAGACTAGATTCCGAGCTCTTTGGCCAGCGCTTTCCACTTGCTGTCGACCAGCGCTCTCGTTTTCGCATCCATCACAATCTCATCGGGCCAGGGCCGGGCGAAGCCTTCGCTGGCCCATTTGCGCGTGGCGTCGATGCCCATCTTCGATCCGTAATTCGGCAGGCGCGAGGCGTGGTCGAGCGAATCGATGGGACCGAGCGTGAATTGAATGTCGCGCTCCGGGTCGATGTGGTTCAGCACTTTCAGCGTGACGTCACCAATGTCCTGCACATCGACGTCCTCGTCGACAACGACTATGCATTTGGTAAACATGGCCTGGCCCAGCGACCAGATGGCGTTCATTACTTTGCGTGCCTGTCCCGGGTACGATTTCTTGATTGAGACGATCATCAGATTGTGAAACACGCCTTCGATGGGCAGGTTTATGTCCACTAGTTCTGGAATTGTCAGTTTCATGAGCGGCAGGAAAATGCGCTCGACCGCCTTGCCCATGTAAGCGTCTTCCTGCGGAGGTTTACCCACGATGGTGGTCGCATAAATCGGATCTTTCCGGTGCGTCACGCAAGTGACGTGGAAGACGGGATAGAGGTCTTCGAGCGAGTAGAAGCCGGTGTGGTCCCCGAACGGGCCCTCGCTGCGCAGTTCGTCGAGATTCACATAGCCTTCGAGCACGATTTCGCTGGCTGCGGGAACTTCCAGATCGACGGTTTCACATTTCACGAGATCAACGGGCGCTCCGCGAAGAAAGCCTGCGATCAGAAACTCTTCGATCTCCGGCGGGGCTGGAACGATTGCTGAAAACGTGACCGCGGGTTCGGTGCCAATCGCGACTGCAACTTCCATTTTGCCGCTCGGCCGGTCGCCTTCCGGAATCACCGACCCCCCCGACGACCGCGCCATAATGTCCACGGCCGCCGACTTTCCCTCGACCGCGGCGCGCATGCGCTCGCGCGCATGCTCAGCCGCATTTTTCTGACGCTGCCAGTGCATCCCGGTCGTGCGCTCGTCATACACCTGCATGCGGTACATGCCGAGATTGCGCTTGCCCGACCTGGGGTCGCGCGTGGTGACGAGCGGCAGAGTGATGAAACGTCCGCCATCTTTCGGCCAGCATTGCAGGATGGGAAAATCGAGCACAGAAAACTTGTCGCGCAGGATCACTTCCTTGCAGGGTCCGGTCTGCACGGTGCGCGGAAAAAACTTGCCTGCTTCCGTTAGCAGAGGAAGCATCTTCAGCTTATCGAGAAAACCCTGCGGAGATTTCACATCCATGAACATGCGGATACGGCCCGCAATCTCGTCGAAAGAATTAACGCCGAGCGCCAGCTTCATGCGTGCGTCAGATCCGAACTGATTGATCAGAACTTGAGATCCGGCATAGCCCTTCAGGTTTTGAAAGAGGAGCGCCGAGCCGCCCAGAACGCCCTTGCCATCGCGGCTCTCGGAAACGCGGTCGGTGATCTCTGCCACTTCGAGAATTGGGTCGACTTCGGTCTGGATACGCTTGAGTTGACCGGCGCGGTCGAGCGCCGCGATCCACTGGCGGAGGTCGTCGAAGGGCAAAGGATTCCTCTCTGGTTGACCGAGTTTGACCGGTCTGTGACCGACGATTATAGCGCCCGGAGGTTAGGCGGTGAGTTGCAGCACCGTCTCCTCAACTCGCCTCCAGGCCGGAGTGCGCGGGTCGATGAGGTCGAAGTGGCCCGCGCCGGAAATCTCGAGCCAGTGCGCGTCTTCCTTTTCCTTGCCCGACCGTTTCTGTTTGGCCGCAACGTAATCGCGGCTGAACTCCGGAGGAACCACGTCATCCTCGGAACCATGAATCAGCCACTGCCTGGCTTGCAGGATCGAAAGCTGCACGGGGTCGGCTTCGCGATAATGGTCGGCAACCTCGCGGGGAGTGCCGCCGAGAAACTCGACCACGGCATCATTGCTGAGGTGAAGCTGGTAAGCGCGCTGCAGGTCAACGACACCGGCCAGCGAGACGACGCGCGTAAGGTTGGGCTCGTGCGCGGCCAGGCAGAGCGCAAGCTGTCCTCCGGCGGAGTGGCCCATCACGACAACCCGTTGGGCGTCGAGGTTTTGCGCCTGCGCATTCTGCCTCAAGAACTGATAAGCAGAACGGATGTCGGCAAACGTTCCCGGCCAGGCCCCGCCTTCGTTGCCCACGCGGCGATATTCCAGATTGGCTGTGGCCAGCCCGCGAGCGGTAAGAGCCGCGCAGAGGTGGCCGGCATGATCGAGATTGTATTTGGCGCGCCAGTAGCCGCCGTGGATGTTGATGACGAGCGGATGTGCAGACTTGTTCGTAGCAGCCGGCAGACGCAAGTCGAAAAACTGGTTCGGGTCCGGTCCGTACGCGCGGCGCGCATCGGCTGGAGGCGGCTTCAGACTGAGGATGTCGTCCGACATGATGAAACTTGTCTCAAATCGGTCGCCCGGCCTACTCGTAGCGCAAAGCCTCGATGGGATCCAGATTGGCAGCGTGCAGGGCCGGAACCATTCCGCTGATCACTCCCACCACCGCGAGAATCGATGTCGCCACAACCAGAATCATCGGCGAAACAATCAGCCGAATGTCCGCGGCTTCAGCATGCGAGGCCATGGCGCTATAAAACGTAATGCGGCCCGCCCCGATCGACACCGCATAAGAAAGAATAATTCCCAGTACCCCTCCGGCGGCCGTGATGACCATGGCTTCGGCCAGAAACTGAAAAAGAATGTCGTGCCGGCGCGCGCCCAAGGCCTTCTCCACGCCGATTTCCCGCGTACGCTGCGTCACCGATACCAGCATGATATTCATCAATCCCACTCCGCCAATGCCCAGCGTGACCGTCCCAATGAACGCCAACAGAACTTTCAACGCCATCGAGATAATGCCAAATTGAGCCAGCTGTTTCTGCGCGTCAAACACAAAAACCGCCCGCGGATCGTCCGGCTTAAAGTTATGCGCCGTGGCCAGCGAATCCCGAATCGTCTTCTCCATCTTGTCGTGGTCCAGCCCCATCGAGTCCATCCAGATGCCGTCGAGGTAATGGTTGTCTTTGATCACGTCCATCGAGTTATACGGGATGTAGATGGCCCGGTTATCATCGCTGTCGGCTTCCTGCATGCGGGGCGCACCCACGCCGATCACCTCAAACGTCACGCCATCGATTCGAATGGATTCGCCCAACGCCGGCATACCGGAGAAAAGCTTGTCGCGCGCCTCCGAACCGATGACGGCATACAGTCCGTGCTGCATATTGTCGGCATCATCGAGAAATCTTCCTTCCGCGATGTCGAGATTCCATACCGCCTGAATCGACGGGTCGAGGCCCTCCACCGGAAACGTGAAGGATCGATTATTGTTCTGAACCGTGGAGTCCTTTTGCGACATACGGACAACATGGCGGGAAAGGGGCACGTTGTTGCGCAGCAGTTCGATGTCGTCGTTGGTGAACCGCACGACGACCCCGGCCTTGTTGCCTCCCGCCTGCTGCGAAGTGCGTCCGGGGAAGATTCCCACAGAGGTGGCGCCGAAACTCTCGAAGATAGCTTCAATCGCCTTCCCGAAGCCGTTGCCGTAAGAGAGCAGCAGCACGACGGTGGCGATGCCCCACGCCATTCCCGCCATGGTAAGCAGGGTGCGGCGCAGGTCGTGGCGCATGGCGGAATACGCTTGTTTCAAAAGGTCGCTGTGCATAATTTATTCGCTGCTTTTATTCTTTGCGCAGGGCTTCCACGGGTTCTAGCATGGCGGCGCGCCGCGCCGGATACAACCCTGCGGCCACTCCTGCCACTCCCAGCGATACTACGGCCAGCGCCGCCGTGGATGCGACCAGCTTGGGCGGATCGAATCCCTCGCCCAAACTAACTCCAGAAAGCAATGCCATCAGCCCCGCCGCGCCGGCGATGCCAATTCCTCCGCTAAGCAGGGTTAGGAAAGCTCCCTCCACGAAAAACTGGAACATGATGCTCGTATTGGTGGCGCCAACGGCCTTGCGCAACCCAATTTCCCGAGTCCGGTCAGCCACCGCGACCAGCATGATGTTGACGATGCCGATCGCCCCTAGCGCCAGCGTAACCAGGCCCACGCTGCCCAGGAACATGTTCATGGCGTCAAAAATCTTGCCGATCTGGTCGACCGTCTTGACGGTATCCCACTCATCGAATGCATCCAGACTGTTGGGATCGAACCCGTGGTTGCGGGCGATAATCTTGTGGACTTCCTGCCGCGCCTGCTCGTGCAGCGCCCGCGACTTGGGCTGATAGTTGATGAACGAAATCACATCCGTCGCGATCCCGGCATTCAGCGGACGGAAGTTGTCCTGCATCGTATGAAACGGCATATAGCTCTGCAGATTCTGGTTCATGTTGTCGCCATGGCCAATGCGCTGCAGAGTGCCGATCACTTGAAACTCGATTCCGTTGAGAAGAATCGTGGCTCCGATCGAGGGTCGGCCCAGGAACAGAGTTCGTCGCGCTTCATCGCCCAGAACAATTACAGGTCGCTTTTGCGCATCGTCCATGTCATTGATCCACCGGCCTTCATTCATCGGCAGGAAGCGAATCTGATTGAAGCCGGCAGGAACTCCCATGATCTGGCCGCTGGCCTGGTAGAAGTCGCTCACGGCGCGGATGTCGCCTCGCCGTATAACCGGCATGGCCGCCCCAACGCTCGGACATTCGCGCAAAATATCCTGATAGTCGCGGTAATCCAGGTAGTACTGGCGCAGCGCCGTAAAACTGCCCTGCATCACCGGGGCCCGGCCCGACCAAATGAACATCACATTCTCGCCCAGGGAATCGAATTGCTTCTTGTTCCCAGAGCGGAATCCCTCGCCCAGACCGACCAGCAGCAGCAGGGAACCGACTCCCCACGCAATGCCAAACATGGTGAGGAACGAGCGCAATTTATGCGCCCATAGGACCCGAAGGGTCTGCCCGATGATGTCGAAGATAAGGCGCACGCCAGGAATTACGCTACCGCACTATTATACGGGGCGCGCGACCGGTTGGTTCCCGCCCGGAATGCCGATCTTGGGGCACGGCGAAGCTGGAATCGGTCCGCCAATCGTAGCCGCTTGGTGTCCTGCAACGTGAGCTGTAAATCAGCGGTCCGCTCTTCGATTTTCGTTCCGAATCATGCGCGAGTTGGTTATGCTCTAGCGGGATGACGACTCTTGCCCTCAGCGAACTGCTCGGCGCCACGGTGTATGACCCGTCTGGCGCCTCCGGACGCGTGCGCGAAGTAACGCTCGCTCCGCAGGAGGATCGTTCCCGCATCTCGTCGCTGATCGTGAAAACTAAGTCCGGAAACCGCATTTTGGCGCTGGCGGCCGTGGCGGCGATCAACGGCGGAATTCGGACCACGACTGCAGCAGCCGATTGGCCGGCGGTCAACGGCACCGAGGGCCTGTTTCTGCTGGAACGCGATCTGCTCGACCAGCAGGTGATCGACATCAATGGAAGAAAAGTCGTTCGCGTCAACGATGTCGACCTGCACGTGGACACGCTGAAAGACAAGGACGCTCATCCCGTGCTGCGCGTTCACTCCGTCGATGTGGGGGCGCGTGGCGCCATTCGCCGCCTGCTGCGCGGAGTTGCGCCCAAGGCCGCACTACTGGCGCTGCTCGGCCGAATTCCTCCGCGCAGCATTCCGTGGAATTTCGTAGATGTCATCGAGACCGACCCCGCTCGCCGGGTCAAGCTGAAGATCTCGAACGAAAAGCTGGCCACACTGCATCCGGCCGACATTGCTGACATCATTGAAGACCTTGCGCCTGACGAGCGCCGGGCCGTGTTTCAGACGCTGGACGAAGAGACCGCGGCCGAAGCCCTGGAAGAAGTCGATCCGAAGGTTCAGAAATCGATTGTCGAGTCGCTCGATTCCGGCCGGGCCGCCGACATCGTCGAAGAGATGGATCCCGACGCGGCCGCTGACCTGCTGGCGGATCTTTCCGAAGATCGTACTGAGCAAATCCTGGTTCAGATGGAGCCGGAGGCGCAACAGGACGTCGTCGAACTGCTGGAGCATCGCGAAGAAACCGCCGCCGGCCGCATGACCACCGAGTTCCTCGCTCTGCCGGTAGCCGCGACTGTGCAGAACGCTATCGACTCGCTGCGCGAATTCGAAGGCGGAGTCGAGGCCGTCAGCACGATTTATCTAGTCGATTCGCACGGGACGCTCTCCGGCGCAGTTCCCCTGGCAAGGCTGGTGCTCGCGCCACCTTCAACGCCGATGCTGTCGCTGCTCCAAGAACCGCTGGTCATGGCTCACGAGGGCGTCGAAGAGAACGAGGTCGCGGAATTGTTCGACAAATACAACCTACAGACGCTGCCCGTCGTGAACGAGCACAATCGGCTGACCGGCGTTATCACCTCCGACGATGTGATCAGCATGCTGCGAGCAAAGCTTTAAAATCCGCTTTTGTTACATTCCGCACTTTTGTTTACTTCCCGAGCACTTTTTGTTTGGTCAGATTCCCGCCCTCATTTATCCTGTGGCGTCGTTCGCGGGAAACTGCTTTATCTCTATGTCAGCGAAAAGTGCGCATGAAGTTCTGGAAACGCTCGAGAACCCGGATCCTGTTGTTCCTCGCCGTCGTCGGGCCGGGGTTCATCACCGCGAACGTTGACAACGATTCCGGCGGCATTTTTACCTACTCCGACGCCGGCGCCCGATTCGGGCTCCATCTGCTTTGGACCATGATCCCGATCACGCTCGCCCTGATCGTGGTTCAGGAAATGTCGGCTCGCATGGGCGCCGTCACCGGCAAGGGGTTGAGCGATCTCATCCGCGAAGAGTTCGGATTCCGGATCACCTTTCTGATGATGATCGGAATCCTGATTATCAACTTTGGCAACATCCTCACTGAATTTATCGGCATTGCCACCAGTTTGGGGTTGTTCGGGTTTTCCAAGTTCATCACCGTGCCAGTCTGTGCCGTGATTGTCTGGTTGATCGTGGTCAAGGGTCAGTACAAGAGTGTGGAGAAAGTTTTTCTGGCGGCGTCATTTTTCTATGTGACATATATTGTGGCCGGTGTTCTGGCCAAGCCGGCGTGGCTCGAAGCCTCGAAGGCGACCGTCACCCTTCCCGCGCTGCACGAGCTCCGCAGCCAGGCCTACCTTGTCGCCGTGATCGGAGTGGTGGGCACCACGATTGCCCCCTGGATGCAGTTTTACCTGCAGTCGTCGATCGTTGAGAAGGGTGTGACCAAGCGCGGATATAATGCCTCCCGCCTCGACGTGATCGTCGGCTGCATCTTCACCGATGTTGTGGCGTGGTTCATTATTGTGGCTTGCGCGGCGACACTGTACGTCCACGGATTCCGCAACATCAATACCGCGGCGGATGCGGCACAAGCGCTGCGTCCGCTGGCCGGCGACTATACCTACATTCTGTTCGCTGTGGGGTTGTTCAACGCGTCGCTGTTCGCGGCATCGATTCTGCCGCTATCGACTGCCTACACGGTTTGCGAAGGGCTGGGGTTCGAATCCGGCGTGGGGATGAAGTTCAGCGAGGCTCCGGCATTCTACTGGCTCTATACGATCTTGATCGTGGCGGGTGCGGCCTTGGAAATGTTGATCCCGGAGGCACGCCTTATCAGAATTGCCCTGCTCTCGCAGGTATTGAACGGCGTGGTGTTGCCCTTTGTGCTCGTATTCATGATCCTGCTCATTAACAAAAAAGAACTCATGGGCGACTACGTGAACACGCGACTTTTTAACGTGATCGCGTGGACCACGACGGTCGTCATGATTCTGCTGAGCGTGGCCTCGTTCTGGGCTTCGTAAGCGCGGTCTCAGTCGAGCTAGAGCAGCTTTCCCGCCGCCAGTTCCTTCACCAGCGTGAGATCGGCTTCCAGGAAGTCGTATTGAGGGAGATTCTTCGGGTCGGCCCACTGCATGTCCTTGAAGATGCGATTCTCGATTTCCCGTTCGTATTTGCGCACGACATAGAAACGCAGTTCGACCATGCCCCCGTTGGGATACTCATGCTGAATGCGTTTCACTTCATCGCCGACGACCGCCAGGATTCCGAGTTCTTCCTCTAACTCGCGGCGCAGCGCATCCCGGGGTTGTTCGCCATCCTCAATTTTTCCGCCGGGAAACTCCCACTTCAGCGGCATAGTCTGGTGGCGCGTGCGCTGGCACACCAGCAGTTTGCCATCTTTCACGATCAGTCCTGCGACAACGCGCTTCATAGTCTCGAACCATCCAGTTCGGGCACGCCCGCAGTCTGCAGCGCGCTGGCCACCGGATCAACGCAACTGGTGAAGGTGAAGGCGAACGCGGCAATGCCGGTCGAACAGCGCAGTTCCAGTTCGTGCTCGCCAAAGTCGTGGTCGTCGAGCAGAAAATACATACGCGCCGGATCGACCACGACGTAGCTTTCTTCCGCGCCTCCGTTCGGGCTGGGACGGAAACGCGTGTCGCGCGTCGCCTGGTTGCGGGTTAGCGGCTTTCCATCCTGCAGGATAATCACTTCGGCCGATGTTGCGTGCGGCGAAGCCATCACTAAGTTTACGGCGACGGCTTCGAATTTCAACCGTAAACGATGCGGCCCGCTTTCGACGGCCTCAAAGTACTCAGCCGTCGAGGCCCAGCGTCCAGCAGCGTAGAAACAATTCTCCTCTGGCTTGCCGGAGAACTCATAATCCGCAATCTGATCTTCCTTGAATCCACCTTCATTGCCGATTCGCCCGCGCTGGTTTCCCAGGTAGAGTTCGCCTGATGCGCGATAGCAAACCGCGCCCACGTGATCTTCTTCGCGCAGAGGTTCCATCAACCCAGGCAGATCGAGAGCAGGATTAATTTCCCGTAGCAGTTCCTGAATCACCAGCTCGCACTCTCTATATCCGCCTTCTCCGAAGTGCCCGTAGCGCAGGTATCCGTCCTTATCGAGCAAGTACTTAGTCGGCCAATAGCGATTGGCGAACGCCTTCCAGATTTCGCGATTGCTGTCGATCACGATCGGGTAAGTCAGCCCGAACTCCCGGATCCCCCGCTCCACATTCGACTCATATTGCGCGAAGGTAAACTCCGGCGTATGCACCCCGATCACGGTCAGCCCCTTATCCCGGTAGCGCTCATGCCACGCCTGCACATAAGGCAGCGTGCGGATGCAGTTGACGCAGGTGTAATCCCAGAAGTCGACCAGCACCACGCGCCCACGCAACTGCCGAAAGCTCAGCGGAGTCGAATTCAGCCAGACCCGCCCGATCTCTGGCGCGCGCACTTTACCCTTTTCGACTCTCATGCTTTCGCTTTCATATTTGCCAGACTCTCGGCTGCAGGACTTCGACGCTCTGAGGATCTCTATTTTCTGGAGGTTTCCAGCTTCTTTCCGACCAGCAATGCGCAATGCTGCACCAATTCCTGATGTTCAGGAGTGAAGGCCGCCGGAAAGTGGCTGTCGATATCGAGCTCTCCCACGACTTTGCCGTTCACAAACACAGGGACCACAATCTCGGACCGGGTTTCGAGCGAACACGCCAGATAGCGGGGATCTTTGTTGACGTCATCGACCACAACCGTCTGTCCACTCGACGCGGCGGCCCCACAAATGCCCTGGTTCAGCGGAATGCGCGTGTGTGGCGTCATCGCGCCCTCAAATGCTCCCAATACGAGCATCGGGGGCTGTGCGCCCGGTTCAAGCATGTAGAAGCCCACCCAGTTATATTTCAGCATGCGCTCGTGCAGCAGTTTCGCCATCGAGCGCATGAGGTCGTCGGCGGTCGGAGCGGCCTCAGCCAACTCCGTCAGTTCGCTCCGAATTTCTTCGATTCTTTGAGCTACCGGCATGATTGAAATCTTAACTCACGCCGTGAATATCATCTATGGAAAGCGGAAACATCAGTAATCCGCCTGATTCCTTTCGTTCCGGGAAAGATTTCAGGATGAATGGCGAAGGCCAGCGCCGATAGCCCCTGCAACAACGTTGGTGAAGGAGTATTCAGAAATTCGTCTCGAATGCAAAAGATGCGGCCAGAAGTAGCTGCGGCGGTCTGCCCCCAGCCCCGCTGCGTAACAATCTTTTCCAAGGGCACGCGGTCTCCTGCACCGCACCACGCCGCAATCACAACCTCCGGATCGAACCGCGCAACATCCTCGTAGGACGCTTGGCGGCCCGCGGTTCCCATGAATTCCCCTCCTGCGGAGTGCACCAGTTCCGCGACCCATTCCTGAGAAGCGATCAACGGCTTGCCCCATTCCTCGCACCAGACGCGTGGCCGAGCGCTTGCGGCGGTTCGTCTCTGCACTTCTGCAATCTCGCCCTGCATGGCGGCAATCACTATTTCACCACGATCCGCCGCGCCCACCGCTCCGGCGATGGTTGCGATGTCCATATAAATGTCGGCCAGCGTCTTCGGAGCCAGGCCCAGAAAGCGCGTCCCGGCCTTGAGGATTTCGATGACCGCCTTCTCTTGATAGGGAACGGACGCAATCACCAGATCGGGCTTTGCGGCGACGATCTCGGCCGCATCGGCGGTCCACGAGTCAGCCAGAATGATCCGCGGGCCGTCGCCGGCCTCGGGCACCGCATCAGCACAGTACCGCGTACAGGCGACCACTCGATCCAATTCGCCGATCGCGTCGAGAATAACGGTCGCGCTCGGCTGTAGACAGGCGATGCGGCGGGTAGTGTGAGAGTCGGGCATAATCGAGACTAGAATTTGAGCTGGTCCAGCGCTGCGGAAAACGTATCGAGCGCCAGCTGCGGCGCGTGCGTCGAGGCTTGTGGCAGACCGCCAACGGCCGCAATCAAGGCATCGCGGTCCAGACGTCGAGTTTCTTCCAGGCTTCGCCCCGCCACCAGTTCCGTCAGGGCCGATGCGCATGCCATCGAAGGCACGCATCCCTTGGCCTTGAACCGGATCTCCGCAATGCGTCCTGACTGGATTTTTAAAGTCAGGCGAAGGATGTCTCCGCAAGCCGGATTCTCGATCTGTGCCACGGCATCCGCGTCAGCGACTTCGCCCGCGTTCCGCGGATTCTGAAAGTGATCGAGCATCTGGGGCGAATACATGCCATCAAATTGTAAACGCCGCGCGTCCCGTGTGACGCGAAAGGGGAAGGCATCAACCACGAAGGAGACGAAGGTTCACGAAGGCCTAGATTGAAGTTTCTTTCCTTAGTGGTACTTCGTGTCCTTCGTGGTCGCGATTTAGGCATGGAAAAAATATGAAACCTTCGCCCCTATCCACCGGTAAGCGTATATAGAAAAGGAAAATGGAACGGTTCGAACAGCCTCCGAAAGTCCTGGCGCAGTTCGCCGCAGGCGAACTCGAAGCATTCGAGGCGCTGTTCCGGCAGTTTCAGGGAGAGGTCTTCCGCTGGATTGTTCGCCTTGTCCGCGATCCCGCGGTGGCCGAGGATCTGACCGTCGAGACTTTCTGGAGGATCTACCGGGCCCGTGCACGCTTTCAGCCAGACCGCAGTTTCGGAGCCTGGGCACGAAGAATTGCCACCAACGTTGCGCTCGATTATCTGAAGACGGTGCGGCCGCAAGAAGAGCAATTTGCTGAAAATGTGCCGCCAGAATCGGCTTCCGATCCGCGCACGGCTAATTCGGTGACCGGCAATGTGGCGTCCGGGAATCCGGCGATTCGGCGCGAACTGCGTGAACGGATGCAACTGGCCTTCGAGCAATTGCCGGCTCAGTTGCGCGCGGTTGCAGCCATGGCGTTGATTGAAGAATTCCGGCATGCCGAGATTGCCGAGGCGCTGAATATCTCTACTGGAGCCGTGAAGTCGCGCTTGTTTCGCGCCGTTCGCCTGTTGCGCAAGAAACTAGGGAAGTTGGACACAAGCTATGACTAAACGAGAAATCAACAAGCAGGAAATGGACAAGAAAGAACAGGAACAGCTTGCGGATTTGCTGAAGCACTCACTAACCCCAATGAACCGCGAACTGGACCGCGACCTGTGGCCCAAAATGCTACAGCGTCTTGACCAGGGAGCACGCAACCGCAATTGGTTCGCGGTCTTATTTTCGCCATCTGCAATGTCGTCGGTGCCGTGGTTCGACTGGGCGCTGCTGGCCGCCCTGATCATCGGCATTTGCCTTTTTCCGAGGTCGATCCCGGTCTGGCTCTATCAGTTTTGATGAGAGGAGACTATGAATACACATCCTTATCTTCGCGCTTATATGGCCGGGACGGCCGTGCCCACGATGATGCTGCTGGTGGTGCTCACCGCTTTCCTGATCGCGCGCTACACGTTCCACATTCCGATTCCAATCGAGCGCGCCATCATATTTCCCATGGCCTTGGTGCCCAATATCTTTGGCGTATGGAATATGTTTTATTTGTGGCTGCGCCCGCGGCCGCACCTGCCGATCGGACTGCACGGGGCGATCCTGCCGTTTATTCTGGCGCCCGTCGGACTCGCTCTCGCCACCTGCTCAGGATTTCTCGCGGCCACTTCCGGCGGCCTCGTGTGGTTCCACGAAGTCGTCATTCCATACGCCTTCCTGGCGGCAGGGTTCGCATTCGCCCTGATTGCTTATTACCTGGTGTGGAAATACCTGGTGAGTTTCTTCAACGAGGTGCTTGGAATCGGCTGATGGGCACGCCCTAAAGAGATCGCGTGACGAAGACGAAGACTGCTGAGAGCCTACGCGCGCGTTCCATCGGGGAAATAAATAGTCCAGCCACGCTGCCCGGCGGTCGCTTCGAGATCGGGATTGGGGTTCACCGCGAACGCCTGTCCGGCGGCGGCCAGCATGTCCGCATCCCACCGCGAATTGCCAAAGGCCACGTCGATATTCTTCTGGGCGACTTCGCGCAGCGCGTCGGTTTTGCCCCGCCCCGACGGTACGCGGACTAGCCGGTCGGTGATCAACCCGCTTTCGAGTTCGACCTTCGTTGCGAGGATGCGGTTTTCCGGAATCCCAAACTCTCGCATGCCGGCGCGGATCACCCATTCGTTCGACGACGAAACCGCCCACACTTCGCACCGAGCTTGCTGCAGCCGAGACACCAGTTCTTGCATCTCGGCAAAGATGTGCCCGGGAAAGGCCTGCGCCACGAACTCGGCTGCGGCCTGCATCATGACGGCCTCGGCGATCCCCTTGTGCATAGTGACCATTTCACCGCACATGTCCTCTTCGCTCACTTTGCCCGCCTGATATTCGACATAGCGTGCACGCATCGAGGTCGCGACTTCGCGCGAGACGATACCCTGATCGATCTCCCAATCGAAGAACGTCACACCCGCGTCGCCCGACCAGAGTGTTCCGTCGCAATCAAAAGCCGCCACCCGCGGCTCGAGCCGCAGAACGGATTCCAGAAATTCCTGCTGGGTACGATCAAGCTTGCGCGCCCCAATGGTTTCCATGCCCTTCGACGATAGCGTGAGCAAGTCGGTATACGCAAATTGTGCGAAGAGGAAACAGGGAATGCTGGAGCGGCGGAACAGCGGCCCTTTGGTGCGGCGCTAAGCGGAGAAAATTGGAACTTCAGCCCCTGCACAAAGCCGCGTAATCCTCGGGCGTATTGATATTCAACGCCACAAATGGATCGCCGACCTTCACATACTGAATGTGATCCCGATAGCGGTGCTCGACTTCGCGTGCGCTCGCCGTTGCTGGCGCCTGCAGAAATGCTTCGATCAACTCGCGCCCCGCAAGGTACGGGTGCCCATGCTTCCCGGAAAACTCCGGCACGACCGACCAGACACCGTCGGGGGCAGATTCGAACGCATCGCGCAGCACTTGCACCGTTGCTGGGCTCACCGGAGGTCGATCTACCAGCGTGATGATGGCGGCATCGCGGCCCCGGTTCAGTACCTCATGCAGTCCCACCTTCAGAGAACTGAACTGGCCCTGGCTGGGGTCGGGATTGGTTATCAGTGACGCTCCACCGGCATAGACAATGGGCGCCACCGTCGCCTCGTTCTTGCCTGCCACGATCAACACGAAGTCAGTCGCGGACAGCAGAGAACAAATGGCGGCCGAAAGAAAAGTATCCTTCGAAGGCGGCTGACCGGCGGCCAGCGGCGGCCAGGGCAGCAGGGCTTTATCCGCGCCCATGCGCGAGGAATCGCCGGCGGCCAATATCACTCCGGCAAAGCTCGGAGAACGCACCATGTTGCGGACGATAGCAGAAAGGGAGAGGAATGTCAGGGAATGGAAGCGTCAGGGGTGAGAGCCGCCTTCGTCCGTCGTGCCCGGGATCGCTTCTTCAATCGAGTCGGATGTGGAGTCTGCCTCTTGATCACCGCGCGTCCCATGAAACCAACTGAGATGCGGCAGCGTCGAGCTCGCATGGCGGCGCACCGCAATCAACTCGGCGGTGATGGCAACCGCAATTTCCTCCGGCGTAACGGCACCAATATCGAGCCCGATGGGTGCATGCACCCGATCGAATAGATGAGCCGGCACGCCTTCATCCCGCAACGACTTGAAGATTCCGATGATCTTGCGCTTCGATCCAATCATCCCGACGTAGCGCGCCCGCGTTTGCACCGCCCAGCGCAGAATGCGCATGTCGTCGCGGTGCCCGCGGGTTACGATCACGATGTAAGAAGCTTCGTTCGGATCCAGATTCTGCAAGGCCTCGTCGAAATCAAGCGCATAGATTTCGCGGGCAGCGGGGAATCGCTCTTTCGTCGCGTAGGACGACCGATCGTCGGTCACGGTCACCTCAAATCCAGCACTCGCCGCTGCCTGACAAAGACTGAGGGCCACATGACCTGCACCGAAAATATAAAGTAGTGCTGGAGGTAATATCGGCTCGACAAAAACCTCCAGTGTACCGCCGCAAACCAGGCCGGTGTCGTACTTCGGATCCTGGTTCAAGTCAAACTTTAAGGTTCGCGGCTTCTCTGATTCCATAACTTCTCGGGCCGCCTGCCAAACGTCGGCCTCGACGCATCCCCCGCCGATCGTGCCTACGATCGAGCCATCGTCGCGCACCAGCATTTTGGCCGTCTGAAACGAAGGAATCGACCCGCGCACATTGACGATGGTGGCCACGGCCCCGCGCCGTCCACCGCGGCGTAGCTCGACGATTTGTTCATAGATGTCCATTAGGATGGCCGCACACCGGAGAATACTGCTGGCCGACGTATCGGTTGAATATTTTTTTTATGCCCTTGAAGTAAGATCCTTGCTTTGTGATAGTTAGCGTCTGAGGATGGGCCGTTGTTCTGGCAAAATATTGAGCGGCAAGGAGTTACACGCAAAATATTGCGGAATAAAGAGTTGGATTGAACGCTTTGGCTGGTTCCGGAGGGAAGGAAACGGCATGGCCGGGAGCTAAACACGACTACATCCATTATATCAACTTGACCCAAGTCTGGCCGAGCGGGGAGGGACTATAGTCTGTTTCGGGACAACGGGTTAGCGCTTTCAAGACATTTTTGGCTTGACAGCTGACGAGCTGCAGAAAGAGTTCTGGTTAGCGTCGGCAGTGCTCTTTGAAAAATTCGCATATTCGTCGGGTTGGCCGATGCTAGTTTGCCGGGACGAGCGTGGGAGATACCACCTCGCCCCCTTGGTAGGGATTGTACTTAGCACGGTTTAGTTAGGCCGAGCATCTATCCCCTTAAGTAGGGCCTCTGCATCGGGGGATCCCTCGTTTCGCCTGAAGAACGGCTCCTCTCGGGATGACGCCGACGGCTTGGGAATTCCCGTTGGGAGAAGTATGCTGTGGGTCGGGAGATCCAATCTCCGGGAAAGAGCCGCAATGAAAGCCGTTCGCATTCATGAATTCGGTGGGCCTGAAGTTCTGACCTACGAAGACGTCCCGGACCCGCAGGTGCGCAAAGATCAAGTGCTGGTGCGGGTGAAGGCCTGCTCGCTGAATCATCTCGATGTATGGGTGCGCAAGGGATTGCCGGGCGTAAAACTGCCACACATTCTTGGCAGCGACATTGCCGGCGAGGTCGCCGAGATCGGCGAGTACGTAACCGGATTCACCCTGGGTCAGCGTGTGCTGGTCGCTCCCATGCACTTTTGCGGACACTGCGTGAAGTGCGTCTCGGGATTGCAGAACCAGTGCCGTGAGTTCACCGTGCTCGGCAATGGCGTTGACGGCGGCAACTGCGAGTTGATTGCCGTGCCCGCTGCCAGCGTGATTCCAATTCCTGATACGCTCGATTTCAATCAGGCGGCCAGCGTTCCGCTTGTATTCGTTACTGCGTGGCACATGCTGGTCGGCCTTGCCGCGGTGCGCCCGGGGCAAACGGTGCTCGTGCTGGGGGCGAGTTCAGGGGTAGGGATCGCCGCCATCCAGATTGCGAAGATGTTTCACTGCCGCGTCATCACCACCGCCGGCGATGCGGCGAAACTCGAAAAGGCCCGCGCTCTGGGCGCCGACTACGGCATCAACCATTACCAGCAGAAAATTTCCGAAGAAGTCCGCAAGATCACCAACAAAGAAGGCGTCGACATTGTGGTCGAGCACGTCGGCGCGGCCACCTGGGACGAGAGCATTCGTTCGCTCAGGAGTGGCGGCAAACTCGTGACCTGCGGCGCGACCACCGGACCCACCGTGGGTCTCGATCTGCGGCATCTTTTTGCGCGCCAGTTATCTCTGCTCGGCTCCTACATGGGTACGATGGGCGAACTGTACGAGGTGCTAGGCCATGTGTTCACGGGTCGACTGAAGCCGGTGGTGGACCGCGCCTTCCCGCTGAGCGAAATTCGCGCGGCCCACGAATACCTGGAAAAGAGTCAGATGTTCGGCAAGGTTATCCTGAATCCGTAGCGCGACCTACCGTCGCTTCTTTTTCTTCGAGGGTTGCGGTTTTGGTTTTTTTCTTCCGCCTCCGCCGCTTCCCCCGGTGCCTGTAGCCACGGTATTCTTCACCAGATCGACCGTGAAACTGTCAACCACGTTGGCTGGGGGTGTAGCTCCGGACGAATACGGCGCCGAAAAGTAGGTTCCGACAATCTGGGTCTTGCTCACCGCCAGCCGCAGAAATCCGAAGTTTTTCGCGTCGTATTGCTCAAGGGTCAGGCCATTTCCGAGGGCAAGGGGCGCTTTCGGAGGTGCTCCGTTCACCAGTTGCATTGCGCCCAGGTTCGTGTATCCGCCCGCACCGGCCACCACGTAGGGAATCTGCAGTGCGCCCTTTGGCCCCTGCAGCACATTCGTGAAGCGCTGGTAGTTGTGTACGTGCCCTGACAGCACCAGGTTGGGGTAGCGGTTGGTGGCCTTGAATGCGTTCATTAGTACCTGATCGGACACGCTGCTGCCGCTGTGCTCGTCATCGCCCGAAAATGGCGGGTGATGAATCGTCACGATCAAGGCAAGGTTCGGATCGGCGGCCTTGAGTTCATTCTGAAACCAGGTGATCTGATCCTGATGAACTTCGGCCTGATCTTCTCCCACGTTCGAAAACAGACCGATGATAGTTGCGAACGGAGTCGTGAACGTCCAATAGACATTCGGCAAATCCATTTGAGTCCGGGTCGCGCCGGTCTTGTTGGAGCCGGCATGGCTGGGATCCTTCGCCATGAAGTTCTGCACCCAACCGTCGAGCGGAATTTTGTTCGGGTCGCCCGGACCGTCTGACGGATCGTCGGGCTGGCAGTCATGGTTGCCGGGGATGGCGACAATAAATCCAGGATAGTTCTTGTAGGTTGCGTAAAAGTTGGCAGGGTACCGAATGATGTCGCCGGCAAAATAAATTACGTCGCCCAGGTGATAAAAGAATGCCGGCTTATTGTTGGCGGGCAGGTTTTGGGAATCCTGCGTCATCATGGCCGCGACAAAATCCTGCTGCTGGCCCCGGTAGTCGCCCGTATCTCCGACGGTATGGACCACGAGAGTTCCGGCGGTGGTGATCTGCTTGATGTCGTCCGCCGTCAGTAACTGCGACAGATCATACCGGTAGGGTGCCGCGCCATTGGGTGGAGGCAACGGCTGAAAGGGATAGGTTGGAAGCTGTGTGCTGGCCGCCTGGACTTGCAGCTTGGGGCCCGCGATGGGCGGCCGATAGCTCCGTCTTCTGCGTGCACCTTGGCCGGTGCTGAAAGAATGCAGCGGACTCATGATCTTCTCCTCGAGTCTGTTCGTTAAGGCGCCGCCCGTCCTTTACCCACCTGTGATGAACGCAAGGTGCGCAGGGCGCAGTTACCGATTCACACCGCACTTAAGATGCAGAATTGCTCGGGCCAAGAAAGACTAACCAAAGGGGAAGTTTCGCAAAGCTTACCGCAACAACTTGGCTTGTCAAGAGATTTTCGGCCAATCGTAGTGGGTCAGTTTGAAATTTGTCATTCCGAAGCGCGGTCTTATCGCGCGAGGAACCTGCTGTCTGCCCGACGAACAGCAGGTTCCTCACCGGGCTTTCAGCCCGATTCGGAATGACAATAATGAGATTGGCTCAAACTGACCCACTGCCCAGCCAATCGTTACTAGAACCAAACTGCACTGAGCGGTAGAATAGAAACATCATGGCCCCTGAACTCAACTTCGGACCTTACATCGACGTCGAGAACGGCACGAAGACCGTCAAAGACCTTACCTTTGGCAATCCGACGCCCGAGGGAGTGGTGCTGACCACGCTGGACTCGGCGGTCAACTGGATGCGCAAGGGGTCCATATGGCCCATGACGTTTGGCCTGGCCTGCTGCGCCATTGAGATGATGTCGATGGGCGCGTCGCGTTTCGATATTGCCCGTTTCGGCGCCGAAGTTTTTCGGCCGTCCCCGCGGCAGAGCGACCTGATCATCATTGCCGGTCGCGTGTCCAACAAAATGGCTCCGGTCATCCGCCAACTCTGGGAGCAGATGCCCGAGCCGAAGTGGGTCATCTCGATGGGCGCCTGCGCGACTTCCGGCGGGGTGTTCCAGAACTACGCGCTGGTGCAAAGTGTGAACCAGGTCATCCCAGTGGATATTTACGTCCCCGGCTGCCCGCCGCGGCCCGAGCAGCTCATCTACGCCATTACGTTGCTGCAGGAAAAGATACAGAAAGAACGCGGCACCATCCGGAAGGCGCTTAATCTGACGTAGCGACGACCGAAAACGGCGTTATAATGTGCCGAAGTTGCCCTGGGGTGTTTTATGCAACGTCTTCGCGTCGCCTGCCTCCTGTTTCTTCCAGCTGTTCTTCCGGTGACTCTTGTCAGCGCACAGACCCCCACGGCGACCCCAGCGCAGGACCAGCCGCCAGCTTCGGCGTCAAACACTTCACCTAAAGCTCCCGTGGCACCGATTGCTGGCCACGCCCAGCGCATGACCAGGCAGACTCGCCTGGAAATCATCCGCGACTTCGAGACGCAGCTCGTCTACGCGCGCACGGTTTTTCCCATGGGGATGAAGGGAATCAAGCTGAAAGACGGTGTGACCACCCCCAACGGTGTGGAGTTGCAACAGGCTCTCGCCATATGGGGGCCTGCCGTAAAGCCGGGCGATCCATCGCGCATTTCGTTTATCCGGATTAAAGACGACCACATTCATTTCGACATCAACGGCGGTCCGGTCCGGCACCAGAAGTGGTACCAGCGCATCCAGGTAAGCGGCACTGGCGGGGTTCCGGTCACGGGCACTCAGCAGGAGTTGCCGCCCAATCCCCACGGAACTTATCTCGACGTCTACTTCGATAAATACGTTCCGGAAATGAGCGCACAGCAGTTGCGCGAAGTTCTATTGCCCGTGCTCGACTTCAACGCTAGAAACAAAGAGGAAGCCTATCTCGACACCGTGCCCCCCAAAGTGAAGGAGGCGATCCAGGCGCACCGCGTGCTCGTCGGCATGGATACAGAAATGGTGCTGCACGCCAAAGGCAAGGCCCCCAGAAAAGTGCGCGAGCGCGACGGCGAGACGGAATACGAAGAGTGGATCTACGGCGAGCCCCCGGCGGACGTAGACTTCGTCCGGATTGTGAGCGACGAAGTGGTGCGCGTCGAAACCATGAAGGTTGGCGGCGAGAAAATCGTGCGCACCGAAAAAGAAGTGATCATCGACCTGCACGAGAAAGACAAGGATACAGAAGCCAAGAAGGAACCTGAAGACCGTCCCGCCGATGCCCCCAGCCTACGCCGTCCGGGAGAAGACCCCACCGAAGTTCCACAACCCGAAGAAGGCCGCTCGCCGCTTCCCATCGCCCCGCCCGATGTGCCGCCGCCTTCCACCACCCCCGGCCCGCCCGCAGTACCGCCGCCGGGAGCTCCCGGCGGCCCCGGCTATGCCGCCGGCCAGCGCTGATTTGTGTGGGGCGGACACTCCCTTCGACTTTGCTCAGGGCAGGCTTTGTCCGCCAACTGCCGGCAGAGTATGAAGCCGGAAAGCACCCGGGTTCTTGCACCGGGTCGGGTCTATTTCGCCGCCACGTCCGCCCCCACGTCCGCGAACGAGAACGCCAGCGAAACGTTCGCATATTCCTGGCCGTCCACTTCGACATAAGGATAGACAAAATAATTCAGCGGCTTGCCCTCCTGCGCAGGATTCAAGCGCAAGTCGCGGCCCATGCTGAACTGCACCCGGTTCACGTCGTGCGATCCGAAAAAATATTCGCGCTTCTCCGGATGTTTCCACGCTTCGGAAATGTCGACAGGAATCCAGCCCCTGCCGTCGACATAAAAATCGGACCAGCAATGGTAGCCGGCGATCTCGGAGGAATGCTTGTCAGGCGGCAGCGGAAACCCGATTTCAAAGCGGGCGGGAATGGCCTGCGACCGGGCCATGGCAATGAACAGCGAATGAAAGTCGGTGCAATTGCCCTTCTTCGCGTCGCAAGCATAGAGCACGTCGCCGTGTCCCCAGCCTGTTCCGGTCTTGTCGTATTTCATGGTTGTGAAGACGTAGTCGTAAATGGCGCGGGCCTTGTCGAGCGGGTGCGTCTTACGCTCAGTCACTTTAACCGCGAGATCGGCCGGCAGTCCGGTGATGGGCACCAGCGCGTCCGGCTGCAAATCCTCTTGCCGCTCTTGGCTGGTTAAAGAGGCGGCCGCAAGGTGTGCAGCCGGATTCAGCGCCACGCGCTCGCGGCGCACCACACCGTATTCCATATCGAAGTGCAATTCTGGCTGGGCCGCGCCGCTGGTCTCGGCATAATAAATCTCATTGCCGAATTTCGACTCTCGCGTTTTCTTGAGCGGCAGATCCCCCTTGGCGGACACAATTTTCACTTCTTGATAAGCATCCGATTGCGCCGCCGGAATCCAAATTCGCACTTTCTTGCCTGCGGGCAGATTCTTCACCGTGAAGCCGTAGTGAAATGTGAAATGGCGCGAATCCTGAGCGGCCGAGACAAGGGCAGAGGCGACGACAAACAAAAACAGCAATGCACAAAGCTTACGCAGCATGGTGGACTTCCTCCTCAACTGGGAACTGAGAACAGGGAACTAACAATTGTTTTTTGGGAAACGACACACGGGCGTTTAGAGGGAACGCCGTCAAGTGAAGCCGCGCTGCGGGATGCGCATAGGAGAAAATGCGGAAATGCTCTTCCGCGATGCCGTATTTTAGCCCACTTCCGCTGTGGAAAAGCAATCCGCAGGCCCTTCCCAACCGAGGGCCGCTCTAAGCTAAAATGCGTGCGATGCCCGCCGCTATCCAATGCCGCGATCTGCGCAAGACTTATGACGGCAAGGTCGAGGCCGTGCGCGGGCTGAGCCTTGAGATCCAGCCAGGCGAATGTTTCGGCCTGCTCGGGCCGAACGGGGCGGGGAAAACCACGACCATCGAAATTCTCGAGGGCCTCTCCCAACCCACCTCGGGCGAAGTCTCCATCCTCGGCCACTCCTGGCGCAAGGATGAACGTGAAATGCGCGAGTGGCTGGGCATCTCGCTACAGGAAACGCGGCTGTCGGAAAAACTCACCGTGCGCGAGACCATCGAACTGTTCGCCAGCTTCTACCGCGAGCCACGCTCGTCGGAAGAAGTGCTCGAGCAATTGCAGCTCACCGAAAAAGCCGATTCATGGGTGGGCAAACTCTCCGGCGGCCAGCGCCAGCGTCTGGCGGTCGCGACCGCGCTGGTGTGCAATCCGAAAATTCTGTTTCTCGACGAGCCCACCACCGGCCTCGACCCTCAAAGCCGGCGCCAGTTGTGGGACATCATTCGCCAATTCCAGCGCGACGGCGGCACGGTCCTGCTCACGACGCATTACATGGACGAAGCTGAGCGCCTCTGTGACCGCCTGGCCGTTGTCGATCACGGCCAGATCATTGCGGAGGGCTCGCCGGCCGATCTTATTGAGCGATTGGGTGGACATCACGTCGTCGAATTTTCCGTGAGCGGCTCGAACGGTGCGTCGTCCGGATCGGCGAACGAAGCCTGGCGCGGACTGCCGAGCGTCGAGTCGGTTCGCGAAGACGACGGCCTCATTGCGTTGAACGTGAAGCAGCCGCACTTGACGATTCCGGCGCTGCTCGATGCGATCGATCGGCAGGGAGCTCAGCTGCAGCATCTGACCACGCGCCAGGCCAGCCTGGAAGATGTATTCGTACGCCTGACGGGGCGGCATCTTCGCGAGGAGTAAGACGGTCTTTTATGAGCACCACGCAGGAAACGCCGGTCACTGCAGTCAAGACCCAGCCAGTGCCGCCACACCGCAACGGCCGATGGGCGGGCTATAGCCATCTTCTGATGGCGCGCCTGCTCGAACTCAAGCGCGAGCCCGAAGTGGTGTTCTGGGTCTTCGTGTTCCCGCTGCTGCTCGCGCTCGGCCTGGGGATAGCCTTCCGCAACAAGCCCGGAGACGCCGTGTCGGTGGCCATCGTTGCCGGAATCGGCTCGCAGGATGCACAAGCGCTCCTCACCCGTTCGCCGCAGCATGAACTTTTCAAGATACAGGCGCTGCCCTCGGCCGAAGCGCAACTGGGATTTCGTCTCGGCAAATTCGATCTCGTCATTGAACCCGACGGCAAGGGCGGCCTCGAATACCGCTACGATCCGGCACGCCCAGAAAGCGTTCTGGCAAAAGCCGAAGTCAACGACGCGCTGCAATCTGCCGCCGGGCGCAAGGATGTAATCGCAACCACGGTGGTCACTTCGTCCGAGCCCGGCTCGCGCTACATTGACTTCCTGATTCCTGGCCTGCTCGGCATGAACCTGATGAACTCCGGCATGTGGGGCATCGGTTTCGCGCTGGTCGATATGCGGCAGCGCAAACTGCTGAAGCGTTACGTGGGCACGCCCATGCGCCGTGGAGATTTCCTGCTCGCCATCATGACCAGCCGACTGCTCTTGATGGTCATCGAGATCGGCCTGTTACTCGTGTTCGGGATCATCTTCTTTCACATGCGTGTGCTCGGGTCGGTATTTTCAATCGCTGCGATCGGAGGTCTCGGATCGCTTACCTTCGGCGGTGTTGGCCTGCTCACCGCCAGCCGCGCGCAGAAAATCGAAAGCATCAGCGGCCTGATCAACCTGGTCATGATGCCGATGTGGATTTTTTCCGGCGTCTTCTTTTCCTATGAAAGATTTCCGGCGGTGATCCATCCACTGATCAAAGCGTTGCCTCTGACCGCCTTGAACGACGCCCTGCGCGCCAGCATTCTCGAGGGCACGCCGCTTTTCAATCAGTGGCCGCGATTGCTGGTGCTCGCCTTGTGGGGAGGAATTTCGTTTGTGCTGGCGCTGAAATGGTTCCGCTGGACCTAACCGGTCACGGTGCTCTGGCCGCCGAGGGGCACATGCAAGACTTTCTTCGATATTGTGAGCGGTTAGTCGCAGCGCAGCGCCACCATGGGATCGAGTCTGGCCGCGCGGCGAGCGGGAATGTAACAGGCGAGAAAGGCAGCGGCGAATAGCGTCATCGCCACCGCACACAACGCAATCGAATCAACCGAGCCCACTCCATACAGCAGGCCGTTCAGTGCGCGACCGACAAAGAATGCGCCGATCAGCCCGATGCCGAGGCCACTTGCGGCTAGCGCGAGGCCCTCTTTCAGGACAAGGCTGAGCACACGATCCTGGCTGGCACCGAAGGCGATGCGCAGTCCGATTTCGTGTCTTCGCTGGGCCACGACGAAGGCCATGACACCGTAAATTCCGATAGCAGCCAGCAATAGCGCCACGCCTGCGAAACTGCCATAGAGCGCGGTCATGAAGCGGTCATTTACCAGAGATTCGTCGACAATCTGGTCCATGGTTCGAATCTCCTCGAGCGGCACATCAGGGCTGAAGGAATGAATCGCGGCGGCAATGGTCTTGCTCATCGCAGAAGGATCGCCGATCGTTCTCACTACTACTGCTGCTTGAGGCCATGGGCTTTGTTGGAAAGGAACATCGATCACAGGGAAACCCTCTCCGCGCAGGCCCCCGTTGCGAATGTCGCGAGACACACCTACGATCTGCCATTCCGCCGGTGGTCCTAATTTCGTCTGTCCCGGAACTAGTTGCTCGATTGAAATACGCTGTTGCAGGGGGTCGACTCCAGACAGAAAGCGGCGGACGAACGTCTCATTCACGATGGCTACGCGGGGAGCGGCGGGCGAGTCTTGCTCAGTGAAACGGCGCCCTTTTAGCATTTGGATTCCAACCGTCTCGTAATATTCCGGCGTCACCATCTCAAAACCAGCACCTGGGCGAGTCGACGGGTCGCTTACCGGCTGACCGGCAATGCTCAATGGCATGCCAAAATGCACGCCCTGAAGCGGCATTCCCGTCGCCGCTTCGGCATCTACGACGCCCGGCAGGACTTTGATCCTGTCCAGAACCTCGCGATAGAAATTGGTGATGTGTGCCGACTGTACCGGATCCTCCTTGGGTGGTTCCAATCCGAACGTCAGCAGATGGCTGGCGCGGAAGCCCAGGTTGACCCGCGACAAGTTCCATAGACTGTGCAAGGCGAGCCCGGCGCCAGACAGCAGTGTCAACGCCACAGCAAATTCGCACACTATGAGCGTCTTCCGCAAACGATGACGTGCCAGGCCCGTGCCGGAACGTCCGCCATCTTTCAGCGTTTCGTTCGGATCGACACGGGAAGCATGCCACGCTGGAACACACCCAAAGAGACCAGCTGCCAGTGTTGTGGCCGCCAGGCTAAACAGCAGCACCGGCAGATTCAGCGTAATGTCGGCCTCGGAGGGGAGTTGATTCGGGGGCAGCCTCGCCACAAGCACTCGCAGAAGAACCGCGCCCAGAGCTATCCCGGCCCCACCACCGAGGGCGGCCAGAACAAGATTTTCACTGAGAAATTGGCTGAAGAGCTGCGATCGTGTCGCGCCCAACGAGGTACGAACGGCCGCTTCCCTCAGTCGAGTAGCGCCTTTGGCGAGCACCAGGTTGGCTACATTAGCGCACGCAATCAGCAGTACAAGGCCAACTGCTCCCATCAGCAGCCACAGAATTTTCTGCGTGTCTTTGGGGAAAAAGTCGTTATGCAACGCCTCGACGCTTGACGTCCAACCTTTGTTTGACTTGGGATGCTGTTGCGCGATGCGACCCGTGACCACGTTCATGTCGGCCTGTGCCTGAGCAATCGACACTCCGGGTTTGAGACGGCCGATCACCAGCAACCAGTGGAAGTCGTGGTTGATCTGATCGGGCTTGAATGACAGCGGGACCACGAATTGGGATTCCAGGCGGTCAATCTGGCCGGGTTGGTTTACCCCCACCACGGTATAAGGCTCGCCGTCCAACTTGATTGGCTTGCCAACAATATTCGGGTCGGCCCCGAGGTGAGCCCAAAGGCGATGGGTGAGGATCACAACATGGTCTTTGCCAACTTCACCTTCCTCCGGGAGAAAATCACGCCCAAGGAAGAGCGTGTCGCCCATCATCCTGTAAGCGCCAGGCGTCATTGCTCGTCCGGCGATGCGCTCCGGTTGGTCGGGAGTAGCGAAGTTGCGGGCAACGTCAGTCCATGCGATCAGATCCTGAAACGTACTGTTTTGATGCCTCCAGTCAAGGAAATCGCCTGCGGAGACTGAGTTATTGTCGTCGCGGACGTGCGACCAGACCATTACCAATTGGTCAGGGTTCGGATAGGGCATGGGCGCCAGGAGAACGGCGTAGATTACGCTGAAGATGGCGGTGTTGGCACCAATGCCAATCGCCAGGGTAGCGATCGCGACGGCGGCGAACCCAGAGTTTCTACGCAGCAGGCGCGCACCAAAGCGCAGGTTCTGCAACAAGCGGTGGAGCGTCTGCCAGCCTTTTGCTCGTGCCACCAAACCACCACGGAGGAAGCGTAATCCAAAGCAAAAATCCTGCAGTCTCGTCACGGTTAACCTCGTTCCTGATCGTGGCGTAGCGCCACCATGGGATCCGACTTCAGCAGCCCGGAGCGCAGCAATACCAGAATGTGCAGAGGCGAGATGATTCCCGCTGCCTTCCAACCTATCGGTGCAAGACTGTCACCATTCTGCCGCAAAGTGTAACCTCTTGGCGGCAAAGGGCAAAGGAATGTCCGCTGGCGAAATGGTTGTGTTTGAAGGTGTCCATAGGCGGCCTTTGATGTCCGGAAGCGAACAGGGAATCATCATCCAGGCTGGCGTCTGTAAGACTGCTTCGAGTGTCCTTCCTTCGGGAATTCAAAACTGAGGACCCGTCACCCCGCTCCGGCCTCGCTCGCAAATCTTTGGGAGAAGTTACGAACGAGGCCATTCGCGGTGCTTGCGATAATGACTGCGGTTACGACTTGACTAGCTTGGCAGCAGCTTTCCGCACCTTTGCCCAGCGTAGTCGTTGCGCATCGGCGATCCGCTTGCGGGCTTCTTTGCTCAAGGTTCGTCCTGTCCTCTTGAGCTTCTTTCCGCCGGCATGGCCGAGCGCGTCTAACGCTTTCCCCACTCTTCCCATCTCGCGTTCCAGACGGGAATACTCGTTCTGCAGGGAAGAGACTACCTTGTTCAGGTTGGTCATGTATTACCCCCTCATGAGTCGAGGCTAACATGACTTTCGGCACAAATTGGAAAAATTAGAGAGTTATGCGACTGAAGTTCCACTTCGAGATCGGACAAAGGTATAGGCTCACTGCGGTTTTACATCGACAAACAGGAATCCATCCACTTTGCCCAGGTCGTCGGTCTCGCGATTGAACACCACTTCACGCCGCGAATCGGAATAGCGTGTATCCCAAAGCAGAAACTTGTGGATCACAGTCCCATCTTGCTGCCCGGTGTCTGGTGTGCCGCTGGCCGTCCACTGATAAACGATTCCATGAACTACAAAGACGCGCGAATTCCACTGCATGAGCGCGGCATGATGATTCTGAAACCAGGTGATAAGCATGCCGGAATTGACGGCATCCGTGGTCGAATAAGTCGCGGTCACCATGATCGGCCGGCCGTCGCCTAACAGATGTCGCCCCTGCAGTTTGCTGGCAACATCCTTCAAAGACTTAGGGTCGCCTGCCCCGGCGCTATCTTCGAGAGCAGAATCTTTGCCACAGCACACTTCGCGATCATGGAAGATGGTGTCGAGCGAGGTCAGCATCACGTCGGCGGAGTGTGGCGACCGCGCAATTAAAGACGGCAGGTCGGGTACCTCGAGGACCTGATCCTGATAGAGCAATTGTCCGTGAGCGACGCTACATAGAGCAACGCTCAGCGCCACAGCTCGAGGCAGTATCCATAAAGCGGACCCGCAAACCGGAAGCCTGCTCATAAGCCACCCCGCTAACAGCCTCAATTGTAGGTCGCGGGCAGCGGTTCGCAACGAGCTTTGCTTAACTTTACATCCGTTCAGCCATGGTTCTTAGTAACCGATCAGGCGATGCCAGGGCTGACAGAAATCCTCTAAGGCGCGATGGTCGAGAGAAATTTCGGCGCCTGCCGCGCCTTGGTGGCTTGCTCGAACGAGTACGCCAGCTTGATCAGCGTCGGCTCGCTCCAGGCCCGGCCGAAGAATGAGATTCCCACCGGCAGGCCGGAAAGAAATCCGGCAGTTACATTGATGTTCGGATAACCCGCCACGGCAGCGGCGTTTGAACTGCCTCCGGCTACGTGATCTCCATTCACCAGGTCGGTCAGCCACGCCGGCCCGCCGGTCGGGGCAACGATCGCGTCGAGTTGATGCTTATCCATCAGCGCGTCAATGCCTTCGGTGCGCGCCAGTTGATGATTCTTCGCCAGGGCATCCATATAGGCTTTTTCGGTAAGTGGACCCTTCGCCTGAGCCTTCACAAATAAGTCTTGCCCGAAGAACGGCATTTCTTTCTGCCGGTTGCGATCGTTGAAGTCGATAATGTCCTGCAGAGTCCGCACCGGCGCTCCCGGACGCAGTCGCGCCAGATAGGCGTTAAGGTCTGCCTTCAACTCATACATAAAGACCAGCAGTTCGCTCTCATCAAACTTGCCGAGAGTTTCAATGTCGGCGGGATCGACCAGCGTTGCTCCCTGCTGCTTCATCACGGCAAGCGACTGCTCCATCAGTGCGTCGACGGCCTCGCTGAATCCAAAATATTTTCGCGCCACGCCAATGCGCGCGCCCTTCAGTCCGTTGGGATCGCAATACTGCGCATAGTCGGTCTGAGCCTTTCCGGCGCTGGCCGCGGTCGCCGCATCGTCGCCGTCAACCCCAGTCAGCGCGCCCAGAAGAATCGCCGCGTCGCGCAGCGTCCGGCACATCGGACCGGCTCCGTCTTGACTATGCGAAATCGGGACGATCCCGCTGCGGCTGACCAGTCCCACCGTCGGCTTGATCCCAGCCAGCCCGTTTGACGACGACGGACACACGATCGACCCATCTGTCTCCGTGCCAATGCCTATCGCGGCCAGGTTTGCCGAAATCCCCGCGCCCGTGCCGGAACTGGATCCGCAGGGATTGCGGTCGAGGGCGTACGGATTCTTCGTCAACCCGCCGCGACCGCTCCATCCGCTGGTGGAGTGACTCGAACGAATGTTTGCCCACTCGCTCAGATTGGTCTTGCCCAGAATCACCGCGCCCGCCGCGCGCAGCCGGTGCGCCACAAACGAATCCTTCGCCGGTTTCGAGCCCACCAACGCCAGCGACCCGGCGGTGGTCATCATGTGGTCCGCCGTATCGATGTTGTCCTTGATCAGCACTGGAACCCCGTGCAGCGGACCTCGCGGGCCTTTGGCCTTCCGCTCCTGATCGAGCGCGTCGGCAATGGAGAGCACATCGGGATTCATCTCGATGATCGCGTTCACCGCGGGACCGCTCTTATCGATCTCCCCAATCCTCGCCGAATATTTCTCGACCAGCGCCCGCGCCGTGAACTTGCCGGACTTCATGCCATCCTGCAATTCCGGAATCGTGATCTCATCCAGTTCGAACGGCTTAGTCTCGGCCGCCGCCGGCCGTGGCTCGCCCGAGGCTCGCGCCGCGGCCAGTGCGGGATACAACGCGGCAGTTCCGCCCGTGGTCAGAGCAGCTTGCAGGAACCGGCGACGTGACGCCCCGGAGTTCGATGAACCCATAGTCTCCCCGTGATTCGTAAGGTTGATTCCTAAAGTCTATTCCTACCGGAATCGATCGACAGGCCGACTATTTAAACACGAATCGACGCCCGAGTTCACGAGCGCGCGGTTGTGACGCAATGTCGGTGGTGATAAGCTAAGGTGGTTCGTGCAGCCCCGCGCGGGAGTAGTTCAGCGGTAGAACGCCAGCTTCCCAAGCTGGATGTCACGGGTTCGATCCCCGTCTCCCGCTCCATTTTTTCAATCACTTCGAGTCAGAGAGACTTTGCAGAAGTCGCTCGGTCCTCAGCGCATGGCCCAACTCATCAGCGTCGGGGTGTGATACCGATACTGGTAATAGTCCGCGAGATCCTGAACGTATTCCCGGACCCGGGCTTGGCCTCGGGTACGAATTGCGCCGTCAATCAGGTTGACGGTCCCGTCAGGGTCATGGACCAAGTCAAAATACTGGTTTACTCCATCCATTTCATTGACGATAAACAAGGTCTTCCCATCGCCCCCGAGCAAGCCATAGATCGGGTTGTAGCAGACTGAAACCAGGTAGGAGTCACGCTGGTAGCTGCGGAACTCTTCTTCCGTTTGCGTAAATAGCGGGCGCCCGAATTTCTCATCGTTGGCAAGGTGCCGGTATCCCAGCAGGGAATACAGCGAAGGCGTCACGTCCATGTTGAACGCGACTGCCTGGGGATCGAAGTAGTAGCGATTCCGCATCGCTTTCGGTAGGTGCATCATCAGCGGGATGCGAAGCGTCGAGGGATAGAGACCATAGGCGTGACTGATGTGCCCGTACTCTCCGTAAGCCTCACCATGATCGGCGGTGAGTACGACGATGCTGTTGTCGTAAAGCCCTCGCGACTTCAAATAGGAGATGAACCGCCCAAAGCAATCATCGAAGCGAAGCAATTCGCTGGCCGCCGAGGGCTGAAACCCTGGATACCTCCCCGGCTGGGGCGAACGTACAGACTGCGCGTGCACCAACGCCACCAGATGCACGTTCTGGGGCTGGGTGTAGAGAAAAATGGGTCGGTTCTTGTCTGGGCGCTGGTCGATCTTTTGCTCCGCTTCGACGGATGTCCGGCAAAAGTCCTGATCCGCCCAGTAGCTGACGTCGGCATCCAGGCGATGCACATTTTTTGACTGCTGAATCAACGGTTTAAGGATCGGATCAATGCTCACATAGCGGTCGTAGTCATTCACCTCCAACAGCTTCTCCAGATTATTCATGGGGTGAAAGGGCTGGACGAACTGCTTGTGCAGCATGAGAGTACCTGACCAGATCGCCGCCTCAGACAGGGAAGTCCCACCGTAGCGAGTGAAAGCATTCCTCATCACGACGCTCTCGGCTGCGAACTCACCGATGTGCGGAGTGAACTGCACCGCGGGATTGTAGGGCGACACATAATCTCTGCGCAGACTGTCGACGACGACCACAAAGATGTTGGGTTTTGGATCAGGGGCCGAGGTGAGAGGGTCGACCAGCTTTATATCGACGGGCTCCACCGAAATGTAAGCCGGGATATTGGTCTGCTGGTCCAGAAAGCGGCAGAATTCGTCGCATGGTTTTTCTTCGGATCCGGCCCACAAAGCCTGAACTGCCCCGAACGAAGCATCGGAGGCTGTGTGACGGCCGATGGCGTCGATCCATGCCGGATGCTGCTTCTGCGATGCACGCATCCACCACGAGTCTCGTTGAGAAAACCGGGAAGCCAGAAACGTTCCGGCACACAGCGTCACCAGAAGTAAAACGGGATAGCGCTTGGCCGTTCTAGCGGGCGATAAGTGCATCAGCAAGGCCGTGACGACCAGCCACAGCACCGCGGCCCACATTCTGGCCAGGATAAAGTTCCAGTCCATGATTCCGATATAGCTCGGCACGACGAACATCGCCGCCAGAAGGACGAGAACCAGGACCCCGTTCTCGAGACGTCGATTTCCTGGCCGGTGGACCGAGTCGTTCGCGTCTTGACTGGAGCGTCGGGAAGCCTGAATCCTGCGCCAGAGCCCTCCGGAGAAACACACGATTGTGACCGCCAGCGCCGCCGAATAGATGTCCGCCTCAAGTCCGGCAAACGGGATGCAGGGCAGAAGAACTCGCATGAAGAACAACGCAATGGCAACGGATGCGAGCCCATAGAAACAAAATGTTCGCCAACCACGCGTCTTTATCTGTAAGCAAACGGTCAGCGCGAGATTCAAGCAAGAAACCGCAAACACCGCAAACAAGAGCTGGATCCCGATCGCCCACGCCCATGCGAGCAGGCCCATGCCGTTGAGCGCCGCGCCCCGCCCGGCAGAGAGGTAGGAAAGCCACAGCATCCCCGGAACCAACATCCCGATCGCTAAACCGGCCTGCAGGGCGATCGAAACGGGGAAGTGCGATTCTTGGATCGATGTTCCGACATTCGACGGTTCGACATTCGGCTCTTTGACGTTCAAGGGTTCGACCTGAGGCGATTCGGATTCCGCATAGTGATCGAGAATGCCGAGCCAAAGCATTGGGAAGAGTATGGCGAGACTCCACAGAAAGCTCAGCGAATTATTTCCGAGACTCGAAAACGGCCTCTTCCACAAAAAGAAAGTCACTACAGCAGCTTGCGCCACGATGAATTCAACGACCATGCGGCGTTCGCGCCCGGTCCGATGCTCCGTAATAAGAGCGATTCCCAGCGATAACGACACTACGCAATAGATATAGGAATGCAGCCGGATAAAAACCGGAAGCCACGGATTCAAGGGCGCCTGAATAAATGAAACGTAGATATCCGGCAAATACGCAAGCATGCAGTAGACCGAAGTAATCAGGCCGAGCACTGCGTAGATCAGCCGGGCGGCGATGCCTAACGAGTTGGAGCCCCTCTGTTTCACTGGCCGCGCCGAGATAACGAATCCATCAAATACCTGGAGAGGCTGCGAGATGTTCGGTTGCCCTTGCGCATGACTTTTGAGCGTAACATCCGCCTTCTCCTGCAGTTGGTGATCGCCAACACTTTCCAGTTACGTTAGTTTGGGGCAGCAAGACAGGCCTCATTTGCCGGACTCACACAGACGGTTCGTTGGCGTTCTTGGTTTCGAATTGATTTGCCTCGAATTAATTTGCCCCACGGCCCAATTCTTAGTAACTTGCTGCTGAAGCCGTTTGTGCCCTGAGGGTCCGCCTTGCCCATTTCCGCTTCCGACTCGATTACGCTGGCCGTAGAACACACCCGGCAGCAGCTGTTTCAGCGGTTCCGCATCGGGCAGTGGACCAAGCTTGCATTCGTTGGCCTGCTGGCAGGCGAACTCGGTTCCAACGGATGCAACCGCTCATTCTTCAATCTTCCTCAACATCCTGGGTCAA
>Ga0210383_10000017_pt1 | contig 206789 bp, 166 predicted proteins | sample IncBWC14OmetaG_FD_160072 | JGI IMG/M metagenome (GOLD analysis project Ga0210383, IMG submission 160072) | Forest soil microbial communities from Barre Woods Harvard Forest LTER site, Petersham, Massachusetts, United States - Inc-BW-C-14-O ...
AAGCACATCTCCGGATTGCAAACGCAAAGCCTGGACAATGCCATATCCATGCTGCGGTCCCCATTGCAGCGTCTGCAGAATGAGCATGTCGAGTGTTCCCTGCAGCAGCTCAATTCGGTTTTTATACCGGTCTTTCTCGTTCATAGGATGTAGACACTCTACTCGCAGTGGCGGTAGATTGTCTACTCCCGCATCATGGCGGCGCGTCAATTCAAAGCCGTGCTTATAGCAACTCCTCAGATGAGATCGGAATCCGGTCTAACATTCCGGTCGAAGCAGTCACGCTGTGTAGCCTGCTGACACACGCGGTCCGCGCGGCGGCTGCGAGCCAGCGGGGAAAACTTGCTATTGCCCAGATTCCACATAATGCTGCAAGCCATTTTAGGCAGCGCAGCGGACAAAAGCGGACTGACAGCGGACTGAAGATGTTTTGCTGAAAGCGAGCTAAAGCCTTTGGAATGATGGTGGCCAGGGACGGAGTTGAACTGAACCCCCACATTGATAGCTTGTAAGTTAATGATAGCGCGAGTGGCTATGGCGGCTACAAAGGCACCATACGCCCGATTGCTTTAGCAAAACTTTAGCAGAACAGAATTGGGCTGGGTGCGATTGAAACGCAGCCCTGACCAAGCGCAGCGCGCCGTCGTCGATTACATCCCTCGCGCTCTTCCTTCCTCCGCGCCGACGGGAGCACGTGTAACCTGACCGATCTGCCATAATCTTTTCCGTGTGCGGACGCTACCGACTCTCGCGACGTAAGCAGATCATCGAGGAGGACTTCAATAGCGTCTCGGGTGAAGAAGACTGGAGCCCGCGCTATAACATCGCCCCTTACCCACTGCAGACATGCTGGCGGAGATGGGCGAACATCAACTCACAATCCGCGACTACTTGCGGCACAGCAACCTTCATGTCACGAACAAGTATCTGCAGGCGACGTCGAAGACCAAACGCTTGGCACAGGACAAATTGGTCGACGCTATTTTGCCGACGGGTATTTTGCCGAAGACAAACCTAATCCAATGAGCGCTGTTTGGAATCGTTCTCGAATGGGACCATTCTCGTTCCGCGCTTATCGTCCCCTAACATCCCCTAATTTGCCGGATGCTAGGGTTGCAAGTGCTTGAAAGGAATGGCGGGGACGACGGGACTCGAACCCGCGGCCTCTGCCGTGACAGGGCAGCGTTCTAACCAACTGAACTACGTCCCCCACTTTGTTTTCTTACCTTTGTCGGAAACCCCGCGTGTTTAGTGGCTTTCCTCAGGTTCAATCGATTCGCCTGTGTCGCCTGTTTCAACCCCGTAGAACCGAATTCTGAGGCTAACGGACACCCTGCACACGAAGCTAAACCTGTCCACAAAATTGGACTGCAGGCAAGACCAACCCAGAGCAGCTGTCCCTGCCCCGTCAATGAATTGTAGCAGAGCATCGATTGATTCGTCAGGCTTTGACCCGAATGCAAGAGAGGCTCTGGGGCGGTCGTTTGAGCATAGTCGGTTTCGCAAAGGCTTCGAAATTCCCCGAGGAGTCCGAACTGGCTCGGGCTCGCCCGACTCGCCAAATTGCACCCGCGGGGACATCATCAGCCTCGTACGTATTTATTGAACCAGTCGATCGTGCGTTGCCAGGCCAGATCGGCCGCAGCTTTGTTATACCGTTCCGGCGTCGCGTCGCAATTGAAGCCGTGTCCTGCGCCTGGATAAATATAGCCTTCGTGCGGAACGTTGGCAGCGCTCAGCGCCTTGTCATATGCCGGCCACGTAGCTGCCAGCCGGGTGTCGAGTTCTCCGTGATGGACCAGGATCGCCGCCTTAATTTTGGGGATGTCCTCTGGGGCGGGAGGACCGCCATAGAACGGCGCAGCTGCCGCCAGGTCGGCTCCCAGTCGCACCGCCAGCATATTTGCGGTCGAGCCCCCATAGCAGAATCCGGTCGCTCCGATCTTTCCCGTGCAGTCAGGGCGCGACTTCAACCACAAGGCCGCAGCCAACATATCCTCGGACATCTTTTCCTTGTCGATCTTGTTGAACATCTGGCCGCCTTTGTAATCGTCGCCCGGATAGCCTCCCAGAGAGGTGAGTCCGTCGGGCGCAAATGCCATGAAGTTGGCCAGGGCAAACCGCCGCGCGATGTCCTCGATATGCGGGTTCAGGCCTCGATTCTCATGGACGACGATTATGCCCGGCAACTTCGTTACCGTCTCGGAGAGGGTGTCGGCACTGATCGGTCGCACGAGATATCCTTTGATGCTTCCGTTGCCTTTGGGGGAGGGAACGGTCTCGTACGTGGCCTTGATCCGGTCATCGGTGCGGGAAACTTGTTGGCCCAGCGCATAATTCGGCATCAAGGCATTGATAACCGTGGCTGCGGCCAGACCGCCGGCCAGGCGCTGCACGCCATCTATGAACGTGCGGCGACTAATTTCACCGTGAATGAAATCGTTGTAGAGCTCTATCGCTTCACGCGGAAGTTTGGGTTTTGTCGGCTCCATTGGTATTCAGCGGCGATAATACCACTTTTCGTCTTGTCGATTAGCAAAGGAAGAAGAGTTCCCCTGCGCGGCAGTGATGTCACCACATAGTTGCCACATGGACTGAGGACGCGTTCCTTACTATAATTCCGGTTCCCGTCATGACTGCGAGCGGCACTCCCCCGCACAATGCCCCGACAATGCTGAACGCAGTCCCTCCGGCAACGGTGCGTCTGAACCGTGTGCTCTTCGACTGGCGTGTATCTGTGCTGGCGCTGGTTGGGCTGTGGGCCGTCATCTACATGGTGGGCATCACGCGGCCGCCACTGCTCGATGACGTCGACACGGTGCACGCCGAGGCAGCCCGCGAAATGCTGCAGCGGCACGATTGGGTGACGCTTTATACCAATGGCTTCCGCTACCTCGAAAAAGCTCCACTGATGTATTGGAGCCTGGCGACCAGCTACGAAATTTTCGGCATCAGTGACTGGACCACGCGGCTGCCTCTCATGCTCGGTGTGCTGGCATTGGTTCTCGCCACTTACCGGTTAGGCCGCTATGCCTATGGTGAGGCCGGCGGATTCTATGCGGGAGTAGCGCTGGTCACTTCGCTCGGCCTATTTATTTTCACCCGCTTCCTCATACCCGAAGTCCTGGTCGCGTTGTGGCTTACTCTCGGCTATCGCTTTTTCTTGCAGTCACTTGAACAGGAGCGACCTTCCCGCCTGGTGTGCTGGGGATTCGCGGCGACGTGCGCGCTGAATGTGCTTACAAAAGGCCTGATCGGACTGGTGTTCCCCGCGGGAGCGATCGGACTCTATCTTTTATTGACAGGCGATCTGCGGCGCCTGTTGAGGCTGCACGTGGTTTCGAGCACGCTCGTGTTTTTCGTGATTGCCGCTCCGTGGCACGTGCTGGCGGCGATGCGGAATCCACCACAAGGGGAAGCACGTGGGTTTCTTTGGTTTTATTTCATCAACGAACATTTGATGCGGTTTCTGGGCAAACGCGTACCTCCTGGGTACGACACGGTTCCGTTGGCGATCTTCTGGGCGCTGCTGCTAGCGTGGCTTTTGCCGTGGAGCGCATTTCTGCCCCAAGCTCTACGCGAAGTGCCGGTGCGATGGCGGGAGTTTCGCGGCCAACCCGGAAGTCCGCTGGACCGGCGGCGACGTGCGAATCTGCTCTTCTTTCTTTGGGCTCTCGTCATCCTGGGTTTCTTCAGTTTTTCGACCCGACAGGAGTACTACACGATTCCTGCGCTCCCAGGCGTGGCGCTTCTGGTGGGCGCTTGGCTGGCGCGCGAGTGTGGGCCGGAAGCGCGCGATTCCGATCGCCGCGCCGGGAGGATTTCTTCAGCCATTCTGTTTGCTTTTGGTGTGTTGGGGTTTGTGGCGGGGATGTATCTTCTGTCGGTTTCGCATCGGCCCGCTCCCGGAGCGGACCTGGCGGACCTGCTCAAGAAAAATCCGCAGGATTATAACTTCTCGCTCGGGCATGTGCTCGATCTGACACCGCGGGCGCTAGGCGCGTTTCGCGGTTCGCTCCTGGGGGCGTCGCTCGGCCTGTTTCTCGGCACCGGATTGAACTGGCTTCTTCGGCGGTGCCGGCGTCCTTTTGCGGGCAATATTGCGCTCGTCGCCATGATGGTTGTGCTGCTGGCCTGTGTGCATTCCTCCTTCATCACGTTTTCGCCGATTCTTTCTTCTTACAATCTTTCCGACGCTATTCGCAAACAGTTCAGGCCCGGCGATGTGATCGTGATCGACGGCGAATATAGCGACGCCTCCACGCTGAATTTTTATACCGGGATCCAGGTGCACGTGTTGCATGAGCCGAGCGGCAACTTATGGTACGGAGCGAAATTTCCGGACGCTCCGCATATTTTCGAGACTGCGGAATCGCTGGCGGCTTTGTGGAACGGCCCGGGGAAAGTTTTCCTGTGGACGGATCAGGAAGCACCGAAAGAACTGCTCGGGCTGAAGGCTTTCCCGTTGGCGCGCAGCGGCGGAAAACTCATCTTCACCAATCGCGAGCCCGGACAGTAACCCCGAGCGCGTTAGGCGTTCTGCTAAGATAATTAGCACGGCTTTGCTGGGTCTGAGTATTCCATCCAGCAACTTGATCGATCGCCATTCCTGCCGCGCTTCCACTGCGTACGTTTTCGAGGAGCACACGCTTGTTGATTGCTGCATACATTCTCTTAGGGCTGGCCATCATCGGGACCATCTCTTCGACGATCGTTTTCCTTCTTGCCTTCTTCGGAGTTCTCGAATTCCGGCGCATTGCCGCTCGCGATCGGAAAACCTACGCCAACTTGCCCGCAAAGATGCCGCCGGTTTCCGTTCTAAAACCTGTGCATGGCAATGAGGCTCGGATGAAGGAGAACATCGAGAGCTTCTTTCGCCAGAACTATACTGATTTCGAAATCCTGTTCGCGGCCGATGAGGCGGACGACCTCGCGCTGCCCGTCATCCGGGAGATTTGCGCACGCTATCCTCATGTGCCCAGCCGGATATTGATTACCGGGCAACCACCCTGGCCGAATGCGCCCAACTATTGTTTTCATCGCCTGACCGAGGTGGCGACGCACGACATTCTGGTCACCAGCGACAGCGACGTGGAAGTTGGACCGGATTATTTGCGGGACGTGACAGCGCCGTTGCTCGACCCCGAGGTCGGCGCCGTGACCTGCGTATTTCGCGGCAAGAACGCCGGTGGACCCTGGGGCGCTCTCGATGCTATCGGCATGTCAGTCGAATTTACGGCCGGCGTTTTGATCGCCAATCTTCTGGAAGGCATGAAATTTGGATTGGGACCGACGATTGCCCTGCGCAAAGATTCCATCGGAAAGATTGGCGGATACGCTGCCGTGCGCGAATATCTTTCAAACGATTTCGTCGTCGGCAATTTTATTTACAAGGCCGGCTTTAAGGTCGTGCTGTCGAGCCATGTGGTCGATCACGTATCGCCGCGCTTGACGTTCCGGCAAATGTGGGAACGACAGCTGCGTTGGGCGATGGGAACTCGCTACTCGCGTCCCAAAGGACACTTTGGAACGGGACTGACCTTCGCGGTGCCGTTTGGAATTTTCGGTCTGATCGGAGCATCTTTATTAGGCCACCCATGGCTCGGCTTCGGCTTGCTGGCCGCCTCCCTGCTGAACCGCATGGTGGAGTGTTGGATGGTCGGTTGGTGGGCCGCCCATGATCCGGTCGCTCCCGGCTGGGTGCTGCTCTATCCGCTACGCGACCTGCACGGCTTTATCATCTGGTGCGCCAGCTACTTGTCCAAGCGCAGCCTCTGGCGCGACAACAACTACGAGTTGCTCGAGGGTGGCCGACTCGTCGCCCGACGCGCCAACGGCTCTGTCGTCCTGCCCGGGTAAACCGCGATCTGACCACATTCAGTCCTGGCCTGAACCTAACAGTATTGAGTTGGGCGCGTTGGCTGCGACGGCACCACTCTGGTGTACACTTTAGCGCTCCGGGAGGTATCGAATGAGTGCTCAAGTCCAGATCGCTCAACCTCAGGTTGCTCAACTACAGCCGGAAGCGCTGCACTGGAGCGTGGCCGCGCGCGTCGGTTTTCGTTTCTGCTTCGTCTACTTCGGATTATTCTCGATCGGCACGCAAATCCTTGGAAGCTTATTTCCGATCCCGAAATTGGACATCCCCGATCTGAGCACGCTCTGGCCGATGCGGCAGATCACCTTCTGGACTGCGGCTCACATTTTCCACGCCAACCTGCCGCTCGTCTATACGGGCAGCGGCAGCGGCGACAAGACTTTTGACTGGGCGTTGATATTCTGGCTGCTGATCGTCGCGGCGCTGGCAACGGGCATCTGGTCGGCTCTCGACCGCAGGCGTGAAAACTACGTGACGCTGCACAAATGGTTCCGGGTTTTCATTCGCCTTGCCCTTGCCGGGCAGATGATCACGTACGGGATGGATAAAATTATTCCGTTGCAGATGCCCTTCCCGTATCTAACCAGATTGCTCGAACCTTTGCGTGACTTTTCTCCGATGGGGGTTCTTTGGTCTTCGATTGGCGCTGCGCCCGCGTATGAGACTTTCGCCGGCTGCGCGGAAATGCTCGGTGGAATCCTACTCATCTTTCCCCGAACGACCATGCTCGGCGCACTGGTCTGCGTAGCCGACATGACGCAGGTCTTCATGCTGAACATGACCTATGACGTTCCAGTAAAGCAATTATCATTCCTGTTGCTCATGCTGGCGTTGTTCCTGCTGGCGCCTGAATTAACGCGCTTAGCGGATTTCTTTCTTCGCAATCGCGCCGTCGCTCCTCCGACTCGACCACAACTTTTCCAAACGCGACGTGCTAACCGGATCGCGCTGGCTGCACAAGTCGTTTTCGGCGTCTGGCTGCTTGGGATGAATGGCTACAGCGGATGGATCGATTGGCACAGTTACGGCGGCGGACGCGACAAGTCGCCGCTCTACGGCATCTGGAACGTAGACGAGCTTTCGATCGACGGCCAGATTCGCTCGCCTCTGCTCAACGATTACGATCGCTGGCGCCGTGCCGTGTTTGATTTCCCCCAGAGCATCACGTTTCAACGCATGGACGATTCGTTCGCCTACTACGGCGCGTCGATCAACGTCAATGACAAGACGATCGCTCTCACGAAGTACAGCGATAAGAACTGGAAAGGCAATCTCACATTCCAGCGTGTGGCAGAGAATCGATTGATCCTCGACGGGAATATGGATAGCCACAAGATTCACATGCAGCTGCAATTGGTTGATCGCAGCAAGTTCATGTTAGTCAGCCGCGGCTTTCACTGGATTCAGGAATACCCCTTCAACCGTTGAACAGAGTCACGATGAGCCGTAAATCATGCGTCATCGGCGCCGGTCCGAACGGATTGGCCGCAGCTATCGTTCTGGCACAAGCCGGTATGCAGGTGGATGTGCTCGAAGCCCAGTCCACGCCGGGCGGAGCCGCGCGCACGCTCGAATTAACTTTGCCAGGATTTCAGCATGACTTCGGATCAGCTGTTTATCCGCTCGGCGCGGGCTCACCATTTTTCTCGTCCCTTCCCTTGAGCGACCACGGCCTGGAATGGATTCACTCGCCTGCGCCTTTGGCGCATCCCCTCGATGACGGCGCGGCCGTGATGTTGGAACGGGACCTGACGGAAACCCAGAGCGCTCTCGCGATCGACGGACCGGCGTGGGGCAGGCTCGTGCGCCCGTTCGTCGAACACTGGAGTAACTTTGCCCCCGAGATTCTTGGCCCCCTTCGCGTTGTGCCCCGGCATCCGGGGTTGATGGCACGCTTTGGCATGGTCGCGCTCCAATCTGCGCAATCTGTCGCTCGACGCTTACGCAGTCCACGAACCCGAGCGCTTTTCGCGGGCTTGGCCGCGCACTCCTTCCTCAGCCTTGACGAACCGTTGAGCGCGGCGTTCGCAGTCCTGATGGCCGTGTCGGCTCACACCGTCGGCTGGCCGATTCCTCGCGGCGGCGGGCAGTCGCTCACCAACGCCCTCTGCTCGTTTCTCTCGACCTTGAAAGGCCGAGTGATCACTTCATCACCGGTTCAGAATTTGGCGTCGTTGGCAGACTATGAATTATTTCTCTGTGATCTGACTCCGAGGCAGCTCATCGAAGTCGGCGGCCAAAGATTATCGGAAGGTTATCGGCGGCAACTGGGAAGTTACCGATACGGGGCTGCTGCTTTCAAGGTGGATTACGCTCTCCACGGGCCTATTCCCTGGAAGTCGAGCGACTGCTTGCGAGCGGCAACGGTGCATCTCGGTGGTAGCTTCGAAGAGATTGCGGCCTCAGAAAAAGCAGTGCGAAGCGGACAGCACGCCGATCGTCCATTTGTTTTGCTGACGCAGCCTAGCCTCTTCGATCACTCGCGTGCTCCGGCCGGCAAACACACGGCCTGGGCTTATTGTCACGTGCCAAACGGCTCGAGGGTAAACATGCTGGATAAACTGGAGAGTCAGATTGAACGTTTCGCTCCCGGCTTCCGCGATTGCGTTTTGGCGCGACGAGTTATCTCCCCCTCAGATCTTGAAAGCATGGACGCGAACCTCGTGGGCGGAGATATTGGAGGCGGGGTCGTCGATCTTCGCCAATTCCTATTTCGTCCGACGTGGCGGCACTACGCGACATCGGCAAAAGATATCTACATTTGCTCAGCGTCCACTCCGCCTGGCGGAGGCGTGCATGGCATGTGCGGCTATCATGCGGCGGAGACGGCGTTGTCCAGTCTGGGTCGCAGGTGATCTGGAAACCATCGACGCCACGATTCTCGACTCAGTCTCATTCCCGCGGATCAACCGTCGCTCCCTCGACCGCATGGATCGTGCCATCGGGCAAGCGCTCGAGCGTTGGCGCATATGAGCCAAGGAATTGCCGGCGCCACCACAGTCCTTGAGTCCGCTTTTCGGATATCGTGGTAAACCAATACTGCCAGATCACCGCGCGAACCTCGCGAGGCGGCCCATCCGGAAAGGGATTGTTGGCAAGGAGATTGAGAACGTCGCCGTCATTGGAGAGAAGCCGCACCTCGGTTCGCATCACGATCGGGTAATCCTGCCAAGATCCGAGCGAAGCAAACCACAGATTCCAATCAAATCGCGGCTGATACGGCGCGTAAATTCCCGGCGGCTTGCTCGGATCCTGCGGCTTGTAGCGAAACGGGTACGACACCCACGTTTTGCCATCCTCCGAGCCTTGAAACTCGATCTCGTATCGGCCGCGGGTCATGATGCCAAACAACCCGTAGCGATTAGCAATGCGGAACGGTTCCAGCGCTGCTACCGGCGCCGCTGGGAGTTCGATGGAAAACATCCACATCAACTCCGCCATGGTCGCATAGAAAACCCAGCCGAGAACAATCATGGTCAGCGACAATTTCGTAGTACGGAAGTATCGGCGGAATTTTCCCGGCGCTCGCGGGCTATGGGATCGTTCGAGAATGGATTGTTCTGAACGGGAGGAGGCGTACGGCATCTCGTGCGATTCACCGCTTGAAGAGATGTTCGGCTCAACGGTTGCTCCGACCGGCGCGCTGGTGATCGGCAACTTCTTCCATCGTGCTGGAAGGAGTCGCATCACAAAGCGATCATCCAGTAAAAGAACTCCCAACGTCAGAACCAGGTAATTCAAGAATGTGTAGTTAGCGGTGAGAATGACGCCGAGTTCCCAGGGAGTCACAATCAAAAAGCAGGCGATGCGCCAGCGCCGCGGCAGAAACAACATCCACACTAAAACCAATTCCAGTGCCAGCGTCGCAAAAGCCGTCGTTGCGTGGAACCCGTGCGGCAGATGCTGTACGTACCAGCCGATCCACGTGGGCAGCGGGCCGTTCTGGTAGTACTCGTCCATGGCGGTAAAGTGACGCCACCCGGGATCGCCGCCGGCGATTTTTGCCACACCCGACTCGAAGTAGATGCGAAACCATTCCCACTGCAGCAGAAACAGACTCGCGCGCGATGGCGGCGACGCGTTCCCCAAACCTGGGCGAAATCCCGCCGGAGCAAAGAAGAGTGCAATGAATCCCGCCTCGAGCAACATCCCGTCCGACTGGTAACCGGAAAAATCCTGCGCCGCGCTCACGAACGAAAGAAAGCACACAAAGCAAATCAGCAGCATTCCCCGCGGCCACAGGTTTAAAACCAGCAGCAGTGACGCGCCCATACCCACCCAGCACAAGGCAATGAGCATGTGAGGGCCACTGGCCATCCACAACAATGTAGGTGCGAACCACAAGCCGCGGCCGTGGCCCAGCGATCCTGCCACGGCGCGAAGATATTCGTCCGCGGGAAGAATTCCTTGGGGTCCGATGAGCCCACGAATTTGAAAGGCGAGCGAGAAGAAAGCGGAAAAATAAATCGCGCCCAGCGCCCGCAGGAAGATCCATCGGGGGATGAGGCGATCGCTGGCGCCATGCTCCGAGTCAAACCGAACGCGGATGGCCCGAATCCAGTTCATGCGCGTCGGGCCATTATACTGACGAAAGACGACTGGCTCACTTTCAATCGATGCCCGCGTGCATGCTCAAATCAAATGCTGGAGCACTCAATCGCTGTGCTCATTCACAGCGAAGCGCGACTACGGGGTCGACGGTCGTCGCCCGCCGAGCCGGGATGTAGCAGCCGATCAGAACCAGTATCAACACCATCCAGGGCACGATCGAAAATGTCGCCAGGTCTCTCGGACTCACCCCGAACAATAAGCTCGACATCAAGCTTGAAAGCATCAACGCGCCCACCAGTCCGGCGATCACGCCAGCCAACGCCAGCTTTGCGCCTTGCGCGAGAATCATTCGCAGCACATCCCCGCGTTGTGCACCCAGCGCGATGCGGATGCCGATCTCTCGCGTTCGCTGCGACACTGCGTAGGCAATGACTCCGTAAATGCCGACCGCGGCGAGAGTCAGCGCCAGAACCGCGAAGGCTCCGATCAACCACATATTCAGGCGTCGCAGCGATCCCGACTCCGCGACCATTTCCTTCATACTCTTCACGCCATACATGGGAATGGACTTGTCGACGTCGGCTAGCGCCGCTCGAATCGAAGTGAGCAGGCTCGCCGAATTCTGACTGCGCACGGCGATGCTCATGTTGCCCTCCAACAACGCCAGGAACGCGGTCGGCACTTGCGTATAGGGGTAGTAGGCCGTTGGTTCAATGTCGACGTCGGCCGCCCAATGGTGAACGTCGGCAGCCACTCCAACCACGACGCACCAGTCTCCTCCGGGCATTCCTGGCTTCAGCCGCTTGCCCAGCGCGTTTTCATTCGGCCAATACAGCTTCGCCAGGCTCTCGCTCACCACCACCACCCGCGGGGATGCGGCAGTGTCGTGCTCGGTAAACTCGCGTCCGCGTAATAAGGAAGTCTGAAGGCCGCTGAAGTAGTCCGGACCAACGGCGCGCAGCCGCGCCACGATGGGGATCTCGGAGGGAGGAGGTGGAGTTCCTTCGATGCTGATCGGCATCGAAGGATCCGTACCACTCATCGGCAGGTTTCTCGCCAACACCGCTGACTGCACACCCGGCAAGCCTCGTAACTTCTCAAGCACCTCCTGGTAGAAAAGCGGGATCCGTTGTTCGGATAGCTGCGCCGGCGCCGCGATGCGAAAGGTTAACTCTCCCTCCGGATTAAAACCCAGACTCACCATTTCGGCGTGCCACAAACTTCGCAGCGACAGGCCGGCGCCGATCAAGAGCATTGACGCCAGCGCGGTCTCCGTGATCACCAGCACGGCGCGATGACTTCCGAAGCCCCCGCTGCTGCCCCGTGATCCTTCCTTCAGCGTCTCGCTCACGTTCCCTTTCGATCCATCCCAGGCTGGGGCAAGCCCGCAAAGAACACCCACGACTCCGCACAGAAGGGCGGCGCACGCCAGAACTACAGGATCGATGACGATGGCATTCGAGGCGGGAATGCTCGAGGGATGAGCCAGTCGCAGCAACCGAATTGCAATCTCCGCGAGCCCCATGCCACACCCGCCGCCCAGCAGCGCCAGCAATGCGCTCTCGGTGAGTAGCTGACGGATCATTCGCCAGCGACTCGCGCCGAGTGCAGTGCGAATCGAAATTTCGCGCTGCCGCGCCGCACTTCGCGAGAGCAACAGGTTGGCCACGTTCGAACAAGCAATCAGCAAAACAAAAGCAACCGCTCCCATTAGCAACAGCAGCACCGGCTTTACCGTTCCATTCACAACGTCACTCACGGATTGCAACGTCGCGCCAAATCCACCTTCGCCTGTAGCGTCCCGCGCCTTCAATCGCGCCGCCACCGCGTCCAATTTAGCCTGCACTTGTTTCTGGCTCATTCCCTGGGGAAGGCGTGTAAAAGCGAAAAGCCAATGAACATTCCGCGCCGCAGCTTGCGCATTGGCCGACTCGAGTTGCAGCGGGATCCAAAACAACTCCGTGTCCGCCAACACATGAAAACCCGGCGGCATCACTCCCACGACCGTGTAAGGCACGCTGTCCAGGTCAAGGGTCTGGCCTAAGACGTCCGGCCGCGACGCGAAACGCGTGGACCACAGCGCGTGGCTCAGAATTACAACCGAGCCGGAACCCGGGCGGTCTTCGTCTGCCGAGAAGATCCGGCCAAGGATGGGCTGCACTCCCAAGACTGGCAGTAAATCATAGTTGACCTTTCCGCCGGCGATCCGCTCAGGAACTTCCCTGCCTCCCAGGTTTTTCCCGACGCCTGAAAATGCGCCCAGATTGGCTAGAAAATCACCTTGCTCCCGCATCTCGAGAAAGGCTGGAGTGGAAAAGGCGTTGGGATTGCCGTTCGACATCGTCTTCCACAGGATCATTACGCGACTGGAGTCGCGGAAAGGGATTGAATTGAACAGCACAGAATTGATCACGCTGAACATCGCGGTATTCGCGCCAATTCCCAGCGCCAGCGTGAGCACCGCCACGATCGTGAAGCCCGGCGTCTGACGCAGCATACGCCAGGCGTAGCGAAGGTCTTGAATCAAGGATTCCATGGGTTCCGCTCAGTCGTATCGCAAGGCCAGGGAGCGCTGTTTACTTAAACGCGGCCCGCAAGAGAATGTCAACCAGTCTGCTGCAAATATGCACAGGCCTTCGGGGGCCTCTCCTAGAAAGGATGAGCGGCAAAGTAACAACTTCTGGGCGCAGTAAAACCGCGCCCACGCCCGCAATGAGCGGGACGCGCCCTTGGCATCAGCTGCGAGCTTGATTGGTGGGCAGTGCAGGACTCGAACCTGCGACCTCCTGCTTGTAAGGCAGGCGCTCTAACCAACTGAGCTAACCGCCCATCGTGCCTGTGCGCTCGACTGCGCGGGCCGGGATGAAAGTGGGTTTACGACCCAGTCTAATGAGTATACGCGAGTGCCTGCGCAAACGGCGCAGCGCGAGTGACGATCGGAGCGACGAGCCCCGATGGAGTTTGGGAACTATGAAGCTCGACATCTGCCCGTGTGCAACCGCCCTGCTAGACTGGGAGAGTGCGGCGTTTGATCGTCAACGCGGACGACTTTGGGTTCACTTCCGGAGTGAACCGCGGCATTGTCGAAGGTCACTCGCACGGCGTCATCACTTCTTCGACGCTCATGGCCAACGGTCCGGCCTTCGCAGAGGCAGCGCAGCTGGCCAAGACGCTCCCAAACCTCAGCGTCGGCTGCCACGTTGTGCTCACCGATGGCCAGCCCGTTCTCGATGCAGCCGAGCTCCCCTCTCTCACCGCTGGGGCGAGCTTCCGTGACGGCATGAAGACTTTCGCCGCACGGGCGATCGCTGGCCGCATGGACGCCGGCGAAATTAGCGCCGAAGCGACGGCGCAGGTTCGGAAGATTCAATCTGCGGGCATCGCCGTTTCTCACATCGATACTCACAAACACACGCACTTGTTTCCTAAGATTCTGCGCCCGTTGCTGCGCGCAGCCGCCGATTGCGGGGTTCGCGCCGTGCGCAATCCGTTTGGACCCCGACTGCCTCTGCGATCGAGCCACCTGCTGGCGCGCCCCGGCCTTTGGGTGCGTTATACCCAGCTCCGTTTTCTAGCCCGCTTCGCCGAAACGTTTCGCGATACGGTGGATCGTGACGGGTTCTCGACGCCCAACGGCACGCTCGGCATTGTGGTCACCGGAGCGCTCGACGAAACGCTCTTCCACGCGATTGCCCGCAGCATTCCGGAGGGCACCTGGGAGTTCGTCTGCCACCCCGGCTATAACGATCGGGACCTACAAGCAGGCAAGACCCGCTTACGCAGCTCGCGCGAGATCGAACTGCGCGTGCTGACTCTGCCCGCCGCCCGCGAAGTACTGGCACAGGAAGGGATTGAGCTTATCTCCTACCGGGACTTCGCTCTCAAGAACTCCGATTAACGTCCGGCCCGATACTCTCCCGGCGAAGTTCGGGGCAAAACCTTTGCACCGTCGAGCCAGGGTACTCTCGTAACGTCCTGAACCCATTGCAAGTAGTATGATACTTTTCAGATCACCCTATTCTTTGGGTTTTTCTAATCTGGAGGTTTTTCGCCCATGTCGGCCCAAGGGTCAGCTCCGCGCGCAACTCTGGACATAAAAGTCCGGGTGTGGGGCATGGGTTCCAACAACCAGCCCTTTTTCCAGAACGCCATGGCGCAGAACATCAGCGCGACCGGCGCGTGCCTGTTCGGCATTGAGCCCGAGTTGAAGGTAGGCGACGTGATCGGCGTGCAGTATGAAACCCGAAAGGCGCGCTGCAAAGTGATTTGGGTCGTGGATGCGGGCGCACTCAAGAAAAGCCAGGTCGGCGTGCAACTCGTGGTCGACCAGGATTGTCCGTGGTTGTCCGTTCTTCCCGTCGACATGCGATCGGATGAACGCACCCAGCAGAGTCAGGACAACCGCAGAAGATTCCTACGCCACAAGATTTCGTTTCCCCTGGAGCTGCGCGACGAGCGCGTAAACATGCCGATGCGCGTAAATGCCACCGACATCAGCGGAAACGGCTGTTATGTTGAGACCGTCATGCCGCTCGGCATCGCGACGGCGGTTCGAGTGGACTTGTGGATGGATCAGGAACGCCTCTCGCCTAGCGCGGTAGTGCGCACTCGCGATCCCGGCGTCGGCATGGGCATCGAGTTCACGGGTTTGCCCGAAGAAGCTAAAAAGCGATTTCAGGCGCATCTCGATAAGATCGATCCCGGAATAACTTTCGGTCACAAAGAAGAGCAGAAAGAAGAAAACGAGAGCGAGTAACCCAGAAGCCGCATAGAAGACGGCCCCTGGCCCAGCCTGTACCGCCTCTCGTGTAAAATCTGCAACCACGGCGCATTCCAGCCATCGAATGTCAGCAGCACCGGGAACGCGGCCGCTCGCATATCCTTCGCACCTATGAAGATCGGAATCACCTGTTATCCAACCTACGGCGGCAGCGGTGTCGTCGCCACCGAACTGGGCCTGGAACTGGCGCAGCGCGGACACGAAATTCATTTCATCTCCTACGCCCAGCCTATTCGTCTCCGGGGTGAGGAACCCAACATCCACTATCACGAAGTGGAGGTTTCCCGCTATCCCCTGTTCGATTATCCGCCGTACGATTTGGCGTTGGCCACGCGCATGGCCGAAGTCGCACAACTTTACGATCTTGATTTGCTGCACGTTCACTACGCCATTCCGCACTCGGTGAGCGCGCTGCTGGCCCGGCAGATGCTCGCAGCGGGTCCGCGCCGGCAGAAGCTGCCCTTCGTCACTACCCTGCACGGCACCGACATCACGCTGGTTGGCCTCGACCGCTCCTACCTGTCGATCACCCGATATTCGATTGAACAGAGCGACGGCGTCACCGCGATTTCGAACTACCTGCGCGACCGCACGCAGCGTGTGTTCGACGTGAAGAACAGCATTGAAGTGATCTACAACTCGGTCAACGTCGACGTCTATCACCGCAATCCTGACACCTTCGCGCAACTCCGCGCTGAGTACGCGCCCAACGGTGAGCGCGTGCTGGTGCATCTCTCCAATTTTCGCCCGGTGAAGCGTCTCACAGATGTAATTGAGATTTTCGACCGCGTGCACAAAAAGATGCCGTCACGGCTGCTGTTGATTGGAGATGGCCCGGATCGCTCCGTCGCCGAATGGCTGGCTGTACAAAAAGGCATTCATGATGACGTTCTTTTTCTCGGCAAGCAGGATCAGATTCAGGAGAAACTTTCCATCGCCGACATCATGCTGATTCCGAGTGAACTGGAATCGTTTGGCTTGGCGGCGCTCGAGGCCATGGCTTGCGAAGTGGTCCCCATCTCGACGCGTGCGGGAGGCGTGCCGGAGGTCATTGAACACGGAAAGACTGGTTATCTCGCGGACGTGGGGGATGTCGAAACGATGGCGCGTTACGCCATCGAACTGCTCGGCAACGAGCAGCAACTGCGCGAAATGGGCAAGCAGGCGCGAGCAGTCGCCACAGAGCGTTTCGGTTCCGCCAAAATTGTGAAGCAGTACGAAGACTTTTACCGGCGGGTGCTCGAGCGTTCTGCGTAGAAACCTTCCGGAACCGAACTCGTCGCTTCGATCAACGGCAGCCGGATTCGGATCAGCGTTCCCTTCCCTTCATGACTGTCGATGGTCATGCGCGCCGTATCGCCGTAGAGCACCTGCAGGCGCTCGGAAATATTAGCCATGCCAATGCCCATCCCCGACCAACTGCTGCTCTCTTCCAGTTGCGCCTGACCCATCCCAACTCCGTCGTCCTCGACTTCAATGATGAGGCGAGAGTCTTTGACGCGGCTGCGCAAATAGATGCTGCCACCCTCCACCTTCGGCGACAAACCGTGCTTGATGGAATTTTCCACCAGCGGCTGCAGCAACATGCTGGGCACAACCACGTCGAGTGAGGCTGGGTCGAGTTCCTTCACCACTCGCAGTTTGTCCCGGCCAAAGCGCACGACTTCAATGTCGAGGTAGTTGTCGATGAATTCGAATTCTTCCCGCAGCGGCGCGAACGCGTCGCCGCTGCTGAGCAGCCGCCGCAAAATCGTTGCCAGCTTAAAGATCACGTCCCGCGCCATATCCGGGTCGAAGCGCACCAGCGACGAAATCGAATTCAGAGTGTTGAACAAAAAATGCGGATTGATCTGGTTCTGCAGCGCCTCCATGCGCGCATGCAGCAGAAGTCGTTCCTGTTCCTCCAGCTTGATCTGAATGCGGACACTGTTGAACACTTTCAGTTCGATACCAATCGCCGCCACCGACGCGGCGTAGATCACGCTGTACACCCAGTAGTTGTCCGGACTCTCGACGCTGAAAATCGAACGTGGGAAGTGTTCCGCCAGTTCGGTTTGTACAAAACGCAAACCAATCACGGTCCAGAAAAACATGACCTGCCAGTCAAACAGGCGGGGACGGGGCAGGTTTCGGCGGATGATGCGTATGATGCTTTGATCGATGAACGGGGAGAACGACCAGATGTCATCCTTGTCGACTGCCCAGGTACGCAGTTGGCCGGCGACAAAACCACAAAGCACATCGAAGGGCATCGCGGCCCATTCGTGGTGCAGCAGAGCGGGAAGGCCCATCAACACGCCGCCCAGCGATCCTGCCCAGCGTCCGCCGATTACTCCCAGCAGCAGCGCGGTTTCGAAACTCAGGTCGCCCGCTGCAAACGCCTTCTGGAAAATTCGAATCGCGACCCCACCCATGATCGGCAACCCGAACCAGAGTACTAAGTACAGTTTTTGCCGGAATGTCCGCTCCTCGCGAAACAGAACACTCTTGAATTCCTTGGACCGCACCAGCGTGCTCGACACGACCACAGCCACTCCCAGCTTGAGCAACAGAAGGATCAGGATGAGTCGTGATTCCATGAGAGTCGTTGGTACCGGGTCGAGTTTGCGATGGAGCGATCGCCGGCAATCAGCTGCCGTTTACATTCGCTATCCGTACGCCAGTTCTTTCGCGCGCTGCGCGGCCTTGACCACCGCTTTGATCAGCGTGACGCGCAACTTGCCTTCCTCGAGTTCCATAATAGCGTCGATGGTGCAGCCCGCCGGCGTGGTCACGGCATCCTTGAGCAACGCCGGATGGTCGCCGGTCTCAAGTACAACGCGCGCCGCGCCCAGAGTGGTCTGCGCCGCCAACAGCGTCGCAATATCTCGCGGCAGCCCAAGCTTCACGCCCCCCTCCGCCAACGATTCCAGGATGATGTAGATATAGGCAGGGCCGCTCGCCGACAGCGCAGTCACGGCGTCCATGTGCTTCTCGTCGACCACGACCGTGCGTCCAACCACATCAAACATGTGGCAAGTCAGGGCAACGTCTTCCGCGCTCGCATGCTTGCCTTTGCAGATCGCGGTCATGCCCGCGCCCAACAAGCATGGTGTGTTGGGCATCGCCCGGATCACCGAAACATTGGGCGGCAGATTTTTTTCAATCATCGACGTGGGCACCGACGCCGCCACCGATACAATCAGCTGCTTTGACGTAATGTGCCCGCTGATCTCGCGAATGACTTCCTCGACTACCTGAGGTTTCACTCCAATCACGATGATGTCAGCGCCTTTAGCCGCTGCGACGTTATCCGTTCCTACCTTCACTTTCAGCTTCGCCGCCAGCGCCTGGGCGCGCTCTTCATGCGCCACCGTCGCCCACGTAGACTTCGTCGACAGCATTCCGCTCTTCAGCAGCGCCTGCAGAATAATGCCACCCATCTTGCCCGCACCCAGGAACGCGACCTTCTTCCCAGTCAGATCATTTCCCATAAGTTCCTCTGATCCTCGATCAAGACAAATCGTAACCACAGAGGACACAGAGTTTCACAGAGAAATCCCTGTGTTCCTCGGTGTCCTTTGTGGTTAAGTGCTTTTCGCCTTTGCCTGCCGCTCCATAAAGTTCCATGCGGTCGCGACCACGTCGCGCAGCCCGCGTGTTGCCTTCCACTGCAGCAGGGCCTGCGCCTTCGCCGGATTGGCCACGAGTATGGGCGGGTCGCCCGGCCGCCGCGGAACCATCCTGTGCGGCACGCGCTTCCCCGTCGCTTCTTCGACGGCGGTAATCACTTCCTGCACCGAGGCTCCGGTTCCGGTTCCAACGTTCACCGCGAAACTTTCCTTCCCTGCTGCCAGGTGATCGAGCGCCTTCAAATGTGCACTTGCCAGATCGTTCACGTGAACATAGTCACGCACGCACGTTCCATCGGGTGTTGGATAGTCCGACCCAAACACCTGCAACTCCGGGCCGACTCCCGCGGCCGCGCTCAGAGCCAGTGGAATCAAATGCGTCTCCGGTTCGTGCAGCTCACCGATCTCCCCGCTTTCATCCGCGCCCGCCGCATTGAAATAGCGCAGGCTGGCGAAGCGAAAACCGTAAGCGCGATCATAAGACTGCAGTGCCTGCTCAAAGAACAGTTTCGATACGCCGTAAGGATTCACCGGCTGCCGGGGCGTGCTCTCCTCGATCGGAACTTTCGCCGGCTCCCCATACACGGCACAGGTCGAAGAAAAAATGATCTTCTTCACTCCCGCGTCGAGCGCCGCGTTGAGCAGCGATAGCCCACCCTCGACATTATTATGGAAATATTTTTTCGGATTCGTTACGGACTCGCCCACATAAGCAAGCGCCGCGAAATGCATGATTGCGTCGGTCCGAGGCAGCACGCGCGCCAGCGCAGCCCCGTCCAATATGTCGCCTTTGATCAACTCGAAACTGGCCGCCAGAGTCTCAAACCCGGTGCTGAGATTATCGAAAATGATCACCTCATGCCCCGCCGCCTTCAGCACCCGGGCTGTATGACTTCCAATGTATCCCGCACCACCGACGACCAGAACCACCACGTAATTTTCCTTTCCGAACCTCTCGTCGCGAACTGCCGAATCTCATCGCCAATCAGCGCGTATGGCGCGGTCCACGGTAATATCCAACAGCTTCATCGATCGCCGGAATAAGTTTCCAGAACCGGGAGGGGAGCAGAAGCACATTGTACACAGAACGGAATCGAAAGTACTTTGGCCAGCGCCGGCGTGCAGACGCGCCATTCATGATCGCGACTGGCCTGCTAAGATATCTCTTCCTCCTGGGAGGTTTCGTGGAAACCGCACCGCCACCAGATCCGGGACCGACGCCAGAACCTGCACCCGCGCCGCCTCCAACGTCCATGCCAGTTGTCCACGCCGCGGTCACTCCGCTGCCGCCAGAATCGCCAACATCCGGCGGGCCCGCATACCGCGACCGAGGCACCGGCCTGGTCATCTTCGGCGTGGCCCAGATCATCCTGGGATTGCTGGCCGCGCTCATGGTGCCGCTGATCGCCCTGGGAGCCTTCATGTCGCGGGTCGCGCCCGGCGGCGCTATGCGTCCCGGCCAAGTGGTTTCGGGCGTGGCCACCTATGCATTCATCGCTGTGGCGTTGCTCGCTCTGGGCATCGGGTCGGTACGAATAAAGCGCTGGGCGCGCGCGCTCACCCTGGTCACCTCCTGGTATTGGCTGATCCTGGGCACACTCGCCACCGTCTTGCTGACCGCGGTACTGCCCGTAACCATGAGGACCGCGATGGCGCAGGCGCAACAGAATTCCGCAGGAACCTCTTCGCCGGAAATTACCACTGGCGTGATGGCGGTAATCATCACCTTCATGATCGTTTTCTTTGCGTTTTTCCTGGTGTTAGTGCCGATCGCATTCGTGATTTTCTATAGTCGCAACGACGTCGCCGAAACTTGTCGCCATCGCGACCCCGTCGAGCGCTGGACCGACCGAGCACCTCTGCCCGTGCTCGGAGCCAGCGTCGCCTTTTTCACAGGGTCGCTGTACAGCTTGCTCATCGCGCTGTCAACACCCGTGTTTCCCTTCTTCGGACACTATTTCGCTGGACTTCCAGCGGCGGGATGTCTGGTCGGATTAGCGGCTTTGGATCTGTATCTGGCCATCGCGCTCTTCCGTCTGCGCTCGTCCGGCTGGTGGATTGCAATTGTTGCCGCCCCGCTGCGCATGTCGTTTGTGCTCTCGAGCTATAGCAGCGCAGGCCTGATGCAGGCGTACTCGAAGATGGGCTGGTCCGACGAGCAAATGAACATGCTCAACTCCAGCCCGCTCTTTCGCAGCCGCGTCGTTCTGTGGTGGGGTGTAATTCTGATGATGGTATTCTTCGGCTACCTCTTGTGGCTGAAACGCTATTTCAAGACGCCAGATGCCGGGACCACAGTAGCCGCACTCCCCTCGCAGGCAGGCTGAAGACTTCTTAATCAATTCTACTTATTGAGTTCTACATTTCGAGGTGAAGTTCATGACCGAGCAGCTTGCCGACAAAAAATGCGTGCCCTGCCGTGGCGGCGTCCCGCCACTCAAGGGAGCTGAGACTGAAAAATTGCACCGCATGATTCCCCGGTGGACGGTCGTCAAGGATCATCACATTCAACGCGAGTATAAGTTTCCCGACTTCAAGCAGGCGCTGGAGTTCGTCAATCGCGTTGGTGCGCTGGCCGAGGAGCAAGGACATCATCCGGATATCCTGCTGGCGTGGGGCAACGCCGAAATCACGCTATGGACGCATAAGATTGACGGCCTGACCGAAAGCGATTTCATCATGGCGGCGAAGATCGACCGGCTCAACGGCGAATAAACCCGCGGTGACTAAGCCGGCGGCGTTTGTTCCAACCCAGCTTCGCAATCCTTGCGAAGTTCGTCGAAGAATCCCTTGGTGGCGTGTGCGATGACGGGTGCCAGGGCAAAATCGAGGGCGCGCGAAGCCGTGCCCGCCAACTGCACGACCACATTCACCGCAGTCTCACGGACGGAAACAGATGTGAAAGTAACGCGCGTCTCGCAGGTAATCCCCAAGGCGTGGCTCAGGTAAGACACGCTTTCGTTGGGCGCGAAATGCTGCACGACCTGGTCAACCGTGCTGCGGATCGGAACCCGAGTCTCGACACGCAACCGGCTTCCCACTTCCCACGGCTTGCCTTGCACCCAGCGAATCTCGCCGAACTCGTTGCGGTTACACCACCGTTCGGTGTCAACATAAATGGAGAAAACCGTTTGCAGGGGACAGCGCAGCACGACTTGAAAATCGAAAGACTGCATGGCGTCGGCGTGAATAAATTGGCAGGCCGTATTCTAGCCGTGCCGGCCGTACGCGAGTGTAGGAGAAAACCAAACTGAGAGCAATCATGAGCTCTCGCCCTTAGCGCTGGACCGGCCGCTCCACAGCGCCCACGCCAGGATCGCTGCCGGCAAGAGCATCACCACCCCCGTGCTGGTGGCGAGGGTATGAGCCGGAGTTCCTGCATCCAGGAAGCGGCCAGCCAGATATGCCGTGACCGCGAATGTAAGACTGCCCAGGCCAAGATCTGCGGCAAACACGCGTCCCCGGAACCGGTCATCGGTGTGCACCTGTAGCAAAGTGGTCGAGAAGACCCACACGGTCGACCCTCCTGCATGGGCGAGCATGGCACAGGCGGCAGCCATCCACACCGTTCGGCTCACGCCCAGCATGCCATAGCCGAACGCTACGGTGATGTAACCAAACAGAATTCCGAGCCGAAGCCGGTGGTCATTCTGCCCTGCCCAGCGCGCGGATACGAGCGGGCCCACCAGTGCCCCCAGTCCACGTCCTCCGATCAGAATGCTCATCCCCAGCATGGCCCCGCCTGCGGCATCAATGCCGTGCCCGTGCACCGCAAACTCACGCGCACCCATCACGGTGAAGATGACCCAGCTCGGTCCCACCATGAGTTCTCCAGCCTTGGCGAACACGGCGGGAAACAAGGTGGGATGATTGCGAATGTAGCGAATCCCCTCCAGCACGGGAGAAAAATCGACGAGATCGCGCGGGCGCAACGGAGCCGCCGCTTCGGCATGCGGCTCGGGGAACCGCATCCCGCTAATCAGAATGGCGGAAGTAAGAAACGAAAGTGCGTTCAGAATGAGGACCGTATTGCGTCCGTAGAGCGCGGCCACCACTCCCCCAACCGCTGCTCCAATCATCAGATTCACCGACCATGTCGTCGCAGTCAGCGTGTTGGCAACCAGAACTTCACTCTCCGCGGCGATGTTGGGAATCACCGAACTCCGCGCCGGCTCGAAGAAAGCGGTCATGGAGGTTTCCGCCACCAGCAAGGGATAGACCAGCCACACCATCGATCGCGAACGCACCAACAGCATCGCCAGCACAACGCCGCAGCGAACCAGGTCGGCCGCGATCATCACGTGCTTGCGCTTGAGCCGGTCGTTCACCACGCCCGCCATCGGTCCCACAAACGTCTGCGGCAGGACCTGCAACCCCAGCGCCAGCGCCACGGAACCGGCGCTTCCGGTCAACTGCAGCAGCAAGGTATAAATCGAGAGCGTGTAGAACCAGTCGCCAATCTCGCTGACAATCTGGGCCAGCCACAGCCGCCGGAAATTACGGTTGCCGCGCAGCAGCCGCGTGTAAGCGGCGAGCGAGATCGTGGCCGCGCCGTGCTCCGGTTCAGGTTCCATGGGGAGTGTTTCAATCTACAGGGTGGAAGCACTTCGGGCAAAGGCTGAGGCCCAACCTCCTGCTCGCAGTCGGAGGCTCGACATTTAAGGTTTCAGCTTACGCTTCAGATCGTCGGCAATCTGTTTGCCATGAAAACGGCCGTTCTCGATGAAGATTTCGTTGGTCCGCGATCCCGCGACGATTACTCCGGCAACATAGACGCCCCGAACGTTGCTCTCCAGGGAAACTGGATCGCACACCGGACGGTGTTGCTGTTCCGACAACTCGATCCCCACACTGCGCAGAAAATCGTAGTCAGGATGGTAGCCGATCAGGGCGAGCACGAAATCGTTTTTCAGCCGTATCGGTCCGCCCGGCGTGTTGATGACCACGTGGTCGATGCCGATTTCCTGCACCGAACTGCTGAAGTAAGCTTCGATCTCCCCTGCCTTGATGCGGTTTTCGAGATCGGGCTTGATCCAGTATTTCACGTGGTGATGCAACCGCTCTTCGCGGTGCACCAGGGTCACGCGAGCTCCGTGGCGCCATAAGTCGAGCGCGGCAATCGCGGCGGAATTCTTGCCCCCAATCACCAGCACATCAGTATCGTAATAAGGATGCGGCTCGCCGTAGTAGTGCGAGACCTTCGGTAAGTCCTCGCCGGGAATGCTCAACTGGTTCGCCAGATCGTAATAGCCGGTCGATACGATGACCTTCTTTGTTTTGTAATCATGTGGCCGCCCTGCGCGGTCCGTCGCGGTAATGCTGAAATCTCCATCATCGCCCATGACGGTTTTCACCCACTCGTACTGGCGCAGATCGAGCTCGTAATGCTCGGCAACTTTCCGGTAATACTCAAGCGCTTCTTCGCGCGTGGGCTTCTGCAAGGCAGTGGTAAAGGGGATGTCGCCGATCTCCAGCAGTTCCGGCGTAGTGAAAAAAGTCATGCCCGCGGGATAGTGGAACAGCGAGTTCACCAGACACCCTTTGTCGAGGACGATGACTTTGAGCCCGACTTTCTGCGCCTCAATCGCGCAGGCCAACCCGGTTGGCCCCGCTCCGATGACCAGAACGTCAGTGCGCATCTCCGCGCGCGGCTTGACCTTCACCTTCGGCAGAGTGGCGAGTTCTTCGGCGGCAAGGAAATCAGGCATGGAAGCAAGTACAGAGTCGGTCGAGGTGAAAAAACGGTTCGAACCCAACTCGGAGACCGATGATTCTAGCACGCGAGGGAAGTGCAGGTTGGAGTCAGCAATGCGCCGTCAAGATGCTGCATGGGCCGCGGCCCGCGAAGCCGGCCGACCTTCCCGTTCAATGACCCGCGCAAGCTTGTCTTGCGCAACTTCCAGATGATAAGCGGACTGCAGATTCACCCAGAAGCCGGCGCTGGTATCGAAATACCGGGCGAGCCGCAAGGCCGTATCTGGAGTAATCCCGCGGCGCTGGTGCACAATTTCGGCTACTCGCGTTACCGGAACACGCAGGTCGAGCGCCAGCCGATTCATGCTGAGACCGAGCGGTTCCATGAAGTCTGCATTCAGAATCTCCCCGGGGTGGATTGGCCGGAGCAACCTTTGCAACCTGGGCATCTAAGACTCCCTCAACTCAGCTCGTGAATCCGTTTGTATCCTTCGATAACGTCAAATGACGTGAACGACAAACATGCCTTTGTGATGCTAACGGGCTCCGCATAGGACGCCGGCGCTGCTGAGATTTCGCCGCGCCCGACACAGCATCTGTGCCCCACGATTACCTCCCGCAGCCTGAAATCGTCGTCGAGTTTCTTGAAGTACATTCCATTTTCTTCATCATCGCGCGAGGCGTACGCCCGGACTTCATCCTCATACCTCCAGCCGGGCGAACTTGGTCCAGAGTATCTCCTTCATGAACTCTAGGTCCGGCTCTCTCCAGGGGATTCGTTGCTCCGAATACTTAATTCGCATTACGACTTCGTCCTTCACATCAAGTCCTAGACATATTCCCCGGTGCTTGTCGCTGTAGTGAGCCCATAAGACCGGATTGTTCCAAGCACTGGCAAAACAGACGAGTCCGCGGTTCCCGCTTAACTGGTCGCGCGTGCTAAGAACCGCCTTTCGTTTGAGCGGGTCTGATAGGTCACAAGGAATCAGCTCGAATGGATCATTCAGGTCGTGTATTTCCGAGATTTTGATCCGGCGCTGCCTGATGTCTTGAAGGGCGTGCTCACTGCTAAGAAACTTATAAACGCGTATCGACACGCCCAACGGTCGCCTTCCTACTTCGTCAATCCTAGCGCGCATGACCAACCGGCGTCCATCTCGGAGATGGCCGCACCAACCAAATCCAACACCCCGTCCGCGCTATAATTTCGGGTTGCATTCATCCATCCGCACGCACCAGGAGTTCTCATGTCCACTCTTACCGAGCCCGCCGCCCAGACCCAGGTGAAGACCCGCATCGAATCCGACAGCATGGGCAAGATCGAAGTCCCGGCGAATGTCTACTGGGGCGCTCAGACCCAGCGTTCGCTGCTGCATTTCAACATCGGCCGCGACACAATGCCGCCAGAATTGATCCGCGCATTCGGCACGCTCAAGAAAGCCTGCGCGCTGGTCAACCAGGATCTGGGTAAGCTTCCCGCCGACAAAGCCAAGCTCATCGTGCAGGCCGCCGACGAAGTCATCTCCGGCAAACTCCGCGACCAGTTCCCGTTGCGCGTCTGGCAGACCGGCAGCGGCACCCAGACCAACATGAACGTGAACGAGGTCATCTCCAACCGCGCTATCGAAATTGCGGGCGGCGAAATGGGATCGAAGAAGCCGATCCATCCCAACGACGACGTCAACATGTCGCAGTCGTCGAACGACACGTTTCCCGCGGCCATGCATATTGCGGCGGCCGACCGCGTCAAGAACGCGCTGATTCCGGCGATCAAGACCGTGCACCACGCGATCAGTACCAAGGCAAAGGAATTCGACAGCATCGTGAAAATCGGCCGCACTCACCTGCAAGACGCCGTGCCTTTAACCATTGGACAGGAATTCGGCGGCTGGGCCAGCCTGTTGGAACGCGACATCCATCGCCTCGAACAGGTGCTCGACGGACTCTACGATCTGGCGATCGGTGGAACCGCAGTCGGCACCGGACTGAACACGCATCCCGAATTCGCCGAGCGCGCAGCGAAAAAGATCGCGGAACTCACGAGCCTTCCCTTCCGCTCCCATGGCAACAAGTTCGCGGCGCTTTCGGCGCACGACGAGATCGTCTTTGCACAAGGCGCCATGGAAACTCTGGCCGCCTCATTGATGAAAATCTCCAACGACATTCGCTGGCTCGCTTCCGGCCCGCGCTGCGGCCTCGGCGAAATTTCGATTCCCGAGAACGAGCCCGGCTCCTCCATCATGCCCGGCAAGGTCAATCCCACGCAGTGCGAAGCTATGACCATGGTCTGTGTGCAAGTGCACGGCGCAACTGCCGCAGTCGTATTCGCCGGATCGCAAGGCAACTTCGAGCTTAACGTCTACAAGCCGGTCATCATCTACAATTTCCTGCACTCCGTCACGCTCATCACCGATGCCTGCCACGGCTATGTCAAGTACATGCTCAACGGCATTGAAGTCGATCGCGCGAAAGTCGCCTGGTACGTGAAGAATTCCCTGATGCTGGTCACCGCGCTGGCCCCGAAAGTGGGATACGACAAGGCCGCGCAGATCGCGCACACCGCGCACGTCGAGCACTCCAGCCTGCGCGAAGCCGCCTTGAAACTGGGATATCTGACCGGCGAGGAATTCGATCAACTCGTGAAACCGGAGAAGATGACGCACCCGTAGCGTCGAACCGCTGGAATCCGGTTCGCTGTGGAAACTATTTCTTGATCAGGCTGGTATGGCTGGCGACGCACTGCCACTTGCCGGCGTCCATCACCCAGGTGTCGGTGAAGCGACCGACGTGGTCATAGGGTTTGCCCTGGTAGCTGCCCTGCGTGTGATAAATTCCCGTGACTACCGCTGTGTCGCCAAAGAAATTCATCTTCACATCCTGGATGTTGAGCACGGCAGGTTTGAAACGGGGGTCCCGGATATCGGCAAGAAACTGCTGCTTATTGCTCAACTCGCCGTCCCACTCCGTGTTGACGAAGCGGCTCGAAACCAGGGCATCGAGCGCAGACCCGTCCCGGTTCACCTGCGCCTCGTTCCATAGACGTTCCAGAACCAGCAACTTGCTTTCGCGTGGATCTGCCTGCTGGGCGGCCAGTCCGGTCGCGCCCAAAACCAGCAGAACACAGCAGCAGATGGTGGTCCGAATCATTGGCTTACACGCTCGCGACATCCCAACGTGGAGGGACGTTCTAAAACGATAGCAGCCCCCGCCCGGCCGAAGCCACGGAAATAGACCACGGAGAGGTTACCAACGTTACGGACCGTCAGGGGTCTTCCGTCAAAATGCCCAGCGCAACAACGTTGCACCCACAGTAAATCCGGCCCCCACCGAGGCCAGCACCACCAGACTTCTCATCTTGAGCCTACCCTGTTCAATCGCCGTATTCATGGCCAGCGGGATCGTTCCCGCCGTGGTGTTGCCGAAGCTATCAATGTTAATGACCACGGCCTCGGGGCGCAGGCCCAGTCGGTCCACGGTAGCGTTGATGATGCGTAGGTTAGCCTGGTGCGGAATGAACGCATCGATGTCGGAGCCTTTCAGCCCATTGCGTTCGAGCAACTTCTGGCACAGCTCGGTCTGCTTACGCACGGCAAACTTGAAAACCTGCTGGCCGTCCTGGTGAACGTAGTGCATGCGCTTGGCAATCGTCTCTTTACTGGTCGGGTTCAGGCTGCCGCCGCCGGGCATGTAGAGAAAGCCGGATCCGCTACCGTCGACTTCGTGGATGAAATCGATCAGCCCTACGGTGTCATCTTCAGCAGGTTCAAGAATTGCCGCCCCGGCGCCATCTCCAAAAAGTACACACGTGGCGCGGTCGGTGTAGTCGATGATCGACGACATCACATCCGCGCCAATCACCAGCACCCGCCGGTGCGATCCGCTGGCGATGAACTGCGCTCCCACCTGCACGGAATACAGAAACGCCGAGCACGCCGCCGAAACGTCGAACCCCCACGCTCCCTTCGCGCCCAGCTTGTTTTGCACCAGGCAGGCAGTCGAGGGGAAAAACATGTCCGGAGTGACGGTACCCACAATAATGGCGTCAATGTCGGTCGGTTCAAGTCCACGCTGGGCCAACGCCTTTTTCGCGGCTTCCACGGCCAGATCGCTCGTGGCCACGCCCTTCTCGGCGATGTGCCGCTCGCGGATGCCGACGCGGGCCATGATCCACTCGTTGTTGGTGTCGACCATTTTTTCCAGGTCGGCGTTGGTGAGGACTCGGGGCGGCACATAGGTGCCGAGAGCGCTGATTTTGGCGCGGATCGGTTTCGTCAACAAGAGCTCCTAGGGATGAAGGCTCCAGTATTTTGAAGGATTGGAGGAAGAATGTCTAACGGCGGATGTTGTCTGGAGCAAAATGCCACCGCGTTGTCTTCCTGAAAAAAGCGAAGGATGACAAGAAATCTAGAACGCCCACCGCAGCAGCGTCGCTCCGGAAGTAAATCCCGCGCCCACGGTCGCGATCAGCACCCGGTCTCCTTTTTTCAATCTGCCTTCTTCGAGCGCCGTCTGCATAGCGATGGGAATCGTTCCCGCGGTGGTGTTGCCGTAACGGTCAATATTAATGATGACTTTCTCCAGCGGCATCCCCAGCCGCTCCGCGGTCGCTGTAATGATGCGCCGGTTGGCCTGATGGGCGATAAAGCAATCCACGTCCCGGCCGGTGAGCTCGTTCTTCGCGAGAATGCGTTCCGCCATCTCTGCCATCTTCCTCACCGCATACTTAAAGACATTCTTGCCATCTTGATGAATACAATGCATCTTCTTGTCGACGGTCTCGTGCGTGGCCGGGTTCAGACTGCCTCCGCCCGGCATGAACAGATACTGCCCGCCCATGCCCTCAATCTGCGCCACGTGATCGAGAATGCCCAGCTCGTCATCCTCCGAAGGTTCGAGCAAAACTGCGCCCGCCCCGTCACCGAAAATAATGCAGACCGCGCGATCAGTGTAGTCGGTCATCGACGAATTCACGTCCGACCCGATCACCAATACTTTCTTGTATTGGCCCGACTCGACGAACTTGACCCCCGTGTTCAATGCGTAGAGAAAGCCCGAGCAGCCGGCGGACACGTCGAAGCCCCAGGTATTCTCGATGCCCAACTTATGCTGCACCAGGCAGGCGGTCGAGGGATACATCATGTCAGGCGTCACCGTGCCGACCACAATCAGGTCAACTTCCTGCAAATCGAAGGGATGCGACGCGACCAGGTTCTTCACAGCTTCCACGGCCAGATCGCTGGCCGCCACGCCCTTGTCGACAAGATGACGCTCGCGTATCCCGACGCGTTCCATGATCCAGTCGTTGGTTGTGTCGACCATTTTTTCCAGGTCGGCGTTGGTAAGAATTCGCGGCGGCAAATAAGTGCCAAGAGCGCTGATTTTGGCGCGGATCACTCTGGTCAATGAGGCTCCTAAGTAGGAAACTGAGTATTCTCAACAATTAGGAGCAGAAAGTCTAACCTGATGGACTCACGTCGCCGAGGCGCTCTTCATTATTCGTCGAACTGGTCATCAAGCGGCGGCGCGATCCTTCTCGTGCTCGATCCAATCCCGAATGAAACCGGGGCAGGAGACGATGTCGAAATCGCGATTCTCGCCCCTGATCAAGTAGAACAGGGCAGCCCGGTCTAACTCCTCCAGGCACGACAGATTCAATTGAGGCCATAAGCGGCACTCGGCCGCCGAGTGGACCAACTGCTCCAGATACTCCAGGTGTCCTTGGAATAATTTTCCAGCTACGCGGATGGTGACATGGGGAGCGAACTTGGGGGAAACAGCACTACTGCTCTTCATCATCTCTCCTATGCGGGTTCGAGGCGAATAGTCTTGCCGAGCCTGCTGTGTAGTAGTGGATGCTGCTAGGAGATGATTCTTGCGAAAAGAGTCGTAAAGAATGTGTAAATCTTGGTAATCGGGAGGACAGAAATAACTGAGAAAATAAATTAGCCAGGCACCGGGGACCCACTGCACACGCAAGAGCCCGTTACCGTTGCTTCCTTCCGGACCTGGCGGGGTTGGCGAGAGTACGTCGCGTGAGACCGATGCCTGACCTGAATCATTCTAGCATCCACAATCGCAGCCTGGCCGGTAGCGCCGGCATCCTGCCGGCTGTCGCCGTGATCCACCTTCCGCCGGAAGGCTATGTGACTTTTGGTGCAAGAATTCCTTCTGCAAGCCTTCCCTTCTTGTGCCAGTTGTCGAACAATAGAAGTTCGCGATGGACTGCTGCTTCCGTCTGTCGCTTCAAGTCCGCATGTCGCCCCAGTCTTCCCAATCCGGCGTGATCCCGCTGACTCAGGCGATCGACCATTACTTCGAACTAGCGCTATATCTGCTTGTTCTCACAGGCTTTGCGACACTGGCCAGCACTGGCGGACTCGATTTGCCTTCGACCGCTCTCGTGGGAGTCGCCCTGGCCATCCGGGGCTACCTGCTGTCGAAGAAGCGACAGTTCGTGATTTCCGAGCGTTGGACCACCCCGCTCTCGGTCGCTTACTTTTTTTTCTTCGCCGTCGACTATTTCATCTTTTCGCGCAGCTTTTTGCTGGCCACGGTTCACCTCGCATTGTTCGGCGTGGTGGTACGAATGTTCTCGCTGCGCCGCGAGCGCGACCACGTCACTCTAGCCATCCTCGCTTTTCTGATGGTGCTGGCGTCGGCCGTGCTCACTGTCGACAGCATCTTCCTGTTCTCCTTCGCCGTGTTCATGATGATGGCCGTGGGAACGTTCGTGCTGATGGAAATGCGCCGATCGGGCCACGCAGCCAACATTCAGGCGCGCCATACTAACGATCCCCAGGAACATCGCCATCTGGCTTTTGCGTTGGCGCGCATCGCCCCGGTCCTGATGCTTATGATTCTGGCGAGCGGTACGCTCGTCTTTTTCCTGATGCCTCGCATGTCGGCGGGATACATGGGCGCCTATTCGTTCGGCACCAACATCTCGTCCGGGTTCACCGATCACGTGCAACTGGGCCAGATCGGGCAGATCCAGCAATCGAGCGCGCTCGTGATGCACATCGAGATCGACGGCGACCACGTGGGCGGCTCCGACCTGCATTGGCGCGGCGTCGCCCTGGCCGATTTCGACGGACACACCTGGTCGAATACCCGAGAGCAGTTCCTGTTGCGACGGCAGGGGGATAGCTTTGCCGTGCCGTCCGCTAACCCGGCCCCGCGACCTTCCGTGATTTCCGATGCAATCCACAGTACGGTGCGCCCGCACCTGATCCATTACCGCGTGCTGATGGAACCGATCGGCACCAACGTCTTTTTCCTGGCTCCCTGGCCCCGTATTGTGAATGGAAATTACCGGATGGTGGTCGCAGATTCGGGCGGTGCGATCTATAACCTCGATACCTCCCGCGCCATCAGCCGTTACGAGGCCGATTCCGATATCGCCACTGCGGCCCCTGCAGACCTGCGGGCGGCCGGACGGGACTATCCCGCGAAGGTCACCGCTGGGTACCTGCGCCTGCCGCCGCTTGATCAGCGCGTTCCCCGCCTGGCTGCACAAATCACAAATGCTGCCAGCAATGATTTCGATAAAGCCGCAGCCCTTGAGAACTACCTCAAGACCCGCTTCGGCTACACCCTGGAGTTGCCGCAAACGACGCCGAAAGATCCCATCGCTAATTTTCTGTTCGAGCGCAAGCAAGGCCACTGCGAATACTTCGCCTCTTCAATGGCCGTCATGCTGCGCACGTTGGGAATTCCGTCTCGCGTAGTCACCGGATTCCGCTCCGACGAATTCAACGACCTTACCGGCAACTACGTGGTGCGCGCCAAAGACGCGCACGCCTGGGTGGAAGCATACTTCCCGGGCTACGGGTGGCAGACCTTCGATCCCACTCCCGCAGGCATCAGCGGAACCCCGCAGGGCTGGAACCGCCTCGCGCTCTACGTCGACGCCCTGTCATCGTTCTGGCGCGATTGGGTGGTCAGCTACGACATTTCGCATCAGTACGCGCTCGGCCAGGCCGCGTTCACCGGAAGCCGCGGCCTATGGACGGGCGCTCGCCTCTGGGCCCGCAATCACTACGAGTCGATGTTGAAATGGGCGCGGCACAGTCAGAATCGCGTGGAACATTCGCCCGGCCGATGGGCCCTGCTCGGCGCGGCAATCACATTCGTGCTTTTGTTGCTCGGGAATCTGGGGCGAATTGCGCGCCTGCTCCACGAAAAGTGGTTGGCGGCGCATCCCGACCGGTCTCCGGAACAGGCTGCAGCGATGTGGTATCAGCGGATGGCTCGCGCGCTGGCGCGGTGTGGGATGAAAAAACCTGCGGCGCAGACGGCGCAGGAGTTCGTGCAGAAGATTGAAGACACCCGGCTTCGGGAACCGGTCGCGCGCTTTACCCAGGTCTATGAATCCGCGCGCTTCGGAAATTCCCTTGACGACGCCCAGCGTCTTCCGGAGTTATACGAAGAAGTCGAACTAGCAACCCGCAACCGGTAATTCCGCGCCCCAATTACTCAAGCTAGAACCGCCAGAACGCTCCGCCGCCCACAAAATAATTGTGCTGCCGCGATTTCCCTGCCGGAGCCAGCGGAAAATCCGGTTCGCCCGACCAGAAGTCGCGGACCTCGCCGCGGATGCTGAGCTTCTTCCAGACTTTCACATCCAGCCCGAATCCACCCTCAATCACCGCCGAGGTGGTGCTCTTGCCCGGGTTGGCGCCTCCATAGATAAGCGTTGAAGGTTGCCCGATATGGCCGAAGCCGGCCCCAAAGCTCACCCACGGAGAAACCGCCGTGGTGGGAAACAAATTCACGCGAGCCGCAGGAGTTACGAAGAGTTCGCTCAACTGTGGAGGCACAACAGCGTTCAGATAGGCTCCGCCGTTGATGTCTTCGTCGTGGTTATACAAAAGAACTGCTTCCCCCGAAACCGCATAGATCGGGGTCACGAGGAATCGTCGGGCATATTCGCCTTCGACGCTAAGGCCTTTTCCGAAGGCGATGATTGTGCTCGGGTCGGTCCCGCCCGTAATTCCCTGGTTGCTGATGAAGATGCGACCGAGCATGCCGCCCACTTCGTTCTTTTCGTCCTGCGCAACCGCCGACGCCGAGAGCGTGACCACTACGGTCAGGATCGCAACCCAAAGACCTTTGCCAAACATTTCTCCTCCTGCGAGGTGGTGCCTAAATTGTTACGGCGGTAAGACCTAGCCTAGCACGACCCCGGCTGTTTTGGACCATGGGTACTATCTTTTCTGGTGCCCATGCCTTGGCTGGCTCAAGACACAGTGACGCTGCCCTCATCGTCAGATGCTAAAATAGAGAGATTGCATGCCTGTAGAAGACCTCACTGTAGACGTGGCCTCCGATCGCAAGCCCGGGCGTAGGGCAGGGAAATCTTGCGAGAATCCTCTCGCGGGCTCGCTTCAGCCCGTGGACGCGGCGGCGACTGCACGTCCGCAGAAGGTCGGGTTCGTTAGTCTTGGCTGTCCCAAGAACCTGGTGGACAGCGAAGTCATGATGGGCCTACTGGCCCGGGCCGGAGCCGAGTTGACCCGTCGCGCCGAAGATGCCGACGTGATCGTGGTCAACACCTGCTCGTTCATCGAGAGCGCACAGCAGGAATCCGTCAATACGATTCTCGAAATGGCCGCCCACAAAACCGGCGGCAAGGCCAAGAAACTCGTCGTCGCCGGATGCTTGGTCGAACGTTTCCGCGACCAGATTCGCAAAGACATCCCCGAAGTCGATGCGGTCGTCGGTACGGGCGAGTTGGAAAAAATCCTCGCCGCGACTGGCCTGTCCCCCACGGCGCAGCCGAGTGACAGTCGCAGTGATTCCCCGTTTGTGGTGCTGCCATCGCGGTCGGAAGGCGATGCCCGCGCTGCTCAAGGCCGGTTCTCCCGCGAAAAATGGGATGGCGCCATCGGCGACCTGCCCAATTATCTTTACGACGACGCCACGCCGCGGATTCTGGCCACGCCCCGTCACATGGCCTACATCAAGATCGCCGAGGGCTGTGACCATCCCTGCACCTTCTGCATTATTCCGCAGCTGCGCGGACAGTTCCGCTCGCGCCGCTTCGAATCTGTGATCGCCGAGGCTGAGCGCCTGGCGCAATCCGGCGTGCGTGAAATTACCCTCATCGGTCAGGACACGACTTGCTACGGCGAAGACTTCGGCCTGAAAGACGGCCTGGCACTTCTGCTGGAAAAACTCGCCGCCATCGAAGACCTGCGCTGGGTCCGTTTCCTCTACGCCTATCCCAACAAGATTACTGGCAAGCTTCTCGATACGATCGCGAAGCACGAAAAAATCTGTTCCTACATGGACGTTCCGCTGCAACATGCTTCCGCTTCCGTGCTGAAACGCATGAAGCGCGGCGGCGGCGCCGATGTTTTCCTGCGCTCGATCGCGAAAATGCGCCGCACCGTTCCAGACCTGACTCTGCGCACTTCGTTCATCGTGGGCTTTCCCGGCGAAACGGAAAAAGAATTCGAAGAACTCTGCGACTTCGTCCGCGAAGCACAGTTCGACTGGATGGGCGCATTCGCCTACTCCGACCAGGACGGCGCACAGGCCTTCGCTCTCGATGAGAAGCTGTCGCCCCGTGAGATCGAACGCCGCCGCAAGCATTTGATGGGCATCCAGCGCCAGATCAGCAAAAAGAAAAAGAAAGCGTTAGTAGGGCGGGAGTTCGATCTGCTGCTCGAAGGCGAATCGGAGGAAACCGAGCTTCTGCTTGAGGGCCGCACTCCCATGCACGCTCCCGAAATCGACGGCAAAGTCTTCGTCAACGACTTCCCCGAGGAAGTGGATCCGCAAGCCGGCCAGTTCTTTCGTTGCGAAATCACCGAGGCGCACGACTACGATCTGGTGGCGAGGATTCTGTAGCCGGCCGTGACGCAGCAAACCGCCTCAGGCAAGTCGTCTCTTAACAAACCGTCCGTCTACAATACCAATCGCATGCCACGCAAGCGCACCGTGAAGCTCCGCTGCCCCATCTGCAAGAAATCAGCAAAGAGCACCGACCCCGACTTCCCTTTCTGTAGCGACCGCTGCCGCGTCATCGATCTGGGCAAGTGGGCCAGCGGCGCCTATGTGATCTCATCTCCCACCGCTGACACCGAGGAAGGAATCAGAGACCGTAACCTCGAAGACGTCGAGGACGAGGAGTGAAGCCCGACGCCACCCCGCGCGCCCCGCTCTGGGCAACGACGGTCGCAACCTTTTTCGGAATCGGCCGCCTGCATCCCGGACCCGGAACCTGGGCTTCGGCCGCCACGGTGGTGATCTGGGCTGCCATCGCGTATGGCCTGACCCCCTCGCTGCGAACCCCGGTCGCTATCGCCTTGGCCGCGCTGGTCACACTAGTCGGCATCCCCGCCTCCACGCGCGTGGCGCGAGCTTCGGCCAAGAAAGATCCACAGTTTGTGGTGATCGACGAAGTTGCGGGACAGCTGATCGCGCTGGTCGCCGTCCCACTCGCGTGGAAAACTTTTCTCGCGGGTCTTATACTTTTTAGAGCGTTCGATATCGTCAAGCCGCCTCCGGTGCGGCAACTGGAGAAACTTCCCGAAGGCACCGGAATCATGCTCGATGACGTTGCGGCAGGAATTTTCGCGTTTGCTGTAATGCATCTCCTGCTTCACTTTCGGCTACTAACCAGTTAACTGCTCTCCGAACCATGGGATTTTCCGACCGCATCCTCGGCAAGAAAAATGTCAATGGCGGACCGCGCATTGAAATGGTGGCGCCGTCGCTGGCGCTTGCCGGAGGCGAACTCCGCATCACCGGCTCCGGCCTGCGTCCGCACGAACTTCACCGCCCGAAAGTAAAATTCGGCGACTACGAAGGTTCGATCGTCGTCAGTTCCGACAGCTTTCTGGTCGCGCGCGTTCCCGAAGGAGCGATCTCCGGTCCCGTGGTTGTAGCCGCCGACGGCCACGTGAGTAATCCGCATACGGTGAAAGTCGCCGTGCCCATCGCTGACAGTCTTCACCCGGTAACCAGTCCCGCACTCGATCCCGAAGGCAACATTTATGCGACTTTTTCCGGTTCGCGCGGACAGAAGGTTCCCGTCGCCGTTTTCAAGATTGACACTAACTACAACATCAAGCCGTTCGTGGCCGAGATGATGAATGCCACCGCGATCGCCTTCGACCGCCAGGGGCAGATGTACGTTTCGTCGCGCTTCGACGGCGCCGTCTATCGCGTCGCCCCCAACGGCACCATGACCACCTACGCCGAAGGCATGGGCGTGGCCACCGGCATCGCCTTCGATCGCGAGCAGAGTCTCTACGTCGGCGACCGCAACGGCACCATCTTCAAGATCTCGCCCGACCAGCAGGTCTTTGTGTTTGCCACGCTCGAACTCAGCGTCTCGGCCTATCACTTGGCCTTCGGTCCGAAGGGCGACCTGTTCGTCTCCGGACCCAACGACCGCGTTTACAAAATCGATCCCAACGGAACCGTCACCACGTTCTATAAGGGATTAGGCCGCCCGCAGGGACTGGCCTTCGATGTCGAGGGCAATTTATATGTCGCCGCCTCACTCTCCGGCACGCGTGGGATCGTCAAGATCGCGCCCGACGGTCTAGCCAATCTGGAGGTTGCCGGGCAAGGCCTCGTAGGCCTGGCGTTCGCCCCGGGACGCTCCGTCATTGTCGCCACCACCAACAGCGTGCATCATCTCTCCTGGAACATTCAGGGCCTGCCGCTGATCCCGGAATAGTCCCTGGCGGCCGGTTCTACCTCTCAGTTTGTCATTCCGAACGAAGTGAGGAACCTGCTTTTCGCCGCCGCCGCCTCCGCTCCCGCGTCCTCTCCGTTTTCATTTAAACTTCTAACGCGTGAATGCCGAAATCATTGCGGTGGGTTCCGAGATGCTCACCCCCTTCCGCACGGACACCAACTCGCTCTACCTCACCGAGCAACTCAACCTGCTGGGCGTCGACGTAATTTTCAAAAGCATCGTCGGCGACGACCTGCGCCGGCTGGTAGCCGCGGCCCAGCACGGGCTGTTTCGCTCTGACATTCTGATCGTCAGCGGCGGACTCGGCCCCACCGAAGACGATTTGACGCGCGAGGCTGTCGCCGAAGCGCTGGGCCTGAAGCTGCACCGCGATCCGGAAATTCTCGCTCGCCTGGAGCAGCGTTTCGCCGAGCGCGGCTGGAAAATGTCTTCCAATAACACTAAGCAGGCCGACGTTCTCGAAGGTGCAACCACGCTTCCCAATCCCAACGGCACCGCTCCCGGGCAATGGCTCAGCGGAGAATTCGACGGTCGCGAACACATCATCGTGCTGCTCCCCGGCCCTCCGCACGAAATGAAAGCGCTGTTCGAGGCCGAAGTGCGCGAGCGCCTGCGCGCCAAAGTCCCTCCGGCATTTCTGGCCGTGCGCACACTGAAAATCGCCATGCTCGGCGAATCGGCGGTCGACGCCCGCGTCGCCCCCATCTACAAACGTTATTCTGACGTCGAGACAACCATCCTGGCGGGCGCGGGAGAAATCGAACTGCACTTCAAAACCAGCGCCGCTACCCACGATGCCGCTCAAAGCCGGGTCGATGAAGTTGCAGGAATGGTTGAAGACGAACTCGACGACGCCGTCTACTCGCGCAACGGCGAGTCGCTGGAGCAGATCGTCGGCTACTGGCTGCAGATGCGCAGCGCCACACTGGCTGTCGCCGAATCCTGCACCGGCGGCCTGTTGGCCGAGCGCATCACGTCAATCAGCGGAAGCTCGCGCTATTTTCTGGGCGGCGCCGTTGTCTACTCCAACGCGCTCAAAACCGAACTAGCGGGCGTACCCGTCGAAATGATCGACCGCCACGGCGCCGTCAGTCGCGAAGTAGCTGCCGCCCTCGCCGAAGGCATCCGCTACCGCTGCGAGTCGACACTAGGCGTGGGCATCACCGGAGTGGCCGGCCCCACCGGCGGTACAGCCGAGAAGCCCGTCGGACTGGTGTTCCACGCCGTGTCGAGTGACACGGGAACGGAAGTCATCCAGCGCAATTTTCCCGCCGACCGCAAACGCATCCGCCGCTTCGCTTCCACCATGGCGCTGGACATGGTGAGAAAAAAACTGATGTGAGGGAAGACTCTTGGCTATTGGCCATTGGCTCATAGCTCGTAGCTTCCCTTCGAGAGGAGGGTTTACGATGAGATCCAAGCTAAGAGCCAATAGCCAACAGCCAAGAGCTTCTTTATGCGCCTCTTCATCGCTCTCGACATCGACGAAGCCATCCGCACCCGCATCAACCGCTTCGTCGAAGGCGTGAACGGGTTCGCGACCGACGCCCGCTGGGTTCGGCCGGAATCTCTGCACGTGACCCTCAAGTTCATCGGTGAGCAGCCGGAATCCGCCGTCGACCTGATTAAACACGCGTTGTCCGACATCCACGGCAGTGCCCCAGAAATTCACTTCCGCGGCTATGGATTCTTTCCCACAGCGAAATCGGCGCGCGTCTTTTGGATCGGTTTGGAAGCCGGTCCTCAACTCGCGGCATTGGCCTCGTTGATCGACGACAAGATGGCGACGCTGGGAATTCCAAAAGAAGACCGTGCCTACAGTCCGCACCTCACTCTAGCCCGGGGCGCCGGCGGTTCCGGCTCTCCACGCCGGAGGAAGGCAGACGCGCCCAATCGGACCTTTCAGCGCCTGCAGGACAAATTGACCGCGCTGCCCACTCCGGAGTTTGGTACGATGACGGCCCGCGCGTTCTTCTTGTATCAAAGCCAGCTTTCGCCGATAGGATCGAAGTACACCAAGCTCGCGCGATTTGGTTTACAGTAACGCCGGCGTCCCACCGGCTGTCGCGGGGGCGTCTCGCGCTCGCAGCCAGTAGGATGAGAAGAATCGACGCCTTCTAGAAATATGCCGCGCTTGCTCCTCATCGCCGCCGTAAGCTACCTGCTGGGCTCCATCCCCTTCGGCTATCTTCTCGTCCGCATCTTTCGCGGCGAGGACGTTCGCCTAACCGGCAGCGGCAACATCGGCGCGACTAATGTCTCCCGCAAATCTCCGGCGCTCGGTGTTGCGACGTTGCTCCTCGACGCGCTCAAGGGATCGACGGCCGTCGCCCTTGCGGCAGGTTTCGGTGCTATGGACGCACCCAAGCCTTACGGTCTAATGTCCCTCGCCGCACTGCTAGCCGTTGCCGGCCACATCTTCCCGATCTGGCTGAAATTTCGTGGCGGTAAAGGAGTCGCCACAGGTCTGGGATCTTTCTTCATGATCGCTCCGAAAGCGGTGTTGCTTGCAGCAGCTATCTTTTTGGCTGTCGTGTTACTGTTCCGCTACGTGTCGCTGGGATCTATCGTGAGCGTGGCCGCATTCCCCGTTCTGGCCTGGCTTTTGCATGAATACGGCAACTCCTGGAGTGCCCTGGTGTTCATGTCGATGGCCTCACTCTTGATCGTCGCCAAACACTACGCGAACATTCGCCGCCTGCTGGCCGGCACAGAAAATCGATTCCGATCAAGACCGCCTGCGAGGGCCGAGAACCCATGAGCGAGATCGCCGTCATCGGCGGAGGCGCGTGGGGCACGGGCATCGCCATCGTGCTCGGGCGGAAAGGCACGCATCGTATCCGTCTGTGGGCCCACGAGGCCGACGTCTCCGAATCGATTACGCATCGACGGGTCAACGAGAAATTCCTTCCTGGCCGCCGCATTCCCGACTCCGTCATCGCCAGCAACGATCTGGCCGCAACTCTTCACGACGTGGAAATCGTTGTCAGCGTCATGCCCTCACAGCATTGCCGCGCTCTGTTCGAGCGCATGCGCCCGCTCATGCCTCCGAGTGCGCTGATCGTCAGCGCCACCAAAGGTCTGGAGGAAGGTTCTCTGCTGCGCATGACCGAAGTGATTGCCGACGTTCTCAAGCGGGATGACGGAACCGTTCCCGTCGTCGGCGCGCTCAGCGGGCCCACGTTCGCGCAGGAGGTAGCGCGCGGCGATCCGACCGCCATCACCATCGCCTCGCAGGATTCGGCGCTCGCGCGCACCGTCCAGCAGGAGTTCAGCGACCCCAGTTTCCGCGTCTACACCAACACCGACGTCATCGGCGTGGAGTTAGGCGGAGCACTGAAAAATATTATTGCCATCGCTGCCGGAATCTGCGACGGCCTCGGCTTCGGCCACAACTCGGTCGCGGCTTTGATCACACGAGGCCTGGCAGAAATGACTCGCCTGGTCGTCGCCTGCGGAGGCCGCACCGAAACCATGTCTGGCCTCGCCGGACTCGGTGACCTCGTCCTCACCTGCACCGGCGGGTTGTCGCGCAATCGCAGCGTCGGCGTCGAACTCGGCCGCGGACAAAAGCTGCCCGAGATCATCGCCGCCATGCACGGCATGGTCGCCGAGGGAGTCTTCACCACCTCGGCCGCTGTCGGACTCGCCCATGCCCGTGGCGTGGAAATGCCCATCACTGAGCAGATGCACGCCATCCTGCACGAAGGAAAGTCTCCGCGCGAAGCTATCCAAGTGTTAATGTCGCGTACCGGCAAGAGCGAGGCAGGTGTATCGTAGTCCTCCTTCGTATACCTTAGTGTCCTTAGTGGTTCAAGATTTCCGCTTCAGCCTCCGGAGGCTGCAATGTGCAGAATCAATCTCACTCTCGCAATTCTTCTGATTGCATCGCCCTTGAGCACTTCATTCGGACAAACCAAGACCATCGCCGAACGCCTCGGCTATCCCGCCGATTCGAAACTGCTCATCATCCACGCCGACGATCTCGCCGTCGCTCACTCCGAAGACATCGCCAGTTTCGACGCCCTCGACAGGCATGCCGTCACATCCGCCAGCATCATGGTCCCCTGCCCCTGGCTCACCGAAGTCGCCGACTACGCGAAAGCCCATCCCGACGCGGACCTGGGCTTACATCTCACCCTCACCGCCGAATGGAAAACCTACCGCTGGGGCCCGGTGGAATCAAAAGACAAAGTCCCCAGCCTGCTCGATCCCTCCGGATATCTCTGGCCCGAAGTCGAGCCCGCGGTTCGCGCCTTGAAAGCGGACGAAGTCGAGCGCGAGATTCGCGCCCAGATCGAACACGCCATCGCCATGGGAATCCACCCCACGCACGTCGACAGTCACATGGGAACGCTTTTCGCGCGCCCCGATCTATTCGCCGTCTATGTGAAAGTCGCCCACGAATACAAGCTACCTTTCCTCGCGGTGCGAACTGCTGACGCGCCACCCGCCGTGCTTTCGGCGCTCTCCGATAAAGACGTCGTTCTGGATTCGGTGGTGATCGCCGGGCCGCAGGTCAGCGCCGCGAATTGGAAAACGTTCTACGTCAACGCCATCAAGAACCTGAAACCCGGCGTCACCGAAATCATTGTTCACCTCGGCCACGACGACGCGGAACTGCAAGCCGTCACCGTCGACCACCCCGACTACGGCGCGGCCTGGCGCCAACGCGATTACGATGCCGTCAACAGCCCCGAGTTTAAGAAATCCATCGACGACAACGACGTGATCCTCATTCGCTGGAAGGACTTGCAGAAGCTTCTAAATTAGCTCCGCAAAGCACAGCACCTGAGGTATGAGTCCGTCGTCTACCGCCAGTCGCGTTGCTCAACTTTTCCATCGCCAAACGCGTGCCCCGCCGCGCTTTCACAAGGTACTTTGGTAATGGCAATCCCCGCAGCTTTTCATTCTTCCAGCCGCATTCCCCGATAGAATTTTAAAGATACCTTTGAACGCCGCCACCACTTCGCCTTCGGCGTCTGCGATAAGTGAAGGGAGAGACTTGTCCTCCGCCGTCCACAATCACGCCCGCATCCCGATTCTGTATCTCATTCTCGGTGTGCTTCTGGCGATCAGCATCGTCCCCATGTATTTCTACTCGGCGCAAGTCGAGGCCATTAACCGGGACCGCCTGAAGACCAACGAGATGCTGCTGCAGAATACGGTGACGCGCTCGCTGGCGGACGATCTCGCCCTGCACGAACGCTCTCTGCACATGATGCTGGGCAACTTGTCCTCCGCTATCCAGGTGGCCAGCGGCGGCGATATTGGTGAGGCCAATATCCAGGCCCCCGAACTCCGGGCGCTGCTCGAAAATTTCGTTTCTTCGTCCGATGAGGTCGCCTACGCCACGCTGCTGAACTCGGACGCCAAAGGCATTTCCGCCGGACGCATCGCGCCTGACGCATTCCTGAACCGCGAACTGGAGCGCGCTTACGCGGCCGCGCGCGACGGCCGCGTCTACAACGGGCAGGCTCTCGTGGTCGGCGAAGGCAAGACTGCACGCACGGTTTTCGTCGTAAGTTATCCGGTGAAGTATGGACAGCGTTTCCTGGGAATGATCGCCTCCGTGGTCGACCTGCAATTCCTGAAACGCCGCCTGCAGGAGGTCGCCGGCGGGGGCCTGACGCCTTACGTAGTCGATTCCCAAGGCCGCCTCGTCGCCGCGGCTTCGCCCGAGTTTGCCACCGGCCAGGATATGAAGGACCTCGACATCGTGCGTAATTTCGTCGAGGGCGGAAACAAGGCGCAACTGGCGGCCACGCGCGAGTTCACCGTCGTCAGCGGATCGGAACACGTGGAAATGCTGGGCACCTACAGTCCGGTTACGTCCCTCGATTGGGCCGTGGTGGTGCAAAAGCCGCAACGCGAGGCCTACAGCGGAATTCTTGAGATGCAGCGCACCGGCCGCCTGCTCGCGCTTCTCGCGGTGCTCTTGAGCATCGGCGTCAGCATTTTCGCCGCGCGCCGCATCACTAATCCACTGCACGTGCTCACGCAGTCCAGCCGTGCCCTAGCGCGTGGCGACTTCTCGCAGCGCGTCAACCTCTGGAGCCGCACTGAAATTGGAGAACTGGCCCACACCTTCAACACTATGTCGGATGAACTCGAACATTTCGTCGAAGACCTGAAGCGCGCCGCCGATGAAAACCGGGAATTATTCATGGGCTCGATCCAGATGCTGGCCGGAGCGGTCGACGAAAAGGATCCCTACACCCGCGGCCACTCTGACCGCGTCACGCGCTAGTCCCTGCTCATCGCAAAAGAAATGAAGCTGCCCGAGACTTTTCTGGAGACGCTGCGCATCTCCGCCCAGCTTCATGACGTGGGCAAGATCGGCATCGAAGACCACATCCTCAAAAAGCCGGGCGCCCTGACCGAAGAAGAATTCGAAGTCATGAAGACGCACACCACCAAAGGCGCCAACATTCTGCGCCCGGTCACGCAGCTCGCGGAAATGCTGCCCGGCATCGAGTTGCACCACGAAGCCCTCGACGGCCGCGGATATCCCTACGGACTCCAGGGCGACCAGATTCCTTTGCTCGCCCGCGTCATCGCCGTAGGCGACACCTTCGACGCCCTGACGACGAATCGCCCATATCAGAAAGAGCACACGCCGGAGCAGGCCCTGCAGATCATCAAGAACCTCGCCGGTAAGCGCCTCGATCCGAAAGCGGTCGAAGCCCTACTCGCGGTCTACGCCCGCGGCGAAATCAAGATTCAACGCTTCACCATCAAGCGGCCCATCGTTCAACCGCCATCCGAAAATTCGGCAGTCCCTGTCGCAGCCGTAGCCAGTGCAGCCTCAGTTCCCGCTGAAACTGCAACGCTGGAACGAACTCGCGTCTAGAATTCGTCCCATCCCAAATCGCCGTCGCCGAGGCTCGGTTGACGAGCCGGGGCATTCGTGGCATGATCTCCAACCGCAATGAAGATTTACGAGCTTTTTCACGGCACGGATGGGGACGCCATCTTAAGCATTATCCGGGACGCTTCCATGCGACCCAATCTTGAGCATAAACTATTTTTCTCCGAGCGTTTCGACGACGCGTTACAGCATGGCGCAGACCTGAAGCGCAAGTTAACCTTCGCAGTCAAAGTTCAAGTCTCCCTGCCTGCGACAGCTGCTCTTGAACGGACCTCAAAGCCCGGCAATCCCTTGACCGTAATCGTAACCACCGCGACGCCTCTGCCCGCATCCATCCTGGAACTTTACGTGCGACCCCCTCACCAGCAACATTTGCAAATCGTGAAAGGATTAGCCGCCATCAAGGCATTCCTGTCGCAGTAAGACAAGCCGCAAATGCGCCTTCGCTTTACGCCGTCAAAGCGCTGCGACCCTCCGCTGCACCAGCAAGAAGTACACCGCCACCAGCACCAGCGCCAACCCGTTCACGCTCAGCACAATGGGCGCAGTAAACATCGGCACCAGCCAGCCCGACAACAAATTCCCCATCGGCATCCCTCCGCGGAAAGCGAAGTTGTACACGCTCATCACCCGGCCGCGCATTTCGTTAGTAATGATCAACTGCACCAGCGACGTCACCGTGGCAAACACCGCCATCATCGAGGCTCCCACCACGGCCAGCGTGGCATAGCTCAGCGGCAACGACTTCGACAGCGAGAAAACCGCAATCCCCGCCCCTAGCAAGATCAGCATCAGCAGCGCGAACTGTCCCTTGCGGCGCATGTTGCCAAGCCCCGCAATCACCAGCGACCCGCAAATCGACCCGACTCCCATCAGCGACAGCAGGTTTCCATACGTCTCCGGCCCACGATGAAAAATGTCTTTTACGAACACCGGGATGTAGGTCCGCATCGGCATGCCCAGAAATGTCATCAGGAACGCCAGCACGATCAGTCCCACCATCGAACCGTGCTGCCAGACGAACCTGATCCCCTGCGTCAGGCTTTTCACCATCGATTGTTTCGTATTCTCCGGCACGAATCGCGACGAGATCATCGAAAGCGAAATAATCGGAGCCAGAAACGAAAGCGCGTTCAGGCCGAAGCACCACTTTTCTCCCAGCCTCGCCAGCGTGATCCCAGCCAGAGCTGGGCCCACCGTCACCGCCAGGTTGAACTGAATCGAATTCAGCGCAATCGCGTTCGGCATGTCCTCGGTCTCAACCAGCGTGGGAATCAGCGCTGAATAAGCCGGGCCCCCAAACGCCTGCGCCAGCCCCGACACAAACGACAGGCACAAGATCGGCCACACATGGGTCAGCCCCATGGCCACCAAAATCGTCAGGGTCGCCGCGCTGGCCATCTGCACCCACTGCGATACCAGCAGAATCTTCCGGCGCTCGGACCGGTCCGCCACCACTCCGCCAATGATCGTGAACAGAAAGATCGGAAGCCCCGCCAGGAACTGGTCCAGGCCCAGCAGGCGCGCCGAATGGCTCAGCCGGTAGATCAGCCAGCCCTGCGCTACGATCTGCATCCAGGTGCCAATACTCGAAGTGCACGCCCCAATCCACATCAGGCGAAAATCGCGGTATTGAAATGCTTTGAAGATTCTGCGCAACGTCGAAGTTTGCATGAGTTCCGAGCAGTATCGTGTCCGAAGTCTATCTTCGCACGGACGGGCCCAAAACGTTTCCGTTAGCAGCAAGCGAAGAAGCCGGCAAAAGAAAGCAAGCCTCCACTTGGATTCTCATGGACCTGCCGAGGACTCAGTAACCTTGCCCAGCCACGCGCGCTCAACCCGAATCCAATCCGTATAGTCAGCCCGTATAATCATGTTTTGGGCTTTTTATGATTCAAACCCTGTTCGGCAGCACAGAAGAAAAGAAAACCGGCTTTTTTGACCGCATGAAGCAGGCGGTCACGCGCACCCGCGAAAACCTGGCCGAGCGCATCGAAGAAGTCGTTTCCTTCGGTAAAGAAATCGATCGCAACACCCTCGACGACCTCGAGGCCACTCTCATCGGTGCCGATCTCGGCAACGCGACTACGCAGGAAGTCCTCGCCAAACTGCGCGACAGAGCCGACCGCAAGCAGATCAAAGACGTTCAGGAACTCAAGCGTCTGCTCAAAGAAGAGCTTCTCACGATTCTGAATGCGGCCAACACGCGCCCAGTCAGCAAAGTCGACGGATCGCCGGAAGTAATTCTCGTGGTCGGCGTGAACGGAACCGGCAAGACCACCAGCATCGGCAAACTCTCGCAGGTCTTCCGCTCGCAGGGCAAAAACGTCCTGCTGTGCGCGGCCGACACGTTCCGCGCCGCCGCCATCGAGCAACTCGAAATCTGGGGCCAGCGCACCGGCACCGAAGTGATCAAGACCAAGCCCGGCGGCGATCCCTCCGCGGTCTTGTTCGACGCGCTGCAGGCCGCAGTCGCCCGTAAGGCCGATTACGTGGTCGTCGACACCGCCGGTCGCTTGCATACAAAAACCAGCCTGATGTCGGAACTCGACAAAATGCGCCGCACCGCCCAGCGCATCATCCCCGGAGCCCCCCACGAAACGTTGCTGGTCATGGACGCAACCACCGGGCAAAATGGTCTGCAGCAAGCCCGCATGTTCACCGAATCGGCGGGTGTGACCGGAATCGTCCTGACCAAACTCGACGGCACCGCAAAGGGCGGCGTGGTGGTCGCTATCTCCCGCGAACTAGGCTTGCCCGTGCGCTACGTCGGCGTGGGCGAAAAGGCCGGCGATCTGCTGCCCTTCGATCCGAAAGAGTTTGTGGATTCATTGTTTGAATAGGAGCGCCCATGCTGGACAACCGCGAAGAGCGCACACTACTGCAAGCCTTGATGGACCAACTTCGCCGCATTCTGCGCAAGAAGCAATTTCCACCCGAAGGCGACCCATACGCTTATGTCGGGGCTCCGTTACGTCGCGGCCCCAAAGGGCGGAGCAGCGCCGCTGCCGCCGAAATCGAAGATGACTCGTTCCAAAGCTTCCCGCCGCGGCGCTGACTCCGAGTCTCCGGGTCGTTCATCACTTAGGATCGTTCTTTCCTAGAAATGAAGCACGACTCCGGTTGCGATTCTCACATTCCCGCTTCCGCTGAACGAAGGACTCGTCTGTCCGTCAATACTGAATCCTGAAAAGTGGGAGTAAATCCAATCCACCTGGGCCACACGAATCCAGAGCAATCGGTTCACCTTGGCGTCCACACCACCACCGACCAGCACGTTATAACCATTGGTGGAGATGGATGCGCTCGACTGGGACCCGGTCAGCCGTGTCCCTCCGAACAAAACATGCGCAAAAGGCTGGATGCCGCCCGCACGCACGGACACCACGGGCCCTCCGGAGTAGGTGTAGACGTTGGTCGAAATCCCACTGATGTTGGCGTAGGAACCGGAGAAATCGCCCTCGACTCCAACAAACTTGGCGACATTGAACCTCGCCGAGACATCCCAACCGTTGTAGCCCTGGCTGCTGTCGGGCTGACTCTCACCGTTGATGCTGATGTTGCCGTTATGCAGATATTGATACCCGCCAAACAACTCCAGTTTGCTTTGCGCCATTAATGGCATTGACAACACACTCACGACGATGAGTAACATGCACTTCTTCATAATATTTTCTCCTTGCTAATTTGATTCAAAGGCGATGACTGGCCTTGCCCAAACAGTGGTCATCCCGTCCTGAAATCGGCTTATTTCTCGATTTTAGCGCAGCGCCGCGACAACGACACGAGCCGCGGACGCAGCCGGAACCAAATGACTAACTCATCCGTTTCGCCGAAACAGCACTGCATCGTTTCCCCGCGCGTGCGTCCAAGCACTTTGTGCTTATCCAGTCCTGGAGTCCCTCTAGATAGAGGGAGGATGGAAGATTGCGAAATCTCATTTGAGGAAGATGATGTGGTCAACCGGTCGGCCGCGGCGGCTTCATGGTAGATTCACTCTGCATGCCCGCTCACTCCGCCGACGAGCACCTTCTCCACCGCGCCCTCGAATTAGCGCGCCAGGGAATCGGTCTGGCCTCGCCCAATCCGTACGTCGGCGCGGTCATCGCCGACCCGCACGGTAATGTGGTCGGCACGGGGACTTACACCTACGAGGGTATAAAGCACGCTGAGGTTCTCGCGCTGGAAAGTGCTGGCGAGAAGGCCCGCGGAGCAACTCTTTACATCAACCTCGAACCCCACGCCCATCAAGGCCGCACCCCCCCCTGTACCGACGCGCTGATCGCCGCAGGGATTCATCGCGTGGTCGCGTCCATGCCCGATCCCAATCCGAAGGTCAGCGGAGAGGGATTCGAAAAGCTTCGTGCCGCCGGCATACACGTCGAAGTCGGCCGCCTGGAAGAGCCGGCTCGCCGACTGAACGAACCCTTCGCCCGCTATATCCGCCATGGTACCCCGCTAGTGACGCTGAAAGCCGCCATGACGCTCGACGGCAAAATCGCTCCGCCGCCAGCCAATCGCGGTCCCACTTCAACCGAAGGCTTCGCGGGAAGTTGGATAACCGGTGAACTCGCGCGCGCCCATGTGCAGGAACTTCGTCATCAGAATGACGCGCTGATTGTCGGAGTCGGCACGATTCTGGCGGACAATCCCCTGCTGACCGACCGCAGCGGCCGTCCGCGGCGTCGTCCGTTGCTGCGCGTCATTCTCGATTCGAACCTGCGCCTGCCGCCCGACTCGCGCCTGGTGCAGTCCGCTGCGGCGGAACGAACCAACGACGTTCTGGTCTTCTGTGCCTCCGGCGATGAGTCCAGGAAAAAGCAACTCGAACAGCACGGAATTCGCATTGAAACTATGTCCGTGTCCCACTCCGACAAACGCCTCGACCTGAACACCATTCTGCTCCGTCTGGGACAACTCGAAATCACGAGCGTGATGATCGAAGGGGGGGCGACGGTGAACGCAACAGCACTGGCCTCCGGCGTCGTAGATAAAATATTTCTGTACTACGCTCCCAAGATTTTCGGCCGTACAGATTCAGTTCCCTTCGCAGCCGGAGCGGAATCTCGCTTGAGGCCGGCCGTTCAGGTCAAACACATCCACCTCCATCGCTTCGGGGAAGATTTTGCAGTCGAAGGCTATCTGCGCGGTCCATACGGCGATTGATTTTTCGCCGCGGAGACACGCAGAGAAGCCTCTTCGTTGTTTTGTTTTCCCTCTGTGCCTCCGTGGTGCGCCGACGCGGCGGGTTTATGATGTTAAGTTCATCAGGAGGCCCTCATGTTCACCGGCATCGTAGAAGAAGTCGGACGCGTTACGAGCATCGAGCAGCGTGGCGAAAACCGCCGCATCACCGTTGCTGCCGCGAATACTCCCCGAGAACTCAAGCCCGGCGACAGCGTCGCGGTGAGCGGAGTCTGCCTGACTGCGCTCGACATCAAGGCAGGATCGTTCTGCGCTGATCTAGCGCCCGAAACCTGGGCACGCACCTCGTTTTCGCGCATTCACGAAGGCGCGCTCGTGAACCTTGAACTACCCATGAAATCCGATGGCCGCTTCGGCGGACACATCGTGCAGGGCCACGTCGACGGAGTCGGCAACCTCATCGCGTTAGAGCGCATCGCCGACTCGGAAAATTGGTGGCTGCGCATCGAACTGCCCGATGATGTCGAGAAATATACCGTCTACAAGGGCTCAATTTCGATCGAAGGCATCAGCCTCACGGTCGCGAAACTGGAAAACAGTCGTTGCACTATCGCCATCATTCCACACACCGTGGAGATGACGAATCTGCATTCCCTGAAGTCTGCCGATCCCGTGAACCTCGAAGCCGATTTGATCGCAAAATACGTCGAAAAAATGATGAGGGCCGACGCCGACGAGAACTCGCTCACAGTAGAAGACCTGGTGCGACAAGGGTTCTGAAGCCAGTAGCTAGGGATTAGTGGTCAGTGGTTCTTACGCTTCCAGCTTCAGTTCGTCCAGTTCCAGAAACTCCTGAATGATGGGCTCGGCAGATTTTTCCATATCCGCGTAGGTTCCAAAGAAGATCGCCCGCGCCTCGTACAGAAACATAACCCGATCGGCCAGTTTTTTGGCCAGACGCATGTCGTGGGTCACAACAATGCTGGTCAGGTTCAGCTGAATCTTGAGGCGCTTGATCAGATCGCCGAGCAACTGCGCCATCAGCGGATCCACCATGGTCGTCGGCTCGTCATAGAGAACACACTCAGGGCGCGCAGCGAGCGCCCGCGCAATCGCCACCGAACGCTTCATGCCAGTAGAAAGATCTGACGGCAGCAAATCGCGCATCTCCTGCACCCCCACCATCTGCAGCAAACCATCGACGATCTCGTAAATCTGCTCTTCGTTCAGTTCCCCGGTGTTCAGTTCACTCGCCTCGCGCAGCGGGAAGGCCACGTTCTCACCGACGGTGAGCGAGTCAAACAGCGCTCCGTTCTGAAAAACCATGGTGACTTTCTTGCGGATCAGTTCAAGTTGCTCTTCGTCGTAATCAGTAATGTCCTGTCCGGCGACGATGACGCGCCCCGAGTCGGGCTTGAGGAATCCCATGATGTGATGCAGCGACACCGACTTACCCACGCCGCTGCGCCCCAGAATGCAGACCGTTTCGCCGGGCAACACGTCAAAGCTGACGCGGTCGAGCACCACGTTGTCGCCGAAGGCCTTGGAGACGGCCTTGAATTCGACGTAGGGCTCGGGTTTGGTTTCATCGGGCATGGCGTTCAGCTTCTAGCTTCCGGTTTCTAGCTCTTGGCTCTTGGCCGCCGGCTACTGACATTCCCTAGCTTCTGAAATCAGATTGTCATCCTGAGCGTAGTGTCGTCTTCGCGTTTCGCGAAGACGATACGAAGTCGAAGGATCCCTATCGAGCTTCGCCGCCGCCGGCTCCAAGAGGGGTTCTCACGCAGCCCGTCAGACTGCCTTCAAGACCCTCCGACCTCCCGCACGGCTTCCAATTCCGCCCGCGTATTCAAATTACGAAACATTCTCGACGAAAATCCCGCCGCCTCCAACTCTTCTTCCCCGATTACCTTCGCATTCCCCGCTTCAAACAGCGCATCGATCCTGTAGTGCCCTGCAAGCAGAGCCTGCTCCGCCGCGTCCGCGAACTCGCGCCGATAAACCGCACACAAGGGCTGCCGGCCTCCATCGGCTTGCGCCACCGTCACCGTGGCCGCGGCGCACTCGCGCGCCCGCTTGATCAAATACTCTATCAGTGCTGGCGACACAAACGGCAAATCCACGGCAAGAATCACATTCAGCTCAGTCCGTGACGCCCGCAGCGCGGCGTGAATCCCTCCCAGCGGCCCGCACTCGCGGAATATATCCTCCACCACCGAAGCGAACGAGGCAAACGTAGAAGCATCCCCAACGATGCGCACGTCAGACGTGACCGACCGCACAACTTCCAGCGCGCGCGCCAGCAGCGTGCCGCCGTCGAAAATAACAAAGGCCTTATCCGCGCCCATGCGCGTGCTCTTGCCGCCAGCCAGGATAAACGCGGTGACGTCCGGGGATGAGCCGTCCATGGGGCGATAATACATGGCTGTGCATCACTTTGGCGTTTCACAGCCAGCCCGCATCGCCGTCAGCTTAGTAATCGACGCCTGCCCTTACCTGCACGAAAGTAACCTACCCAAAGTTAATCCTTCGCGCGATGATGGCGATGCGTCCGAGGTTCTCTAACCCGGAAGTAACAATCATGCCGCAAAAATTCATGGATGTGCTTATGCTTGGGCGCTGCTCTCACGAATTCTCCTGGCCGCGCCGTGGTGGGGATGGCGAGTACTACCAGGTCTGCCTGCTCTGCGCCGCGGAATACAAGTATGACTGGACGACCATGCGCCGCACCCAGCGCGTGGAGCACGCCAAGCCTGAAACCCTCCGGCGCAGCCACTCGCGCGAGAAGCGGCCGTCATGGGTGCCCCGAGCGCGCCGCCTAAAACTCGACATTCCTCTGCGCTACCGCGTCAACAAGACCAGCACCTGGTACGAAGGAATCATCGAAAACATCAGCCAGAGCGGCGTGCTGTTCAATGGACCACAGCAACTTCCTGTGAATGCGCTGATCGAAATGGTGTTTGAGATGCCCGAAGAGATCTCCGGACAGAAGAACAGCAACGTGGTCTGCCAGGGGCGCGTGATGCGCCTCAAAGATGCGCCCAAGTCAAAGGACTTGTCAGTGGAAGAAAACGGCGCGCTGGCGGCCTCCATCGTCGACTATAAGTTCATCCACTAGCAGCGTCGCGGCCCCGCGATATTTCCCAACCCGGCACTCCTTTCGCATTTACATCTTCAAGCGCGCTTCCCAACATCTAAACTGTTTCTGGGGCTAGACTGTTCGGTATAGGGCTGCCCGCTCGTGCACCCTTGTATGGAATCAGGAGTTGAGTATGCACACCACTTCACGGTTCGCGCCCGCGCTCGTTCTGACCGTTCTTCTTGGGCTGGCTGTTAGCTGCGCCCGAAAGCCCGACGACGCCAGGATTTCCAGCGACATTCAGGGCAAATTCAGCCAGGACTCCGGACTCTCCACCAAGCAACTTACGGTGCAGTCCAGCGACGGCGTGGTCACGCTAGCGGGCACGGTCGATAACGATGCGCAACGCGAGGCTGCGAGCCGTCAGGCCGCGTCGGTCGCCGGCGTGAAAACGGTGGTCAATAATCTGAAACTCGCGGATGCCTCGACGGTCGCCGCATCCGCGCGTCCGTCAACTGTTCCAACACCGGCGGCCAATAAGCCTCCCGCCGACAAGCCCAAGGCCGGCTTAACCAAGAAGGTCGCCAAAGTCAGCACCCCCAAGGATTCCAGCGCAGATGAGAATCCGGTACAAGACCAAGATAGTGGCGCGAATGCCAATCAGGTAAACGCAGCTAATACCCCGGACGCAGCAGCCTCGGCGCCTCCGGCTCCAGCGGATAGCCCCGCGGCGCAGCCTGCTCCTCCGCCAGCCCCGGCTACGCCCAAGAAGCTGATCATCGATCCGGGAACACCCGTGACAGTTCGCCTCATCGATCCCATTGACAGCGAGAAGAACCAGGCTGGAGACACATTCCACGCCACCTTGAACGCTGCTCTCAGTTCGGACGGAGAAGAAGCCGTGCCCGCGGGCGTCGAACTCACCGGACACCTGGTCGACGTCAAGAGCGCGGGAAAGTTTGCGGGACAGTCGGTGGTTGTGCTGCAACTCGACAGTATTTACTCCGGCGGCAAGACTTACAGCATCAAGACCGACCAGTACCGGAAGGAAGGAAAATCCCGCGGCAAAAATACCGCAGAAAAAGTTGGTGGAGGTGCCATTCTGGGTGGCATCATCGGCGCAATCGCGGGCGGCGGCAAGGGCGCGGCCATCGGCACGGCGGCTGGAGCGGGTGTAGGAGGCGGCGCACAGGCGGCTTCCAAGAGCCAACAAATCAAACTGCCTTCTGAAACCGTGGTGAACTTCACACTGCAGGAGCCAGTCGAAGTGGTGCAGGTTACCAATCCGAACGCAAATCGCCCGAAAGTGGTCGACTCGCAGTAAGAAACGCTTTTATCGTGATTCGCCTTGCGGGCGGCGGTTGCAAGCAGCGTGGTATGATTCCCGCTCCCGCGTGGTTCTTATGTCCTTTCCTAAGGTGGAAATCCGGCCGCGACGGTCCATGGCATTCTTCGCCTTTCTCTCCATTTTCATGGTGATCGCGTCGTATCTCTTCGTAATCATTCTCGCGGGGGCGTGCGTATACCTGCCTTACTGGCTGATGATGAGTTCAGGTTCTCCGAACGGCCAACTCGTCCTGCTTTTCATTTTCGGCGCCGTCATCGCGGGCGCCATCCTGTGGTCGCTGCTCCCCAGGCCGGACAAGTTCAAGCCCCCAGGCCTGTTGATCGAGCCCGCTAGCCAGCCGCGCCTGTTTGCCGAGCTGGAGAACATCGCCGGTTCACTCAACGAGCCGATGCCCAGAGAGGTCTATCTGATCGGAGACGTCAACGCCTGGGTGGCCGACCGAGGCGGGCTGATGGGTTTTGGCAGCCGGCGCGTAATGGGTCTGGGATTGCCGCTGCTGTCTATCCTGACCATTTCTCAGTTTCGGGCCGTGCTGGCTCACGAATTTGCCCACTACTACGGCGGCGATACCAGTCTTGGTCCCTGGGTTTACAAAACGCAGACGGCTATCGTTCGTATTTTTCAAAACATCGGATCGGTGGGCCAACTGGCGCGAATAGCGATTCTAGGCGTGATGTACCTGGTAGTAACGACGCTGATGAAGTGGTACTTCATTGTGTTTCTTCGGGCCAGCAAGCTGGTATCGAGGCAGCAAGAGTATCGCGCTGATGAACTGGCGTGCCTGATCGCCGGCCGCCAGCCGCTGGTAGATGGGCTGCGCGCGATTCACGGCGCTGCGCTGGCCTGGCCGGCGTACTGGAAGACGGAACTCACTCCCATGCTCAACGACGGAGCCGTCCCCAGCATCGGCGACGGGTTCGCGCGTTTCGTCTCCGTTCCCACGATCAACGAGCAGATTCAGAAGAATGTGGACCAGAATATCCGCGAAGCCAAGACGAATCCGTATGATTCTCATCCGCCGCTGCGGAACCGCATCGCCGCCACTGAAAAGCTGCCGGCAGTGTCCGTTGCCGAGGACCCGAATCCTGCCCGCAGTCTATTGGACGGGCCAGACGCCCTTGAACTGCGGTTTCTTGAAACGATGAACCCCGACATGAAGCCGGGGACGCTGAAGTGCGTTTCTTGGAATGAAGTTGGCGTACGTGTGACCATCCCCGCCTGGAAGCGATTCACTTCGGAGTATTCTGCGCCACTGCAAGGAGTAACTGCCGAGTCCTTACCCGGCCAGATTCCGAAGTTACGGCAAATTGGTTCGGGCATCCGCGATCCGAAGGGTATGTTGCTCGACCCGCAACAGCGCACGCAACGCTCCGCCTACCTGTTTGGTGCGGGCCTTGCGCTAGCGCTGGTTGATCAGGGCTGGACATTGCATTCTGGCCCCGGCGTCTTTCATCTACAGCGCGACGCCGAGCAGTTGAACCCGTTTGCCGTCCTCGAGCAACTGACGTCTGGAAAACTCTCCGCACAGGACTGGATTACGAAGTGCAATAACCTCGGCATTGGTCAACTCGTGCTCGCTCCAGCGACCCAGCAACAGCTCAGCCTGCTCGACGGTGCCGACGCTGCCTCGTAGATTGACGGAGGACCACTTCCACTCCTGAGGCAGGTGGAGCGTGGTTCGCGTACACTCGGTGTCGCAGGCTTCCATTCATGGCTTCGATCACTGCGTTGCTGCACACAGAAAATGATGCTTTGCGGCTGGGGCGCGCGCTTGAAACGCTGTACGCGTGCGACGCCATTCTCATCGTGGACCATGGCTCGCGCGACGCCACTGCCCGCGTCGCGCGCGAGTATGGAGCGAAAATCGTAGCCGCCAGCCCCGGAGCGTCGCCGGAAGATTATCTTCGCGCCGTCACGGTGAACTCAGGGCGCTCTCGCCAATCTGCGAACCCAGAATGGATTCTCTGTCTCGACCCTAGGGAATCGCTGACTGAAAAACTGGCTGCCAGTTTGTTTGAATGGAAGTCCGAATCATGTCATACCAACGCCGATGCGGTTCCAGCCTTTTGCGTTTATGTGCGCGAAGAAACGGCTCAGGGCTGGATGCAAATTCCAACCGCACAAACCCGCCTCGTTCCCCAAACCTGGAATGCGTGGAACGGAAGATTTCCGGTCCACGATCCTTCAGCGCTGACGCTGGAGGGAGAGCTGTTGCGGTTCATTTTCCCCTGAGGCCGTGGGCGCCAGGATTTCGGCATTTGAGCTTTCATTTCAGTGCGTAACCAAGCGTTTCCGCCACCGGCGCGGTCGGGCCGTCAGCGCGCAGTGGTCAATGTCTGATTGACCCATGACCTCACTACCCCATGGCCGTTTGGGCAGTGACTTCAGTACCTTAGTCCTCCGCGCCTAACCGCCTTATAATCCAACAAGAAAAGGGAAATGCTGCGTTCTGTGGAAGAGGTTCATTCCCAGCGCAGGCTGCCCTGCGAGATCATCAGAAACTTCGTGGACCCTGTCTTCGCATCGTCGATTTTTCTCTTCGGGCTGGCCTTCGGCAGCTTTCTGAACGTGTGTATCTACCGTCTGCCGCGCGGACTCTCCGTAGTAACGCCGCGTTCAGCCTGCCCTGAGTGCAAAGAGCCGATCGCCTTCTACGATAATCTTCCGGTGTTGAGCTGGTTCATCCTGGGCGGCCGCTGCCGGCACTGCAAGATAACAATTACCCCGCGCTATTGGATGATCGAACTGCTCACCGGCCTGCTGTTCCTTGCCTGCTACTGGCACTTCGGCCTGACGCTCGCCACGCTGAAATACTGCGTCCTGGCATTTTTGCTGCTGGGTCTGATTTTCACCGACGCCGAAACCAAGCTGCTGCCCGACAAGATGACGCTGCCCGGACTGGCCTTGGGCCTAGTCTTCAGCCTGCTAGTTCCGGTGCACGATCTGGCTTCGCAGTTCCTGCCGGGGATGGTGAACTTGCCGTTCAGCGGCGAGGTTTCCCTCCGCCTTCTGTCGCTGCTCGATTCCCTGCTGGGCGCGGCCATCGGTGCGTCGTTTATTTACGGGGCGGGCGCGGTTTACCTGCGCTGGCGCGGCACCGAAGGCATGGGCTTCGGCGATGTCAAACTGATGGCCATGGTCGGCGCGTTTCTCGGCATCAAGCTGACGATCTTCACGATCTTTACCGCCTCGATCGCGGGGTCGATATTTGGGTTGACGACGGTTTTCGTGGTTTGGCTGAAACGCACGCACCGCTTTATGAAGCGCCTGGCCAATGCCCAGGCCGCCCGCCGCCGCGCCTGGCAATCGGCCCAGGTGGTCTACCGCAATTACCAAATGCCCTTTGGCGTCTTTCTGGGAAGCATGGCCCTGATCGCATTTTTCTTTGGCAATCAGTTTCTGCACTGGTACGGGGGGCTCTGGTGAAGATACTGACCAACCCGGTGTTGCTGCGAGCCACGGTCGTGCTCTTCTGCGGCACGTTCGCCTTCCTTCTGGGATTGCTCTTCATGCGCATGCTGCGCAAGAGCATTACCGAAGAAGGCGATTTTTCAGCCGACGCCGCGCCGTCCATGGAGTCGATGCCGCTGCACGTATTCGATACCGTGATCCAGCAGCTCAAGCAGCAGAAGCATGAACTGCAGGTGCAAACGAAGGCCGAGCAGCATCGCGCCCGGACCAGCGAAACTTTCAGCCAAGCCGTACTCTCGAATCTTTCCTGCGGCGTGCTCGTCTTCGACACCAATGGCCTGGTCCGGTCTTCCAATCCGGCCGCGAAGGCGATCCTTGGATTTGCTTCCGCGACCGGCATGAGTGCAGACGATATTTTCCGCGGCGCCTTGGTCACTTCCGCTCAGTCAGCAGCCGTCAACTCTGACGACGAAGTGGATGAACCCATCTCACTCGCGGACGAAGTCCGAGTTGTACTGCAGCAAGATTGCAAACGGCGCGACGCGCAAGCCGAATATGAAACTCCGTCAGGCGAGAAGCGTTTCATCGCGGTCACGGTTTCTCCGGTTCCCGCTGTGGATGGCAGCCTGCTCGGCGTCGCCTGCCTCATCAACGATCTCAGCGAACTCGAGCGCATCCGCCGCCAACAGGAACTGCACGGTGAGATCTCAGCCGAGATGGCGCTGCAGTTGCGCACTTCGCTGACCACGATTTCCGGCTACGCGCAGCAGCTCGCCAACAGCCGCGACGCTGAGCTCGCGAAACAGCTTGCCAGCGACATTGCGCACGAGGCGGCCCAACTGGATCGCAGCATTGGTGGATTCCTGAGCCCCGCGCGCGCCGCGCAGGCAGCGGCTGCCGGTAGCTCCGCGGATTGATTGGATTGGAATCGATGCAGATGCAACGAATGGATGGGGTGAATGAAAACGGTTGGTTCGGCGCGGCGTCGCCGGCCTCCCGTGGAACATATTTCAGCATCAAAAAGGTGGGAGTGATGAAACATATCGCATGCAGTGGAATTGGAATCGTGCTGTTTCTCGGCCTGGCGGGCCTTCCCGCCAGTGCTCAGAATCAGGCTCCGTCGGCCGCGCAAGACTCATCCTCCGGCTCATCGCTTGGCGCCTATGCCCGCCAGGTCCGCAAGGATCCAGGAACCTCGTCGAAGCCGAGAGTGTATGACAACGACAATCTGCCGAAAGATGACAAGCTCTCGGTCGTAGGCACGGCGACGCCCAGCGAGAATTCCGCCGACGCGAAGCCGGCCGAGTCGGACAATACGAGTACGACTGCGAGCCCCGCCGCTCCAGCAGCGGGCGAATCCAAACCTGGCACCGAAACCAAAACCGGAGAAGTAAAACCTCCCACGGCCGTCGTCAAGACTGCCGAAGAAGACGAGGCGGCCAAGCAGGCGGCCTGGAAGCAATGGGCCGACAAGGTCCAGGCGCAGAAGGATCAGATCGATTTGACGGCTCGCGAGCTGGACGTGCTGCAGCGCGAATACCAGATTCGCGCCGCCGCCATGTACGCCGACGCCGGCAACCGCATGCGGAACGAAGGCGACTGGGACAAGCAGGACGCTCAGTACAAGCAGCAAATCGCCGACAAGCAGAAAGCTCTCGACGATGCCAAGCAGAAGCTCGAGGACGTGCAGGAAGAAGCGCGCAAGGCCGGCGCACCCAGCTCAGTCCGCGAGCCCTAGACCCGCGCCACCGCAAAGAAAAAGAAGTCGAGCGCCGAAGTCACACTTCGGCGCTCGATCTGTTTCTCTCAGCAAACTTCAGCCTGCTCCCATTTCACTTTGCTCCCACAGCTTCTCGCCGCAGCCGCCGAATCTGCTTCACATGATGCAATCCGTGCACCAGGTGAAACTTCCTCCATTGTGCAACCGTGAGTGGCCCGAGGATAGGATGGTCGAGCAGTTTACTTCGTACGCCCAGCCTTTCTTCGCAGCGTGTCATGATGTCATCCATCGCGGCGATCTTCGGCGCAATGTCGGCCAGCACTTTCTCGGTCGAGACGCCGCGGGGACGCGTCACCGGCGGGGCCTCCCGGCCGGAGGGAAAGTAGCCGAAGCCCACGACCACCAGCGTCCGCCCGCGCTGCCGCCAGCTCTGGGCCGTGGCCAAAGACCCGCCGGCGGCCACGCGCTCCAACCCTTTTATCGTTCCCGTGTAGGTTAAATAGAGATGCTCCAGGATTTCTGCGATACACCACTTCCCCGGGAAATGCCACGTCAATTGCTCGAGCGAGAGCCCCGCCACTGCCGCCGCGATCTCATCCTGCAGCCTCTGAAGATGGGAGCCCACCGGGTCACTTACCTTTTCCCGACTTTCGGTTAGAATGTTGCGCGACCACAAAACTCATCCCAACTTATCACAGGAAGAATGTCATGGAGACACCTGGCCTCGCCCGTACGGAATTCAGACGCGGAAAGTTGAACGCCGGTTTGACGGCTGCCTCCGCTTTGGCGCTGCTGGCGCTGCTCGCCGCCTGTTCATCGGACTCCGGCAAGCCGGCAGAGACGAAACCGGAAGTCAAAGGTCCCGAACTGATCACTGCGCGTTCGGCTTTCCAGAAGCTGTATATTGCAGCGCGCGGCTGGAATCAGGACGCGAAGCCCTACCGGATTGAGTCCACGGCCACCAGCGATGGCAATGGTCAGGATGGCAAGTGGGCAGTGTGGCGAGCCAGCTTCGCTTCGCCGAACGCGCGCTCGGAAAAGTCCTATACCTGGTCCGGCAGCGCAGCCACCGGGGCGCCCGACCGTGGCGTCAACCCTGGCACCGAAGACAGTTACAGCGCCTCGAATGCCTCCACCCAGATATTCGACATGGCCTTCCTGAAGGTCGATTCCGACCAGGCTCTGGCCACTGCCCAGAAACACGGCGGCGACAAGATTCTAGAGAAGGCGCCCGATACGCCCGTCATCTACGTATGCGACTGGAACCACAACACCAGCGAGTTGGTCTGGCACGTCATTTATGGCGCCAGCCGCGAGGGGGCCAAGCTGACGGTTGCCGTCAACGCTTCTTCCGGTGAATTTATCCGAGTGGAGAAGTAGGTCTGTTCTCCAGATTCTGCCACTGCGCCTATTAGGGAAGAAAAGCTGCCGCGGAAGTTCGCGCTATTGGTTCGCGCGTTCTTCGCGGATCTGGGCCCCGAGTTCGGCAAAAAAACTGTGTAATGCCTCGGCCGAAGAGATGGCTCGCAGCAGGCCGCGGCGGTCCCCGAATGCGACTATGTCATGCGTAGAATACTGCAGGCGAACCCGGTCGGCTGCGCAGTGCGCGCTCAGCAATTCCACGCTGGCGGCTGCTAGGTCCGCTTTAAGGCGGGCAACATCTGTCTGTTTTTTGGCACCGTACTCCATCTACAACTCCTTCAGTTTTTTAGGGGTGAACGCAGGCGGGTCCCGGGAACCGGTTGGGAGGACTGCACTTCTTTTTCGGTTCCGGCGGGACCCACCCTGCGAGGTCATCAGTTCTAGCTGTAGATTTAGTATACAGCGTTAACAATACGCAGTGCAAGTAATTATTTTAGTATTTCTGGCTGTCGAATTTTCGATTTTTCGAACTTCTGGAGGAGCAGTTGCCCCGGCATCCCGACCCCGATCTGGAACAGCGCATTCTCGCCGCAGCCTCACGGCTGTGGGCCCGCGGCGGAGAAAAAGCGCTCACCATGCGTGCTGTCGCCAAGGCATCCGGCACCACCACGCCCACGGTGTACGAACGCTACCGCGACCGCGACGACATTCTTCGCTCTCTGCGCATGCAGACTCGGCGCGACCTGTTCGCCGCGCTCAGCCGCACTCGCACCCTGCGCGAGGCCTTCCAGGCTCAGCTCGATTTTGCTCTCGAACATAGTCACGCCTATGAGGTGCTCTTCGACGGAGTGGCCAAGCCGCCTTCCCTGCACGAGCCCTGGCCATCTTTCAATCTCATGCGCGATCGCCTGGCCCAACGTTTAGGAGGAACTCCCCGGCACCATACGCGACTCATGCTGGCCGTGTGGTCGCTGATGCACGGCACAGCCATGCTGATCATCCGCGGCAACTTCGAGGGCTCGCTCCGGGTTCAGACCATTCATGCCTGCCTCGACGCCTTCGACGGCATGCTTGACGCCGCGGCCCGATCCAAAGGCCACGCACAATCGGCGCCCAAGTGGCCGTCGAATCTGATTCTGGGCGAGGGCAAACAAAGCAGAGTCGGCAATGGCCACGGAGACCGCCGAAAAGGAAAAGCCAAGAAGCGGCAGCACGCGAAGACTTCCAAACCCACGAGTTAGATCGGTCGAAAACCACACCTGCCGATTTAGCGCACGGGCTTCGCATTTGCGGCAGTGCCCTTCAGCCGTTCAATCGCCTTCCGGGCATCTTTCTCTTGCGATCCGTGCGGCAGGATATTCAAATAGCTCTCGTATTCCTTCCGCGCCTCGTTCGGCTGATCCATTTTTTCCAGGCACTGGGCCAGGCGGAAGGTGGCAGTCGCATCATTCGGTTTGTAAAGCAGCGCCTCGCGATATCGATCCTCGGCGGCACGATAGTTTTTTTTCACCTTGAAATAGAAGTCGCCCACCTCAACATCCTTGGCGGCCTTGTGCGGATCCCAGCGATGGAACTCGTTGACGTCCCCACTGCCGGAAGAGCCTTCGTCCGTCAGAATGTCAGAACCCTGAGGATGAGCTTTCGCGTCGTCCTTCGGCGGACTCAAGTCGATCGGATCAGCTTTGCTTGAACTCTCGCCCGGTTCATCCCCCAGTTCATCGGCATTTATCCGGTCCGACCGCGGGGGCGCCGAGTTCGGAGGCGGAGGCGCGGGCTTGGACGCCGACTGCGACGCCGAGTCCGGAGTCTGCGAGCTCGGCGGCGCGGAATTGGTTGGAGCGGAACTTTGCGCCCACGCTCCCACGCTGCTCACCAGCAACAGAACGAACAACCCACTGCGCATAGAATTAGTTTACCCGCTTTCGTCGCATCGCCCCCAACGAGCTAGCTCAACCGGGGCTCATTGAAACCGCGTCCTCAAACGCGGGCCGCGCGAAATCCTTGCAGGCACTTGCGCGCCGTCTCCAGCTCCGAGAACCGGCTGCCTTCCTGTTCAACCAGGTAATACTCGACACCACCAACTCTTTCCGCCGCGGCAAAAATTCCCTTCCAGTCCGCCACTCCCTCCCCGAACAAAGTCTTGTAGCCCACGGCCGGGTCGGGAGACCAGTCCTTACAATGGATGGACCGAATGCGCCCCGGGTTGGCTCGAATCCATGCCACAGGGTCGGCTCTCCCTTCGAGGCAAGTCCCAACATCCAACTGCAGCATCACCGACGGCTTCGTATGCTTGGCGAGAATATCCATAGGACGCTGCCCACCAACCGGCGCCCACTCAGCCTGATGGTTGTGATATCCGGGCTTGAGCCCGGCGGGCTCCAGGGCTTCAGCCGCGGTATTGAGCTTGTCGGCAACCGCCGTCCAGCCATCGACGCCGGTCTTCGGGTCCGTCCATGCCAGCACCACATACTTGCAGCCCAAAACCAGGTTCAGATCGCGCACGCGATTGATCTTGTCCGCGCCAAAATAATCTTCGTTGTTGTGGGTCGAGTAGCAGTGAATGCCCAAGTCGTCCATCAACTTGCGCATCTGCTTAGCCTGGGCGTCCGTCCATTCGAAATACGGCGAGTAGAATTCAACAGCCTGATATCCGATCTGCGCGACCGCACGCACCGTCCCCTCGGGATCCTGCTTGAGTGCCTCACGCACCGAATAGAGTTCCAATCCGACGGGAATGGAACCCGATGCCGCCCTTCCGGATGCAAGCCCGCGCAGGGCAAAGGGCAATGCCGCAGATAGCCCGAGAAACGATCGGCGGGACAGATTCATTGGGGCCATGCCAGAATCCTAACTCTTCGCCACATTTCTTAGTCAAAGAAAAACTCTCGACCACGGGGGCCGTCTCGAAATCGGCAATCGCGAACCTGCCGGTCGCGATGCTAAAATCCCAGCGTTCGAGAGCAGCATTCCAGAAGAGGAGTTCCTCATGAAGCGATTCGCAGTGGCGGCCCTGATGGTCTTGATTGTCGCCGGGCCATCGTTCGCTAAGACCCACAAAGACATGTACACCGTCCCGTGCACTACCTTGTGGCCCGCAGTAAAAGACACCATCCGCAACTCCGGGAAATACGGGATCATCGGAATCGACAACGAGGAGATGACCGCCTCGTTCAACATTGGGGGGACGCTCACTCAGAAGCGCACCAACTCCGTTGTGCTGAATACCAAACCGGAAGGCTGTGAGATGCAGGTGCAGACCGCGTTCAGCGGACTGACCAATAATGACGAAGGCGATTTCAAGAAGCGCGTGGACGCCTCACTCGCCAAGCTGCAAGCTGCCCCTCCCGCTGAACCAGTAAAGCCAGACGATTCCAAGAAGTGACGAGGCGGCTGCTGTGCCAGCAACAAAAAAAGCAGGCCGCTCAGGGGGAGGCTTTGAGCGGCCTGGTTGGCGAAGTCCTCCGGGGAGGAGGGTAAAGTCAATCTTTTACATGGATGACGGGGTCGCGGTTGCTGCTGCCGGCGTGCTGCTGTCGACCGTGTTGGTCATCAGGCGCACATCGACGCGGCGGTTATCGGCCCGACCGTTGGAAGTCTTGTTCGACTCCACGGGCTTATCCTTACCGAGTCCAATCACATAAATCTTGTGCGCGGGAACGTTGTACTTCGTGGCCAGGTACTGAATCACGGAGTTAGCGCGGCGCTGGCTGAGATCGTAGTTGTAATCCGCCGAACCCACCGAGTCCGTGCTGCCTTCGAGCGCAATGATGTAGCCCTTCGTCGAAGCAATGTTGGCCGCGAGCTGATCCAGAGTCTCCTGAGCTTTCGCCGTCAGGTTGTCTTTGTTGAAGCCAAACTTCACCGAGGTTTCCGCGACAGCGTGATAGTTGTCGAGGTTCGCGACCGTGTTGGTCAGCACGCCCACGCGCGTGTTAGCAGCGTCCGCGACCTGCTGGGCCGAGCTTGCGGTCTGGCCCGCGGTCTGCGCCTTCTGCTCCACGTCGGCAGTCTTGGCATTGACGGCCGCGATGCCGGCCTGGGCCCGCGCGTCAACGTCCTTGATGTCCTTGGTATTCTTCGCGGTCAGGTCATCGAGTTCGTTGGTCTTGTTGATCAGTGGCGTCGTCTGCTGTTTCACATAGTTTTTGCTGGCGCATCCGACGCTGACCACCATGCTGGCTGCCAGGAAAATTGCGAACCCGGGATTCATTAACGAAGTGCGTTTCATAGGGTAAGGCTCCTTGTTTCGATCTTGTATGTAGCTCTCTTAGCGCGTTCGGGTTGCCCCGGCGCGCAGACTTTCCAATTTTGAGGCCCTGGGAATAATCCGTTCAGCTTACAGGTTCCGCTTCTGCTTTTGCACGGCACATGCCAGTGTTCCGTACCGGGAAGCACTGATGTAAGTATATACGTTTTCAATGGCTTGCGGAAACGAATACGCGGATCGGACTCCCATCCTGGGCTCGCAAGGACGCAAACCGCACACACGGAGTGGAAAATTTATATGGTTCGCTCAGATTCCAGCCCGGGATCCCCGTCAACGCCGAGAAAACCCCTTACGGGACGATAGATCGGCAGGAAGCCCGCTCATCGCACCCACGTGCCGCATGAAGCGCTGCTTGCCGCTCCTGGCTTTCGCATCTTCCAGATGCTCTCGGATCAGCCGCGAAACCGGCACACCGGTGCTCCGTGAGATGTCCCGCAGCCATTGGCGAAGCTCGTCCGTCAGACGAACCGTCAATTTGTAATTCATACCCTCAAACCTATCACACGACCAACTGTCCTTCCCTGCCCAAAAAGCTGAGGATCCACCTTCGCGAATCCAAGGTAATTCGACGCCTCTCTCCATCTAATAGAATTGAGACAACGCTTTTCCATGGATCTGCTCGCCAAAATCCGCACCATCCCCACCGAGCCCGGCGTGTATCTCTACAAGAACGCCGAAGGCGAAGTCATCTACGTGGGCAAGGCGAAGAATCTGCGCAGCCGCGTGGCCAGCTATTTTCACGAGGGCCGCTGGGAAGACGCCAAGACCGGAACCCTGGTGCGCGAGGCCGTTGACGTCGACTACATCGTCGTCGCCAACAACAAAGAAGCGCTAGCACTCGAGAACAATCTGATCAAGCAGCGCAAGCCGCGCTTCAACATCCTGCTGCGCGACGACAAGACTTATCCCTACGTGAAACTCACGCTGGCCGAGCGCTGGCCCCGCGTCTACGTCACGCGCCGCCTGCGCAAAGATGGCAGCGCCTACTACGGTCCGTACTTCCCCGGCAACCTCGCCTACCGCATTGTCGACCTGATTCACCGCAATTTTCTCATTCCCTCCTGCAAAGTCGACCTCACGCGGTATCACCCGCGTCCTTGCCTGCAGTACTACATCAAGCGCTGCCTGGGCCCGTGCGTCGAGAATCTGACCACGTCGGAGATCTACCAAGAAGCCGTCCGCGACGTGAAACTGTTTTTAGAAGGCCGTCCGACCGACCTGAGCCGCTCGCTGCACACCCGCATGGAACAAGCCGCAGCCGCCGAGGAGTTCGAGCGTGCCGCCCGATATCGCGATCTGATTTCAACCGTCGAGCAGTTGCAGGAGCGCCAGCGCATGGCCGCCGCCGAAGGCGACGACGCCGACGTCTTCGGCTACCACTACGAAAACGGCATGCTGGCCGTAAACCTGTTCCACATGCGCGCCGGAAAAATGGTCGACCGCCGCGAATTCTTCTGGGAAGACCTGCCGGAATTCGTAGCCGCCACGGAGCATGTGGGGACGGGCGCCCCCGACCGTCTAGGCGAGCAAAGCTCGCCAGCGCATTTGGCGGACGCCACCCCCAACCCTTGTCATCCTGAGCGAAGCGAAGGACCCATGCAATTCGCTGCCAGCGCCGAAAGCGCCGGCCAGCCCAAGGATCCTTCCACTCGCGAATGTGAACTTCAGGCTGACAATCCGAATCTCGACCCCGAGTTTCACCCCGGAGAATTTTTCTCCGCCTTGCTCAAGCAGCTCTACATCACCCAGCCCTACGTCCCCCGCAACCTCTACGTCCCCGTCGATTTCGAAGACCGTGAAGCCCTAGAAGACCTGCTCTCCGATCAGGAAGCCGAAAAAACTGCCCGCCCCGCCCGCGTCCACATTCTCGTCCCGCAACGCGGCGAGAAGCGCTCGCTCATCGACCTCGCCGGAAACAACGCCAAGCAGTCCTACGACCAGCGTTTCCGCGTGCTCAAGCCAAACGCGCGCAAGATTCAGGAAGAGTTGCAGGAAGTCATCAGCCTGCCCGAACTTCCCAAGCGCATCGAGTGCTTCGACATCTCGCACATTCAAGGCGCAGAAACCGTCGCTTCCATGGTCGTCTGGGAAGACGGCAACATGAAGAAGTCCGATTACCGCAAGTTCATCATCCGCACAGTCGAAGGCGTCGACGATTTCGCCTCGATGCGCGAAGTCGTGACCCGCCGGTACAAGCGCCTGCAAGACGAAAAGAAGCCGTTGCCCAGCCTCATCCTGATCGACGGCGGCCTCGGACAACTGCACGCCGCCGCCTCGGCCCTCGACTCACTGGAAATCATCAACCAGCCGCTCGCCGCCATCGCCAAGCGCGAGGAAATTCTTTACGTCTACGGACAAGAAAAAGATCCGATCGCGCTCGACCACCACTCCCCAGTGCTGCACCTGATTCAACTCATTCGCGACGAGGCGCACCGCTTCGCCGTAACCTTCCACCGCAAGCGCCGCCAGATGCGCGACCGCTCCACCGAACTTCTGGAAATCCCCGGCGTAGGCGCGAGCACCACCCGCCGCCTCCTCGAACACTTCGGCAGCGTGCAGGCGGTCAAGCAGGCCGATCCCGCAGCATTGTCGGCGGTCGTAACCCGTACCCAGGCCGAAGCAATCAAGAGTCATTTTCAGAAATAGCGACGCGCCCACCGGATGCGAGAACAAAAGAGATTTCGCAGCTCCGGTTCCTCTGTGATCCTCAGGCGTCCTCTGTGGCTAAGATTTTGCTACACTGGCGCCCACGATCATGAATCCAGTTTCGAAGTGGTCCTTGGCAATCGTAGCGCTCGCAATCTCAGCCCCGCACACCGTCGCGGCCCAAACCGCGCTCCCCGATCAAGCCACGCCGCAGGAAAAGCACCTGCGCAATGTCCACCAGTTAACCTTCGGGGGCCAGAACGCAGAATCCTATTTCTCCGCCGACAGCAAAAAGCTGATCTTCCAGTCATCCCACGGCGACGTGAAATGCGACCAGATTTTCGTAATGAACATCGACGGCAGCGACCAGCACATGGTCTCCACCGGCAAAGGACGCACCACCTGCAGTTTCTTCTATCCCGACGGAAAAAAGATTCTCTACGCCTCGACCCACCTCGCCAGCCCGGAATGCCCGCCCCGGCCAGACTTTTCGAAAGGCTACGTGTGGGCGGTCTACTCCGGATACGACATTTTCACCGCGAATCCCGACGGATCGAATCTGAAGCAACTCACCAACACTCCCCGCTATGACGCCGAGGCCACAATCTCCCTCGACGGCAAAAAGATTACTTTCACGTCCATGCGCAACGGCGATCTAGACATTTATTCCATGGACGCCGACGGCACCCACGTCCAACAACTCACCCACGAACTAGGCTACGACGGCGGCCCAACCTTCTCACCTGACGGCAAGTGGATCGTCTATCGCGCCTACCATCCGCAAACGGAAAAGGAAATCTCCGACTACAAAGAATTGCTCACGCAGAATCTAATTCGCCCCACTTCACTCGAAATCTGGACCATGAAAGCCGACGGCAGCCAAAAGAAGCAGATCACAAATCTAGGCGCAGCAAGTTTCGGCCCAGCCTACACCGCCGACGGCAAGCGCATCATCTTCTCATCCAATTACGATCCCGACACGCACGCCACCGGCGGCATGGGTAACTTTGAATTGTGGCTGATCAATCCCGACGGCACCGGCCTCGAGCGCGTCACCTACAGCGATGGCTTCGACGGATTCCCCATGTTCTCCCCCGACGGCAAGAAACTGGTCTGGGCCTCCAACCGCAACGCCAAGGCCCCGCACGAAACCAACATTTTTATTGCGGACTGGCTGCCGTAGGCGCGATTCACTTTCTCGGATCAGGTTTGCCGTCGAATTGTGTTCGATTCGAATCGGGGAGGGCAGCTGCTGTGGCGGTGCGCGCCTTTCCCGGGTAGCGCTCGACCAGAGAGATCGCTGGCTTGGGAAAAGGCATCGCATCTGTTTGCTCCGAGTTTCTTGCTTTCAGACCCCGCATCGTCAGCCATGCCACGCAGGCCAGCATCCCGCACCAGCCCAACACTCGCACCACGGCGGCGATCTGTGTGTCGTGGTCAAGTAAGCCGAGGCTCGAGAATATCCTGAAGAAATCATGCTCCACGAAGTCCGGATCTCCGGTCGTGACCAGCGGCAACACCTGGGCCCGCGCGTCCGCCATATAAGTCGCAGTGTAGAGCCAATTCTCAAAAAAGAAAAACAGACAGAAAACAAAGCCGGTGACCTGCCGGTGGGCGAAGAAATAAACTGCCAACAGAAACGGCACCAGCCACTGCAGCAGCGTGCCTCCCCACAAGCCAAGCGTGGGACCAAACCAGTAGAAAAGATTGTGCCCGCCCTCATGCACAACTAAGTTAGCGTTATCGATAAAGAGAAATCCGCCATGTGCCGAGAACGCGTACACAAGAAATCCCACATAGAAAATCAGCCACGCCCCCAGCGCCGGACGAGAAACCGGCTTCCACGGCTCGTCGGGCAGGGTTGCGTCGAGAATCAATTGGAACAAATTGATCATTTGTGTCTTCGATAATTCTACGGGCTCTCATTTCGTCGGAGCACATTACGAACGTGCGCAGCTTTCGCCCGCAGGGAGAGAACCGCGCTACCCGACCCGAGAATGACTTGGTCGCAATCCGTCGCATGAGGAGACGTTTCTTGCTAAAGTGATCTCTCATCCGATTTCGGAATCCGTATGAAGGCTCGGCATTGGATCATCGCGATCGCGCTGCTTCTGCTGGTGGCAGCTGCCATTGCGGGAGTGGTGTGGACGCGGGCGTTACCGGCACTCAACGAAGAAACCGCCACGACGCCGGCGAAGGACCTCCTCGGCCGCACGCCCCGGGTGCTGCAGCATCCGCTGGTAGACCAGCGTCCCCTGCAAACTGCGAAACGCATGGCATCGATCGCGGGCACGCCGGAAGAGCAGGTGCTGGCACACCAGGCAGAAAAAGTTGGAGACCATGAAGTCGACCTCTCGTTTCTGGACGCGCTGCGGACCGCCGAAGAAAATCCCCCTCCGCTTTCGCCCGAGGCCCGCCAACTCGCCGACCGCAAGAACAAAGCTGAAGCATCTCTGAAGGAAGATCAGGAAAGCATTACCCTGCTGACGCGAAAACTAGCGGCAGCCCCCGACTCTCAGAAAGACAACCTGCAGGACCAGATCGATGTTGCCAAAGCGCAGATGGACCTGGATCAGAATGAGGCGGAGGACGCCTCCGAAGATCTCGAGCAGGCCGGCGGCGATCCGCAATCGAAAATCAAGCGCTTGCAGGCGGAGCATGAATCGGGCGAGCACGGCGCGGAAGTCGGCCTCGGCTCGGCGGTAAATCCGCACGAACAGGACTACCCAACGCACACTCTCTTGAGCGTGTACCGAGCATGGCGGGCGCTGCGCGAGAAAAAAGATCTACTGCAAGCGGCGCAGGAAGAGAGCAAGGCCAAGCAACTGCGTCTGAACCAGCGCCACGAAACGCTGACCGCGCAGGTCGAGAAAGACAAAGAAAATCGCGAGGCCGCCCGGCAACAAGCCAAAGGATTCGCCAAGAGCAACACGCCGGCCAGCCGCGATGAATCGAAAACCGCCGCGAAGTCCGCCCTCGATTCCCTGAAGCAATACACGCGCGATCAGAAAAATCTGGCCGATCTGGGCAAGCGCCTGCAAGACGAGCAGGAACTCACCGACACTTACAACAGTTGGATCGACCTGGTCGAGACTCGCGAGCGCGCTGCTCTGCACAATCTGATCGAGTCTCTGCTCTGGATCCTCCTGGTTGTATTGGCCGTGTACCTGGCCGACCGTTTCATTGAACACCTGTTCACCGGCATGACCGCCGAGAACAAGCGCATCGACACACTGCGGGCCGTGGTGAAATTCGCCGCGCAGGCAGTGGGCGCGGTCGGCATTCTCTTCATCATTTTCGGCATGCCCACGCAAACCACCACAGTCCTGGGCTTGGCCGGTGCCGGCTTGACCGTAGCCATGAAAGACTTCATCGTCGCCTTCTTTGGATGGTTCATCCTGATGGGGCGCAACGGTATCCGCGTCGGCGACTGGGTAGAAATCAATGGCGTCGGCGGAGAAGTGGTCGAGGTCGGCTTGCTGAAAACTGTCCTGCTTGAAACCGGCAGCTGGGCCGACGCCGGCCATCCCACCGGCCGCCGCGTTTCGTTCGTGAACAGTTTTGCCATCGAGGGTCATTTCTTCAACTTCACCACTTCGGGCCAATGGATGTGGGACGAGTTGCAGGTGCTGATTCCGCCTTCGCAGGATCCATATCCCATCATCGACGGCATCCAGAAACTTGTGGAGAAAGAGACCGAGACCAACGCTGCCAGCGCCGAAGCCGAATGGCAGCAAGCCTCGGCGCGCTACCGTGTGAAGACTTTATCCGCGGTGCCCGGCATCAGCGTGGTTCCCACGGCAGCGGGCATTGAAGTTCACGTCCGTTACATCACCCGTGCCTACGAACGCCACGAATCCCGCAAGCGCCTGTACACGGCGGTGGTGGAAATGATGCACGGAAAGCGGGAAGCGGTGAAGGAATAGGGCCCTTGGGCCTTTAGCTGTTGGCTCTTGGCTCTTGGCTCTTGGCCCTTGGGCCTTTAGCTGTTGGCTCTTGGCTCGCAGCCTTCGGCAACTATCGGCCCGAATCGACCGCTCGCACGACCGTGGAAGAGCGGCCCTTCAGGGCCGCGAAAGTTCGACCATCACTCGTGGGCTTTAGCCCCTGTGGAATCTATGGCCAGCAAAGAAAACTCAGGCACACTCGTCGTAACTGGAGCTAGTCGCGGAATCGGCGCGGCGATCGCCATACTCGCCGCTGAACACGCATACTCCGTTGCCGTCAACTTCGCCACGGGCGAGGTCGAAGCGGAGAAGGTCGCCGAAGAGATCCTCGCCGCCGGCGGGCGCGCCATCTCCATTCAAGCCGACATCTCGCACGAGCCAGACATCCTCCGCCTGTTCGAAACCGCAGAGCGCGAACTGGGCCCCATCAAAGCCCTCGTCAACAACGCCGGGATCACCGGTGGATTCGCGCGTGTCGAAGAAGTATCGGCGAAAGCCATAGACAATGTTTTCGCGGTCAACGTGCGCGGAACTATTTTGTGTTCTCGCGAAGCAGTGCGGCGCATGTCGACCAAGCGGGGCGGAAGCGGGGGCGCCATCGTAAATATTTCTTCGCGCGCGGCGCACACAGGAGCCGCGGGTGAGTGGGTACACTACGCCGCGTCGAAGGGCGCGATCGACAGCTTGACGATCGGACTGGCGCGCGAAGTGGCAAACGAAGGTATACGTGTAAACGCGGTTGCTCCCGGATTGGTCGACACCGGACTGCACGCCGCCAGCGGCGAACCCGGCCGACTGCAGAGGCTCATGGGAACGATCCCGATGGGAAGGCCCGGCACGCCCCGCGAAGTCGCCGAGGGCGTACTCTGGCTGCTATCGCCCGCAGCGTCCTACACAACGGGAGCGATTCTCGAGATTGGCGGCGGGCGGTAGCTTCGTTTACTTCCTGGCCTTCAGTTGTTCCCTCAGGTAATTCTTGCTTTTCTCCGGCAGACGCGAAGCATGCAGAATGTCGCGCAATTGCGCCGGTGGAACGCGGCGGGCAAATTCGAGAGCGCGAGCCAGAGGAACAAACTGACTGCGCAACAGCGCACACCGAACCTCGGGGCGCACTGACCATTTCGCGTGATGACATACGGCCGTCACGAAAGCCGCCGTCGCGCCCGGGCGCAGCACCGCCTTCACCAAGGCCGCTTCCGACAACCGTGGATTCTCCACCGCCGTCTGCCAGACACGCGCTTCCTTGTCGAGCAACAGCGCTCCCGCTACCATGCCCGAAGAGCGACGGGCCAGTGAAATGCGTTCGCCCAACGTAATCGAAGCGAGGCGCGAAACGAGCAACTCATCAGCCGCTCGCTTCAAATCGGCCGCGACTGCCGGCAAAAGCGCGAACAGCATGAGGTCGAACGTGTAAAGCTCACGAATCAGCCGCAGCGCGATGCGGCGCGGAGCACGAGGATGCGCGGCCACGGCAACCCGCACCTTGCGCGACTTCATCACTGCAGTATTTCGGCTGATTTGTTCGATCGCTTCCGGGGCCAGGTTGCGATCCTTCAGCATCGCGAGCGCAAGGTCGGCCGTAAGCGCGGGGTCGGCGGCGCTCGAGTGGTCAGGGGAGGTTGCCACCGCGCCGGATGTGGTGCCAGAATCGACGTCGATGCCAGTGTCGGATTGGGGTTCTGCCGGAATCATGTCGCCTGCTGACGAAGCACCTTCAGGACTCCGCTCTTTCCCGCGCGAGCCTGCGTTATCGAGCCCCGACATCCCGGGCGGTGGCTCTTCGCGCCATGCGCAGCGCTCCCTCAACCGGTTCCACTACCTGCGGATTAACTTCTGCGCGCGGCTCCAGCATACGAAGTTCATTGTAAAAAACCTGCCGCACCAGCGCCGCGTGACGAAAGACGCCTCCAGTCATGGCCACCGGGACCGGTCCGGTCTCGTCTTTCGGAAACTGGCTACTCGCCACGACCAAAGCCACCTGGGCAAGCTCACTACCAGCATTCGTGAGAACTCGCCGGGCCAGCTCATCCTCACTGGCCGCAACCGCCGGAAACAGTGTCGCGAAGTCCGGAGGAGGAATTGAATTCGCAGCGCGCGCAAGATCGACCAGCGACCTCACTCCCCAGGCTTTGCAGAGAGCCTCCGCCAGTGACGAGTACGCGCCGGTCTTCAGAGTTGGAGGTCGATCACGCAATTCGGCAGGCGAAATATCGGACCGCTCGACGTCGGATGAGCCAGCATCGGCAGCCCGCAGAACCGCGCTCACCGCGGTGCGCCCAATCCAGTGCGCAGAACCCTCGTCGCCGATAGCAAATCCCCAACCCCCGGCGCGAACCGTCCTTCCCTGCCGGTCGCGCCCGTAGGCAATCGATCCCGTGCCGGCAATCACAATCACACCGGCTCCGGTATCGAACGCGGCATCGAGTGCGATCTGCATGTCTCCGACAACGTCGATCGGAGTGGAGAGAATTTCCGCCAGAGACCTGCGCACGATCTCGGCCAGTTCCGGCCGCGCCGCGCCAGCGCCCCCGACGCAAGTGCGTTCAACCTGTGCAGGTGCAATACCGGCGGCGGCGCATGCCTGGCCCACCGCCTGTTGCAACGACTTGCGGGCCTCCACTTCTCCCACGCGGACAACGTTGCTGGGCCCCGCCGTCGCGGTCGCAATCAGCCGCAATTCATCGCCCACAGCACAGGTCGTCTTCGTACCGCCGCCGTCGATGCCAAGATAGTAGGGCACGATTATTTCTAACACAGAGCAATGGCCCAATTGGCCGTGCAAGTTGGTTAGTCCTCACCCCCGAGGTCTACAGAGTCTCACTCGCAGAAAAGCAGCGCCGCATCCATAATTAGAATTTGCATCGAGAAGAGCAAGCGAGAGTGAACACCACGAAAGAACGTTGTCATTCCGACGCTGAGCGAAGCGCAGGCAGAGGAATCTGCTTCCCATTACAGCAGATCTACCACACATGGGCCTGAACAAGCTTGACTATGCGATCATCGCGTTGTACCTGGCGGGAATCACGCTGTTTGGCCTGCGCTTCCGAAAAAAGCAGCGCTCACTGCGCGACTACTTTCTCGCCGGGCGCGACATTCCGTGGTGGGCCATCGCGCTATCCATAGTTGCCGCAGAAACCAGCACGCTCACCATCATCAGCATTCCGGGCCTGGCCTACGACACGAACTTCACATTTCTGCAAGTCATCATGGGATACGTGCTTGGCCGCGTAGTCATCAGCTTCGTGCTGCTGCCGCATTACTTTCGTGGCGACCTCTATACCGCTTACGAACTTATCGAGCGCCGCTTCGGGCGCGGCCTGCGCTCGCTCACCGCCGGCTTGTTTCTGCTGACCCGGGCCGCAGCGGAAGGCGTGCGCGTCTACGCCGTGTCGATCGTCGTGTCGATTGCGCTGGGCACGGGCGAGCTAGCGTCGATCGCCATCATTACCGCATTAACGGTCATCTATACGTTTGAAGGCGGCCTCGCCGCCGTGATCTGGACCGATGTCGTCCAGACCGCAATCTATGTGGGCGGAACGCTGGTCGGGCTGGTGACGATTTTGCACCTGGTACCCGGCGGATGGCCGGCAATTCATGCCGCAGCTGCCGCAGCAGGAAAACTGCAGCTATTTGATTTCCGCGCCAGCTACCTGATCCCTTATACATTCTGGGCAGGATTAATCGGCGGCACATTTCTTACCACCGCGAGTCACGGAACAGATCAACTGATTGTGCAGCGTCTCCTGGCAGCGCGCAGCCAGAAACAATCGATGACCGCGCTGCTTTCGAGTGGAGTCGCCGTGTTTCTTCAATTCGCGCTATTCCTTACGGTGGGCATCATGCTGTGGGCTTACTATCGCGCGCCCTCAGCAACGTTTGGCAAGCCGGACCGCATTTATCCCACCTTTATTGTCACGCGCATGCCCCACGGAATCTCCGGCCTGCTGATTGCGGCCATTCTAGCTGCGGCAATGTCGAACCTCAGCGCAGCCCTCAATTCCTTATCGTCAACCTCGATCATGGATTTCTATTCGCGGCTCCGCCCCCAGGCAGACGAAAAAACCAAGATGCGACTCTCGCGTCTGGCCACACTGGCCTGGGCGCTCGTACTCTTCGCTCTGGCCTGGATCGCGCTCCACAAGGTCGGTCGCGTAGTCGAGGTAGGCCTGCAGATTGCCTCAGTAGCCTACGGCGCCCTGCTCGGGGTCTTCCTGCTGGGCGTGCTGACCCGCCGCGCGAATCAAATTGGGGCCATGGCAGGAATGGCCCTTGGCTTCACCGTGGAGCTATATTTATGGCTTGGGACAACGGTTCCGTGGACCTGGTGGGTCATGATCGGCACTACCGTAACCTTTGCGGTGGGCTGGATAGTCAGCGTTGCCATTGAGGATTCCTTTGGTCAGTCGAACAGAATCCCCGTCGATCCGGATCGGCGAAATTCGAAATAATAGTATCCCGAAACCGAAACGAAATGATTTCTGGCGGGTTTGACCTTCGGGCGTAAAAGAAGTAGGCGGTGCGCAATGACTTCGTTCCCTGCACTCTCGCGAAGTGTCCTGGCCGGTCTGGCTTTGTTCTGCTTCTCCGCAACCCTGCTGACTGCGCAGGCTGATGCGCCGCCCGCGCCGGCTCAGGATGCAACCCCGGCTCCGACCCCCGATGCCGCTCCAGCCAAGCTGGCTGGGCAACCCGCGCCACCCCTCCCGCAAGAGCCAGAACCGAGCGTGACCATCCGCCAGACCGTGCAGCGCGTCATCCTCGACGTGATGGTGCGCGACGACGATGGCAAGCCAGTGCACGGGCTCAAGGCAGACGATTTTTCCATTACCGAAGACAAGCAGCCGCAGCGCGTCCTTTCGTTCGATGTCTATGATTTCGATAAGCCGTCGATTTCGCGGGCGCCCAACGCGCCTCCTCTGCCGCCCCATGTGTTCGAGAACATCCCGGCAACTCCGGAGCGCGGGCCACTTTATATAATGCTGCTCGACCTGGTAAATACCGAGATGGAAGACCAGATGAGAGGCCGTCAGCAGGTCCTCAAGTTCATCCGCAACAAGCCCCCGGGTACGCGGTTTGCGCTGTTCGTAACGTCCGACAAGCTTTATCTGGCGCAAGGATTCACCGACGACAAAGACCTGTTGTACACCGCGGTGAATTCCAAGAAGCCCAAGGCCCACGTCCCAAGGGTCTTCCTGCTGGCCCACAACTACGGCTACGGCGATCCCTATACCGCAGTCGATATGCTGACCCATATCGGCGACTACCTGGATGGCATTCCCGGCCGCAAGAACCTGATCTGGGTCGCGGGAACCTTCCCCTTGTCGATGTCGCCTCAGGAGGGAAACTCTCCATTGGCAGACGCAATCAAAGCTGAGATCAATTCGCTGGCGCAAGCGGAAGTAGCGGTCTTTCCGGTCGATGTTACCGGGGTGGACCCAAATCCCGCGTTCAGTAACATGAACGCGAGTCAAGCGTCTGAGGAGCTAGTCGCTTCCGCAACCGGAGGTCGTGCGGTCTACAGCGACAACGGTGTGGCGGATGTATTGAGCACAGTCACCGAAGATGGCGGGAACTACTACACGCTCACTTATTCCCCTCCAAATCACGGGGAAGACGACTCGTGTCACAACATCGCGGTGAAAGTTGGCAAGGAGAAATATCAGTTGTCCTACCGGCACAGCTACTGCCGCATGCTTCTGGTCTCAACCTCGGCCGATGAAGCAACTCGTTCCGGCGCTCCTGCCCTCGAAGTTCCACTCCAGGCCGGCGATGTGCTGCAGGCCAACATCAAGCCCGGCGCGCCCATGTTGCACGATCTGGTGTTCTCCGCGCATATCCGCACCAGTGGAGTAGGAGTGGCGACCCCCGCGCAGATGGCGCAATTACAGGAACAAGCCGCGTTCTTCACTACTCAGAAAAAGAACAAGCCCCTCCGGCCTCTGCCTGCACTGAAGGTTCAGTCCTACGCCATCGACTATCGCGTGCTCGATCCTGAGTTCAAGGCGCAGGCGGGGCGCACCGGGCAGCAACCGACGCTCGAGTTTGCCGTGGCCGCATTCGACGATGATGGCAAAGTGCTCAACGGTGTCGTAAACGACGGCGTCCCAGAAACCTCGACGGTGCCAGCCGAAAACAAGGCCGGACTCTACCGCGTTCATCAATCCCTGTTGGTCCCGGTCAATGCCAAGTCTCTCCGCGTGGGTGTACGCGACCGCCTGAATGATCGCATGGGCACGCTCGAAGTGGACCTGCCCTTGCCGCCCGAAACCGTAAGCAAGTCCACCATGCCGGCTAAGACGCCACAGTAGCGCTCGATCCGAACATTTGCTCTGCTTTGGCAGCGCCATGCTGCTTTCAAGATAGCCCTCAAACCGCGCGGGTCCTCGCGTATACTCCAATTCCAACATGGCTGATGTGACGGGTAATGCCACGCATGATGTCGCGCGTCTCACGTCTTCGCGCCCCGAACTCTGCCGCGACCTGGGCGTAAGCCAGGCCTCCGCCGTGGTCGTGGGCACTATCATCGGCAGCGGAATTTTCCTGGTACCCGCCGAAATGATGAGGGCCGTGGGCTCGGCCAAGTTGGTTTATCTGGCCTGGATCGTCGGGGGTCTGCTCTCGTTCTTTGGCGCCCTCACCTATGCCGAACTGGGTGCGATGAAGCCGCAAGCCGGCGGAGAGTATGTCTACGTCCGCGACGGCTACGGGCCCATGGCCGGATTCCTCTACGCCTGGACCTGGTTCGTCATTGCGAAACCGGCTTCGATCGCGACGGTCGTCACCGGCCTGGTACGAATCCTCGGGACATTTCCCGTCTTCTCGTTTCTGTCCGCAAACGTCGTCACCACGCCGTTTGCCGTGAACTGGGGCCAGATCTTTGCCATCGGCGCTGCCATCCTCATCTCATTTCTGAACTACCTCGGCGTGAAAAAAGCGGGTGAATTCCAACTCGTGTTTACGCTGCTGAAAGTCGCCATCATTCTTGGAATCGTGGTGGTCTGCTTCAGCGGATTGGGCAACGCAACCGGCAGAGGATGGAGCAATTTCGCCAGCACATTCGCCGGAGCGAAGGGCGGTATCGCCGGGTTCATGGCGGCGCTGGTCGCGGCCCTGTGGGCCTATGACGGTTGGAACGATCTCAACATGGTGGCGGGCGAGGTGAAGCGTCCGGAGCGCAATATTCCCATCGCCTTGATAGCGGGCGTGGCCACGGTGGGCCTGCTCTACGTGCTGGTCAACGCCGCCGTGCAGTATGTGCTTCCCGCCAGTGCGATCGCCGCTTCGCCGCGTCCCGCGTCCGATGCCGTCGCTCTGGTGATGGGCCGCATGGGCGCCAGCATCGTTTCCGCAGGCATGGCGCTATCAATGCTGGTCACACTCAACGGCACCGTCATGAGCGGGGCGCGCGTACCCTACGCCGTCGCGCGGGACGGCTACTTTTTCAGCGCGCTTGCCAAGGTGCATCCCAGGTTTCACACGCCTTCGGTGGCAATCGTGGTGCAAGCAGTGCTGTCCATTCTGCTCTTGTTGCTCGGCGCCAATTTCCGCCAGCTGTTTTCATTAGCAATTTTTTCCGAGTGGCTCTTTTACATGATCGCTGGCAGCACTATCTTTGTCTTCCGGCGGCGCGACCCGCAGGCGCAGCGGCCCTATCGCATGTGGGGCTATCCTTTCGTGCCCGCCGTTTTCGTAGCGGTTGCGGCGGCACTTCTCTTCTACACCTTCAAGAACGACTGGCCGAACTCTGCCTACGGAGTCCTTGTGATTCTGGCCGGAATTCCCATATTTCTATACTTCTCCCGGCGTCGAAAATCTCTCCCCTAACTCCGATGCAAACCGACAACATGTGACAACACTCAGAAGCTCACGTTAGAAGTGCCTCATTTTTCGCGCAAAGGTTCTTCTCCGTTTGGTTCCGGCTTTTCTCCCTGTTTCTTCCCTGTTTCATCGGGTCAAAAGGCAGCTCAAATCGGCAGAAATGCCCGTCCCACGCCAGTTTTGGGCCGATTGTTCGATAGGGACACCGCATAGGTTACCTAAGGTCAAGAGCCGTGGACACGTTTACCCCCTGTCCTATCTCCCGTATTTTTAAGACTCCAAGTCCCGGAGGATCTCCCCTAAACCGGGATTCCCGATGGAGTGAAATTGCATGGCAACGGCTTATCGCGGCTTTCAACTCGGACTACTGCCTGAGCGCAAGGTAAACAAAAAGGCGCTGGCGTACGCCTACGGGGTGGTGGCGTTTGCCCTGCTCATCGTAGTCAACATCAATCTCATCTTTCCGGAAAGCCTGCATCTCACGCAGTACCACGTCACCGAGTTGATTCCCATGCCATCGTTACGGCCGGAGCCTCCGCCAGAACCGGTCAAAGTAAAGCCAGAAGTCCACCCCAAGCTGCTGCCCGCCGTGAAGATTCCGGTGTTTGAGCAGCCCAAGCTGATCGTGCCGCGTGAAGTTCGCCGAGAGGCGCCGAAGCCGGTCGAAGCGCCGCAGGTGGTGGTCAATCAGTTCAAGGCGCCAGAGCTTAAGATGGCGGTGGGCGGAGCCCGTCCCCAACTGGTGCACACCGGAGATTTCAACGAGGGCAGTTCGCAGAAGCCGACTGTGAACGCGGCAGTGGACAAAGTGCAAACCGGCGGCTTCGGCGATCCCAATGGTTTAAAGGGGACCGGCAAGCAGGGCGCGAAATTGTACGCGGCCTCGGCGGGTGGATTTGACATGCCCGTAGGTGCGGGACAGGGTAACGGAACCGGCGGAGCAAAAGGAATCAAGGGCACGGTCGCCAGCGCAGACTTTGGTAATGGCGTCGCAACCGGCGGCAAAGGCGACGGGCGCAGCAACGGCCAGGGGGTTGCTACAGGTGGGTTTGGATCGGAGCAGGTGGTGCACGGCGGCCCGAAAATCGCAGCCGCGGTCGCGCCGACTACCACTCCGGTGGAGATCACCTTCAAGCCGAATCCGATTTACACCGACGAAGCGCGCAGCCTGAAGCTGGAAGGCGAAGTTCTTCTCGAGGTCAGTTTTGGAGCGAACGGCACGTTGCACGTGAATCGCGTGGTGCGCGGTCTGGGCCACGGACTGGATGAGGCTGCGATCGCCGCAGCCAACAAGATCCGGTTCAAGCCTGCCACGCGCGATGGACAGCCGGCCGATTCGACGGCCATTGTTCACGTGACGTTCCAGTTGGCGTAGAGCCAGCTGGCATAGAACGCTGGCGCAAGAAAAAGTTTTGGCGAAGTAACTTGCAATTTGGCAGTCGACGGAAAGCGAACTGGGCTCACGGAAACTGGGTCACTGAAACTGGGTCGAAAAAACTGGGTCGAAGAAAACTGACCCAAAGAAACTTGGTTCAGAGAAACTTGGAGAAAAGAGTCATGCGTAACTGGAACTTGCTACTCACTGCGGCTCTGCTGGCATCGATGAGCGCGGCCGCTCAGCAGGCGGCGCAATCACAGCCGTCCGCACAGCCGACTGCGCCCGATGCGACGCAGGCAGCGCAACCCGCTCCGCAGCAGGCCGGCCCGGCAACCGATCAGTCGGCCCCGGCTTCGCAAGCCACACCGGACGCGACGCAGCCCGCAGCGCCGCCCGCACAGGCCATTCCGTTGCCCGCAGCCACACCGGCTCCCACCACCATGGATCAGGTCGTAAACCTGTTCATTGAGCGGGAACATGGCTTGATCAAGGTGCTCGCCAACCGCACGCCCGTGGTCGAGACCTATCTCCAGAATCTGACTGCCGACCCGCAGCTCGGCCCCGTGCCCAGCGCGGATCACTATTTCCTCGGCCGCATGGATATGGGCGAGACCGTCGACCGCAAAGATTATCTGAAGGAACCGGAACAGAGTATGCAGGCGCGCCTGCTCGGCGGCTTCCACAAACTCTACAAGGTGCAGTACCAGCCCTTGGGCTTTTCGTGGATGGTCTATGCCGACCGCACCGACTTCGACCGCGAGCATTATGACTTCCGCTACGCTCGCCGCGAATTCCTCGGCGACGTGCGTTGCCTCGTATTCGACGTCACGCCCAAGCCGAAGTCCGGCCGCGGCCGCTTCCTTGGCCGCATCTGGGTCGAAGATCAGGGCTTCAACATCGTGCGCCTGAACGGCACTTACTATCCCGCCGCGCACAACACCTTCTTCTTCCACATGGATAGCTGGCGCTTGAACCTCATCCCCGGCTACTGGGTCCCGTCCTTCATCTACAGCGAAGAAGGCGACTTCAGCGCCGGCGTGAAGAACAGCATGGCCTTCAAGGCGCAGACCCGCATCTGGGGCTATGACCTGAAGAAAGGTGGCAAGGACGACGAGTTGACCAACATCCGCGTCGACAGCGTTACCGACGAAAGCACCAACGCGCAGGATGCCTCACCTCTGCAAGCCGAACGCGTCTGGCAGCAGCAGGCGGAAGACAACGTCGTTGAGCGCCTGACCAACGCGGGCTTGCTCGCCCCCGAGGGAGATCTCGACCGCATTCTCCAGACCGTCGTCAACAACCTTGAAGTCACCAACAACATTGACCTGCCGCGGCCCGTGCGCACGCGCGTGCTGCTCACCTCTCCGCTGGAAACTTTCAGCGTAGGCAACACCATCGTGATCAGCCGCGGCCTCATCGACGTGCTGCCCGACGAAGCCAGTCTGGCCGCCGTCCTGTCTCATGAACTCGCGCACATCGTGCTCGGTCACAACCTGGGCAGCAAGTACGCCTTCAACGACCGCATGCTGTTCGACGACGATTCCACCTACCAGAACCTGGGCTTCAAACACATTCCAGAAGAAGAAACCGCAGCCGACAAAAAGGCACTGGATCTTCTGAAGAACTCGCCCTACGCGCAGAAGCTCGACAACGTGGGCCTGTTCCTGAAGGCGTTGCAACTGCGAGCCCCGCAACTGGGCGCGCTGCTGACCACGCACCTGGGCAATCCCCTGGCCGAGAACGGACAGGTAATCCGTCTATCCGGTCTCGCAACCCAGGGCCCGGCTCTCGACAACAACAAGCTCGATCAGATCGCGGCTCTGCCCCTGGGCGGCCGTGTGAAGATCAATCCCTGGAACGACAAGGCGGAAATGGTGAAGGCGGCTCCGGTTGCCATCACCTCGGCGCGTGACAAAATGCCGTTCGAAGTCACGCCCTTCTTCCCGCGCCTAGCCCGCTTCACGGCGGCAGCCGCCGCACAGGCTCCGGCCCCGGCTCCAACTACCGCAGCCGCGAACTCAGGATCGGGCAACTAACAAGCAAAGCTCTACTCCAAGTTGAAGCAAGAACGAGGCTGGGATCCGGAACATCCTTCCGGAGTGCTCGGCCTTCGTTTTTTCCCCCGACACCCGTTTTGAGACAATTGCCATCGTCAATGAGCACCATCTCCTGATTGCGATAGTTGATCGGGGACTTGGGACCGGGGTTGCTTCGGCGTATGATGCTGGCATGAGAAGGGCAATTTTCGTAACCTCACTGCTGCTTGCGTTCGCAACGGTGATGCCTGATGGGCTGGCCCAGGACAACGCTCCTTCATCTGCGCCCCCTCCGGCCGCCTCCGTGTTGAAAGTGTGTGCCCCTAAAATCGACTCACCCTGTGCGGACGTGCCACCCCGTGTGCTTAAATCGCCTATGCCGGGATTCTGCGAGGAACCGGGATACAAGCAGGTTCAAGGGCGGCAGGTAACTCTTAGTCTGGTTGTCGACAAGAATGGCCTTCCGGGTGACCTCCGCGTTCTGCAGTCTTTTGGCACAAAATGCGATGAACAGGCCATAAAAACGGTAGGAAAGTGGAGGTTCGCGCCGGCCACGATGGACGGCCAACCTGTCGCCGTTGAGATAGCTGTCAAGGTGAACTACTAAGAAATCTATGGGTTCCTTCGCGGAGCCGCCGCTTCCGGAACTTCGCTGTTCCTGTGTGTCTACCTTGTCGAAAAATCCCGATAACACTCACTGACCTCTTCGGTCTCGAAACCTACCGCGCGATCCACAGCTCGATGTGACATCTAACCTTGCGCACACTGCCACAATCGCGCAATTATGGTCGAGGCCGTGACGGTCGGCACAAGCCGAATTCGTAGCGCCCTAAGTCCTTTGCTTTGCGGATTTTAGTATCTAAGCTCTTTGACATCCGGATTTTGCCGGGAATTTCGCGCTAACCCCATGATTTCAAGGAACCGGAGGGGGAGGGGGTGGGGGTTAACAAGAAGGTAAACTATGGCAGGAGACGAGAGAATTTAGTTCCATTCCTTCGTTCATCCGAAACTATTTTCAAGGAAAATTCCGCAGGCCCCGCTAATCAGGCTAACCGCGAATCGCCAACCACGAACGGCCAACGACTTCTCAAGGCGTGCAGTGGAAGATCAACGCAGGAAAGATATTGAGCAGCTGAAAATTAAGCGTCACCGAACTGAAGCTGGACTCGAGATAAGGTAGCAGAGTGCGTGTGTACTGATAGAGCAGCAGCGAACCGTCCGCCTTCAGCGCCAGTCGAGACTCTTCGAGAATCTCGCGGCGCAGAGAATCCGGCATGTTGCGATACGGCAGGCTCGAGATTATGTAGTCCGCCGGAGCCAGACTTTGTTCCGCCAGAATGCCCCGCACCCGCGCCGCCGAACCATGCACCACCCGAAACCGGGGATCACGCACGCGTTCACGCAAATACTCCACAAACTCGGTATTCAGCTCAATAGCCACCAGAACCGCATCCGGCCGCATCCGCTTTAGAATTTCCCGGGTGAACGTCCCGACGCCCGGACCGTACTCCACCAGTACGCGCGCACGCTCCCAGTCCACCTGCTTCATCATGTCGTTGACCAGGAAGGATGAGCTGGGCACCACCGACCCTAGCATGACTGGACTCCGGAAAAAGTTGCGGACGAACAGTGCAAACGAAGATGATCGCAACGACGACGATCGCAATGACGGTGATCGCAACGAAGAAGATCGCACGGTGGATCGCTTAGCGGCTTGGCTCGGCATTCGTTGGTTCCCGCTAAAAGACACGCGGAGTTCTTATCCTAGCCCAACTGCCAGCCCATGGAGCAGGCTCAGCCCAATCCGAAGTAGTATCGAGTCTGGTACTTTAGTCACGGCGAAGCGGCCTGCCGAGTCCGCGAAATCAACTTGCAAGCTTCCGCCGCCCCCCCGCCGATTTGATTCTCCCACAGTAACTTGCGGCGCTGGCGCACGCTCGTTGAAAATCGATTTGCAGGGTATCGATGCCGTCCAGTGTCTGAGGGAGCAGTCTTGAGGCTTTGGCTCAATACATTACTGAAGATTGTTTCAGGAACGTACTTCGCCCTGACCTCTCTGTACTGCCTGCTGGCTTTTCTGCCCTACACCTTCACCGCCTTCATCAAAACCCCGCCCTACGCGTGGATGCCCTGGTTGGCGCATCATCAGGCGGCGCTGTACTGGTCTGCGATCGTGACTGCACTGCTCGCAGGATCGGCGCTCTTAGGACCGTCGCAGAACTGGAAACGTGACAAGCCATCCCAGGTTGCGATTGGTCTTCTATTAGTCGCGGGAGTCTACATCACCCTCCGCCCCTTCCTGCCCACGCTGCAAAGTGCTAACGCTTCTTATTATTGGAGCCTGGCCGCGCTCATTCCTCTGATCGGGCTCTCCGTCTGGCACATGTCGCGCCCAGCGGGAGAACAAGGGGCAGACGCAGAACCCGAGAACGACGCGGCATCCTTCGGATTTTCTGCCGGCCTGCTCGTCGCGCTCATCGTCAGTCTGATTTACACGATTGGGACGAGAGTACGCCTGTACACCGATACGGGCACTGCCCGGTTTCACTGGCAGGACGCCGAAGTCGCGTTCTGGAGTCTGGCCTCTCACTTCGCCCTAGCCATCGTCGTGCTCTCCACGATCAATCTGCTCTTTCTGCTCGCCGCGAAGACCTCCAAGCCACAAGCTGCTCGCCGCGGCCTGGTCGGAACAACGATCGCAATCGTTCTGTCGTTTGTGCTGACGCGTTTTCTTGGCAGCGCCCTGAGCTTCGACGGATGGAGCGCTCACCTTTACGCGGCCGCTTTCGCCCTCACGCTCACACTCTGGGGATTCTCGATCGTTAAGCCATTCCTTGCGCGTACGGTGAATGCAAACAGCAACCGTTCCCCGTCGGGACCGGAAGGCCGACTCAGTTCCGGCCAAGCGATTGCCACTTGGGCGATGATCGCGATCGTCATCCTGCTCGCGCTCGGATCGCGCCGGATGATCGGCGGAGAAGACTGGAACGGTTTCGTCGAGAGCACCGTGGCTCTCATCTTCTGGATCGTAATGAGCCTGTGTGTCTATCGCCTGCGCCCGGTGCGAGCAAATTATTCCGCCGTAGTCATCGTAGGAGTATTACTCGGCGGAATTTTCACCTACAAGACACTGCAGGCCACCGAGATTTTCTGGAGTAAGTCCGTTGGCACAACCGACGACGAAATTTCCCTCAAACTCGAAGAGTACGGTGCCGCAGACGCCTCGTTCCTGCTCGCCCATCACATGCTCGGCAACGGCCGCGGAGAAGTGTGCGGCGATCTCTGCCGCATCATGCGCCAATATACGAACGTCCGAGACACCCACACCAATACAGAAGTCCGCCTCGTCGATAATCTCTCGCCAACGCAAGGCACGCCTCCGAACATTTTTGTTTTCGTGATCGACGCCATGCGCCCGGATTATCTCGGCGCCTACAATCCCCGCGTCAATTACACGCCGAATCTCGACGCCTTTGCCCGCGACAGCATCGTCCTACATAACGCGTACTCCCAATACGCCGGAACGTCGCTTTCTGAACCGGCGCTGTGGGCCGGCGCGATGATGCTGCATGCCCACTACCTGCAGCCCTTCTCGAAGGTCAACGGCCTGGAACAGTTGCTCCGCACCGACGACTACCAGATGGTCGTAAGCATGGACGAGGTGGTCAAAGAAATATTGTCGCCCGACGATCGTCTCGTAAAACTCGACGAGGACAAGACGCTCTGGAACCATCTGGAAATCGGCGACACGCTGCGGCAGGCAGAAGCGTCGCTCGGCTCGCGGGTCGATTCACAGAAGCCGATTTTTTTCTACGACCAACCCAAGAACGTCCACCAGTTCGCACGCAATGACGTTCCGTCGCCGACTTCGCAACACTGGCAAGGACCCGAAGGCATGAGCATCCGCATCACGTATGAAGTGCATTGGGTCGATGCTCGTCTGGGAGAGTTTTTCAGTTATCTCAAACAACGCGGAATGTACGACAACAGCATCATCATCGTCACGAGCGACCACGGCGACGCCACCGGAGAGTTCGGCCGCACGAGCCATTCCACTTCCATCTGGCCGGAAATCATGCGCGTGCCGCTCATCATTCATCTTCCTCCGAAGATGCGCGAACACTTCGTCTACGATGACACTCGCGCCTCCACCTTGACCGACATTACTCCGACGCTCTACTACCTTCTCGGCCACCGTCCAATCGTCCAGAACCCACTCTACGGGCGTCCTTTGTTCGCCGAAACAAAACAGGAACTCGACAGCTATCCCAGGAAGGATCTCCTCTTCGCATCCGATGTGCGCGCAGTCTATGGCATCCTGACGGCGGACCAGCATTACCTGTACACAACCTACGATTCACCCGCCGAGAGTTATCTCTTCGACCTCGCGGCGGACCCCAATGCGGAGCACAACATTCTGTCTCCGCCGCTCAAGCAGCGTTACGACGAAGAAATCATCGAGCATCTCCACGTGATCGGCGACTTCTACGGATACAAACCAGGAGTAGGCTCTCTGCTGGCTTCGTCGCGACGGTAAGCCCGATTCCGCGATCGCCGCGGACCTCGCGCGGAAAACATCACTTCACGCCCAGATCGTCGTGCTCGTGATAGTTCGGATACGCCGGACGCTGGATCTGCGGCAGTGGATGCTCCTTCAACTGCTGCATCTCTACCTCGATCGCTTTTTCGAGTTGAGCGTCGCGGCCCTGCCTCCACGCCGCCGGGTCGAGATCGACTTCCACATCCGGCGCGACCCCGTGATTCTCGACCTCCCACTCTCCGTTTAGTCCATACAGCGCTGCCCGCGGTGCCGTGACGAAACCGCCGTCGAGCAGTTCCGGGTAGCCGCCGATTCCCACCAGCCCGCCCCACGTTCTCTTACCAATCAACGGGCCGATGCCCACTTTGCGGAAGTACCATGGCAAGGCATCGCCACCGGAACCAGACTCCTCGTTGATCAGCATCACCTTGGGGCCGTAGATCGCTTCCGAGGGGCTCGACCAGTCATGGCCTTCGCGTGTCACTACCTTGCTTAGCATCGGACGGCGCAGGTAGTCGACAATGTAGTCGGCGAGTTGGCCGCCTTCGTTAAAGCGCTCGTCGATGATGGCGCCTTCTTTGCCCACCTGCGAAAAGAAGTAGCGATTAAAGCTCGTGTAACCGCCGCCTCCGGTGTTAGGAACGTGCACATAAGCAACTTTGCCTCCGGTCGCTTGATCGACGCGGCGGCGATTGTCCTCAATCCACGCCAGATGACGAAGGTGTTCTTCGCTCTCAACGGGAATGACGGTGATGTCGCGCGAATCTTTCCCGTCCGCATTTGGGCCAACTTTCAGCACGACCTGCTTACCCGCGGTCTCTTCAAAAAAGCTGTAGATGTTGTCAGACGCATGCAGATCGCGCCCGTTGACCGCGAGGATGTAGTCTCCGGCCTTCACATTGACGCCGGGTTGTGTCAGCGGCGCTTCGTTGCCCGGATTCCAGTTTTCGCCGTCGTAAACTTTGGCAATGCGATACCGCCCGTTTTCCAGGTTATAGTCGGCGCCTAGCAACCCGCCTTTCACCTTCTTCGTCTCCGGCCTTTCGCCCCCACCAATGAACATGTGACCGACTGTCATTTCGCCCAGGCACTCTTCAAATAGATATGTAAGTTCATCGCGCGACGCGATACCCTCCAGATAAGCTGCGTACTTCTTCTTGACCTTGTCGAGGTCAAGTCCGTGATAGTGCGGGTCATAAAAGAAATCGCGCTCAATGCGCCAGGTTTCGTTGTAAATCTGTTTCCACATGGCGCGAGGCTCGACATAAACTTCCCATCCGTCGAGTTTGAGCGGCCCGAACCCAGGCTTGGGCGGGCCTCCGCCGGCAGCACTATCGTCGGTCGACACGGTGGTCCAGACGTCGCCTTTGCGGTAAAGAATTTTTTCGCCATCGAAAGAAACGGTAAAGTCGTTGACCTCGTCGATCAGTTTGTCGACCTTGCGCTTGCTCAAATCGAATTTCTGGATGGTTTGATTGGCGTTGGGATCCTCTTCGGAAGCGACCAGCGGCGCCTCAGCCAGGAACAGGATGCCGGACTTGCCGCCCAGCATGTTGCTGTAGCTCTTCGCGGGAATCGGTAGCGAGAGGATGCGCTGGCCAATCCCCTCAAGGTCGATCTTGACCACGACTGGCTCTTCCTTCTTGTCCTTGTCCTTGTCTTTGTCCTTATCCTTCGCGTCTTTCCCTTTCTCTCTATCGGCGGCCGCCTTGTCCTTATCCGCGTCCGATTTCTTTTCGTCTTTCGGCTTATTTTCTTCGTCGCTTTCCGGAGCGAGCGGCGACTTCTCATCCTTGCTGAGGACGGCGACGTAAACGCTGCGGGTCACTCGATGTTCGTCACTCGACATGTCGAGCCCGGCCAGCGTCAGACCAGTGTTTGTCGAAGCCGTAAAGTAAAGATACTTTCCATTCTTGTCGAAGCTGGGATACAGCACATCGCTCATGCCGTCGGTGACTTGCGAAAATTTGCCTTGCTCGATGGAGTAGACAAACAGCGCATGCAGACCGCTCGGAAGTTGTTTGGTGTAGGCGATCCATTTGCTGTCAGGCGACCAGGTCTGGCTGAGCTGCGTGGGACCGAAGCCGCCGAAATAATCCGAGTCGATCAACTTAGGCGTGCGGTTATCGAGATCGACGTACCACAACTGCAGGCGCTTGTCGCTATACGCAATCTTCTTGCTGTCAGGTGACCACGTCGGCGTGTAGAAAAAAGATGGCGGGTTGCCCAGGTTGATATGGCGCACCTTCCCTAATCCGTTCTGATCGCGAATAGTCAGTTCGTATTCCCCTGATTCATCAGAAAAATAAGCGATCGATTTTCCATCGGGGGACCACGATGGATCGCGATCAGCGACGGCGGGACTGCTGGTGATATTGCGAATGTCGCCCTTATCGGTGGGAACCGTGAAAATCTCGCCCCAGGCTTCGAACACGGCGCGTGCCCCGGTCGGCGAGAGGTTGAAATTCTGTATGCGTTTTGCTTCAACTTTGGCGAAGTGCGGCCGCACCGCCTCAAGGTCGCCGGCAACGCGGATCTTGACGTTCGTGGCTTGATGTGTGTTCAGGTCGAACAGTTTGATGGCCCCGAACTGCTCAATCACGATGACGTCCGGACCCGCCGAAGCCGCCTTGAAATCGAGGCCGTCACTATGCAGCGCTTCTGAAACTTGCTTGCTCTTCGTGTCGTAGGCAAACAGGCTGACCGGGCCATTTCGGTCGGAAAGAAAATAAATCGTATCGCCCACCCACATGGGGTTGTCGTCGTTGGAATTGTCGCGGGGAATCTTTACGATGCTGGAGTCTTTGAGATCGGCAATCCAGATGGGCGTCGTCTGCCCGCCGTGGTAGCGCTTCCAGGCTGCCTCCCAAATCGGATGCGGAACATAGGCGACGTGCGATCCATCGGGCGAAAACGTCGCTGCCTCGACGATGGGAAGCGGCACCTGCGTGGGCAGTCCGCCTTCGACCGGGACAGTGTAGAGCTGATCCTCGAAATGGATGAAGCTGCTGCCCCATGAATTGAATACGATCTTCTTGCCGTCGGGCGTCCAGCCGGCGACGTACTCATCGGCGGGATGGTATGTCAGCCGACGTGGCACTCCTCCGGTCGATGGAACCACATAGACATCGCGGTTCCCGTCGTATTCGCCAGTGAAGGCGATCATCGACCCATCAGCAGAAAAGTGTGGAAGAGTCTCAACTCCAGTTCCCGAAGTGAGACGGCGCGCGTCGCCGCCGTCGCGGCTGACGGTCCATAGATCGCCCGCATAGTTGAAAACGATCTGTGTCTTGCTGACGGTCGGAAACCGCAGCAAAAGCGGTGGATCGGACTGAGCCGACGCAGCTTGCAGGGACGCAAAAACCAAGACGAGGGCGATCCAGAACGGAGAAAGAACTTTGCGCATGTAGGCTCCTGAGTACTCTGGGGGAAGGGGCATCTTAGTGCGGGCTAAGGATCGTGGTCAACTGCGCGGCTTCTTTTTTCCCGGCAGGCTCGCAGGATTCTCGTGAACCCGCTCGCGGAAATTTCCGCGCATGCCCGCTGCCAGCCCCACGCTCGATTCGCCAAATTTGTCGCGCAAGCGGTCGGCTGCGGCCATCGCGTCTTTCCAGCGTTGCTGGCGGTTGCCGTCGAGCAAATCGATCTGATCAGGCTGCGCAGTGAATGATGATGCCTGCACGCCCAGCAGCCGAATCGGGACGCCTTTCTTCCAGTTGTTGCGGAACAGTGCACGAATCTGCTCGAAGATTTCTGTGTCGAGCTGAGTTGGAGCAGGGAGAGTGTGGGCACGCGTGAGCGTGGTGAAATCTTTGTAACGCAGTTTGAGCTGAATGGTACGGGCGTGAAACTGCGATTCGCGTAGCCGCCTTCCCACCATCTCCGAAAGCCGCATCAGCGTCGCTTCGAGCTGGTTCGTGTCGGCGGTATCTTCGTTGTAAGTGTGCTCGTGGCTGATCGACTTCGCCCCGACGTCAGCCCCTACTTCTGTATCGAACCAGCCGCCCGCGTCTTCGCCGCGAGCCTTGCCGGCCAGGGCCAGACCCCACTTTCCAAAACGATCGCCGAGTTCCGATTCTTCCAGACGCGCCAGGTCTCCCACTTTCTTAATGCCGAGCGCATGCAGGTGGGTTTCCATCACTTTGCCCACGCCAGGAATTTCCCGGACGTCGAGCGGAGCTAGGAACTTGGCCTCTTCGCCAGGAACAATCAACAGCACGCCGTTGGGCTTCGCCTGCGCCGAGGAAACCTTCGCAATCAAACGCGAAGTTCCAATTCCCACCGAGCAGTTCAATCCCGTATCGGCTTTCATGCGCTCATGCAGGGTCTGCGCGGCTTTTAACGGCGGACCGTGCAGGCGCTCCGTGCCCGTCATGTCGAGGTAGGCCTCATCGATCGAGGCCATTTCCACCTGCGGCGAAAATGTGCCGAGAACTTTGTGCACTTTCTCCGAACACTCGCGATAGCGCTCGGGATGACCGTTGACGAAGATTGCTTGCGGACACATCTTGGCCGCCGTCCGCAGCGGCATCGCCGAATGTACTCCAAATTTTCGCGCCGCATACGAAGCCGCGGAAACGACTCCGCGCTCATCCCATTGTCCGCCGACCACCACGGCCTTCCCCTTGAGCGACGGATCGAACAGTTCCTCCACCGACACGAAGAAGGCATCCATGTCAACGTGGAAGATAGTGCGGGTGAAGGCGGGCTGTTGGGCAGCAGCCATGCTGAAGGGAATTCTAGCAGCCAATGATTAACGGTCGGGACAAGTGTCGTCCGAAGCGTTGGGTCCAGGCGAAAAAAAATACAAATCTTACCGAGTGCATCGCGCCAATGCCACGTTAGCACAAAACGAAAACGCAGGCGGAACGTTTTCCGCCTTGCGTGATCCACCCATCCACCTTCCTATTCCGTCAGAAGGAGAATTGCTTATGAAGTCCTGCCCCAAGGTTCTGTCTCTGATCGCTGCAGCGATTGTGGCTACGGCCGCTCAAGCCCAGTACGTCAATACTCCCATCAAACATGTTGTAGTCATCTTTCAAGAAAACCGCACGCCCGACAATCTCTTTCAGGGATTATGCACCGCGAACAGCGGTGTACCCGGATGTAGTCCCTCAGGCACAACAGAAACATATAACATCGCAACCACCTATGTGAATGCTGACGGCCAGACTGTGCCCTTAACGCCAGTAGGCCTGGCCACCCACTTCGATCTCGACCACAGTCACGGCGGCCCCAAGCTCAACGGAACCATCAGCGGATGGAACTTTGAATATAAGAACCAGGGCGTCAGCGGCAAGCCCGCGGCCAACGTTCCCACCAGCTGTGGAGCGAATACTTTCGGCTGCGTGGTCCCGGCCGACAACTATTCGCAATTCATGTACGTCTATAACTCGCCGGTGACCAATGCGAATGGCACCAGAGGTGGCCTACTCGATCCCTACATCACCTTAGCGACCACCTATGGATGGGGCAACCGGATGTTTCAGACCAACCAGGGCCCGAGTTATCCCGCGCACCAATTTATTTTTGGCGCGACTTCTGCGCCCACCGCAGGCGACGACGCCCTGGGCGTCTTCGCCGCCGAGAACGCTCCCAACACTGATTACGGCTGTGGTTCGGGAAACTCGGTGCAGCTGATCAGACCGAACGGAAACGGTGAAGCGCCCTTTGGTACGGAAACTCCCGGAGACGAAACCGCGCAGTGCTTCACCCGCAATGCCATGGATTACCTGTTCCGGCAGGCCAGTCCCAAAATCACCTGGACCTATTACTCCGAAGGCCAGAGCAGTCTCTGGGTGGCTCCGAACTCGCTGTCGAACATCTGCATTCCCCTGTCGGGCACATGCACCGGACCAGACTGGATTAAAGGCGAATCAAACGGTTACATCGACACCACACCGCCCGACGCCTTAACCGACATCGCCACCTGCTCGCTTTCGCAAGTCAGTTGGATCACGCCCGCTGGGCAGTATTCAGATCACCCCATCAACAGCGGCCAAGGACCATCATGGGTGGCGGCCGTCGTGAATGCCATCGGTAACAATACGAACTGCGACGGCGGCACCGGCTACTGGAAGGACACCGTCGTATTCATCACCTGGGACGATTGGGGCGGATGGTACGACCATGTGACGCCCGTATTCCAGAAGGGCGCGAATCAAAATGACTATCAACTCGGCTTCCGCGTACCGTTGGTGGTGGTTTCTGCTTACTCAACCAAGGTCGGCTACATCAGCAACCGGGAATACGATTTTGGCAGCATCGTGAAAGCGATCGAAGGTATCTTTGACCTGGGCAGCCTCGGATTTGCGGATGCCCGTGCGGCCAACGATATGCATGACTTTTTCGATTTCCATCATGCTCCGTCGGCCTACAAAACAATTCCTGCCCCACTGGAGGGAACCTTCTTCACCAAGACTGCCGCTGCTGAAGTGGATGCGCCGGATACTGATTAGGCTCCGAGCCGGCTCGGTCGCGGTAAAAAGCAGCTGTGCTCAAACTCGGCACCGCTGTTAAAATCCGCGTCATGGCCGGACGCGCTATGAGGGTCGGATCTCGTATTGTTTTCGCGATCTGCGGGCTGGTCTCGCTTTTGACCGGCGCTCCTTATGTGATGCTGCGAGGCGTCGACATGCCGGTTCAAAGCGAATGGGTCGTATTTGCCGCTGCCCTGGCACTGGTCGGCGTTTTCAGCGTGACGCTTGCGGTGCTGCCCCGCTCGTGGATCGCGAAAGCATGCCATAAAGATCGGGATGATCCGCAGTTGTTTTCAGCGCCCCTCAAATTGCTAGGCACCTTCGCAGCGGCTTCCTATCTGCTCGCGGTCATTGCCTATCTCGCGCCGCGCCGCTGGAATCTTGATCCTCAGTTCATGCTCGTGGTGTGTCCGATGTATCTCATCAAGATGATGTTCGACCCCGCGCTCGTGGTCGTCTTTTTTCTGTTGGCTCCCATGAACGCGGCCGTATACGGCTCGCTCGGCCTCGCGCTGGGATTTGCATGGTGGGTTTTGCAACGACGAAGGTCAACTTAGGTTCCATTTTCAGACGGCGAAACCATTTCGGCCTTTGACCTGCAGAAGCAGCCGTAACTAAGCCAGCACTTTTTCCGTCGCTGCCGACGCGGCCCCGCGAATCTGCCGCACCCGGTCGTAAACCTTGCCATACTCCCGCGCCGACGCATTCCACGAAAAATCTTTGCCCATGCCGTTACGCATGAGCGCCTGCCATGAGGTCTGGTCCTGATAAGCGTGCAACGCTTCCTTCACGGTGAGCAGCAGCGCTTCGCCGTTGTAGTCGGTGAACTTGAAGCCAGTTCCCTTCCCGGTGCGGGCATCCCATGGCTCGATCGTGTCGTCGAGTCCGCCCGTGGCGCGGACAATGGGCACCGTCCCGTATTTCAAACTGTAAATCTGATTCAACCCGCAGGGCTCGTAGCGCGATGGCATCAGGAACATATCGGCCCCGGCTTCAATCTTGTGCGCAATCGCGTTGTCGTAGGCCACCTTGACGGCAATCTTGTTCGGAAACTGCTTGTTGAGTCGCAGGAACATTTCTTCGTAGGTTTTATCGCCTGCTCCCAGGGCGACAATGATCATTTCCTCACGCGCCAGCCGGTCCGCGATCTGCGCGATCAGATCGAAACCTTTCTGCGCGGCGAAGCGCGATACGATTCCGATCACCGGAAGTTTCGTGTCAACATTCTTCACTCCAAACGCCGCCAGCAGATCCTGCTTGCACTTGGCCTTGCCAGAAAGATCCTGGGGCGAAAACTTGGCTAGAGTGAACTTGTCGGTCTGCGGACTCCACTCTTCGTAATCGACGCCATTCAGAATGCCAGTCACGGTCGACGCCCGGTCATGCAGCACGCCCTCCAGCCCAAATCCGTACTCTGCGGTCTGAATCTCGTGGCTGTATTTCTTGCTGACTGTCGTGACGAAATCCGAATAAGTCAGCGCGCCCTTCAGGAAGTTCACCTGGCCAAAAAATTCCATCTTCGACATGGTGAATAAATCCCACGGCAGCATCAGCAACGGCAAAATGTCGGGCGGAAACAAACCCTGGTAACCCATATTGTGAATAGTGAAAACCGTTCCCGCATCGCGGAACGCGGGATCCTCCGCGTAAACCGTGCGCAGCAGCACCGGGATCAGCGCCGACTGCCAGTCGTGACAATGAAAAATGTCGGGAACACCCAGGATTTTCGAGGCTTCCAGCACCGTCCGCGAGAACAAAGCGAAGCGTTCAGCGTTGTCGGGATAATCCCCCGCCGGCGTGCCGTAAAGCGCGTCGCGGTCGAAATATGGCGGATACTCGACAAAATAAAACCGCACCCCGGCCTGACTGCCTCCGCTGACAACCGACGCGAAACGATACTGATCGTCAAACGGCACGGTCACGCTCCGCACCACTGTAACCGGCTCGGCGAGTTTGGTCTGGCGATAGCGCGGCAGGTAGACGCTGACATGATGGCCCAGCGCCGCAAGGGCCCGCGGGAGGGCGCCAACCACGTCTGCCAGCCCGCCAGTCTTCGAAAACGGAACGCCCTCGGAAGCGGCGAATACGATATTCATGAGCGCGGAACCTCCATCTACTGGCAGAAGCGCACGTTTTTCGCGGCGCACGCTATTATGAATGAGTCTCGGGCCCCTAAAACGGTCCGTCAGTCAGGATGCGACGACCGACTTCAAAGTCTACTTCCCGAGGCAGTGAGGGTCAACGTGCCAAAGGTCGCTTCGACGCGTCGTCCGCAAAGCAAGCCTAAATTGGGACAGCATTTTCTGGCCAGCGAAGAGGTCGCCGTCCGCGTGGTCGACGCTTTGGGCGACGTGTCGCAGAGCACTGTGCTCGAGATCGGCCCGGGACGCGGCATCCTCACTTCGTTGCTGGCCCGGCGGGCGCGGCGTCTCATCGCCGTGGAACTCGACCGCGTGCTGGCTGCGCAACTTCGCCTGAAGTTTGGCATGGCGCGCAACGTGGAGATCATTGAAGCCGACATTCTCTCCATCGACTTCGATTCTCTTTTCGGACCGAAGCCCGGTCTGAGCCGCCCAGGCATCGACCTCAAGCCTGAGCCCATGAAGGCCGTCGGAAATCTTCCCTACTACATTACGTCTGACATTTTGCTGCGCCTGTTCGAGTTTTCAAAATACTTCGACAGCATCGTGATCATGGTGCAGCGCGAGGTTGCCGACCGCATCGCCGCCCAGCCCGGAGGCCGCGACTATGGCATGCTCTCCGCCACCGCACAGTTGTACGGCCGCGTCGAGATGCTTTTCACTCTGCCGCCGACGGCGTTCATGCCTCCGCCAAAAGTGCACTCGGCCGTGCTGCGCCTGACCATCGACCCGCAACAGGAAAAGCTCGGAATCGCCGGCGACGGCTTCATCGATTTTCTGCGCCTCTCGTTCGGACAAAAGCGCAAAACTCTGTGGAACAATCTGAAAGCGAACTATGACGGAGCACAGTTGAAACGCGCCTTGGCCGAGGCAAAAGTAAAAGCCACGGCGCGGGCCGAGACACTCAGCCTCGAAGAAAGCGCAGCGATATATCGCGCCTTGCGCAGCACGAACACCGGGTCCTAGCATCGAGCATTGGTCCGGTGGGCAAAAAGCTGGAAGACCATGGCCACATTTACTCTGCGTCATCCCGCCGTCGCCGGACGCTTCTATCCCGCCGATCCTGACGACCTGCGAGCCGAAGCGCTCGGCTACCTGTCACAAGCGAGTTCCCCGAAACAGCCTCCGCTGCGAGCTCTGGGCTGCATCGCCCCACACGCCGGATATATGTATTCCGGGCACGTGGCCGGCGCGGTTTTCGCTTCGATAGATGTTCCCAAACGCTGCATTGTGCTTTGTCCCAACCACACCGGGATGGGCCGACCACTCGCCATCATGAGCGAAGGCGCCTGGCACACTCCGCTGGGTGACGTCCCCCTCGACACGGAACTCGCCCAAGCTTTGAAGGCACAATTCCCTGCCTTACAGGAAGATTTGGCAGCGCATCGCGCCGAGCATGCCGTCGAGGTCGAGCTTCCATTCTTGCTGCTGCGTCAACCGGAACTCAGTTTCGTTCCCATCGCCTTCGGAGTCGGACAATTCGAAATTCTCGAACAACTCGGCAAGGCCCTGGCCGATGTGATCGCGGCGCAAACCGATCCCGTCCTCATCGTCGCCTCCAGCGACATGAATCATTACGAGTCGGATGCCGTGACGCGAGCGAAAGACCACCGAGCGATCGAGCGCATCCTGACGCTGGATCCCCGAGGGCTCTTCGACGTAGTTACCCAACAGAACATCAGCATGTGCGGGTTCGGCCCAGCTGTCGCCATGCTCACGGCTATTCGACAACTCGGCGCGAAGTCGGCCGAACTCGTGAAGTACGCAACCTCCGGCGACATCTCCGGCGACCGCAGCAAGGTCGTGGGCTATGCCGGGGTGGTGGTCTCCCGAGCGGCATGACCACCCCCGGGGACCTCTCGGTTGCACTAGCAATCGCTTGCCAGAAAACCCTGCAAAACCCGCAATTCCCGGCCAAAATCGGACGTTTCCTCAGTACATCGGTAACTTTCTCCACTCAATCGTCCCCATTAACCTAGCCTCAGAGCTTACTCGGGAGAGGTCCCTATGTCGGGCGAACGCTATTGGATCTGGGTTGTCGTGCGTCTTGCGGTTGGCGTGGTCATTGTGGGCTGGGCAGCCAGCTATCTGCTGACCGGCAGCGGAGAAAAAGAATTTCAGAAGACTCTCGAGGCGATGAAGCAGGTACACAGCTTCCGCGCCTCCGAAACCGCGACGGTCGGAACTCGCCACAAAGAGATGCTGTGGGAGGTCGACTGCCCGCGTGACGTCTATCACTATCAGTGGCACGAGACCGACTCCGCCACCGGGATGGATATGTCCCGCGACGAAGTGCACTACGCGACCGATGCATACGCCCGCGGGAATGACGGCTCCTGGTCGAAACCTCGATATGCCCACGAACATCCGCCGGCCTGGTTTTGCGGCGCCCTTGCCCAGGGCAACGACAACACGCTGATGCCCCGAATTTCAACCATGATCCAGCGCGGCATCCTGCAGAAGGGCGATAAGAAAACCGTGAACAGCGTGCGCTGCCAGGAGTGGCAGGTCACCATGAAGGGCGCGCCCAGCGGACTGGAGCATGACACCGTCTGCCTCGGCCTGGAAGATCATCTTCCTTATGAGCTAACGGTCGACTGGCTGCAGATGCGGTCTTCGTTCTCCGATTACAACGCGCCCATCACATTCGATGTGCCCGACGCAGTCACGCAGCAGACCAGCGCAGTGACCGGCTCGAACTGATTTCCAAGACGGAGACATAGGAATGCACTCTGATTCACAAGCTTCAGTCATGACACAAAAGAAGATCGCCCGCGAGTTCGCGATGCTCGTCACCTTTTCTGCGCTCGTCTTCGTCGGCCTTCCCGCGCGGGCACAGGACGGCGGTTCCCTGGCCGACGTAGCCCGCCAAGCGCGTGCAGAGAAGCAGGCCCAACCCAAGGCGGAGGCCAGCGCGGCCCAGCAGATCGCCAACCAACTGGCCGAGGATCAGGAAGACAAGGATGCTCCGGCGGGCTTCAGAACCTACAACGCCGGCGCCTACAAAATCTGGGCTCCAGCACCTTTCACCATCGATTCTCATGATGTCGGCGGCGTGGTTTTGACCGGCCCGCAGATCGGAAGCACTCGGCCTCTGGTATTGGCGGGCAGCCCCATTCGACTTCATCTGGAGAACGACGAGGCCTTCCACGACGCTGCCACGGAGTTTGCGCGCACCTATGCCCCGTCCGCGAACTGCACGAAGGCCACGGTGGCCAGTCGAGGCGCCTATCAGTGCAGCTTGGCCGGGGCCAATCTGCTGGGGCATTCCGTCAGCGGCAATGCCATGCTGGTGCGGGGAGCGACCGAGATCCTTCCTGTGCTTTGCGTCGCCAACACCGAGAGCCGGGCCCGCGACATCCTCAACAACCCACACTCCACTCTTAAACAGAAGAAATACGCCCGCGATGTTATGGCGCACGAAGACCAGGATGTCCGAACGGCGTGGCAGAAGTGCGACGCCGTGTTTCAATCAATACGCATCAAGGAATCATCGGCCCCGCAGAAGGCAACGCTAGCCGCGACGAACTCTGTCGTCGATTCCTCCAAGTCCGCCGCAAGTCCCGACCCAGCGGCCGATCCGGCAAAAGCAGCTGCGCCCGCCGCTGCAACGCAGTCCGCAGACGACGAGCCCGCCTCTCTGGCCGACATCGCGCGCCAGTTACACCAACCCGCAGCCCGGGCCGCGGCCGTCCCAGCCCCGCCTGCCACGGTGGCGACACAGAGCACGGTTCCGGCAGGCTTCAAAATACAGGCATTCACTTACTGCAAGAGCCACACTCAGCAGTGCTGGAACGCATCAGTTCTCGTTCCCTCCGATGCCCAACTCGTCAGCTCCGACTGCAAGCAATATGTATTCGAAACCAAGATCAAGGGCGCGCCGTTCCTTCTGCTGATGGGCCCGGCCGGCGCCGAGAGCTGCCCCGGTCGCAATCCCAGCGACGGCAGTACAGTCCGCTGGAAGCAACTGGTTGATCCCGAGCGCGAACGCGACCCCGGAACCTCCTCCACCATCAGCGCCGAGCAAACGTCTTTGGACGGAAAGCGGGCCTTCGTCACCCAGATGCGTTTCAGGAAAGGCGCAGCCGAATGGGTCGCCAAGCGAGCCGAGGTTGAGAATAATGACGCTCAGCTCGTGGTCGGCTGCATGGCCCCGCAAGACACCTTCGCCGATGGAGACACGATTTGTTCCGGGCTGATTGGATCCTTGCGACTGCCATGACCCGCAGGTTCTTACTGCCGGGCGTTGCCGTGGCGCTGCTCTGCGCCAGCACTTTTGCCTGGGGACAGGACTCCGAAACTCCAGGCGGCTCGCTCGCCGACCTGGCCCGCCAAACCCGCGCCCAGCATGCTTCAACGGCCGACACGAAATCCAGCAAGGCGCAAGAACTGGTCGACGAGATGCAGCAGGAACAGGAAGCCGCCGCCAACGCGCCCACCGGCTTCACCAATTACAACGCCGGCGACTACCGCCTGTTCGTTCCCTATCCGTTCAGCCTCGAGGGCCGCGACAATGGGGGAGCCGTGCTGCTCGGTTCGCGCCTCGGCATTACCAACACCGAAGTCGTAGCCGGCAATCCGATTCCCATCCCAGCCAACATAATCGATAACGCCAGCGACAGCGATCTCCTGAATGTGGTGCGCCAACTCGCCGGCCTGCATGGGCCGCAGCCCTATTGTGCCCCCATCAAGCAAGGCTCGCACCGAGCCTTTCGCTGCGCATGGCAAGGCAATCCTTATCTGCTGGGCCACGTGGTATGGGGCTCGATGTTATTCATCGTCGGCTCGAACAGCTTGATTCCCGTGATGTGCGTCAGTCCCGACGACATGCATTCCTGCACCATTTACGACAACCAGGGCCACAACACCTGCAGTGACCGCAACCGGCAGATGTACGGAACGGATCACCGCAAGCAACAGGCGGCTGTGAATGCGCAAGTCCACGACGAGCAAACCACATTCCAGATGTGCGATCAGATCATCTATCCCTCGATTCAGTTGAAGGAAGACATCGTGGTGCATCCGGCCACGCTCTCGGAGAAACCGTCATCCGGCAAACCGCCCTCTGAAAAATCAGCTTCGGCCAGCAAGGCTCCGGCAGCGGCGCTCCCGGTAACGGCCGTAGCGACTCCAACACAAGAAACCCCGCCTGGCGAATCGGGCTCGCAAAGCCCGTCCCTGGCGGAACTAGCGCGGCAGACGCGCCAAGCTCCTCATGACAAAGCGCAGGCCACGCTCGACAGCGCGGAAGGAACAACTGTGGCCCCACCGGGCTTCGAGCCTTTCGTTCTGCAGTACTGTCAGAATCCCCAGCAGTGCTCGGAAGCCTCGGTCGTCATCCCCGAAAAAGCAGAAGTCATTTCGCGCACCAACGGACAATACATCTTCAAGACCGCGCTCAATGGCGAATCGCTCATGCTCTACGCCGGCCCCGCCGACGTCAACGCTCCCTATCGCAGTCTCACCGATCCGGACTACATCCGCATGCGCGATCTCGCCAACGCCAACGGCTGGTCCCGTGAAAAGCCGGACAGCATCAGCACGCAAGATCTGACTATCGAAGGCCGTTCCGCGTTGATGACCCGCTTTCGCTACCAGCGAGACCAGAAACGCTGGTGGATCGGCGAACGAGTCTTGATCGACAATCAGGGCAAACAATTCTTGCTGGGATGCGCCGCGCCGGAAGAACATTTCGCCGACGCGGAAGCTCTTTGCACAACGCTGGTGAATTCGCTGCGCTTACCATGAAATTACTTTCGAACCCAACTCGCGCCTGGATCCTGCTGACAGTGCTTATTTCTTTCGCCGCCTGCGCCGCATCGGCGCAGGACTCCGGCCAGACTCTAGGCGACATCGCTCGCAAGACGCGCCAGGAACAATCCGCTCCAAACCACGTCTCCGGCAAGAAGCTCACCGACGAAGACGACGGCCCCGATGGCGGGGGCGTCTGGCGCATCCGCCTGTGCACACTCCAGCCCTGCTACGAATTTTCGATCACGCTTCCCAAGACTCCGAAATGGACCCGCTCTGAAGCAGAGCCCAGACCCGTGCTGATTCCGCTGGCGGGCCACGAGGACGACTCGACCCACGCTATCCGCGTCTATGCGGCGCAGTCAACGGACACGAAGTACACGGCGGACACCTTCAAGCGGGCATTCCTGCAGGGATGGTTTGCCCGCCCGGAATACTTCGGCCGTGCGGCCCGCATCGCGCTCGATGAGCACGTGCGTATCGACTGGATCAACGGGCTAATTACTCAGTTCGACATCACTGCCGGCACTCTCAAATATCGCGGTGTGAGCACGGTCGCAGGTTCGCCTTACGGCAATTTCGGCTTCGCCTGCCTCTATCGCGAAGAGGATTCCGCCGCGGCCGCCAGCATCTGCGACGCCGTCGTGCACTCGGCGCAATATCAGGAACTGCAATCCTCCTTCATTCGCAAAACCTACAAAGATCCAAACGACCCCGATCCCCCAGATGAGGATCCGTAAGAAAATGCCCATGCCGCGACTGCACTCCATTTTTGCAACCGGCCTCGCACTGTCGTGCGCAGGATTGGTCTGCACTGGACTAACGGCCGGGAGCCTGCACGCCCAATCCAAGACCAGCCAGCACAAGCTCCTGCTGCAAGCCGACCTGAAACCAGGCGAAGTTCTGCGCTACGAACTGGAAGCCGCCGGCTCTTTCCTGCCCATTGCCGATGCCAGCGGCGCAAACCTGTTCCCGGCGCGCGGTCCGTGCGACTATGCCATGGCCGCGATTGTTACCTTGCGCGCGCAACCCGCCGACAAAGACGGCAACATCCCGGTCGAAGCCACATACAGCGACACCCGCGTCACCAGCGTGCGCTGCGCGCTCTTTTCCGCGCCCGACTTCCAGAAGCGGCTGGCCGTCATGCAGTCATCTCCCGTCATGTTCCGCGTAGGACCGCACGGTGAAACCGAGATGAGCCGCAGCCTCGACGGCTATTTCAAATACTGGGACGGCGGCGACCTGCTGCGCAAACTCACGCAGGATCTGCTGCAAACCGAGTTCTCCCCTCAGCCGGTTACCGAGGGCGCCTCTTGGAAGCCCCGCGGACAGTTCGCCTACTCCCGCGACCGCGCCTTGAAAGATCTTGAACTAAGCGGCGCAGACTTGCGCTTCCGCAATCTCGTGCAAATCGACGGCAGGTCGTGCGCCTTCGTGACGTCACAATACGTTTTCTCGCCCATCGACCTTCCCGCCGCCGGCACCGCCAGCGGCGGACGCACCGTGCCCGGCGCGGGTAACAATGCCGTCGCGGCCGTTCTGCACATTTCTCTGCTGCTCGATCCGACGACACACCACATCGCATGGCTGCATCGCTCGCAAACCATCGACAACAAACTCACTCTTGCCTCGCCGTACGACGACGGCGATTCGACAGGCGACGATCCTGCCGACCCGAGCGATGACGACCCGGAAAATCCCATGCCCGATATGTCGAGCATGCGTTCCGACAATCCCGGCCGCTATCCGTTTATGACGTTTCATTTCCAGGAAGAAGCGCGCGCCCGCCTGCTGCCCAACGAGCATTCGGTCGAGTGGCTGGCGGCATTGAAACGATTCGAGGCAACGCCCGATCCTGAATCTGGCACCACTCCCGTTCCGGTAAACAAAACTCTTCTTCCCAGTCCGACCCCCAGTGCGATAATTCTGGCCGCAAAGCCAGCCGTCGTGAAGCGAAGCACGCGCCTAGTCGTGGACTCTGAAACCCTGGTCGCAACTCCCGCCGGGTTCACTCGCTACGAGAAGGGATTGTGCCGTGACGCGTGGTTCTGCGCCACCGTTTCAGTGGCCTTGCCCGGAGACGTCCAGGTGTCCGACGACACCCCTCTGCGCACCGTGTATCTCACCCACCGAGGCGACAAAGTCGTAAGCATCACGGTGGGGCCGGCGCTCGATCGCCGTTCTCAAGGTCTCACCGACGACGAAGAACTCAGAAAACAGTCCGCGTATTATCTGGACAACTACGTCTGGCTGGCGGCGAAGCCCGGAATCGGAACTGACTTCATCAGCACCCGTCTCGACGGCTACCCCGGCCTCATCACTGATTTCAGCGCAACCCAGCGTGACATGGCCAACATCCATGGTGTGCTTGGACTCATGCTCACGCCGTGGGGAAAAGTCGTTCCGGTCAGTTGCAGCTGGGATCACGCCTCGTCGGCGGACCTGCAATCGCTGTGCGAGAAGGTGATCGCTTCCGTGAGCTTGCGGCGCTAACCGCAGATTCGAGAATCAAAACAAATGGGGCAGCCGCTTCGGCTGCCCCGTTTGCATTTACCTTGATCCCCGACTCTAGTGATGCGGTCCGCCGGCAGCGTGTCCAGCCGACGTGCTGTGTGCCACCGGCGCGGCGGCCACGCTGCTGTGGGCTGGGCCCAGGCCGGAACTCATCGCCGAACTCCCGCCAAACTGCGGCGCCGGCGACACTCTCGCGAATCCGTTCTTGGCCACTGCACGGTTCAGATCTTTAAGACCCTCCACCGAGCCGCGCGCAATCCCCATGCCCGCCGAGCCGGACTTCACCATCAGAAACGACTCGTGCGGAGAAGAGGTCGACCCACCCCTGCCTACCGCCACCGTCTTCCCGGTCACGTCCACCGGCGCAACCAGCGGATGGAAATTGGCCGGTAATGTCCCGGCAAAACGCGGCACGGTCATCCAGTTACCATAACCGCCCGGCTGCCACATCCAGCCCATCCCCGGCACCATCATCCAGTTTCCGTACCGGTACGGCATCCATCCCCACGGATAGGCCGACGCAAACATATACCCCATGCCGGGATAGAACGACCAGGCCCCGTCCATGAACGGATCCCATCCAACTCCACTGAAGAACGGCTGCCACATCATCCCGTAGCCGGGAACGTTGCTGTAAGCGCCGTAGTAGTTCAGATCGCTAACCCCGTAGCCATAGGGCGACGAATTATTCTTCGCGTACTGCTCGTGGTAGGTGCTGGCCTCTCGGTCCCAGGAATCGAGCGGAGCTTCCGCAATCTTATCGGCGACGGTGTACTTGTCGTCATCGGTCGCGTCAAAAGTAGCCGTCTTCTTTTTGTCCACCGCGACCTTCCCTGCCGGCCCTTCCACGTCCGCCTCGCCCTTGAACACTGCCAGAGTGGCAAGCTTCGCCGAGGTTTCGACCCGGAAGTGGGCTGCGCGGTCGAGTGCAAGCTTCTCCTTCAAGAAATTCAGGCTGAAATCGTCTTTGCCCAGCCAGTTCACATAGGCCATGCCGTCGACCAGACTGATCACCGAGATGCGCTTGCCGGCCTCATCCACGCCCAGCGTGCTGAACTCCACGGTCGTGTTAGGAGTCAGGCGTAGCGTGCTGCCGTCCTCGAATTCGATCTCGGCTCGGCCGCGGTCGCGCGTCTTTAGCTGCGTCCCCTGCGTGATGGGGAGATTGAGAAACGCGTTTTCAAATCCCAAACCGGTGTTCTTGTCGATCTGCACCGAGCCTTGCACGTCGCTCAGCCGAACGATGCGCGCCTGTGAACCGGCCAGAGCGGGCAGCGCTAGAACCGTGCAGGCAGCGGCCGTCAGAAGAACCATACCGAATCTGGAGAGCGATAGCTTGGACATAAGCAACCTCCAAAAGGCCTTCGCCGCTTATTAGATCACGGTTTGTCAAAAGTAATTGTAAAACTTAAGGACGGAGGGCATCGGCGGGCCGCCGGGGCATTCATACTCTTTTGAAACCCTTAATCCGTGAATGCTTAAAGCGTGGCGAGATCACTGGATTCCCTGACCGCTCAGCGCGCCGGACCTGCTCCATTGCCCGCTTCGATCAGGCGTTGCGCCCGCACCCGCACCACGTTGAGCACGGAACCGTCATCGTAAATCTCCTGCAGAACCGGCTTCACCGCCTGCAGTTCCATGAGGTCGCCGCGCTTCATCTCGTCCTCCATCTGTTTCAACTCATCGTCGAGGCCAAGCTTCTGGTAGCGATGGTAGTAGGCAAGGCGACGGCCGAATTCAAGGGTCGCGCTGACGCTTTGAAACAGAGTCGTCAGCTGCTGGACCGCCTGCACGGAAGAAAAATTGTAAGCCGCCGTAGTTTCCCGCTGCCCGTCTTTGTAGGTCAATTTTTTGGCGCCGGTGAAGGCCACCTTGCGATTGCCAGAGTCAATTTTGCCGGAAAAATAATGAGCTTGTGCCGCCAGCTCGAAAATCCGGGCGCGGGTGGCCTCCGAGAAACTGAACTCCGTCTGGTAATTCTCGCGATCGTCGGAGTCGTTCGAGATCTTCGCCGAGCATTCATAGCGAGCGTGGCCGTCAGACTGCACGGTCATCGTGTAGCGCTCGGGATCTGAGTCCGGAAAGCTCAGCGAAAAAGTAATCGTGGCGGGCTCAGCTGCCCGAGTCGACAGACTGCAGAGAGCAACGAGAAATCCGACGAAAAAACCGAGCCGCCACTGTCTCACACGACGCGATCCCGCTCTCCCGGTTCCGGTCATCAGCTCTAAGTCAGCCTCAGAATTTCGTTCTAGTGTTGGATTTACATCCAGAAGACCACACGCAATTATGCCAAAAGCGGTTGGACGAGTGAACTTACCGCGCCACAGCCCGCTGCCGGCTGAGCGTCCCCGCCGTGTGCAGATGGCAAATGGCAATGGCCAATGCATCAGAAGCGTCCATAGGCTCGGGAGGTGTGGAAAGTTCCAGCAACCGCGTCACCATCTGCTGCACCTGCTGTTTCTCGGCGCGCCCGTAGCCCACTACTGACAACTTGATGGTCAGCGGCGAATATTCCGCCACTTCCAACCCGGCCGCAGCCGCGGCCAGCATCGCCACTCCACGAACCTGCCCCAGCTTGAGCGCAGACTTCACATTGAGCGCGTAGAAAACATCTTCGATCGCCACTTCATCCGGCTGGTGCTCGACGATAATCTCGCCAAGTTGAGTGAAGATGCGAGACAGCCTTCGCGGCAGCGCTTCGCGCAACGAAAGCTTGATAGCGCCACAACTCAGGCAGCAGAGCTTACCGTTCTCATACATCTCCACCACACCGAACCCGGTGTACTCTCCGCCACAATCAATGCCCATGACTCGCATGTGAGAGCAGTTTATCGCGGAACCACCCTCCGTCCTAGTACCAACCTCGTATGTGCGCGCAAGCGCGCACCTGATCGATTTTCTCCGCGCTCCCCGACTTTGGCCTCCCTAGGTTTAGTGTTACTCTATCTGTTCCGACCGATCTTCACCTCAGCGTCTGGGCCATTTCGTCATCCCCGCACCAGGGGTGCACTCGGAGGACTTCATTCTGAATCTGAACTCATACTCAAACGGGAGCTTACGATGAAAATTGGCATGTTAACCGGCGGCGGCGATTGCCCCGGCTTAAACGCAGTCATCCGCGCCGTAGTGCGCAAAGGTGTGTTCCATTATCACGACCAATTTGTCGGTTTTATGGAGGGCTGGCGCGGTCTCATTGAAGACCAGAGCATGCCGCTCGACCTGGAGGCTGTGAGCGGAATCCTGCCTCGTGGCGGAACCATTCTCCGAACGTCGCGCACAAATCCATCCAAGCGCCCCGACGGAATTCAGCGCTGCACCGACACGATTGCAAGACATAAGATTGACGCGCTCGTCGCCATTGGCGGAGACGACACGCTGTCTGTGGCACAAAAGCTTTTCGAAACCGGAATCAAAGTCGTAGGCGTGCCCAAAACCATCGACAACGATCTGGGTGGAACCGACTACACCTTCGGATTCGATACCGCCTGCAACATCGTCTGCGAAGCCATTGACCGCGTCCATACCACCGCCGAGGCACACAACCGTGTCATCGTAGTCGAAGTCATGGGACGCGACGCCGGCTGGATCGCGCTCTACAGCGGCATTGCCGGCGGCGCCGATGTGATTCTGATTCCCGAGCGCCCATTCGACGTCGACAAAGTCGCCGAGTCCATTCGCCAGCGGCACGAACGCGGTCTCTATTTCTCGATCGTCGTCGTCGCTGAGGGCGCTAAGTTTTCCGCCGACACCAGTTCCGGCGCACCTGTGATCCAGGACATGGGGAAAGATGAATTCGGTCACGCCAAACTGGGCGGCATCGCCAACGTCGTCGCCCGCGAAATCGAAAAACGCACCGGCTTCGAAACCCGTGCAGTCGTGCTCGGACACATCCAGCGCGGCGGCTCTCCCAGCGCCTTTGATCGCGTCCTGGCGACACGTTACGGCCTGGGCGCGATCGATATGGTGCATCGCGGCGAATTCGGCTGCATGGCAGCCCTGCGCTCCAACAAGATAGTCTCCATCCCTTTAAAGGAAGCGATCGCCAAGAATCGCGTCGTCGACAACGAGATGATTCAGATTGTAGACGGCCTTTTCGAAGAACCTGCAAAGGAACCCGCGCGCAAGTAACTGAGTAAGACCGGCCTCCCTCGCGGCTCGCGAGCGGAGGCCTTTTTATTGTCGGTTCCATTGACTCGGTTCCATGGACAATGATGCGGGCCCAAACACCTGAAGGCTCCGAACGAGTAGCGTATCGAGCACATTCACTGAAATCCGCGGCTGCTTCGATATGATTAGGCCGACCGATGGCAACCCATACCAGGTACTGGTTGACCCTAAGACGATTGCGCGCTCACGGCGCGATTGTTGCCTTGTGCCTGTGGTCGCTCTATCTATGGACTATCGCGACTCCTGGCCTGCAGGACCGCAACGGAAAACTTAAGGGCACCGACTTTCTCCATCTCTACACGCTCGGCTCGCTGGCGGTCGCACATCGCGGAGCCGATTTGTACGACATCAATGCCCAAGCCGCGCTGGCGGCGCAGCGTGTGCCCGAGGCTGCCGGCATTCGCTACCTGCCCCTCTATCCTCCGCAGGTTTCAACTTTCTTCGCGCCTCTGGCTCACCTGTCGTACGGCTGGGCGCTGATTTTGTGGTGGTGCTTGAGCGGAGCGATCTACGCTTTTTGCTGCTACAGCATCTGGCGCGCCTGCCCAAACTTGCGTGAATATGGTGGAACGGTCGCTCTCCTCGCCCTGGCCTTGCCCGCCTTCTTTCATCTGATCGCCTGGGGTCAGACTTCCGCGATCGCTCTCGCGTGCTTCACCGGAATGTTTTTCCTGCTGCGCGACCGCCACGAATTCCTCGCCGGCCTGGTCCTCGGCTGCCTGATTTTCAAACCGCAGCTCGCGCTAGCCGCCGTCATCGTGTTCATATCACTTGGCGCCTGGAAGGTCGTGGCGGGAGCCGCCCTGTCAGCGGCAGCACAACTCTCGATAGGAGTTCTCTACTACGGAATCGAACCGTTCCGTCAATGGATGCGCATGCTGCGGAACGTCCGTGCCCTCTTGCCCCTGCTCGAGCCCAACCCCTATCAGACCGACTCCCTGCGAACTTTCTGGTCCATGCTCGTGCCCCGGCCCGCTCTCTCGCTGGCGCTCTACACTCTCAGCGCAGCCATCGTACTCGGCCTGACCATCGCGTGCTGGAGGCGCAGTCCGACGGTGCCGCTGTCTCTGCGATATTCAGCCCTGCTCCTCGCCAGCGTGCTACTGGCGCCCCATCTCACGGTTTACGACCTGGTGATCTTAGCGCCCGCATTCATTCTGCTGGCCGACTGGCTCGTTGCTCAGCCGCTCGCGCCCTCGACTCGCCAGCTGGGAACTCTGCTTTACCTTGTTTACATGCTCCCGCTGCTTGGCTTTTCAGCGCGCTGGACGCACCTCCAGCTTTCAGTGTTGGCGATGGCCGCTGCTCTGTATCTGATCTGGAGAATTTCCTGCGGAAGCAAGGCGCCCGAATCTGTCAGGGACCAAGCAAGCTGCGCGGGATCTTAGAGGAATTCCGAAACGCGGGAAACCCTATCCCCGCCTCCCAAATAAAAAAGTCAGCGCCTCCGGAAACCGCCGCGCCCAGGCCGCTTCATTGTGCACGGCGCCATCTTCGATCACCAACTTCAATCGCGCGTCGTCCAATCCAGCGCGGCGCATAATCCCCGCCAGTTCGCGAACATCGTCCACCACGCTCTGATCCTTATCCTTCCGTCCAGCCTCTGCAGTCCCCGTGGCGAGAAAAATCCGTTCCGGCCAGCGCTTGACCCCGCGGCTCTGCCGGATCAACTGCCGGTTCGAAGCCCACAACGACGGACTCTCCAGCAGCAAGCGCCCAACCACTCCCGGACGCACGGCGACGGCGTAAAGTGCAATCAACGCCCCCAGCGATGACCCGCCCAACCCGGTATTCTCCGGCCCGCTCGCCACGCGGTAGTTGGCGGTCACGAACGGCATGACCTCCTTAAACAAAAACGCCGGATACCTCGTCCCATGCACCCGTAGCATCATCGGGTGCAACGAGCGGTGCGGCATATATTCGCGGATGCGCTCTCGACCCATGTTGTCCATGCCCACAAAAATCATCGGCGGAACCAAGCCCTCGCGAATCAACCGGTCGCCCGTTTCGTCCACTTGCCACTCGACTCCGTTGAAAGCGGTCGCGCCCTCGAACAAATTCTGCCCATCATTCAAGTAAAGCACCGGATAGTGCCGCCCGGCATTTTCGGCGTCGTCATAACCCGGAGGCAGCCACACCCGCAGAAATCGTGTGTTCCCAAAAACCCGGCTGCGAAATTCATGCAGGCGCAAATCTCCCGTCGCCGACTGCGCGCGGATGACCTCGCCAGCAGCTCCGAATCCATAACTCCCAGTTGGCAGGATCGCAGCCATCAGAAAAAGAGTTCCATCAGAATACAACGGAGGGAATACTCTACGCGCTCGCACCTCGCACTTTCGCCGCGATCGCGAGAAGACAGATTAAAGAAATGAGAAGCAGCGAAATCAAACACAAAATACACCACGTCATCAATTCGTAGGCTTCAATGTAAGTGAGGTACAACGCAAAAGCCAGTCCCGCAATCGCCGCGCCCAGAAGGCGATTCGGCGTCTCCGCGCGAGACTTCCAGAAAGTCGCCAGCGCGAACAGCGCTGCGTACCCGACAACGCCGATTCCGGCCACTGGTATGCCTTCGACCGTTGAATACTCGCTGCGGTTCACGATGTCACAACTGAACTTCTGGCTGAAATCGCAAAGAGTCGTCGCCGACTTCGCATAGTGCCGCTGCAGCGACACTGCCGACACGATCACTCCAGCCAGCGCCAGCACTGCGATTACTCCAAACAGAGCTCGATTCCTCGCCCATCGCGGAGCAGAAGATGGAACCCGCGCCGAATCCGTCACGGCAGGCTGCACCCCGTCTTCTCACTCAATTCTTCCAGAGGCAAAACCCCTTCCTTCGGGGGAGCCGTGCCGAACTGCCAACTGGGAAACAGCTTCAGCCCCGCCGCCTTGCACTCGGGCGCCATTTCCGACGAACCCCTGATGGCACACTCCACATACGGCACATAACGAAACGAAGCGCCAAACATTTCTTTCTGTTCAATGCAGTGCGGGCACCAGTACAGTCCGTACATCTTTGCCTGCTTCGTCGCCAGGCAGTGTGCAAACGAATCGTACTTATGACTCTTGTAGTAGCGGCCCCCGAGATAGGCTCCCGCCAGCAGCACCAGCGCGCCCGTGTAAATCAAAACGTTCTTCGTCTTTCCGTCCCTTGATTTCTCGCGCTCTTCCTGCCGTTTCCGACGCTCTTCAGACATGACCCACCCTTATATCACGGTGATATTTTTCTGCACCGATCACGCCACAACGTTGAGCGCTCCCGGAAGCACATCCAGTTCCTCGCAGTGCAGCGTCAGCACTTCCCCGTCAACCATGACGTCGACTGGCGCCTCCAGGCTGAAGTCAACGCGCTTCACGGCGCTACGCTCAGCCAGCGGATGTTCGATATGCGTCCCGTCATAGAGCCCCGGCAGATTGCGGATCAATCCCAGTCGTCCGATCGGACCCCACCGAACGTATTCCACCAAGCCGTCGTCAATCTCGGCCTTCGGAGCAATCATCATCGTTCCGCCGGTGAACTTACTGTTGCTGAAAGTCAGAAACAGGCAACTCCTGCGATCAAAGCTTTCCGCACCTTCGATTCGAACCGGGAATGGCCGCCGATTGAATCGCGCCAGCGTCAGAAAAATCGACGTCACGTATCCGAACTCTCCCCAACCGCTGAAACTCCGCGCACGCAGCGTCGCGACGTCCGCCGAAAACCCCATGCTCAACAAATTAATGTAGTGGATCACTCCGCCACGATGACGCAACCGCATCACATCGCAAGGTCGGCTCCGCTGCGCTAGCAATGATTCAATCCCGTAATCGACACCGGCGTGACTAAAATCGCGCAGAAAAGAATTGCCCGTGCCCAGCGGCAGAAATCCCAGCGTCGGAGCCTCACCCGCAAAGGCCTGTGGATAGAGCCCATTCACAATTTCGTACGAAGTCCCGTCACCCCCGACGGCGATGAAGTGTCTCGCGCCGCGCCCATACGCTTCGCGCGCAATTTGTGTCGCCTCGCCCGGAGCGCGTGTCTCCGCAACTTTTATTTCAACGCCGCCAGCCCGCAAGCGCTCCAGCGCGGGCCCCAGCAGTTTGCGGCTCCGCCCCCCACCCGCCGCCGGATTCACAATCGCAAGATAGTTTCGCCCCAAGGTTTCAAATCCATTTTCACAGCCGAGGAATGCAGTCAGCACATCAAGAATCTTGCTCGACCAGTCTTACGGCTCAGGCGCGGTTCACAATTCCACCATTGTTTCCCGCCCCACCGATTTCCCAATGTCCTCAGCCAACACCTGCCGTTTGATTTTCATCGACGCCGTTCGCGGAAAATCCCTTTCCCAGATCAAATATCCGCTCAAGCGCTTGAAGTCCGGCAGCCGGCGATTGCGCGCCGCAATCTCTTCCAGCAACTTGTCGTCGACCCTTTGATTCTGCTCCAGCCGCAACACCAGCACCAACTTCTCGCCCCCGAGTTCCTTCTTCGGCCAAACGTAGTTCGCCGCAAACACGGCGTACTCCTTCACCGGCAGCCCATCGAACACAGTCTCAATATCTTCCGGGTAGATGTTCTTCCCACCCTCAGTGACGATCATGTTTTTCTTGCGTCCGAAAAGTTGCAGATGCCCGGTGCCATCAAACCGCCCCAGATCCCCTGTCAGAAGCCAGCCATCGACGATCGTATCCAACGTCAGTTCCGGATCGTCGAGATAATGCGACATCAAGGTCTTGCTGCGCACGGCCACTTCCCCCACGCCATCGGCATCCGGATTCAGAATTCGCAGTTCCACGCCCGGCAGCGGTTTTCCCACTGTGTCGGCGCGAAACGGCCTCAGGTCGTTGAGCGTCAGCGCGGTCCCCGCTTCGGTAAGCCCGTAACCATTCACCACCGGAATGCCCAGATCGTAGAAGAACTGCATGGTCGAGGGCTCCATAAACGCCCCGCCCGTAATCACCGCCAGCAGCCCGCCGCCAAATCCGCGATGCACGCTCGAGAGCAGCATGCGGCTCAGCTTCACGTTCGGCCGCCGCCGCGTCAGCATCCGGTTGGTCGCAATCATCGCGTTCAGGTACGCCCGCTTCCAGGCCGGCAGTTCGTCGAACGTAGCGCGCAGCCCGCGTTCCAGATTCTTTACGATCATCGGAACCAGCGATACGTAAGTAATCCGGTAGCGCACAAACGCGTCGCGCACAAACTCGGGCCGCAGCGTGCGCAAGTGCACCACGCAAGCTCCGCACACGAACGGCCCGATGAATCCAACCATAAAATCGATCGCATGATTGGTCGGCAGAATGCTCAAATACCGCACGCCCGGCCAAAACGGATACCACGCGGTCAGCGCCCGGCACTGCTCCAGATAATTTTCGTGCGTGAGCACACAGCCCTTCGGCCGCCCGCCCGTTCCCGAGGAATAAACGATGCAGGCCACATCATCCTTCTGCCGCATCACAAAGTCCGGAGCGCCCTTGCGCTTGAAATCTTCCCAGCGAAACGCGCCGGCCAACTCCACGCCCAGCGGCGCTTCCGTAACCAGAACAATCTTGGTCCCAATCTTCTGAAAGTCGGGCGACTCCATGATCGCCCGCCACAGAAAATACTCAACGATGAACACCTTCGCCTTCGAATGCGCCAGTAACTGCAGATGCTCTGCCGCCGTCAATTTGTAGTCGAGCGGCACCAGCACGCCCCCGCAGTAAAAAATCGCATAGGCCGAAATCAGCCACTTCGACTGATTCGTCATGATGATGGCCGCGCGGTCGCCCGCATCGTAGTCGGCGTCTTCCAGCGCGCGCGCCAACGGCAACGCAATCTCTTTGAAATCCGAATACGTCAGCCGGACTTTTTCGCGATCACGCTCCGCCTCGATCAGACAAACCTCAGGCGCAAACCGGTCCAGCGCGTCACGCAGCGCCGCGCCCAAACACGTATATTGGCGGAGATCAAGCATAAAAAATTGCTGACTGCTGATTGTAGATCGCCGATTGAGCAACCGGAGGCCGCGTCAGGGGCACGTTCCCCGTCAATCAACAATCAAACACCAGCAATCAGCAATGAGAATTCCTTGTCTACAAGCGGGCCTGAATCTTGGCCGCGAGCGTCCGAAAGTCAGTCACGCCCTGCAGTTCGTAGTCCGGCAGTTCCACGCGAAAGTGATTTTCCAGCTTCGTGAGCAAGTCGAGCGTCTGCAGGCTGTCAATGCCGAGCGCCTTGAAGAAATCTTCATCGGGAGAGAGCGACGCGCGCGGCACCTTGAAGTGCGCCGCCGCCAGCGTGAGTATCTCGTCGAGCGTCTTTTCAGCTGTTTCCATAAGCAGTTATTCTAATCCACTCTCCACTACGGCAGATACGGCTGCGCGTCCGTGCTTTCGACAAACTTCTTCAAGCCCGCCTGCACCGCCGGTCGCGAAAACAGGTCGCAAAAAACATCGATCTCTGTCCGCAACTCTTCAATCGGAATCGACTTAATAAACCGTTTTGCCGCAATCACCGTCTCCCGGTCAAACTTTCCGATCTGCGCGGCGGTCGCTCTCGCCGCGCGCAAAGCCTCGCCTTCTCCCACGACCTGGCTCACCAGTCCGATCTGCTGGGCCTTGGTGGCGTTGAAACTGCGTCCCGTCAACAGCAGGTCGCGCACCACTGCATTCCCCAAATCGCGCTTCAACCGCGGGATGCCGCCGAATCCCGGAATCAGCCCCAGCCTCAACTCCGGAAAACAAAATCGCGCCATCTTATCGGCAATGATCAGATCGCAGACCAAAGCCAACTCAAACCCTCCCCCAAACGTCACTCCGTGCACGGCGGCGATCGTCGTGAGCGGAGCGCCGTCAATGCGATTCAGAACCCGGTGAATCCGCTCCAGAAAATCCCGCACGCCCCGCGCAGCCTGCAATTTTTCCATCTCCTGCGACCGCTCATAAAGCTCGCGCAGATCAGCCCCCGCGCAGAACCCAGACTTCAGTTTGCTGTAAACGATAAGCGCATGCGCTTCTTTTTCGAGATCGTCCAGCGCCCCCGCAAACTGTTCCAACTCATTCAGCGACAGCGAGCCCAGTTCATTGCACGGATCACGGTGCAGCGCCAGTTCGATGACGCCGCCCTGAAGCTCCCACGACAGAGCTTGCCCTTTGAATTCCTTTACGCCCAATGCATTCCTCTCGACAAGCCGTAACGCTACACCGCCTGCTTCACTCGGTACATGTCATCGATCTCGCTCTTCATGCGCGCCGCAATCACATCGCGTTTCAGCTTTCCCATCGCCGTGAGCATTCCACCGTCGACAGAAAATGGTTCGGCCCGCAGGCAAAACGTCCGCACCTGCTTGTAGTGCGGCAGTTGCGGATTCACCGCATCCAGCGCCGCCTGCACCTGCTCGCCACTGACGTTCCCTGTAACAATCGCCGAAAGATACCCGCGCCCGTTGCCCACAATAACTACCTGCTGCGCCCCCGGCAGATGGCGCGCAAGTTCCTCTTCCACCACTTCCGGCGCAATCTTGTGTCCTGACCCGAGCACAATCAGATTCTTGATCCGCCCAACGATCCGCCAATTCCCCGATGCATCCATCTCACCTTGGTCGCCCGTGTGAAACCATCCGTCGCGCAGCGCCTCAGCCGTCTGCTGCGGACGATTCCAGTACCCCGGGAACACATTCGGCCCCCGCACCACGATCTCATCGTTCTCGCCCAGCCTCATCTCAATGCCCGGAATCGCCGGCCCCACGCGCCCCGGCACGACGTCGTTCGGGTCGTCCATGGTGCAGATCCCCGTCGTCTCCGTCAGCCCATAAACCTGCAGCACCGGAATGCCGAGCATGTCGAAATAATCCTGCGTCTCGGGAGTCAAGGGCGCCGAACCACAAATCAGCGCCTTCAGATTCTCCCCCACCATCTTCTTGCGGATCGCCGGAGACACCAGAGCATTAGCCACCCACAGCCACAGGCCGTCTCCAGTTTGCGTCTGCTTTTCCTTCAACCGCGCTCGAGCCGCCTTGGCTCGTGAGTAAGCCGCCAGCACCATTCCGCCCTTCTGCGTGATCTGCTCCTCGACCGCCCGGCGCATACGCTCGAGCAACTGCGGCACATTCAAAAAGTAATGCGGAGCCGTCCCGGGCATGTCGTTTGCAATCTTGGTCAAATCGGTATTCAACGTCACCAGGCTTCCGCGCAATAGAAAAGTCAGCATGGCGATCCACGACGCGCAAAAACTAAACGGCAAGTAGTGAAAAATGCGGTCCTGCCCAGATCGCCCGCCCATCAGCGAATCGAGCCGCGCCGCAGTGCAACCCAGCATGAACGTCACGTTGGCAGCGGTAAGCACCACACCCTTGGCCTCACCCGATGTGCCCGAAGTGTAGATGATGGTGACCGGGTCGGAATCCTGTACCTGTGGCCGCTCCAGTGCGACCCCATCGACCCCCGCAAAAATCTCGTCAAACAGAAAATATGGAGGTGCGGCCGGCTCGTTCGCCGGCCAACTCCGCTGTATCCCATCGCGCAGAGTTGCGTCGCCACAGCACACTAACGCCGGCGTGCTGTCCTTGATCATCGCCACCAGTTCCGCCGGAGCCTGCCTGAAATAGAGCGGAACCACGATCAGCCCCTCAGCCATCGCCGCCAAATCCAAAGCCATCCAGCGGATGCTGTTGGCTGCCAGGAGTCCGCAGCGATCACCTTTCTTCAGCCCCTTCGACGCGAGAAACGTCCGCGCCTTGCGGATCAACTCCAGAAACTCGCCTCCCGTCACCCCCGTGACTTGGCCGTCTCGGATTTCGAGGAGCACCCGAGCATCCGTCGCCGCCTTCAGTTGCGAAAAGATCTCCCCGACAAATGGCATGTGTTTTATTCCGGAATCGCGCCCTAATTCAGCTGTACGCGGACACCAACTGGCGCAAAGAAGCATTCATGGGCGGCAGATAATCCTCCCAACTCCACTCCCCCGTGCGCGTCGGAAACTCTGGATACCGCCGCTGCACTTCCTCTTCAAAGAACACTCCCATCCGCGCCATCACCTTCAGGTTCTTCACTACAGTCCGCGCAATGCCGTCGGCAATGCGCTCTCCCTGCGTGGCTAGCGTTTCCAGCGCCGCCAGCAATTTCGGCTCGAGGTCCGGATCGTCCACCGTCATCAACAACTCCTCATGGCCCCGCTCGCGCATCAGATTGCGAATGCGCTCATCCATCGTGATCCCCGCCGATGGCACCAAAGCCGGCATCGAAGTCACAATGCCGTGATAGCGCGACGACGCCATCATGTGGCAGGCCCGCAGAATGCTCACCAGTTCGTACATGTTGTACTGGTCCGAAGTCAGAACGGGTACTCCGCCCAGCTTCTCCGAAATTCGGTTGGCCGGTCGTGCATCCAGTCGCTCCGTCGCCACAAGAATCACGAACACATTCCTCTGCTTTCGGAACGCATCCACTGCCTTCGCAATCGAGGTCCAATAATGCTCGTAGGCGCGATCCGACGCCGGTCCCGAATTGTGAAAATACGGCCCACGATAGTGGCTCTTCTTGTAAGCTCCCGTCAAACTGTGCAGCGCCGCCTTGGCCACCGACGCCTTCACTGGCCACTCAAACGGATTGATCGGACAAACCACCAGTACCGGCGTCTTGCCGTCCCATCCGACCTGGCGCAAAACACTCTGCCCATACTCGGCCGATCGCGGCTCAAACGTCCACGCAGTGTCCGTGCCGATTTCCGTCGGCACGCCGAGTTCACGCAGCACCGTGCGCGACTCTTCATTGCGGGTAATCACCAGCGAATTCTTGCAGTACCGTCCGCACATCTTGGCGACCAGCGGATCCATGTGTCCAGCTTCCGCGCCGTATCCGACAGAGAGTTTGTTCTGCACCGCCGCGATGCCCAGCGACCCAATCATCATCGTGGTCAAGGCGTTGGCGAACTTGCTCTTGAACATCGAACCTTCGCACGCCACCACGCCGTGATGCCGCGGAACTTCGTCCGACAAGAACGGCGGAAAAATGTCGGGAAGATGCACCTGCTTCGTCCCCTCGAAATATCCCTTGGAGAATTCAAAGTTCTGGCTCATCACACTGAACTCAACGCGCTCCGCGCCCAGAATATGCCGAATCTGGCGCAGCATTTCGTCAACCCGCACATCCGAACCCATGTTGCGCGTGCCGTTGTATCCGGCAAACAGCAGCCGCAATTTTTCTCCCGCTCGCCACGGCTCCCCGCCTCCCAGGATCCAACGCGCTTTCGCCCGCTCAATGTTGCTGCTGACCCAAGCCTCTAGAATCATGTCCATCATGCGGCAGTCCCTCCTGCAGCCGCGGGCCAGGGCTCATACGTGTATTCGAAATGATTCTCGCGGCTGAACCTCAGCAGAGGAAAGCTATATTCGGAAAACGGCACCGGCTTGCGCTTCATCTCCGTCGTCACGCGCGCGTTGTCGAACACCGTGTTCCACACCAGGTACGGCATAAAAACTTTCAACAGCGAAGCGCCCTTACCCATCGCTCCCTTGCGATTCGAAAGAAAATTAACCGACCCCGCGAAGGGCTTCTCAGCAAACGGAAGAAACACCGGCCCACGTTTCTGCTGTGCCGCCGCCAGCGCAGTCGTCAGTTCGCGAAACGTCTGCGACCCAGTCCCGGACGAAAGATGATACGTCTCAAACTGCGGCTGATCTTTTTGGTGCAAGCTCGCAATCGCGTCGGCCACAAAATCCACATTCACAATGTCGATCTTGTCCGTGGGCCGGAAAGGCAGCGCCGGCAGCCCCGCCAGAAAAACGAACGCCTTCACCATGTCGAACTGCGTCGTCTCCGCGTGCCGGCTGTCCCCCAGCACAATGCTCGGCCGGAAAACCGTCTTCGGAGTATCCGGCAGCAGCACCCGCGTCATGTGCTCACAAAACTTTTTCGTGCGCGCATAAGGATCGTAATCAGACCGGTCCCACTCGATCGATCGATCCTCAGTCACAACCTCATTACTGCGCTTGCCCGCCACTGCGACGGTGCTGACTTCGCTGAACCGCCGCAGTCCGTGATAATGCTCGGCGTGCCGCGCCAGCGTGAGCACTTCCAGCGTGCCCCGCAGGTTCACGTTCAGACAACTCTTCTCCGACTTGCGGTTCAGCGACGCCGCGCAGTGGATCACCGAATCTGTGGTGTGCACCAGCCGGTCGTATTCATCGCGTCCCAAACCAAATCCTGGAGAAGTCAGATCTCCGCAAAAAATCCGCACCTTTGTTTGCAGGAATTCGTAGAAACGCGGAAACTCCAGATGCAACTGCAAGGCGCGCCACAAGCGCAACTGCGCCTCCTGCGGATCGCGCGCCCGCACCAGCACATTCAAGGAAGCGCCGTGCCCTTCGAGAAGGTTGGCGGCAACGTGTGCGCCAATATATCCGGTCGACCCGGTCAGGAATATCGCCACGTGACTCCGTTGGTCCCAGTCTTCAAGGCGTCTCCGTTGGCGGGCGCGAGACGAAAGCTGCGCGCCGGCCGCGCCTCCAGAGGCCTGCCTTCAATCAGGGGATAAGTCCAGCGGCGCAGCGCCGGGATGTGAATATTGATCCAGTACTCCCACCAATCAAGCGACCGCGTGTCGTACGCGAAAATCTTCTGCTCGTCCGGCACCAGCGCGAACGAAAGTTTCTCGATATTTTCCGCCGTAAAATCGTGCTCGTTCAGAAGTATGAACGGCTCAAACAACTCAATCAATTTCTCCAGCCGCTCCAGACTTCTTTCCGTCTTCACCAGCGGCGCTTTCTTCAACGGCAGCGGCGACATGATCCGCTGGATCGATTTCACAATCGCCTTCTGCGCCGGCGCCGACATCCGGTTATACCGCGTCTTCGAAACCGGAATCGCATCGAAGCGCAGCCGCAGCCATGATTCCAGCCCTTCCTGCGCCCGGTAATGCTTGCGGTGCGCCAGCGACGTCAACTCGATCGACCGCCCCATATCGCAGGGATTGGTCACCGAAGTCGCCAGCTGATAGAGCGGATCATGCCGCCGTTCCATGACCGCGGCCGCTATCAGCGTCATTCCGCTGCACACCGCATCCACTGGAATAATGTCCAGCCGCTTGCTCTCGTTCGTCGGCAACTGCCGGAAATATGTCCCGAGTAGATACGACAGCGACGCCGAAGTATTAATGCCTTCATTCCAGCCCAGAAATGGCTTGGACACCGACGTCTCCACGATCGCCGGACGCACCACCGCAATCGGCAGCCCCGCACCATGTTTCACGATCAGCGACTCGGCCAGACTCTTGGTCAGCGTATAAGTGTTGGGCCAGCCCAACTCTTTCGCGCGCCGCGTCCCGGCCTCGGTCAGATAAGTCTTGAGCCAGCGCACCCGGTTCTTTCGAATCTGATTCTCCAGGGCTGGGCCCTGCAAATCTTTCGCCGCATGCTCTTTCGACTGCGCCTGCATGCGCAAGCCCGAGGTAACTTCGTCGCTCTCCGCCCGCTCTTCGGCCTGCTTCACCAACTCCTGCAGCGCCCGCCATTCCTGTTCGGCGTCGAAGTCCGCCAGTCCGCGCGGAGTGTAGTTCGGAGTAATCTTCTCGCTGACCCGCCCATCCTGTTCGCCAGCCACGTAGCAAGTCGAAAGATGCAGCAGCCCCGCATGATCAGAAGATCGCACAAACTCGAGAATATTCACTGCCGCATCGGTATTCGTCGTCAGCGCGTCCCGCAGGTCAGGATTGAAGTCGGTCAACCCCGAGCTGTTGATAATCAAATCCAGATTCTTCTGCAGTCGATGCGCCGTCTCAGGTTCCAGTCCCAGCCCCGGTCGAGTGACGTCGCCTTCGACCACTTCGACTTTCTCGCGCAGAAATTCCGGAAGCCCGTCCCCGTGCCCCACAAACAGCGGATCAAACACCGGCGACTCTTCCACCATCTTCTCGAAGCGCCGCTCCGCCGGATTCGATTTCTGCCGCCGAATCAGCAAATAAATCCGCTTAACATCCGGCAATTCCAGCAGCGTGTTGGCCAGCCATACTTTGCCAATAAATCCCGTGACCCCGATGAGCATCACGTGCTTTCCCGCAAACGCCCGCCGGACCGAAAATCCCTGGGCCTGCCGCTGCCCGTCAAAATGCACAATCGGCCGCTCCGGCACGACCGGCCGCCGCTCCGCCGGAATCACCGCAGCCCTCAACTCTTCCACCGAAATATCCAGATGCCGCGCCAATGTTTTCGGAGCCCTGCGCCCGTCCGGATTCTCTTCTCTGAATTTTGCAAACGCTCCCCGCGGCCGGATCACCGGTTCGAGCAACCGCCCCGTCGCCATGCCATCGCGAAACTCCAGGCGATTGGCCACAATCCTTCGCACCCCCAAATGCTGCGCCAGCGGCCGCATCACCTGCTCCAACCCCTGACTCACCAGCACCACGTCCGCCCCGGACTGAACCAACTCCTGCACCTTGCTCACGCCTCGCTCTTTCAACCGCGGCTTCAACTTGTATTGAAAGAATTCCTCGCCCAGCAGATCGAGCCGGTCGCGACTCACTCCCCGCAACACCGCGTGCACCACCCGCGTGGCGAACTTGCGATTCGTCGAATAAAGAAACGGCCGCAATAGCGCCATCAAAAAGATCAGCCCGCGCCGCCGAAAACGCTCGGTGAACGTCTGCGCGTTCCAGGTGAAAAACGCCACCGGCTCGACCACAGTCAGATCGAGCAAACTACCCTCAACCCGCCAGTAGACGGTCGGTCCCGCGCCAGAATTGTGGTTGATCGGTTCCAAATTTCGCGATTCGTCCCCCTTCGGGGCTCCCCTGTCAATGCTTAGATGAAACCTTCATTGTAAACAACTTGCCGGATGGAGCGAAGCGAAACTCGCCCGCGAAGGTGGGTCGGAAGGCCGAATCCGGCCGCCGAGGAAACTCGTCCTCACCCACTGCCCCCACCCACTGGGATGAAGCGCGCCTTCCGCCCCACGATCAACGCGACCACGCCGCTGACGGCCAATGTCGCCGCAATCGCCAACAGCCCTCCTCGAAACCCGCCATTCACAGTCCGAAAAAATCCGATGATGTCCGAACCGAAATATCCTCCCAGATTCGCCAGCGAGTTAATCATCGCGATCCCCGCCGCAGCCTGTAGGCCAGCCGTCTGCGAAGTAGCCATAGCCCAGAACGGCCCCACCATGGCCTCGGCGCCGGCCATCCCGAGTCCAACTCCGGCGATCACCAGCGCTGGAGCCTTTCCATATGCCGCGGCGACCAACGCCAGTGCCGCGCAAAACGCGGGAACCGCTGTGTGCCAGCGCCGCTCTCCGGCGCGATCGGAACTCAACCCCACCAGCACCATGGCGAGCGTGCTCGCCACGAACGGAAGAACGGCAACCAGGCTCGTCTCAAAATTACCCAACCCCGACAACGACTTAATCAGAATCGGCAGCCAGAATGTGACTCCATACATCGTGGTCGATACGCCAAAATAAACCAGCGACAGCATCCAGATTCTAGGCGCGATCAGCACCTGCCAGAAGCTGCTCTGCTTGAGGCTCGACTCTGCCTCCCGTTCGCCAGCCAGTTTCCGCAACAACCAGGTGCGCTCTTCGCCCTTCAGCCAGGCAGCCTCCTCCGGCCGATCCGAAAGCACCCAAAGAACAACCACTCCCAGAAGGATCGCCGGAATCCCCTCCATAAGGAACATCCATTGCCATCCCGAAAGCCCTTTGCCGGTCAGGCCGAGCAGCGCCCCAGAGAGCGGGCTGCCGACGATGCCCGCCAGCGGATTCGCGGTCATGAACCAGGCCACGGCGCGAGCCCGGGCCCGCGCCGGAAACCAGCGCTTCAAATACAGAATCATGCCAGGGAAAAACCCCGCTTCGGCGGCGCCCAGCAGAAAGCGTAGAAAATAAAAGCTGACGGGCCCACGGATAAGGATCATCAGGCAGGAGATCAATCCCCAGGTTGCCATCAAACCCGCAATCCACCGCCGGACGCCGAATTTTTCCAGCACCAGATTGCTAGGCAGCTGAAAAAAGAAGTAGCCGGCAAAGAACATCCCTTGGGCGCGCCCGATCGCGCGGTCGCTCAGCCCCAGTTCCCCGCGCATCTGCAGCACCGCAAAACTCACATTGATCCGGTCGAGGTAGGCAACAATGTAGAGCAGAAACAGAAACGGCATCAGCCGCCACATCAGTCGGGAAATCACAGCGGATTCCAGGCGGTCGGGAGCAGTTTTCAAGATAGATTCCGGGGTCGGTACTGCTGGTCTCGTCGGAGCGGTTCTTTATACGCGGTTCTTTATATAAAGACCGCGCTTTTCAGTTGCGAGGATTCTACGCCAACCTCAGACTTTCCCGAATCTCGCGGACAATCTGCTGCGGCGGCGCCGCGATTTCCGCGGTCACCGCATCCTCCGGCTCTTCCAGGTCGGCAAACTGGCTGGCTAGAATCTGCTCGCCGGCGAAGTGACCGTGCCGGGACCGCAACCGCTCGGCAATCAGCTCCGCACCTCCCTTCAAGTACACGAATCGTACCTCCGGCCCAACCGAGAGTTCCTGCCGGTAGCTGCGTTTCAACGCGGAACAAGCCAGCACAACATTGCGCTTCTCGGCGATCCACCCAGCGATCGCGGCCCGAAGACTCTCCAACCAAGGTCGCCGGTCGTCATCGTCGAGCGCAACACCTCTCCGAATCTTCTCCACATTTGCCGGCGAATGGAAATCGTCGGCGTCCGCAAATCCCCACCCCAGTTGTTCAGCTAGCAACCGCCCCACGGTCGTCTTCCCCGACCCGACCACTCCCATCACAATCACGACCATAGTGAGGGATTGTAGCGCGACTATTTCTTGGCGTAACTCTTCTGCTCGCCGGTCCGCCCGTTCGTGACCGTAAACGTCCCATCCGCCTCCGCCGCAACCTTAATGAACTTCCCTTCGCAATTCTCTTTCATGTTCGCAATCCGGTTCTCGGCAACATTGTGATCTCGATCCGACCCCTCCGCATAATGCAGCTGCCATAAATCCTCCAGCCCCGGAGAATCATGCACGATCTGCCACGCCGCCGGGCTCGACCCCTTCCGCGGCCCGTTATCAATCACGGCAGCTCGCGGATGCAGCGCCCACACCAGCGCCTTCGGATTCGACAAGTCCGCCCCGTGGTGCGTCACCAGAAATAAATCCACCGTGCCCAGCAGGTTATTCGGACAAGCGATCTCCAGTTCCTTCTTCTTGGTCAGATCCCCGAGATCGAGAAAACGAAAATGCCCGAAGGTGATCAGAACACCCACGGACCGTGCGTTCTCCGTGTTGTCGACCGCCGCCGCAGGCTCGGCCCCACAATACGAATTGGCTTGCCCGGCTCCGGGCAGCGCATCCGTGATGTGATCTCCCGCCGCGGACAGCACGCGCACGTCGACGCCCGTGATCGGCACCTTCCATCCCGGCTTCACCACCACATGGGTATGCCCCGCAATCGCCTTTTCATAAGCCGCGTAGTCGGTCCGCGTCACCTCCGAGTCTTCCAGATTCGGCCCGTGATCAAGAAACGTCCCCACCTTAATCCCATCCACCAACTGCGGCACGCCGCCCACATGATCGCGGTGATAGTGGGTAATCAGGACATAATCGAGTTGCGTGATGCCAGCCTGGTGAACCGCGGCCAAAATCCGATCCGCGTCGCGCCCCTCATATCCCGGCCAGCCCGTGTCGATCAGCAGCGACTGGCCCGACGGCGTCACCACCAGCGTCGCCTGCCCGCCTTCCACGTCAATAAAATAAATTTGCAGGGACTTCGGGCTCGCCGCAGCCGCGGCACAGGGCGAACTCGCACCCAGAACACAAAGGCAGAGTATGAGAACAGCAGTCAGCACTGGACGCATCGGTTGGCACCTGCTTGGGAGACGTTGCCGAAGATTATGCCACGTGCCGGTCGAGAACGTCAGGCTACTTTTCCACCACGCCGATAAGCCCGCCGCAGCCGGAAAACTCCGCTCATCGTAAAATGCTGGGAGGCCACTTTTTGAAACTCACCGAAGATCCTCATCGCCGGTTCAATCCCCTTACCAACGAATGGGTGCTGGTCTCGCCCCATCGCGCAACCCGCCCCTGGCAAGGAGAAGTAGCCAAAGTGCCAACTGCAAAAGAGCCAGCCTACGATCCGAGCTGCTATCTCTGCCCCGGCAACACCCGCGCCGGCGGCATTCACAATCCTGCCTACGCCAACACATTTGTGTTCGACAACGACTTCGCTGCGTTAAAGCTCGACACTTTCAGCGAGCGCGTCGATATTGAATGCAGGGGCTTGCTCGTTGCCCAGGGTGAACCCGGCATCTGCCGCGTCATGTGCTTTTCTCCGCGTCACGATCTCACGCTGGCCACCATGGCCGAGGACGCGATCGAAATAGTCGTCCGCACGTGGATGGAACAATTTCGGCAGCTGGGTGAATCGCCGAGCATCAACCACGTCCAGATCTTCGAAAACCGCGGCGCCATGATGGGCGCCAGCAATCCGCATCCCCATTGCCAGATCTGGTCGAGCGCTTCAATTCCAGACGCCCCCGCGAAAGAACTCGCTTCGCAGGAAAAATATTTCCTCTCCAGCGATCGCTGCCTGCTCTGCGACTACATTGAACTAGAACGCCGGCTGCGCGTTCGCGTAGTCGCCGAGAACGCACGCTTTATTGCGCTCGTACCTTTCTGGGCGGTCTGGCCGTTTGAGATTCTTCTCTGCAGCCGCACCCACATCGGCAGCATGAACAACTTTGCCATCGCCGACGCGCCGCAACTGAGCGCTATCCTGAAGCGGATCACTTCCACCTACGACAAAGTTTTCGGCGTTCCCTTCCCCTACTCCATGGGGTTTCACCAGTCGCCCACCGACAACCTCGATCATCCGGAATGTCACTTTCACGCCCACTTCTATCCGCCACTGCTGCGCTCGGCCACCATCCGCAAATTTATGGTGGGTTTCGAAATGCTGGGAACGCCGCAGCGCGACATCACCGCCGAAAGCGCAGCCGAACGTCTGCGCGAACTCGCCGGCACCTAGTCGGGCATGAGCAGCCCAAGTATGAAATGTGAGGGATTGTTCGAAGAAGATGCGGAGAAGTTGCAACTACCTCGTATCTGCGTCTACTCGGCAGGAAACTCCCAACCTTCTTCTTTCATCTTCCGGTTGGTCCAATGCTGAAGCTGTTCAAACAGCGCCGGCTCAATCACGGCAAAGCGAATGCCAACCCTGCCTTCTTCACCGACCCACATCAGCCGAGCTTTAGCCTTGAACAGCACTTCGCTTTCCGGCAGCACGAAGCTCACATCCAGTAGTCCAGAAAAGCGCAGCGGTTCTTTCAAGCCGTCCAGACCCATGCCGCCGGTGCTCAGGTTGACGCCCTGCACGCTGATTTGCTCGCCGTGAGAATTCTTTACGGTCACGGCAATCTGCACCCGGGTACGAAAAAATTTCTGCTGCTCGTTGCTGATCAAGCCCAGCGAAGCCGTGGTCTCGCCCGGAGCGAAGTTAATGTTGTACTCCTTCAGCTTGCGGCTCAAAGTACGCCGCGAAATTCCGAGTTGTTCCGCCGCGAGCGTCCGTTGGCCGCCCGTGCGCTCCAGAGCCTTAATAATCATCTGTTCTTCCATGCTGTCGAGATTGCCGACGGGAATGGAAGCAGTCTGCCGCAGCGCGGTCGGCTCTCCGGTCAGCGCCGGACTCAACCGCGAGAAGTCAATCTCGGCACCTGCAGTTTCCATCGCCATTTTCGCCACCAGGTTGCGCAGTTCGCGAATATTTCCCGGCCAAGGATGCGACAGCAACGCGGTAATCGCCTGCGTAGAAAAAGTCTTGCCCGGGGCTTTCAGCCGTAGAAAATGTTCCGCCAGCGCAACAATATCCTCCGGCCGTTCCCTCAGCGGCGGCACGCGCAATTGGAATTGTCCCAGCCGATGAAACAGATCCTGCCGGAACCGTCCTTCCCTGACCGCCACTTCCAGATCCTGATTGGTGGCCGCGACAATGCGGACGTCAACTCTGATCTTGCGGTGCCCGCCCAGGCGATAGAACGGTTGCCCATCCAGCACCCGCAACAGTTTCACCTGAGTCTGCAGTTGCAACTCGCCAATTTCGTCCAGAAACAGCGTGCCTTTGTCGGCCATCTCGAAGAGCCCAGGCTTCGAGCTGTCGGCTCCGCTGAACGCGCCTTTCTCATATCCAAAAAGTTCGCTCTCCACCAGGTTCTCAGGAAGCGCCGCGCAGTTAATGTCGACCCACGGCCGGCTCCGCCGCTGCGACGATTCGTGAATCGTACGTGCAATGAGTTCCTTGCCCGTCCCGGTCTCGCCCGTAATCAGCGCCGTTTCCGTGTGCCCCGCGACCCGGTCGACCAGGGTCATGAACTTGTGCATCACCGGGCTGGCCAGGATAAATACCGTGTCATCAATCTTGCGCGAAATCACGCCCGACACCGCCAGCGCGGGTTTGTCCGCATGGGCCTCGGCCTGTGCCCTGATGGCGCTCAACACACCCTCAGCCAACGGCACTATCACTGCGACGAGCGCCACCGGGTTGTCCGAAGAATCCCGTAGGAGTGTGGAGCAGAACTGCACTGGAAAGCAGTTCCCCGCCTTCGGAAGCGCAAATAGATTGCCGCGATAATCAGCTTGCGTGGACGTAACCGCAAGAACCATCCGGCGCAAAGGGTTGTGGTCGACCCCGTCTGTCTTTTCCGTCAACGCAAAAAACGCCGCGAAGTCCTGCCCCAGCACTTCCCCCAGCGAATAGCCGAACAGTGCGCTAAACGCAGGGTTACAGGCCGTCAACTCCCCTTTCAGGTCAGTAGAAAACACCGCCATCTGCGACTGGGTTGACGCAACGCTGTCACCGCCGCCGGTTGGGGAGCTGGCCAGATCTTGAGTCTCCGAAGTTCTTTGCGGAATCGGCATATGGCGTTGGGGATGATGGTGACACAGGCAGCCCGCTTCACCGAGAAGCGTGTCGCGCCGCAGGTAACGAAGGTAATAGCCTCCGTCCCTCTCGTCCAGCACGCCCAGTTCGCCGCTGGTTACTAAAGTAAGCTTTGGCAGACCCAATCCTTGCAATAGGATTCGGGCAGGCTCGAACCGGGAGGGCCTGTCCTCTCGCACGGGCCCGACGCGGACTCAACCAAACCCGCGCCGTAAATACTTGTGTGCTCGCGGGAGGATTGGCGAGGGGGGCCCCTGCAACAACAGTTCGCACCGAGCCGTAGGTTGTAAATGAAACCAGAGGCGGACGGATTATCGCTTCAGACGAAGGCATTCGTCGGCGCCACCGCGTCGTTAGGCGTGGTTGTGCTGGCGTATGCCTGTTTTCATTGGCAGTCGCAGGATCTGCTGCGCTTCACCTGCTACCTGGCCGTAGCCGTGCTCGCCTCAGGACTGAAAGTGCAGCTGCCCGGCATCGACGGAACCATGTCGGTGAATTTCCTTTTCATTCTTCTCGGTGTGCTAGAGCTCAGCCTTCCTGAAACTCTAGTGATTGGCTGCACCGCCAGCCTGGTGCAAAGCGTCTGGCAGACGCGCAAACGCCTCGATCCCGTCAAAGTGCTCTTCAACGTAGCCGGCATGATGGCCAATGCCAGCGCGCTTACGTACGTGAGTTATCACTGGATGGTTGCCCGCTTCGGATCGAACAAACCGATCCTGCTGATGGTCGCGGCCCTGGTCTTCTTCTTCGCCAACACGCTTCCCATCTCCGTCGTAATCGCGCTCACCGAAGGCAAGTCGAGCCGCAAAGTCTGGTCGGAGTGCTACTTCTGGTCGTTCCCGTATTACCTGGTCGGCGCCGCGGCAGTTGGATTGGTCGGCATCGTGAACCGCTCCGCCGGATGGGAAACCTCCCTGCTAGTTCTCCCGCTAATCTACTGGGTCTATCGCTCGTATCGTCTATACCTCGGCCGCCTGGAAGCCGAAAAAGATCGGGTCGAAGTAGAGAAGCGCCACGTCGAACAAATCGCGTCGCTAAACATGCGTACCATCGAAGCTCTGGCCCTGGCCATCGAGGCCAAGGACCAGACCACGCACACTCACCTGCAGCGCGTGCGCACGTATGCAGTCGCAGTGGCCAGAGAATTGAACCTACCCGAGGGCGAAATCGAAGCCCTGCGCGCCGCCGCCCTGCTGCACGACATCGGAAAACTCGCCGTCCCCGAACAAATCATTAACAAGCCCGGAAAACTCACGCCCGAAGAATTCGAAAAAATGAAAGTCCACCCCCTGGTGGGCGCCGAGATTTTAGAGCGTGTCGCGTTTCCTTATCCCGTAGCTCCGATTGTCCGCTCCCATCACGAGCGCTGGGATGGCACCGGATATCCCGAAGGCCTGAGCGCCCAACAAATTCCCATCGGCGCACGCATTCTCGCAGCAGTCGATTGTCTCGACGCGCTAGCTTCTCACCGCCAATATCGCCCAGCCCTGCCGCTCATTGAAGCGATGGCAAAAGTGAAGGAAATGTCCGGCACGTGGTTCGATCCCCAAGTCGTCGAAATTCTTGAGGCACGCTATGTGGAACTGGAGCGCATGGCGCAAATGTCTGAAGACACCGCCGCGTCCCGCGGACTTTCCAAGGGATTGCGGGTCGAGCGTGGTCACGCCCCGGCGACCGGTTTCGAGCGCACCGAAACCGCCTACGGATCCGGCGACAGCGCCGCCTTCCTCACCTCCATCGCCTCGGCACGCGCGGAAGCTCAAACCATGTTCGAGTTGAGCCAGGATCTCGGTGTCTCCCTAAGCCTGAGCGAAACGCTCTCGGTCCTCTCGATGCGCCTGCGCCGCATGATTCCCTACGATTCGATTGCCGTGTTCGTGAACCGCAACGGCTGGTTGCTCCCGGAGCTAGTGAGCGGCGAAAATTTCCGCATGTTGTCGTCGTTGAAAATCAAAGTCGGCGAAGGCCTCTGCGGCTGGGTAGCCGCCAACTGCAAGCCCATCGTGAACGGCAATCCTCAGGTTGAAGAAGGCTACGTCGTCGATCCCGCCAAGCATGCCACGCTGGAATCGGCTCTGGTCGTGCCTCTCGAAGGCCTGAATGGAGTGGTTGGCGTGCTGGCCATGTACCAGGCTAGCCGCGACGCCTTCACCCCAGATCATTTGAGAATCCTGCTGGCCGTCGCCTCCAAAGTCGCCATGTCGGTGGAGAACGCCTTGAAATATCAGCAGGCCGAGAGCTCCGCCACCACCGACTATCTGACCGGCCTGCCCAATGCGCGCTCGTTGTTTGTGCACCTGGCGCAGGAAGTGGCACGCTGCCGGCGCATGAAAACTCCGCTGGCCGTGCTGGTCTGTGACATCGACGGCTTCAAGCAGATTAACGATTCCTTCGGTCACCTCGAAGGCGACAAACTCCTGCGCGAGTTTGCCACGCGCCTCAAAGACGTCTGCCGCGGCTACGACTACGTGGCCCGCATGGGCGGAGACGAATTCGTCATCACCGCTCCCGGCCTCTCCGGCGAACCAGCCCGGGAAAAAGCCGAAACCCTGAATCAGGCAGCCATCGAATCGGCGCGCCATGTCTGCGGCCGTGACTTGATCACGCTCAGCGTCGGCATGGCGTTCTGCCCCGAAGACGGCTACGACGTCGAGCGCCTTCTGGCCGAAGCCGATCGCCGAATGTATTCCATGAAACAGCTCCATCACGGCGCCCCCGCCACCGAACCGGGTTCAAAAACTCTCGGAGCGACGGCGGAATAACAAGGGCTTTTCACGATGCTCGGAAAAATACTAGGTCGAAAAATGCGGCGAAAAATTATGTGGCATGCGCTGGCCCTCGTCGCCACCGTGCTGCTGGGAGGTCTACTCTCGGCAACACTCGTGCGTCTTGCCCCAGGCTTCGATTCCGACGAAGCGCAACTCGATCCTCATCTGAACTCGGCCAGCGTGCAGGCCCTGCGCCAGGCGCGCCTCGACCAGCACAACATCTTCCGCTTTTATTTTCATTCTTTGCAGCGCGCCGCACACGGCGACCTGGGAACTTCTCTTTCCCTGGCCCAACCCGTGAGTCTGCTCCTGCGCGAACGCGCTCCGCTCACCCTGCGCCTCATAGGAATCGGCCTTCTTCTGAGTTGGGCCGTGGCCATGGCAATGGCCCTCAGCGCCGCCTGGCTCCGCGTCTCCGCTTACGACGCCCTGACCACCGCGATCAGCGGAACTTTTCTTTGCATTCCGGCAGCGGTTCTGGCGCTGTTATCCGTGTTGTGGAATGTCCCCGGAGCGCTGGCCATCGCGCTGATCGTCTTTCCCAGCGTCTATCGCTACGCCCGCAACCTGCTGGCAAAGGCTTACGCCATGCCGCACATCGTCATGGCACGAGCCAAGGGCCTGAGCGAGTTGCGCATCCTCTTCTGGCATGTCGTTCCCGTGGCCGGACCACAGCTGGTGGCCGTTGCCGGAGTCTCGGTGAGCCTCGCGATCGGAGCAGCCATTCCCGTCGAAGCATTGTGCGGCCTCGCCGGCGTCGGCCAGCTGGCCTGGCAGGCGGCGCTCGCGCGCGATCTGCCCCTGCTCACCAATCTGACCATCCTGGTGACGATAGTAACCTTGCTGGCAAACTCCAGCGCAGATGTAATCGGTCATATGCTTCGCGCCCAGGAAGCATAGAGGATGCCAGCCCTTGAGCCTGTCGAGCATGAACCCATGGCGCACTAATTTCTGGCGCAACCTTGCCTGCTCGGTCTTGCTGCTCGTAGTCGGCCTATCGCTCGCCGCAAACTGGCTGGCCCCGGCAGGCTACGCCCGGCAGTTTCGCGAAGCCACCGACGCAGCCCCGTCTCGGACTCATTGGCTGGGCACCGATGAAATTGGCCGCGACCGTTTCGCCCGCGTGCTCTATGGGACCCGCATCTCGCTGCTCCTGGCCCCGGCCGCCGCTCTGCTCTCGACTCTAATGGCCGCGCTAGTCGGCGGCCTTGCAGGATATCTGGGTGGCGCATGGTCGCGAGCGGCCATGGCGGCAACCGATTTATTTCTCTCGCTCCCCTGGCTGTTTCTGCTGATCACAGTTCGCGCGCTGCTGCCGCTGAACGTTTCGCCTCTGGTTTCAGTGCTGGTGACGTTTCTTATGTTGGGACTTTTAGGGTGGACCAGCGCAGCGCGCGTGTTGTGCTCGTCGGCAGCCACGTTGCGCGAATCGGATTTTGTGCGGCAGGCGCGTGCCTCCGGAGTCCGCGGCGTGCGCCTGTTCTGGATTCACGTTTTGCCCAATCTGAAGCCGGTGCTGTTAGCACAGTTCTGGATCTCGATTCCAGTCTTCATTTTGAGCGAAGCGAATCTAGGCATTCTCGGCCTGGGCGTGGCCGAACCCATGCCCTCCTGGGGCAGTCTGTTGCGGGAATTGGAAGGGCTGATATCAGTCGGCGAAGCCCCCTGGAAGTTCGTCCCCCTGATTTTGCTGGTGGTAGTGGTGACATCGTTTCAACTCATGCTTTCGAAACAGGAACAGGCCGCCGCGTAAAGGCGCCCCCCTCCCGAAAAGGTTAGCAGTAATGGCAATAAAGATAACGCGTAGAAACGGAATTCTGGCCGCGACGCTCGCAGCGGCGGCCTGCCTGGGCATTCTGACCCGCTCGGCCTCAGCTCAAGGCGAGCTGCGCTTCTGCCTGCGCTCGGAACCGAAGACGTTTGATCCCTTAAAGGTAGAAGACGATGCCTCGGCCGCCGTCCGCTACCTGACCGGAGGCGTGCTGCTCCGCGTGAACCGCCAAACTCAGGCTCTGGAGCCCGAACTGGCCCAATCCTGGAAAGTCTCGAAAGACGGCCGCCAGATCACCTTCCAACTGCGCAGCGGAATCTCGTTCTCCGATGGCACGCCGTTCTCCGCCGACGACGTTGCCTACACCGTTCAGCAATTGATGGACCCCGCGCTGCATTCCCCGACCGGCGACGCGTTCCGCTCCGGCCCAGGCAATACTGAAACGAAGATTCTTTCCGCAACCCAGATTTCCATCACGTTCCCCGCGCCCGTCGCCGGACTCGACCGCCAGTTCGACCAGGTTGCAATCCTCTCCGCGCACTCCGGCAAAAAAGAAATGGCAGTCCTCGGTCCCTTCATGGTGGAGGACTACAAGCCCGGCGCGACCGTTCTGCTGAAGCGCAATCCCAACTACTGGAAGACCGATGCCCAGGGCCGCAAACTGCCCTATCTCGATTCCATCCGCCTCGACATTCAGCCCAACCGCGATGTCGAAATGCTGCGCTTCAAGCGCTCGGAAATCGACCTCATCAATTCGCTCGACAGCGAGTACTTCGACAAACTGGCGTCGACCTCTCCTCAACTCGTGCACGACGCCGGCCCGTCCCTCGACAGCGAGCAGATGTGGTTCAACGAAGTCGCCAAGTCTCCGCTGCCCGGCTACAAGAAAACCTGGTTCCGCTCGGCAAATTTCCGCCGCGCAATTTCTCAAGCCATCAATCGCGACGACCTGTCTCGCGTAGTATTTCGCGGACACGCCCAGGCCGCCATCGGCCCCGTCTCACCCGCAAATAAATTCTGGTTCAACGCTCGCCTCAAGCCCGAAACCTGTTCGCCCGACACCGCTCTGAAAGCCCTGCAGGGCGAGGGTTTCCGCCTGGAGAACGGCACTCTCAAAGACAAAGACGGAAATGAAGTCATCTTCTCCGTCATCACCAACTCCGGCAACAAGTATCGCGAGCGCATGGCGACCATGATTCAGGAAGATCTGCAGAAAATCGGCATCCATGTGAACGTCGTCACGCTGGACTTCCCTTCCCTGATCGAGCGCATGACGCAAACTTTCGATTACGAAGCAATTCTTCTCGGACTCACCAACGTGGGCCTCGATCCCAGCGAGCAGATGAACGTGTGGCTCAGTTCGTCCGAAAATCACCAGTGGAATCCCTCGGAAAAGTCTCCCGAAACCCCGTGGGAAGCCGAGATCGACCGCCTGATGCGGGCGCAAGCATCGTCTGCCGACGCCCAAAAACGCAAAGAAAGTTTCGACCGCGTGCAAGAGATCGCCGTCGAGCAAGCCCCATTTATTTATCTGGTGAATCGCAACGCACTGTCGGCAGTCGCCGCCAACGTGCAAGGTGCAAGCCCGGTGATTTTAGTACCGCAGACCTACTGGAACGTCGAGCGCCTGTCGGTGAAGTAGGCGCAACAACCATGGACCACCGCACCCAACCCGACATCCTCCTCGCCGCGCACCTCTCCGTGCGCTACGGCGAGAAGCCCGCCGTGTTGCGCGACGCAGAATTCGAAATCCGCCGCGGCGAAGTCCTGGGATTAGTCGGCCACAGTGGCTCAGGCAAAAGCACGCTAGCCATGTCGACCCTCGGCCTGCTCGATCGCAAGCGCGCGAAGGTCGAAGGCACAATCAACTTCGACGACGTCGACCTCTTGACTCTGCGCGAGCGCGAACTACGCAGCCTGCGCGGCAGAAAAATTGCCCTCGTCCTGCAGAGCCCGCTCTCATCCCTGAACCCAGCCCTGAAAATCCGCACTCAACTAAAAGAAGCCTGGAGAGCCCATGCCTCCGGCCCGGCAACCGAATGCGACAGCGCCATCCGTGCCGCACTGCAAAGCGTGAGCTTGCCCTCGACCGAAGAATTCCTGCAAAAGCATCCTTCGCAAATGAGCGTTGGCCAGGCCCAGCGCGTCCTGATCGCGATGGCGGTCATCCACCGCCCCGCGTTGCTGATTGCCGACGAAGCCACCAGCGCTCTCGACGTGATCACTCAATCCGAAATCCTCGCCCTCTTTCGCGAACTGAACCGCACCTCAGGCATGGCCATTCTCTACATCTCGCACGATCTCGCCTCGGTCGCCGGAATCTGCGACCGCATCGCCATCCTGCACGAGGGCCAAATCGTCGAAACCGGAACCACCGAACAAGTCCTGCTCACTCCGCGCCACGAATACACGCGCCGCCTGATGGCCGCCATGCCAAAAATGCCACAGCGGCCAGCCGCCAAAGCGGCTTCCGTCTAGACTCAAGCCTTTCTTCTCAGTCTCAAATCGTCTCAGTCTCAAATCGTCCGACAGCCAGCCAAACCTCGGTACCCACGCTCCGATAAACCGAGGTCATCTCCGCTCGGGACACCCTGTCCCGCGCCCGCACCCGCAGGACAGACTGTCCCACTCAACTCGGTCGAGGCCCCCTAATATCTTGCAGAAACAACAACTTACGGGCACTCCGATGGTAGTCCCCTTGCAACAGCATTCGTGGGCAGACGTTTCAGCTGCTCACGAAGGGTGAGACTCATGGTGTGCAAACAAAAATCACAGAAACCTGCGGGGCGCGGCGAACGCCATAGCGCCGCCTGGGGCAAGCGGCTGAGTGTGGCGCTGCTCCTGGCGGTCGGCATGGCGTTCGCACAGAGCGGCGAGAATGGCCGCATTGCTCCTGAACTCTCCGGCTTTCTCGCCAAAGCCCAGCAGGGATCTGCGTCCACCCAAACCGTTCGCGTCATCGTGCAATACAAAGAAGTTCCGACTGCGGCACACTACGCCACCATGCAACAACGGGGAGGAATCCTGAAGTCGAAGCTGCACACGATCAAAGGTGCGGCATTCACCATTCCGGTCAGCGCGCTAGCTTCTCTCGCCAACGATCCTGAAGTTGCCCAAGTAACTCTCGACCACCCCGTCAAAGGATTAGACGACTTTACCAATGCCGCCATGAACGTCAGCTCCGTCTGGAACGCCGGCTACACCGGCACCGGAATCGGCGTCGCCATCATCGACAGCGGCATCAACGACAGTCATCCCGACCTCTGGGATTCGACCGAATCTTATTCGCGCGTCGTCTATCACCAGGATTTCACCGGAACCAGCGTCTACAACTCGATGAACCATCTGGTCTATGACACCTACGGTCACGGCACCCACGTCGCCGGCATCATCGGCGGCAACGGCTACCGGTCGAGCGGAACTTATGTCGGCGTCGCCACCAACGTGAACATGGTTGACCTCCGCGTTCTCGACGTAAACGGCAACGGCACCGACAGCAACGTAATCGCCGCCATTCAGGAAGCCATCTCGCTCAAGTCGACCTACAACATTAAAGTCATCAACCTGTCACTCGGCCGCGGAATCTCCGTCAGCTATACGCAGGATCCTCTTTGCCAGGCCGTCGAGTCCGCATGGAAGGCCGGCATCGTAGTAGTAGCCGCCGCTGGCAACTATGGCCGCATCAGCGTCAACGGCAGCAACGGCTACGGAACCATCGCCGCTCCCGGCAACGATCCTTTCGTGCTAACCGTCGGCGCCATGAAGGCGATGAATACGTTCTCCCGCACCGACGACCTGATCGCCAGCTACAGCTCCAAGGGCCCCACCACCTATGACCACGTGGTGAAGCCCGACGTCGTCGCTCCCGGCAACCTGGTGATTTCGCTCGACGACCACATGGCCACCCTCGAGTCCGAGTACCCGGCCAACATCGTGCCCGGCAACGTCACCAATCACGACTACTTCATGCTCAGTGGCACCAGCATGGCCACCCCTGCAGTCGCCGGCGGCGTAGCGTTGATGCTGCAACAGCATCCCTCGATGACGCCGGACCAAGTTAAGGCGCGTCTGATGAAGACAGCCTATAAGACCTTCCCGAATTCCTCGACGGCCACTGATCCGACGACGGGACAGACTTACACTTCTTACTACGACCTCTTCACGGTCGGTGCCGGCTATGTCGATCTGAACGCAGCCCTGAACAACACCGATCTCGCGCCGTCCATGCTGGGAGCGGCACTTTCACCCACTGCGGTCTATAACGCTTCAACGGGCGCGGTCACCCTCTCCAACGGAAACTCCTCCGTCGCGTCCGGAGTAGCGGGCGCGTCGGTGGTCTGGGGATCTTCCGTAGTCTGGGGTTCGTCGGTCGTCTGGGGCTCGTCCGTGGTTTGGGGCGCCAACGTTTCGGGCAGTTCCGTAGTTTGGGGCAGTTCCGTCGTATGGGGCGCCAGCACTGCGACCGGCTTTAGCGTGGTATGGGGTGCCTCTACGAGTTCAGCCGCCAGCGTCGTCTGGGGCGCAGCCTCCAGCAGCGCCGACGCCGCCTCCGCAGCCTTCGTAGGTGAACAGTAGCCTTCCACCACAAGTTGAATTAAGAGAAAGGGTGGCACAGTGGGCTGCGGTCCGCTTGCCACCCCTTTTTTCAAGTTCGGCGATCTGAAGCTGCCCATCGTCCTTCCGAGCGCTCCGCAGAATACTTTTTCAATTTTCCCTCTAGATTTGGGCTCCACTTCCGGTATAAACTTCCGCCCGCTCACTTTCATTTGGACGAGCTAGGGGGTCGCGATGAGTTTCACCGATGATGCGGATGACTGGCAGGTGTTGTGCATCGACAGCGTTGGCGCTGGGCTCGGTTTGGCAGTGATGGCTTTCATTTTCGATTTCTTCAGCGAAGAAGCTGACATCACTGCGCGCTTCCGTCTGGTCGCTTTTGGCAGCGGCATCGGCGGTTCTTCGGCGGGATGGGCTGTCCCCGGACTCAGCGACTGGTCGGAAATCGATTGCAAGCGCGCCTTCAGCGCCCAGAAACTTCACCAGTGCGCCGCCACAGTCGCAACTGCAACAGTTGGCGTGGGAGCCAACGTCGGCCCCTGCCTGATCTCGGCCATCATGCCCACCGGCGTGTCGCTGTTTGAGGATCAGGATGCGGGCGGACTTTCAGGCGGTCTGAGCGCCGGAGCCTATGCGCTTGCGGGAACCTGGAAATTCGTGAGAATCGTTTCCAACCGCCCAGCCACACCCATCGTTGCCTAGGCGGCCCGATTCCGCGCGGAACAACCCGCGACCACCGATTCAATGCGTCCGACTTCCTATATCCCCGTCGTCTGGTACTGCAGCACGGCCAGCGCCAGCCGGTAATCGTACCCTGCGCCCACATCGCTGATCTGCGCCTGCGTCTGCTGCAACTGCGCCTGGCTCAATTCGACAATTGAACCCAGCCCGAGTTTATAGCGCGCCTGTGCCAGGTTGAGCGCCAGGTTGGCTTGATCAAGTAATTGATGCGTCACCGCCAACCGGTCGTACGCCGTCTTCGCATTCAACCAGCTAGTGCGCACATCGCGCGCAACGCGGTCGCGAATGTCGCGCAATTTTTCCTGTGTCGCCTGCTCCCGCAGCGACGCCTCCCGCGCGCGCGCCGTGTAAAGAAAGCCGTTGAATACAGGAATGTCGACATTCACCCCCACCGCCCCATACCAACTGGAAATCAACGGGTTGCGCACCGGAGTATCGCCCACGACCCCGAGCGCTCGTATGTCGGGCAGCAGCAAATCGCGTTCCGCCTTCTGAAATTTCTGCGCCGACTCCGACTGAAATTCCAGCGCCAGAATTTCCGGCCGCATCGTAAACGCGGTGTTGACCAGCTCATCAATGTTGTCCGGAGGCGTCACAACCGCAGTCGTATCCTCGACCAGCTGAAAATTCTGCAGACTCTGAAAACCCAGCACCGCCGAAAGCGCAGCCTGCGCCGCGTTCACGTTGTTCTCAGCATCGAGCAGCAACAGCTTGGCCTGCGCCAGATTCACGTTGGCAAAACTAAAATCCAGTTCCGACTTCAGCTTGCTCTGGAACAGCGCTCCCACCTGATCGGAAACCGTCTGCCGGTCCTTCACGGTCTGTTGCGCGACGGTCAGCACCGCCTGCGTTTGCAGCGCGTTGTAGAAAGCCTGATCCACCGCCAGCAGAATCTGTTCCTTCGTGGCCAGCGCATTCTGGTTCTCGGCCTTCGCGGCCAGGTTCGCGCTCGAAACCAAATTCGTGGTGCGCCCGAAGTCGGTGAGCAGTTGGCTCACCGAGGCCCCCGCAGCAGCCCGCTGGTAAACCGTAGGATTATTCAGCGCACCGGCCGTGATGCGGTTCCCCGGATTGGTATCGACTGCCGTCAAATCCACCTGCGCCGTCGGCCACAAACTCGATCGCACTTCCCGCGTCACCTGCAGCGATGCCAGCGCATTCAGCCGTGCCACCGAAATCTGCGGATTATTCTTCAGCGCCAGCGTCTGCGCATCCTTCACCGACAAACTCGCCGGCGTTCCAGGACTGCTCTGCGACGCCGTCTGCACTTGAGACGAAGCGGACGATGCAAGCTGCGATGACATTTGCGGAACCGGCGCCGAAGGCAGACTTGCAACCGCAACATCGCCAGCCTGCTGCGCCCACCCGCAAACGGGCAAAGCCAGCGCCAGAAAACTCGCGCCCAGACTCTTCAGCCCGAATCCATTCCACCGGCAACTACTCCGCTCCCGCCTCACGCCTGCACCTCCGCCACCGCAGCCGGCGGATTCTTCTCTCCCTTTTTCCCGTACACCAGCAAATACGCCGCCGGCACAATGAAAATCGTAAGCACCACCGACGACGTCAACCCTCCAATAATCGCCTTCGCCATCGGCGCATACTGTTCCGCGCCCGTCCCCAACTTCAAAGCCATCGGAATCATCCCGATAATCGTAGCCAGCGACGTCATCAAAATCGGCCGCAGCCGCACCCGGCACGCCGTAATCACCGCATCCTTTGCAGACAACCCTTGTTTCTCCAGATTGTGTGCAAAATCCACAATCAGAATGCTGTTCGAGTCCGCAATCCCCACCAGCATCAGCACACCCATCAGCGACATCACATTCAACGTGCTCCCAGTCAGCGGCAGAATGATCAGCACTCCCACAAATCCCATGGGAATCGCCAGCATAATCAGCAACGGATCGACAAACGATTTGAACTGCGCCGTCAAAATCAGAAACAACAAAACAAACGAAATCAAAAATCCAAACGCAAAGCTCTTGAACGACGCTTCCATCCCCTCGACCATCCCGCGCAGATTCACGCGCACGTTGCCGGGAACATTCGTCTTGGCCAGAATGTTGCGAATCGAACTGGTCACGCGTTGCAGGTCTTCTCCCGCAGGCGTCACATAAATGTCGACCACTCTCTGGATCTGGTAATGGTCAACCTCGGTCGGCGTCTGCACCTGCTTCACGCTGACCACGTTGTTGAGAACGGTGGTATCGCCGCCCCCACCCGCGCAAGCCCACGCCGGCTGCCCCTTACCCAGCGTCGAATGCCCGCTCGGACCACAGTTCATATCCGCGCTTCCACTCGGATCGCGCAACGGAATCTGCCCCAGGTCCGCCATGTTATGAATCGCGGCCTGCCCTTTCTCGAAAAATTGCACCGTCAGGTAATAATCATTGCCGCTCTTGCGATCGACCCAGTAATTCGGCGCGATCATATAATTCGAATTGAGCGCGGTGATGACGTTATCCACGACGTCCTTCTGCGACAGCCCGAGTTCGCCGGCATGCACCCGATCCACATCCAACCGCAGCGCCGGATAATTCATATCCTGCGGCACATACACCTGCCCCACTCCACGCACCTGCCGAATCTCCCCTGCCAGATTCTCGGCAATCCCGTGAATCTCTTCCAGGTTCGGGCTGCTCACCTGCACGTCAATCGGCGCCGCTTTCCCCGTATTCAGAATCGCGTCCACCATCGAACCGCTGGAAAAAAATGTCCGCACATCAGGAAACTGCTTCGCCATTTTTTCCTGCACCCGGTCCATATACTCAAAACTGCTGACGTGATGCGAATCATTCAGTTGCACCTGCACCGTCGCCGTATAAGGCCCCGAGTTCGTGGTATAGAGCGCAGAAAAATCCGGCACCACCCCAATATTCGAAACGATCCTCCGCAAATCCTTGCCACCCACCGTGTCGCGAATCAAGTCTTCCACCTTCGCCACATACTGGTCCGCGACTTCGATACGCGTCCCGGTAGGAACCTTCAAATTAATAGTGAATTGTCCTGCGTCGGTCTTGGGAAAAAACGCCAGCCCCAGCAGCGGATAAATCGCCAAACTCGCCACAAACACTCCACTCAACACCAACACCGTAAGCCCCGGCCGCTGCACCGCCCGCCTCACCCAATACTCGTAGTAGTCCAAAACCTTGTTGAACATCTGGTTGAAGCGGGCATTGAATCTCTCCATTCTCGAGGGTGCCTTCACCGCATTGTTGTACTCCCGGTTATCGTGCACTTCACCGTGCGGCTGGGCCTTCAGAAAGCGGGAGCAGAACAAAGGAATCACCGTCATCGCCACCACATACGAAGCCAGCAGCGACAAGCAGAACGCCAGCGCCAAAGCCGAGAACAAAAACTTCGCCACGCCATACAAAAATATGACCGGAAAAAAATCAACTACATCCACCAGCGTGGCCGCCAACACCGCCAGGCTCACCTCCGACCCGCCAACTTCGGCCGCCACCAGCGGCGCAGCCCCCATCTCCAGGTGCCGATAAATGTTTTCCAGCGAGATCACCGAATTGTCGATCACGCGCGAAAACGCCAGCGCCATTCCTCCCAAAATCATGGTGTTGATCGTCCCGCCCAGCAACGCCAGAATCACGAACGCGGCCAGCGCCGAAATCGGAATCGATAGCAACACCGCCGAAGTCGCGCGAAAACTCCCCAGAAAAATCAGAATCATCACACTGGTCAGAATCAATCCCAGAGCGCCCTCGTGCAGTACAGTGTCGATCGCCTCCTTCACATACACCGACTGGTCAAACACAATGCTGGTTTTCATCTGCTGCGGAATGTCATACAGGTGCTTGATCAGCTGCCGCACTCCCTCGACCACCGCAATCGTGTTCGTGTCCCCGCCCTGCTTCATGATCGGAATGTAAACCGATTTCTGCCCATCGATCCGCACCACATTGGTTTGAATTCCGTGCGAATCTTCCGCCTTCCCCACATCGTTCACCGTCACCCACGAATGTCCGTTGACCTTGAGCGGAAGCTTGCCCAGTTGTTCCATGTCGTCAACCAGGCTGTTCGAGTAAACGAAATAATCGTAGGGCCCCATCTTCACGTCGCCCGCCGGCAGAATCAGGTTCGAGTTGTTGACCGCGCTCACCACATCCATCGGGCTGAGCTGCCGCGACGCCAACTTGTACGGATCGACGTACACCATGATCTGCCGGTAAGTTCCACCAAACACGCCGGGAATTTCCGCGCCCGGCACCACCGCGATCTGGTTGCGAATCTGAAACTGCGCATAATCGTGCAGCTGAGTTTCATTCAGACCCTCGCCCTTCACCGTCACCAGCGCCACGGGCAAACTCGACGCATCGAACTTCAGCACCACTGGCGGCAGCGTTCCCGGCGGCAGGCGTTTCAAATCCGCCAGCGCCAGATTCGACAACTCCGTCACGTCCGCGTCCGGACTCGTTCCCGGCTGGAAGTACACCTTGATAATGCTCACGCCCAGCAGCGATCGCGATTCCATGTGATCGACGCCCGCCGCCAGCGTAAAGAATCGTTCCAGCGGATCGGTGATGTCAGTCTCAACATCCTCCGGCGGCATACCCGAATAAAACGTCGCCACCACCACCTCCGGCAAATTGATCGGCGGAAACAAATCAACCGGCATGCGCAGCAGACTGGTTGCCCCAATCACCAGCAGCACCAGGCAAATCACCACAATGAAATACGGATTGCGTATCGAAAATCCCGGCATAAGTCCCTATCCGTTTCTGTCGTCTCTAATCTCGGCCTCTAAACCCGCGTCAAGCCCGCCTCTGAACTCCTCGTCAATTCCTTTGCCCTTGTCATTCCGAACCGGGCAAGGCCCGGTGAGGAACCCGCTGTTTTCCATCCCACTCTGTTAACCGAGCCCTCATGCACCGACCCGCCAAACATCCCGCTACTGCGCATTCGCTTCGTGATACTCCGGAACTGCAACTGTTTGCGCGACAACCCTCTCCCCTGACTTCAGCCCGCTGTGATCGCTCACCACCACCTGCTCCCCTTCCTTCAATCCGGAAACAATTTCCGCATCGCTGCTGGTCTGAATTCCCACCTGCACCGTCCGCTCTTCCAGCACGCCGTCAGCATTCACCACCAGCACAGTCGTCTTATCGCCTTCATGACTCAAGGCCTGCACCGGTACCGACTCAATGTTTTCTCTCTGGTCGAGATGAAGATCGGCGTCCGCATAAAGCCCGGGCAGCAACACTCGCTGAGGATTCGCCACATCCACTTCGGTGTGCATCGTCCTCGTATTCGACTGCACGTCCACCGAGAACCGCGCCACCTTCCCCGGAAACGTCCGGTTCAGAGAAGGCACCCGAACATCCACCGGATCGCCCACTTTGATGAAGCGTACATACGACTCCGGCACCGGGATCACCAGCCGAAACAAGTCGTCCTGAGAAAGTTTCACAATCGGAATCGCCTGCGTACTCGAACCCGTCCCCGCCTGCACCAGAGTTCCCAGATTCGCGTAACGCTCCGTCACAATCCCAGCAAACGGCGCCGTGATCCGCGAATAATCAAACAGACTCTGATCGTGCCCCAGCTTCGCCTTGGCCACAGAAAGCTGGCTCTGCGCGGCCTCCAGTGCCGCCTGCCCCGCATCCACTTGCGAAGAAGCCGCCAGGTCTTTCCCCTGAGCGTCATCCACTTCCTGCTGCGCCACAATTCCGGGCTGGCTCTCGAACACTCCGTTCAACCGCGTGTACTGCAGATGCAGCGCCTTGTACTGCGCCTGATAACGTTCCAGTTCGTGCTGCGCCCTCGTCACCTGGTTCGCCGCGTTCTTGATTTCCGCCTGGTCTTCCGTCAGTTGCGCCTCCAACTCCGGAATCTCAAGAATCGCCATCACCTCGCCCGCTTTGACGTGCGTACCGTAGTCGACCATCAATTTCTTCACATAACCCGATTCCTTGGCGTACACATCAATCTCTTGAAACGGCACCAGCTCGGAAGACAACGTAATTTGCCGTCCCAAAGATTTCTTCACCACCTTGGTGACGCCTACAGTGGTTGTCGGGCCACCCGCCTGAACCGGGCTGCGATCCCCTGAACAGGACGACAGGCCGCCGACGAGCGCCATGGCCAGGCCCGCCAACGCAATCGATCGCTTATGCCCGCCGGTTTGTTTTATCGAGAGAGTGTAGTTTTGAGTCATCGTCTCTTACACCAGCCTTCCAGCAATTTCGTCGGGCGCGGTCCGCGCCCTAACCCTTCTTAGTCAGCTCGCCCAGCTTTTCCACCGAAAAACCGCTGGACCGGCAAAACTCGATCACCTTCCGCTCCGTCTGCTGCAGTTCTGCCGCAACCGCCGGAATTTGGGCGGCGATCTCCTTCGGTATTGTGAGCACGCCGTGACGATCTCCGTGCAGCAGATCCCCCGGACGCACCTCCATCCCACCCACCTTCGCCACACAGCCCACGTCGAAGATATGGGCGTACGCATGCGACACCGCAACATTTCCCGCAAACAACCGCAACCCCATGGCCCGCACTGCCGGCAATTCTCGCACAGCCCCGTTGGTCAAATATCCAACGCAGTTCAGGGCTTTCAGGATGGCGGCATGCATATCTCCCACAAACGCACCGCGGCCGGCCGGATCATCCTGGTCCTCCAGCACCAGCACGCGCGGCGCGGGAATCTTGAGCAGCGCGTTCCAGAAATCCGCCCGGTCATGGAAGTTGTGCCCTACCATAGGGGGCTCTCCGCTGCGCAACCGGGCCGTGACGGCGTAGCCCACCAACGGCGGCGCATCCTCAAACATGCAGCGAATGCTCGCGTCGGTAAACCCGGTGTTGTGCAGTCGAACGTTAAAAGCTTCAACCGCGTTCGCGACCATACAAGTGTCGAACCGGCGAAGATCGTCCAGTTCTTCGTCCGTCAAGCAGGCTGCGACCATGTAGGTTTTCCTTTCAGCAATTGGATTCCTACCCACTTGGACTTCTCGTCCCGTGGAACTCGCTCGGAGCTTCCGCCAAAACGCGGAAAGCCAGAGATCCTCAAATCAAAGAATGAGGTGCCGTTCAGTTTTTCTAATTCAAGATTGAAAGCCGGGAAAGGTCAGCAGGATGGCGGTGGGCGGTTGTAAAGACTCAGTTCGAGAAGAACGCTCGGCATGGGCGGACCTGCGGGCGCGATACGCGGATACGCGGTAGGCGCCTCAAAGATTGCAGTCGCGACGACCGGAGGGACCCAGTCCGCAACGGTCTTTGTCAAACGCTGCCGCCCTCGCTCCGGCAACGAATGTTTGTGCAGAGTCCTAGTAGAACAAGCCGCAGAACTCTGCGAAGAACCATAGCGCGTCGCAACACTGACGACGAGCAACGAAACGGCCACCAAGACCACCAACGCCGCACCAGACCTGCGCCATCGACTCTCGAGATTGGTCAGCCGTAGCATTCTCTCAAAGTTACGAAATTATCTAACTCCTAACCATATTAAATTCACCGCCGCGGTTCAAGTAAACGAAGTAACCACAGTAACCGCGGCAGCCCACTTAGCTTAGATAAACATCCCGTCCTCCGGGTTGCACAATATGGAAACCTGCGAAAGTGTCGCCCCATGGTAACTGTTACACTTCTCAAACTGTAACAGCCACGCGCCCCACAGGTTCCCCGGCCAACTACGCTTTGGCGTACAATTGCTCTCTTCGAAGCCCTCCGTAGGAGGTTCCCATGTTTCGTGTAAAGATTCGTGTGAAGATTCGCGAGAAGATTCGGGTCATCAACGCTGCGCTCATCTGCGCAACCCTCGTTGTCGCCACGCTGTTCATGTTGTCCGCCGGCTGCGGAAGCTCCAGCAGCAACAACCTGTCGCAGGCCCAGGCTCAGGCCGTAACCCAACAAATCTCGCTGGCTCTGGATCAGGCCCTCACCACCGCCGTCGCCTCCAACGCCGTTTCAGAAAAAGGCGTCCATCCCAGTCTTGCCACTATCGTGAGCAGCCTCCACTCCGATCAGTCGTCTCCCTGCTCCGTCACCGCGACCGGAGAAAACTGCAATTTCCCCATCTCCGATACCGTTGCCTGTTCCGCGGGTGGAACAATTTCAGTCACCGGCGATGTAACAGGCACTTTGAACTCGAACGGCGGCGGGTCCATCCAGACCGCCATCACGGTCACGCCCACAAGCTGTTCCGTTTCCAATCTCGTGATTAACGGCGATCCCAGCGTCACCGTCGACAGCCAAATCAACTTCACCGGGTCCGCCCCCGCCTATCCCATCACATTTGCCGAAACTGGAGGCATCTCGTACGGCCCCAAGCCCTCCGGCAGCTGCCAGATCAATGTGAGCAGCACCATCAACTCCCCCACCAGTTGCACCATCAGCGGAACTGTGTGCGGGCGATCGGTTAGCGGCAGCTGTTAGCGTTTACCTTGAGATTGATCTTCTGCTTCGTCTGATTCCTTGGGAGTTCGCAATCAAATCCCGCGGTGCAATCACTATTTCTCTTTTCAATGCCCCCTGCAGAAGCGTATTGTTTTGTGTTTTCGGTAATACTGCAGTAGGGAGCCCCTATGTTCCTGCCATTTAACTTGCCGGCTGTCGATCTTCGTCCTATTTCCGAGTTTGACCGCAATCGGTTTGACCACAACCGGCTCGTCCGACGCCTTTGCAGTCGATCCGTTTCTGCCCTGCTCCTTGGGATGATCCTCTCCGCTGCCGCGCCCCTCCACGCTCAGCTGAAAACTACCGTTCACGTCGATCCCGCCAAGGCTGTCGCCGTCCTCTATACCAGCTCGATCGGCGTGGCTGGCGATCGTTGGGACCCCAAGGCTTTCGATGCCGCCTCCGTGAAACTGCTGCAGGACGCCGGCATCACCAGCTTGCGCTTTCCCGGCAACAACGGCATCGATGCGCTGTACCACTGGTCCACCGGCGCAATCACCAATCCCTACACCAACGACCGCGCGCCCGCCTTCGCATCTGAAAGGAAATTTCCCGCCATCGCCTCCGTGATCGACAAGTTGGGGGACGCCCTGATCACGGTCAACTACGGCAGCAACCTCGATGGCACCGGCCCCGGCGAACCAGCCGAAGCCGCAGCCTGGGTCGCCTACACCAACGGCAAGCCCGACAGCGCGCAAGCCATCGGCAAAGACTCCAAGGGCAACGACTGGAAGACCGTCGGCTATTGGGCCAGCCTGCGCGCGGCCACTCCGTTACCCACCGACGATGGCTTCAATGCCCTGCGCATCGGCCATCCCCGGTCTATCGGCATTATGCTCTGGACCGTCGGCTTCGAGCCCCAGAACAACGGTTACTACGGACAGGGTCACACCCCCGGCTCCGACGCCGATACCACTGGCCTCTTCGGTCAGCAGGGCTCTCCGGAACCCGATCTTCATCTCGGTCCGATCGCCACCTCGAGAGACTGGGGACGTCATTCCGAGAACTCCAAAGTCGGCCCGCAAGTGTACGGGGCAGCCGTGGTCGAATTCGCCAAGGCCATGAAGGCCGTCGATCCTACCATCCTCATTGGCGCCTATCTCACCCTGCCTATCACCACCACTGGCGACAACAACCCCAATCCAATGGGCAAAAACTGGAACGCCGGGGTTCTCAAGGCTGCCTGCGCCAGCATGGATTTCGGCGCCATCTCTCTGTTTGAAGGCAAAGGCGCTCCGCCCGACTACAACATCCACGTCGACGAGGTCGACCTGCTGAGAACCGGAAGGGATCCACTGAATAACCAGCAGTATTTCCCCGAGTCCGCGCTAAACCACGATTACGCGCTGCTGGCGGTCGATCTGCGCGAGAAATACAAGAAGCTTTGTCCTGCCGGGCACGCTCCGCCATTGGCCATCACCAACATCGGCATCATGCCCTGGCTGCCTCCGGTAAACCCGGTAGTCCACGGCCTCTATAGCGCCGACGCAACCGCGACCATGGTCGAGAACGGTGTCTACGCAGTAGAGTGGGCGCCCGTCCACGCCGCAAGCCCGCTATTGCTCGATAACAACAACCAGCCTCAACCCGCTTACTTCGGCTTGAAGATTCTGCACCAGGTGGCGCATGTGGGCGACACCTTCGTTCCCGCTACCACACCTTTAGATCGCTTATCAGTTCATGCGGTGAAGCGCCGCGACGGCGGACTGGGCCTGATGTTCATCAACAAAGACCCCGTACAATCCATCACAGCCACCGTCACCGTCGATGGCTACTCCTTTGCCGCCAAGGGAACGCGCTACGACTGGGGCAAACCGGGGAGTGACGCCGGCGCGAGCATTACGGAATCGCCGGTTGACGGCCTGGGTGGTACTTTCACCGTGGTCGTGCCGCGTTACAGCATCGCCGCGCTCGTGATTCCTAAATCGTAATCATGCGAGTGTTTGCGAGACTTTCAGGAAAGTGATTTTCAGGAAAGTAGCTCTGAGGACTACGAGAGCCCGCCGTTACTGCTGATTTTGAGCAGCGCTCTTGGCCAGCGTGGGCAACAGCATCTCGAATTCTTCCAGCGGCACCGGACCGCTCACCAGAAAGCCCTGGAACGAATGGCAGCCCAGCCGCGCCAAAAACTCTCGCTGTCCTTCCGTCTCCACGCCCTCGGCAATCACTGACAACCCCATGGCCTTGCTCAGCGAAATAATGCTTTGTGCAATGGCCGCGCTGCTAGTATCGACCACAATCTCCCGCACAAACTCCTGGTCGATCTTTAACTGGTCCAGCGGCAAACGCCGCAGGTAAGCCAGCGAAGAGTATCCCATGCCAAAATCATCGAGCGCGAATCTCAACCCATGAGCCTTGAGTTCCGTCATCTTTGCGACCACGTCCTCCAGGTCGTCCACGAACATACTTTCGGTGAGTTCCAGTTTGAGTTTCTTCGGGTCCGCTCCCGTGCGCTGCAATGTCGTCAAGACGCTTGGCACGAACTCAGGGTTCAGTAACTGCCGTGCGCTGATGTTCACCGCCACCGTCAGATGTGCCGTATGCTTCTGCCCAGCCCACGCCGCGATCTGTTTGCAGGCTGTTTCCAGCACCCAGTCTCCCAATGTCAGGATCAGCCCCGTCTGCTCAGCCAAGGGAATGAACTCGTCAGGCGGCAGATACCCGCGCCGAGGATGCTTCCAGCGCAGCAGCGCCTCGGCCCCGGTCAACACGTCGCCATCTACCTGTGCCTGATAATAGAGCCGGAAATCGCGCCTCTTAATCGCTTGCCGCAGATCTTCTTCCATCGCCGCCCGGGCATTTACCGCAGACTGCAAGGCCGGAGCAAAGAAATGCAGAGTATTGCGACCCGCGGCCTTCGCCTGGTACATCGCAATGTCCGCCTGCTGCAATACTTCGTTCGTGTTGTCCTGCGGATTCCCGAATACGGTGATGCCGATGCTCGAACTGCTCCGGCATTCACGGCCATCGAGCATGTAAGGCTCGTGAATGGTCGCGAGGATTTTCTCAGCGACGGATTTTGCCTCAGCCCCGGCGTCCTCCGACAATTCGCTCAGGTCTTGCAGCAGCACCACAAACTCATCTCCACCCAGTCGCGCCACCGTATCAGCTTCGCGGATGCTGGCCACAATCCGCCGCGCTACTTCCTGCAAGAGCAGATCTCCAATGTGATGACCCAGCGTGTCATTCAACGTCTTGAAATCATCCAGGTCGACGAACAGCAGCGCTCGCTTGCGCTTACTCCGTATGCTGGCCGCCAAAGTTTGCCGCAGTCGGTCCAGCAGCAGACGCCGGTTGGGCAGACCGGTCAACGGATCGAAGAACGCCAGGTTCGTAATCTCATCATGCGCCGCCTTCAGTTGCTGCAGTTCGCGTTCCCGTCTCCGCCCGCTTCGAACTCGCAATCGCACCACCGCTCCCGCCACCAGTACCGGCGCCAGCCCGCACAGGCCGAAAAACCACCACGACGCATACCACGGCGTCAAAATCTTGAACCCAAACTCCGCTTTCCGCTCACTCCAAACCCCGTCTTCGCCCTGCGCTTCGACCTCCAGGTGATAGTCGCCGGGCGCCAGTTCGGCAAACTGCAGTTCTCTCTGCGTCGTTTCTGTCCATCCCGAGTTCGCGCCCTTCAACTGGTAGCGAAACACAATCCGGTCGTCGTTCGAAATATTCAGCGCCGAATAGCGCACGACGAGAGAATTCGCGTGCCCGTTGAACGACGGATTGCTCTGCCCTGAAACATCCCGTCCTCCCATTACCAGCTTGGTAAGAACTACTTCGATCGGGGGTTCCGGCAGAGGCTGCGGACGCGGCTTGAATTGCGACAGTCCTCCACTGGTTCCGATCCACACAGTGCCATCAGACTCTTCCGCGAAACCATTCAGATCGCAGTCGTTCCAGGCCAGCCCATCGGTCGTGTCGTAGTGGCTCCAGCGCGAACCATTCCACATGTCCACGCCTCGCTCCGTCCCCGCCCACAACCGCCCCAAGGCGTCATGTTCCAGAAAGTAAACCAGCCCATCGCTGCCCGGCCGCTGCACACCCTTCGCCACGGCCAACCCGCCTGCCTGCAAATGGACCCGGTCAATCCCGCCTCCAAAACGATAGCCGACCCAGATCTCTCCGTTCGCCGCCGCGCCCAGCGCCAGCACTTCCTGATTGCTTAATCCGTTGTCGCGAGTGAAATTTGTCCAGCGCCCATCCGCATTCACAAACAGTCCGCCAGCGCCACCTGCCCAGATACTGCCATCGCTGCCCTCAGCCACAGCCCAGATCTGATTCGCCGGCACCTCGGTGACGCGCGAAAACTTCTGATACGGCGCCCTCGCCACAAACAGCCCGACCTCGGTCGCAGCCCAAAGCCTCTGCTCGCGATCGAAGCGCAACGTATACGGCGATTTGCCCCCAAGGCCCTGCGCCTCGCCGAAGTGCTCCAATGCGCCTGTCCGCACATGCAGCCGGGCCGCCCCATGGGCCTCGGTCCCGGCCCACAAATCCCCACCCGGCCCCAGTCGAACACTGTGCACAGGAAACCCGTCGAGTCCGGGAACCTTCTTCCACTGAATGCCCGCCGCTCCGCGCTCCCCGCGCAGCAGTCCTCCCTCGGTGCCAACCCAAATCGTCCTATCGCTCTGTGGCTGGATCTCGTACACGATGTCGCTAGTCAGCCCACTGGCCGTCGAATAACTTTTCCACTCGTGGTAGCCCCGCCACTGCGCCAGTCCCCGCCCCGCCAGCCCGATCCACAGAGAGTGTTGCCGATCCTCGAACACCGAATAAACGGCTCCGCGCAGACCCACAGACCGGTCAATCTTCTGCCAGCCTTTCCCTTCCCCAATCAGCAATCCATCCGGAGTCGGCAGCAGAATCCGCCCGTCGCCATCCACGTTTGGCCGACCAATCACAGTGGCCGGAATCAGCTCAGCGGGTTTTCCGAACTTGATTTGCCCCGCCAGTTGCACCAGCACTCCCCCATTCCTAAGTCGTACCCAAAGATTGCCGTCGCGGTCCTTAAGCACCACCATCAGGCGATGATTCGAAAGTCCGCTTTCCTGCCCAAAGACTCGAGTCCCGTCACGATCCATGCGGCACAATTGTTCTCCGCATCCGTACCAGACCACCTCGCCATCCACCAAAACTCCATCCACGCCTGGCCCGGAGGTTCCCCCCGCTTGCAGAAAATCGTGCTCGGCAAACTCAGCCCCTCCCGCGGCGGATTCCAGTTCCACCAGGCCAGCTTCGGTCCCAAGAAAAGTGTGCCCCTTCCCGTCTGACTGGATGCCTTGCGATGGACTGATGGTGTTGAAGCTGACTGGAACTTTGTCGAAGTGATTGCCCCGCAGGCGATACAGGCCAAAGGCTCCCCCGGCCAGCAGCGAGCCGTCGGGAGCGTCTCCAAATGCCGCAATCGAAGAGATCGGAATTCCCTGCGCCGGTCCAAACGACTCAAACCGATCCCCGTCGTACCGGAAGATGCCGTTCTCCGTGCTCACCCAAATGAAGCCGCCGCGGTCCTGGTAAACTTGCCGCACCGCCAGGTTGTTCAGCCCTTCAGCGGTCCCGAAGGTCCTGAAACCGTACTCCTGCGCGCAGACGGACCCCATGGCTAGCAGCAGGAAGGCTAGCCCGTGCGCGATTTTTGGGCACTCCACCCCCGGATGATATCGTCTATCTCATTCAATCCTTTGCCGTAATTGAGATTGAACCGAACCGAAGTAACCACTTAATCCCATCGGGAAGGTTACCTTCCATCTGCAAGACTCTGCGTGGATTGCGCGCCCCGAAACCCCGCTCCGCTTGCCTCCCAAGAATTAATCTTGTCGGGGTGTTGAGAGGAAACACGGCTGGTGTATACTCAGCGGGCTTCAGCGTCGAAGGCCTCTCCGGCCTTCAATGGCGCGGGTCTTGGGGCCGAAACACCTTCCGCATCGGGGGCACACCATGTCAGCAGTTATCTCAGCAGCAAACTCAGCCAGGAACGAAGATACGAAGAATTCCCGCGCCGCCAGCCTAGTCGCGCTCACCGCCGTCTTCATCACCGTCCTGGCCGCAGGCCTAGCTGCCACCGCCCAAACCGCGGTCACGACCTATCACAATGACAACAACCGCACCGGGTGGAACAAAACTGAGTCCGTGCTTACCCCCGCCAATGTAGGAGCCGCGACCTTCGGCCTCCTGCAAAAAATAACCCTCGACGATCAGGTCGACGCGCAGCCCCTAGTTGTTCCCGGCGTGATGATCACCGCCGGAAATTTTGTGGGTGTGCACGATGTGGTCTACGTAGCCACGGAGAACAATTCCATCTACGCCATCGACATCCACACCGGCACGGTGCTGTTGACCGCCAATTTCGGCACACCCGTTTCCAGTCCCTTGGGATGCAACAATAATGGCCCGAACGTCGGCATCAATGGGACGCCCGTGATCGATCTCTCCAGCAACACCTTGTACGTCATGATTTACACGCAAGACACAAGCGGCCCCGCCTATCGCCTGCATGCCCTCGCCCTGGGAAGCCTCACCGACAAAGTAACGCCACAGTTAGTGACCGCTTCGCACCCGCTGGCAAACGGAACTACCTTCAACTTCAATGCCAAGTATCAGCGCCAGCGCCCCGGGCTGCTGCTCGCCAATGGCAACATCTATGCCGGATTCGGCAGCTTCTGCGATTTCTCAGCCAACCTTTCCCGCGGATGGCTGCTGGGCTGGACCGCCGGATCCCTCAATCCGTTTCCCGCCAACAATCTGAACGATACTCAGGTCAGCAGCCCCAACAACTTTTTCCTGTCCGCCATTTGGATGTCGGGCTACGGTCCGGCCGCCGACGATTCCGGCAACGTCCTGTTCGTAACCGGCAACTCCGATCCTTCCGGCACGACCTACGACGGCATCACCAACATCCAGGAAAGCGTGGTCAAGGTTCCATCCACGTTAGGCACGGTATCCGATCTCTTCACCCCCATGAATCAGAGCTCACTGGATCAAGGAGACACCGACTTCGGTTCGGGCGGCGTGCTCGTTCTGCCCGACCAGGCGGGATTGACGTTCCAACTCGCGGTTGCAGCCGGCAAAGACGGCAACATGTATCTCATGGACGAGGACAACCTCGGCGGCTTCTCCACCACCAAGAACAACGTGATTGCCACTTACTCAATCGGTGGGTGCTGGTGCGGCGAGTCGTATTTCGTCGATTCCGACAGCGTAGGCCGAGTGGTCAGCAGCGGTAACTCAACCATCAAAGTTTGGAAAGTCGCCACTGCGCCTCAGGTATCGCTGACCAACACCACCAGCGGTTCCATTGCCGGCAGCGTACAGGACCCCGGTTTCTTTACATCGATTTCCTCCAACGGCACTTCCAACCCCATTATCTGGGCCCTGTCGCGTCCAAACGGCAACGCCGGCGAACCCATTTCTCTTTACGCATTTAATCCCGACTCCGGCAGCAGCACGATGACGAACTTGTTCTCGTCCACCGCCGGCAATTGGCCCAACACCGGCGGCAACTCAAATCTGGTTCCCGTCGTGGCCAACGGTCTGGTCTTCGTGGCCAGCAACCAGCAGTTGCAAATCTTTGGATTGACCGGAAACCCCAACGGCACCAACACCACGCTCAGTTCATCAGTGAACCCGTCGATCCAGGGCAAATCCGTCACATTCACGGCGACCGTCACCCCGCAGTCCGGCAGCGGCACTCCGACCGGCACTGTGACTTTCCAGAACGGCGCGACCGTGCTCGGCAAAAAGCCGCTCAGCGGCGGCACCGTAACCTTCGCAACCCAGGCCCTGCCTCCCGGCTCTGACAGCATCACCGCAGTCTACGCAGGCAGTTCCCCATTTACCGGAAGCACTTCGTCGCCCCTCAATCAATTCGTGGAAGCAGCCACCACCACCGTGGTCACCTCTTCCCAGCCTACGCAATCCAGCTTTGGCCAGACCGTGCAATTCTCGGCGACCGTCAGCTCCAGCATTGGCGCCCCGCCCAACGGAGAAACCATCACCTTCGAGCAAGGCACAAAAATATTGGGAACCGGAACCCTGAGCGGAGGCGTCGCCACCTTCTCTGATTCATCCCTTCCCAAGGGCACACCGGCGATCAAAGCGGTTTACACCGGCGACACCAACTTCGCTACCAGCACTTCGAAACCCTTCGATCAGGTCGTCGTTTCAGCCTCCACTACCACCACGCTGACTTCTTCACAGAATTCTTCAGCCTTCGGGCAATCTGTCACTTTCACGGCAACCGTGGCTCCGCAGTTCACCGGCACTCCCACCGGTGCGGTTACATTTTTCAACGGTGCCACGAAGCTGCAAACAATTACGCTTAACAACGGAGTAGCGGCCTACACCACCACAAAGTTAGCGGTGGGCACCTCGACGATTACGGCTCAGTACCTGGGCTCCGGTGCGTTCCTGACCAGCACGTCCGCCCCGCTCAGCCAGGTCGTGAACCAGGCCGGCACCACCATCACCCTGGTTTCGTCGCTGAACCCATCGAACCACGGCAGCCCTGTAACTTTCACAGCGACCGTCACCGGACAGTTCGGCGGCACTGTCACTGGATCCGTCACCTTCACGAACGGAGCCACAACCCTGAAAACGGTGAACCTGGGCGGAGGCGTGGGAAAATTTACGACCTCGACCCTGCCTTCGGGATCGGATAGCATCAGCGCAACCTACAACGGCAATGCCGACTTCACCACGAGTACGGTCGAACTAACACAGACGGTGAATTAGCAAACCGCGCGGATTTCTCGATCACTATCAGAAACCTGGTCAGCAGGTTTCCTTCGTGGACCTTCGTGTCCTGAGTGGTTGAAGATCTTCAGTGGTTATAGCCCATGGTCCCATCGATTCCCTCCTCCGATCCCTACAACCTTGCGCGCTTTGTAGAAGCGCAGCAGAAAGACTACGAAGACGTGCGCGCCGAACTGCGCGCAGGACGCAAAAGAACCCACTGGATGTGGTACATCTTTCCCCAGATCAAAGGTCTCGGTCGCAGCGCCACTGCCGACAGGTTCGCAATCACTTCGCTCAACGAAGCCCAGGCCTACTTGCAGCACCCAGTCCTCGGCCCAAGGCTCAGAGAGTGCACCCGACTCGTGAACCTCATTGACGGCCGCTCGCTGCACGAAATCTTCGGCTCTCCTGACGATCTGAAATTTCGTTCTTCCATGACTCTGTTCGCCCACGCCACGGCCGAGAATCGCGAATTCCTTTATGCTCTGGAAAAATATTTCGCCGGCGAATTCGATCCCGCAACTCTCGGCCTCCTGAAGAAACAGCACCCCTGACTCACTGCGCAAACGCCCGGGCCGATAACTGCGCCTCCCTCTGCCGCAGCTTGCCGGCTCGCTCTCGCGCTTCGGCAATCTGCTCCGCCGTCAAAACCGATTCCAGCGAATGCAGCAACTCCCGCCCTCGCGCATCTCCCCCCATCCCCGCTGCGCTGATCCACGCATACGCTGTTTCCGGATCCTTCTTCGGCCCGCGCCCCTCCGCATACAAATATCCCAATTTGATCTGAGCCCCCGTATGTCCCTGCAGCGCCGCTTTCTGAAACCACACGAAAGCTGCGGCATTGTCCTGAGCCACCCCTGCGCCACGCAAATACATGTCGGCCAGATTATTTTCCCCCAACGGATTCCCTGCCTCCGCCGCCTTGCGATACCACGCAGCGGCCGTAGCCGCGTTGCGCTCACAAGCCAGTCCCTGGTCGTACATATAACCGAGGTTGGTCTCGGCGCTACTGTCGCCGCCCTCGGCGCCTTTCTGAAACCAGCGAAACGCTTCGCCATTGTCCTGCCGCACGCCTTGGCCTTCGAGATACAAAATCCCCAGGTTGTAATACGCCCGAGCGAAATGTTGCGCCGCCGCAGCCTGCAGCCAGTTCAGAGCCTTTCCGTAGTTAACCTCCGTCCCCCACCCGTTGATGTACATCACAGCCAGATTTACCTCGGCCGGAGCATACCCGCGCTGCGCCGCCTTCTCAAACCAATCCAACGCCTCCTTCGGGCTATAGTCGGGCCCAATCGCCAGCACCGACGCGATCCCCAGCTGGTTCTGCTGAAACGCGTGTCCGCGCCGCGCCATCTCCTCGACCACGCCCGAGGCGCACACCGCCTTGTGATTTTCCACCAGCCGCGAAACCACCGCCAGACTGCATTGTTCTTGTTCTTGCGGAGCCCGCTGCCCCCACGCGATCCCACCGGCCAACACGAACGCCATCGCCGCCACGATTCGAAAACTCACTTCTCTCACGGTATCCCTCCCGGCTCCAAGAGCTTGAAATCCTGACTCTTCGAAGCACGGGCCCAACTTGACCCAGGAGCGCAGATACCGCAATGCAGCCTGAGTTCTTTCCCGGTACCGTGACCGTCATTTCCTCAGAGCCCTCCACCTCATCCACTAATAACCTGATGACAAAAGAGTTAGTCCGCCGTCTATGGAACTAAAGAGGCGCCTCGAACGTAGTGAATAGAGTAGTGATAGAAATGAGTAGAAGCACCACCGACCACAAATGACCACTCATGATTCCCATCGCGCGCGCTTTGGTCCCTTCGAGGTCGACCTGCATACGCGCGAACTGTGGAAATTCGGCACCCGGTTGAAGCTGGTAGGCCAGCCCTTTGAAATCCTCGCCGTCCTGCTGAGCCGACCCGGAGAACTCGTGACCCGCGAGGAATTGCGCCAGCGCCTGTGGCCCTCCGACACCTTCGTGGATTTCAATCACGGCCTGAATGCCGCCGTAAACAAGCTTCGCGCCGCTCTCGGCGATCTGGCAGAAGCTCCCCGTTACGTCGAAACCCTGCCCCGCCGCGGCTATCGCTTCGTAGCAGCTATCGAGTGGGTGAACGCAAAACCGACAGACGCGAAATCAGGGTTGGTGGCCCCGATCACTCCGACCATTCCGCCCGTCGAAGTTCCTGTGCAAGCTGCAGACGCACCTCCACCGCCCATCGTCACTGAAACAGATCGGGGAACTTCTCGCCCGATCCCATGGCAGCCCTATTTGATCGGAGTCGGAATGCCAGCCTTGCTCCTGGTCTGCATTCTCCTGATCAAAGCCGTATCCGGAAGCAGCGCCCACGTCGCAACCCGCCCGCCGGTCGAGCATACCCGCCCGCTCACCACCATCGCCGGAACACTGGAGCCCGCGTTTTCTCCCGACGGCAATTCCGTGGCCTTCACTCGCGACGGCGCGAAAGGCATCTTCGTAACCAGCATCGGAAGCGACCAATTTCTGCAGTTGACCAGCGATGAAGACTGCTGCCCCGTGTGGTCGCCCGACGGTCGTTCCATCGCCTTCTCCCGTTTCGCCAACAAACAGTTCAGCATCTACGTGGTCCCCGCCGACGCCGGCGCCGAACAAAAACGAAACGACGAAAGCGCGCAGAAAATGAAAGCAACCGCCGCATCCTTCTCGCTTACGCCCACGTCCACCGGCGAGCGCCAGCTCAATTTGAACGGCGTTGTTCCCCAACACGGAGAACTCGACTGGTCCCCCGACGGCCGCTCCCTCGCTTTCGCCGGACCAGCCGGCATCTATCTGTTAGCGCTCGACAGTTCCGCGGTACATCGCATCAGCCAACCACCGCCCATGTCGGAAGATTGGGGCCCCACATTTTCTGCCGACGGCCAGAAAGTCCTGTTCGTGCGCAACCGCGAAATCGGACGTCCCGACGAAATCTGGGTCACTTCAATAACGGTCACTTCAACCTCGGCCACTTCAACCACAGTCGGCGTCGAGTCGCATGTTCTTTCTGAGCCCGGGAAAATCGCCAGTCCGCCGCAATGGTCGTCAGACGGACGCTCGGTCATTTTCGCCTCCAGCCGCAACGGTCATCCCGCGCTCTGGCGAGCCTCGCTCGACGCTCCCGACTCCATCATTCAAATCGGCGAAGCCGGCTCCCCCGCATGGGATCCCGCAGTCTCACATCGCGGATATCGCTTCGCCTACGAGCGCATTATCCGTAGCCTCAGCGTCTGGCAAATGGACCTCGCCACTCCCGACAAGCAGCCGCACCTTCTCGTCTCCTCCACCAGCGACACTGATCAGGGCCCGGCCCCGCAGTTCTCCCCCGACGGCCAGAAACTCGCCTACATGTCCGATCGCTCCGGCACCATGGAGATCTGGGTCAGCAACCGCGACGGCAGCCGACCGTTCCAATTAACCGCGGTCGGCGGCGCCGGCACTCCGCGCTGGTCGCCCGACAGCCAGTCCATTGTCTTCGACGTGAACCGCCAGGAAGGTGCCAGCAAAGTCGTTCGCATCAACCTGCGCGGTGGCGCGCCCCAAATTCTTACGCCTGACAATTCCGCGAGCGTGGTTCCGAGTTGGTCACGCGATGGAAAATGGATTTATTTCGCTTCCACCCGTTCCGGTGAGTATCAAGTCTGGAAAGTGCCCGCCAGCGGAGGTTCGCCAGTGCAGGTGACGCGCCACGGCGGACACGCCGCCATCGAATCTCCCGACGGAAAGTTCGTCTATTACGCCAAGAACGCTGCACCCGAGCCCGAGATCTGGCAGGTTCCCGTAGACGGCGGAGCCGAAACTCCCCTGCCCCTGGTTCGCCCCGGCACCTGGGCCAGCTGGCAAGTCGTCGACGCAGGAATTTTATTCGTGGGCCCGTCGCTCGGTCACCGCGCCGTGCTCAGCTTGTTCGATTTTGACCATCGCCGTACCACGACAATCGCCGTGCTCGACCGCGTTCCCTTCTGGCTGGGAGCCGCTCCCGACGGACGCAGCGTCGCCTTCGACCAGCCCGGCCAGGAACAAGGCCAGACCATGCTGGTCGACAATTTCCGTTGAACGCCTTTTCGTTGAAACCGTTTCGCTGGAAGCTGGCGCTTAAACCTCCGGACGCAAATTCGGACGCAGTGTCAGCGAGCCATCCTCATTCAGCTTCTGATGACAAGCCCAGCGCACCGGATAGCGCATGCCCTTCACCTCAATCTCCGCCTTGAGCTTCAGTCCCTGCCATTTCGTTCCTTGCGGCAGCACCAACTGCGCCTGCCGAATCCTTCCCGGTACAGGGTATCCCGCATCCAGGCAGCCGCTCTTGAGTACTTTGCCGTCCTGATTCTCGACACTCACGCGCAGCACGCCCGGAACGCCGGCGATCCCGTCATTGGCGAAGCCGACGATAAGTCCGAGGTAGCCCGCATCCTCGTAGCTCCAGATAAAAGACGGCCTCACGCGGTACCCAATCCGGCGATTGATCCGGTCAAAAGCCGCCGGATAAGCCTGGTAGTAGCTCATCAGATTCTTCGCGCTGATCTGGTGAAAGTTCCACAGCGACCAATAATTCGCCCCGATGTCAATCACATGAGCGATCATGTTCTCCGCCGCAGATATCCCTTCAGAGCCCGCATTCGGATCCGGAGGTTTCCCCGGAAGCCCCTGCTCGAGCAAGGCTCCGATCCAGGGTGGCCGATTACTGAGCGCCTCAATCTGTTCGTTCTCAATGAAAATGGTGTCGCTGCGAATCCAGTTATTGCTGCGAACCGTCCGGTCGAGCATTTCTGAATTCCCCACCCGGCTGAAGTCCGGTTGAGTGTTGGTCAGCAACGGAGTCTTCGTAAAGTGCTCCAACTGCACTTCGAGCATCTTGATCCAGGTCCGCTCGGCAGTCTGATAGTCGGGGAATGGATTATTGGCGAACGGCCAGGTATGACCTTCGCCCCAGAATCCATACATGAAAGTATCAATGAACTCGATAGACGCGTTTCCGTCAAACTCTGCGGCCAACGACCCCACCAAATCTTTGAACGCCTGCTGAAAGAAGGGATCATCGTACCGCGGTTGATAGCGCGAATGCGGGTTCTTCAAATATCTTTGCGCCTGTCTCTGACTTTCCTTATCAGTCTCTCCGAGAACCAGATCAACCTTCGGAACTTTTTCAAGAACAAAATCCGGCAGCGCAGGTTCGTGAGTGTAGTCCGGAGCACACATTTGAACCCGCAGGCCGATGCGCTTATCGTTCTTCTTAGCCAGGTCAAACACCAGCTTCAGGTAATCGGGCAACTCGATCCGCCCCGGCCGCGGCTGCACTTCCCGCCAGGTCGGCCGTATGTAAAGCTGCTGCCCCAGCGGAAATCGCACCAGATCCTCAATCGCCTGCGAAACGTTGTCCGATTTGATTTCTTCCGTGCCCATGTCGGCCGTGATGTAGGTGATCAGCCCCTTGCCGTAATTCGGCACCGCTTCTTCCGACGGAGTCGTCGTCATCACGACATCATCCGTGGGAATGACCGCATCTGGCGGATATTGCGGAAACGGCCCCTGATTCAGCCGATCAGTAACCGGAGGGCCAGAACCGAAATCATATTTGGCCCAGTTGTGCGCCGGAACGAACGCATGCGCCTTTCCCGCTCCAAGCTCCGCGGCAACGGCCAACGCAACCCCGCTCTTGAGAAAATCTCTACGCTGCATTGCCGTTCGTCCTCTCTTCTCCGTTACGAATTTCGCCGCTGGGAACTAACGGAATGTTTCTTTTTATATCGTTTAGTTGTGTTTTGTCTAGAATAAACAGGACTTCGACGGCATACGAAAATCCGGAGCGAAAATCCAAGGCAACAGAAGACTGAGCGGAATAAGGACTAGAGAAAAAGGAAAAAAGGCAGCGGCTGCCTTCAGCGCTCGCCCGGATCCTTGAAGCGCCGATTATCAGTGAGCTTCGGCAACGCTCGCAGACTGCCCGTCACCTCGACAGGAAACGTCTGAACGGCCGGTACGCCGTCCACCCCATCCACCGTGAGGCGGATGTCGAAATGCGTCGCCCGCGTATAGGTGTAAGTCACCTTAGGACCGTCCGCGCGGTTGCCGTCGCCAAACTCCCAGTGGTAGCCGGTCGCCGGCACTCCGCTGGCGTCCGCCTGCGCCGAGAGATGAATCGTAGCGCCAGTGTTCACCGCCGAGGGCACTTCCGCCTTCACAATTGGCGCGCTTGCAGAAACATTGGTATCGATGAACTTGATAACTCTGACCGACTCCGCGGGTTGATTCTCAATCCGCACAGCATCGCCAACAAGGGCGACCTGCCCGCTTTGGTCGAGCACGTCCGCCGCAGTAAACGCGTGCCCAGCGGGCAACCCAAGTTCAGTCAACTTCAACGTGTGCGACCGTGGAGTCTTGGTCCAGTTGAACACCGTCAAGATTGCCTGCCGCGGACTTTCCTGCAGAAAAAAGATGCTGGGCTGTTCATCTTCGGCCTCGTACGTCATCAGATCAAGCGGCTTCGACGCTCGTCCAACCTTCGACATATTCAGCAGGTCCGGGTTTTCAACCAGCGCCAGACGATCTTTCTCCGACCCCAACGTAAGCAGATCATCGCCAATCTCATACATGCCGCCCGACACTGCGGAGAGCGCAATCGACGCCTGCGCCCCAGACAGCGAAACCGGCGTCTGCGCCCGTCGATCCTCGAGCAGGAAACTGTCGGTGACGTTGAACGCGTCCGGATCATCCACAAAAAAGTTGTGCTGCATGTAAAACCGCGCCGCAATTCCCGGCGCAGAATTCCTGGTCCTCTGAAAACTGTGCCCCGTGTCCACCGAGATCCGCCCCGTATCCACCAGTCCCACCGGGTTGAGCATCGGACTTCCGTCCTTGTCCAGCACCACGCCTTCACCCACCGTGTCGCGGATAATCTGCAACCCCATGCGCTGCGCTTCCAGGGCCGTTGTATTCGCCCGGTAGTGGTACCCCTCGATCGCCGACGTGTCCATAAAATCCAGCTTGATGAAGCGCACTCCCCACTCGCGGGTCAGCGTCCGATAAGTCTGCCGCAAATATTCCTGCGCTTCAGGATGAGTCGTGTCCAGCGCATACAGTATGTCCGTCTTCTGCCGCCAGACGTCTCCAATCGGAATCGGTTCGCCCTTCGCGTTGTGCACCAGCCAATCCTTGTGATGCTCGTAAACCCAGGCCCGGCTCGTCACCTCGAATGGCCCAGTCCATATCCCGAGCGTCAAACCATCTCCAACAATGCGGTGTCCCACAAAACCCAGGCCGTCGGGAAACTGCGTAGCATTAGCGGTCGAGTACTCGCCGCGCGCGTACTGATAGCCCTCATCAATCTGAAAATATTTGTAGCCGAGCGACTTCAAATGCTCCGCCTGCCAGTCCGCATTGGCCAGCGTCTCGCCTTCATTAAGAGCAGCATAAAATGCCGTCCAGCTCCACCACCCGATCGGAGTCTCCGTCGAAACGCGCGCGTGATGCAACACCCGAATCGCATCGCCATAAGCCATTAGCTGGCTATGATAGTCCGCCCCAGCCTCGATCATCAGCCGCTCTGAAGCCATCTCAGCTCCAGGCGCAAGCGGCAAACTCAGTTCAATCTGATCCTCCGCCGGCGCATCCTTCAAATCGAAATCCTTCTGGATTTCCGTAGTTCCGGCAGACTCGACGTTAAAAGACGCAACTTTAGTTTCCGCTCCCGCGCCCGCAGCCTGCAGATGCAACAAGGTCAGAAACCGGTCCGACGTCAGCGCTGCAAAGAACAAACTCTGCTTGCTCTCCCGGTTGTAGATCAGCTGACTCCCCACCCCGCGATGCATCCCGCCTTCACTTTTCCCCAGGTCGTAAAGTTTCAGATCAGGCCAATCCTCGCTAAAGCTATCAGACAAGATTCGATCAGCGACCGCGTGCCCACCCAAATCGAGCACGGGCTCTCCCATCGCCTCCACACCGCGAATGGCCTGCACCGTCACTTCCTTGCTGGTCGTGTTGTGCACCGTGACTTGAACAGTCGCGTAAGGCCGCTGGTCGTAAAGCTCGACCACATAAACCAGCTCCGCCTGGCCCGCGAGCCCCGTGCAAGTGACCGTCACCTTCCGCCCCGCACCCAGTTCATCCGTGAACGTAGATTCGGCAGCGTGATGTTGCGGATAGTCGCTCGATCGCAGCCACTGGTGGTCGACCTGCGCCGACACGCGACTGCTGAACACAGCCCGGCCGCCCTGCAGTGCCAATTGGTACGAACCATCTTGAGTGTTGGCGGTCAACGCGAGCTTTTCGTTCGTCAATCGCTGCGCCGCACAAGGCAGGGCCACAATCAGCATCCCCGTGACCAGCGCTCTACGAACTTTGATAGGCCGTTGCCAAATCCGTTTCGATACGGTGTGAGTCTCGATCGCGTGCAGGTTTCTCATGACAGAGGGGAATACTACACGCATCGCTCTCACCACGGCTAGCTGAGTCCGGCCTGCTTCCTTCTTGGTGAGCCGCTTGCGGGTCGGGCAACGACCGCCGACAATGAACCGCTGATTATGTCCAGGAAGTTTCACGTGAAACGACTACCCGTCAAACTCGAAATCATCATTGTCATTGTCCTCGCCGCCGCGGCCGCAAGTTCCCAAACACTTTGGAGCGCGACAACCGTCGCCGCGCTTCCCGCCTATCAGACAGCCACGTTAGCCAGTTCGGAGCTGATCAACCCGGAAGACCTGGTCAAGATCCTTAACGAGCCCAAAGCAGAGTTGTTGGTCGATTTCCGGGGACCTGAACCGACTTGTGAGAGGAAGAAGGAGGCTCAGTTCGATTGTCGGCGGATCGCGGTACAAAGCAGGTGCGGTGCTTCAAGCTTGCTGAGAATGTCCCTTCTCGTCGGCAAGACTTTCCGCACGTTTACCGATCTTCTTAAGCACCAGTTCAAGCCGTTGGAGTTCTTCTGAAGAGACATCCTGGAAAGCACGCTTGATGAGTGCGGCATGCCGACGAAAGAGGGGAACGAACATTTCCCGCCCTTCTTCTGTCAGAGAGACCGTTCGAACCCGCCGGTCATCGCTGCATTCTACGCGGCTGACAAAGCCCTTCTTATAAAGACGATCCACCGCGACGCTGACCGATCCCGGGTTGAGATAGACCTTCGGCCCAATGGCGTTTACTGGCATCGGTCCTTTATGCAGTAGTACTTCGAGGACGCGAAAGTCAGATTCTCCTAGCCCCTCGGCGAGCAGTGACGGCAGGAGATACCGTGACATCGACTGCCAGGCCTTCAGCATAATGAGCCAGGCATGAAGCGCTTCCGGAGGCCTTTTGCGTTCTTCCATAAAAATGTGAATCCTGTGATTATACTCGACATCATATATATCGATGTCGATATGAACTAGATCGATGAAATAAATAAGGAGGCAACCATGGCCACAACAGCAGCTCCAGTACAAACCTCAACCACCACCTGGAACATCGACCCGGCTCATTCCATGGCGGAGTTCAAAGTCAAGCACATGATGATCGCCAATGTGAAGGGCCAGTTTTCAAAAGTGTCGGGAGCTTTGTTTCTGGATGAATCGGATCTCGCAAACTCCCGCGTCGAAGCCTCGATCGAGGCGGCCTCAATTCATACCCGCGATGAACAGCGCGATGCGCACCTGAAGAGCCCCGACTTCTTTGATGTCGAGAAGTTTCCGACCCTGCACTTCAAATCCAAGAGCATCAGCATCGTCAGGGATGGAGAACTGGCGGTCGAAGGCGATCTGACCATTCGTGGCGTAACCCACAAGGTCCGCTTTGACGTTGAAGGGCCCACACCACCTGCGAAGGATCCATGGGGCAACACCCGAGTTGCGGTCTCGGCGACCACAAAGATCAATCGTAAAGACTTCGGATTGACCTGGAACGCTGCCCTCGAGACTGGCGGCATTCTGGTTGGCGACGACGTCACCATCACTCTCGATGTCGAGTTCGTGAAGGCCTAACCGGGTCGCACTAAAGGCCCGATTCCCACTGGGTCCGGCAGGCGCGACACAGGACTCATGACTTGGGGCTGTGCCGCCTTAGCGGACCACCGGAAACGCGATTGGATCGACAAAATGGACCGTTTATGAAGACCCCGATAAGAACACACGAAGACCGAGTGGCCTTGGTGACCGGCGCCGGGCAAGGTATTGGGCAAGCGATTGCCTTGGCATTGGCAGAGCGAGGAGCACAGTTGATTGCGACCGATCTCAAGCTCCCGGAGGAGACCGCAAACCAAATCGGTCCCAAGGCATCCGCATTCCAACTTGATGTGACACGGGAAGAAGATTGGCGATCTGTAGCCGATAAGAGCCGGGATATGGGTGAAGTGGATATCGTTGTGAATAACGCCGGCCATTTTCCCAATCGCTCGATCGACGAACTGGATTTGGCAACTTGGCGAAAGACCATGGCCACGAATTTGGATGCCCACTTCTTAAGCGCGAAATATTTCTTGCCAAACATGAGGAAAAAGAAGTGGGGCCGCTTCGTCGGAATATCGTCGAACATGGTTGGCCTTGCGATACCGGGAATGAGCCACTACATCGCCACGAAAATGGGGATTATCGGATTCATGCGAGGTTTGGCCAATGACGTCGCGAACGATGGCATTACCGCGAATGCGGTCTTACCCGGTTTGACCAATACTGCGGCAATCGGGCCTCAATCAGAACAACAAAAGCGCTCCACCTGGGAACAGCAAGCTATCAAGCGCTTGGGGGAGCCCGTGGACATTACAGGTGCCATTTTATTCCTAACTAGCGATGATGCGGCGTTCATCACAGGACAGGCAATTGTCGTGGATGGCGGTCAGTATCGCATCGGCTAAGACCAAATGAGACAGCGACACATAACTAGCCACGCTGTTCGTGGAGGAGACACGTATGAAATTCATCGAAGCCTCAAAGTTTGGTGGGCCTGAAGTACTCACTGTCGTCGAAGCGCCAACGCCGACACCAACAGAAGGAACACTGCTGGTCGAGATAAAAGCTGCAGGCGTCAACTATGCCGACATCATGGCCCGATCCGGCTTCTACCCGCCGGTTCCCAAGGCCCCTTTCCCTGTGGGCTTTGAGATTGCCGGGGTGGTAAGAGGCGTCGGCAAAGGCGTGCAAGGCTTCAAAGAGGGTGATTCTGTTGCGGCCGTTATTCAGGGCGGCGGATATGCAACTCACGCCGTAGTCCCGGTCGCGGCGGCGATTCCTCTTCCTGCGGGATTCGATCATGCGCTTGCCGTTGCCGTGCTTGTCCAAGGTGTTACAGCCTACATCCTGCTCGAGGAGGCCAAGGTCAAGGAAGGCGACAACGTACTAATCTCCGCCGCCGGCGGAGGCCTTGGGAACATCGCCGTCCAACTAGCAAAGGCGCGGGGTGCGAGGGCTGTTGGCCTAACCTCCAAGTCTAAGTTCGATTTCGTCAGAAGCCTCGGCGCCGATCAGGTCGCGGACTCCGATGATGCAGGTTGGGCTCGATCTGTCAAAGAAGCAGTTGGAGAGAAGGGAATTCAAGTCTACCTGGATTCCATTGGCGATCTTCGAACGGAAGCGTTCCCTCTGCTAAGCCGGTTTGGTCAGTGGATCATCTTTGGCGTTCGCTCAGGTACGCGCAATGCATTACCTTTTGAGGCCATACCGGCGATGATCGAGAAGAACATCACTCTACGTGGTTTCAATCTCGAAGGCAGCCTTCACCAGATGCCGCAAGCACTGTCGGCACTGTTCAAGTTGGTCGGCGAAGGCAAGCTCAAGTTCGAAATCACGAAATACCCTCTGAGCGAAGCGGCCAAGGTTCACCAACTCTTTGAAGCACGCAAAACCTCTGGGAAGATCGTACTCGTTCCGTAGGGTGATTGAGCAAGTCGAACATCTGCGCGCCGTCAGGGGATAAACATGGAAATCGGAATCGATAGCTTCGGAGCAGTAATTTCTGACCCAGCCGCAGGCCTGACGTTAAGTCCTGTGCAACGCACACAGAATCTACTCGAAGAAATTGCACTCGCCGACAAGGTCGGACTCGATGTCTTCGGAGTGGGTGAACACCATCGCAGCGAGTTTGTGGATTCAGCCCCGGTTGTGATTCTCGCTGCGGCTGCCACGCGAACTCACAATATACGCCTAACCAGTGCTGTCACGGTGCTTAGCGCCGCCGATCCGGTTCGGGTGTTTCAAGAGTTTGCCACTCTGGACTTGATCTCCAGCGGTCGCGCCGAGATTGTTGCCGGGCGCGGCTCGTCTATTGAAGCCTTTCCACTCTTCGGTTTCGATTTGGACGACTACGATTCTCTTTTCGCGGAGAAACTGGATCTCCTTCTCAAAATTCGCGACAACACCCGCATTCATTGGAGCGGCAAATACCGCGCTCCACTCACGGGACAGGCCGTGTACCCGCGTCCTCTCCAAGATCCGCTTCCGGTCTGGGTCGGTGTCGGCGGCACGCCAGCTTCATTTGTACGCGCCGGCACGCTCGGACTTCCCTTGATGGTCGCGATCATCGGCGGTGAACCGAAGCGATTCCGACCGCTCATTGATCTGTATCGTGAAGCAGGCCGACGAGCCGGCCATCCCGAAGACAAGCTCTTGGTTGGACTGCACGCCATTGGGTTTCTGGGCGATACGACCCAAGAAGCAGCCGACAGTTTCTACCCGGGCTACGCCCACACCTTCACAGAGATCGGCAAGGAACGAGGCTGGCCACCAACGACGCGTGCTCAGTTCGATGCCCTGCGCGGACCAACGGGCGCCCTGTTCATCGGGAATGCAGAAACTGTTGCACAGAAAGTGCTCTACGTTAACCAGGTTCTTGGTGGGCTTTCTCGCATCACATTCCAGATGGGCGTCTCGGCTTTGCCTCATGACAAGATGCTAAGGTCCATCGAAATCCTGGGAACTCACATGGCTCCTAAAGTTCGCAAGGAACTCCAACCTGATCAACTTACCAAGGCTTCGAGATTGGTCCGGGCCTGAAGCCGGTTTTCGTAAATCTAGTGTCTGTCGATCTGAGCGGCGGGGTCGTATAAGTTCTAGGGTTTCGACTTCTTTCAATGGCGAAGCCGCTTCCACCGACTCTGACGAAATTAACCCGGCTCGAACCTCGGACTGCGGAAGAAATCATCATTAGCTCCGGGTGAGAGCTTGCCGTTCTGGAATCGTGAAAATACAGAATAGGATGTGCCTCGTCCGTCGTCATTTCGTGACGCCGCGAAGTTCCCTTCGAGAGAACTCTTGGAACTCATCGCCTGCGGGTTTCCACCTCTTGACATCTTGATAGGGGACCTCGAACGGAAGGCCTCCACACGGGGCAGCGACGACTAGTTCCCCATTTGTGCCGGGTCTCCATACAACGTGAGGACCTGATTTTCCCGAGATCTCTACCAATTCGTCGGTCATGAATGGTGACTCGACCATTTGAAATTAGATGCATCCGGCCAAAGATCTTTTCGATGTGCTACTTCTCCGACACCGCTTGATCGGGCATCAATCGAGCAGCACCAAAATTGACGCTGAACCGTTTGCACCACACCGAAACCGCGCGATATTTCGACAAGTCCACATCGGGACCGAGGGTATAGTTTTGGTCGCCCATATTCCCCTTGATAGTCCCTAAATCGATGAAACCCGCGCGCAGCACGCTGGCGCTGTCTTTTGCATCGTCGGCAGCAACCATGTAGACGTGCACATCAGGACCATTTGATGTGTTAAAGCCCGTGAAACGAAGAAAACGACTGCCATCCCCCATCCGGTAGATGGTTGCCGTGCCTGCCGTTGGGTGCAAAATGCTGTAGAACTGTCCGGACGCAAGAGTCTGCAGTGACGAGTTCCCCTGCGCGGCCGGCATGGCTTCATCGACACGCCGGTTCACCACAAGCCGTTCGGGCCGGAATGCATACCAAGCGAGAAAGGCCACGACCGCGGCGATAGGAATCACAAGTGTCCATTTTTTCATTTCCGCACCTCCTTTATTTCTTTAGCTTTTTCTCGATCCTGAATCCTAGTTTGCCAAGCACTCTTACAGCGCCGGTCTTCCCACCCTCGAAGTCACCAGAGCCAAGTTGTTGCCCCGCGGCGAATTCATAAGCTGCGCCCAAGACTGCTTTCGGCGGGTAACGGCGTTTATCCCAGACCAACTCATAGGTCGTAGTAGGGGCGAAACCATGTTTAGAGAAGAATTGCTCTGGCCCCAACCGGTCGTACTCGTGTATCGCCCGTAACACGTCACGACGGGTCACGCGATCCCATGCCACCATGTCTTTCTCCTTTCATTTCGCGAGCGGGCTTCAAGCGGAAAGGAACTGCTTGACGAGAACTGCGGTGTCGTCAGGATTCTCTTCCGGAAAGAAGTGCCCGCCCTTCATCGCCTGTCCATGCGCGTGCGGAGCCCATTGCCGCCAAATACCTAGCGGACCACCGTCTTTCGCATAAAAAGTATCGAGCGGACCACCCTCCGCCCATAGATGCAGCATGGGACATTCGATTCGCCTGCCCGCTTCCTTATCCGCACGATCGTGTTCGACATCAATCGTCGCTGCCGCTCGATATTCCTCGCAGATCCCATGAATGCGTGCTGGATCCCGAAAAGTTAGAAGGTATTCTTCGAGAACCTCTGGGCCGAACGAGCCTTGGCCGAAGGGGTTGTGGAAGACGGCCTCGGGAGCTCCGAGAAGATACTTCTCCGGAAGCGGCTCCTTCTGTGACAGCAAGATCCAAGGCCAATAAGTCTGCGCGAATCGTGCATCGGACCGGTTCCATGCTTCAAGAATCGGGATCACATCGAACACAGCCAGTCGCTCCACGTTCTTCGGATGATGCAAGGCCATGCGGTACGAGACGCGCCCTCCCCGATCGTGGCCGATCAGCGTAAAAGTCGGAAATCCGAGCTTGTCCATCACTTCCACCAGTTCCTTCGCCATTGCGCGTTTGGAATAAGGAAAGTGGTCGTCGGAAGAGGCGGGTATCCCGCTGCCGCCGTAGGCGCGCAAGTCCACACAAATCACGGTGTGATTTTCGGCGAGTTTCGGTGCAAGGAATCGCCACATCAGGCTAGTGCGGGGGAAGCCGTGAACCAGCAAAATTGCCGACCCACTTCCATAGCGGCGCACGAAAATCGTGTTCCCTGAAACCTCGACATGAGAAGTCTCGAAAGAATCTTGGCGAGCTAAACCTACCCTAGCTTGTGCTCGTGCCGGGTCGGTGAAAGAGTTCTCCAGCATTGCGCCAAAAGATGCGGCTGTGAGACCCCCAAGAAAAGTGCGCCGCTCCATTGCTTATTCTCCTAACTTGCCCTCCTAAATGCCCTTGATCTCGCCGCCGTCCATACGCACAGAGGAGCCTGTCATCCACTTCGCCGCCGGGGATACCAGGTAAGCCGTTAGATCGGCGATCTCCTCTGGCTTTCCCAAGCGGGTAATGCCGGCTTGCTCTGGGAATTTCTTGATGGCTTCTTCGACTGTGAGATTGTGCGCAGGCGCCCACTTTTCAAAGAAGGATTGCCGGCGTCCTGTCATAACCGCTCCGGGAGATACGCTGTTGACCTGAACTCCATCTTTGATTCCTTGCTCTGCGAATGCCTTCGCGAGCGCGTTAATGGCCGCGTTGATGGTGGCGACGGCCGCATATCCAGGCTTGGGATCGAACGCGGCGCTTCCGGACATGAACACGACCGATCCATTCGAGGCCTTCAGAGCGTCCCAAGCCTCTATGGTCAAGCGGCGTGCGCCGTTCAGCTTGAGCGCCATCCCGTCGTCCCACTGCGCGTCGGTCATCTGGAACAAGTCGATTTGCGGCACCGCGCCTGCAATGTTGAGCAGCGCTTCGATTCTGCCAAAGCGATCGAGGGTTCCTTCGATGATGTTCTTTGCCGATTGTGGTTGGCGCAGGTCGAGAGCAAAGGCCATCGCTTCAGCCCCAAAAGACCTGACCTCAGCCGCAATTGTTTCGAGGTTGTCCTGATCCCTTGCCACTAGCACAATGGCCGAGAAATCGCGAGCGAGCCGGATGGCTGTGGCTCGTCCTATGCCTTGACTTGCGCCGGTAATGATGGCGACAGATTTTGTATTGCCCATGTCCCTGCCTGTTCCAATAAAAAATTGCGCGTTCGTTTCGGCAAGAAGCTAGGACGAGAGGGTCTCGCGCGCCGCTTCCAGGATTATGTTGACGACAAGATTTGGCTCCGAGTACATCGGACTGTGGTCCACAGGATGCGAATGAACCTTTGCCCGCATCCGATCGGCCATGAAATGCTGCGTCTTCGGATTGATCATGCGATCTTCTTCGGCGATCAGGAACCACGACGGTTTCGTTTTCCAACTCGGCGTGGGGGCCGCCTCCTGAATGCACTGAACCGCAATTGGCCGTTGCACGGCAGTTGCAATGCTTGTTTGTGCCGCAGGAGCCTTGTGGGCAACTGCTTGGCGAAATCCACCGTCCGGAATCCATATAAAGCCGTGAGAATCCGGCGCCAACTTCGGCGATTCCGGGGGCTTCGGGTCGCGATAGAAAACCTTAGCCACGGTCTCGCCCTCATCCGGAGCGAGCGCCGCGATATAAACCAGAGACTTGACCCGGTCTTCCCGCACAGCGGCGATCACGGCGCCAGAGTAAGCGTGTCCCACCAGGACTACCGGGCCGCTTGTCCGCTCCAGTGCCTGACTCAAAGCGGTCGCGTCGTTGGTTAAGGATGTCATCGGAATCGGCGCGCAGATGACCTGAAGACCGCGCCGTTCTAGAGGCAGGATGACGTTGCGCCAACACGAACCGTCGGCCCATGCCCCGTGCACCAAAATTACGGTTGAGTTTGGAGGGAACCCACGCGTCTTCGAAGCCTGCGGGTTCGCGGCAGCCCGTGTGGTATTTTGCGCGCCGGCAAATCGAGTGAGAGAGCCTTCGAGAACCGCACCTAGGGATGCAACCGTGAGCGCTCCAAGAAATCTTCGACGTTCCATATTCTCCTCGTTACTGGTCGTTAGGCCGTTCGTTCTGCTTTCAGCCCGCCGACGCCATTCGCGGTGAAGAAGTTTTTCATCGCGGCGGCAATCTCTACCACGTGTGTCTCAATCGCAAAGTGTCCGGTATCGAGGAATTGCACCTCCGCGTTCGGCAGGTCCTTTTGAAAGGCCTTAGCTCCCGCGGGAATGAAGAAAGGATCGTTCTTGCCCCACATCGCAAGCAAAGGCGGTTTCGATTTGCGAAAATATTCCTGGAATTTCGGATAAAGCTTCACGTTCGACGCATAGTCCAGAAATAAATCGAGCTGAATCTCTTTGTTCCCTGGCCGTTCCAGCAGAGCCGTATCCAACGTGTATGACTCAGGCGGCACCGCCTCCGGATTCGCCACGCCATGGGTGTACTGCCAGCGCGTTCCCCCCGCGGTCAAAACACTTTGGCGGAGTATGTCGCGATTCTCTGCCGTAGGTGATGCCCAATACTTCCGGATCGGGCCCCAGGCATCGCCGAGGCCTTCTTCGTAGGCGTTCCCGTTCTGCGAAACGATGGCTGTGACGCGCTCAGGGTGAGCCATCGCCAACCGGAAGCCGGCGGGCGCGCCATAGTCGAACACATAAATTGCGTAGCGGTCGATTTTGAGTGCCTGTGTGAAGGCATCGATTGTGAATGCCAATCGATCGAAGGTGTACGAATATCGCCGCTCAGGCGGAACTTCGGTGAATCCGAAACCCGGAAGGTCTGGTGCAATCACGCGGTAGTCATTGGCCAGGCGCGGAATGAGTTCGCGGAACATGAAAGATGAGGCCGGGAATCCGTGGAGTAAAAGAACAACGGGCGCGTCTACGTCGCCGGCCTCGCGATAAAACACCTGCACGCCATCGGCTTCGATCTTGTGGATGGATGTAGTAGGTACGATGAATCGGGCATTGTCCTGACGCGGCGTTTGGCGTTTTGTCGCGGTTCGTGGCGTCGCATCATTCATGGAATCCTCTCCTCACTTCTGTGGTGTTCAGCGCAGGTGGGATACCAAAAGAGGCACAGCTCAGTGGAAGGCACCACATTCACGCAAATCATTCTGGCAGTTGAAGTTCGTAAAGGAAGGATCGCAGCAAGTCCCGAACCGAAGCTGACAAATCTCTGACGGATATCCGCCGCTGACGGATTCCCGTCGCATCCACCGTTACTGGCAGGCGGTTTGCTGAACGGCTGGGAGGGTCAGTTGTCGCGAGCCCCGCCGACGCTGCCCTTCTGTAGCGCCGCGGCAGGCCGGCGAATGCGAAGTTTCTTCATTCTGTACGCCAACGAGGTTCGCTTCATTCCTAAACGCGCGGCTGCGCCACTGATCACCCAATTGCTCGCTTCGAGCGCACGAAGAATATGATCGCGCTCAACCTCCGCGAGACCATTCATAGGGGCATTCGATTCCCCGTTAGGCCGAAATGGCTCCAGTTCGGAGGTTGGCGCGCGCAATACTGACTGTGGCGAAAGAATCACTGCGCGTTCAATAAAATTCTGCAATTCACGGACGTTCCCCGGCCATGGGTAGCGCACCAACGCATCCATCGTATCCGGAGGAATTACGTCAATTCGTTTGTTCATGCGTTGAGCGTAGAGCGCTGTGAAATGCCGCACCAATCTCGGAATATCCTCGGTGCGTTGTCGCAGGGTCGGGACGTTGATCGGAAATACTTTCAAACGATAGTAAAGGTCTTCGCGAAATGTCCCTTGTTTGACCATGGCAGGCAAGTCTCGATGCGTGGCCGCGATCAGGCGAACGTCAACCTTATGCGTACGGTTGCTGCCGAGCCTCTCGAATTCCTGCTCCTGTAGAACGCGCAGCAGTTTCGCCTGGAGTTCCAGAGGGATATCTCCAACCTCGTCAAGAAAAAGCGTACCTTTGTCGGCGAGTTCGAAGCGTCCCGTTTTTTGGGCGATCGCGCCGGTAAATGCTCCTTTTTCATGCCCGAAAAGCTCACTCTCAAGCAGTCCAAGGGGTATTGCCGCGCAATTCAGCTTCACGAATGCCTTTTCACTGCGATTCCCCAGCTTATGGATTGCACGCGCAAACAGTTCTTTGCCAGTGCCAGTCTCTCCGAGAATCAGCACGCCGGAATCCGTAGGGGCAACGACCGATACCATGCTCAACGCAGTCTTCAATGCCGGGCTCTCTCCCACGATTTCTCCCAGCTCGGCGCGAATTTCTTCCTCCAGATAGCGTCTCTGTTTCGTCTCCTTGTCTCGATCCTTCGTCGCCTGTTCGTACTCCAACGTGTTCTCAACGGCAATCGCTACCTGACCGGCTACCTGCTCAAGCAGGATGACGTCGTCCTTCGCAAAAGTATTGTCCGAACGCCTGCAGAGCATCAGAACGCCAACCACGCGATCGCGGCCTACGAGCGGAAGATAGCACCCCGTCTTGAGGCCTTCCTTGACCACGCTCCCATAAAGAAGCTGCCCATCGGGATTCCCATAGATCTCAGGGTCTGCGCGGACCTGTTCGAAGCTATCGATCCGGATGCTCTTGCCTTTCCGCAATACCTGACCCGAGATCGAACTATTCATCGGCACCAACGATCCCTCGCGGAAGGGTCCCCTCATGTCGGGATTATGCAAGAGACTGACACGTAACGCGCCACTCTCGGAGTCGGGTAGCAGCAAGGCGGACACGTCACATTGCATTACCCTGAATAGGTTTGTCGACAGCGCCTCAACCATTTGCCGGAGGTCCAACCTCGAAGTAACGCTGCTTGTGATTTCCAGAAGCAATCGCAGCCGATCGCGTTCGTGCTTGAGGGCTTGTTCGTTCATGTGGCGCTCAATCGCGATCCCAGTGATGTGGCTGGCATTCTCGATCAGCTCTAAGTCCAAAGTGTCCGGCCTGCGGGCCTCACGATAGTTGATAGAAAATGTGCCGAGAGCTTTGCCTTCGCTCGTGAACAACGGGCGTGACCAAACGGAACGAATTCCATATGGCAACATGCGGTCGCGATAGTTTTCCCAGATGGGATCGGTCAGGATGTCGGTTACATACACCGGCTCCCTCCGATAAATGGCTGTGCCGCAAGATCCGCCTTTCGGACCAACAGCCATGGTCCCTACGTGAGCGATGAATCCAGGAAGGCTGGGCGCAGCGGCACAATGGAGTTCCTTCCCGTCTTCGTCGGGAAGCCAAATCGTGCAAGACATGCCCTCGGCTTGCGATTCAACCAACTGCGCAATGTTCGCTAGAACCTCGGACAGAGGAGAGCCCGCAAAAATCAATTTTTGCAGGTTGAGGACAGCCTCAGTCGAAAATAGCCCCAACCCGTGTTCCGACGATGCGTCCCGCGATGGGACTTTCGGCGGAAACTGTATTGCTCTCTCCATGCAGCGTCCTTCCTGGCCCGATTGGATTCAACTAGCCGAGTTTTGGTACCGACGCGACGGGAAAAAAGACAGCGTCGGCGAGAAGTCGAGGTACATCCTATCCCAAGCCGAGTTCATAGCGCCGACCTCAAGCCGCCTCGAACACTACTCTAAGCTGGAACGGGCCGAAAGTGCGACTGTTTGGAGGGGTGGGCAGCGTTGAAGAAGTGTTTTGCGTTTTGGGTCTCGGGCTAGGCGAGTCTTGCGGTCGCTCGTGATCGCCGTGCAAGCTTGCCAAAGAGTCTGCGCCTCGCCGAAGTGATTCGCCGCGGCCGCCATACACCTGCGGCGTGGAATTGCTCCGAATAACGGGCTAAACGAAGGCTAGGGTCAAGAACAAGGTTTCCCGAACCTGTGTAGTTCCGCAGCGCCAATTTCCCCAAGGACTTGGGCGTAAATCCGCTGTATCTGCCAGCTCCGCCAGCGAAGGAGTGCAGACCACTTATTTACGGACTCGATTTAGAACGAGGTTAGCTGAACCAGGTTAGCTATGAGTGGCCGCCGAAGCGCTGCTCGTGCCCGTCGACGTGATCCCGCGCTGCTTCTGCAGCACCTCGCGGAATTGTTCCGCCGTGAGCGCTTCGCCGTAGAACAACTGCAACAACGGATCGTCCATGTCCGCCGCCGATTGGCTCGCGCTCGGTTCCGATTCCAGTCCTTCCGGTTCCACCAGCAATTCCGGCAGCAGCGTCCGATTTTCGTTCAGCACTTCCAGAAATTTCTCCACTGCCGCGCGATGTTCCGGCGTCGCCTGCGTAAATTCCACACCCATACCCTTATCCGGATGCATCACCCGCACCACGCCCTGGGCCCTCACTTCCACTGCAGCGGCGCGCATCGACAGCGTCACTCGGCTCGACGCCGGGAACGGCGACGCCATCTCCAAGTAGCATCCTCCCAGGCTCATATCGGTCAGCTGGCACCGAATCGGGGGATCGTCCTGCTCCGCATCCGGAGAATTCTGCTTTAACCACTCCCGCAATTGCTGCGTCGCTTCCGGCGGGATCTGCTGAAAGCGCAGACCCGCTTGCGCTTTTTCCCCTTCCCACGCAAACTCCGCGGGCAGCTCCAGCGCAACGTCAGACCCGGGCAAAGTAAACACCGCCTGCCAGTGCCCTGTCGGCCGGCGCCGCTTCGGCACGTTCACCGCCATGCCACCTTCGCTCAGGTCGATGGTCGTCACCTTCATGTTGCTGCCCGCTTCCGGGCTGCGCATCACCACCGGGATCTCCACCGTAACCCGCGCATTGCGCCGCCGCTCGCTCTTCATCAGCGCCCGCGCCGCCCGAAAACTCGACTTCGCCCGCTCGCTCGAAACCGGCTTGTAGAGCACGAAGTGGGCTCCCAGTTCAAACACCGCCTTCAGCCCAATAATCGGATCGACAATCGCGACCGCAACCGCCTGCCGGTTACACGGAGCCGTGCGCGCGCTGCGCAATACGTCCGACGCACCGTCGTCCGTCACGTCCACGATGATCGCCTCAAACCGTTGCCGCGTCAGCCTGCGCAAAGCGCTGTCGGCGTCCACGCACAACTCCACCGCAATATCCAAATCGCCCATCACCCGGCGCAAGACTCGTACGATTTTTTCGTCCGCACACAGCACCAACGATTTCAAACTCATGCTGGGCCTACTCCTAACAACAACGCAGGGATGCCTCCGGCCAAGAATTCTTTCCCGCAGGCGCTGGCTGCCAGCCCGGGGACCGCAAAGCGAGATGCCCTCTCTGCACTCTATGTCCATCCTTGTTGCCAATCAACGTCTCTCCGGGCAGGCCGCGTTACCACCGTAATCAGTCGCCACGTGATTCGCTCCCACCCCTCCCTGTCATTCCGAACCGGTCTGAAAAGACCGGTGAGGAACCTGCTTTTCACTCACCGCGATCGGCGCCGCCACACCAACGCTTAAGTGTCTTAATTTGCAAGCGCTTGGATGAAATCGGCCCCAATTTCCAGAGCTATTTCCCGTTGACTTTCCGGTCAATTCCACTGTACGCTATTGAGTCTCCGATTAGTCTTGGGTGCAAATCAGTCGTAGACCTAGCCTTGTCTGGAATCAGGATCTGTCGTCAATCCGAACCTGAATCTTCCAGACGACTCGGAGAATCATATAGTTAGGTAATTTTGCAGTTTCATTCCCCTAAGTGGAAAGGCACTTTTCATGGCCAAGCGACGCGGAAATCCGAACTGGGGCAAGCCCGAGCCAATCGGTCCCATCACCCCGACCATCACCGAATTTGAGCAAGTTGTACGCGAGTACAAGCTCTCCCCGGACCAGTACCTGCGGTCAACCCGCCTGCGCGAGTGGGCGCGCCGCAACAAGAACTCCAAGTACATCCCCGAGCCTCTTCTGGAAGCCTGGGGCTTCGAAATCGAGTCCACGCTGTAACCCAGCGGAAAGTGAAAAGGCCGCTCCTGACGCAAGGGAGCGGCCTTTTCACATTCCGCGCAGCAAGAGTTTCCCCGAAAGATTTATCTGGAAGACCCAGCCGAGATCCGCTCTTGAAGTCCCCCACCCCCAAACTTGTCATTCCGAACCGGTCTGAAAGACCGGTGAGGAACCCGCCTTTCCCCGCGCTATAAAGCAACCGCCCTCCCGTGATATTGTCCGAGCCAATGCTCAACGTCCTCCAAATCCCGTCCGCCGAACTTTTCTCTCTGCTGGCCGCCATCGGATTCGCCGCCGGACTCAACCTCTACGCCACCGTCGCCGTCCTCGGCCTCCTGGCCCGCTTCGGCCATCTCCCACTTCCTCCAGGACTGCACCTGCTCCAGGGCTGGCCCATCATCGCCGCCAGCGTCGCGCTCTTCATCATCGAATTCTTCGCCGACAAAATCCCCGCTTTCGACCTAATCTGGAACGCCCTGCACACCTTCATCCGCGTCCCCGTCGCCAGCTTCCTCGCCTACCAGGCCACCACCCAACTCTCCCCCGAGCACCAACTCCTGGCCACGCTCCTCGGAGGAACCGTAGCCCTTATCGCTCACAGCGGCAAAACCGCCGCCCGCGCCGCGGTCACCCCGTCACCGGAACCGTTCTCCAATATCTCTCTGAGCATTGGTGAAGACGTCCTCGCCATAGGCCTGACCTGGCTAGCGACGCGCCATCCCTACGTTGCCGGCACGTTGGCCACGATCCTCGTCGTAATCATCGTGGTCGCGATCCGCTGGGTCCTCCGCGCCATGCGTGCCCTGTTCCGCGGCGCCGAACAGGAACTCGCCGGCTAGCGAAAAGGAAAGCCTCGCACCGGTAAGCTAAGCGTGCGCCGCCAGGCTGTGCGCAGCAGCGCCTTCCCTCTCGCGAGCTAAAAGCACGTCATCCCAAAATCCCGACATCGGATCGACCGCCGACAGACCGATCTCTCCCGCCTGCGGCGTACGCTTCTTTCCCACCCAGGCCACTCGAAACTCCTGCTTCTTGTGATTGCGGCTCAGAGTAACAATCTTGCCCGTCCGAACCTCGCCGCGAAAGCCCCGTATCAGCGCTCCCTGCCGGCTGATATCGACCGTCGTGACCTGCTGCTCCGCTGGATGTCCTTTGGTGTCGGTCACGGTGACCCGCACCGGCAACGACAAATCCACCCGCGCATCTCGCCGCTTGATTCTGAACTGCGACATCAGCCCGCTCAACAGCTTCGCCACATCGGCCAACTCCTGGGCCGCGCGCTGCGACTCCTGCGCCCGAAACGACGTCCCGTCGGCGACCCGCGCCACCGCTCCAATGCTGGACGATATTTCGCCCGCTCCCCGCGCCGCCTCGCCCACGTTGCGCTTCATCTCGTTCGTCGTCGAGCTCTGCTCTTCAACAGCCGTAGCGATCGTCCCGGAAATGTCGTTGATCTGGTGAATCACCTCGGCGATAGCTCCGATCGCCTCCACTGCTCCCCGCGTGTCAGACTGAATAGCCGCGATCTTCCGCCCAATGTCGTCGGTGGATGTCGCGGTCTGCTTGGCCAGTTCTTTCACTTCATTCGCCACCACCGCAAAACCCTTGCCCGCCTCACCCGCTCGAGCCGCCTCAATGGTGGCGTTGAGCGCGAGCAGGTTCGTCTGCTGCGCGATCACGGTAATCACTTTGATGACTTCGCCAATCTCCGCGCTGGAGTTGCCTAGCTTAGCCACCGTAAGGTTGGCCGCTTGCGCCTTCTGCACCGCGCTGCCCGCAATGTTGGCCGCCTGGTGAGCATTGCTGGCGATGCTTTGAATGGTCGTCGCCATCTCTTCGGCCCCAGTGGAAACCGTTTGCAGGTTATCGCTGACTCGCTCCGCCGCCTGTGACACCACATTGGCCTTGGCCGAAGTCTCTTCCGAATTGGCCGTGATCTGTTCCCGGGCGGCAAACAGTTCATCGCTCGCGCTGGCCACGCGAATGGCCGTCTCCGTAATCAGTTGGATCACATCCCCCAAACTGTTCTTCATCGTATTCAGCGCCGCACACGCCCGACCGATCTCGTCGTCGGAATCCACCTGCACATCGTCGATCTCCAGATTCTTGCCCGCGATTTCCTCCATCTGCGCCAGCATCCGTCCCGTGGCCAGCGATTGCGCGCGCCCGATCGCCGTCGACAACGCAAATCCTCCCGCCACCGCCAAGACCAGAAAGGCGATAATCCAATACCGCGACGACGAGTACACTTCCGCGCCCTTTCCGGCAAACGCCGCCGCAGCCTTGTCGTCGAGCACAACTTCATCCTGCAGAATCTTTGCCGCCGCATCGAATGCTTCGCCCCCGGCAGATTGCGCCAGCAGATTCGCCTGGTACTCGTTTTCCACCGCCAGCGTCATCGCCTGCTCATGCACCGCCAGATATTTCTCCCAGGCCCTGCGAAACTCCTGGTCAAGCCTGCGCTCTTCCTCGGAACTCATGAGCGGCTGATATTCCTTTTCATGCGCTTCCAGATCCAGTTGCGCCTGCTTCAGCGGCGCGTCCCATTTTTCTTTGTGCTCATAGGCCAGCAACCGGCTAAGTTCGAATCGCCGCATCGCCGAAGCGTCATACTTCAGCGCCCCCAACACCTTCACCGACGGCATCTGCCGCGACATCACCTGCACCGTTGTCCCATTCACCGCCGACAGCTGCATCAACCCAAAAATCCCCAACCCCATCATCAGAAGCTCAAGAAAGCCGAACGCGACCGCGAGTTGCTTACCAATATTCAAATCGCGAAACCAACCCATGTGGTCACCCCCTTCCGTTCGGAATTCTGCCGTCCCCTGCCCACGACGCTCGCGCACGACCGCCGCGCCCACGAATGCCGCGCACCACGCATACGGCTACAGCGCATACGGCTACAGCGCGTACGGCTCGTCCCACCGCCGAGCATGCGACCGCCCGTCGCTGGACAATCATTCCATCGGCACGGCAAGCGACCCGCTTTAGTTTTTTGTCATTCCGAATCGGGCTGAAAGCCCGGTGAGGAACCTGCTTTTGCTCTTACGATTCCGACTCAGACTGAGTCCATGCGAGGAGCCCGCCGTTTTGGATTTTGTCATTCCGAATCGGGCAGAAAGCCCGGCGAGGAACCTGCTTTTGCTTTTGTCATTCCGAACCGGGCGCAAAGCCCGGTGAGGAACCTGCTTCTGCTTTTGTCATTCCGAACCGGGCTGAAAGCCCCCCCAAAAATCCTTGTCATTCCGAACCGGGCTGAAAGCCCGGTGAGGAACCTGCTTTTCCCGCCCACCAACCTGACCCGACTTTTTCCACAGCCCAAACTGTGACGAACAACCTTTACTGAGAAATTAAAAACCCGCATACTTCCCTTAATGCACCCAGAAAACAAATTCAGCCGCCGGCCAACCGTGACGGTCCGCCTCAGCGCCTCTAACTCATTAATCCGCAATATTTTGCCAGCAACTCCTTCATCCTCAATATTTTGCCAACAACCGCTCCAATCCAATCCTGCTAACCAAAACAAAGCAGGGATCTTACCCGCCGTAGTAGAAAAAAATTCTTTGCGATATCAAGCGCCATCCAACCCAATTGCTACAATCGCCCTAACATGAGCCCCCAACACCCCTTCACCGACGTCCCCAACGCCATTGAGGAAATCCGCGCCGGCCGCATGATCGTCGTGGTCGACGACGAAGACCGCGAAAACGAAGGCGACCTTACTCTAGCCGCCGAAAAAGTCACTCCCGAAGCCATCAACTTCATGGCCAAGTTCGGACGCGGCCTGGTCTGCCTCGCCATGACCGAAGAGCGCCTCGAGCACCTCAACATCGGCCCCATGACCTCAGAGAACACGTCGCAATTCGGCACTGCCTTCTGCGAAGCGATCGACGCGCGTCAGGGCGTCACCACTGGCATCTCGGCGCACGACCGCGCCCGCACCATCCAGGTGGCCATCGATCCCGCCACCAAGCCGAGCGACCTGGCTCGCCCCGGGCACATGTTCCCGCTCCGCGCCCGCAAAGGTGGAGTCCTGGTCCGCGCCGGCCAAACCGAAGCCTCCGTCGACCTCGCGCGCCTGGCCGGCATGGTCCCCGCCGGCGTCATCTGCGAGATCATGAAAGACGACGGCAGCATGGCCCGCGTGCCGGACCTGATCGAATTCTGCCGCGAGCACCAGATGAAGATGCTCACCGTCGCCGAACTCATTCGCTATCGCATGGCGCACGAGCGCTACGTCCATCGCGTGGGCGAGGCCCTGGTCGACACCCGCTTCGGCGAATTCCGCCTGATCGCCTACACCAGCGAAGTCGACGGCGGCGAGTCGCACGTCGCGCTAATCCGCGGCGATATCGAGCACAGCAAATCTCCGGTTCTGGTGCGCATGCATGCCCATTGTTTGATGGGCGACGTCTTCGGAGCCACCGGCTGCGAGTGTCACGCCACGCTAGAGGGTGCACTGCGCCGCATCTCCGAAGAAGGCTCGGGCGCCCTGATCTACCTGCACCAAACCTCGCAGGGATTCTCCGTCGAAAAAGTCGCCGACCGCACCGCCCTCAGCTTCCATCGCGGCCGCAAACTCCCCGGCCTGCTGGAAAACGAACGACAGACGCAGCGCGAAGTCGGCATCGGCGCCCAAATCCTCTCCGACCTGAACCTGCACCGCATCCGCCTGCTAACCAACCGTCCAAAGAAGGTCGCTGCACTAGAAGGATTTGGAATCGAGATCGTCGAACAAGTCCCAGTAGATTTGCAGGCAGTAAAGAGATGATCGCTTCTGTGGGTTTTGATTATGTGGAGCGGGCACTCCTGCCCGCTTGCATGCAGCGGCAAAAATTCAGGGATCAAGAAAAGGGATCAAGAAAAATCACAGGCCTGCTAATTCTTTTCCGTTTTCGGCCTTTAGCGGGCAAGAGTGCCCGCTCCACCCTAGAAGGGTTTCCGCACCACGACTTCGCTCTCTCGAATGAAGAACTGCGCCGAGCAATGCTCCGACCCGCAGATCACCGGAATAAACCCGTTAATCTGCTTGCGCGTAATCAGCCCCAGCATGCCGCACGACGGACACGACAACACTGCCCAATACGGATCTTCTTTCTCGCCAATCTCCCCGGCATTTTCCAGCACGAAGACGGTACCCGGCTGCATCTGTTCCGGAATCCACTCGTTAAGAAGGTCCAGTTCACCGACCATGTCTTCCTCCCTGTGTCCGTAGCCGCAGTTCTAATTCGCGCTGCAATCCGCACTGCTTACGAAGCTTTTTTAGCACGCCCGCGCCGCTCCGGCGAAGTTACTGAAGTATTCGTCTTCCGGGAGATGACCCCAGCCCGCACCTGCCGCACCGCATCGCTCAGACACACGGCCATAATCGGCTGCTCGGAATTTTTCAGAATGTCGACAATCTGCCGCGCCGAAGTCTCGAGATACAGATGAGTCCCGTCGCTGAGCAGGTGATAGTCGGAGCCCTGGCTCACAATCTCGGCCAGCCCCTTGCCAATCTCGCGATCGAGAAACCGCATGACCTTGCGCACGCTCTGCAGCGAGAATCCCTTGCGCCGCAGCTCGCAGATCACCGCCACTTCGGTCAGATGCTTCATCGAGTACAACCGCCGATGCCCTTCCCGCTCCGGCTTCACCACGCCCCGCTCGTCCCACCACTGCAACTGGCGCGCCGTGATCCCCGTCAGCGTTATCACCTCGTGCGATGTGAAGCGATCTTGCATCGTCCCTCGAGTATGTTTGAAACAATCGTCAAGTCGAATGTTTCAAACATTTTAGGCACGGAAGAGCGAAGGTCAAGCAGAGAATCGGTGGAAAAGGGGTGACTAAGAGAGTTCCTGGCGATGATCGGGCCCTAGGCCGCCGCCGACGAAGTGCACAATCTCCAACCGGTCGCCTTCGTTCAACGAAGTCGCCGCCCATTGGCCCCGAGGCACAATGTCGAGATTCAGTTCCACGGCAACGCGATCGGCCTTCATGCCGAGGAGTTCCACGAGCGCGGCGAGGGTGAGCGGAGCGGGCGAGCCGCTGAAATCGCGCTCTTCCCCATTGATTCTAAGCTTCATCGATGTGAGGTTTCATTCGATTATGCTGCCAATGGTGCCGGTGGTTCGGTCCTCACTCCGCCTTGCGCAGCACAAACTTCCGCGTGGCCGTCCGGCCTTCCTGGTTGATTTGCACCAGCAGCGTCGAATCCGGCAAATCCGCTTCGTCCACTTCAATCTTGATCTCAGCCGCGCCGCCAGAATCCGCTACCGTCTGCGTATAGAACGGCGTTGCCCCCGGCCGCGCCAGCCGAAAAGTCAGTCGCGCTCCACCCGCCGCCGCGCCGCCTTCGGTGACGCGCAGCTGCATGGTCAGGTTGCGGTCGGAAGGAATCGACTCCGCATTTAGCCATTGAACGTCGAGCTCTCTCACCGCTGCCAACGCTTCGGCCTCGGGATGGTCGAGAACGTTATCCAGCTTGCCTTCGCGGATCGCGTCCAGCACCAACCGGTGCTGCTCGCGCAGCCGCTGCTCTTTCTGTGGGTCGGCGACGGCGGCTTCGCTGGGCTTGCTGGCGTAAGAAGTTGCCCGCTTCCCAATGCAGCGCCCGCGCACAAACACCTGCGTCTGCAACAGGAGTTCGCTCTCACGCGCTTCGCTCTGCACGTGATAGATGGTGTCGCCATGCTTGACGTCGGTATTGAAGCCAAAGATCATAAGGATTTCTTCATTGGAAAATTGAGTGATTGAGTCATTGAGTGGTTGAAAGACGCCCGCCAGCGCGAGGGCTTTTCAATCGCTCAATGACTCAATGGCTGAATCGCACAATCTCTTCTCCTCTTCGCTTGACACTCCGAGTGTAAGCCCATAATCTAGAACGTTTAAGTAACGCTTGGCGCGAATTATATCTATCTCCTCCTATGCCCGACAATTACTTCGCACGCTACCTCCCATTTTTGATCCATATTCTTATGGCGGGCGGCATTGCGACTGCAATTGTCACACTTTCCTGGCTGATCGGGCAGCGTAAACCCACTCGCGCAAAACTCTCGCCTTATGAATGCGGAATGACCCCGGTTGGCGACTCCCGCCAGCGCTTCTCGGTAAAGTTCTACCTGGTCGCTATGCTGTTCATTCTGTTCGACGTTGAAGCCGTCTTCATTTATCCGTGGGCAGTCATTCTACGCAAACTGAAGGCTCAGGGTCAGGGCCATTTCGGCCTCTGGGAAATGTTCGTGTACATCGGGATTTTCCTCGTCGGATTCTTCTATGTCTGGAAGAAGGGCGTCCTCGATTGGGGCGAAACCTCCCGCAAGCGGGGAAACTTCTAAATGCCGCTTGCCCCTGCCATCACCGATCTGGAGCAACTGAAAAACCATCCAGCCGTTGCGCGCCTGGTGGACTGGAACCGCGAGGCCGTGACCCGCGCCAAGTTCGATCGCGAGGAGATGACGATTTTCATCGATCGCCCTTTCATCCGCGAAGCCTGTTCGGTGCTGAAAGACGATCCTGCCTGCCCGTTCAATTTTCTTTCCGACATAACCTGCGTCGACTGGTATCCGGCCGAGCCAAGGTTTGAGGTCGTTTATCACCTGCTCTCCATTCCAAAAAAGGAGCGGATCCGGTTGAAAGTTCATCTGAATGGCGACAGCCCGGCCATCGAGTCGCTCACTTCGGTCTGGTCCGGGGCCAATTATTTCGAGCGCGAGGTTTTCGATTTATTTGGCATTCGCTTCACCGGGCATCCTTATTTGCGGCGCATCCTGATGCCTGAGGACTGGGAAGGTCACCCGCTGCGCAAGGATTATCCGGTGGAGGGCTACCGCTGAGGTTGCAATAACGAATAAGAGATGGCACACCTGACCCCCACTCCCGTGCTCGAACCCGGCCAGGATCGTACCTTGATCCTGAACATGGGGCCGCAGCATCCGTCGACTCACGGCGTGCTCCGCGTGCTGCTCGAGATTGACGGCGAAACCGTCGTCCGCATGATGCCCGACATCGGCTTCCTGCACACCGGAATCGAAAAGACCTGCGAAGCCAAGTTCTACCAGCAAGTCGTGCCGCTCACTGACCGCATCGACTACCTCTGCCCCATGACCAACAATCTCTGCTACGTGCTCGCAGTAGAGAAACTGCTGGGGCTGGAGATTCCGCCGAAGGCGCAGTGGCTGCGGGTTCTGATGAACGAACTCACGCGCATCAACTCACACCTGGTGTGGCTCGGGACGCACGCCATGGATATTGGCGCGCTCACGGTCTTCTTATATTGCTTCCGCGAGCGCGAAGAAGTTCTGAAGATGTTCGAAGCGATCAGTGGCCAGCGCATGATGACGTCTTACTTTCGAGTAGGCGGCGTGGCGCTGGAACCACCGCTCGGGTTCTTCGACCGCGTCCGCGATTTCGCCGGCACCTTTCCCGAGAGAATCGATCAGTACGAAAATCTGCTGACCGGCAATCCCATCTGGACGATGCGCACCAAAGGCGTCGCCCGCATGACCGCGGAAGACGCCATTGCGCTGGGAGCAACCGGACCGACCCTGCGCGGCAGCGGCGTCGACTTCGATCTTCGCCGCGACATGCCCTACTCGAGTTACGACAAGTTTCAGTTCAAAGTGCCGGTATCGCAGGAAGGCGACGTCTTCGCCCGGTACATGTGCCGCGTGCAGGAACTCCGCGAATCGATCGGCATGGTGCGGCAGGCGCTTGACGGTATGCCCGAAGGCCGTACCAAGGCCGACGCTCCCGGCGTGGTTCTGCCCGACCGCGAAAAAATGAAGACGCAGATGGAATCGCTCATCTACCACTTCAAAATCATCACCGAAGGATTCGCCGTGCCGGCGGGCGAAGTCTACCAGGCAGTCGAATCCCCTCGCGGCGAAATGGGCTATTACATCGTGAGCGACGGCACGGCCAAGCCTTACAGAGTGCACATGCGCAGCGCCTGTTTCGCCAATCTGCAAACGCTGCCCACCATGTGCGAGGGACGTCTGCTGGCCGATGTAGTCGCTGCGATCGGCAGCATCGATATTGTGCTGGGAGAAATTGACCGGTAGAGAAATTGAGTAATTGTGTAATTTGGTAATTGGGAAATTTAAAATCAAATGCCGCGGCGGTTGGGTTTGACTTTCAATTCCTCAATTACCAAATTTCCCAATTACTAAATTGGTTTTATGAAATTTTCCGAAGAATTCGAAACCCGCTTCGCCGAGATGGTGCCGCACTATCCGACCAAGCGCTCGGCGCTCGTCCCGACGCTGCTCTACGCGCAGGACGAAGTCGGCTACCTGTCCGACGAAGTGATTCAAGAAATCGCCACCCGCCTCGACCTCACCGAACTCGAAGTCCGCAACGTGATCAGCTACTACTCTCTGCTGACCACCAAGCCGCGCGGCAAGTTCAACGTGCAGGTCTGCACCAACATCAGCTGCCTCGTGGTCGGCGCAGAAGACATTCTGCATCACTGCGCGAAAAAACTTGGCGTCGGCCACAAGCAAACCACCGCCGACGGCCTGTTCACTCTCGAAGAAGTGGAATGCATCGGCGCCTGCAGCTGGGCCCCAGCGGTGCAAGTAAATTACGATTTTCACGAGAACCTGACGACGGAAAAGATAGACCGGATTCTCGACGACTATAAGAAGAAGGGAACGCAGTAACAGGAATTAAGAAGTCAGAAGTTAAAATGCAGAAGTAAAACAGGGTTCACTTCTGCATTCTGCCTTCTACATTCTGCATTCAAAATGGCTGACTTAGTCTCCCATCCCGACGAAGTAAGAGTCGTCTCCCGGCGCTTCGGCCAGGGTGCGGCTAATATCGACCGCTACCTCGAACTCGACGGCTACAAGGCCGTGCAGAAGGCGCTCGCCATGGAGCCCGACGCCATCATTAACGAGGTGAAGAACTCCGGCCTGCGCGGCCGGGGCGGCGCTGGATTCTCGACGGGGATGAAGTGGTCGTTCGTGCCCAAGCAGTCGGTCAAGCCGAAATACGTGCTGTGCAACGGCGACGAGAGCGAACCCGGCACCTGCAAAGATCGCCTGATTTTCGAGCACGATCCTCACTCGGTGATCGAGGGCGTCATGATCGGCGCCCTGGCCGTCGGCGCGCAGAGCGGCTATATCTACATTCGCGGCGAGTATCGCTATCTCTCGATCATCATGCAGAAGGCGATTCGCGACGCCTACGCCAAAGGCTTCGTCGGCAAAAACATTTTCGGCAGCGGACGCGATCTCGACATTTACTGGCACGGCGGCGCTGGCGCCTATGAAGTCGGCGAAGAGTCGGCGCTGATGGAGTCGCTCGAAGGCAAGCGCGGCATCCCGCGCATCCGTCCGCCGTTTCCGGCTGTGGTCGGTCTGTGGGGCGGGCCCACCGTAATTAATAATGCTGAAACCTTAGCCAACGTCCCGCACATTATTCTGGGCGGCGCCGACTGGTACGCGAAACTCGGCACGCCCAAAAACGGCGGCACGCGCCTGTTCTGCCTGAGCGGCAACATCGCCAAGCCCGGCGTCTACGAACTGCCCATGGGCTATAACTTAAAGAAAATGCTTTACGAAGTCGGCGGCGGCATCCCCAACGGCCGCACATTGAAGGCGGTCGTGCCAGGCGGAGCGTCATGCCCGTGTCTCACCGCAAACGAAATCGACGTCGCCATGGACTTCGATTCCGTGGCGAAGGCCGGCTCCATGCTCGGTTCCGGCGGTGTGGTCGTGGTCGACGACCAGCAGTGCATCGTGAAATTCGCCCTGCGCACCATGAAGTTTTATCAGCACGAAAGTTGCGGATGGTGCATTCCGTGCCGCGAAGGCACGGACTGGATCAAAAAAACGCTGGTGCGTTTTCACTCCGGCGGCGGGGTGAAGAAAGACATCGACAACATCCAGTACCTGGCGGAAAACATGCTCGGCCGAACCTTCTGTCCGCTGGGCGACGCGGCCGCAATGCCGACCATCGCCTTCGTGAAAAAGTTTCGCAAAGAATTTGAAGACCATTTGGACGGGAAACCTTGCCCATATGAAAAGGCTGGCGCGGCGGAACAGGTTCCGACATTCGCGCATTGAGGCGTTAGATGAAGCGTGTACTCTCTCAAATCCTCGTTCTTTTGGTGCTCGCAGCGGCGAGCACAGCCGAGGATACCGCTCCAAGTTGTAAGGGGACTACGTTTCCAGTCGTTGGAAAGTGTTTCCGTTTTCGCGGTCGACTGGGACTGTACAACGGTGGGCACGCGTACTGGATTTGGCGGGTTGGAACGAACCACAAGTATTGGATCGAAGGAGACCTTCCTACAACCATCAGCGAGGGAAGTCTGGACTGGGACCACTCTTACTGGGGAAACTTCGATGCGTGCCCAACCACGGTGTTTAAGAAGGGCTATGCACAAGGCATTTGCCTTCAATCCGCAGGCAAACTCACAACCACTGAGCGGACAAACTAGATGGCTGACGTAAATCTCACTGTCGATGGCAAGAAACTCACGGCTCCCGCGGGCACACTGCTCATTGAGGCCTGCAAGACCGTGGGCATCGAAGTGCCTTCGTTCTGCTATTACCCCAACCTCTCTTTACAGGGCGCTTGCCGCATGTGCCTGGTGAAAGTCGAGAAAATGCCCAAGCTGCAAACCGCCTGCACCACGGTGGTCGGCGAGGGCATGATCGTCACGACCGACAGCGATGAGATCAAGCAGGCGCGCAAGTCAATGCTCGAGATGCTGCTCGGCAACCATCCCCTGGATTGCCCGGTCTGCGACGCCGGCGGCGAATGCGAACTGCAGGACATGACGTTCAGCTACGGTGCCGCCGAATCGAAATTCATGGAAGCGAAGAACCACAAGGAGGAACAGCAGTGGTCCCCCGTGGTTTTCTTTGACCGGCCCCGCTGCATCCTGTGTTATCGCTGCGTGCGGGTCTGCGGCGAGGGCATGGACGTGTGGGCTCTCGGTGTGCAAAACCGCGGCGTGAGTTCCCTCATCGCTCCCAATAAAGAAGATCACCTGGAATGCGAAGAGTGCGGCATGTGCATCGACATTTGCCCCGTCGGCGCGCTCACCTCGGGCGCGTACCGCTACAAGACGCGCCCATGGGAGATGAAGCACGTCGGCACCGTCTGCACCCACTGCGGCGACGGCTGCAAAACGACGCTGGGCGTGCGCCGGTCTGATACGGGGATGGAGATCGTTCGCGGCGACAACCGCGACAAGAGCGGCACCAATGGCGACTTCCTCTGCATCAAGGGCCGCTACGCCTTCGATTTCGCCAATCACGAAGATCGCCTGACGCAACCGCTGATTCGCAAGAACGGCAAGCTCACTCCTGCGACTTGGGAAGAAGCGTTCGATCTCGTCGGAAAGAAGTTTGCTGAAGTTCGAGATAAGGAGGGTGGCTCAGCCATCGGCGTGCTCGGTTCCACTCGCACGACGAATGAAGAAGCCTACCTGCTTTCGAAATTCGCTCGCGTGGTTTTGAAAACCAACAATGTCGATCATCATCGCACCGCCGACTTCCCTGCTCTTTCGGCAGCGCTTCGCGGCAAGCCCGACGCGACCGCCAGCATGGCCGACGTCTACAACGCGCCCGCGATTCTGCTGATCGGCAACGATCCGACGGAGCAGCATCCGCTGCTGGCCTGGCAGATTCGCAACAACGTTCGTCTGCATCGCGCGCGGCTGTACGTCATCAACTCCCAGTCAATCAAACTGCGACGACAGGCCACAAGCTTCGTTCAGATTCCCGTGGGAGCAGAAGGCAAAGTTGTGAGCTTCTTGTCCGGGGACGATGCAGCCGCCGATTCCCTTGCGAGCGCGGCATCGAATAAAGATGCTTGGATCGCCCTCCGCGACAAGCTGCGCTCCGAACAAAATCTCCTCATCATCTTCGGCTCAGAAATTCGCGGCAAAGACCTCGCCAGTCTCATCGCCTTCGGCTCATCCATCCCCGGCGCCAAGTTCATCTGCCTCGCCGACAACGCGAACTCGCGCGGCGCTGCTGACATGGGTCTCTATCCTGACCTGCTCCCCGGCTATCACCCAAACGCAGGGAACAGCATCTTCCATCATGAGTGGGCCATCCCGCAATCCCCTGGACTCGATCTCCCCGCCATGGTGGAAGCCGGCAAGAGCGGCAAGCTGAAAGCGCTGTATGTGGTCGGATCGAATCCTATCGGACGTCTGAATATCGATCCCTTCGCGTTTTCGAAGACTTTCGTCGTCGTGCAGGACATGTTCCTCACCGAAACCGCGATCATGGCCGACGTTGTTCTGCCCGCCGCCAATGCTTACGAAAAATCCGGCACCATGACCAACACCTGCGGCGACGTGCAACTCGTGAAAAAGGCCGGCGAAGTTTCCGGCACGAAAGCCGACTTCGAAATGATCGTCCGCATCGCCGACGCCATGGGCTTCGACGTTCGCAAACTTGTTCCCTTTGGTGGAGGCACTCGCGCCGACATGGGACAGTCGCGCGGGGCGCAATCCGGCGAAGCCGACCGGCACGCCGTGTGGCTTGAGATGCAAGGCCTGGAGCCGAAACTCAGCCCGCTTGATCCCACGGCGATTCTCGATGAAATCCAGCGACTCGTCCCCGGCTACGATGTTTCGCGCGTTAATCTTCTGGCGGGCAACAGCGAACACACGTCGCTCACCAACAGCGGGCCGGGCGCGGCACACAAGCCGGAATCGATTTCTCCGGCGAACGACAGCCTGTTCACCTCCGGCACTCTCGGCCGCTACTCACGCACCTTGAAATCGGTGATGGAGAGCCACGAAGTTAAACCCGCCGAGGTCGCGGCCGACTGATGAAAGAATTGTTCGAATCCGTGGCCAACTGGTTCGTTGCGGAGCCGATTCGGATCTACCTGCTCACGTCGATTATCAAGTCGGCGGTGGTTCTCGGCGTTCTGCTGACGGCGGTCGCCTACACCGTCTGGCTTGAACGCAAAGTCGTCGGCCACATGCAGAATCGCTGGGGACCCACGCGGGTCGGCCCGTTTGGCCTGCTGCAGCCCGCGGCCGACGGCATTAAATTTCTTTTCAAAGAAGATCTGACACCGCCGCACGTCTACAAGCCGCTTTTCATCGCGGCGCCGCTGATCGCCGTCATCTTCGCGCTGACCTCGATCGCCGTAATTCCGTTCGGCAACGTCTTCACCATCCACGGATACCCGATTCCGTTCCAGGTCACCGACGTGAACACGGGGCTGCTGCTGATTCTCGGTGTGACTTCGATCGGCGTTTACGGCGTAGCGCTAGCAGGATGGTCGTCGAACAATAAATATTCCCTGCTCGGCGGACTGCGCGCCAGCGCCCAGATGGTGAGCTACGAAATCTCTCTCGGCATTTCACTCGTCGGCGTGCTCATCATGTCAGGCAGTTTCAGCCTGCGCGACATTGTGCAATCGCAACAGGGACATTTTTGGGGATTTATTCCGCGCTGGAATATCTTTCACGGCCAGTTCATCGGCTTCTTCTGCTACCTGATGGCAGCCTACGCAGAAACGAACCGCATTCCGTTCGACTTGCCCGAAGCCGAAACTGAACTCGTTGCCGGCTACCACACCGAGTACAGCGCCATGAAGTTTGCCATGTTCTTCATGGCGGAATACGCCAACATGATCACCGTGGCGTGCCTGGCGACGCTGCTATTTTTCGGCGGATGGAACGGCCCGCTCTTCGGCCCGAAAATCCTACAGGCATTCCTGCCGGTGTTCTGGTTCGGCGCAAAGATTTTTGCATTTCTCTTTTTGTATATCTGGGTGCGCGGCACGTTGCCGCGTTTCCGTTATGACCAGTTGATGGCGTTCGGCTGGAAGTTTCTGCTGCCGCTGTCGCTGATGAATCTGATCGCCACGGCGATCGCAGTAGCGTGGTGAGAAAGACCGGGGCCAGGGATTAGGGATTGGAGATCAGGGAGAGACCACGTTAGACTTTCCGTTGACCCCCTAATCCCTGCCTCCTAAGAAACCATTTTCATGAGCGTTCATCTGATTCTGTTTCTGGCCTTCGGGGCCGTTTGCGTGGCGGGCGCCATCAACCTGCTGGCGCAGACGCATCCCATCAACAGCGCGCTGTCGCTGATCGCAGTCATGGCCGCGCTCGCCGGCGAATATTTGCTACTGGGCGCGGAGTTCGTCGCCGCCGTGCAGGTCATCGTTTACGCCGGCGCCATCATGGTGCTGTTCGTCTTCGTCATCATGCTCTTGAACGCCGGAGTGGAAGAACAAACCCAGGGCAGCCGCGTCGCCGTTTTGTTCGGCATCCCCGGCATGCTGCTTGGTAGCATTCTGGTGGCCTGGGTCGTGCTGCGGCATTCCGGCACCGAAGCGGTCGCCGCCGGCGCGCTGCCCGGAGATCCCGTAACCATCGGACAATTACTCTTCCACGATTTCCTGCTGCCCTTCGAAATTACTTCCATCCTGATCCTAATCGCCATCATGGGCGCGGTCGTGTTGGCCAGCAAGCCGCCAACATCGCCCGCCGGCGTCGCGCCAGCGGAGGTAGACTGATGGTTCCACTCTCGTATTACCTCGTGCTCAGCGGATTCCTGTTCGCCTGCGGCGTCATCGGATTCCTCATCAAGCGCAACATCCTCACCATCTTTATGTCGATTGAGCTCATGCTCAACGGCGTGAATCTTTCTTTCGTGGCTTTCGCCGCGCACTGGCACGCGATCGGCGGCGAGGCTCACGGGCTGGTTCCGTTAAGCGGGCAGATTTTCGTTTTCTTCGTCATGGTCGTGGCGGCGGCGGAAACAGCCGTCGGCCTCGCTATCATCATCGCGGTCTACCGCACGCGCGAAACTCTCAACGTCGATCAGGTGAACCTGCTCAAGTTATGACGCCCCCTTTCAATCTTAGCCTCTGGCTGATCCCGATCCTGCCTCTGGCGGGCGCCGCTATCAACGGCTTTCTTGGGAAGAAGTCTTCGCGCACCGCGGTCAGCGTCGTCGGACTATTTTTCTCCGGCGCAGCCTTCGCGTGGGCGCTGTCGGTGGTCCTGCGAGTCTCGCTTGACGAACTTCCCTACCGCGAGTACATCGCCCACTGGATTCGCTCCGGAGGCGTTGGTCTTCCCGGCAGCTTCACCGCCGACTTCTCACTTTATCTCGATCAACTTTCGCTGATCATGCTGCTGGTGGTCACCGGGGTCGGCTTCCTCATCCACATCTACTCCGTCGGCTACATGTGGGACGACCCGAGCTACTACCGCTTCTTCGCCTACCTGAACCTGTTCATGTTTTTCATGCTGACGCTGGTGCTGGCCGACAACTATCTGCTGATGTTCATCGGCTGGGAGGGTGTCGGCCTGGCGTCGTATCTGCTGATCGGATTCTGGTTCACAAAAGATTCCGCGGCGTCGGCCGGAAAGAAAGCGTTCATCGTCAATCGCATCGGCGACTTCGGATTTCTCATCGCCCTGTTCCTGATCATCCAGAACTATCATTCTCTGAACTTCACCACGGTGTTTTCGCAGGTCCAACCCCTCGCGCGCGAAACCGCCGGCGCCGGACTTCTCACCGCAATCGGAATTCTGCTGATGGTCGGAGCCGCCGGCAAGTCAGCCCAGATCCCGCTCTACATCTGGCTCCCCGACGCCATGGCAGGCGCCACGCCGGTCTCCGCGCTCATTCACGCCGCTACCATGGTCACGGCGGGCGTCTATATGGTCTCGCGCTCGCATGTGATTTTCGAGCGCGCGCCACAGGCCCTGACGGTCGTGGCCGTCATCGGAACTCTGACCGCGCTGTTCGCCGCCACGATCGGCATCGCGCAAACTGACATCAAGAAAGTCCTCGCCTACTCCACCGTCTCGCAGCTCGGCTACATGTTCATGGCCTGCGGCGTGGGCGCATTCTCTGCCGGCATCTTCCATCTGATGACTCACGCCTTCTTCAAAGGCCTGCTCTTCCTGGCTGCTGGCTCCGTCATCCACGCAGTTGGCGGCGAGCAGGACATGCGCAAGATGGGCGGACTGCGTTCCTACATCCCGTGGACATTCATGACCATGGGCATCGCCACTCTGGCCATCGCCGGAATCCCGCCGTTCGCGGGTTTCTGGAGCAAAGACGAAATTCTCTGGAAAGCTTATTCGAGCCCGCACGGCAGCTGGGTCTTCTGGCTTGTCGGCGTTGTCACTGCGTTCATCACGTCGTTCTATATGTTTCGCCTGCTCTTCATGACGTTCTTCGGCGACTATAAGGGTGCGCAGGTCGACGACCACGGCCACGGCACCCACGGCAACGCAAGTGATGGTCACGGCCACGGCGAGCCTCACGAGAGTCCGATGGTGATGCTGGTGCCGCTGATGATTCTCGCGGTCCTCTCGCTCTTCGGTGGATTCGTCGGCTACCACAGTCACTTCGAGCATTTCCTGGAGCCGGTATTCGGCGCAGGATTCGCAGATGCCGCCGGAGACGCGGCGAGTGGTTCCACGGAATATATTCTGATGGGAATCTCGGTGCTGGTCGCCTTCGCGGGCGCTTTCCTGGCTTGGTTCCTCTACATCAGCCGGCCGTATCTCCCGCAGAAAATCGCCGACGGCCTGAATGGGTTCTATACCGCGGTCGTGAACAAGTATTACGTCGACGAACTTTACGCGAGATTATTCGTCAAGCCGCTGATTGACGGCTCGACCAGTATTCTGTGGCAGGGAGTCGACCGCAAAGTCATCGACGACACGGTCAACAACGCAGCCGACGGCGCACGCCGCGTTTCCGATGAGGCCCGGCACATGCAGTCCGGCAATCTCCGCTCTTACGCTGGATGGATTGCCGCCGGCTCGGCCGTCGTGATTGCCTACATGATTTGGATGGGAGTGCGCTGAGCGATGACGACCGATAGCTGGAGCCCTTACATCCTGACGCTCGTCATCTTCGCCCCGCTGCTGGGCGCGCTGCTGCTCGTGCTGTTTCCCCGACGCGATCGCGACATTCGCATCTTCGCCCTCGTCATTTCGCTGCTCACTTTTCTTCTCTCGCTCCATCTGCCAGTACACTTCCATCGCGCGCAAGGCGGCTTTCAGTACGAAATCGACAAGCAGTGGATTTCCACTCCCAACATCCACTACCACATGGCCATGGACGGCATCTCGATGTGGCTGGTAGTGCTGACCACGTTCCTTACGCCGCTATGCGTGCTGATTTCGTGGAAGTCGATCCATGACCGGGTGAAAGAATTTTTCATCCTTCTCCTTATTATGGAGACCGCGCTGATCGGCGTCTTCACCTCGCTCGACCTTTTCCTTTTCTATTTCTTCTGGGAAGCCACGCTGATCCCGATGGCCCTCCTGATCGGTGTCTTCGGCCACGAGCGCAAGGTTTACGCCGCCGTAAAGTTTTTCATGTACACCATGATCGCCTCGGTGTTCATGCTGGCTGCGATACTGTGGCTCTACGCGAACACGGGCACCTTCCAATTCAACGAAATTCGCGATCTGATCGCGCAGGGCAAGGTGTCGAACTTCCGCGCGGCCGCGCAGTGGCTATTCCTCGGATTCTTCCTCGCCTTCGCGGTGAAAGTCCCGCTGTTCCCGTTCCACACCTGGCTGCCTGACGCGCACGTCGAAGCACCCACCGCCGGCTCCGTCCTGCTGGCCGGAGTGCTGCTGAAGATGGGCACCTACGGCCTGCTGCGCTTCAACCTCGGCCTGTTTCCCGAACAGGCCCGCCACAATCAGTGGTGGATTATGACGCTGGCGCTGATCGGCATCATTTACGGCGCGCTCGTCGCCATGGTCCAGCCCAACATGAAGAAGCTGATCGCCTACTCTTCGGTCAGCCATCTCGGCTTCGTCGTGCTCGGAATTTTCAGCTTCACTGCCTCGGGATTGAACGGCGCCATGTTCGTCATGCTGGCCCACGGAATTTCCACCGGCGGCCTGTTCATGCTCGCCGGAATCCTGCATGAACGCCGTCACACCTACGAGATTTCAGAGTTCGGGGGCCTCGCTTCCATCGTCCCCTCCTACTCAGCTACGTATCTGTTCATCGTGCTGGCCTCGGTCGGACTTCCCTTGCTCAACGGATTCATCGGCGAGTTCCTGGTGCTGAGCGGTGCGTTCCAGGCCAAGCCTATCTACGGAATTCTCGGTGCAACGGGCGTGATCTGGAGCGCGGCCTACCTCTTATGGATGTACCAGCGCGTCTTCTACGGCAAGGTCACGCACCCGATCAACAATTCCATGGGCGACATGATCGTCTTTGAGAAAGCCGCAGTCTGGCCCTGCGCCGCCGCAGCCTTGGTGATGGGCGTGGCCCCGATTCTCTGGCTGGGCGCGATTGATCCCGCGGTCCAAGCGGCGCTCGCGCCGTTCAGCCAAATCGTCAGTAAGGTGGTGGGACAATGATTCACCTCCCCGCCGCCTTGTTGCAAGTAGGGCAGCAGTCAATTTCGCAGACACTCCCTCAAAGCACCGACTACGTCCGCCTTCTGCCCGAACTGATTCTCTCCGCCTTCGGCATCGTGGTCATGCTGCTCGATCCCCTCGTCGACGAAGAAAAAAGCCAGAAAACACTAGGCCTGATCGCTGTCGTCGGGGCAGTCACAGCCCTGCTCGCCACTTGGTACATGGCGCAATCCCCCGGCCTCGCATTCTCGAACATGGTGAAGGTCGATGACTTCAGCGTGTTCTTCCATTATTTGATCATTGCCATCGCGGCCGTCGTGATTCTCAGTTCGTTCGAGTACATGGCCGTGCAGCGCATTCGCGCCGGAGAATACTACGCCCTGATTCTCTTCGGCGCAGTCGGCATGGCCCTGATGTCCTCGGCCGTTGAACTGGTTCTGATTTTCATCGCGCTTGAAATCTCCTCCATCTCCACGTACATCCTGACCGGCTTCCGCCGCAATGAAGCCGCGAGCAGTGAATCGTCGCTCAAGTATTTTCTGCTCGGCTCTTTCGCGACCGCATTTTTCCTGTACGGTGTGGCCATGATCTTCGGCGCCACCGGATCGACCAACATCGATCGCATCAGCCGGACCCTGCAGTCCGGCCCAGCCCCGTTGCTCGTATACGTGGCCATGGCCCTGATGTTCGTCGGCCTCGGCTTCAAAGTTGCCGCCGCTCCCTTCCACATCTGGACGCCCGACGTCTACGAAGGCGCTCCTGCTCCCATCGTCGGTTTCATGTCGACTGCGCCCAAAGCCGCGGCCTTCGCTGTGTTGCTGCGAGTCGTCTTCACCATCAACGCCCCGGGACGTTTCTGGCTCATCTGGCTGGCCGCGGCTTTGTCCATGACTCTGGGCAACGTGTGCGCTCTGGTCCAGACCAACATCAAACGCCTGCTGGCTTACTCTTCCATCGCCCATGCCGGATATATTTTGGCAGCGTTCGCCATGACCACCCGCGAAAACTCCCCGGCTGGCATTTCCGCCGTGATGTTCTATACCGCTGCCTACGCGGCCATGAACGTGGGGGCATTCGCCGTAGTCAGCCACTTCGCCAACGCCGGCGAACGTTACGTGACCCTCGAAGACTACGAGGGATTGGGCCGCTCTTCCCCTCTGCTGGCCGCTGCGCTAACTATTTTCCTGCTTTCGCTGATCGGCATTCCCATGACCGGCGGCTTCTTCGCCAAGTTCTACGTCTTCAGTGCCGCGGTAAAATCCAATTTGATCTGGTTGACCCTGATCGGCGTGGTCAACAGCGCCATCGGGTCCTACTACTACCTGCGCATTATCGTCGTCATGTACATGCGCGAATCGCGCAAGCCCGTCCCCGTCACCCCGGTTCCCTTCGGGCTCAGACTCGCCCTCGCGATCAGTCTGCTGGCAACGCTTTATCTTGGTATTGTGCCCGACCGTGTTCTGCAATATGTCCAGCAGGGCGCCCAGCTGTTGCTTCCGCAAGCGACCTCTTCCGCCCCGGCCAACATGGCCCAAACTCCGCCCCCAACGCCGGTTTTGCAGCGTTAACTCTCGGCCTCGAAAACGTCGAAACGCGCATTGACAAGAACGTCTGCCCGCGTGCATCATGGGTGCACCCTGTCTGAGGTCAGTTTTTTCTCCCGGGGAACTGACGGCGGCGTGGAGGAGAGAAAATGTCGAAACTGATGCAAAGGCTTTGGTCGCAAGAGGAAGGGCAAGATATCGCTGAATACGCGGTGATGCTGGCAGTCATTCTGGTTCTCGTGGTAGGGACCGTTCGCCTGATTGGATCGAATGCCAACACCGCATTTTCCAGTGTAGCCAGTTCGCTCCAGTAACTCTGCGACTTCAACCGGTCGACGCCCATCTGCGGGGCTGATTGCTATGAGTTGTATGGCATAATCTGTATTGCTCTGAAAAATTCTATGACACGATTTACTTCAGGCTTCCCGTTTACCGCATACTTCTGGTTTCCAGAAGCAGCGGCTGCGGCGCAGCTTGGGGTGAGGATGGGCCACTGACGGCCACCTGAACAAACCAGCTTCCGCCGTAAGCCGCGATCCAGGGATCGCGGCTTTTGTTTTAGCGGTGAAGTTGCACCAGGACAGACGAAGACTACGAAGGACCTGAAGAGGAGAAGCAGCCCATGATCGTCAACATGTCTGAGAAAGCCACCGAGCAGGAAATCAACCACGTCATTGAGCGCATCCGCGAGGCCGGCTACCAGCCTCACGTCACCCGCGGCACAGAGCGCACCATCGTCGCCGCCGTCGGCAGCGGACGCCGCCACGAGATCGAGGCCCTTCAGGTTGCGCCCGGAGTCGACAACGTCGTCGCCATTGCCCAACCCTTCAAGCTGGTCAGCCGCCAGGTCAAACCGGAGCGCACGGTCGTGAAGATAAATGGGGTGGCTATCGGCGGTCCTGAAGTCGTCGTCATCGCCGGCCCCTGTTCCGTCGAATCGCGCACCCAGTTGCTCGACACAGCTCACGCCGTAAAGCGCGCCGGAGCCGCCATGCTGCGCGGCGGGGCCTACAAGCCCCGCACTTCCCCGTACGACTTTCAGGGCCTCGGGCTCGAGGCGCTCAAGATTCTCAGAGAAGCTCGCGAAGAAACCGGACTGCCCGTGGTCACCGAAGTCATGAGCACCGAAGACGTCGACGTCATCTGCGAGCACGTCGACATGCTGCAGGTCGGCGCCCGCAACATGCAGAACTTCGCGCTGCTGCGCCGCCTCGCCACCGTCAACAAGCCTATTTTGCTGAAGCGCGGACCCTCCGCCACGGTCAAAGAGTGGCTGCTCGCCGCGGAATATCTTCTCTCCGGCGGCAACCAGCAGGTTGTTCTCTGCGAACGCGGCATCAAGACTTTCGAAACCGAGATGCGCAACACCATCGACCTCGCGGCCGTGGCCCTAGCCCGCGATCTCTCGCATCTGCCCGTGATCGCCGATCCGTCTCACGGAACCGGCAAGCAGAGCCTGATTGCGGCCGTGTCGCGCGCCGCAGTCGGCGTCGGTGCCGATGGCCTCATCATCGAAGTACATCCCTGCCCGGAGCGCGCTCTCTCTGATGGCCCGCAGTCTCTCGACTTCGCCGGATTCGGCAAAGTCATGCGCGCCCTCGCGGAACCGTTGCGGCAGACGGCCAGTCTGCCCGCGGCAACGCCGGTTGCGTCGTAAGCGGAATGAAACGCGTTTGGGGCGGCGCAGCGCTTTCAGCGCTGCGATGAGGTCTGGTCTTTGATTGCGGCTTTAGCCGCTGAGGCTGACCCACCCTGCAGCGTCTGAGATGACGGCTGTTTCATTTGCATTGCTGGATCGCCGAATAGAATAAATGTTCGCCGCACGTCGGCATCGCTGATCTTTGATTTTGCTTTTACAATTGCATCCCCCAGCGTCGTGCCCTTCGCATTGAGAGCGCCTTGCACGACCAGACTGTCGAGCTGCGTTTGCGGCGGCGGCTGATTCAACCCGCTCGAAGCCAGCACCGCGACCGCGCCGCCATTTGGCGCCAGCAACAGCGTCACTCCCAGCGGCTGCGCATACACATCCTGGAAGAATCCATTCAAGCAATCCATGATCAGGAACACGGGAAGCTGCGATCCATTGGTCAATGAACTGACCGAGTCGGTATCGAAGATGTCGGAGCCCGACCACTGCTCTTCTGACCCGTGTCCGAGGTAGTTCACCAGCCCCTGTCCCGAGTTAATCGCGTTCAGAATGTCGGTCTTCGCGGCAGCGGTACCCACTGCATCGGTGGATACGTCGGTCACTTGCATCGTCGCCGGCAGCTTCGCCTGCACCGTCTGGCTGTCTTCGGTAAAGTTTTCCGTATCGTCCTTGTCCGCTACCATCAGCACATTCGCGGTCCATGCACCATTCGTCGAGGCGCCTTCATACGTCGCGATTTTTCCGACCACGGTAGTGGTTTCGTCCACGGTGCTTACCGGTAGCCGCCCAGTGGCAATGGTCGGCATACCAGAGTCGTTGAAATCCGAGAACCAGTCATCGGACCCCGTCATCAGGCTGGTCGCGGCTGTCATGTGCGTCGGCACCAGATCCAGATATCCGAAGCCCAGATAATTCCGCGGATCGAGCGATGCCCGCCCGTTCAGCAGCAAATATGTCGGCGGCCTCTTCCAGTTCTGCTTCGCCGACTGCAGGAACGATCGAATCGCAACCGGTGTGCGCTCGCCAAAATTAAACTCGTCGTACAAATCGTTGATCGGAATCACCGCGGAAGTCTTCCCTTCCGCCCGGTGAGCCCGCACGAGCGGCTCCAGCGCGTCCGCGAACGGCCCGTACGTGACCATCGCAATGTCAGCACCCGCCTGCGCCGTGTGCCAGTGTGACGGATGGTTCGCCCACACTCCCGTCGCAGACGAGATCTGATCAGGGGCGACTGCCAGCAACGTATGCGTCGTTGAAGCCGTACGATTCGTCGAGCTAAACGGCACCTGCACCGCAACCTCATACTGCCCGCTCATCGAAATCACTTGCGGGCTCAACTGCACCGGCCGATTCGGATCCGTGATATCGACCACCGCGGGCGCGGTCGTGAAACCGCTCACCATCAACTCGTCTCCCGCACGCCCTGTGAACTTCAGCTGATCGGAATCCGCCGTATACGTGTGCGGATACGTGATGCGGATGTGGTCCACCAGACTGGTATCGTACTCCCCGTTTTGCGCAGTCAGCGTAACCGTATTGCTGCCTGACTGCAGCACTCCGGCGGGAATGCTTAAGCTCAAAGTCCCCTGCGTCTGGCCGATAAAATTCACATCACCCAAGGTGGTGCCATTGAGCGCAACGGTCACATCGTGCGGGAATGCGGTGATCACGCCCTGCAGCACAACTTCCAGTTGCGCGGCCTGGGTCGAAGTCGCACTCAAGTGCGGCACCTGCAGTACCTGCTCGACCGGAGTCGGCGAGACGAGCACACCGAAGAAATTCTGCCCGTTCGTGGTGAGCAGCGCCGAAAAATAAATCGTGTGCTGCTGCAATTCCGCCGTCGCTGGATAACTCGCCGGAGGCTGGTTCGATCCCGACGAAATCGGCAGCTGCCGCATTCGGGCGCCGCGCGCTTCGCCCGCCGCCAGCCAGTAAACCCGCGTGCCCGAGAAAACTGTGTCGATTCCCGTGCCGTAGAAATTGATCGCCGCCTGCGGCCCGAACCCGCCCGGACCCGCCGATGCGCCCGTAATCTGCATCGACTGCTCGGTCGCCTCGGCATACAAATGCAGCAGCGCGGGATCCACATTCGGATCGAGCCCCGCCTTCACCAGATCCGGCTGCGACACGCGATACCAGCCCTCGTGCCGCGCGTAAATCTTCACCGCCGGATGCGCCGCCAGCTCAAACTGCTTCTGCATCTGAGCCGCAGTCGGCGCAGCCGTTGCCGGCCAGCTCTCAACCACATGACTTTCCTGGCTGCCCGCCGTCGCCGGCACGGCCTGATTCATCTGGCTCAGCATCCGCGTCTCCGACGCAGTGGCATCGCTCTCCGCCGGAACTTCCGACGCCGATCCTGACGCCGATGAAACCGAAACCGGCCCGTGCATTGTCCGCGTCCCGTTCACATCCACATCTTCCAGCCAGTACGCATCTCCGGCCACACCCGCGCCGGCATCGATCCAAGCATAACTTCGACCCGCATGCTTGGGCTGCGCGCCAGTCATCAGCAGCGCCGAGCCCGCAACGAGCGACGGATTCATGCGCACCCGGTTCCCGTTCTGCTCTCGGTACACGTTGAATCCCAGGTTGTGCGCCTCGCCGCCAGTCTTCCAAGTCAACACGACTCGGCTCGCGCCGTTCTTGTCAGTGCCAGAATGTGCCGAGAACGATTGCAGTGCGATCCTCGTCGGCGCAGTAATCGTCTCGGTCTGTGTCGACGTATTATTCGCCTGGTTCGGATCCGTCTGATCGGCCGTAACCGTCGCGATATTTGTGACGATGCCCGATGCGCTCGGTATCGTCAGAATCGAAATCGTGGCCGTCGTCGAATTCGTCATCGTGCCCAGCAGACACGTCACCGTCCCGCCGGCTTCCGAGCACGAGCCCTGCGTCGTGCTTGTCGAAAGGTAGGTCACCACCGAAGGCAGAGTATCCTGCACGGTCACATTCGTCGCCGACGTAGTCGCGCTGTTATTGGTCACCGTCAGCGTGTAAGTGAGCAGGGTTCCTTCCGTCACCGGATTCGGCGTCCCGGTCTTCGCGATCGACATATCCACGCTGTTGGATGTGCCCACCACTACGGTCGCGCTCGCAGTATTCGTCGTGATGCTGGGAACGACATTGCTCGCCGTAGCCGTCGCCGTATCGGTGATGTTCGTTCCCGAAGGCGTGACCGAATTCACCTGCAGCACCAGGCTGAACGCCGCGGCGTTCACCGCTCCAACCCCCAAGGTCGCGCTGTCGGTGCAGGTAATCGTGACGGCTCCTCCCGCCGCAGGCGCAGTCCCGCAAGCCCATCCGCTGGGCGGCGTCATCGATACTAGAGTCGTATTCGGCGGCGTGGTCTGGGTCAACGTCATCCCGGCCGCCGCCACCGCGGGACCGTTATTCGTGACAGTCTGCGTGTAAGTGATGTTGCTTCCCGCCGCCACCGGGTTGGGCGAAGCACTATTCGTCGTCACCAGGTCGGCCTGCGTCGCCAGAGCCACCACGTCAGCCGCGGTTGCGCTGTTGTTCGCCGCGTTCGGATCTGCGGTCGATGAGCCAATCGTGGCCGTGTCGTTCACCGGCGTGCCAGCCGCCGTACTCGCAGTCACCGCCAGCACAACCGGGAAACTCGCCGTCCCCGGTGCGAAGCTCGGGTTCGAGCAACTGATCGTCCCCGCCGTTCCGACTGTCGGAGTCGAGCACGTCCAGCCGCTCGGAATTGTCGCGAGCGAGAAGAACGTCGTATTGGGCGGTGTAATCTCCGTAAAGGTCGCGCTCGCGGCTGCGCTCGGCCCACCGTTCGTCACCACCTGCGTATAAGAAATGTTATTGCCCGCGATCACCGGGACCGGGCTCGCGGAATTCGTAATTGAAAGATTCGCCGACCCAGCCACCTGAACCCCGACCGTCGCGCTGTTGTTGCCGCCGTTCGGATCGCTGGTCGTTGACGAAACCGAATCCGTCTGCGTAATGGTCGTCCCATTCGCCACCGCCGTGCCTACCGTCACCGTGAAGACAAAGTTCGCCGTCGTATTGGCTGCCATCGGGGTCGTGTCCGAGCAAGTCAGGCCGGTGCACGTCCAACCCGCCGGCCCAGTCAACGACACCAGCGTCGTGCCGGTCGGCAGCGTGTCGGTGAACACGGGCGCGTTCGCCGCCAATGGACCATTGTTGGTCACGCTCTGCGTATACGTAATGTTGTTGCCCGCCGTCACCGGATTCGGACTCCCCGCATTGGTCACGCTCAAGTCCGCCTGCGTGCCCGCCGTCACGGCAATATTCACGGTCGCCGAATTGTCGGGAGGATTCGAATCGTGGGTTGCCGAACCTCCTGTATCAGTGTCCGAAATAATTGTTCCCGCCGCCGCTCCCGCGGCCACCGTGTAGACAGCGGTGATCGTTCCTGTCGATCCCGGTGGAACGCTCGGATTTGTGCAACTCACCGGCCCGGTATTCGGACAAGTCCACGTTCCTCCGCCCGTGGTCACAACTCCCACCGAGAAAAATGCGGTGTTCGCCGGATTCGGTTCCTTAAATGTCGCCGTGGTGCAATTGCTGGGACCGTGGTTGAACACCGTCTGCACGTACGTAATTTGGGCCCCGGCCGTCACAGGACTCGGACTTCCGCTGTTGGTCACCGTCAGGTCGCAAACGTCGCTCACATTGGTCGTGACCGACGCAGTGGCCGCGGCAACTGCGTTCGTCGCCGTCACCTGCGAGGGCGCCGTAATCGTAGGCGCAATCACGCTCGACGGAACATTCAACACAACCACGATATTGGCCGCATCTCCGACCGCAAATGTAGGATCGGTGCAGGTCACAGTTCCCGTGCCGCCCACTGCCGGAGTCGTGCACGTCCATCCCACCGGCGCCAGCACCGATTGGTACGTCGTATTCGTCGGCGTCGCCTCGGTGAAACTCGCCGCTGTCGCCGCAGACGGACCGTTGTTCGTCACCGTCTCCGTATACGTGATGCTGTTTCCGGCCAGCACCGTGGTCGGCGCTCCAGCCGCGGTCAGCACCAGGTCGGCCTGCGCCGCACCGGCCACCACGTCATTCGCCACTGCGGAATTCGCTCCATACGACTGGTTCGTTCCCGTTACCGTCGCGGTATCAACGATCGCCGTCGCGTTCGGAGTGGTTGCCTTCACCAGGTAGATGACCTTAAACGTTCCCGAAACGCCCGCTCCTACGGTCCCGCCCGAGCACGGAGTCCCTGGAAATCCCGTGCAGGTCCAGCCCGCCGGAGGAGTCACTGAAACAAACGTCAAATCCGCGGCCGGCGTCGCCGTCTCGCTGAAGGTCGCGCCCGTAACCGCCGACGTACCCGTATTCGTCACCACCTGCGTATACGTAATGTCGTTCCCGGCCTGCACCGGCACCGGCGATCCCACGTTCGTCACCGATAGGTTCGCCCCGGTCGCGCCCACCAGCGTGCTCACCGAAGCCGTATTGTTCGCCGAATTCGGATCAAGCGCCGACGAGCCGACCGACACCGTCTCACCAATCGTCGTTCCGTTCGCCGTTCCTGCGGTGACATTCGCCACCAGCGTGAACGTGCCCGAACTCACGGCCGCCATATTGGCATTCGAACAAACCACGTTGCCAGTCGCTCCGGCTTTCGTATTCAGGCAACTCCATCCCGCCGGCGCGGAGAAAGACACCAGCGTGGTATTGGCGGGAATCGTCGCGACCACGGTTGCATTGTCCGCCGCGCTCGGCCCGTTGTTCGTCACCACCTGCGTGTAAGTAATGTTGCTTCCGGCAGCGACGGTCGGAGTGGGCAAGCCTGCGTCGGTCACGCTCATATCGGCGCTCGAAATCACACTCGCAGTATTGCTGGCCGTATCGTTGAGCAGGTTCGCTTCGCCTCCACCGCCAACCACCGCGGTATTCGTTACCGTCGCCGGAGCCGACTGCAGAACCGCGGCATTCAGCGTGATCGCCGAATAAACGCCGCCCGCCGCCAGCGCGGTCGGTTCCGAGCAACTCACCGTCTGCCCTGAAATCAAGCATGTCCAGCCCGTCCCGCCCGTACCGGTCGCAGTCGGAGTCAGGCCGATCGGCAGCGTGTCGTTGACAGTGACCACTCCGCTCGTTGCCCCCAGCGTGCTGACGTTGGAAGCTGTAATCGTGTAGCTGGCCGTGGATCCGCGAGTAAAGCTTCCCGAACTGGTCTTGGTGATGGTCAGGTCCGGGACGCACAAGGCCGACGACTGCAGCCCAGTCACCTGCGACAAAGTTAGATTCGTCGCGCTCGTCCCTGACGCGCCCGGCGTGGCTCCGTAAGAGACTCCCGGCGTCAGCGTCGTCCCATTCCCACCGCCCGCTACAGTGATGCTGGCCGCTGCACCGGAAACGTAAACCACTCCGCCGGCTCCACCGCCTCCTGGACCGTGACGGTCTGCCAACTTGAAGGCGTCCGAGTCCCATGCATCGCCGCCGCGGCCACCGTTGGCCTGCAGTGTCAGCCCGCTCTCGCCGCCATTCGCCGCCAGCACAATAATCGTTCCAGCCGCTCCCCCTCCTCCGCCCGCATCATTGGCGGTCCCGATATATGCGGCCATTCCGTTCGCCGTCATGGTCGCCGTGCCGGTCAGACTGTCCGCGCGAATAAAGATGATTCCGCCGCCCGCCGCTCCACCGCTGGCCTGATTGTCAGTATCGGAATTGTTCCGCGATCCTGCGCCCCCACCACCGCCCATCGCGATGCGGTCAATCGTTGCCGGAAACGGCGTCCCGCCTTCCCCGCCATCGCTCAAGTTCGTGTTCCACGAATCGCCGCCAAATCCGCCCATTCCTCCATTACCGCCGCCACCACCCCACCCGTTCTCGGGATTG